>Ga0209450_10000008_pt1 | contig 200977 bp, 158 predicted proteins | sample FrelakmetLWP11LW_FD_187149 | JGI IMG/M metagenome (GOLD analysis project Ga0209450, IMG submission 187149) | Freshwater lake sediment microbial communities from the University of Notre Dame, USA, for methane emissions studies - LWP11 LW (SPAdes)... | ecosystem: Environmental > Aquatic >... | reverse complement strand
TTCTATGAGATGTACTTTTACGTTAGAAACATCAGGTGAGAACATGGAATTATAGTGGTTAGAAAGATAAACTAACCAATTATACTCCATTTATTAAAAAGCGACACTAATTGCAGCAATTATTACATTCTTGTAAATATTGGTAATAGTATGAATAATATAAAAAAAGCTTGTTATTTTTCATAGGTTTTTTTGACAATGAGAACTGTTTTCGTATAAGGAAGATGTTAATATCATTAAAAAGATTGCAAAATCTGGTGTTTTGATTACAAAATCTTTTGATGTTTTTTTTTCTGCGTATTTTAATTACTCTTTATTGTCTATGAAAGTCGTCTATCCCAAGAATATCAAAAAATGATTGCTTGCCGGTATGACCTTTAATATCGGTCCTTTGAGTATCAATATCATACAGATGTTTATCCTTGCGGTGGGAGTGGCTCTTGCTTTGGCTGCATTCAATGGATTCTCCAAATCATGATCCAAGGCGTTGTGAATACTTGTGGCTATTATCGTTATCATCATTTTCATCATTATAACGTTTTTCAAAATCTCTGAATTGTGACTTATAGCATATATCGCCAAACTGGTGAGAAACAATTTTTTTGATTCCAAAAAAAAATTTCAAGTCAATTACGACAAAAAAAATCCTCTTGATATCGCTGTCCAGGAAGCCAAAACCAAAGAAGAGAAACAAATCATCGAGCAAAAAGAAAATACTTTTGATAAGCAGATTCTGAAAGATATAGAAAAAAAATGATTGATTTAGCCACTCTCTCATAGGTGTATGTCGTTTTCACCATATGGAATACGAATCAGTATTGCTCTCGTCGTATTGTACGGCGTGTTTTTCTTTTTCAATAAAAAACCTCAGTTCGTTGTTCCTCTCTATCGTCTCAAACAGAGGAGTCGGCTTCTATATACTTCGTTGCTTAGTATCCTTGTTTTTTGTGTTGTTCTTTTACCCTTGCGTCTTTCTTTTGTTAGTGACAAACAGGTGGTTACTGAAAAAAATCTTCCTGTTCAAATACTTCTTGATATTTCTTTGTCTATGGCTGCTGTTGACTTGGAGCCGAGTAGATTCGTTTCTGCAAAAAATTCTCTGATCTCTCTTGTCCAACAGCTAGATGGGTATTATATTTCTTTGATCACTTTCTCGTGAAAACCCTTTGTCTATATGCCATTTTCATCCTCATCATCAGCTATTGTCACCAAATTACAATCTATGAATCTTGGTGATTTCCCTCCTGTCCAAGAGTTTCTCTGAACGGCTATCGGTGATGCACTCTTGCTCGGTGTCGTCAATCTTCAGAAATTTACCGTCCAAGAATCGTATAAACCTGGTATAGTCATATTGATCACGGATGGTGATTCGAATGTAGGATTTGATCCTGTCCAAGTGATTTCTTATTATCAGAAAATGGAAATCCCTGTCTTTGTGCTGTGAGTCGGTCAGGAAAATTATCTCATAGGCCGTGATACATGGAATACAGATATCACTACGGACATCAATCTTACCTTGCTTCAAGAGCTCGCTTCCAAGACGTGAGGAGAATTTTATAGAGTAGTCGATGATCAATCTTTCGATGATTTCCTCACTGAATTGTCGCAAAATATCGTAGCGCAGCAGCAACAGAAAATACAAAACATCCTCTGGGAACTCAATGATTATCTGATCTATATCCTCGTGTGAACCCTTTTATTGCTTCTTCTTTTTGGTGTTTGGATCTTTTTCCAGACGAAACATATCTAAGATATTGTCACCTCTTTTTGCATTTTATGATTTATTTTATTGGAGTCGATCATCCAGATAATAACAATTTGAAAAATATATAAAATTCTATATACTTATATCATATTTATCTCTTTGTTCATCCCATGAAAAAAATTCTCTTGGCTCTACTAGGATTTTCTATTATACTTCCTCTTGTCAGTCTTGCGCAAGATAGCAGTCGGGCCTCAAAATATGGTAGTGATCCTATCATGATTCTTGATTCAGTTGTTGATGAGGCAAATGATGAATATAAGATCCAGCAAACTTCGCTTGATAATGCTACTGATAAACAATGAGCTTATGCAAGCCCATATAAAATAGCAAACACCTTGGATTGGTTCAGAAATAATATCAACCCCTATCTTCAGCGAGCGGTCTATATAGGATTGTCTTTGGCGGTTATTCTTCTGATTTACAATGGATTTCTGATGGTGACCAATGCTGTTCACAAAGAATGAGAAACGGCTAAGATCAAAAAAAATATTATGAATATCGTTATCGGTGTTGTTATTCTTACTTGATTTTATTTTATCATCAAACTTGCTGTAGCTATTATCAATTCTATCTTCGGCTGATACTGAGGAGATACATGATTTTAATTCAGAATTCAAAATGCAGAATTCAGAAAATAAAAAATTTAGAATTTAAAATTTTCAAACATGAGTATGTTCAAAAAAGCTCTATTGGTTCTAACGTTGTTGATGATAGGTTGAGGCGTAAGTTATGCTGCTGCTCCCTCTTTCCAGGATAATTTCGCTGATTATCTTACGGACGATACTCCTGATAGATACGGAAGAGTGGAAACCGTATTTAGTATCTGTATTGATAGAAATCTTACGTTGATGCAAAATATCAGAAATCTTTTTTATCCTAATTCTGTCGCTGTTAGTCCTGAGTGTTGATGAGATCAATGATGACAACTTCGGGTGTTGGTCAGAGCAATAGCCTTTATTATCCTCTTTATCTTTTTGGTGGTTGCGGGAATCAACCTTATCATGAACGCCAAAGAACCTGATGGAGCCAAAAAAGCTTTGACAAGCCTTATCTACATCTTGTATGGTGCTTTCCTTGTGTTTGGTGTGACATGGATATTGGGGACAGTATTGAATATCGGTGATATCCAAGGTAGCGGTCAACTCGTTGATAGTGTCCAGAACAAATTGTTCCTTCAAATATTGTCCTTTTTCAAAGTGCTTGCCTTCTTTGCTGCCATTATCATGCTGGTTGTTTCTGGCTTTAGGATGATGTCCGCTATGGATAAATCCGATAAGGTGAAGATCGCTCAGAAGTGAGCTATCAATGTCGTTATCGCTCTTGTACTTATCAAAGTCATAGACTACCTTTTCTATATAGCTCAGACGCCAGCATTCGGAACCAAAGCTGCTGACCTGATCGTCAACGTTGCTATTACACTATGATGGATACTCTGATCACTCTTTGTGCTTGCCCTCTTCTATGCTTGATTCCTTTTGATCACTTCTTCTGGTAAGGAAGATGCTATGAAAAAAGCCAAATCTATCATCATAAATATTTTCATCGTTTCTTTGGTAATTTTCTTGTTCCTCCTCATCGTTTATCAGGTATTCAACGAATTCGCATAATCCTGTAAATTTCCTTGATTTTTCTACCAAAAATACTATATACTTACCCTAAGCCCGAGGAGGGACTGTTTTTTTTGCTCTTCTGTAGAAAAAATAGCTTGTTTTGCTCCCGTAGTTCAGTTGGATAGAACGACTCTCTCCTAAGGAGTAAACACAGGTTCGACTCCTGTCGGGGGTAGTCTCATGCGAAGCATGAGAATGCTAAATGTTGAATGCTAAATGTTAAATAAAAAATTCTTTTTACTTAGCACTTAGAACTTAACATTTAAAACTTCTGCTAATATTTCTATTAGCAGTATAGTAAGGCATTGCTGTATAACGGTTAACCACTGTCGGCTTTGTTTTGCACCTATTACCGACTGATTTAGAAATCTTCAACTTCTGCGCTTTGTCTGAAATTGAAGCATCTAAAACCGCCGGTACAATTCTCTCATCCAAAATAATTTATTAAACAAATTTTTTTGGTGGTCGAATTGCTTTTTATTTTTTTAATCCTATTTTTACTATGTCTAAGAAAGTAACACCAGACACAGCGCCAGAGTCATTCAAACTCCATGACACCGATACGGGTTCCGTAGAAGTGCAGATTGGTATTTTGACTGATGAAATCACTGAATTGCAAGCACATCTCGCTGCACACAAAAAAGATTTTGATGCGAAAAGATCATTGCTCAAAAAAGTTGCAAGAAGAAGAGCATTCCTCAAGTACTTGAAATCCAAAAAGTTGTCTATGTACAACAAAATATCAAAATCAGTAAATGTTAAGGTTTAATATGCTTACTAGTGTAATTACTTTTTTTATCCAGCTGCGCTGGATACATTCGACGGGAAAATCTACTTCGTAAAATACTTGCAGATTTCCCACGTCTCTTTTATCTTTTTAACGTTTTATATTCTAATGGTTACTACAACTATAGCAGAACAATTGCGTTCTGGTCAAATAGCCATTCCTGTAATCAAGGAATGACACAGAGTAAAGGGAATTGTCCTCAAAGTCATCGAAAACGGAATTTTAGTGGATTGTGATAACAATGCATTCACAGGAGTTATCCTTTCGAAAGAAGTGAAAGAACTCGAAAGATCATGATATGATCTCGATCCAGGAAGAGAGATCGAACTCGAAATCGTAAATACTGCTATCAGACATGAAGATGGACATTATATCGTATCTATCACTAAGTTGTTGCAATACGATGTATGGAAATCCATTATGAAAAAATTCGAAGCTGATGATGTTATCACGGTCATCCCTACCGAGGCTAATCTTGGAGGTTTGTTAGTAGATATGCATGGTATCAAAGGATTTGTTCCATTGTCTCAATTGGCTCCTATCCATTATCCGAGAGTAGAGGATGGTGATCAGGAAATCATATTCGAAAAATTATTGGATCTTATCGGAAAAGAACTCAAAGTAAGAATCATCAATATCGATGAAGATGAAAAGAGAATTGTTCTTTCAGAAAGAGAAGCATTGAAAGAAGAAAGAGAAAATATCTTGAAAGACCTCGAGGTCGGAAAAGTATATGATGGAGTCGTGAGTGGATTATCTTCTTACGGTTTATTCGTCACTATCGGATGAACAGTTGAAGGATTGGTTCATATCTCAGAAATCACGTACGGACACGTCAACAATATCGAGAAACTCGGAAAAATTGGTGATAAAATCAGTGTCAAGGTTATCGGTCTTGAAAACGGAAAGATTTCATTATCAAGCAAAAAGTTGAAAGACGATCCGCGGACAGCATTGCCAAAAGAATACAGAGTTGGTGATATGATTGAAGGAGAAGTCATCAGATTTGTGCCATACGGAGTGTTTGTTAGAGTATTCCAAGATATCAATGGATTGGTTCACTTGAGCGAACTTTCACAAAAATCTATCCAAAATCCTAATGAAGTTGTGAAACTTGGACAGATAGTGAAGACGAAAATCATCTTGCTTGATCCTAAGAATAGAAAGATTGGATTAAGTATGAAGGGAGTCGGAGAAGATAAAGCTAGCGAAGAAATACCTGCTAAAAAAACTCCTACTGTAGAAAAGCCAGCTGTTGCTCCAAAGGCAACTGTAGAAGCTCCTGCTTCAATAGATGTACCTACACAAGAAGACAAGCCAGCGAAGAAATTTGAAGGTAAGGGACTTGCTGGAGTAGTCAAGAAGCTCTCTGAAGAGAAGCTCGAAGACAAAGCAAAGAGAATCACTGACAAGTTGGAGAAGAATCCTGACAAAAAAGATAAGGTAGTAGAGAAAGAGAAAAAAGCTCCAGCTAAAAAGACTACTACTAAAAAAACTACAGAAGACAAAGAAGAAAAGAAAGCTCCAGCTACTAAAAAGACAACTAAGAAATAATAAGAATGCAGAATTTATAATTCAGAATTCAGAAGATTCAAAATTCGAAAAATGCCGTATGTCTTAGATGACTGCGGTATTTTTTCTTCCATTGATTTTTGATGTTATTTTCTTAATATGTCAACTCAAACAAAAAGTAACTCCTAAAAACAAAATATATGAAAGACATCATTAAGCCAATAGACAAAAATTTGATCATTGGCGAATTAAAAACACAAAATCCTAGGGTCACTAAAAGACTGGAAAATGAGATATATGTCATCTCAGCGACAACATCTCCTCATACTATGCTTGAACTTGGACGATTAAGAGAAGTCACTTTCCGTGCAGCTGCAGGAGGGACGGGTAAAGAAGTCGATATTGATGAATATGATTATTTATTCAAACATATCGTGCTTTGGTCTCGAGAAGCTCAAGAAATAGTTGGCAGCTATAGGTTTGCAAAGATGAAAGATCTCATGGATGGGAATAAGATTCAAAGTCCTACACGTAAATTGTTCGATTTCTCACCAAAATTTGTGCAAGAATATTTACCTAAGACGATTGAACTTGGTAGGTCTTTTGTGCAGCCCAAATATCAACCTCGAGTTGATAATAAAAGCGGAATATTCTCTTTGTTCAATCTTTTCTCAGGACTAGAATATCTTGTTAGCGAACATATTGATATACAATATTTGTTTGGCAAGTTTACTATGTATTCTAGTTATAACGTCGATGCCAGGAACTTGTTATTAAGTTATCTTAAAAGCAAATTTCCTGACCCAGACAAACTAGTCCGTCCTAAAAAGGATCTACGTTTGAAGTATGTACAGAGAAATCTCATGCTTTTGCAGACGATTTTCACTCAACAGACCTTCAAGGATCAGAAAAAAACTCTGGAAAAATATTTGTCTCAATATGGTGAATATATTCAGCCATTGGTTGATATCTACATGAGTCTATCATCGACCATGAAGACCTTTGGTACAGCTCATCATAAGGAATTTGGAAATACATATGAGACAGGTATTTTAGTCAACATCCACGATATCCATCCTGAAGTTATTGATCGCTACAGGGCAAATATCAAAGATGTGTAATTACATGCATTTATGTAAAAAAATCCTCCTTTTTTTGGGAGGATTTTTTGTATATATTAATTTTTATATTTCAACGGTAATTGTTTCATTGTTTGGATCTCTAAATATTAGTTTATATGCCGTCAGTTGCATCGGTTCTTTGGTCTCTGGGTCGCCATAAAGATAATCTCCGATAATTGGCAAACCGTGATGTGATAAATGGTATCTGATTTGATGGGTTCTTCATGTAAGAATTTCCAGATTTAATTTCACTGTCTTTTCATTTTTTTCTACTATTTCAAGAATTTTTGTGATTCAAACTTTAGGCATGGTATGCGGTAATTTTGCTATCACCGGCTCTTGGATGATATATGGAAATTCCTTAATTCACTCTATAAATTTTTTTCCTTCGTCTGTTATTTCGCATGTCGCTCTATAAAACTTTCTTAATGGAACTGAAAAATCTGATAAATTTTCTGAGGAATCTGATATGTTTTTTGATACATCTCAAATGTGATTTGAAGATTCTGCTTTCAGATTTTTCAGATTTATTTCAGATTTTTTTTCAAAGAGTTTTTTGAAATGCTCCAATCCTTTTTCTGTCTTGGCGATAATCATGAGTCCGTCTGTGTTTTTATCGAGCCTATGGAGGAGTCCTGCTCTGATGAAATTTCAGATGGTAGGTAAGTTTTTATAGGTATGATAAAGAAATCACACTACTGATGGTTCGTGTACTTCTCGCACGGTCTTTGGATGAGAAAGTACTCATTTTGGTTTATTCAACACAAGATAATCTTCTTTTTCCAAAAGAATTGGAATCTTGATATCTGGCGCTTCATCTAACAAAACAGGGGAGAGATATCTGCTGACATCATCTATTTCTACGTTGTCCCCAATTTTTAATTGATATGATTTCTTCACTATTTTGTAGTTTACTTTAACACCTCATCTTTCGATGATATGATGAAAAAAACTTCTGGAATAGGAAAATTGCTTGCTCAATCGCGTATCTATTCTCTCTCATAATCATTCATATATTGTCATTTATGAGGTTATCTCTGGTAAATATCACTACTGTATAATTTTTTCCTGAAAAAACAAGGGTTTTTCCTGGTTTTGGTGCTCAAAACGTTTCGTAAAATTTGCAAAATCAATAAAAAAGAATACAATTAGGTATGGTTTTATATTGTAACCACTTTCGATGGAACTGAATCAAATACATCCATCTCCAGAAAATACATGAATCCCTCAAGGTATTCCTACGGGCGTGTTTGTTCCAAACAATCAAGTTCCCGTACAAAATACTCAACCTGTCCAGGCTCAAACGCCTGTTGAACAAGTTCCTGTTGCTCCTGCAGTTCAATCTGCTCAGCCAGTTTCTGCCGTTGCTCCTGTAGCAGCTCCAGTTCCAGTATGAGAAGGTGCATTGGATAAGATTTTCAAATGACTCGCAAGATTTTTTGCGAAGGTAATGGGACAACCTGATCCTATCACAGGAGCTCCAAATACTTCACAGACAGCAAAAAAGACTGAAAATATCGTCGGTAAAGTGTGGAATGTCGCTAACCAAGCAGTAGGAAAAGCTACCGAAGTCGCTGCAAAAGCTGCTGATACCGTTAATCAAGCTACTGATAAGCTTCAGCAAGTAGTGCCACCGCCAACAGCAGTAGCTTCACAAGCGCCTGTAGAACAAGCACCAGTTGCTCCAACACCAACACCAGCACCAGAACAAACTAAATAATACTATTTCTCATTATAAAAAAACTGTCCATCCGGACAGTTTTTTTTTATTCCTTCAATAATTCCTCTATCAATGGATCGATTTCGTCCATAAATTCTTTATCTTTGTCCAATCCATTTTCGCGGATAACTTGCTGTATTCGATCAGCTCTATCCTTTTTTCCTTTGATCTTTTCAAGTTCTTTAGCGTCTATTAGGCTCAAATCTATAGGATTTTCTGGTGTCATTAGGTAGCGTTATTATCTAAAATAATTTGCTTCAATACTTTTATCTCTTGATATATATGATCAGCTCATGGAACCTCTTTTCCCGTGAATGCCGGTGAAAGAGAAATTAAACTTTTTGCTATCGTAGCATATCATCCTGCGGGGTCGTTAGTTTTTTGTATCCACAATACCGGAGAAGTAAGTTCTTTGAGATATTTTTCTAAGGGAAATCCTGTCTTTTTACAGTATCCAAGCGGGAATCCTACGAATACGCATTGCTTGATAAATACCTCTTTTTCTACCATCGCTTTGAGTGCCAAAATACATCAAAATGATTTACAAAAAAGGATGATACTTCATTTCACTCCTTTCAAATATTCGCATAATTGATTACATTCGTATTCGAAATCCATATTTCCGCCTTCGTTCCGGTGACGGTAAGTATACATATGTGTCGTATCATAAAAGGGGAGCAACTCTTTGTCCACCTCTTGGATTCGTTGCTTGTTTTTACTATCATTCCCTCATAAGAGTACGAGTGTTGCCATGCTTATTTTTATAAGCTAAAGCCTACTTTCTTGTATACATCATCAATCTTTTTTTTGGCTAATTCGTTTACTTTTTGAGCATTCTTTTCTAAAAGATCAGTAATTTCTTTGTCTGATATTTTTGTATATTTTTCCTGAATGGGTTTGACGAATGCAATTATTTTTTCGTAGAGATATTCCTTGGCGTCTTTGTAACTTAATCCTCATGCTTGATATCTCTTCCTTAATGCTTCATCTTCTTCTGAAGTGAGAAATAATTTACAGATATTGTAGACGTTGCATTGATCAGGATCTTTGGGTTCTTCGACGGTCTGTGCGCTCGTCGGGATCTGTTTCACTCTTTTCAAAATAGTTTTTTCGTCGTCGAGAAGTCAGATATAATTGTTGTATGATTTGGACATTTTTCTTCCATCGACTCCCATGATGGTCGCTACTCATTCTTGGATATGTACGTCTGGTATCTTGAATGTTTCTCCGAAAGCGTTATTGAATTTCATCGCTATATCTCTTGCATATTCCACATGCTGTTTCTGATCTTTTCCGACAGGAACAATATCAGCATCATAGAGCAAGATATCTGCTGCCATGAGTATTGGATAACAGAATACTCATATGCTTATCTCTTTAGCTTTTCCTTTGTCCAATGCCTCTTTGTACGAATGCATTCTTTCCATAAATCCCATGTGGGTTAAACAGGTAAATACCCAGTTGAGTTGTGCGTGTCCTGGAATATCAGCAGGATTATAAATCAAAAATCTTTTGAGATCTACCCCACAAGCTGCATATAATTTTAAAACATTGATGCTATTCTGTCTAAGTTTTTCTCCGTCGTGCAATTGGGTGAATCCATGCATATTTGCCAAAAAGAGAAAAATCTCTGCATCTTTGAATTTGTCCGCCAACATCATCATAGGTTTGATTGCTCCAAAGTAGTTTCCAAGATGAAGTTGGTTGTCGGTTGGTTTGAGTCACGTGAGAATCCTCATGATTTCATCGGAATATAGGTAAAATTAGGTCATTTTTTAATGTAACGTTTTGACGAGTTAATTCAATGCATAATTGTATATTTTGACTTGCATTACAGGGGTAAATATATATACACATCACCACTCCTGTAAAAGGCAGGTTAATTTTGTCTTTATACTGTTAAATATAGACTGGGGAATCGTCTAACGGTAGGACAGCGGACTTTGACTCCGTCAGTCTAGGTTCGAATCCTAGTTCCCCAAAACGAACTAACAGATAACAATTAACAATAAAATGAACATTCAATAATTGTTAGTTATTAGTTGTTCACTATTAGTTAATATGGTAGTGCGGGATAGAGAAACGGTATCTCGTTGGGCTCATAACCCGAAGATAGGTGGTTCGACTCCATCTCCCGCAACCAAAAAAACATACTCTAGGTTCGACACTATAATGCTGATCGGGAGTAGCTTAGCTGGTAGAGCGTCTGACTCTGAATCAGGAGGTCCTAGGTTCGAATCCTAGCTCCCGAGAATATATGCCCATGCCGGGGTGATGGAATGGTAGACATGTCCCGATAGAATCGGGATGCCTTACATAGATAATTATATGATAACTTACAATTGATGTTTGGATATGTATATGTACTTGAAATGAATAACGGCAAATACTATGTTTGAAGTACTAAGAACATTGAAAATAGATTAATTGAACATCAAAAGTGAGAAAGTAAAAGTACAAAAAATAATCTACCCATTAAACTTCTGTATTATAAAGAATATTCTAGTATAACAGAAGCAATACATATGGAAACAAAATTAAAAAAATGGAAAAGTAGAGAAATGATAAAAAAATTTATGAAAAGCTAATTGAGCACTCACCCGTGCCGGGGTGATGGAATGGTAGACATGCTTGGCTTAGAACCAAGTGCCAGACGGTGTGCAGGTTCGAGTCCTGTCCCCGGTAATATGAGACTATAATATATGGTAGACATGTCCCGATAAGAATCGGGGTGCCAGACGGTGTGCAGGTTCGAGTCCTGTCCCCGGTAATATGAGACTATAATATATGGTAGACATGTCCCGATAAGAATCGGGGTGCCAGACGGTGTATTTCGATAGGTCGGGATCGCTGGTAAATACTCTTAATGAATTCAGTCATTTTATGTTGAAAACCAGATAGGAATTCTTATAGGTGAGTTCACTGAAAAAACGGACATTCCGAGGTAGCTCAGTCGGTAGAGCAAGTGACTGTTAATCACTGGGTCGTGGGTTCGAGTCCCTCCCTCGGAGAGTTAAAAAAATATCCTTTATACATTTATGTATTATTGAAATGCCAATTACGAAATCAGCAAAGAAAGCAGCTAATAGATCTCTTGTATTCCAAAAAAGGAATAATGAATTTAAGCTTAGAATGAAAATGGCTATCAAGAAATTCTTGAAAAACACCAATAAATCGCAAGAAGAACTCAATGCGGTATATAAGTTCATTGATAAATGCAAGAAAGTAGGAGTTATCAAAAAAAATACTGCTTCAAGAAAAAAATCAAGAGTTGCAAAAGCATTAGCTAAGCAAAATTCATAGCAATGCTTAGATGCCGACTTAGCTCGGGCAGAAGCAACCCTGCTGAAGCAGGGTAGGTTATCGGAGCTAAATTATACAGTAAAGAATATAATAGATTGTTACACGCCGACTTAGCTCAACTGGTAGAGCAATCGCCTTGTAAGCGATAGGTTATCGGTTCAATTCCGATAGTCGGCTCCATAAAAAAACTATAATGTATGTATATATTATTTGGAGTGGTAGTTCAGCTGGTTAGAACGCCCGCCTGTCACGCGGGAGGTCGAGGGTTCGAGTCCCTTCCATTCCGCCATTATAGTCCATAGTCTTTAGCCTATAGTCTTTAGTAAAAAAAATACTAAGGTCTAAAGTCTAAGAACTAAAGTCTATATTGGTCTCATCGTCTAGTGGTTAGGACACGGGACTTTCAATCCTGCAACCGGGGTTCAATTCCCCGTGGGACCGATTTAAATTCAATGCTAAGTGTTAAGTTCTAAATGCTAAATAAAAAATATTCAACATTTAAAATTTAGAATTTAAAATTCACGCAAAGCGTGTTATGGGTGATTAGCTCAGTTGGCTAGAGCATCTGCCTTACAAGCAGGGGGTCATAGGTTCGAGTCCTATATCACCCACCATATAATTATTACAAGCAGGGGGTCATAGGCCCGCCACGTAGGACTACGTGGTTCAGTCCTATATCATCCACCATATTATCATCATAGTCCAGATATATACCATGACCCGGGTCTATAGCTCAGTTGGTTAGAGCAAGCGGCTCATAACCGCTGGGTCGCTGGTTCGAGTCCAGCTAGGCCCACCAAAAAAACCACACCATGCGGGTGTAACTCAATTGGCTAGAGTGCCTGCCTTCCAAGCAGACTGTTGCGGGTTCGAGTCCCGTCACCCGCTCCATTAACAAGGAGCAAAAAACGTTACATAAAAAAAGAGCTAAGGCTCTTTTTTGTTTTATAAAAATATTTTACTTAATTATTTTAATCCAAGATTTCTTCAATATAAAATTCTTCTTCAGGTAATTCTAATATTTCTTTTAATAAAGTTTTTATTTCAGGATCAATTACTGAGGTATTTATCTCTAATAATTTTAATAATTGTTCTTTAGGATGATCATTACCAAAAAGCACATGTAGAGCATCATGCTTTTTTCTTTCTATTCCTACTTTATTTTCTTGTATATGTACGTTATAATTATCTCTTTCATCTTGAGCGAAGATGTGATGTATTGAATCTGTCATATGTTTAATTAATTTTTAAATAAATATTTTTATATACTTTATATATTTTTTTATTTAAGTCAATCTTATATTTTTTTTATATGTTTGTAAAAAACTGAGTACTATGACTCAGTTTTTCTATATTTTTTTTGTTTTTATTGACTAAGTGTTTCACCAAATGTTATTGTTTCTGGATTTGGATTATCGATGTTTGGATTAGGTCCTGTTCTAAATGGGAAATCTTCTGGAATATAATATCCTTTTATCTGACTCAAACATTTCAATACGTTCGTCTGCCGATTGATTGGGCTAGATGCATAGATTTTTCCGTCCTTATTCCCGTATCTTGAAAGCTGATTGATAGTGTGATAAGCTCATAAATAAGCATTATTTAACGTCAGAGGAATGGCTCTCGCTCATGCGTATGCTGACGTAAATGGAACTCTATCTCATCTATCGTTGTTTCCTACGTTACCGATGTTTGCATTCGTGCTGAGGTATCTACCAAGTGTACTTTCTGCAAATGCGATACAGATTACTACATCCTTGTCGATATTTGTTCCTTTGACTGCATCTTCTCGGAATGCTACTTGTCTATAAATTCCTACGCCGTATCTGATGAGGAATTGGCTCTCTCTTTTTGCTAGAGTTTCTCCTGTCATTACTTCGAGATCTGTTATATCAATAGGTCTTGCATATTTATCTCTGAGATATTTGATTTGATATCCATCAGGCAATGCATCTTTGTCTTTTACGATACTTGCGTCGAGAATTTCAAATGGATCTCGAGCTATTCCATCTTTGAATATACTGAAGGTAAGATTTGCTCCTTTTGAGATGAATCCAGCTCCTCTTGTTCCTGGTTCTCCTCAACTATATCCGACAATTTGACCTCTTCTGATAATATCGCCTGGCTTTACAACACTTTCGTTGAGATATTCATACACAGTTATATATCCATCGGTGTGTACTATCATCATCCAGTTGATTCCTATAGAATCACTGTCTGCTACAAAATATACGACACCATCACGAGCTGCGTATACTGGGGTATCTTGCGCTGCTTTGATCTGAATTCCTATGTGTGGTACTCCATATTGTTTTTGGAATGCTTCGTCTCCAAAATATGTCTGGATTTCTTCGATAGGGTAGAGTGGCCATGCAACTGGATATGCATCATTATCGTTTGCAAATTCATCGAGCGCTACAAGCTTTTTCTCCATATCAAAATTCACTTTATACACTCATCTTTTGATATCTTTCACATATTCAGTCATTGTATCATAGACATCTTTTGTACTTTGAAAGAAGTTTTCTATCGTCAATTGTCTTTGTGTTTCGTCGTTCTGATAGAGTTTCATAAATTGAAGCAAATAATTTTTCTTTTGTTGTAATTGTTCTATTTCGTTTTGATAGGCCACGATACTTGTTTTTGCTTGTGATTTCAATTGGTTCAATTTTTTTATTGTCTCCAATTGTTTCTGTTCATTTTCTTGGAAGTCGGTCATGAGATCGTTGAGTTGGAGAATCATAGATTCCACGAGATAATCGTTGGCTAGTGTCAGAGGAATATTATCTGAATTGATCAATAGCTTTATTTCATCGATACTATTTGTCTCTTCGTTGTATAGTTTATTGTCTAATTTATAAATAAAGTTTGCAAAATCTTCTATGTATGCTTTGGTGTCCACCATTCCCGATCTGGATGATTGGATGTCTTTGTACGTGAGCATCATCAATTTCTTGTAGGTTTCTATTTTCTTCAACTGTTCTGCTATGGTATCGGTCGTATTGTTGATGGTTTGAATCACTTTTACAATTTCAGTTCTTGTTGCTCTATATTTATCTGAGATTGCATTGTCTGTGTCTCTTTCCTGTTCATCGAGTGAATAGAGCTCTTGGATAACTTCGTCGAGATTCGCTTTCAATTCTTGTACGTTCGTCATAGCTGTTTTTACATCAAAATCGGCAAGTTCAGTAGATATGTTACTGAGCTCTTGTGCTGTACCGATTCCGATTCCTCCTAGGAGAAGTGTGAGGAATGCGAGTCAAAGTTTCTTTTTCATGGGGGATATCAAGAATATAAATTACTTTGTGTGGTGGTCTACTATACACTACTACACCGATTGTTTTTGAAATCAGACATTACTTCATTTTCATTCGCACTTTCTGTATCAAAAATCATCGGTATAAGTTCGATGTCATGAAAACTTTCATACTTCAAGCTTTCATTGCATCTCTCTTATTATACTCTCAAACATTGAAATAACCAAAAAAACTGGACTTTGATTCCAATTTTACTTGACAGAATAACGAATTTGTATGAGATAATATGTGATTGTTCTTATTTTTTGATGTCTGAGAGGTCGGAGGCGTCGAATTTCTTGATAAAAAATGGCATCAAAAGCATCACAAAACCGAAGAAAAAGAAACTTATCTGTGTGCCTATTTTACTAGAAAAGTAATCAGCCGTAATCATGATGATGAAGATGATGATGCTCGTCATAATTCCGTATGCAACGGATCCGTATTCTTTCCTATGGTCATCTCCGATATGGAAGAAATATCTGCCTTCTAGCAGATTTACTGCGATACCGAAGAAAATCCCAATAAAGAATCAGAAAATATTTAATGTTATGAAATATTCGTATTTGTCTAGTATATGCGGAAAATAGATGGTGGTCAATCAGAAGATGATAGTGAATATCATAGATATCAATCTTCTCCTTTTTTTGAAAAAAATTGAAATGAAATGTCCTATAATAGCTCCTGCAAAAGATATTACTATAATGATGATTGAGCTGGTTGTTGTTCTTTGAAAAAAATCTACTCCTATCTCGAGCATTTTTTGTCCTATAGCTGTAGAAATAGCTCGTAAAGCCCCTATAGGAAACAATAACCAAATATATTTTTTTATTATTCATAGGACGTTGGGAATTGTCGCTTTGATAGTTGTGATAAATTTCTTTTTTTCAACATGCTTGTCATAATTCATTAGCATTGTTAAAATACTTGAACCTATAAGTATGGCTATAATATATTGAAATCCATTAGCTCCTCGTGCGTTGAAGACAGCAAATCCCATATAACTTCCTGTCAATATCCCCACGAGAATTGCTACATTGATGATACCGTTGATTTTTGCTTCTCCGTGCTGTGACCTTTGTATTTCTATACTCAAGATGATAGATTTGACTACTAGCCACAATCCATAACTGAATCCTATAACACTTACAAGGATAACGAACACCCGAAAAGGATAGTACCCAAGTATATTTCCTATTGATAAGCAAAGTATGGCAATAAGTCATGCGAGCAACGTGATGTTTTTTTTGCGGAATGCATAGGCAAGTGATCACCCCACAAGATAAGCAATCATCCCTCCTAGACTTATATATCCTGCAATTTCCTCGAGACTTATGTTCACATCTTTGAGATATGATCGGAGAAAGAATTTGAGCATCGAGATAAAGACGCTCCGTAAGAAGGTTATGATGACAAAGTTTATAAAATTTCTCCTATTCATGTGTGTATTATCTTGCTAAAAATGTTTTTTTCATCGTTTGAGCGAGTTTGGTGTATTCTTTGTCTTCCAATCGTTTGCGATTGTCGGGGTTTTTATTTTGGGGTGTTTCTATATGGATGCCGACATTTGACAATACATGGAAGTGAAGATGATTTATCGACTTATTGATTACATTATCCTTTGTTAATCCATCTCTCAACAATAAATTGACGCTTTTATATTTCTTATGAAGTTTTTTTGCTCGAATATCTACAAGTTTGTGCATTTCCAAAAGCTCTGCGTGTGTGAGTGTAGTAAGTACATTTACATGTCTTTTTGGTATGATCAAAAGATGATCCTTGGTATACGGTGCACGAGCCGGAATGACGAAAAAATATTTCCCCTTTTGAAGCATATTTTCGGTTTTCTCATGACAGAACGGACAATCATGCTCTTTCTCTAGTTTTTTGATGACAGTGATATACTTCATAATAAACGATGAAACGATAAAATGATAAAACGATAAAATGAATACGTGATATATTCTAAGAACTAATTTCTATAATCTGGTCCCAGATATCCATCTGCTGGATCTGTTGACTATGGGTGATAGTGTAAAATTTTATTGCTCTCTGTTTCACAAAATTTTCTAACATATCTGCTACTTTCCCTACCGTATCTGCATCGAGATTGTTGATGGTTTCATCCAGAAAGAGAATAGGGGAGTTGATATACGATGAGATTGCCAACATCCATATTAATTTCAAAATTATCCTCTGACCTCAACTCAAACTTTTGGTATCTCTTTCTCATTTCGAATCGATGATCTTCGCCTCAAGTTCCAACTTCTCAGCATCGCTTTTATTTAGTTGTAGACTAATGTGATAATCAACTATTTGTGCTAAATAACTATTTATTATATCATTCAGTACTGGCAGATGGTCTTGTAATACTATCAATAGCAATTCTTTGGAGAATATATTGTACAGATTTCCCAATATCGTTTCTTGTTCTTCCAATTTTTGTCTTTCTAGTTGATGTTCTTTGAATTCGTCCACGAGCATATTGATATCGTGATAATATTGTTTCATCGCTAAATGGTTTTTTTCTAATTTTGCTATCGTGCTGGTATCCATATTCTCTTTTTCTGTTTCTAATTTTTTTCGTTCTTGCTCTTTTTCCGCTATTCCCATTACAAAATCATTCAATTGCTTTTCGATAGACTCTTTTTGAGTAATGGCTTTTTGGAGCTGCGTTTTCCGTTCTTCTACTTGTTTGACTTCCTGTTCCAGTTCGCTGATTTTCTTGTCTATCTCTTTCGCTTCTTTGTCTTGGCTGGTGTATTCTGTATATATGTTCTCTATCGCTTTATAATTTACTTCGTTCAAAAATATCTTTATCGTTTCGATATGTTTTTCTGATTCTTTTTGCTGTATTTCCAATTCTTTTATCTTTTTATTGTCTGTTTTTGCTTCATTTTTATTCAAAGATTTCATTTCTGTCTGTAATTTTTTTATCGTCGCTTCAATCTGTTCTTGTTGATCGATGAATCCTTTCTTTTGTAGGTCTAACTGTTCGAATGTCTGATTTTTTATTGCCTTGATAAATGGGCATTTCCCCTGTATTTTCTCGCAATCATATGCTGCTTGGGTATCGATGTTCTTTTCTAGTTCTTTCAATGTCTTCAAAATATTTTTTAACTGATTCTCTTGGTCGTGTATCTTCTCTTCGAGGTGTTTTTTCTGTGTCTCGTTCTTCTCTGCTTCGTTTTTTGTCATCAATGCTTCGTTTTGTATCTGGAGTTGGATGTTTTTTACTTTTTCGCTGATTTTTTTCCCTTCATTGATGATATTTTGTATCAAAAAATAGCTATTGAGCACTGTAATATCTCATTCATTAGCTATTTCTGTTTTTATTGTTCATTGCTTGATGAAATTCCGTAATTCTTTTTTTGGAATCTGTGATTCATTCTCATTCTGCTTCAAAATTATCTCCTTTTTCTGTTTTTTTAATGTTTCTATTTTCTTTTCGTCGATATCTTCTATCTTTTTTTGAAGTTCTGAAATGCTTGTGGAAAGCTCTTTTTCTCCTATTTGCTGTTCTTTAACTTTCTTTTGTTCCTGTGCTATATCTTTTTGTATCGTTTCGAGCTGATGATTGATTTTTTGTTCCTGTGATTTTCTCTCTTCAATGTGATTTTGGAGATTTTTTTCTCGATCAACAGGAAAATCCTTCAATGAAAAATCAGAAATTTGTATCTTTTCTTCTATCATTTTCCGTTCATCGAAAAATTGTTGATATTCTTTTGTATCTATCGTATTCCCCAATAATTCTTTCGTGGTATCGAAGGTAGAAAGATAGTTCTGAACGTTATTTTTCAGCTTCTCGTTGTATTTGGATATATCAGTCGTCGCTTTGATTTTGTATCGTATTTCTCTCTTTTTGTCCGCTAGGACATCTTTTGCTTCATCTATTCCTAAGAGATTGAAGACGTTTTTAAGAATAGATAATCTTTCTATCGGCGTAAGTTCAAATATATTATCAGAATCTTGCATCAAGAAAATAGTATTCATGATGACTTCCCTTGGTGGCAAGAAATTTTGCAGATTCTGTTGTAGATCTGTTTCATTTTTAAACGTTATTTCGTCGCGTTTGAGACCTGATTGCTGTTTTACGAGATCTTCGATGTCGATATTCTGCTCTAGTGGCGTGTGGGTTTCGAAATTCGGTAATGTTCATTCGAGCGTATATAATTTCGATTCGCAGGACTCTTTGACTTTACTCTTTTTGATATTTCTGATGATGAGATAGGTGATGCCATCGACTTCGACGATAAGTTTGATAAATCCATCTTTTGATTTGGTGTTTAATACATGTCTATTGCTATATTTATATAATCCGTAGATAGGTCCATCGAAAAACAAAAAGCTTTTTCCTGAACCGATAGGCGCTTTGATGAGCATTTTCCCGCTATTGAAAAAAACACTCAAGAGTCTGTCTTGGAATGGTCCGATATTCTTGTAGGAAATGGCTATCAGATTGAGCAAGTTGCGTATTTTATCTAGTAAATGCTTGGGTAAGGATAGAAATATCTTCTGTAAAAACAACCATTTTTCAGATGCTCCGCAGGGGTACTTTTGGCTGGCCGCAAAAGTACCCAAAACGGCCCTTTTCTTTTTGGCGATTACTTTCGCCATGAGATCAATATCACAAATTACCTTCTAATCATATATTGCTAGTAGTTCCTCCATCCTGCCAGGAGGCGGGCGGATGTTCGGAACGGATCGCTTGGACTACGATTCATACTGGTAGAGTCATGGCTCAAGTATTTTTGCATACTATTTATTTAATTTGTCAATCTCTTTACCTTATTATTACTCTGCTTATTTTGGTTTTTGGACGTTTGCGAGTATAATATATGTGAATTACGAATTTCAAAAATGAAACTTAGCACTTAGCATTTAGCACTTAGAATTTAGCACTTAGAATTTAGCACTTAGAATTTAGCACTTAACATTTTTTATAGAGTATGTACTGATTACACGAACATTATATCACTGAAAAACCGAAAAAATCTTTTTGGAAAGAAATCAGGACGTTTGTCCTTCTTTTTGGATTTATTTTTGTCGGGATTCTCGTGTTCACGAATTTTAACCTGTTTGCTGCGAATTTTCGCGCATTGTTTGCAGATGAACTTCACGCTACAGCACCCATCAACACCTCTCTCATCTCTGAAGATAATGATATATCTACTATCGTAGATACGGCAGAGAAGAATGATGTTGAAATTCAGGGATTATTAAAAAATTATCAAAAAACCGCTGATGCGAATACCTTAGCTCCTTCTACGGAAGAGATTTTACAATCACATCTGATGGATTATAATTTTTCATTCAATACTGTGCCGCCGGTCAATAGATTATTGGTACCTTCGCTTGGGCTTGATGTGCCTATTGTTGTTACAGAAAATAAAAATGCAGAAGATTTTACTAAGGCGGATTTTGAGGATGAACTTGATCAATGAATCGTAAAATATCCCACGACACCTGCTCCAGGAGAAGAATGAAATACTTTATTATTCGGTCATACGAGCTATGAAGTGTGGAAACAGAATCCTTACGGAACAATTTTCAAAGATCTTCCAAAACTCAAAGATAGTACCCTTATTCAGGTGCTTCGAGAATGACATTTATATGAATACAAGGTCGTTGATCTGTTTATCGTCACAGCAAAACAAGTGCCAGCTCAATATATGACCTATCAGAATGTAGGGGGAAGTTATATTACTCTTATGTGATGTTATCCTCTCGGTACAGACAATAAGAGAATTATGGTGGTAGCGAAACTTATTACCGACTAAATTATTTTTTTCTTGTTTTTTTGGGCGCTTCGCCCCAAACTCCGATTTACTTTTTGCCATTGCTGCAAAAAGTAAACAAAAAAATCTAGCCAGATGCAATACTCAGAACAGATATTTCTTGAAAGCATTATCTACCAACTCGCCTCCGTCCCACCTATGGTGGGTCCCACTCCGTCTCGTTTCATATCATTGTTTCGTTATCAGACATATCACTATCTTGTGGTGTGCATCTGGCGGGTGTAATATGGTTGATATTCCCATTAAAACCACATTGCAATTTCTCAAAGAAAGGGTATATATACATTCATCAAATGTGCTTTCTAAGCAAAGCTTTGTGAAAAAGCTTTTTTTTAATTTTACTATATACACAATGAATATAAGAAATATTGCTATCATTGCCCATGTCGATCATGGGAAGACGAGTTTAGTGGATAAATTGCTTACGCAGTCTGGTACGATGAAACTTGCCGAAGATCAAGATCTTATTATGGACAATAATGATCAGGAAAGGGAGAGAGGAATTACTATCTATTCCAAAAATACTTCCGTCATGTACAATGGAAATGTTATCAACATCATCGATACTCCCGGACATGCCGACTTCGGAAGTGAAGTGGAGAGAGTTTTGAAAATGGTGGACAGTGTTCTATTGCTCGTTGATGCTTATGAATGACCGATGCCGCAGACAAAATTTGTTTTGAAAAAATCTTTGGAGCTTGGGCTCAATCCTATTGTCGTTATCAATAAGATAGACAAAGAGACTGCGAGACCAGTCCGAGTTATCAATCAATTGTTTGATCTCTTTTTCGCATTGTGAGCTACAGACAAACAAGCAGATTTTCCTATTATCTACTGCAGCGCCAAAGGATGATATGCATTTGACGATATGAAGGATTTTGAAGAAGCGAGAGATCATGGAAATATTTTTCCTATTTTCGATTTGATAGAAAGGGCAGTGCAACCTGCACCAGATTATTCTGACAAACCATTCCGTATGCAGATTGCTAACCTTGGCTACGATGATTTTATCGGCAGGCTCGGAATCGGAAGAGTATATGAATGAACCGTTGCTCAATGACAAGAAGTGGTTGTTTTCGATAATGAAGGAAACAAAAGAAAAGGGAAGATCACCAAAATATTCACGACTTTATGACTTTCCAGAGTGGAAACGAAACAGGCACAATGTGGTGATATCGTTACTATTGCTGGTATTCCGAATATCTATGTCGGAGAGACTGTTGGTATAGAATGATGTGAACCATTTGCACCAATTCATGTGGATGCACCGACATTGACTATGGATTTTCTTGTCAATGATTCTCCATTCGCCGGCAAAGAAGGAAAATTAGTCACCTCAAAAAACATCCAAGAAAGACTTGCGAAAGAATTGCAAACTAATGTGGGATTGGAAATTGATTTTGATAAATGAGGAAATAGATTCGCTGTTTCTGGTAGAGGAGAACTTCACTTATCCGTACTCATCGAAACGATGAGAAGAGAATGATTTGAACTTCAAGTTTCTGCGCCGCAGGTAATTTTCAAAATGGAAAATGGTGAAAAAACCGAACCTATAGAACATGTGGTTATCAATGTCGATGAAAAACTTTCAGGCGCTACGATAGATATGGTTGCCAAGAAAAAATGACAGATGACGAATATGACTACCGTAAATGGAATCTCTACTTTGGAATTCGAGGTTCCCACAAGAGGATTGCTTGGATTCAGAGGACAGTTCGTCTTGATGACTAAGGGAGAAGGAATCATGTACAGTTCGTTTTCTCATTATGCTCCATACAAAGGCGATATTCCGAAGAGGACAACAGGTTCTATGATTAGTCAAGAAAATGGAAAATGTATGAAATATAGTATCCGAAAGTTACAAGAAAGAGGAAAAATATTCATCTTGCCACAAGCTGCTATGTATGAATGAATGATTGTCTGAGAAAGTGCAAAACCAGGTGATATGACGGTCAATCTTACCAAAAATAAACAACAAACCAATGTCAGAGAAAGCGGAAATGATGAAGCGATGAGATTGGAACCAATTATTCCGTTGACGCTTGAAGACTCATTGGCATATATCAGTACTGATGAGTATGTAGAGATTACTCCAAAAAATATCAGACTGAGAAAAGTCTATCTGACTGACTCAGACAGAAAAAAACATGGAGTGAAAGGATAGGAAACTGCACTCGTAATTTTCACAAAAAAATTTCACTATAGGTCAGGCGCAGTGAAGCGAAGCGGAACGCGGGCTGTTCTGAACCACTCTTTTGGCGGAGTAGGGATAACGTCTGGACTTCGCCTGACGCCCCGACTTTCCGCTGAAATTTATTAGGTCGGGGATGGAAGGTAAGTCCTGTTGTAAGAGCGAATGAAATGAGCGGACGTATGGGCTCATCTTTCTTTGAATTGTAGTCTTTCCGTCGTTATTTTCAAGGTTTGGGAGAGAGAAATTAGTACAAAATGAAAGAGAAATAACAAATAAAAAAAAAGGAACCTCAATAATTCGGTTCCTTGATAGTGTGTCTTACTTAATGTCACGGTATTTGTTTCCGACAACATGAAGGATTTTTTCTGACAGTAAGGGATTGTTATTTTTTGCTCGTAATTTTGGAAGTACTTTTTCTATCATTCTGTGTTCTTCCAAAAATATTTCACTGTACATTGCAGTTGCTACTACGAGCAATTCATCTTCCCATTGTGATCGTCCTGAAAATCCGATAACTAATTTGTCATTCATTGCTAATCCGCCTTTGATCTTGAATGATGTTTCATCGCTGGTAAGAGCAAATGGGGTTTGGATGATAGATTGGCATTTACTGTCGGCAAAATTTTTGTATTTATTGCTTTTACAGCCCCAATCTTCATCTTCCTTGTCATCTATTTCTCCTATTTTCCCGAGCATGAGTAATTCGCCAGGCTCTTCAATGATTGACACAAGTTTGCTTCTTTGGTAAATTGCCAAATAACCGCCTTTCCTTGTTCCATCATATACTGATGTTGGAAGTACAACTCCGTGTTTTTCCAGTAATTCGGGTAGCATAAGAATGTCATTTAAAATATTTTCTGCTACAGAAAATATCTGTACGATTTGTGTAAGCTTGTACTCTTTCATTTTTTGTATTTATTAGGTTAATATTCCTTTTATTTTGTGTAAATATCATAAATATTTCCTATTAAGAGTCAAGTTATTTTCTCTCGACCAAACCTTATTGTTTTTAGGAAAGACGTGATTTGTATTTAAGATGAGACCATATGTCTTACAACTAGCTTCTGTACGACATGGAGTGTCGTCATAGAAGCGGTAATGGTACAAAACGCGCAATAAGATTGCGTATAATACTCCAAAATTGCGTGTTTTAGGATGTCCTTTCAAATGTGGTAGGCGTCTTTTAGTAGCTTCTTGCAAACAATACTCTTCTGCTACTTGGTTTACCTGAATATATACATTTACCTTCTTCGTCTTGGAGGTCAAATGGGAGGCATCTTACCGTAGCAGCTGTCTCTTCTTTGATCTTGTCCGCTGTCTCTACGGTACCATCTCGATGTGCCATTACAAATCCTTGTTGGATTTTTTCTTTAAAATCTTCGTAACTATCTACGATATAGGTGTGTTCTTCTCTGAATGCTTGATTTTTTTTCAAGAGATTGTTTTGTGCTTTGTAGAGGTATTGATCGATATGTAATTCTACATCTCAAATATTTACTGATGCTTTTTCTCCGGATTCCCTCTTGAAGACTTCCACTACGCCATTTGCGATATCTCTTGCTCCGACCGTGATTCTAATAGGTACGCCTTTGAGTTCGTATTCATTGAATTTTCGTCCTGGAGATTTGTTGCTATCTGCGTCTATTTTCCATCTCAATGGGATGGTGTCATGAAAATATTTTGATTTGAAGTCGAGTCTAGTGGTCTCGAGTCTATCAATAAGTGGCTGTATGTAATTTTTGATCTGTTGAAGTTCTTCTGGTGTTTTGAAAATAGGTACAATTACCACATGAAGCGGTGCTAATGCTGGTGGTAATATCAATCCGTTGTCATCTGAATGAGCCATTATCAATCCTCCAATCAATCTTGTAGAAACTCCTCGAGAGGTTGCATACACATATTCTAGTTCATTCTTTTCGTTGGTGAATTTGACGTCAAACGCTTTGGCGAAATTCTGTCATAGATTATGACTTGTTCCTGCTTGTAGCGCTTTACCGTCTTGCATCATAGGCTCGAATGCATAGGTCGCTATCGCGCCAGCAAATTTGTCGTGTTCTGGTTTGGTTCCCAATCTAGGAGATATAGCCATGAAATTTGTGCAGAAATCGTTGTAGACATCGAGCATTTTTCTCGCTTCTGCGTCTGCATCTTCTGCGCTTGCATGAGCGGTATGTCATTCTTGCCATAAGAATTCTGCAGTTCTCAAAAACAATCTTGTCCTCATTTCCCGTCTGACGACGTTCGCTCGTTGATTGATCAAGAGTGGCAAATCACGATAGGAATGAATCCGATCTTTGTAGCTATTTCGGATGATGGTCTCTGATGTCGGTCTTACAATCAATTCTTCTTCGAGTTTTGCTTCAGGATCTACAACAATTCATTTTCCGTTGGGATCGTTCATCAATCTATAGTGAGTTACGATTGCGCATTCTTTTGCAAAATGTTCTACGTGAGAAGCCTCTTTATTCAAAAAAGATTTTGGGATAAATATAGGAAAATATGCGTTGACGTGTCCAGTGTTTTTGAACATCTTATCGAGCACATCTCTGATATTTTCTCGGAGTGCAAACCCGTAAGGCTTGATGACCATACATCATCTGACTGCTGAAGTCTCTGCTAGCTCTCCTGCGAGTTGATTGTACCGTTCACTGTAGTCTTGTGCTCTAGTAGTTAATTTCGCCATTTTTTTTATACATACATTATAAATTTTATGATATTTTTGTATATAAAAGAGTAAGATTATCAAGTGTATTGCCTTATATATATTTTTTTAAACGCTTCGCTAAGACTTACATTAAAACGCTTCGCTGGACTTACTTTTGTCCGGCGACAAAAGTAAGCAAAAACGCCTTTTTTCTTGAGTGGTTATCTTTCGCCATGAGATCAATATTATGGATTTACTTCTGATTATATATTGTTAGTTGTTCCTCCATCCTGCCAGGAGGCGGACGGATGTTCGGAACGAAACGCTTGGCCTACCTTTCATATTGGTGAAATCATGGCTCAAGGTATAAAAGAAAAACTCTCCGCTAATGCGAAGAGTCTTTATATGAGATGATGAAATTCCTATTTCTTTTTCTTGCTGAAGAATCCTGTAACCAAAAGTAGTCCAAGGATGATAAGCAACATACTAATGAATAATCGTCGTCCGTTTTTGAATAAGATAGACAATCCCCAGATAAGTGCTATGATACCAAGCACCATAAAAACTTTTTCTTCGGTGCTAGATCTTTCCCATCGAGTTCCAATCTTGCTTCCGATGACTTTCCCTTCTTGAGAAAGTACTTTAGCTTCTTTTTCTACAGTCTTTGCAAAAGTCTTTGCTTTGGCTTCCATAGTCACTTTTTTAGCTGGAGCCTTTTTTACAGGTTTTTTAGTTGGCATTACGCGTATGTGTAAAGGTATAAAAGGTTGTTGTGGTTATATACAAAGATAGCGGGTTTGCAAATCTTTTTTATTGTGAACTATAACCTTATTTGCATTTTTGCAAGCGGTTGTTTTACTGCCATCTTATTTTTTGATCTAATGAAAAGCCCTAATGAAATGACTCTTCTTACGATTTCTATCTCTTCCAATAATTGCTTGTCGATATATTTTTCTGAGTAGAGTGGAAGATGCTGTAGATGGATAGAATCTCCTTCTTTTTTTCCTTCTTTGGTGAATTTCTGGAGTTCGAGATAGAGGTGTTCGCTTACGAACGGCGCGAATGAAGCGCATATTTTCAGATAGCTTTGTAATACCTCGAAGAGCGTATTAAACGCTGAACGTTTATCTTGATCCATACCGGATGCTCGGAATCTTCTTCTTGATCTTCTAATGAATCGGTTGTTTAGTTTTTCTATAAATCAAAGAACTAATTTTGCTCAGGTGTCGAGGAAATATCCATCCATTTCTTTTTCTAGCTGTAATCCAAGATTGTTTAATTCTGCGAGTATCCATTTATCCAATTCGTTGTTTATATCGTAGGTAGGTAACTTTACTATCTCTAATTTTTTTAATGATGCTTTCGTGTTGTAGAGTTGTTTCCATAGTCCATCGAAGTTTACATCGTGAGAGATAATCAGAACGTTTCATCCTTTTTTTATGAGTTTTTTATAAGCTCATACTGTGTCCATGCCGTCTTCGGACCGTAATTTTTCATCAATCTTTATCTTCACTTTCTTATTTCTATATTCTTTCATAATTTTTGCTATTTGCTCTGCTGTTTGTATTGCTCTTGTTGCTGGACTTGTATGAATACTATCAAGATTCATTCTCAAAACATTCTCTATAAATTTTGTTTCTTTCATTGATTGTATTCCTTCTTCTGTGAGTTTGTCGTCTTTTGCTAATCCTTCCGCTTTTGCATGTCTCATGAAATACAGCATGGTATTTTCGGTAGACCACTTATCTACATTTGCGTATGTTTCGAAAAATTTATAGGCATTCAATATCGAAGCGGTAAAATCTTTGTAAATTTGATCTACTCATTTTTCTGAAAATCTTACCGGTTCAGCTCTTACGCCTGGTGAAGAGAGGAGATATAATCTGTATGCGTCTGTTCCGTATCTTCCAAAAAGATATTCTGGATCTGGATAATTTTTCAATTTTTTTGACATTTTTTTGCCGTCTTCCGCAAGAACGAGACCATTGATGACGACATGTTTAAATGAATTTTGTTTCATCACTGCATTGCCACAAACATGCATTCCTCTAAACCATCCTCTCGTCTGATCCAATCCTTCCATGATAAAATCGGCAGGGTAAATTAATTTAGAATTCAGAATTCAGAATTCAGAATTATCTTTTCCTGTGTAGCCACATTGTCCAAATGGCATGGATCCTGATTCAAACCAACAGTCCATGACTTCGGAGACTCTACGATATTCTTTGTTTCCTTTTTTGAATCGATACCTGTCGATATATGGTTTATGCAAATCCATTTCTGCGTTCCTGTCGTTGTCTCGGTAACGTATACTTGTTTTTCCATTGTCAGGATTGTAGTCTGATTTTTTTGTGATATAATCAAAATCCTTGAATACTTTGTGTATAGCTATGACAGAATCCCTGTGTGTTATCGTGATAATTGTTTTACTTACAAACTTCTTGTTTACTTCTTGGATGTATGATGTGCATCTTGCAAAAATATCGTCCATACGTTCCCCTTCTGGAGTCAGCTTTTCATCTGTCGGTTTACTTGTCGTCAATCACGCAGGGAATGTTTGATCTTGTAGTTCTGGACAAATAATATCTGTAGTCCTAAAATCTACATATATTTTTTCATTGATTTCAAATAAGTTCTGTTTCGAAGTATCTTGGATGTATGGTATAAGTTTTTTTTCGTCTCGAAGTTTCTGATATATCTTTTGGATGTCCTGATATTTTTTCTGAATTTCTGCAATGGTATCAGGGAATTTCTTTTCTAAGAATGGGAGAACCGTTTGTAGTGATCTTGCGAGAGGTGAGAGAATGATTACCCGATCATCTTTTTTCAATGAACCGAGATATTTGCTTACTTGTTTCGCTTGTTTCAAACCATTTTTATTCAAAACTGTTTTGTCATAGCTATCATGGGTGTGTGTCTCATTATATATAGTCTCTGCGTGTCTGATGATGATATTCTTGGTGATATTTTGTGATCATGTTCTTGTTCCTTGATAGATTTCGTCTAGTGTTCCGGCTACGATAATATCTTCAGGTTTTTTTACGTTTTCTCGGACGGGGATAGGTGCTCATCGATATCTATTTCTTGCGAGATTCCGATCAGGTGCTGTCTTCAATACGTCGATAAATCTTTTCTTTACTCCTTCAGGAACAAAGCCTATTTCTTCTGCATTCGGTACCGTAATTGGAGTTAACGATGGTTCTTTGATGAATCGGCTCGTCAATGCTTTGGAAATCAATGGTGTATCACATCTCCGGCAGTGCGGATATGAATGTTCGTATGATCTCTGTCCGATGAGTTTTCCTTCTTCTTTCAATCTCTGTATGATGTCCTTGTTCGCATCATAGACTCTGATTCCTTTTCGTTCAGGTACTTCGTTTGTAAATTCACCGTATTCATTTACTGGTAAGAAGAGCCAATCTTTTGAAAACTCTCTTGGCAGGAACTGTGTGACTGCGTTGTAGTCTTCCATACCAAATGCTGGAGCGATATGTACGATACCCGTTCCATCTTCCGTACTGACGAATTCTCCTGGAATGATTTTGAAGAATTGCTCTTTGTATTTCTTGTCTATCTTACTGTTGTTGATGTGTTGGAAAAGTGGTTCGTATCTGATTCCTACAAGATCTTTTCCTCTGATACTATTGATTAGGATATATTCGTTAGGATCTTTATAAAAGTTCTTTACCAGATTTTCGGCAAGTATATAATATTCTTTTGAGGACTTATCAAAAACCATGAGATAGTTTATTTCGTTTCCCACAGCGAGAAACATATTGCTTGGCAATGTCCGCGGTGTTGTTGTCCAAGCAAGGAAATTTACGTCCGATTCTCCCATCTCTTTGTATTCTTTGAGATATGGTATAACGTTTTTTATAGTATGAAAAGTTACGAGACGCGTTGTTAGTTCATATGGATCATCTACAATAAGGTCGTCTATCTTGACAGCGAATCATAAGCTGTTTTCTGAATCGATTATTTCCACATATTTTATCTCTGTGTGTTTGTCTTTTTCTTGAATGCTAGGTGTTCCTGTTATTTCGACTTCAAAATATTCTACAATTACATCTCTCTGTCCGATGAATTTTCTTGATCATAGGTATTTCAATGTTTTTGTCTCTACATTGATCTCTTCTCTTATTTCTCTTTTTACCGTCTCTTCAGCTGTCTCTCATTTTTCTCTTTTTCATCCCGGTAAAACCCGAAAATCTCGTCTGGAATCAAAAAGCGTAAGATATCTTCATGTATCATCTCTTATCAGTGCTCTTGTGGAACGAATTAGTCAATCTTCTGTTTTGTCGTATTTTTCTTCATCTCCTTCTTTCCCTTTGTTTATCTTAAACTTGATCGTGATGGCTGGGTCTTGTCTGTCTTTGTATCCTTCGTTCACTTCTGCATTTGAAAGTGTTGTCGCACAACTTGGACACATCCATTGGACGTTGAATCACTTGTATACCAAATTTTGTTTGTACATATTCTGAAATACTCGTGTCACAGATTCCATAAAATCGAGATTCATCGTATAATATGCGTGATCCATGTCTGCTCGTCTTCCGATTCGATCACCAAAGATTCTTCGTTCGTCACTGGTATTACTGACGGATTTTCTACATTCTTCGACGAATTTTTCGACACCGATCTTATCTTCAATATCTTTTTTTCCGTCGATACCCAATAACTTTTCTACATATTTTTCTACTGGCAAACCATGACAATCTCGTCATCGATCTCTATTTACCTTATATCCTTTCATCGTTTTGTATCTGAGGATGGTATCTTTCATTGAACCAACGAGTCCATGTCCAAAATGTGGAGTCCCTGATGCAAATGGAGGTCCGTCATAGGTGATAGATTGAAATTTTTCTGAACGCTGATCGAGGGATTTCTCGAAAATCTTATGTTCCTTTCGATATGCGTTAAGACTTTGGATCAATTCTTTGTTGTTCATACTCTATAACTAAATGATAAATGCTCTTTGAGCGATAAAATGATAAATGCTTCGCGATAAATTTCATCAATTTATCTATTTATTGTCCGCTTAAGTGGACTTTTATCGTTCGAATTCTGTTCGAATAGTTAATATATCAAATCAGGCTGTGCTTTCAAGTCAAAGGAAGCTTTTTTGGGAAAATTATAGTATTTATATATGTTTTTTATGATTGTTTTTTTTTATTAAAACGCTACATATACTGTATTTACTTATTTTTTTTGTATACCTATGAAAATATTGGTGCTTAATGCATGAAGTTCGTCGTTGAAATATCAGCTCTTTGATATGGAGAAGGATGTTGTTCTGGTAAAATGAATCGTGGAGAAAGTCTGAATCAAAGATTCTTCTGTAAAAAATTATAAGGAGGCGTTGAAATCAGCTCTTAATGAGTTGACTGCTGCTGGTTATTGACTATCGACTATCGAATGAATCGGACATAGAGTAGTACATGGAGGGGAATATTTCAAAGATCCTGTCATCATCACGGATGAAGTTATTTCTAAGATAGAGGAGTGTATCGATTTAGCACCTCTGCATAATCCTGCTAATCTTGCAGTGATTTCAGCTTGCAAGGAATTCTTTCCTGGTATCCAACAAATAGCTGTCTTTGATACATCCTTTCACCAAACGATGGAGCCAGATCATTATCTGTATGCATTGCCGATGAAATATTATGAAACACATAAAATCAGGAGATATGGATTTCATGGAATATCTCATCAATATGTGTATGAGAAATTAATTACGAATTACGAATTACGAATTACGGATTCAAAAAAAAACAAAAATAATCTAAAAGTGATTACCTGTCATATAGGAAATTGAGCGAGTATTGCGGCAATACAAGATGGGAAAGTTATCGAAACATCCATGGGGATGACGCCCTTGGAATGATTGATGATGGGTACGAGATCATGAAATATTGATCCTGCAATTATTACCTATCTGATGACCCATGAATCTATGACGGCTGAACAAATTGATGATCTTCTTAATAAACAGAGCTGATTGTTGGGTGTCTCTTGAGTATCCAATGATATGAGAGATATCTTTGCATGAATAGAACAATGAAATAAAAAATGTTCTCTTGCTTTGGATATGTATATCAATTCATTAGTGAAATATATTTGAGCATATGTAGCACTTCTCTGAGGAGTAGATGTACTTGTTCTCACTGCTGGGATTATGGAACATAGAACTATTGTGAGGACTAGATTGCTCGAAAGATTGTCATACCTATGAGTGAAGATTGATACTCAAGTAAACGAAGATACCTCATCGTTGGAAAAAATCGTTTCTACTCCGGATTCTAAAATAACTGTTGTAGTTATACCTACCAATGAAGAACTCATGATAGCGAAAGAAACTTTTAAACTAGTGAACAACTAACAACTAACAACTAACAACTAACAACTAACAACTAACAACTAACAACTAACAACTAACAACTAACAATGTTGGATCTGTCTTATTATGGATTATAGCTATTTATTTGTTTTAGTTGCTTGAAATCTGTTGTAGTTTGATTATAAGCGATCTGACATATACTGATTTTTATATTTTTTTACCATACATCACCTATGGAAAACACTCCGCACACCAATCAATCACATCAAGAACATCACAAAAAACATTTCAGCGAAGAGGAAACCTTGGAGAAGGTAGAGAAGAAGCTTGACGAAAAAATGGAAAAGATTATGAAACAAGGATTCGTTCATACGTTTCTCAATCTCAAAATTGTGAAAAACGTCCTTGGATCACATTTTATAGTCGAAGCTAATCACAAAATTACTCAATATCTTAAAATCATTTTCACTATTGTTGGATGGATTTCCTTGATCACATGAATTATCGGTATTTTTTCTTTCCTTATTGGATTGAGTGGACTCGGATTTATGTTTCATCTAGGTATCGGTATAGGTATCCATGTATTGTTCTATGTGATATTGTCGCTAGCATTTTCTTTGCTTTCGCTTTTTATGGGAATTGGTATGATTAGATTCAAAAAATGGGTGATTGCATTGATGATTCTCTGATTCGCTGTCTCTGTATTCTTATTCGTTCTGAGTCTTATACCTATTGGACTTTATTCTTATAGATCATATGGAAGTTTCGGATGAGGATTATTTAATCTTATCATAACTGCTGTAATTCTTATTCTTGTCTTGAAGAATGAAACAATGTTCAAAAACTAGAAGATAGTAGAAGGTATCAAGTAGTAAGTAGAAAGATTTTTTTATCTTTTTGTTCTATTGTATTATAATGAAAAAATATCTGCTCGTTGTCTTGTTGTGTAGTTTTGCTTTTGTGTGATGTGCGCAAAAAAACGCTATGATTGATGTGAATACTATCACTGATTTAGTAGCTTTGCAGGACGCTATTTCGCAACTTTCTCAAGATGTCGCTCAAGGTACTATTAGCATAGAGCAAGCACAAGATCTTACTAATCAACTTCAACAAAAATATGTCGAATTGACTGACGTCACTCAACAAAGCATAGAGGTCAAATTCGAGGAAATGCAAAAAACATTTTCTCAACAATCAGTAACTTCGTATTCACTTCCGCTTCGAGCAAGGAAATTGTGAATGTCCGAACCCAAAAATATGGAAATCAATAAAATTCTTTCAAAACCTACGTATACTAGTGATGAATGATATAGTTCGACAATCCTTGTATACAAATGAGAATATACTCTTGCTATGCAGCAAGCTGAGGCAATAGCCAAAAAAGCGAAGCTTTCTGTCAGCAAAGAATTTGAAAAAGCCCAGTCACTTGCCCAGGTCGGCAATGTAAAATATATCTCTGGTCTGGATACGGATGTTTTGATGAAAGGTATTATTTATACCAACCATGAACTTTTGGATATGAATGTCGAAACTCTACTTTCTGTTAGTGTTGATCAAGAGGGAACATTGATTGTCGAAGCTACGAAATATAAATAATGGTACAAGGGAACAGGTCCCAGGTTACAGGCTCTGCTTTTTTATAATTAATTGATGAAATAATGAAGTATATATTGTGAATATTGGTGTTCGTGATGGGTATGATAGGCGTGAATTTTGCTCAGGAATATATTCTTTTTTATGGAAATGGATGTCCACATTGTGCTCAGGTAGAACAGTATTTCGAGGATAATAGTATCCAGGAAAAATTTGATCTAAAACTCAAAGAAGTATATTTCAACAGAAATAATCTGACTGAACTTCAGGAGTATCTTGCTAAGCTTGAATTGGATACAACCCAAATAGGAGTACCTTTTCTTGTCATAAACAATGAAAATGAATGCAGCTATATCAATGGATCTACACCTATCATAGATTTTTTCCAGAAAAAGATGGATATGATGATAGCTCTGGAAAAAGAAAATGTCGAATGTAACACAGAAACTTGTGCATGATTAGCATGTGAATCTCAGACCTTGGAACCTAGTGCTCTAACTATTCAAAAAGGTACTGATGAATTGTCTTCTGGTGCAATTACGGGAGTTGCTCTTGAAACTCCTACTCCCAAAAGAATATCAGCGGAGAGGTGGAAATTTTTTGCGATTATGATGCCTGCAGCCTTGTCTGATAGTATCAATCCGTGTGCATTTGCGGTTATGTTGTTACTGTTGTCAACAATCCTTAGTAGACATCAAAGTAGAAGAAAAACACTCTTATCGTGAGCTATGTTTGCGCTTGCAGTCTTCGTAAGTTATTTCGCTATGTGACTAGGACTCTTTTCTGCCTTGGCAACAGCTTCAAATACGTATATCTTAAAACTTGTTGTAGGAATATTATGAATCCTTGTTGGACTTGCTAATCTCAAAGATGTCTTTTGGTATGGAAAATGATTTGTGATGGAAGTTCCATTTTCTCGAAGACCAAAAATGCAGGAAATAATCCACAAAATATCTTCTCCTCGATGAGCTTTTTTTGTAGGGTTGTTGGTTAGTCTGTTTTTGCTTCCCTGTTCTTCAGGACCGTATTTCACTATCTTGTGATATCTTAGTTCGCAAAGCAAAGAACTTCATGCTCGATGATATATCTATCTGCTTGTCTACAATTTTCTCTTTATTTTGCCTATGCTGATTATCGCTATCTTGGTGTCGTTTGGCCGAGCATCAGTAGATAAGTTAGCTAAGATCAAACACGAAAACACTAAGATTATTCATTTGATTGTTGGCTTGTTGATGTTGGGATTGTGAATCTATGTCCTTCTGACTATGTAATATCTTTGTAAGGGACGTTCGCGAACGTCTCCTACGCTTATGATATATCTAACTCAGTGGTGAAAGCTGCTGAGTTTTTTTGTATAAGAAAAACTCCACGAATGTGGAGTTGAATTGCTTATTATCCCAATATCTTTTCAAAAATTTCTTGTGCAGTTTTTGGGGTTTATCTTATTTTTTTTCTTCCATTGTGTCGCCAATAAACGTTCAATCTATTGAAGAATGTTGATCGTTAATACCAACATGAAATACTATGTCAGTTCAGTCTAATCATTGCGCTCTTACTGTACATGGTACATTATTAGGAGTAGCATTGTGCCTATCTCATGGTCCTGTTCAGATATAGTATTCTACATCAGATACTTTTTTGATACTTTCTATCTTATCTATTATAAGCTTTCAATCATGTGTATATATGTCATATTTATGTCCACCAAGAAAACCAGTTAATCTTTGTAAGATATATTTATCTTGTTCCAGCGATCATATTACGTTTAATACTTCTTTTCATTGTGGGTCTATAAGAATATTATTATTAGCTATCCTATAGCCTCATTCATTAAAGTCAGATATCTTGGAGTATTTGGTTGTTTTGATATATTTAAAAAATTCCGATAATGAGGTGGTTTGATTATATGGTTTCGTAAGCTCATTCTCTATAATAATATTTAGTTTGGGAGATTGTCTAATTATATCTCGCAGTATTGATTGTTTGCTATCCAAAAGTATTGGAGTTTTATATTTTATATTAGATAGATCATGAAATAATTTTTTAATGTCTATACATAATGATGTATATTTGTTCTTTGTATGTTGTAGACCGTTATCTATATATCATGCCACTTGTTTGTCAACGGGTAGTCACAAGAGATTTTCTTGTAGTGCAAGAGTATTCTTAATATTCTCTAAAGAAGATATATTATTATTCATAACTACAGTCAAAACTTCTATAATCTGGTCAGCGATATTTTGAGGAACAATATAAGCTTTTCAGAGTTCTCGTTTTTCCAATGTATTATACATTTGTTTATTGCGGTAACAAATTAAAAAACTCCGTCTGAGGTAATACCATGCTTTATGGTGGTATAGTATCAGTGATACGAATGTATTTTTATATATACCAAATAAGAAAGATAAGTCAATAGGAATATATTTTTTTGTTTGTTATGGGTTCAGCAACCTCCTATTATGGAGTAGATGAATTTTTTTTCTACTTCAATGATTTTTCTACCATCTTGCCCACGATTTTTGGGTTCAATTTGTCTCCGGTCTTTTTCATGACGGTTCCTATGAAGAATTAGATAACAGTCGTTTTTTCTCTTTTATATTGTTCGATGATGATAGAATTCTCTACAAACACTTCCTGTACTATCTTTTCTATCTCTTTTTCATTTATTGCTGCTGAGTTTTTTTGTATAAGAAAAACTCCACAAGAGTGGAGCTGAATATTTATTTTTTTTTAATTATTTTTATGTTCATATCTTTCTCTAAAGTATTTATTAGTTTTTCTCATTCTTGGCTGTAAATCCAGGTAAATAATTGATTTTCTTTTTTGTAAGGTATTTTTGTTATGGCTTCTTTCATTATTTGTAATGCTAATCCTTGTTTTCTATATTCTGGTATGGTAAATGCGGAACAGAGATATAATGTATCGTATGTGTCTTGTTTTTTTGTCATAGTAAGAAGTTCTTTTTCGTTTATATCTTCATTAAGAAATTTTTCCATAAGTACCTTTTGTGTTGGTAATATTACTACCCAACTTATTGGATCATTGTTTTTTGTTTTGTATAGTATTGTATCTGGGTGTAATGTTTGTAATTTATAAAAAGATTCTATGGTTATTGGCATTTGATTGGGATCATTTTCTGTTCCAAAAAATTCTTCAGCTATAGTTAACATTTTCTGTAAAACACTTTCATTCATCTTTTTTGCGGTTATTGTAAAAAGCTATCCCAATAATTTCTCGAATATTTCTTGTGCTATTTTAGGGTTGGCCTTACCTGCACTTTTCTTCATTAATTGCCCTACAAAAAATCCTATGACGGTCACTTTTCCTCATTTGTATTGTTCTACTATAGATGAATTTTCTTCAAGTATTTGCTTTGCCATAGCTTCCAATTCACTACTATCGATAGCGGGTGCATCGAATCATTTTTCCTTGATAATAGCTTCTGGATCTTTATGTGTGTCTAACCATTCATTCATAATTATTTTGAGTTGGTTCTCTGTAAGATTTCAATCTTTTGCTATAGTTAAAATCTTTTCAAATTGTTGTTTACTTATAGTATGCTGATTATTTAATGTTATTGATAATAACGTGTCTAGATTATATGGCACCATTTGTTTGGCAACTAATTTAGGCTCAAATCACTTATTTACTAATTCTAAAAAATAATCTAAAATTTCTTTGTTCCGTATCAGTGCGTTGATGTATTCTTTGTTGAAGCCGTAGTCTTGGCTAAATTGTTTGATGATATTATGAGGAATAGTTATTGCTTGATCGTTTATTCGTTTCATCGTTTCTTCGCTTAAGCGTAGCTCCGGTAAGTCTGGCTCTGGAAAATATCTGTAGTCGAGTGCATCTTCCTTGGATCTCATCAGATAGGATTCTCCTTTGATGTCGTCTCGTCCTCTGGTTTGTTGAGTGAATGCTTCTCCTATTTCGTATAATTTTTCTTGTCTTGCTTGTTCGTGCTCTATCGCTCTTTTTATCATTCAGAATGAATTGATGTTTTTTACTTCCACCCTTGTGCCATAAGGATCTTTTTCTGTATTTCTGACTGAGATATTTACATCACATCTCATCTGTCATTTTTCTAGGTCAGCATCCGCTATGTTGTTGAATCTGACTATCCTCTGAAGTTCTTTCAAAAACTCTATCACTTCTTCTGAGCTTCTGAAGTCTGGTAACGTTACTATTTCTACGAGCGGTGTCCCTGCACGATTGAAGTCTATGAGTGCTGTCCCTTCGCTATGAATCATCTTTCCGGTGTCGCATTCCATATGTGCGTCCTGGATATGAATTACCTTCTCTGTCGTGTAATTATCTAAGAAAAAAGACACTTTCCCTTCGGTGTTTGTCGGATGATATAATTGTGTGATTTGGTATCCCATAGGTAAATCAGGATAGAAATAGGATTTTCTATCGAAAGAGGATATTTCGTTTATCTTGCAGTTCAACGCTTTGCCTAATAATAATGCTTTCTCCAAAACTTCTTCACTCAAGGTAGGAAGCGCTCCTGGCTGTCCTGTACACACGGGACAAATATTCGTGTTTGGCAAAAGTGCATCAAAATTCTGCTCATTCTTGCACTGGCAGAACATCTTATTGACGCTTTTTAGTTTGATATGTATCTCTAGTCCTATGGTTAACAACATTTTATCGAATGCAGAATTTAAAACCATGTCAAAGGCAGGCAGGTTCAGAATACTGTATGCTCTTACATCTTTTTGATTATTCCTCTGTGTTTTCTTGTACACATGTCGTCTTGATGATTTCGTTCCCGATTTTTTCACATAGTGACGGATCTTCTACTTCATCTGCTAATGCCATATAACACGCATCTTTGTTGAGCTGGTTTTCTATCTCACTGCAGAATTCAGGATTCTTTGTCTGGCTTGCTTTGCTTTGGATGCAAGTATCTTTGGTGATAAGTCATCCACTGGTCTTTTCAATATCATCACAATCCCTAATGTTGTTTGATTCTAATTTTTTGCTGGTTTCGCAGAGATTGTAACAATCATCTTTGTTCATATTTTTGTTGACAAGAAGATCACATCATCTCTTGCAATCAGATACGTCGCTATTAGTCATTTCTTGTCTATCCGTATCATTTTCTTCTGTTGTATTAGCTTGTTTTCCACATCATGTGAGCAGAATTGTTATTGCAATTATGGCAGTTATGCCGAGATACTTTTTCATAGGTTTTTTTATAAGATAAAATAGGATACGTGATCTTTGTATATGTATTTCTATCTATTTTACAATAACTTATATCCATAGATTCAAAATCTGTGCGATTGATTTTCCTAAGAATATAAACGGAATATGGGTGATACTTTTTCCTATGATGACAGCCAATATGAAATATGGCAATTTGATTTTTTTATATAATATTCTTGTGCCGATGATGTCAGGCAATATCGGTAGATAACAGAGTATAGCAAAAACAAATGTTAGTATTCTGCCAGATCTTTTCTCTAGATATTTTTCCCATTTTACTCACAACCTTCCTATTCTCTCCTCCTTTTTGAAATAGCTATTCATCTTGTTGATAATACGAGCAAAGATGTTATTCTCTTCTACTGGGTCTTCATTTATTGTCATTTTTGGTATGATGAAGTTTTGCATTTTTCGTATGATGATATCGGCTATGAGTGCGGCAAATACAGACACTATTGAGAGAATCCGAGGATCGATTTTCTGTAAAATTAACGCACCAGTCATCGAGTACGACAGTGGAACAAGTATCGGAGGCACTAGCGGTGATATGATAATCACCATTCAGAGTATGAATAATTGGAGTATCATATATTCCGTATAATAAAAAAATATTTTTATAATGTTTGATACACTATATCCAAAAGGAGCTTATAAATCAACAATTTATTTGCTGCTCATATAAGCACTCCTTGATATTTCTTTGCAAAGTAGTACTATCCTATATATGTATTTATTTATAAAAAAATCATACTATGTTATTTAGTGAATTTTGACTAAAGGCTTGATTGCTGAGATCTTTGGAAACTATCGGATATAAAGAAGTGACACCTATCCAAGCACAAGTCATGACCATCGCTTTGAGTGGAAAAAATATTGTTTGACAATCTCAAACGTGAACAGGTAAAACTGCAGCATTTCTGCTTCCCGTGCTTAACAAGATTGATACCAACAAAAAAACACTACAGACTTTGATACTTGCTCCTACAAGAGAACTTGTCGTTCAGATAGGCGAAGAGATCAGAAATCTGACGAAATTTTATGGTGTGACTTTTGCTTGTCTGTATGGATGAGCGAGTCCGAATATCCAAAAAACTCATCTCAAAAGGAATCCTGCTATCGTTATTGCAACCCCAGGAAGGCTGATGGATTTTATGAATCAGAAAGTCATCAATATCGGTGTTGCAGAATATTTCATCTTGGATGAGGTCGATAGAATGTTGGATATGTGATTTGTCCGTGATATCGAAAAGATCCGAAATCAGCTCAAAAACGTCAAACAAACCTATACGTTCTCTGCCACTATGAATGATGATATGAAAGCCATCATCAAAAAACATATTGCTAGTTATGAATTTATCAAGATAGGTGAGTGAGTGACGGTCGACAAGATTCATCATAGATATCTTCCCATAGAACATGAACAGAAATTATACAACGTTATTAGATTGATCAAAGCGCATGCAAAAGATAAGGTACTTATCTTCACCCACACCAAAAGGAATACCAAAACAATACATCAAATACTTATCTGAGATGGATTCAAAGCGGGGCTTCTCAACTGAGATATGGCTCAAGGAAAAAGACAGGCTATGCTCAACGCATTTAAGACAGGAGAGACTCAAGTGCTCGTGACTACTGATGTCGCTGCGAGAGGATTGAATATGGAGAATGTCTGACTCGTTATCAATTTTGATGTGCCCGCTGATCCCAAGAGTTATATCCATAGGATTGGAAGAACGGGAAGAGCATGAGCGAGTGGAAAAGCTATTATGCTCGTTTCTCCATTGGAAATGCCTTTACTTAAAGAAATAGAAAAGATTCATAAGATCAGAATACAACCATCGGAACATATTGTCGAACACGATAAGATGTGAGCGTATGGAAATCTTCGTCTCAATAGATCTACGGATAAAAAATGAAAAAAGCCGCAAGCACCAAAACGTCAGAGTTTCACTAAAACGTACAATAAACTTTGTCCGTCTGACGAACAAAAAGTTCTAAGAGGAGAAAATAATTATCGTAGTAATCCCAATCATAAACAACACACCGGAGCTTTGTCCGGCGCAAGTGGACGCAGACCTTGAAGAGGAGTTGATGCTAGATCTTCAGATAGTAAACCCTCTAGACCATCGGGCAAACCATCTACTGGTTGATATAAATGAAAACATCATGATGGTAGACCGAGTTCGCAAGGGCAATTTAGAGGAATGGGTAAACCTAGACATAGATAGATCAATTTTATCGCTGGTGCGATATTGTTCTCGCATCCAAAATAATTTATTTTGGCGGTCGAACAAAGAGGAATAGGTAAACCTAGACATAGATAAAAAATAATTGTAGGGGCGAATACTATTCGCCTTTTTCTTAATATTTTTCAAACGCTTCTTATCTATTATTAACGCTGCGCTTGCCTTACTTTTGCCCGGCCGCAAAAGTAAGCAAAAAGGCCCTTTTTCTTGAGCAATCATTTTTCGCCATTAGATCAATATTACATATTTGCTTATATCATATTTGATATCATATCCCTAAGTTCTGCCTTACGGCAAACGAACTTACGGGATGTCTCGCTTGGTCTACTTTTCCTGTTGGTGGAGTAATGGCTCAAGGTTCTTATGTATCTTGTAGACGTAATAATACAGTAGAAAACAAAAAAAACTCCACAATTTCTTGTAGAGTTTTTTTATGGTATATATTTAATTTTTCATTATTTTGCCGAGATCAACTATATTGAAATTCTCTAACTGATCGGTAAATCATTTGTCATGACTGACCATGATGACTGCTCATTCGTAATTGTTAATAGCTTGAGCAATGACGGGAAGATGACGAAAATTTATGTGGTTGGTTGGTTCATCGAGGATGAGGAGATGTGGTTTTTGGAGGACGAATCTTGCATAACAGAGGAGTCCCTTTTGTCCTTCTGACAAAGAACCTACGTTATTTTTTAATAGATTTTTGGTAAGCAAGAATTGTGCTGCGACACGAAAGATATCTTGATCGCTTGTCTCTTCAGCTATTTCTTCTAATGTATCTCGAACAGTTTTTTCCATATCTAGAGCATCAAAATCTTGACTGTAATATCCCACTTTTACTTTGTTGTGAATCATTGCTATATTTTCTTCTGGATGTGTTGTGTCTGGTTCTTTGATGATAATATCTGTCGCTTTTTTGTCTTTGAATATCTTATCATATTCTTTCATGATGTTTGCTTTGTGCTGATGAATCATCATAAGCCTTTTGAGAAGGGTAGATTTGCCGATACCATTTGGTCCTATAAACATATATCTTTCGTGTTTTTTGATAGTTAGTGGTAATTTGTAATTTACTACTTCGTGTACTGCATTCATTAACCCTACTTTGTTGATAGTCACGATAGGTCATACGTAATTGTCAAATGGAATAGAAAAGTTTGCAATGGTTCTATCATCTTTTCTGACTTCCACTTTATTTTCTTCGGCATCTTCTACTTCGTCTCTCATCTTGCTCGCAAGTTTACGCATTTTACCTCATTTGTTTGAAAAGAAATTTATTTTTTCTTTGGCGTCAGCTATTTTCTTTTCGGCTCTTGCATTTGCCATTTGATCTTTTTCTATTTGTGCTGCTATCTGTTCTACTACATCATAATAATCTCCTCGATACTGTTCAACTTTGCAGGTATTTTTGTTGAGATACAAGACTCCATCAGTAAATAAATTCAAAAAGTCTGCATCATGGCTAATAACGACAACGGTTTTGTCATAAGACATCAAAAAGGTTATCAGATCTCCAATTCCTGTATCATCAAGATTGTTTGTTGGCTCGTCGAGAAGGAGAATGTCGGGATGTTGGATCAATGCATAGGCTAGCAATAGTCTCGCTTGTTGTCATCCAGAAAATTCTTTTATCGGTTTGTTCATCGGCGCATTGAAATTTACCGCTTTGAGCACTTCTTCTATTTTTTTGTCTATCTTGTAGTCTTTTTCTTTGAATGCAGATTCGAAAAACTCTTTGATAGAAAGATTTAACTGATCTCTAGGGATGACTTGTCTCGCAATCGCAATCGTATTGCCTTGTACAATATGTATTTTTCCCTTTTGTGGAGTGAGTTCTCCGGTAATCATTTTGAATATTGTTGTCTTTCCCGATCAATTTTGTCCCATGATGGTGATCTTGGTATTTTGACGAATAGAAAAATCACTCTCTACGAGAATAGGATGTTTCCCATCGTTATATGCGAAAGATACTTCGTCGAAACGCATGATTACTGGATTCTGATTGCTGGACATTGGTGGACAAGAAAAATTGTAAATCACAAGAAGCTACTATATGGAAGTATTTTCCGTATGCAAACAATATTGATGTTTAAACGCTTCGCTGGGACTTACTTTAAACGCTTCGCTGGACCTACTTTTGGTAGGCGCCAAAAGTAGGCAAAAACGCCTTTTCTTTTTAGTATTTGTTTTGAGCCATTAAATCAATCTCACGGATTATCTTCTATCATATTTAATTACATATTCCTACATCCTGCCTTACGGCAAACGGATGTACGGAATGACTCGCTTGGCCTACTTTTTATGTTGATGGAGTAATGGCTCAATGTAAGTGTAAGTTATTAAAATATTTTTTGCCTGTTTTTTTGTAGTTGTTTATTTACTATTCTTTTATTGTATTTATTTTTTGTCTACTTTATGCTTATACGTACGGCTGTTTTTGTGAAAAGCGCATCAAAACTTGAGGAATGTCCTGAAAAGATTCTTCCTGAATTTGCTGTGATTGGAAGATCCAATGTGGGAAAGTCATCACTAATCAATACGCTTGCCAATCATAGTAAGCTTTCCAAAGTATCCGTTACTCCAGGGAAAACGACATTGATTTGATATTTTCGTATGAATGACGATTGGTATCTTGTAGATTTACCTGGATATGGATATGCAAAGACATGAAATAACAATAGAATGCATCGGTTGTGAATTACTCAAAAATATTTTCTTGGAAGAGAATCCTTGAAAAGAGTCTTTGTCCTCGTTGATGGAAATATTCCTCCACAGAATATTGATCTCGATTTTATCTATAGTTTGGATCAGAAAAATATTCCCTTTGATATTATTATGACCAAAATAGACAAGGCTACGCAAAAATCATTGAGTCTTCATGCCCGTCTACTTAAACAAAAGCTTGCTGATTTTGTAGTCCATATGCCTAAAATATTTACGGTTTCCAATGTTAACAAAAGAGGAAGAGAAAAGTTGCTGGAGTATATTGATGAACTAATAACTAATAGTTAACAACTAACAACTAACAACGAATGATTCTGTTTACTTATAGACTATTGTGGATTACAATAATCATAATATAATAAGTCTTTCATTATTCATTTTTAATTATTAATTATTCATTAGTTTTGTTATATTTGAAGGTCACTAATCTTGCAAAATCATTTACCTCAAAGGTCCTTGTCGATCATACAGACTTTACTATTTCTAGATGACAAAAAATCGCTTTAGTTGCCAAGAATGGTGCTGGTAAATCTACCTTGCTCAAATTGCTTATGAAAGAAATTGATCTGAGTGACGGGGCAATTGAACGAAGGGAATGAATCCGTATCTGATATCTTTCTCAGGACCTCGGAGCTTCGTCCGGGGCAGGTACTCGTCTCGATGATAACCTTACTGTCCGCGAATTCCTCTTCGACTTTGATACTTTGCAACATCGAGAACAGGAAGTAGAACTCAATATTGCTATCAACAAACTTCGTATCAAATCCTATCTTGATCAAACTATCTGATCTCTGTCTGGGTGAGAAAAAAAACGTGTTGCTCTAACTAAGACTTTGATGGGAAATCCCGAGATGTTGATTCTCGATGAACCGACCAATCATTTAGACTTGGATATGATAGAACGGCTTGAACGATATCTCAAAAACCATCGTATTACATTGTTGATGGTGACGCACGATAGATATTTTTTGGAAAGAGTATGTACGCATATCTTCGAACTTCATAGAGGCAAAATCATCATCTTTCCTGGAAATTATTCCTATTATTTGGAACATAAATCTATCCGTGAAGAGAATGAAAGAATAGAAGTTCACAAACTCAAACAATTATATAGAAAAGAATTGAGCTGGATCAAGAGAGCCCCAAGTGGAAGACAAACCAAGTCCAATTCCAGAGCTACGAGATTTGAAAACATCAACGAACGTTATGATGAATTGAAGGATACCGTGTTCAATGATCAGGCGAAGCTTACGTTATCTATGGAAAAGAAACAGCTCTGAGGAAAAATCCTCAAGCTCAAGAATATCAAGAAATCATTCTGAAACAAGAAAATTCTTTCAGATTTTTCTCACGAATTTAGACACAACGAACGTATCGGTATCATAGGAAAAAACGGAGTAGGGAAGTCTACCTTTGTACGTATGATCTTGGGTGAAGAACCGATTGATTCCTGACATGTACAGACGGGAGAAACCGTCGTATTCGGTCATTATCAACAAAAAGAAATCCATTTTCCTGAAGATAAAAGAGTCTCTGACATCGTTCATGATCGCAAATTGCTTGAACAGTTTCTTTTTCCTCCGAATCAACAACATGTATTCGCAGAGAATCTCAGTGGTGGAGAAAAAAGAAGATTACATATGCTGACTATCCTCCAGAATCGTCCTAACTTCCTCGTGCTTGATGAACCAACCAATGATTTAGACTTAGTCACTGTCTGAGTTTTGGAAGATTTTTTGTTGACCTACAAAGGTTGTCTGATTATCATCTCTCATGATAGATTTTTTATGGATAAAATTACCGATCATCTCTTTATCTTCGAGGGTGACGGTGTAGTGAAAGATTATTGGTGAACATATAGCGAGTATAAACTCGCAGTTGAAAGTTGAAAGTTAAAAGTTGAAAGTTCAAAAAAAGAAAAAAATTATATCTCTGATTTTGAACAGGAAACAAGGACTAATGAACAGAAACTTGTAACCTGAAACCTGAAACCTGAAACCAAGAATAAATTGTCATATATAGAAAAACGTGAATTGGATCAACTTACCAAAGATATTGTTGCCTTAGAAAAAGAGAGAGATGAAATCAATCGTATTTTCGATCAAAAAGATGTTCCCTATGATGATATCAAAGATTTGTCTGAAGCATTGTGAGTCATTCTTCGTCAGCTTGAACAGAAAGAATATAGATGGCTTGAATTGAGCTCTAGAGAATAGCTAAAAGCTTATTTTGCAGGTCCGTAGCCTATTTTGCCGATGAGGAATAGTATACTCATGATAATTAGGAAGTCTCATAATGTCATAACGTCTCAATACATACTATGTTTGGGAATATACTAAAATAGATGATTTATAATAAGATTATGTCCTTATCTTATCATAAGTCAAGCTCTATTTTCGAATATCTTTGCTATATAAAAATACTTTATAAAAAAAATCACGACCAAAATCGTGTTCAGGATGAAATGCTTGATGTTTCCTATTATTAGATTCTATCTGATTTTTTATAATCAAAAAATCTCCCTTTGCGGAGATTCCTCTTATTGTTCGAAATGATTACTGTTTGGTGGAGATGATGGGAATTGAACCCATGTCTAAAAGGCATATATACTGATTTCTACCACAATAGTCTATTAACTATCCAGGATTTTCATATTATCCTTCAAAAATATTTCTATTTTTGATTGAATAATATGTAGTTGCTATCACAATAATTCCTCATTTTTATTTCGGACTTATTTGGATAGCACACTATAGCGTTATTATGTCAGGATACGTTAGCCAGTAAACAGGCGTAGGTTTTTACCATAACAACGTTGTCCACCGAAGTGAACAGGGTACCTACTTAGTCACCCAAAGCGTAGTAGGAGTCGGACAATGGGTTGGTACGTCACTAGGCAGCTAGGCTGTAGCTAGGAACGAGAGCAAAAGCTCTGTTTAATGTTTTAGCATTTTTTGAGTGAACGATTATTTAATCTCGGTACGTTCGTCGAATGGTGGCGGTCAATACATATGGAATCCTCCTATCAAATCCAGAAGCATCCCCAACTTAAATGCAGAATTCAGAATGTAAAATTCAGAATTATTTCTGCTTTAATAGTATAATTATTTCCTGTGAAAATTCAATCTCAATCTATAAGAAAAACGCTGAACCTTAGTCCAACGTTTTCTTTTATTATCTGATAATATTTACTTCTTTTTTTTCAATGTCTTTACTTTCTTTACTGGCTTGCCTGCCGTGGTAGGAGCTTTCTTTACTACTTTTTTCATTGGCGCTTTTGCTACAGGTTTAGCGATGACTTTGCTTACAGACTTAGCTTTTTTCCCAAGATATTTGGAATCATCAAATGCGAGGATTGGTATGAATACTATACTGAAAAATAATATTCCGAGCCCGTATGCCCAATGTTTTCAGAAATTCTTTGCGATGTTGAAATAATTGATGATCATCATAACAATGAATAGTGGTGGGAAGAGGATAGATAGTGTCCATCGTCCTGACAATCCTCCGAGTTTGAATATCAATACCCGATTGTATACTGGTATTAAATATCCTCGTCCTGGAAGGTTAGCTTTTTTGAATACTCTCCATCGAGAAATAATCATGAATACTGCAATTGCTAGAGATACGACTATCCATAATATAGCAATTCATCCAAATAATGCTCATAAGACAGTAGTCATTCCTACCATTGTTTCTGGATTTATGCTTCCAGTCAATGCTTGTCCCTCGAGCTCAAAAGAAAAATTCATTGATTCTTTGTAAATAAATAAAAAAGACAATGTTAATGTAGGGAATTTATTTGCTATTTCAAGCTTTCTTATTGGGAAAAAACCTACCCTTATTCGGGTAGGTTTTTTTTATTTGTAATGATTATTGTAGTATTGGTCTGTGAAAACAAATTGCATGTTTGCCTATCATCACGCTTGTGACGTTGGAATCCACAATATATGTGAAAAGTATGTTCTTGTGATATTCATCTACATACGACTCTGTTATGATGTCTATACAACGATTGCCGTCTTGCTCGTATCCGATGATTCTACATGCTTTTTTTGTTTCATTACGGAAACGAATCATTTTGTATTGAAAGTCACTGCCAAGTTTTTTAGCGTCTTTTTCAGTGATGAAGGTGTCTGATAAAAAATAAATTTCCATTTTTTTTCTTTTTTTTTTGCATCCGAAGATGTGGGTGACCTAGGGTAATACTAAGTCTTTTTGTTTTTTGTATTTCTTCTCCTTTTTGTTTATTTTTTGTTTACCTTGTTGATAATAATATATATATTTGCTGATAAAAATCCATAACTAATTACCTGTTGATTTTTTTTATCTGTAATATACAACATAGGTCGTTTTATATCTTTATGTAATTTCATGTTCAAGGAATTTTTGGCTTTTCTCGCCCAATATAATATTGTCGGCATAGCTATCTGATTGCTTATCGCAACTAAAGTCTGAGAGCTTGTAAAATGAATGATCGATGATTTGATTACCCCATTGATACTCAATCCCATCCTTACCAAACTTAAGGTGAAGAAGATGGAGGACCTTTCCTACAAGGGTATTTTGTACGGGAAAGTGATAGCTACACTAATAGATTTTATGCTTGTTGCTTTCTTGGTGTTTCTTGTGGTGAAATATATGCATGTGGATATGGTCAAAAAATAAAAAAATCCTCTGGGTGTACCTGAGGAGTTCTCTTATAAAGAAAGGATAGTTTTTTCTAGAAATACAGTATTATTTCTTTCTCATCTGATTTTGTTATATGAATGGATGTCTTGGGGACGAAAATATTGAATAGTAGTTTCCCATTTTTTTCGTCGATTTCAATATCACGGTCTAGATATTGCTGTGTAGCTGTTTTCATTTCATCTGTAGCTTCTACTGTCATGGAGAAAAAAATCCATAAACTGTCTTCGGTATTGGCTTGAGGATCGATGCTAAGTATTCCATCAATTTTTTCGGGTATTTTGTTGATGAATGCTTGTGTTACATTTTCCAAAAAGCCTTTTTTTTTGAGAAACAATATGAAGTCTCTTGATATGTTTTGGAATTGTCCTATGAACATTTGTTCATTAGTGTCGAATGGTAGGTTGAATGTCTGCATAGTCTTTATTTTTTGTTTATTGAAATATCATAATTAAATTATTAACGAAGTCAAGTCTTTGGAAAAAATAGTAGGTATCAAAAAATTGTCTCATATCTTGTGTTTTGATCCGTATATCTCATTATATCTTTTTTGTCATATTCAATATCTCTTGTTTTGTGTCACTAGAAATTGTGATATCTTTTGTGATTCTTTGGACATATCATTGGATGATAGGCAATATTATTTGTTTGATACTGAGATATTTTTTGTCTTCTTCTTTGTCTGCTAATTCTTTGTCTCGTCGTAATTGCAATTCAAGTAATGCTTCTTGTTTGCTTGGGTCATTAGCTGCTTGCGTTATCATCGTATCTGGCAGAGTAGTGGTTATCGTATTCACTAGTTCGAGTACCTGTGTCCGTTTCTCCTGTGTCTCTATGAATTGCTTGATAAACTCCTGGTGAAATAATGCGGCTACTAACAATTCTCTATCTATTTCGTATTTTGCTTCTTTTTTTCTGGAATGTTGTTGAAGGATATATTTGCCTTCGTTTTTTGCGAATTGGACGTATTGTACGCGCATGATTTCGTATCCGATACCTAATTTTTCGCCCAGAACCTGGACATAATGATCCTGCATAGCGCTACTATTGATATTCAAAATCAATCCGAACAAAATGTTCAATATCTTCTGTTTGTCTATCGGGGAGGTGAGATCAAATTTTCTTTTGAGATTTTGGAAAACAACCGAAAATCCATCCTGACTTTTTTTCCGTTCTTCATCGAATTTTGCTTTGCCATCTGCCGTATTTGCGAGTTCATCGACATCCTTGAATCCATCTGGTAGTGTAATAATCTTTGGGAAAATATTGCTCTGATATGCTAGGCTGAGTGCTCTCAAACTTGCTTCCTGACCTGCATCGTCGCTATCAAACAATAAGAAGAGATGTTCTGTAAATCTTTTGATGAGTTTCAGATGCTCTGGTGTCAGTGCAGTTCCGCATGTTGCTACTCAGAGATGATATCCTAATCTCGCCAATCAAATCACATCCATTTGTCCTTCGACGATGAATAATGCATTATGTTCTTTGATTTCTTGTTTTGCTCGATTCAATCCATAGAGGAGTTGTGATTTTTGGAATGCTTTGTGTTCGGCACTATTGAGATATTTTGGTTTATCGTTGGGATCGATTATCCTTGCACTGAATCCGACGACGTTGTTCATAGTATCGTAGATGGGGAAGGTGATCCTATGATGAAAGAAAGAATAGATATCGCCTCCTGTTTGAGATTTTTTTGCCAATGACGCTTCGATGAGATCCTGATCGCTGAATCCTTTGCTTTTCAATTCCTGGATGAGTGTATAATGCGAGTCTGGCGCGTATCCGATTCAGAATTCTTTTATCGTCTTTTCGTCCAATTTCCTTTGCTCTATGAGATATTTTTTGGCTGATGGATGCTTTTCCAATTGTTCCAGAAAAAATTTCTGCACTAATTTGTGGATGCGTTTTATCTTCTCTTTTTCATCGTTCCAGTCGTCGTATTTGTGTGGATCTATTTGATATTTTGCTAAATCGATATTCGCTTGTTTGGCTAATTCTTTGGCTGCATCCCAAAAATCTATCCTTTCTATCTCTTGCATGAAGGTGATGACGTTTCCTCCTTTTCCACATCCGAAGCATTTGAATATCTGTTTGCTTGGTGAGACCATAAATGATGGCGTCTTTTCGTTATGAAAAGGGCAGCATGCGGTAAAATTCGCTCCAGCCCTTTTGAGGGGAACGTATCTGCCGACCAGATCTACGATGTCGACGGTGGATAAGATATCTTCGGCGAGTTTGCTCAAGGTGTTTTATGACTATCAATAAAAATACTCAATGTATGTATATGGAGTGGTGTCAAAATTTCTAGTCATTTTCTTTTTTTCTTCCAAAAAAAGAGCTGCGTCGTTGGCAGCTCTTGATCTTGGTATAGGTTTCCAGGTTTTCTCCTTCGAGAGCAGTATGATATCTCTCCTTGATTCACTGAAAAAATAATGATTTTCTTTTTGTTTACTTGTTTATTATATATATTTTTTATATTATGTCAAATAATCAAAAAGATATCTTTTTGTCAATTACTTGATGTAGAATAGATATACATTTTCTTTGCTTAATTTCTTTGCTATTTTTTGGATATCGGTTATTTTCAGACGCTTGTATTTTTGCAATATTTCCTGTAATGTATCAATTTTTTTATATATCAGATATTGATTTCCGATGAAACTCGCCATCTCGTCTGAGGATTCTATTCCCATTTGGATTTGTCCTTCGTTGTAACCGATAGCATTATCAAATTCTTCCTGAGTAATATCTCCATCGGCGATTCTTGCTATTTCTTCATAGATCTTCTCCACTCAGAAGTCGAATCTTTCTTTGTCTATCCCTGCTCTGATGAGAAATGTCCCTGTGTCTTCCTGTATCATATGGCTTGCTTTGATATAATAACAAAGTCATTGTTTTTCTCTGATATTTTGAAAAAGTCTGGAAGACATATTCCCTCCCAGAATCGTCGCTAGTACATTTGCCGCATATCTGGTTTCGTCGTCTCCTGCAAATCCTGGAGCTGAGATAACCATATGCGCTTGTTCATTCTTCTGCTTGTAGAATCCGGTATGTTCTTGAGGTAATGTCTGGATGAATCATGGTTTCCTTATTCTTTTCTTTTCGGGAATGGTAGTAAATTCCTGTTTTAATTGTTCTATGATACCTTGTTTATCTGTTATTTTCCCTGCAATAACGATGATGAGGTTATCTTTGGTATAGAGATCAGCTTTATGATCAAAAAGCATCTGTTGAGTGAAATTTTTGATATTTTCTTCTGTTCCGATAATTGGTCGACCAAAACTATTGTCTCCGAAGTAATATCCTTGCCGTTTTTGCATAGCCATATACATAGGATTATCGTCATACATCTTTAATTCTTGGATTACGACGCCTTTTTCCCTTTCTAGCTCATCAATATTAAATTTAGCATTGTTCATCATGTCTGCGAGGACGTCTATAGCTTTATGAATGAATTCTGGAGCACATTTCACATAATATCCAGCATATTCATCGCCCGTATAGGCGTTGGATTCTCCTCAAAACTTATCTAATGCTTCAGCTACAGATTTTGGGGTAGGGTATTTTTCTCCTCCTTTGAAGAAGAGATGTTCGAGAAAATGACTCAAACCGTTCTTTTCCCTAGTCTCATAGATACTTCCCGCTTTGCACATGATTTCTATGGTGATAGAATTTGCGTCCTCCATAGGAGCGAAAATAACATCAATTCCAGCGATATTCTCTACAGTGTACTTCATACTACGTGATAAAATGATAAATGTCCTTCGGGCGATAAATTGATAAAACGAATAAGGATTCTGGCTTAAATTGCAACGCTTTGAACTATAATATGAACGTCATTTCGAGACGTAGCCGAGAAATCTCCACTCTTTTCTATAAGATTCCTCACTTTGTTCGAAATGACCATCAAAAAGTTTGTAACTTGATTTATAATTAGTATTGACAAATTAGAATTTCTGAGTATAATGTGTATGTAAAAATTTACTCTTTGTGCATTATTGATGAGTGTAGCATCAAAAACAAAAACAAAGATGTATACGACTGTTTTCCTAGCTTTTGTGGCTGTTCTAAGCGTATTACCGACTTGGGCAAATACCACACCAGGAATGTCTTCCCTTGTTGCAGTTGAACAGGATGTCGTGTCGACACAATGAACCCAAGATCTTTCTGTCCTTCGAAGCACATTGAAGGAAAGGTTTTCTTGAGTAGTACAAGAAGTTACTTCTTTGGTACATTGAGATACGAGTGTAACTGAATCTTTTCATGGATCGGCAGTTCCTCGCGTGATAGATGTTAGCCAGGGAATTTCAATCAAGCCTGCGAATCTTTCTCAGGATTTTTTTGTTGATGTAGAAAATGATCCATATAGGTCGTATATCAATAGATTAGCTGCTTATGGGGTTTTGAGCTCTTCTCAGAAGTTCTATCCGCAGAATTATTTTCGTCTGGATGATTTTAAAAGTTTGCTTCAAAAATTGTATATCAAGAAGACGGGGCAGTCATTAGTTTCCCAAGAGATTTTGAATATGACGGCTGATACTAGTATCATGACCAAACGGCATCTTCAACAAATAATTTCTTTGTTGCCTGATGTTACGTCTGTCGATATCGATGGTAATCCGTACGATAAGCTTATTAGATCTGAATGAGCCTATTACCTTGTTCGTATCTTTGATTTGCCGACTTTGGATAGAGAAGAGACTTCTTCTGTTGTTTTGAAAGATGTCTTTGTAGACATAGTTTGACATCCTTTTGCTCCTGCGATAAACACCTTGGCGAGTTTAGATATCCTTTCTTCCACTACGGCAAGGTTTTATCCAGATAATTATCTCCGTCATTATGATTTTGTTATTATATTCGTTAATGCGCTTTTGAGTGCCAAAGCTAACACTCTTTCTGACGTTACTGTTTCTTCATTTGCTGATGTTGAATCTGCTGCCTCATATCTCCCTCAATTAACTTATGCTGCTGATCGTGGATTTATTGATTATATCATTACGAGCAAAAGAGGACAGCTCTATTTTGAACCTAATGTATTTATAACCAAGCACGAAGTGTATCAGATTCTTGAAAAGGCTTTGGATATCCAATTCGCTTATGATCGACAACAAGCGGATACTGAAAAGATGACAAGGGCTGAGTTAGCTCAATTGCTTGTACAGAGCTTTTGATTCGAACCGAAAATATCTGAGTCGGATACTACCGAAATAGACGATATTACCTTGATTAATAAATTGAAGGTATTGCTTTCTATGATATAGTTTTCTGACTATATATTTATTTTAAGGTCTCGGGTGTTTGTGCTTGAGGCCTTTTCCTTTTGTAGAAAATACTGAAAACGATTGATGCGATGATAATGATAGTGAGCCATGATTGTCGAGTCCAAACAAAGAGAAGTGTCTGTGTTCTTTTTGTTCCTCATGCATAGAGCTGGGATGGATGAGTTCCATTGGTGATATTAAAATTAAATTGCGGTTTGTAGGAAATCTTACTTTTGAATCGATATGGTCATCAATATATTGGCATAATGAATGTTGGTGTTGTTAGAAGTATTCACGTATTCGCAGCAACGGTTGTATCAAAAATAAAATCTTTTTGATATCCAAAAATATTTGATATGGTGCTCACGATGTGTATTTTTTCTTCAACATTGCCTTCGTTTTGTATTCAAAAGCTGATAATATGTTCATTGTCTATCTTGGTCAAAATAGGTGATTGTGAGAGCTTGATCATCTGCTTGGCTTTGGTGTCTGCTACAAAGATATCAATATATTTGATTGAACGGATGCGGATGGTAAACATTTCACTATCCGAGATATCTCACTTTGCTATATGATATGCTATACATCCATGACTTAGTCCACTGAATCCTATAGGATATCTGGTCGTATATGTTTTTTGTATTGTAGATTGGGGAGGAAGCACGATGTCTGTGGTATATGGCATCAAGAAGTTTCCAAATTGTGTTTTTGGTCTATCAGATGCATTACATGCTCTGTTTTTTATACTATCATCAGTGATAATACTATCCAAAAATTCTATATTGATCCTGATGGCTTCTGTCGCTTTGCTCGTGAATTCTATACATATAGGATATTCTTCTCCTGCTTTGGCTATGACATCCAACTCTGTGTCATTTTGTTCGTGGTTGCAAAAATGGATATCTATCATACCCAAAAGATATGATTGTGCAGAGGTCTTGGCTGACAATACAAAGCTTACTATTCACAGTATAGTGACTGATATAAATATTTTTCTTAGCATGGGTATTTTCTGATAGCTAAAAACTAGTTGTTGAAATCTATAGTTATCATTCCACTGTAGATATCAGGGTTTTGGAATGCAGGTATATCTATACTGATGCTTGGTTTGTTTCCATAGATTCCTGCAGAACAGCTATATGATTGTTCATATCCTTTCTGGATATAATGGAAGGCACCCGTTGATCATATATAGGTATGTATACCGGTGTATATGTATACGGTATCTCCTGTGTTGGTTCATGACAATGTCTCTACTTGTGTGGCCATAAATTTTATATTGGATCCATCATTGCTGATGATATTGTTTAACGCACTTGCGCCGCTCATATATAATGGGAGTTGTATAGTAGTATATCGTCCTGTTGTCCCTTTCCAATCCTCTAATTTGAAGTATCCGGTGAATTGTCCGGTAAGTGTTACTTGTAGATTGGATACTCATGTACTTCCTATAAAATATCCTTCAGGTGCATAAGGAGTATATCCTGTTATACTCACTGCGTTCCATCTTCCTGTGATATCAATGATTCCCGACATATTGGTTACATATCATGTATAGCTATATTCACCATCTGCTACGCATTGTCTATCATCGGTAAACAACCATTGATCTGTATCATATTTGGATAGATTAGATCTCCACATCTGTACAATATCTCAGTTTGACACTACACGGTTGTATATGCGCAGCTCATCAATGTATCCACTTCGATAATTTATTGCTTCAGAATAGTGTTTGCCTATGTATACTGGATATGATGTAGATCCTGGCGAGCTAAGTGTTCATGATGCTACTAAGATACCATCTACATACAGATATCATTTGGTACCGTCATAACTTGCTGAAATATATTGTCGTGTATTGATCTTTATGGTTCATCATGTTATGCTTTGGTTATGTACTGTCCATTCATATGTATTTCATCATGTATTCAATCAGAGAGACCATCATGAGTCATATCTTGTTTCTATTATTTTTGTGTGTGCTCATGTAGAGGATGGATATATCCAGATTCATACAGAGAACGTATTGCCCAATGAAATAGGGGAGTCAGTCTGTATATAATCATCTATTCCATCAAAGCTATATGCTCCGTTCCATCTTCCGTTGCTTATCCATAGTATATTACCATAGCCACTACCATTGTGTTGATACTGAGAAAGATCTTTGATGAGTCCATCTGTCTCATTGAGTGCAGTTATTTTGTCGAAATTCATCATTACGATTAGCCCGCTATCATAGTATGGATAGGTAGTGCCGTTTACTGTATAGGTGAAGATATCTATATTTTCTACTCCGCTTATACCTAGTTGTGGTCTGAAATTATTTTCTGAGACGATCGCTCCTGATTCTGGTGTGGTTCCTGTAAAATATAACATTTCTGGAGAGATCAGATTGATTGAACTTGATGCTTGAGTTATACTGATGGTAAGTGTCTCGTCATCTTGAATCTGATATTGAGCATATACGGTCTTGAGTCCAGCTCCTGTAGTCAAATATCGGTCAAATTGTTCATCATAGTCTTGCCATGTACATGTAGCCGGATAGGAAGGATCATTGCAAAATTTCATCTTTATTACCGTTTTCCCTAACAATCATACTATATTGTTGGTTATCTGAACTCATGTGATATAGGTTATTGTACTTCCGTTGTTTATCTTGAATGAGGCAGAAGCAAGCACTTCGGCTATTATTATATCTTCTTCTCCTTTTGATTCTATCTTCCTATCTGCAATATAATTGGACAACGTGAATTCTCCTCCTATATATGATTTTCCTCATACATTGAATGATTTGAGTTCCATCGTGGAATCTGTGTCATAGTCATCAAACTGTTGGAGTTTTTGGAGATTGAATACATTTCCATTTGGTTCTATAGCTACATAATAATTTGCGTTTCCTGTATTTGAGAGTTGCAATCAGAAAATATTTGCATCATCTCATGAAAATTGTCAGATTAATTCTATGACGTTCAATACACTATTGTAATGCATATCACTGATTCCAAAATCTCTCTGCTGCGTATATTTGATCCATTCAGCGGTTAATGTAGAAGGGTTTACTTTCATAATGAAACTTCTTCATAGGTTTTTGTTGAATGCTACGCCAAAATCTCCGGTAGCTATATATCGATCGTTATATCCTTCTATATATATGTATCATGAATTATCTATGACCATAGATTCGAAGAGGAAAGGATTGTAGGTATAATTTGTATTGTTTCATGATGTGATGGTATTCTGATCGATGAGCGCTCATGTGCTTGTACGTTTTTCAAGTCTTGCTCACTGTGTTCATCCGTTGTTATATCCGTTTATATAATATATCCCTCGAACTACATCATCTGTTTTTTGTATATCGTTAGGTCTATATGTATTTCCTAGATTTATAGTAACCTTATCAGAAAGTAAGTTATCTTCCAGTGGACTATAGAGAGCATACGTTTCTACACCCAATGAACAGCTATAGCCTGATACTGAGTGCGATCTAACGACATTATTACTGTCTACAAAATATGCAATAAATCCTGCATAATATCCTGTTCCTCATTCTGTCCATGTGCTTATTCCTTTATCTGGTGAAAAATTACTGATACTAGCTGGTGGTATAAATTTGCTGCGGTATGCTCGGCATGTATATCCTCATCGTTCAATGAATGAAAAACTATCTAAATAATTACCATTATTCTTATCAATTTTTATTGTTATATGTCCCGCGCGTGGATAATTTGCACAAACACTATTTCCTATTAATTGCGTGTTTTGGCTATCTTCTATCCATGTTCTCACTGATTTACTTGACGTTGCAAGATATATTTCACTATCACTTTCTATCATATCATTGATTATATTGAATGCATAGTTGCTGTTTGTATTACTGCCATTTGTTCCGTCTCCTCGTGTGATATTACAAGTTTGTGTTGTGGCTATTTGTGTTGTGCTGTCTACGTATACATTTGTGTTGTCGGATTTTATGTTTGTTATCCGCACTCCACTGAGATTTTCATCTACTTTTGCTATGTATGCATTTATCCTGTCGTTGGGATATTCTCCGTTGTCTATATATAATCAAAAACAGTTGAAATATTCGTAATATGTTCCTGCTATATAAAAATATTTCCCATCTTCTGATTCCATAATCTTTTGTATGGTTTCTGGGTTAATGGTTCCACAGGTAGTTACTCTTGAAGCATTACTAGTAAAATTGTTTTCTACGGTATCACTATTGTTGCCTGTCGTATATTCTGTGACTTCAGTAGTTGCTGTGACTGTATTTATGATGCCTGTTCATGTGTCTCCGTTGTATTGTAGCAGGTTTGTCTCCATATCAAGCAACGTGTTTTTTTCGTTACGTGGGATATATACTCCAATTGCTGCTCCGTTTACTCCGTTACCATCTGTCCATCCCAAAATATTTTGGAAGCTATACATATCTCAGGTTGTATGAGATATATTGTATCATATTCCTTCATGATTTCATCGAGCATCATATACCTTGCTTCCTGCTCATTCATCCATTTTGTATCGAGACACCAATCCTGTATTGAGTATTTCATGATTGTACAATCCTGTGATTTCTTGTTCAGAAAGTCAGCGATTGTAGATGCGTACATCATAGATTTTCCCATCAAAGTTGTTGCCTGCCCGACTTGTTCCTCCTCATCATATATGCAAAGTGCCACCATCCGTGATTCCTGAACATATCGTAGCTCCTGTTGTCATTCCATTTATATAAAAATATCCTGTTGTTCCGCTACAGGTGAATGCTACATGTTTCCATGATCAGTCTTCTGATATAGCTCTGCCAGCATAATGCCATCCATCGCTACCATTCCAAAAAGATAATTCGTTGTTGCTGTTGTTGTATAAGGCAAAAATAAATCATTCACCATTGTTTGTCCCTATTATGCCTTTGTATTGATCTGAAATATTATCTGGATTGATCCATGCACTGATGGTATATTTGTTTCCGAGAGTAAAGTCTGTGTGATCTGTTATTCCTATATAAGAAGAAGTAGTATCATTGAAATTATACGCTCTACCACTTTGTGTCGGTCATGGATTGTCAAATTCGCCTATTACTTGAGCGTTTATCAGTATTTCTCCTCATTCTCCTGGATTTAAAGTGATTCATTCTCGATGTAAAACATTGTTTCATGAACTATCCACAAATGATGAGAAGGTATATGATCCTAGTCATTCTATAATATTCCAATCTATGAGTTCTAATCAAGGTATTAGTGCATCAGAGATATCTATATTCTCGACTACTGTTGTCCCTCTATTGAAAACATTTAGCGTATAATTGATTGTGTCAAATTGATCTACATATATTGGACTTTGTCATTTTGTAATCCAGATATCTGTAATGGTTTGGTAAAATTCATCATAGATCGTTGTTTGTCATGTTCGCAGACCTCGATAGGATACATTGATAGTGTTTTGGAGAGCGGAAGTGAGGTATTCTATAGATCCATCGTATTGAAGTATATTTCATAGTATATCATAAGTTATATCTTTCTCATTGCGTGGAATATATACTCCTGTATCTGCTCCGTTTGCTCCATTTCCATCAGTCCGTCATAGTCTATTTTGGAAACTATATCCGCTGTTGTTGCTTGTGTGGATTAGTCATCATACTGTTTTTGCATGATATTCATTTCGAGAATCATATATATTGGTTCATTGTCATTCATCGGCTTTGTATCGCAGCACCAGTCCTGTAGTATATATTTCATGATTGTAGATACTAGAGCGTTCTGTGCTGGTCAATGCTTTGTTGTAGATACGAACGTCGTACATTTCTTGTTTGGAAAATGAGGAATAGCTTCTATTGTCCATTCATAGAGATAATAGATCGTTGGTAGGTGCATTGAAGGTCGCTACTACGTTGCCAGTGGTTGCTACTTGACTATTGTCTCTATAACTTGTCCGTGTCGATCAACTCAATATTGCCATATATTGATGTCGTTGATTATCTGTCAATACTCAATTACTTATAAATTTTCGTGCTGTTCCACTACCTATATACCGATAGGTATTGGTCATTCCAAATCCATTCGTTGATCATCGTCTAGATATCCATACTCCTTGATTGGTATCTGTCTTTGCCCAAAAAGATACGGTCAATCCGTTTGGAAAGCTCATCAATTCTGGAATATCAGAAATATTGCTCAGCTTGATAGCATCGTTGGTTCCATCAAATGATCGTGCTCTTCCACTTTGAGTCAATCAAGCATTTTGAAATTCTTCTTGTATCGCAGCAGTAAGGACTATACTTCCTGTTTGTCCTGCGTTGATATCTATTCATGTTCGGTAGAGCATCGTATCTCCCGTACTATTTATTCCTGTAGAAAAATATGAAGCACTGACTCATTGTATAGTGTGGCTTATATATTGTAGTCCTGTGATTAGGGTGTCGGTGATCTCGAGATTGTATAATGGTTCATTGTCTTGGTTATAAAATTCTATGGTATAGGTGATATATGAGTCTAATACGTAGGATGATCTATCTGATATTTTATTTATATATATATTTGGATTTGCGTTTATTGGGATGAATCATACATATCATGAGTTGTTGCCTGTATTTACATCATAATACTCCCCGGTAATTGTTACGGTATTGTCTAGGGTGATGTTGTATGTCCCTGTCACAATCATTGCAGTAAGGACAACTACATCTGTCATTCATGGTTCTAGAATAATTCCTGTTATTACAAAATCTGTACCGCTTGTTGTCCGTATTCATGCATAGTCGATTCATGATAGTCATGGTCATAGGGTTTCTATAAGTGTAGCAGTACCGACATCAGCTCAGGAGTTTCCATAGTTGATAGTATAGGTCACTACACCTCAACTATAATAGTCTCCGGTGACTGTCTTGGTTGTTCGGAAATCCACGGTATCGAGATATTCTCCGGTAGTACATGCATATCTCACGATAGTATTTCCACTCATAATTACTCCATTTACTATCATGCCTATGGTAGATCCCTCTACCATCTGTCATCATAGACAATCATATATTGTTTGTATACTTTCTGTCACTTGTACCGTCAATATTATCTGACCTGTCTCTCCCATCTGAAGATCAAATCCAGACCACATTAATTCCACCAATCCTAATGAGTTTATACCACTACCAAAACTCATACCGCTTGGTCATGTATATGTATATCAAATATAGGTCAATCACGACATAATGATATCAATGATTTTTATTCATGTAACTGTTGTTGTTCCCGTATTTCCAAAATTTATTGTATACGTAATATAATCTCCATATCTGTATTCTGTAGCATTAGCTGTCTTTTCGATAAAGATGTTTGTATTGTATGTTGTATCTCTTTGAAAATGTATCGCAAAATAGTCCGTACTATCATACAATTGAGTTATTATTCTATTTATAGATAATCATGTCATTAATATAATACCTGTACTGGTATCTATATTTTGTCCGATTTTGAAGGCTTCGATATCTCAGAATATACTGTATGAGCTTACTAGAGGATTGGAAAATGCTGTACCGGTGACGGTCAATCATGAGGTACTAGATGAGCTGGCTATCCCTTGAATATCTCCTGATATATTCTTGATATTTGATCAGATGAATGTATCTCCATCAAAATTCATTCCTGTCTTTAGTGTTGTTCCAGAGTAGAGGACTGGTTGTATCTGTCTTTTGATGCCGCTACCATATGAATACCCTTGTGTTGTTGTATATAGGTAGTTTGTTTGTTGTCCTATCAATCATGTGAAAATTCCTGTCCATGCTAGGAGATAGTTTTGTGCGGTAGTGATTGGGTTGGTGATATAGTCTCGTGACATAATTCCTGTCTCATTGATTGATCAGGTATCTCGTCAAAATCCTGGATAATCACTTGAAGATCCGGTAATGAGATTGGTTATAGTTCATCATAGATTACCTCAGCTATTTCAGAATACCCTTATATCACTATAATATCTTGTCTCTGTTGCGTCTGCATCTATGGACAGTCCGTAGCCTCCATTGTTGTATGTCATGATGTTGTGTAGTATCGTTCAGGTCACTGATCATCGATTGATATCTATACCATTATCGTTGTTGTTGTATATCTGACTATTGTTGATGATATTGTGTCTATTGTTGGTTCCTGCGAGATAGATACCATCACTTTGATTGTTGTATATCTGCATATTGTTGAATGTATTGTATCTTGCTGCATATACATATACTCCTATATTGTTGTTGTATGATTGTATATTGTTGAACATGTTGTAGAGATTTGTGATCCCTACATATATTCCATATGAATTGTTGTTGTATACATGTACATGATCTATTATGTTGTTTTCTGAACTTTCCATAAATATTCCTATTGATCCGCTAGAGATATCTGTATGTGTTATCTGCGTGTACTCTGTGGATCATATACTTATTCATCTTGATGATGATTGGATATGTATATTGTTGGCTGCGTTGGAGTGGCTGTTGTCATACAATATTCCATGGTTGGTAGCTGAGTAGAGAGAAAGATTATCCAAGATAGTGTAGGTGACATATGCTGCTCATAGTATTCTTGGGTTTGTTCATCCGAAGTTATTTTTTCCTGTAAGCATACTATGGGTTCCTGTTCCTATGATTGCGGTACATGAGTTCATATTGGATGTCGCTCTTTGGATATATTCTCCACTCGCCAAGACATATACCGTATTTTCTGTAAGCGTAGATGTTAACTTGTCTGTTCCTCCTGTGAGATAGATGATGTTCATATTTTCTGTATTGCATTGTCCTGCTCGAGAACCGCTTCGATACTCGGTGTATGCCGTACTATCTGCTCACGTAGTGCTGGTACCATAGAGTGCCCCTATGATATCGCAATGATCTGGGCTGCCGTTCCAGAATCCTCAGGTGATGAAGTTTTCGTTGTTCCATGTATAGGTATGTCCGACACAAGTACAGGTCGTGTTGGTATATGTTCCTATCTTGTTGATCTCTGCTACATATTGTGATCAGCTGTATCATACACTGGTTGTTCATGTGAGTATTTTCGTTCATGATCGATAGACTGGTAATTTCTGTCCGGTGATATTGATACCGTAGTTGTATCATAAATTTTCTATTCCTCCTGTTCGTGTCATGTCTTGTCATTGTGTATTACATTTTGGATAGGTTGTTGTATCTATAAATCGTTTATATGAAGGTCATGGTTCTCTAGGATTTGTCATTCGGCTACAGCTCATGCATTGTGTAGTGTCTGTTGTTCCTCCTGTTCGTCAGAGATAATTGTAGGTACTTGCAAGTCATGCTGTTATAGATCCATTTATTGTTTCTATATTTGCATTTCCATTGTCAAACATAGTTAATCTTCAATATCTTTTATGTATTCCATCATTAGATAATATTCAATCATTTCCGTTGTTGTATGAAAAAATATTGTTTAATATTCCACTATTGTTGTTGGTGCTTGCAAAATACAATCCGTTATTTGTGTTGTTGTAGAGGTGTGAATTGTTGATGGTAAAATAATGAGTATCATAAAGCAATATACCATCTCCCTTGTTATTGTATATCTGACTATTATTGACTGTTATGTAGTCTTTATTTATTGAAGCATTATTTGTTCTTATACCATAATTGTTGTTGAATATCTGAAGGTTGTTTATGGTGATATGATCGTTGGCGTTGAAGATATAGATACCTGCTCAGGTATTGGAATATATCTGGGTATTGGTAATGACGGTGTTTGTTGTAGTCAAATTCATTCCATTTCCTATGTTTCCAAATATTTGGAGTCCAGAGAGTATAATGTTGGATGCGTTGCTGATGTTGAATGGATTTTGATTGGCGAAGATTTTGCTCTGATGTATATATATATTGTTGTAGTCGTATGTGGTATTTCCTATTTGTATCCCTGTTTGGCTATTTTGTATTTCTATATTGTTGATCGTTGCATTTTCTCACGATTGTAGATATATCGCTCATAGATATGATATTGGAGCGAGGTTATTATTTATCTTGATATTGTCTAGTATATTGTGAGTTTTATTGCTTACGATTACATTACTTCCTAGCATCGTGGGTCAATATCAGTATATGCTTATAGTGCCTGTTGTTCCAATAATAGCGCTACATGTGTTCATATTGATAGGATTGTATTTGGGATATTCTCCACTGTATACGACGTAGATGGTGTTTGCAGATATCGTAGTGGGGATGATATTCCCTCATCCTGAGAGATACACTATATACATATTCTGATAATTACATTGACCAGCTCGTCCGGTCCGATTGCTGGTATATGCTGTCCTATCTGTGCCAGAAGTTCCTGTACCATACAGTGCAAGTACGATATCACAATGTCCTGGGTTGCTGTTCCAAAATCATGAAGTGATGAAATTGTCGTTGTTCCATCCTATCAACGATCAGGTACAATTGGGATATTTTACTACATATCATGAATTATTGACTGTGGCCATAGCATATCTATCGGTTATACTATCGGCAAATCCATAGATATGGGTACCATAGAGCCAGTCATCGACTCCTGTATAGGTGATAGTATATTCCCGATGATCGTTTTTGGCTGAAAGATTGCTCATATAGAGATTGTATATTTCTCCACTACTGAGTGGACGATTATAGATACGCGGTTCATCCATCAATCCATCAAACTGGCTTGTTGTACCAAAAGTCGTGTGATAGGTTTTTCCCAACATCCATTTGGAGTTGGTGTTTAATGGGAGTGCTAGTTGTCCTCCTGTGATATAGGTTCCATCGTGATATATTTTGAGATCTCCTGATCAAGCGCTGGTACCTGAAAAAGTTATCACAAGGTGTGTCCATGTATTGAGGGCTGGATTTGGGATACCAAGGAATGTTCAAGAATTTATAGTGCCATTGCGGTTGTGTACTACAGCAAAATCAGAGGTACGTATATATGCTTCGATATCATCAATACTTCCTGATCCTCTTGTAAATACTATTCTTCGATTGGCTATCGTTTGCGGATATATCCATACTGCCAAGGTATATCCTGTCGTGAATCAGAGATTGTTTATCTTGGGGAATTCTATCCATCATCCCAATGATCAACCACCAAGATCGTATGCTCCCTCTCGCATTCCTCCTCCCGTCCGGCTGATTGTTGTTCATTTGGTTTCAGCATAATTGTGGGATAATGAAAGATCTCTTATGAGTGTGCTTGTTTCTCCTATTTCTTCTACTTTGTCGAGATTGGCCATGAATGCCAAATCATCGTCGTATAGGGTATATGTTAGGGTATCGTCGGTATATTGGGGGTCTGTCCAAGAAAGATATGCTAGATTTGGTTCGTAGATGAAGGATTGTATCGTGAAATGCCCACTGTCTATGATATTGTATCATTGAGGTGGAGTAGTTCAGGTATAGATTATTACAGGAATATTTATATCTTCTCCTAGTGTAGCACTACTCGGATTTCCGTATTCTCCGATAAATCTATGTCCATGATAAGCGATTTCAGAGAGTATTCTGCTTCATGAGAAGAGGACTGGTCTGATTTGTCTGAGTACGTTTTTTCACGAAAGCATATTGTTTCCATACAGATATTTGGTTATAGGAGTCGGATTTCGTGATGGTATATTCCCTGTATTGTTGCAATTGCTTCCTGTAGTCAAAAGATAGCTCCATGTACTTGCTGTGTATACTGGGTTGGTAACAAAATCACAACTAAATCCTAGATTTGTACTACTGACAGATCCTGTTGTCCATCATAGACTGCTGTTGTAGTTACCTGTGCTAAAATTTGTCATATTGGGTGTGGGGTATACGATGTTGTTGCCAAAATATGTTCAGCTACTGTTGTTGATGGGATAAAATTGTGAGGTTGTATTGTTGAATACTTTGAGCTGATGTATGTATACATAGGGACTATTGGAGAGATAGATTCCTCTGCTGGCATTGTTGTAGATCATACTATTGTTGATACTTAGCCCTGATTGATATTCAGCCCATATTCAATACGAGCCATTATTGTAAATTTGGCTATTGTTTATTGTGCTTGCTCATTCTCTACTTCCCTCTAGCCATATCCCTCATCATGTATTGTTGAATATCTGTACATTATTGATGATATGTCTTGCTCATGCGTCATCTATTTTTATGCCGAATTGGTTGTTGCTGTATGATTGACTGTTGTTTATGAGTACTTCTTGAGTCTCCATTAGGTGTATTCATGCACCATTTGTTCCTCCTCCTCCTGTTCAGAAAAATTTGTATGTCTGTACATCATTCATGGTAATAGAACTGTGTTGTCCAAATAGAATTCCTTCTCAAATATTTCCTGATCCATTCATATGTAGATTGTCAAGAATCATAGAAGATGCACTAACTGCTCATTTGAATAAATACGTATTTGATCAAGAAAAATTTTTGATGATAGTCACTTCTTCTTTTCCTATCATGGCCGTACATCCACTCATGGTGATTGATCAGTTTTGTATATATGTTCCTGGGTTGAGGACGTAGATGGTGTTTCTTGTGAGATTGGTTGCTGCTCTTGTGCCTGCGTTTCGTGTGACTAGACTTGTTGGTCTGCATGTTGCTAGCCGATGAGTAGTATATGCGCTTGTTGTCCCTCCTGTCCCAAAGAGTGCATCAGTGATTTGTGCTGTGGTCGGTGTCTCTATCCAAAAATCTTGTGTGATAAATTCCTTGTTGTTTCGCGTGATTGTTCCTACGGCAAAAAGCGTGAGATGGGGAGTGATAAATTCACAGGTATTCTGATCGTCTATTCTACAGGTGTTGTCCAACTTTTCCCGTGTTGTACCTTCTTGTGAGGTGTAGATGTGCAATAGTGTCCCTGGTATCATAGATATATTTACTATCTCTATATTTACTATGAATCCTGATGATCATGTTGTCGTAATGTGGTTGAGTGGATCTCCTACTTCCACGGTCTCTATATGCACAAAATTGTCCGGTATCCCATCTTTGTCGTTTGTTCCTAATAATTCGTATGCGGTTACTAGGCTTGGTGATTGGAGTGTGATAAGATTATCAGAAATGTCTGTCTCTATTTGTGTGTTTTTGTGTATTTTGAGATATCCATTTATCTTCTGTTTTGTTTTTTGTGATGTTATGGTGATATCTGTCAGTATGGGTGGAACTATCGAATTTATGACATTTACTTCGTATTTTTCATCTATATATACGGTATCTTCTAGTGAACATATTTTTTGTTTTTTGTCTCGTTTGCATTCTTGGATGTCTTCACACTCGCTTTTCTTGTTATATTGTCCACAGTATGTATCTTCTCTGCTTTGTTCGTTTGTTGTATTTTGTAGTATTCCATTTTGTATTGTTTCTTGTCTCCCTGTTTCGTTATCTCACTCTCCTGAATATATTCATCATGGTATATTCTCTCCAGTCTCAATGATAGCTATATCTGATCCTGTTTTTTCGGTGATTTCTATTTCGCTGGGTTCTGTTTCATTGGATGTAATGATATCTAGTTCCATCATAATCGTTGTATTGTCTTGGGTATCGATCTTTTGTTGAGGGAAGAGATATGCTATATCATTACCGCTCTTCAATTGTTGTTTGATAGATGATAGGTGTTCTTGTTTGAGGCTTCGTAAGCCTTCGTCAGTTTTCAAAAGATCTACCTTTATCATCTGTTTGCTATCGGTTTTTCCTATGCTTGTGGCTGTTGTACTTCGTAGGGTATCCATATCTATTTCATTTTTATCTGTCTGTATATCGATAGCTATCCTCATATCTACAATATCTTCATATTCTCCTATCTCTACATTGTGTAAATCAAATTGTATGATATTGGCATTGCCCTGGATATCTATGGTAGTGGCTGGTATAGCTATTGTTATTGCTGATTGTACATCTGCCTTGATAATTGTTGTGTAACTAAATACGCTTATGATCAGGAATGAAAATAATTTGAATAATCAAAAAAATCATGCAGCACCCCAAGCATATTTTTTGTGGTGTTTCCTAGCATGTTTATACACTTTTTTTCCGTGATGATGTAGTTCGTCAAAGACCTTTCGCATACATAAGTAATGATGTAAACTACAATACGCTGATATTCTTTGTCTTGAGATTTTTTTGATTCTTTATATATAAAAAAATCTTTCAAAACATTGTTTTTATGGTTATTTTGATGTGTTTTTCAACGACATCACATATAGACATTGTATGTACAAATTGTGTACATTTGTCATTGTAGACAAAATATGTTCGAAAAACCTCATATATCCTTTGTTGTTTTTATATTTCTAGTTGTCATAAGTAGACATCTCTCTTGTCTAAATCTTCCTTTATTTTGGCTTTACAAATATATTTTATATATTATTATTATTGACATATATTTTATTGTTTTTTTATAATGTTAACTTTTTTGACTTTTGATGACGTATATCATAGTTGTTGTCTTTGATCTTTTATGATGTCTCTTGTTAGTTCTTTGTATTGAATTTTGTGAGAAAATATGTATATATATTGTATGGATGTGTTGACCCCACATCTCTGATGTTCATTTGTTCATTAAAAATTATACAAAAATCTATATGAAAGCAAAAAAATTATTGTTTGTCATACTTATCAGTCTTTTGTACTTTGTTTCTATTGGTACAATTAAGGCAGATACGGTCCATATTCAAATGCCTGGCGGCATCCAAAACTATTGTCAGGATATTATGGCTATTGATACATTTATCTTTTATAAACCTTTGGGATTCGGTTCTACTCTTTGGCGTGTTGATGGTGTTATAGTGGGTTCAGGTGATTCTTTCGTTTTTGTACCTCCTACTGTTAGCAGTTTCATTATTACTTCTTCTTGGAATGGAAACGCTGAATCTTGTGGTTTAAATCTTTTTTCTGCTCCTCCGTCGCATGCTGATTTTTCAGTATTGAGTGGAGGAACAGTTAATGCTACCAACGATACGATTTGGATGTGCGGGGCTTCGATTGTTATTCAGGCTTCTAACATAGTTGGAAGTGATGCCTTATCTTATACATGGTATGGTCCTGGAGTTGTTAATTCTACAGATAATCCTATAGTCTTAACAAATCCAAATCAAGGTCAGTATTATTTTGAAAGACCAAATCCTTGTGGTATAACTCGTGATACCTTTGAGTTGATTGTTCTTCCGACTACGCTTCCGGTATGGGAAGATACTACCTTTTGCAATGTTGCAGTGAATCTTCTTCTGGATCCCGGTCCTGGCTGGTCGTATGACTGGTCAACTGGAGCAACAACGCAAACACTTACGGTAACAACAGAAGGCGGTTATACGGTTAATCTTGCCAATAATTGTACTTCGGGTACGGTTGGTATACAAGTAGATCAGGAAAGTTATCCTTTGCCTGATCTTTCGTATTTACAAGGTTCACCTATGTGTGCTGATAGTGTCCTCATCTTAGATCCTAATCCGAATTATACCTATGAGACGTATTTGTGGTCAACTGACGAATCTACTTCAACTATTTCTATCTCTGGTCTTACTACCGGGGGAGGATTGTTTGAGGTGACAGTCACTCAGGGTGGATGTAGTGCGTATACGTATGGTGTCTTTGATTTTATGAGTGAACCCTATACTCCACACATCTGTGTGGTCAGTGTGGATTTGAGTGTAAATAAGAATCTGATAGCTTGGACAACGGAGATGGAACCACAACCGGGTGATCCTTTTAGAGCACCTATCGTTTATTACAATATTTACAAAGCAGTGAGCGGTTGGCAGCTTATCGGCAATGTGCTTGCCACTCAAGAACATGTCTTTGTAGATGCTTCCTCTTCACCACCTACCGTGTCAGCGCTGTATAAAATCAGTGCTATCGATGAATGTGGTATCGAGACCGATATGTCGTATTATCACAAGACTATCTTACTGGCAGTCACTCAGGGAGCCAATCCGGGTGAAATTCCGCTTATATGGAATGCTTATGTCGATGAGTCGGGTACCTTTGAAGTAGATCAGTATTATATCTATCGAGGAGATACCCAAAATACGCTTTCATTATTGGATAGTGTTAGTGGGTATATCACCTCGTATATTGATACGGGAATTTATAGTCAAAAATATTATCAAATAGTGGTCACCAAATCTGGCGGATGCAATACAAGTCCGCAAGGAAGTAAAGGTGGTGGTAAAAATATCATAATGACAATAGCAAGTAATATCACGAATAATCAACTGTCGGATATTACATTGCTTGATGAGCTTCAATTAACTATTTATCCCAATCCCTCGAATGGTATTTTCCATATCAAGGGTGCTCCTATCTCACGAGTTGAGATAACTAATCAGTTGGGGCAAGTGATCGCAATCTTCTCAAACACATCAGTTATTGATTTGTCTGGCATTGCCAACGGTATGTATTATGCACACCTACGTAATGACCAGGGGTCAACAGTCAAAACACTGGTTATCAACTAAATTGTAATTTAATTACCACAATGAAGAATCCTCCCAGTTTCTGGGAGGGTTTTTTTGTTCTTAAAACAATACTGCCTTACACTTTGGGGCTTTTCGTGCCCCAAACCCCACGACCAATATTTTTCCCTTGATGCAAAAATATTGGATAAAAAGATCATGCCAGATGCAAATCGACTGAACTGTCGTTTCAAACAGGACGGCTTACCATCTCACCTCCAACCCCGCTGTACAGCGGGGGCCCATTCCGGTTCGTTCATATTTATTGCCTTGAATCTGGGGAGTGTCTGGCGTGCATCTGGCTTTGTATTTTGGTATTATAAAAATTTGACCTACAGGACTTTCTCCTAAATTGTAGGATTGCAAAAAAAGTACCTTTTTTTTTGACAAAATGACCGTTTCGGAATATAATTAGCTATAAGCTCAAAGCTAAAAGTTTAAAGCTAAAAAATTTACTCATCTCTTTATAATCATGAAAACTACGCTTCATTCTCTTCATCGCCATATCAAAGCGCATCACAAAAAATATCTTTTCGGAATTTTCGGAGGATTTGCTGTTGCAAAGCTTTTTTTGTTGGTTCTTTGACTTACGGTAGTTCAACAGACTATTATGACGAATGCTCAACTTGATAGCTGATGTGTACTTACGGGACAATATTATACTGGCGAATATCAAACCTGATGTATTGAAATCCCTGAAGAACTTACCGGTGGTTATTATGAATGTGATACTATTCCTGGCTATCGAACGGGTGGTACCGTCAATGAATCAGGAGAACTTATTGATCAAGTACGAATAGAGGAATCACAGACAGGATGTGTATTGACTGGGCAAACTATTATTCCAGCTTATATAACCTGATGTTATATGACATGAGCATATCTTACGTGAGGTGTTATTGTATGTTCAACTTGAGAAGCTCAAACATGAACGATCCAACAACCAGTTATTGGATGAGGAAACGGAGTCTGTGAATCGGGAGACATCAGGCGATCAAGACCTGTTGCGTGATCAGTGGTCAGAGATATCTTTCCTATTTCATGGAATTATTCATGAACTGATTGTCTTCTTTCATGACTTGTCCTTCAATTGTGGGATCATAATAATCAACGAATCAATATACAAACTATTGCTTCTTGATCTACTTCTTATGCTTTTGATTCAAAATCATTATATAGCTTTCAGTATGATGGATTGTACCATATCATCGGCAATACTTGAGCTGGTCCCTTTATGCTCTATACCTGACAATATACCTGAACCTATTCACGTCTATTTACTGGATATAAGATGAGATTGCTATCTTCCGATCAGACTATTCTTCATGAGACATCAGCTTTCACTATAGATAATCAAGTTCCTGTACTTACAGATATTTCTTTGACGTCAAATTGATTGGCTAGCTGATATGTTGCACTTAGTGGAACAGTAAAATTATCATTTGTAGCTAGTGAACTGCTTGATGATATTGATGTGACCTTATGAGGCAAACGTTATACCTCGTCTATACGTTCATGATTTTCTTACACGTATACACGGGTGGTGAATTCTTTGTATCCTCAGGGGATTCTAGCTTCTACTATTGCATTCAATGATGTTGCGGGCAATACAGGCTTTGTTATCTCTACATGATCGCTTATCTTCGATACGGTGAGGCCTACGGTGACCTGATTTGTATTTACAGAATCTGCTGAAGGATTGTTGCTTGCGTTCGTAGGTTCAGAACCTATTCAATATACACTCAATTATCGAACGTCTGGTAGTCCATATGCTACTGGAAAGAATATTAGATATCTGACTTCGCATCAAGCGCCGTTTACGTGAATCCAAAGAAACCTACTGTATACATTCACACTTGATTTCCTTGATCAGGCTGGCAATAGTAGGGCAGTAACCTGAGATGTAATGCGAACAAATCTTTGACAGATTATATCCAACATCTTCGTTGTTCTTACAACAGGAGATCAATCGTTTACCTGAAATCTTTCTACATTGGCGGTAACGCTCAAAAAAGAAGTCGAAAAATTTAATGCCTGTAAAGATGCGCTCAGTTATACCACTATAGATGTTGAAGTGAGACGTAATAGTTTTCTTATTCATATGCCGAAATTTCAAAAATCGCAAGTAAAGACCTTGGTAAACGCTTTTACTTTATTTGTCCTTGATCAGATAAAAGGCGATTACAAAATCACTAAAGCTGATATTGAAGAGATTACAGGAAAATTTGATAGTTTCCTAGTTATCCTTAAGCTCTTGAGAGATGATGATAACAGCTGTAAACAAAATCTTTCCAACTATCATATCATTCAGTTCCAAAAAGCTTTGGAAGAGTATAATATAAATCTAGAATAAATTTAAAATTTACAATTTGGAATTTGAAATTTAGAAACAAAAAATAGAATTCAGAAAATAATTTATAATATAAAAAATGAGTCCGCTTCGTGCGGACTTTTTTTTTATTTTTTTTAACAAATCCCTCTCCCTTCGGGTTTCTCCCTTTATCAAGGGAGAAGTCAATAAACGTTCCTCCCTTGATAAAGGGAGGTGAGGAGGGATTTTGTTATTTCACTTCAATGCTTCTCTCGCTTTCAGAAATTTTTTCTATGGTGACTATGATACTATTTTTTATTGGTAGCTTGTCGATGAATTTTGGTCGTTCGATGACGATATGTTCGTATTCATTGATCTGATCGATGATTCCTTTTTCCACTAATTCATTATATTCTTTGATCCTATACATATCGATATGAAGAAGCTTTTTCCCAACTGTTTTCGAAATCTGCAATCACTTCACTTCATTTATGCTTGCAGTTTCTCAAATCGTTGGCATAATTCAATCATCCAAAGAAACTGCGTTTCACTGGTTTCCTTGGCGGTTGAAATTAGAATCGTAGACGTTGAGATAGGCGTAGGTAGGGCTTTGGACGTGATGTTCGTTTAGTCCCAATCCTTTGGCGAAGCCTTTGGTCAATAATGTTTTTCCTGCCCCCAATTCTCCGTGTACCAATAAAATCTTGTGCTCTTTTGCGAGAGTCATTCAGAATTCTATCATTTGTTGTGGGGTGGAGATGGTGTGCATGAGTATATGATGAATTAAATGTTTTTTTTATCTTTTTTAACAAATCCCTCTCCCTTCGGGTGTCTCCCTTTATCAAGGGAGAAGCTAATAGATATTCATCCCTTGATAAAGGGAGGTGAGGAGGGATTTGTCTTTCTTACCTTGTAATTTATACCGAAAATTCTATATATATCAACGTTTATCTATTCTTTTTTGAATAGATAAATGCGACGTTAAAATCCTTAGGGATTTTCGGCGTCTTATTTATTCCTTTTTGCTTATATGAAGTTTTTTCTTATCGACGGTTCAAGCTTTTTGTATAGGGCGTATTATGCTTTTCCGCCCATGACCGACAAAGATGGACACAATGTCAACGTTGTCTACTGATTTTTTCGTATGCTTATGAAAATATTCCAAGAAAAGCCTGATTATCTCGTCATTACTCGGGATTCTCCCGTGAAGACTTTGAGACATGAAGAATATCCTGAATACAAAGCAAACCGCAAAAAAATGGATGATGATTTCAAAAATCAGATACCGGTGACCAAAGCTATCGTTGATGAACTTTGAATTCCTAGCTTGATTGTACCTACTTATGAAGCGGATGATATCATCTATACTTTGGCGAAAAAATATAGTGTCGACAAGAGCATGATGATAGATATTTATTCGTGAGATAAAGATTTGAAACAGCTTTTGGATGATAATGTCTTCTGTATAGACGCCATGAAAGCCGTCAAAACTAATACAGATGTGTTTATCAAAGAATATGGATTTGAGCCTAAGCATATTTTGGAATATTTAGCTCTTGTAGGCGATAGCGCTGACAATATCAAATGAATACAATGAATCTGACCCAAAAAGGCGTCCGACTTGATCCAAAAATATCAGACAATCGACAATATCTATGCTCATATCGACGAAATAACTGGCGATGTGAAGCAAAAATTGATCGACGGAAAAGAAGATGCATACAAGAGCAGGGGATTGATTGAATTGAAACCTATTACGGAGATAGAAGCTACTGATTTAAAAAGTTTCGCTTTGGAACTAGACTTTCCGAAGTATAAAAAAGTCTTGGTAGAAGAATATCATTTCAATTCGTTTGAAAAGACGATAGATGAATTGAAAAAGAAATTGCAAAATCCTGTCCAGACTTGATTATTTTAAATATGATAGAATGATAAAAGTTTGTCTAGGCGAACTATAAAATAATAAAATGTTTTTTTTAAATTTGCTCTATAGTTTGGTATGAAAACGATTTTAGTTACGTGATGACTGGGATATATAGGTTCACATACGGCCGTGGTTTTTGCTGAAGCGTGATATAATATTATGATTGTAGATAATCTGTCTAATACTGATGCTTCTGTACTTTCAAAAATAGAACACCTTACCAATAAAAAGATTTCTTTCTATAATGTAGATATTAGGGATAAAGAGTTACTTGAAAAGATATTTACTGATCATACTATCGATGGTGTCATCCATTTCGCAGCAAAAAAAGCAGTAGGAGAGAGTTGTCAGATGCCTTTTGAGTATTACGATAATAATATCATTTGATCACTCAATCTTTTCGCACTTATGGAAACATATTGAGTCAAAAAAATTGTTTTTTCTTCGAGTGCTACGGTATATGATCCTACTGGTAAACCGCCTTTTGTAGAAACAGATCGTCTTGATACCACCAATCCCTATGGTACGACGAAATTGGTTGTTGAATATCTTCTCAAAGATATGGCTATGTATAAGTGATTTGATGTTATCTGTCTGAGATACTTCAATCCTATAGGGGCACATACCAGCTGATTACTTGGGGAGAATCCTAACGGTATTCCAAATAATCTTTTGCCATATATCTTCAAAGTTGCATCATGAACATTGCCGGATGTGAAAATATTCGGTAATGATTATCAGACTTCTGACGGTACGGGTGTAAGAGATTATATCCATGTGATGGATCTTGCAGAGGCACACATATCTGCCTTTCAGGCGATAAAATCCTCTAAAGAGGACAAGTGATGAAACGATAAAATGATAAAATGATGAGCATTTGATGTCTTTAATCTGTGAACTGGAAAGGGTACAAGTGTTTTGGAAATGATAGCTATGGTAAAAAAAGTTACGCAAAAAGATATTCCGTATGAAATTGTTGCGAGAAGATTAGGTGATGTTGCTGTGAGTCTCGCTAATCCGACTAAGGCCAATACGATCTTGTGACGACAAGCAAAAAGAAGTGTAGAAGAAGCTATCCGTGATGGATGGAAATTTATATTACATAATTGATAATGTCTCAATGGTCATTGCGGATGAAATGTGGCGATCTAGTAAAAAAATAAAATTGCTTCGTTGTACTTCCTTACAATAACTGAACTCTTTTTATTCGCTCTGTAGTTTACTATGAAAACTGTAGTCATCACTTCATGATATTTCAATCCTCTTCATCCCTGACATATCGACTGTTTTGAGCTGTGTAAAGCTTTGGGAGATGAATTGTGGGTTATTGTGAATAGTGATGATCAAGTGAGAGCGAAGACAGCAAAAGAAGAAGTTTTTCAGGATGAAGGGGTGAGAATGAGAATTGTGTCTGCATTGAAATCGGTAGATAGAGTAGTATTATCCGTTGATACGGATGGTTCAGTATGTGAAAGTATTAGATACGTTGTTGGACAGATCAGAAGCAAATATGGTCCAGATGTTAAAATTATTTTCGGAAAATGAGGCGATAGGTTTACAAGTAATATTCCGGAAGTTGTAGTATGTAATGAATTGTGAGTAGAAATTAGAGATGGATTGGGTGCGAAGACGCATAATAGTAGTGATTATAGAGCGAAACATATATAGCTGAATACGATTTTTGCGATAAAAACTCCCTCCGATTTCTCGAGGGTCACGATAAATGCTTTGTTCATAATGACGTGCACATATTTAATTGTATTAAAATAGCAATGTCAATTGCTGTTTTTTTGTTTTTCCTACAAAGGAATTCATAGAATCCCCTTAAATAGCAGGATAAAAACGAAATCAAAATTTTGATATAAAAATTTTGCGTCGTATTTTATGTTGTAAATAAAGAGTAAATTTCTATCACTCTTATGTGATTTTATTTTTCATGTATTCAATGAAATTCAAACGATTATTGTTCTTCTTGGCTTTTGCTGCATTTCCAAGTTTTGCTACTTATCAACAACAAGGTTTTGGACAATTTCAAGAATTTGACGGAAATATGAACTTCTTTTGTACGGGACAATGTTTTGCATTGATCGGACCAATGGCTGGGAGTGATTCATTAATACTTAATGGGACTTTCCAGGGGAATGGAATCGTGGGATACGGTTTTTTGATGGGTCAGCAGATAGCTCCCTGAGAAACTGTACAAGTGAATGGTGAGATAAACATTAATGATCAACACTTCTCTTTTGCTCAGTTGCCATTTTATTCTCAATTACCTCAGGAAGCTCAAGTCATTGTGATAGTTCAAGGTATGATAACAGGAAACCAAATCACTGTACAAATATGAATCTTATCATTTTTTGAAAAACTAAAAAATGGTTTTAAACAAGCTCTAGAATATAAAGAATATAATCCTAGAACGATTAATTTTCTTGAATGACCTATGTGGAATGGAAAATATATCAACCAATTTTTTTTCCGACCTATAATTATATTATTATTGTTGGCTGTTGTGTTATATTATTTTTCTTCTGAAAAAAAACAAAAAAGGAATTCTCTCTATTTTTGAATCTGAGTAATAGTCTTTTTTTGGCTGTTTTTTGATTTTTTTAGTACAAATAATCAGATTAAAATATATAAACAAACTATGTCTGCTACTACTATTATGGAAAATGGTAGAGTAGGTAGAACATCAGATTTTTATCAATTCTTAGATTTTATCAAAACTAAAGTACCTAATTGAGAAAAATGATTTTTTCTTACTCCGTATCCATTTAGTTTTGAAGGAAAATATCACATCTATCCTGATGTAAAATTTGATGTAGTAACAGGAGTGGATTATATCTTCTTTTATAATCCATATGGTGCTCAAGCTCCGTTTGGTTTCAAAGATCCTATATATGCCGACGGTATATTGACCTGGGATACTCTTACGTTTCCAGTACAGGAAGAAATTATCCGACAAACTCATGCAAAAATTTACTTCTTAAAGAAATAAAAAATGATTTTTATTCCTATAATATTGGCCTTATTTACTTGATTGTTAATCTTACGACTTTGTAATCAACATAAGTATCTCAATATTTTTGAACAAATAGTAATTTGATTTGTTGCTGCCCTTGCATTGTTCGTCCTTGAGTTATTTCTGCAAGGAGTGATAATAAATCATTTATCATTACTCTTTCCCATTATTACTTTTGTAATATTGTTAGGATTGTTTCTTTACAAAAACAACAAAAAATCGTGATATATACAAGAAATATTTGTTTCAATTAAAGCTAATTTTATTGATATTTGACATCAATTTTCTTCTTTGAAATCATGGAAAAAATATTTGATTTTGTGAATCGTGGTTTATGCTTTGATGAAAGTAATAATGGTATTTTCAATCAATACAAACATGCCTACCTTTGATGAAGATGCCGTTGCATGATGGGATATGAAAACCAAAATTTTCGCTAGTACACAAAGTCTTGTTTTGGATAAAAACAATCCGGAATATTTAGGTACTGATTATGGTAGATATCCATTTGCTGGTATTGCTGATACCTATTTTCTTTTGCCATATGGCAATTTTGTGAATGGACTTTGAAATATTGTCGCTCCATTGATGTACATATTGGCTTTATTACTATTGTTTGGTATCTTTTTGAGAAAAACCAATTTTTTTATTTCTGTAATAAGTTTATATCTGTTTACTTCTTTACCTTTTGTCTTAATTCATGGATTTGGCTCATATTGGAATTTTCCTGCATGAGTATTTCTCTTCATCTTCATTTTTTATCTGATAGATCAATTATTTCATATAGACAAAGAATATGGAAATAATACTAGTATACTTTTTCCTATATTATCTGTTTGATTTCTTTCTAGTGTTACGAGGAATGAAGGAGTAATGATTACAGGAATAATTTTTTTAGCTATTGTTGTTTTATATCATATCCTCAAAAGATGAAACATCAAAGAAATCAAAAATCATTTTTGGCCCTTAATACCTATTATACTTTGATATATCTTTAACAAAATTATTTTCAGTTTTTATCCAGTATGAACTGTTCTTAATACTTGAGGAACTCAGATAAATGCCGATTTACTGAATTCATTTTTTACTAATATCGGTCAACCCGGTGTATTTGTGGCACCATTTCAACAGATGTTTTATCATCCTGATTATATTTTATTGTTTGTATTATTTATAATAACGTTGATTATGTTTTTTCGTACATATAAGCATATGAAGAAAATACGATTATTTTGAGCTATCACAATATTACTTTTACTTCTATTTATGTTCACATTATATGCTAATGTGCAATCGCTGTGATTGTTGACACATTATGCATTTATCAGATATCCGGTAAGCATCGTTTTGTTTTTGCTTTATACTATCATTTATTCTCTTTATCTTTGAAAAGGAAACCATGAACATTGATTATAATAAACGATGGAATCAGCAAAAAAATTCACATTCCCATCATCCTTCAGTTAGATTAAGAAATAGATTTATACTTCGTCAGCTAAAAAATATTCCATTTACTAGTCTCATGGATATCTGATGTGGCGATGGGTATCTTTTATCTCTTATTAAAAAATATTTTCCCCATAAAACGTATGCATGAATTGATATATCTGATCAAATCATCTCAGAAAATAAAAAAAGATATCCCTGAATCACATTTTATCAATGAGATCTTTGAAAGACTAATTTTAATATTCCTGATTGATATGATATAGTAATATGTAGTGAAGTAGTTGAACATATATATGATTGGAAACAGGTTATAAAAAATCTATCTCAATTGACACATCCGAAATGATATTGTATATTAACAACCCAATCTTGAAAAAGATACAAGAGTGATATGAATATATGACATCTTAAACATTTCACTTTGTATGAATTGGAACAAGAATTTATAAAGAACTGATTATCTGTCATATCTTCGTATAAAAAAGGCTTCCCTTTTTATAATCTTCAAAAACGATTATATGAAAAGATAGAGAGCAATGCTAAGAAGATACAACAATCCAAACTAACTTTTTTTGGTAGAATATTATTCTCTTTGACATATCTTTTATTTTTATTATCTATCAAATCAAAAAGATTATGACCACAAATATTTATGGTTTTGCAAAAAAAGTCATAAAATTCTATATAGTATGATGAATAGCAACATTGTGAAATATGTTGATTACCTTTTTAGTAACTGATATATTGCATTATTCATATAATTTTTCTCTCTTACTTGTCTTTTTATTTAATATAACTGCTGTATTCTATCTTCAAAAATATTTTACGTTCAAAAATACCAAAAAACATCAAACTAAAAAACAAGTTTTATTGTTCGTTTTTCTAGTGGTCACTATCATGATTGCTTTGAAAATTCTAGTTCCGTTATTAAATCCTTATATCAATAATTATGCTTTAAGTACTTTAATTGTTGCGTTTATTATTACGATTATTAACTTTTTGATTCAGAATTTTTTAATTTTTAATCATACTTATGACAAGTAAATTTATTACCGTAGTTATTCCCGCACTCAATGAGTGAAAAGTAATTAGATATGCTGTAAATAGAGTGTTCGAGGCTTTCCAAAAATATAATCTGAAAGGGGAATGTCTTATCATGGATAGTTCAAATGATGGAGGAATTACTAAAAGGGCAGCTGAGGAACTTGGAGCTAGAGTTGTTAGTATACCAAGACAGGGTCTCGGTAAGGCATATATCGATAGCATCCCTTATATCAAAGGCGATTATGTGATTATGGGTGATGCAGATGGCACGTATGATTTCATTGAGATGGACGGATTCATCAAAAAACTTGATGCTGGATATGATTTTGTCATGGGAAGCAGGCTCAGAGGGAATATTCATAAAGGCGCTATGCCATGGAAAAATAGACATATAGGAACGCCATTGCTTACATTCTTTATTAATCTTTTCTTTAGGGCATGAATTTCTGATTGCAATAGCTGATTGAGAGCATTGACCAAAGATGCGTTTATTAAGATGCAGATGGAATCCTGGTGACGGGAATATGCTTCTGAAATGGTGGTCAAATCTAAACTCACTCATATGAAGATGTGTGAAATCCCTGTAAGCCTTTTGGCTGATCGTGAGTGAAGGAAACCTCATTTGCCAGCATATGCTGCTTGATGGGCTAATCTGAAATATATCATGCTTTTGGCATCTGAATTCATTTTCATAAAACTCGGTTCTGTAATAGGATTTCTATGACTTCTTATATTGATTTCTCAGATATTCTGACCGATAATCATCTGAGGGCAGACATTCGGAACGTTTTATCTTTTTCTATGAATATTGTTGTGGAATATAGGTTTCTCTATAGTCCAAATGTGAATTCTGACACAGAACTTCTCTTATCTTAATAAATTCAGAACTACGAAAATCAGTAAACGGGTGGCTAAGATATTTACCTTTGAAAGAGGTCTTTTGGTATGATGATTGTGAATTTTATTATGATTTTTTATGGATTTATGAATCTTGATACATCGAATGAATACATGAATAATCGGTTTTTATTCATTTAAGATCTGATTGTATTCTCTGTTCTTTATCATAACCTGAATACAAATCATCTATTTCAGCTTCCTTTTCTATTTATTCAATAAACATAAGAACTAATGAAAATCCTTATTACGTGATGAGCATGATTCGTCGCTTCCAATATGAGTAAAGTGCTTTTGGAACAATGACATACTATTGTTTCGATAGATAATTTCATTTTGGGAAAAAGAGAATATGTCCAAAAATATTTGGATAATCCGAACTACACTTTCGTAGAAGAGGATTTACTTAATCTGGATAAGATACAGCCGTATTTCCCATGAATTGATCTTGTCATCCATCTCGCTGCAAATAGCGATATTTCCAAAGGTAATCAGATTACTGATATCGATTTGAAAATCTGAACTATAGCCACCTACAATGTTCTTGAATGTATGAGAATCCATAAACTCAAGCAAATCATTTTCGCTTCTACGAGCGCAGTCTATGGTATAGCAAAGAAGGTCCCTACTGCTGAGGATGATGGTCCAATGTTCCCTATCTCTTTGTATGGAGCAAGCAAGCTTGCCTGTGAAGCGTTAGTTTCTTCGTTCGGGCATAATTATGATATCCAGTGATGGATATTCAGGTTCGGTAATGTGATAGGAAGAAATTCTACGCATGGAGCAGCTTATGATTTTGTGCATAAACTCAAAAAAGACCCTACGCAGCTCACTATATTAGGAAACGGAAAACAAGCTAAACCATATATCTATGTCGATGATCTGATCGATGGAATCTTATTCGGATACGAACATGCTAAGGATGAATTGAATTATTTTAATCTCACTCCATTATGAAAGACATCAGTCACCCTTATCGCCGAATCTATTATTAATCATATGTGATTGAAAGATGTTATCCTTAATTATACATGATGAGAGCAATGACGAAGAGGGGATGTCCCTCAGGTGGAACTTGATAATGATAAATTGAAGCAATTGTGATGGAGTCCGAAATATGATAGCGAACAAGCCGTTGTTCAGGGAACAAAGGATATTGTAGATCAGATTTATTTCTGAAAAGAATTATAATATGAAGATTGTCATTATCGCCGGAGGGAAGTGAACTAGGTTGGGATTAACAGATATTCCTAAGCCTATGGCACAGGTTGCCGGTAAACCGATATTGCAATGGCAGATTGAATTGGCCAAAAGATATTGATTGGACGATATCATCATCCTTTCCGGACATCTCTGACAGGTCATTGTCGATTATTTCGGTGATTGATCTAAATTTTGAGTCAAGATACAGCATATCATAGAACAAGTCCCTTTGGGAACGGCGTGAGCGGTCAAACAACTCGAACATCTTTTTACCGAAAGATTTTTCGTGTTCTACGGCGATACGATTATGGATATCGATCTCCAGAAAATGATTGATTTCGATAGACAACAACCTGAAAGCCTATGAACATTGCTTGTCCATCCGAATAATCATCCTCATGATAGCGATTTGGTCGAATCTACCAAAGATGGGACCATCAAAGCATTTCATTCCAAACCGCATCCTGAATGAGTATATTATCATAATCTCGTGAATGCCGCTTTATATATCCTTGATCCTAAGGTATTTTCCTATATAGAGTCGAACGTCTCTTCGGATTTCTGAAAGCATATTTTTCCGAGAATAGTCCAAGATGGTCAGGTATTGAGAGCATATAAAACGCATGAATATATAAAGGATATGGGCACGATAGAAAGATTACAGCAGGTCGAGAAAGCTATCCTTTCTTGAAAAGTCGCTAGATTGAATATGCAGAACAAACAAAAAGCTATTTTCTTGGACAGAGACGGCGTTCTTAATGAGGAAGTCGATAATCTTTCTCATATCGATGATCTACATATTCTTCCATGAACTACTGAATGATTGAAACTCATCAATGGCTCTGAATATCTTGCTCTCGTGGTTACTAATCAACCTATGATAGCTAAAGGATTCCTTAAGGAGACAGAATTGGATGATATCCATAAGAGATTAGAGAGCGAAATCGGTAAAGAATGAGTATATATTGATGATATATATTATTGTCCTCATCATCCGGATAAATGATACGAATGAGAGATCCCTGAGCTTAAGATAGATTGTACCTGCAGAAAACCTAAAATAGGCATGATAGATGAAGCGGTCAAACAATACAATATAGATGTCAATAATTCCTTCATCATCGGTGATAGCACCACTGATATCCAGACGGGTAGCAATGCTTGACTAAAGACGATTTTGGTTAGGACTGGTTATGCAGGAGATGATGGAAAATATCCTGCTACGCCTGATTTTGTTTTTCAAGATCTGAAAGAAGCTGCTACATTTATTGTTGAAGAGTATGATCGTCTCTATGAAGAAGTAGAAAAATTGCTTCAAAAGTCGCCTAAAATCATTTCTATAGCCTGACTTTCCCGTTCCGGAAAATCCACTTTTGCACGCATACTTTGCCAATATTTACAGAAATCCGGTATATCTTTCCAATATCTTAATTTGGATAATCGGCTATTGCCTAAGGATCAGCGTTCTCCTGAGATGACTGTGAAAGAGAGATATCAATATGAGAATATCTCTAAGGATTTTGAAGCATTACTTTCCGGTAAATCCATAAAAATCAATACCTATGATATCAAAACTAGGAGTGTTCAGATATCTACTACTGATTTTGTTTATAATCCTCAGTCTCTACTTATTATTGATGGTGTTGTCGCTTTGGATGTTCAATATCTAAGGTTGATTACTGACCTGAAAATCTATTGTGATATTGATGAGAATATTAGAAAGGATCGTTTTGAAAAATTTTACAGATACAAATGATTATCTGACTCTGAAATCACGAAATTATACGAAACTAGACAGCAGGATGAATATCCTTTTGTAAGCAAAACCAAGGAATATTCGGATTGTATTATTTCCTTAAATTAGTATATTTCTTATACTTTATATTGTCATTTTTTTGTATGATTATTTCCCGTACACCGCTTAGGATAAGTTTTACGTGAGGATGAAGCGATTTAGCTAGTTTTTATCGTAAATTCTGAGGTGCTGTCATAAGTACATCAATAGATAAATATATTTATGTGACGGTGAATAAAAAATTTGATAATAAAATCAGATTGAGTTATTCCAAGACGGAAGAAGTTGAACATCCTGATCAACTAGAACATAAATATGTCAAAGAGATATTGAATTATCTGAATCTTGATTGATGACTTGAAATCACTTCTATCGCTGATATCCCTTCCAAATGATCATGACTTGGTTCTTCATCGTCATTTTGCGTATGAATGCTCCAGGCTATGTATGCATACAAAGGAAAACATGTCTCACCTGAACAATTAGCTCAGGAGGCGTGTATGGTTGAGATAGAAAAATGCTGAGAACCTATAGGGAAACAGGATCAATATGCTGCAGCATATGGTTGATTGAGTTTCATTAAATTCAATACCGATGATACGGTTTCTGTAGAACCTATCGTGTGTCTTCCGGAGACAAAAAAAAGACTCTCTGAAAATCTGATTATGCTTTATACCGGCATCACCAGAAGTGCGTCAAATATCCTTGCTGATCAAAACAAGAATATGGTCTCTGATGAAAAAAAACAAGAAATTATGCAGAAAATGGTCAAATTAACCTATGATCTCAAAAAAGAATTAGAAAATAATAATCTGAATGATTTCGGCAGAATATTGCATGAAAATCGGCTTCTCAAGAAAGAAATGTCAGGTTGAATCTCTAATCCACAGATTGATGAACGGTATGATAAAGCCATGAAAGCATGAGCATTATGAGGAAAAATTCTCGGTGCTTGAGGATGATGATTCCTTCTCTTTTATGTTCCCAAGGATAGACAAGAAGATGTATATACCGCTTTAAGCGATCTCAAAAAAGTCAAATTCAACTTCGATACATCTTGAAGTAAAATTATTTTTATCCATTAATCCTTATATTCATGAATGCTCCTAAACCTTATCTTGGATTATCTACTGAACAAAAAATTGAATTTTCCAAAAAATATATGCAAGAGTTGAAGACCACTCTGGATTTGCTCAGTCAGGAAGAAATCGGTGGTGTCTTGGAAACACTTGAAAAGGCTTTCTTGAACGGGAAGAAAATATTTATCGCATGAAATTGATGAAGCGCTGCTACTGCAAGCCATATGGCATCTGATCTCCAGAAAACAACTTTGTGAAAACAGCCACAGACAAAAACTGATATTTTTAAATTCAAAGCAATAGCTTTGAGTGATAATATTCCTGTCATGACTGCTCGAGGCAATGATGAAGGCTTCGATTATATTTTTTCCGAACAATTGAAAATATTATGAGATACATGAGATGTGCTTGTTATCATTACGGGAAGCGGAAATTCAAAAAATATCATTCAAGTGATAGAATCAGCTAAGATGATGTGAATAACAACCATAGGATTCTTGTGATTTGATGGGGGTAAAGCTAAACCTATGTTGGATCAATCTATCCTTGTTCCATCAAATAAATACTGACCTATCGAAGATATTCATATGATATTAGATCACTTGATTACCTGATATTTTCAGCAACAGATCAATAAGGCATTCGAATAATCATTTATCAGAACATAGTCCTGAATGAAAATCCTCTTTATCCTTGATCTCTATAAACCGCATATCGGAGGAGTAGAGATACTCTTCGAAAATGTGATCAATGGACTCATAGCGCAAGGCCATGAGATCAAGATATTGACGTCGAGATTCGATAAGACATTATCTTCCTATGAGAAATTAGATACTGGTGTTGAAATTTATAGGGTGGGGCATAATAGGTATGATTTCATGCTCTATTGCTTCAGTAAAGGTGTGAAATTGGCTCGTCGGGCTGATATCATCCATACGACGACCTATAATTCCGCAATACCTGCCAGTATTATCGGAAGAATCGCTCACAAAAAAGTGGTTTTGACCGTTCATGAAATTTTCGGAAAACTCCGATACAGGTTTATGTGATGGAAAGGTTTTTTCTATAAGCTCTTTGAATCTTTGATCTTTAGATTCCATTATGATAAATATATCTGTGTCTCTAATTATACCAAGAACAATCTCAGGATCTATTTCTGACTTCCTGATCGTAAGCTCGTGACGATCTATAATGGAATAGATTATGTTCATCGAGATAGGAAGAATTTCCTTGAAAACGATATCCAAGCAATAAGGGGGCAATATCATCTCGAAAATCATTATGTCTGACTTTTTTTCTGAAGACCTGGTATTTCCAAATGACTCATCTATTTCGTCAAAGCTTTACCTGAGATTATCAAACAAATACCTTCATTTAAAGCAGTTCTCATTGTCTCTGAAAGTTCGAATAACAAAGCTGACGATGTAAGGGCGTTCATAGCTCATCATCATCTCAAAGATCATGTCGTTTGGCTTCCCGGAGTGAAATACAAGGAACTCGGAAATTATATCCTAACTTCTGATATGGTAGTTGTTCCATCATTGGTCGAATGATTCGGATTTTCGGCTGCGGAAACCTGTGCCTTGGGTCAGCAATTAGTAGTGACAAATGTCGCTTCATTGACGGAGGTCGTGAGCGGTAAGATTAATTTCGTAGAGCCTGCGAATGAATATGATATTGCTCAGAAAATCATAGCATTTTTTGAAGGGAAATATCAGTCCATAACTGAGAAAAAATTCTATCGAAAGGATAATATAGAGAAAACTTTAGCTGTATACGAAACTCTAATATGAAAATAGCTATGTTGAGTGAAGGATGGAATCCTCTTATTTGATGATGACAATTGTATGCTAAAAATCTGTGTACCTATCTCGTTAAAAATCATAAATGCACCATAGATCTTTTTACTAGAAGCTTTATTTGAGATGATAATAAAAAATATTCACATAATCAAATCCTGATGGACTGAAAATGGAAGATTTTCAGGATTTGACCCGTCACTAGATTTTTTAATCTTTTATGAAGATTGGGGTGGCTTATAAAAGTCACTTTTGTTCTTTATAAAAAGGCCAAGAAAGAAAAATATGATATCATCCATGCTCATGCATTGTTACCAGGTCTACCAGCTAAGATTGTTGGAAAACTCTGTAAAATACCTGTAGTATACACTGTTCATGGAACTATGCATATGGATGCCAAGAAGAAATGACTCTTATATCGATGAGAGAAATTCTTTGTGACTAAAATAAAGTATAATCTGGAGATATCTGTCTCTCATAATATCCTTGAATATCCGAATAGGAATAAAAACGTTGTTGTTATCTATCCTGGAATCGATCCCAAAAAATTTGCTGATTCTCATGGTGTAAAAAAATATCCTTGAACAAATCTCCTGTTTGTAGGGAGACTGGATCGACAGAAAGGTCTGGAATATCTTCTGGAATGAATTTCGTTCATCGATAAACGCTTGCTTGCTGAAAAGCATTTTCATCTCAATATCGTAGGCGAGGGTAATCTTAAGGAAAAACTCATCCATCTCATAGATGAATATAAGATAAATGAATTTGTGACTATGAAATGAAGGCTTTCTGATTATGAGCTTATCAAGGAATACCAATCTAATCAAATATTTATCTTACCCTCTCTGGCTGAATGACAGCCGGTAGTCGTCTTTGAAGCGTTTCTGGCTAAGATGCCGGTGATAGCTACTGATGTCTGAGACAACAAGCATTTCATAAAAAACCATGAAAACTGATTCTTGTTGCCAGCTTGAAATGCTGCTGCTATTAAAGAAACCATTGAAAAGGTATTGGATATGACTACATCAGATTATGAAAAAATGTGAGAGCATGGCTATGCTATCACCAAAGATTATTCTCGAGATAATGTCGTGCAAAAAATCTATGAAAAATATACTTCTTTATTACATAAGAAATAATTCATGCTGTTCACCTGAGAAAGAGCTATGAAAAAAACGTTTTTCGGCGAAAAGAGATTCGCTGATCATTATGAAAGATATACTTTCGCTAAAGATTATTGCAAAGATAAGGATGTCTTGGATGTCGCATCATGAAGTGGCTATTGAAGTTTTGCCTTATCACAAGTAGCTAAACAAGTGTATTGACTGGATGTTAGTAAAGATGCTGTCGAATACTGCAACCAACATATTAAAAACAAGAATCTTCATTTTGTCCTATGAGACGGCAAGAAACTCCCATTCGATGATAATGCTTTTGATGTCGTAGTGTCTTTTGAAACCATAGAGCATATCAAGGAGTATGAAAACTTTTTGAAGGAAATCAGAAGAGTTCTGAAAAAGAATTGAACGCTTATTATGTCTACGCCCAATTTCAAGTGAGAGATATGGAAAAACAAATGGCATGTATCCAACCTTGATCATAAGCAATTTGTAGCTGCTGTTTCCAAATATTTCACCATAGAAAAGGAATTGTTCCAAGGAAAGCATTATTATCCATTTCCATGAAGAGGGATATTGGAAACTATATTCGGAATTAAGAGAGATATAAAAATACATGTGAATAAACCCTCATTTGAACATCATGTCGCGATGGTCGTAGCCAAAAACACCAAGTAATTTTACTTACCATAATGATTATGAAGAAGGCAAGTCATGTTTCAGGAGAATTATTCCAAAGACAATATCCGCAGATATGGGATTATGCATATTTTCCTTTAAGGAATATCAAGAAATTAGTTAGAAATTTCGCAGATAGTATATCTACCAAACATTATTCGATACTTGATATGGGATGCGGTAATAAACCATATAAATTCCTTTTCAGACACTATAAAGAATATATCTGATCTGATGTGGTTCCTGGACCATTTGTGGATGCTATATGTGATAATGCCGATCTTGCTTTTGAAGATAATCGTTTTGATTATCTGATATGTAATCAGGTTTTAGAACATACCAGAGATCTTCATGGAGCGGTTGATGAGATACAAAGAGTAGTGAAAAAAGACTGAACTATACTGGTTTCTGTTCCTTTTCTGTATCCTGAACATGCGTGTCCTTGGGATTATTGGAGATTTACCAGATTCTGAATAGAAGAATTGTTTAAGAATTTCGAAATCATATCCATCAAAAACGATACCAGTTATTTCATCACGTTATGAACCTTTGTAAACATGTTATTTACCAAATGAAAAATCATAAGGATTATATTTTCCCCTCTTTTTGTAGTCATAAATATTTTATCACTCACCTTGGACTCTCTTGTGAAACTATTCTACAATGTGTTATGACTGAAACGTGTCGCATTTGTAAAAAACGCTATAGAAAATACTTATAACCAGTTCACGTTGAACTATGTGATACTCTTGAAGAACTCAAAGAAATAATCTACAAGAATTTCCCTATAAGCCATATATATCATATGAAAACCTTATTTACTCATTGTATTATCTTTTTCTGGAATCTGTTGAAATGATAGTAAAAGACATTGGGATCGCTTAGTTTACCGGAAAGATTTTCTATGAACTGTTTTTGGGTGATTTTTGTTGCTGATTGTATTATTTTTTTTGATGCTTTGATTTGCTTGCGATTTTTACATATCCATATCCACGCTTTTATTTTGGCTGTGAATCTTTTTCATCATCACAACAAGAACAGATGAGAAATCTCTCTCAAGATAAACAATGGGAATAACAGAATGATATCTTTTATAGAGTAGAATATTAGGAAATTTATAATCTGATTCTTGTTCCCGTGGAAAAGTTTCAATGGAGATATAGTCTTTCCAAATGATCCTGATCCATAGTGATTAACAAAAGACGTAAGACAATATGCTAGTTTATGTCATGATTTTAATATATATCGAGAAAGATATACATCTTCTGCATAAGCAAAATAATACTCAGGGAATGGATTTCATAGTATGTTTTTTTTGTACATAAGGCTACATCAGGAAAGCACTGACGAATATGCGAGATTGTTTTGGTTTTCTTTTTCAGAAAAATGCTGGAGTATATTTTCTCAGAATATACTGCTGGTATAGATATTTTTTTCTTCAAGGATATGTCTCTTTATCACCCCTTCGTATCATTTATCCAAGATTATGCTTCATACGGCTCAGAGTTTTGGATCAGATTTAATACCTTTTACTAACTCTTCCAGCCGATCTTTTGGAACCGTGGTATCATTATTCAAAAGACAGATATATTCTGATTTTTTATCTGTATATTGCACTCATAGATTGTTTCCTCAAGCAAATCAGGTATTTTTGGTGTTTTCTACTATCACTATTTTCTTGCTTTGAATCTCTTTCTGATATATTTTTTTTACTTCTTCGAGTGATCCATCTGTGGATACGTTATCTACGAAAACGATCTCAAAAGCTTTATAAGATTGCTGTAAAATTGAATTAATACATAATTTATTGAATTTGAGTCAATTGTAATTGAGAAGAATAATAGAAACTATTGGATGCATTATTTTTTATGATTTCTAATAAATATCTTTTTGATAAGTTCCTTTGTCTTTGTTATTTCTAGTATTCTAATTAATATTGTGAATAGTAATGCTTTAAACTTCAAGATGTTCGTACGTATATATAATCTATGTGTATAATGTGTTTTTTCCCATTGAGCGTTAGGGCTTTTTTGGAAAAGAATGATGATGTCGTTTTTAAAATATTTTGGTCTTTTATCCGATAAAATATTTCTTTTTACTGTAAAACCATTCTTGGTAATCATAGAAATTAGTGTTTGGTCGCTGAAACAAAACGTATGTGGTACTTCTGGTCATTCACAACATATATAGGAATCGGGAACAAATATTAACAATAATCATCCTTCGGTTAAAATATTATTTACTTTTTTTAGGAATATGTCTGGATTTAATAAGTGTTCAACTACGTGGCTCATTAATGCAAAATCATATGTATTATTTTCTACATCAAATAGGCTTTTGTATTCAACATTTATTCACTGTTTTTTTGCATATTCTATTGAGCTATAATCGATATCTATTCAATAACAGTTGGGGTTGATTTCCGATAACGCTTTTAATACCCCACCGGATGCACATCATATTTCAATAATTTTTTTTGCCTTTTTTATTTCATCAGAAAAAAGACTTATTTCTTGTTTTCTAATATATCAACATTCAAAATGACTTTTTTGTCAACCAAATCAATCATTGAAAAATTTTTTATAATGACTCATATAATGACTTATATAAAATTCATCATAAAATCTATTGTTGTCTGCTTCTGTTCGTCTGGGGGATTTATATATCAGTCAGCATTTTTTACATATTCTTTTATGATCTGATAATCCACGGCAAGTTTTATATAATGTCATACTGTTTTTATACGATTCTCAGCACAATGGACAATCTATATATTCAAAATTTTTTAATTGTTTTTTGATTTCTTTTAGTTTTTTCATCATATTCTAAATTTCATTTTAAAATATAAAAATTTTATTTAAATAATAGATATTCAAGCATTCATACAATAATCCCATAACATCTTACAGTGAAAAGTATAGGTAATGACAGTATATACATAAAATATTTCTCTTTTATAGCTCTTTTTAGGGCAAATATTTCAATTAATAAGACAAATATGATGGGTATCGATAATAAAATTTTCCACCAATCGATTTTAAAGATAAAAATATCTAAAAGGCATAGGGTGATAATTAAAAACAAAAGGATAATTATATGTTTTAAATAAATTTGAACGTATTTTTTCAGCATTCATGTAGCTAATAATGTTTTGCCTTGTCGTTTTTGGTGATCGTATACTTCACTGAGATTAGATGGATTGTTATGGTAGCATATTGCATTTTTCATTACTAATGATGTTCATACTTTTTGAGTCATATCATCTTCAAACCCGTATCATTCATCTTGTCATCAACATTTTATGTATGCATCTTTAAGTATGGCTCTAAAATTTCACATTCTTTTTGGGGGGTTAGATATTCTGTTCATTGATCGTGTTCTTGCTCGCATGTTTTCTGGATTTCCAATAAGTTCTGTTCCGTGTGTTGTTCATATTTCTTTTCATTTCAATATCGGTTGTATGAGTGTTTTGATAAAATCCTTGTGAAAATACATATCTGCATCTACAAGCAATAGTATTTTTCATTTAGCATATTTAGCTCATAAATTTCTTGCTCATCAGCATCAATTGCGTTTTTTTTGTACTATAATCTTTATTCACATATATTTAGATGCTAATTTTACAGTATTGTCTTTACTCGCTGCGTCGATTATTATTATTTCAAAATCTTTAAATGATTGTTTAAGAAGACTTTCTATACATCTTTCTATATATAACTCCTCATTGTATGTTGGAATTAATATTGAAACTAATGTTTTTTCCATATTATTTTAATAACAAACTAAAAGCGTATCTGCAAAAGGATGAAAACAATTCCATCTTCTAAGAGTGAATTTGTATCCGATATTCCATGAATCTATGAGTGGTAATATCTCAAATCGGTCTTTTCCCCTATGATATATGCTTATGAGGAGTATAGGTTTATATTTTTTTATAGTTTGTTCTGCTCATACGATACTATCGTATTCATATCATTCAATATCTCGTTTTATTAATCATGGATGTATTTCGTTATCTTGTGTAATATTATCTATAGTATCTATCTTTATTTTGGTTCATTTTTCCTCCATATTTGTAGATAAGTTGCTTCATGCTCATCATTCTGAAATGATTGCTTCTGTCTTTTTACTTCATAATCATAATTTGAGTGGTACAATATTATTATATTTTTGTGAATGTATGATAAATTGTATGTCATTAAAATTCTTTTCTTCCGGTTCTATGCAATAGATATTCCCTGTATTTTTAAAATAATAATTCATAGCTAATGAACTGTCTCCATTAAATCATCAACAGTCTATGATATCCTTTCATTGGAGATCAAAATGATGATGTTCTTCTGAAAATTGCTTAATATAGAAATAATTAAGATATGATCAGACAGCAGAGATATTGAAAGGTATATTATCTTCGTTTTTTAGACAGAATTTTGCAAAATGTTCTTGTTCTTTTATCTCTTGTGTGGTAAAAAGACTCTTATATGGCAATATATTCTTAAAGGTTATCTTATTTATTTTCTCTAGCAATATCTTGCCGAACTTCTGTCCATGTTCGTCTAGCTTTGATAAAAAACGCTGTGTATTCTCTGTCGTGAGGTATGGTACGAATGTCTTCAATCGTACATTCGTATTTCCTTCGTCTCTCATCCGAAAGAACTTTTTATTCCATAAAAGCTTGAAGACATCAATAGAATATCTGAAATATTTTAATATATGGATCTTTTTGCTTAATAGCCGATAATATACTTTTAGCATATTTTATTGTATAAACGATTAAATTCAATAGTTGAAATTATTACGATGTATACAATAATGATTAGTGGTAGAGAAACAACTAAACTTACAATAATTAGTAATATATTTCGTATAATATTCTTGTTTTTATATTGAGTTATTGATATGCTATCATCTATTAAATTGAATTCATTTATGCAGATGACCTTTGGCACCAGAAGCGATAGGGGAGTGAAAATGGTGGAGCTCGATGATATGAGTAGTCCATGCGTGAATATATTCCAGATATTTTTTGAGAATTGTAATTTTTCTCTGTCTGTTCAAATTATAGTCAATATTTTCGGATTACTATAAAGATTTTTGGATATTTTTCATAACTCTTCGTTATCTATCCATATAGATATCTCTTTATTAGTAGAACTCTTTAAAAATAATCCTATTTTTTTCTTATTGTTTTCAAAAGAATACTTATTTTCTAGGAAATCTTTGATAGCATCAGTAAAGGATTTCAAGATAAGTGTATCCCTGTTCACGAATGTTTTTGTTAGTGCTGTCCGTAAGTAAAAAAACAATATTACAAAAAACATATAATTCCTCGTAAAATGTTTTTGTAGAGATAATAATTGATTTCTTATAGAAAAATAGAACCATGCATAATTCCCATTAACGGATTTCAGATAGGGATGAAGATAATCATGGTCTGTTATATGTGTCTTGTATCAGAATTTTTGTATTCATCACTCGATCCTTTCTCATCGTTCCAGATCTTCTCCTCTAAAGAAATATCTTGGATCTATGATCCCTATTTTTTTTATAAAATTGACTGGATATCCTGCTACCTGTACCCGTCGAGATTTTCCTTTGTCTTTAGAATGTAATGAAGACCGTGTATTTTTACAATTATGAATAAATGTTAATGTTTTTTTATCGGCATACTGTATCATATCACTAAAAGTATTGTTTTCGAGGAAAATAACATCGTCTTCTACAATAAAAAAATAATCGTAATTATTGTCTATAATATATTCCATGCCAAGTGCATATCATCCTGCTGAACCTATATTGCATATAGGTTGTATGTGAATAATGTTTTTTTTTCCTCACATGTGTACTTTGAGTTTTTCTATTTCTTCTTTTTTGGTACTGTTTTCTACTATAATGATATCAAATTGTTGATATGTTTCCTGATTGATATAATGTAATAGATTCTTTGTATTTTCTGTATTGTTAAAATGGATACTAAGTATAGCTATTTTATGCTTCTTTTTTCATTGTGCACTATCGACAAAATCTTTTCGATTTTCTCGTCTGAGGTTGGAATATTGGTTGATTACCTGATAATTCAATTGCTTCATGTATTATGTGGAGTTTTGTTATAAATCGATTATTTTTTCAGTTGCCTAATTTCTTTGAGAAGATATCCTATGTTCTTATAATTTGCTCATCAAATCATTCCTATATATACTATCCCTATAAGGAGAAAATATCCTATATTTTGGAATCTATATCCGTTGTTTACTATGAATATATTCCCTTTGATACAATATATGATGATTGATAAGGATCATATGATAGTCAGATTTTTTATGAAAAATTTCCGATCAAAGGTTATTTTCTGATGTTTATTGATATGTCTCCATGTCAAGAAAAACAATGTTCACCATCCTGCAATCATTCCTATGATGATTCCTATTTCTCATCATTGGAAAAAATACATACTTATTAAGCTAATGATAATATTTGTTGATAATCATCGGAAAAGATATTTTACTCTTTCCTTGACTTTTCCCATTCATCCGAGAATATAAAAATTGATGGTATAGAGAAGATTGATAATGAGAAACGGTGCTGCATATGTGGTCAATATTCCTGAATGTATAAATTTTGTTCCAAACAATATTATACTTATCTCTGGTCCTAAGGCCATGAATATTCATGAAAATATCAGAGCAAAGACAGAGAAATATTTATAAAATATCTTTAGAAGCATATCAAACTTTTTCGTTTCCTTCTTTTCTAGCAGTTCGTTTACCAGTGGGAATAAAAATGCTATGATTGGCGAAAAAAAGAAGGTAAATATCGTAAATATGCTCAAAAAATTGGTGAAGTATCCTGCGTTGGCTGATCACAAGAAGAATATGCTCATCTGTTGATTTATATTTAATAGTAGAGTAGATACATTCGCTCATAGAAATGCCCATCGTGCATATTTCATCTGTTTCTTTATGGTTATTGGGTCTCGTTGAAATATTCATTTCTTTAATGTATGTCCATATTTCTTGATGAAGATAATAAGCCCTAAACCTATTGCTATGTATGTTCATATGACTCGTCATAAAGAGAAATCGTGCATGTTTAGTATTCAACTTAACCATAGATATAGTGTTAAAAATAACACACTATACATTCTACATGCTTCTATGATATTTGTTGCTATTACGTTTTGGAACGCTGTGAAAAAACTTGAAAATACCTGTATAAAGTTTCGTCCAAAATACATGAATGCCATGACTTGTAATATATTTACAGCATCTGGATTTTTAAAATAATGTTCTGCTAATCGTGGCGCTCAAAAATATAGAATCCCTACTATGACTATTCATGAAATCAATTGAGCTATTCGCGTGATGACACTTATAGTCTTATATTTGTTGTACTCTTTGTTGATCCGATATTTTGGGAGAAAATATTGCAATGCCTCAGTAAGTCATAGATCGTTGTATAAGGCGATTATAAAGAGAAATGATAGTATAGAATAAAATAGTCCCACATCTTCTACGGAGAAATTATTTGATATAATGACTTTGATAAAGTATCCTACAGGCGCTATCAAAAACATAAAAAAGTATAACCAAAATCCTTTCTTGATTAATTTCTGTCCTAACGGTTGATCTGCTAACAATTCTCAATCCATTTTCTTTAATGCAGAATTTAAAATTCAGAATTCAGAATGAATGATTTTGTCTTTTTTATGAACTATAGGTACGAAAACCATAGCATTTTTCAATTGTATTTTCTTCTTCAAAAATATGTTTCATATTTTTGATTGAAGAACATATAGTTACCAAATCAATAATTCCTTATTTTATATCGGAATTATTTGTTTGGTAACTACAAATTCTTTTTATATTGTTTTGCTGTTTTTTTTTGCTATAACCAATTCAATATGCTGTTTATCCTATTTTTCTATTAGTATGAAAATTTCTATCGGATTCTCATGAGCTGCATGAACTGGAGTAAATACCTCTGGAATGCTTTTGGGTGAGCTCTTATGTGCCAAAGGATATACAATTCTCTGAGATAAAGAATATGCTTCTATCATCAAAGGAGATAATAATGATTTTTTTCTCTATGTCTCTGACGATTACCCCTTCATCACTCAGAAAATAGATCATTTTTTTCCGTTTGATGACTATTCTATCACCAAGAATGAGAAACTCTATGCTCTCAAAAAAATCCATAAACTCAAAAAGACTGATGTCAAATATAAGAATGTCTACTTTTTCGGAGCCTCACTCAAATTGCTCGGAATCCCCTGCGAAGAAGGAGAAACATTGTTAGCGAAATATTTCAAGGATGATGTCTTGGCGGTTAACGTGGAATGTGTTCGTTCGTGATATGGATATTTTTCTGCGTCCAAATATAATCTGTCCCAGAATGTCGGTCCGGAAAAAGTTTTTATGTTTGGAAATGAAATTATTGGGAAATGAGCGATGGCTTCATGAATGGATTTTTACGCTGCGTATCCTATGACGCCGGCATCATCACTTATCGAAGTAATTACTGACAAGATAGCAGAAGATGAAAAGCAGAAGATATCAGATGATAATCTTAAGACATCCCCAGAAAAAATCGTCTGACATCTTCAGAAAAAATCATCTGTTATCTTCTATCAAGGTGAAGATGAAATAGCCTGCAGTATCGCAATGCTCGGTGCAAAATTTGCCGGCAGGAGAGCAATGACATGAACGAGCTGAGGAGGCTTTGCATTGATGACAGAATCCATTAGTTTCTCCAATCAAGCTGAACTCTGAGGAGTATATATTCTTTCTCAGCGTGATGGTCCGAGTACAGGAACTCCTACATACACTGGTCAGAGCGATTTAAATTATGCTTTGAATGCGAGTTTCGGAGATACCTTCCCGATAGTGCTGGCTCCTTCTACGTTTGAAGAATGATATTCATTGATCTGAAAGGCGTTGAATCGATCTGATATCTATCAACATCCAGTTATCTTTTTGATTGACAAACAGCTTTCTGAATCTTACCTTTCTGTAGATAAGACTAAACTTCTTTCTGAACCCATTTTGAGAGGTAAACTCCAAACTAATGGATCTGAATGATTCAAAAGATATGAACTTACTTCTGATGGTATTTCTCCTGTGACTTTACCAGGGACAGAAAACGGTGAATTCATTACCACCTCCTATGAACATGATGAATACGGTGCGACTAATGAAGATCCTATTATCAAAAAACAACAACAAGATAAAAGATTCAAAAAATTCGAGACATTCATTCAGCAAGAATTCACCAAGGATTTTTATGGCTATGAAATTATCAATCCTGAAGCCAAAGAATTTTTTGTGACGTTTGGTGTCAATCGTTATGTGATAGAGGAGTATATCCGTGAAAAAAATTGAAAAGTTAGTATCGATACGAAGTGAGATATCCTAAATAAAGATTGAGATTTCTCTCTTCGTTCGAAATGAAAATTAAAATATGGTCTGATAATTATTAAGGTTTTACAACCATTGGATATGAGACTGAAAGAGTTTTTAGATGTTAATGCAAAGAGAATTAAGAAGCTTATTTTCGTGGAGATGAATACGAGCTGACAGCTTCAAGAGTTGATCACCAACAAATGCCTGTTGAACGACAAAAAGCGAAATAATAAGGTTAAGTATATAAGAAAGTATACATTGTATCCTATTTTTGCTGAGGATATAGTAATATAGTCAAACCCTCCTTCGTTTCCCTCCCTTATCAGGGAGGCCTCTAGTAACGAGGGTCCCCTGACAGGGGGAAGGAACCCGCCGGTTGCGGGTAGGGGGTTGTTAAAAAAAGATAAGAAAAAATTTTATATTATAATTCCAGTCTATGCGTACTAATCTGACCAAAATCCAACGATGTCCTGGCTGTGGAAACTTCCTTATCATGGCAGCCATCAAGAATGCGCTCAAGGAATTGAATATTCCCAAACATAAAGTGGTCGTGGTCACTGGTATCGGTTGTGCTAGCAAGATCAGCCAATATATCGACGGGTATGGATGCGAAAGCTTGCATGGGAGAAGCCTAGCATTTGCTACAGGTGTAAAGCTAGGCAATCCTGATCTGACGGTCATCGCATACGGAGGCGATGGTGATGGATATGGAATCTGACTTGGTCACTTCTTGCATTCCGCTAGAAGAGATATCAATCTGACCTATATCGTCGCAAACAATGAGAACTACTGATTGACTACCGGTCAAGCATCTCCGACGACTCCGCTTCACGTCAAAACCAAATCGACTCCTGCATGAAACGAAATATTGCCTTTTGATCCCAATGCGCTTGCAAAAGCTGCAGGCTGCGGATATTCCGTCCGTGTGATAGACAAGGATCTGCCATTGCTTACGCAGGCTATCATCGATTGAATAAAGCATCAAGGATTCTCTCATATAGATGTAGATCAACAGTGTCCAAGTCGGAGAAAATGGTAATCTCTCCATCTTGCAAATTATCTCCCTTTTTTTACACTTATTCCGCTTTTATCATTCATTATCCGTATGTTTAAAATCGAATATTCTCCCAATCTCAAAGGAGAAGTAGTGATTTCAGGAAGCAAGAACGCAGCGTTGCCTATCGTGGCAGCTAATTTGTGTATTGATAATGCTGTGAAGCTTCTCAATAAACCCAACATCAAGGATGTAGCTTCTATGGAAACGCTAGCAAAATCCGCTATCGAAAAATCCAAGGATTTTTTTGATCTGACAGATGATCTTGCAAAGAAATTCAGAGCGTCTATATTGCTTATTCCTTTTGGATTGATCAAATACGGAAAAGTGAAATTCGTCTGAAGTGGTGGATGTAATATCGGCAAAAGACCATTGGATATGTTTGATGATGCGTTGACCAAGGCGTGAATCTCCGTTACAGAAGGGGAATATAAAACTTATGAAGTTGTCGGTGTACCGAAATGAAATATCATGTTGCAAGGATTTTCTGTGACTGCTATCGAAGCGTTGTTGACCTATCTTGCATTTACCGATAAACTCGATAGATCAGTGAATGTCTATCAAGTCGCTATCGAACCTCATGTCAGAAATCTTATAGCTTTTCTCAATAGTGTAGGAGCTGATATTCATCTCAATGTCGATCATAGTATCGTTGTCAAACCGTCCAAGATTAGCATTCAGCAAAAAGAATTCAAAATCATTTCTGATTATATCGAGGCGGGAACGTATTTCGCGATTGGCGCCGGTGCTGACGATTCGGAATTGACAATCAAAGGCTGCGATGTGGATGATTTGTCTGCAATCTATAGTGTAGCGAGCAGAATATGAATAGATTTCAAGATCATAGATAAAGAAACTATCAGAGTGAGTTCAAAGAACAAGAAAAACTATCAGGCTGTTAAATTCGAAACGAGAACCTATCCTGGTTTTCCTACGGATCTCCAATCTATCTTTTGAACGTTATTGACTCAATCAAAATGAATCTCTAAGATATTCGAAACGTTGTATGAAGGAAGATTCAATTATTTGAATGAGCTTGAAAATCTATGAGCCAAGATAGAGATACTCAATCCTCATGAGGCTATCGTCATCGGTCCTAATAAGTTGAGAGGAGGATATGTTTCTTCTACTGATTTGAGATGTGGAGGCGCTATGGTCTTGGCATGAATCATGGCACAAGGAACCACAAATATCATGAATGAAGATATTATTGCGAGAGGATATGATGATATCGTGACCAAATTACAAAACATTGGTGTCAAAATTTCTGCGATCTAATATCAGTTAATATATATTTATTGAAATAATGGTTGAATATTTGTGTCACTGATAGATTATTTATTCGTATTACTGAGTGATATCTTTTTTACTTTTTTACCTTTTATGGTATGAAAAAATTACTAGCGCTTTTTGTGGGTATGATGGCTTTGGGCTTCACATTCGCTGCATGAACAACTGATTCAAAAATGGCTGATGTTCAATGGATGCCTCCTATTGAAAATACTGCTCCACAATATTCTTTTGATGAAGCTGAAGTGAAAGATCTGGTCACTCAAAAAAATATTCTTCTTCAGCTTAAATGTAATGGATTGACTATTTTACAATCGCTCGGTTTCTGATCAGCGGCTACCAAAATCTTTACGGTGGGACTTACGGAAGGTGATTATGAATACACCTTTGATGTGAGAAATTGTAGTCTTCGAGCAAACAAATCCAATGCAAATTATAATTATATAAAGTCTATCACAGAACAAGAAGCCTTAGCTTTGGCAGATGCATTTATGAAAACCAATTATCTCAAAGACAAGGTCTTCAATCAAGTAGGGAAACCTATAATCGTCTACAAGAATAGCAATGGTCCGTATTATCCTTTGATGAAAGCAGATAGTTCAAGCTCATCTGTCACGCTTCCTGGTATCGAAATCGATGAGGATGATGTAGAAGATGTGTATCCTGAATATACTTCATACAGCATTATGTATCCGTATATCATCAATGGTCAGGAAATCTGGGAACAATATGGTAACAGAGCAGGCATCCAGCTTGAAGTATCTTCTGATGGTGTCATGAGCGTGAATGCGAGATTGCTTCCATTTAAGGCCGCTAGAAGAAATTCTGATAAAGTGAGTGGTGATGATGCAGTAAGAATCCTTGAAAATTGAGGAAATACTCCGTTTTATGGTCAGACAAAAGAGATAACATTCAAAAAACCAGAAAAAGTTTTGGTCATGTTCAATATCTGGAAAGACAATAAAACGTATATGTATCTTTCTTCATGAATAGGATTGAAATCTGATGTAAAAGCTGATCAACGAGCACAACAACCATATACTATGATCCTTTCTGATTACAAGATTTGAAATACTGCACAATAACAAAATTAACTCGTAGAGGGTGATAGGTAGAAGGTCGAAAATTCTACCTTTTATTTTCTACCTTTTACTCTTAGTTGAATATATGAAGAGAATAAAACGAATCGTCATTTTCACGTTGTTTATGGATATTCTTTGATTGACAATCGTTATCCCTGCGTACCCCAATCTTGTTGAATATTTTCATACAGACTATTTTATGATATCACTCGGAGTGACCTTGTTCGCTCTCTTTTGACTGTTTGCTAGCCCCATATTGTGAGCGCTTTCTGATAGATATTGAAGAAGACCTATTTTATTGATTTCTGTGTTTTTCAGCTTTGTTAGTTACGCAATCATCGCGGTGTCTTGAAATATTTATATCTATCTTTTGGCAAGGGTATTCACTGGTTTAGCTTCGGGTAATGTCTGAGCTATCCAATCGGTACTCAGTGATATCTCCGAAGATCATAAGGAACGTACCGCTAATTTCTGATTCTTTGGTGCGATATTCTGAATCTGATTTATCATCGGTCCGGCTATAGGAGGACGATTGCTGTGATATGGAGTCAAAGTGCCGTTCATTATCAGCGGAGTATTAGCATTTTTGAATCTTGTATTCATTTTCCGATGAGTCCCTGAAACCAACAAATTATTGGATAAGGCAAAGAAAGTTGGTGTGAATGTTCTCCGTATTTTCAAAGACATGTTTGTTTCCAATGAAAGAAAATATTATTTGGTGTTTTTTGTGGTCAATCTTGCTATCATGATCTATCAGATGTCATTTATTTTGTTTTTGAATTCTCGCTTCGGTATCTGAGGAGAGAAAAGCGGATATATCATGGCACTTTTTGGTTTGATTATGGCTATCAATCAGTGACTTTTTTTACCAAAGTTTTGGCTCAAGAAATTCACCAATAAAAAACTTATTAGTATTAGTTTGTTTGGTATGGTAGCATGTTATCTTGGAGCGTTTCTTTTTGGCTCTTTATATCCAGTTATCGGATTTATCGCATTGAGTTCTGTTTTTCAGGGTATTTTCCGTCCGGTATTTCAAAATATGATGCTGGGAAATAGACAAGATGTTGGTGTCTTAAATGGTAACGTTTCTGCTTTGGCTAATCTAGCTAATATTTTCTGACCGATTCTTGGTGGATATCTCATTGATATCGATATCTCTCCGTTTGGTATCGTCGCTGTACTCATCTTGCTGGCATATGTGTATGCGAAAAAATATTTGACTACTCAGGTTGCCTAATATTTGAATAAAATATTATAGTCGTTACCTCAATAATTCCTCATGATCTATTTTGCACTTATTCGGGTAACAGACTATAATTGACTTGAATTTTATGAGTAAACAACTAACAATTATCTGTTTTATAAGACGATTGATAATCGCCCCTACAACTTGAATTTAACATTTAAAATTTAGCATTTAACATTCCATGTAATGGTATTACGTCCAGGGTGATTTCCCGAATATAGTCCTGCGCAGCAGATTATTTTTGACGATATTGTGAAAATCATAGAGAAGCATTATAAGCAGTTCTGATATACCCATATTCATACGCCAGCCGTAGAAGCGAATACGGTTTTGTTGTCTAAAAACTGAGAAGAGACGGGAAAACAGATATTTGGACTTTATTGATTGGCGCAATGAGCTGAAGACCTAAAAGACTATGCATTACACTTCGATCTGACGGTTCCATTCGCGAGATATGTCTTGGATTGGGAAAATGAATTATCATTTCCCTTCAAACGTTATCAAATCCAACCTGTGCGGAGAGGTGAGAGAGCTCAGAAAGGAAGATATAGAGAATTCTGGCAATGTGATGTCGATGCAATTTGGAAAGATGATAAAAAATCAGATTATTTGTATTATGATGCAGAAGTTATTTTGGATTTGTACAAGGCACTCCATGAGATTGTCGAGTATGGAAAATTCAACGATGAACCGGTCTTCCATGTCAATAACAAGAAAATCGTGAATTGATTGCTTTTGGCCTTGTTTACTACGCCTGAACTCAAGCAACAAGTGTCCACGCTGATTGACAAGTATAATAAGATAGGTGAAGAGAAATTTGTTCTTTCACTCAAAGACTTGGGAATAAAAGATACAGAAATAAAAAAATTATTACAATTTTTGCATATTGATATCAAACACGAGAAGGATGTTTTAGCACTCAAAGGATTCGTAAAAAGCGAGGAATTCGATAGATGAATTGATGAGCTGGTCGTCGTAATGAAATATCTCGATATGTTTAATGACGCGATGTGATGAGTAGCATACAAAGTCGATTTCAAGATTGTCAGAGGGTTGGATTACTACACATGAACCGTGTTCGAATGTTATCTAAAAAATGATATGGGACTTTGATCTATTTGTGGTGGAGGAAGATATGATAATCTTACCGGATATATCGATCCGAAAAAGAAGGACTATTGTGGAGTGGGTGGAAGTATCTGAATATCTAGAATATTGGGCAAATTGTTCGAAAAAGAAGATGTTATACATGAGCAGAAGACAGTCACAGAATATTTATTCGTTAATTTTGATGAGACTATCCAAGATATCTTTGCGCTTGCAGGCATATTTATCGCAGAAGGGAAAAATATTGAGATCTATCCATTCGCTGATAAGCTTGGCAAACAATTTACTTACGCTGATAAGAAGGGCATACCACATGTTGTTATCCTGGGAGAATGAGAAAAAGCTTTGAAGAGATATAAAATTAAGGAGATGAAAACAGGAAATGAAAAAGAAATCAATCTTTAATAGATAAAATATACACAAAAGAACCCGAGAATCCGGGTTCTTTTTCGTTGGTGTAAATAATTATGTTATTAAATAAATGATTCCCATAATTATTCCAATAAATATTGCTATCATACTGATACAGTAAGCTATGAATTTTATTGGTGACTTTTGTGTTTTTTCGTTACCTCCATAAAGAATTATGAAGAAATGGATGATGGCTCCTATAGCCAAAACGAAAATATTTTCTCTTTTTTCTGTTTGTGAGTGTTGTTTTTTCATAATTTGACATTTTTATTTTATGATATATAAACAAAACCTACAAAAAATCAATGATATTTTCTTTTAATTGCTTGATTTTCTCAGCTAACTAAATAAAAGTTTATTATTGTTTTTACCTTATATATAGGCGTATGTCATTACTGCAGTTTGTTATTATACTTTCCGCGGTTGTATTTATACTCTTCTGACTGGACCTCTATAAGCGCAAGAAGATGAATGTGCTTCATTTTGTTGTATTCTTTGTGGGAGGTGGTATGGTTGTTTTGTTTGCATTAAATAACGATCTCCTCAATCAGTTTGGTACATTCTTTGGTATCGCAAGAGGTGCTGATCTGCTCGTCTATATCTCACTTATCGTACTCTTCTATTTCTATATCAACGCACTCAATAGACAGACCAAAGATACATTTCAACTGACCAGACTTATTTCCCAGACTGCTATCGATTCATGATATGCTCATTCCAGAGATCAGATTACTCATCGACACAATGAAGGAGAAAAAGATGATTTCATCTTCAATATTAGAGTATATAACGAAGAGGCTGCAATAGTTAGTAAAGTTATCGATGAAATCATAGATGCGTGATTTAGAAAAATAGTTCTTATCAGTGATGGTTCTCCTATTTTACAGACATTATTAGACAAACAGAAACAATATAGCGATAAGATGATCATCGTTTTCTCTCATACGATAAATAGATGATGATGAGCAGCTAATCAGACTGGATATAACTTCATCAAGAAATATGGTGAAGAGCTCAAGATCAAACGATTCGTCGGATTCGATTCGGATGGACAAATGGATATCAAAGATATGGATACCTTCATCAAACATATTCATGCTGATCAAAAACTTTGATTGGACTTGGAAAATAAAAGGCCTGAATTATATCTTTGATCGAGATTTTTAGAATGAAGTAAGGTTGATCATATGCCGGCATTTAGAAAAACTATTCTTGCTATCGCAAGATTGGTGACTAGAATATTCTATGGTACCAGAGTGACGGATCCACATATCTGATACAGAGTGATTTCGCTTCCAACCTTGAGAAAATTTGTTCTGACTGCTGATGGTATGCATTATGCTAATGAGTTGAATGAACAGATTAAAAGGTATCATATGAAGTATAGGGAGATACCTGTACATATAAGATATACAGAATATAGTATTAAAAAATGACAGAAAAATTCAAATAGTATCAAGCTTGCAGGAGAAATGATTTATAAGAAAATTTTCTTCAGATAGAAAATTAGCAGAAAGCTTAAAGCCTAAAGCTCAAAGCATAATAACGTAGCAATAGTCCATAATAAGATAAATACCATCACTGTTAGTTTTTAGTTGTTAGTTATAAAAGTATGATTGATTTAAAAAAAGTTCGCGATGATATCGAGGGATACAAAAAGATATGTCAGCAAAAAGGAAAGAAAATCGATATCGAAGCCATTCTCTCAAAAGATGATCAGAGAAAAGAATTTCAGCAGAAGATAGATGCTATGAAATTCCAGCAAAAAGAGTTGGCAGCAAAAAAGGATTATGATGGTGCTAAGGCATTGAAGGGAGAAATTCAGTGATTGGAAGAACACTATGAAACTATCGTCAAAGAACTCAATAGTGAACTTCTCAAGATGCCAAATACGGCTTTACATCCTGATGTTCCTATCGGCAAGGATGAAACGGAAAATGTTGTGGTAAAGAATTTTGGTGAAGTCCCTTCCTTCGATTTTGAAACAAAAGATCATATCGTTTTGATGAAACAGCACGATATGGTTGATGTCGAAAGGGGAGTAAAATTGGCTTGAGCTCGTAGCTATTTTCTTAAATGAGATGGTATGTTGCTCGAACAAGCCGTACTTCAGTATACCTTGAAAAAACTTGTAGAAAAATGATTTACCCCGATGAATGTGCCAAATATTGTTAATCCTGAATGTTTGGTCGGAACAGGATATTTCCCTGGAGGAGAAGAAGATGCATACTGGATGGAAAGAGACAATCAACGGTTGATTTGAACATCTGAAATCCCTGTCACTGCATATCATATGGATGAAGTGTTGGACGAAAAAGAATTGCCAAAAAAATATTGTGGATATTCTGCATGTTATCGTAGAGAGGCTGGTACCTATGGAAAAGATACTGCATGACTCTACAGAGTACATCAATTCATGAAAGTGGAACAAGTCGTTATCCTGCCAGAAGATGAGAAAATGTCCAATGAATATCATCAACAGATATTACAAAATGCTATGGAAATATTAAATGATATGCAGATACCATATCGTTTGCTCCAATTGTGTAGTTGAGATCTTGCTATAGGAAAATACAATTCCCACGATCTTGAATGCTGGATGCCGTCACGCAAGGCCTACGGAGAAACACATTCCGTCACTTCGTTCTTGGACTTCCAGGCGCGTAGATTAAACTTACGTTATCGTGATAGTGAAGGAAAAATAAAATATTGCTACACAATGAACAATACCGCTATAGCGACTCCGAGAGTGCTTATTGCTATCATAGAAAACAATCAACAGAAAGATGGAACCATCAAAGTTCCTGAAGTCCTAGTACCGTATATGGGCAAAAAAGTCATCGGTAAATAATTTTATTTCTCATATAACTCATGGATCAAGAAAAATCTTGCGGTGGTATTGTTTTTCGTAAACATCAATGAGTAATAGAGTTTCTTGTTGTACAACAAACACAATGAAAACACTGGTTTTTCCCTAAAGGTCATGTGGAAAAATGAGAAACAGAAGAACAGACCGCTCTCAGGGAAATCACTGAAGAGACGTCATTGCAGGTTCGTATTGTTGGTGATTTCAAAGAAATACTTTCTTATATTGATCACACTAAAAATGTAGAAAAAACCGTTGTATTTTTTCTTTGCGAAGTGATTGGTGGTGATTTGACTGTTGCTGATGAATTACAGGATGTTCTTTGGCTTCCCTATGAACAAGCTTTACAGACACTTACTCATGAAAATTCTAAGATAGCACTGAATAAAGCAAATACATTTCTTCTTACATAAATATCTTATCTTATTTTCTTAACAAAAAAAGCTCCTGAGAAGGAGTTTTTTATATTAGGCACCCGCGGGATTCGAACCCGCGAACCGAGGTTTTGCAGACCTGTCTATTAGACCACTCTAGCAGGGTGCCATAAATATATTGTTTATTTATATTTTTTTTACCGATGGAATTCGTCCCGGAGTACTCCGGGATTGCAGACCTGTCTATTAGACCACTCTAGCACGGTGCCATCTTGGTCGTGTGGTATGTATACGAATTCGGTCTAACTTTTCAAACATAAATTATACATATAAAATTCATAATTTCGACGTTAGAAAAATTTCGCTATATCTCAATTTTTCTTGGCGTCTCAATAATAAATTTTATAGATGTTTCATCTCTCTATCCATCTGTTTCTTGATGTCTTTTTCTTTGAGGATCTGTTTCTTCTCTATTTTTCTCATCAGCTTTGCTACTCCTATCTTTAGTTTAATTAATCCCTTTTTGCTGATAAATATTTCTAGTGGTATCATGGTCATTCATGATTTATCGAGTGCCGCAGAGATCTTTGCTAATTCTTTTTTGGTGATTAATAATTTTCTTTTTCCTTTGGATTGATATCCAGGCACGAGCACATGTGAAGTTTTTTCATATAACGGTACATCCATATTCAAAAGCCATAATTCTTTGTCATCCAATCTTACAAACGCATCCTTAATATTTACCTGACTCCCTTTGATTGATTTTACTTCGTATCATTTCAAAACTATACCGACTTCGTATTCCTTGTCGATCTGATAATCATGATACACATGTCTATTTTTGCTTATTATCTTCATATGAATACTAATGAAAAGTGAAAAGTTAATAGTGAAAAACGTATGAATCATCGTATTATGGACTATTATAACTTACTATAGTTTATAAATGTACAAATTCATTCACTATTAGTTTTTAGTTTTTCACTATTAGTTAATTTTTAGGTTCTACTCGGTTGATCTTCGTGTTGCCCGCTCAAAGATTTACATAGATGTTGACTATGCTTTTTGCTGTAGCTATGTTTTTTGATTGGAAATAGTGTCATGATAATGGATCAAATTCTGTCATTTTGAGTTTTCCCACAAAATGTTTGTAGTACATCATTACTCATACATCTGTTGGAATATCCATTTCGACGTTTGCTGCGGTTCCCTGTATCTCTATTCTGCTTCCGGACAACACATTTCCTACTTTTATCGTGATGTCGTTGATTCCTGCGTGAAATTTGACCATCTTTCGTTGGAAGGTATTCATATCGATGGTATGTAATCAGAGAAAATTTTTTATATAGATAAGATCAAAAGTAGTTTTTCCTGGAACCACGAGATCGATATTGCTCCGATAATTTTGAAGAATATTTCGATTGCGATCTTCATTGAGTTTGAGGTATCTTACGTTATCATTTTTCCCTGAATTTACCAATAGATGTCTGTCTGAATTCCATGTTCATTGGATGACGGGGCTATCAACATTCCCATCTATGTAAGAATTTCCTATTAAGGTGTCTAAATAGAGATTTGTCCTCATATTTTTGTCTTTTTCTGGTAGTGTATAATTCATTGCTGTTCAGTCTTTTCGTTTTGTTGATGGATTGAGTGAAGTATATACTCCTATGGTGAATATTCATCAGAACACTCCCAAAAATAATATCAATCAAAATATCTTGCCCAATAGTCATTTATAGCTTCGGATAATGATTGTACTCAATATGATTACGAGCGGATATATCTGATGAAGTTTGAAACTATTTATAGAAAGTTCCAAAATTCCTGTAGATTCTCCGAGCATGAGTAATCCTATTGCGAGTAATGCGATGATCGTCAATGTTCTGAAAAACCCATGGATTCTTTGTTTTTTGTAGATAATTTTTTCTACAATCTGTATTACTGGCGGTTGCTGAAAAAATTGAGGAACTTGTGGAACTTGTTCCTGTACTGGTGGTGGAGGAGGAGTGTACATAGGTACTGATTCCTTCTTTTCAGGCGCTTGTTCAGTAGTGACTTCTTCGTCCAAGCTTTTTCCTAGCTCTTTCTCTACAAAATTTTTTGCTTCAACCATAACTTTTGAACTAAATGATAAATGAACATATTTGCTTAAGGTTTAAGGCTTAAGGTTCAAAGCTGTTATGTTGTTGTGTTAATTTGCCTTATGCTTTGTGCCTTATGCTAAAATTTTATTTCGTCTGCTTTTATTCTTTCCTGTTTCATACTATCTCTTTCTCTGATGGTTACTGTTCCATCTTCGATGCTTTGATGATCTACCGTGATACAATATGGTGTTCCGATTTCATCTTGTCTGCGATATCTCTTTCCAATTGCTCATCCATCATCATATTCGCATTTATATGTCTTGCTCAATCTTTTGAAAATCTCTTCCGCCATTGCTGTTTGTTTTTCATCTTTTTTTACTAATGGAAGAACTGCGAATTTGATTGGTGCTAACTGTTTTGGAAATCTTACTACTACGCGGGATTCTCAATTTTCTAGTGTCTCTTCATCATAGAATTCCAACATAGATACCATTACTTGTCTTCATAGTCCAAATGATGCTTCTATACATCGAGGGATGTATCTTTTCCCTGTGAAAGGATCAGCATATTGCATGTCTTTACCACTGACTTCTTGATGTTGGGTAAGATCAAAATTTGTCCTGTTGTGTATTCATTGAATTTCCCCGAATCCTCGTGGATAAAGATATTCTACATCGGTTGCTGCAGCTGCGTAGTGAGCAAGTTTTTCGTGATCTTTGAATCTGAGATGTTCTTTGTTGATGCCTATGATTTCTGTCCAATAATTCATACAATCATTTTTTCGATCGTTGTAGATTTCCATCGCTTTTTTCTCATCATCTTCTACAAAGTATTCTATCTCCATTTGTTCAAATTCTCTTGTTCTGTAGAGAAATTGTCCTGGAGTGATCTCATTTCTGAATGCTTTTCCTATTTGTGCTAGTCCGAAAGGGATTCTTGTTCTTGTAGTGTCCAATATTGCTTTGAAGTCGGTGAATAATGATTGGCAAGTTTCTGGTCTCATATAGACTTTTGAACTATCATTTGCTACAGGTCCGAGATGTGTATCCAACATAAGATTGAAATTTCTACATTCTGTCCAATCAGCTACTTGTTTGCTTTCAGGATTTTTTGGAATATATTTTACGATAAAATCTCTCATACCTTCGTTTCCTCGTGATTCTGGAGAGAGATTTTTGACTCATAATTTTTTTGCCAAATCCTCATCATTCATTCCTTCTCTATTTTTTTCAACATAATCTTCAATTATTTTGTCTGCACGAAACCTTTGTCCAGTCTTTTTGTCGTCAATCAATGCATCAGCAAAAGAAGCTAAGTGTCAGCTTGCTTTCCGTGTTGTTGGATGTGCGATGATAGCAGTATCCATAAGGATTATGTCATCTCTCTCTTGGGTGAAATGTTTCGTCCAAAGATCTGCAATATTCTTCTTGAGTAAGGACCCATAAGGACCAAAATCCCAAGCGTTTGCCAATCATCCGTAAATTTCAGAATTTGGATAGACAAATCATTTCCTTTTGGCTCGTGCGACGATAGTTTCTAGGCTGAATCACATACTAAAAAAATAATATATTAAAAAAGTAAAGTGCTAGTAGATATATAGGAAAAAGAGGGGGTTTTACAACCAAAAATTAGTCAAAAAAGGGGTGCTAAAATTTGCTTTATTTTTGATTCTGGGTATAATTTAGCTAAGGAAGAGGGTCTTGCATATGACTATAATGCGATACACTACCAGCTTACTTGCTGTATTCTAGTGTTTCTTTCTATAGGTTTCGTACCTAAAAGCGCTACCAAAAATAAAAACAAAACTGCCTATTATTTACCCTTTTATTGTAGCACTCAAGCTTTTACTTACTGCTTATAGTCTCCACTAGTATCATATAGTATTGTCAAAAACTGGTGTATACCGTTTGTGTATACCTCTGCTTGTATCGTATTTGTTGCGTTCGATTATATCGTTCTGTAACGTTTCATATACGGTTCCTTCTTCCCTACCAAAAAAGTCATCAAATCGTTTCTAAATAAAAGTGTTTATATATTTGACAAGTAGAAAAAAATAAGTATAATTAGTTAATAATCAATCTTCTCTCAATACCATATATTCGTTATGCTGATATATGCTATAGGAAGAAGGTCATGAATACCTTGGTAACCCTTACCGGTTATCATCGCCCAATCTACTTATTCCTGTACGTCTTGTACTTCAACGTCGTTATGATGCTCTAGCATCGTCATATTGATTATAGTGCTTGCTCTATGGGATTGGTTCAGAGTTTATCTCTGTATGCTGCTAGTTGCAATGATCTATTCTTTGGCTTTCTTCCTTACCCTATACAAAAACTCACTATACTCGTGATAAATATCCTAAAGGATGATAAAATGATAAAAGCTTTGCGATAAAATATTGAACTATGGCTACGTACTATAGCTTTTTTTTCTTTGCTTGAAAAAAACCGATAAATTGATAAAATGGTGAATGCCATGTGATAAAACATAATTTTATTGTTTTTTGTATCAAATGGCTGAAAAATTTGAAGAATTAGTAGTTCGACAATTGTCGAGAAAACTAACAGAGAACTTAGGCAAAATCTTTTATGACGTAAAATTTAAAAATTGGAGTTTTCAGGATCAAATTATGAGGGCATGTATATCTATTTCCAATAATATTGCTGAATGACGTGAAAGAAGCTCTAATAAAGATTTTGTTCATTTCCTCTACTATGCAAAATGATCTTGTGGTGAAGTAAGAAGTATGTTATATTCTGCACTAGATTTTTGATACATTACAAATCTTCAATTTGATTATTTCTTATCTGAATGTACAAAAATAAGTATAAAGCTATATAAATTCATAGAATCTTTAAAATAATTTTATCAATTTATCGTGCGAAGCGCTTTTATCGATTTATCATAGGTTTAATGTCTGATTGTATATTTTGTAAGATAGTCGCTTGAGAAATTCCAAGTATAAAAATATGGGAAGATGAAGATGTTTTTGTTTTTTTTGATATTCATCCACTGAGAAAGGGGCATTGTTTGATAGTGCCAAAAAATCATTATCAAGATATTTTTGATGTAGATGAAAAGGTTTTGCAGAAAATAATACTTACAGCAAAAATCATAGCAGATGTATTCAAAAATAATCTAGGTGCGACATGAGTAAATCTTATTAATGCTTCTGGTAAAGATGCTGAACAAAGTGTTTTTCATTTTCATCTTCACCTTGTTCCGCGTTATCTAAATGATGGACTAAAAATGAATGATCGACGAGAAACAAAAGTTCAAGACATTGCTATCGAGGAACTCCAAAAAATGGCTCAACAAATAAAAAAATAGTAGTTTTATTTTCTCACTATATTTTCATGCTTGATTTTCCTCATCTTCTGTTGTTTCGGATGTCATACTTTATGTTAGTTGTCTGACTGCCTATGTTGTTTGCTCCAAAAAAATTTAGATCTATCATGGAGAAAACGCTCAAGAACACAGACATTATCAGAATTCGAGCATTTATTACTATGATTATCTGATTTCTCTTTTTAGCTGTAAATCAAACATTCAATAATGGTTGGGCGATGTTTTTTTCTATCTTTGGATATGTCTCATTACTCAAATGAGCAGTATTAATTCGATTCCCCAATATTTGATATAAGAAGTACAAATGGTTCTATTCAACTTCTACAGGATCTCTCGTCACTTCATTGTTAATCATCTTATTTTCTTTGTTTACTGTTCGAGTAGCGTTGATGAAAATCTAAAACATGTTATTATACCACAAAAGACGACGAAAGTCGTCTTTTTTCTAATTGTAAAATATATAGTATTGACTTTCTTTATTAAATTACTACGCTAGTAAAACTTTTCCAACTTTTATTACTCACACGCTATGTATGGATTCTTGTAATCTCACTGTAAAAATGCACGGTAAAGCTACGGTATGACCAAAATCTCAGATAGTTATCCCAAAAGATGTCAGAGACCTTCTGAATATCAAGCCCGGTGATGATCTTATGATCATTTCCAAAGGAGATATGGCTATCGGCATGATCAAGTCGGATGATGTTCCGAAGTTTCTCCAATATATTCATTCAGAATTAAAAAATTAATTAATTAGATAATTACGGATTACGAATTACGAATTAACTTTTTACTTATATCATGTGGGTAAATGAAAAAGATCATTATTCTATTCATTGCTTTGGCTTCATTCCTCTTTGTTGCTGGCTGCTGACCAAAAGCTGATGATACTGTATTTTCAACTTGATCTGTTCAAGGATTTACGACGACCTATGTTGTATGAGCTTCTCCTGTTTTTCAAACATCTTTGTATGGTACCGTCATCGCTGATAGTATCAAAAATATTGTAAGCAATAGAGGAGGTATGCTTGACTATATCAACTGTCAACCTGGCAAAGAAGTTTCTAGAAATACTATCATAGCCAAAATTATACCAAATGAAGATGATATGACCTATCAAAATTCTCAGATTCAGCTTTCTGTACTTCAAGAACAATTACATAACCTTACGACTATTTTTTCTTTGACCGAGGATACTCTGGCTATTCAACAAGATATTCTTCGTGATCAATACGATAATAATTCCACATTGCTTACGAATCTGAACAAGACGGAGTGATATACGGAATCCTCTTTGGACTATCAGGAAGAGCTTCTGGATCAACAATATGATACCTTGAAAGCAGCGAAAAACGTAGATCTAGACAAGATGAAGACAAGTATTTCCAATGCCCACAAACAATATCTTATTATGATCAAGGATGCGTTAAAAAAAGTTAATGATGTCTTTGCTGGTTCTTTGTCAGTATCTGATAAGGATATTCGTCTCAAACAAGAAGTCATTGAGGAATATACGAGACTCAATGATAAGGTATCTGATACTATGAGTGCTAGCGAATTTTCTGACTATCTAGATGATTTCTCTGCGTTCATGTCGCTCGTTGCGAGCAGCGTCAATGCTACAACTCCATCAACGAATCTTCCACAATCTAGTAGTATGTGAACATCTATTGATGGACTCTATACAACGTTCACGACCTTGGCTACAACCTTTATGGGAAGCAAATCCGTGTTCGATACTTTAGCTTCTTCCTATGATTCGGTGAAGAATACGTATAATAGCCAGATCAAGACGCTTGATACCAATACCGATAATTTCACTGACAATACTGCTAAATCTACTAAATTACAAATTGATAATCAGAAGGCGAGCCTGCAATTGGCACAGAAGACGTTAGCGAACCAATTGAGTTCGTCTGACGAAAGCCAAGCTATGCAGCTGATGTCACTCAAAAATCAATTGCTTACCTTACAACAAAGCGTTGCTGTTCTTTCTAATTCTCTTGAAGGTGAGATTTTGTATGCATGAGTGGAATGAGTAGTGAAGATGAGAGCACTTGGTGAAGATAATAAGCTTGCACCAAATACATTATTATGTCAGATTACGCCAACTGATGCTTCCAATACGAGTATTCAGATATTCTCGTATCAAAGATTAGCTCTCGGTAGCAAAGTCGCTATTGCCGATCAATGGGGACAATTTCTTTGAACATGAATCGTACTCTATGAATATCCCTACAAAGATCCTGTGACTCAGAATTATATCTATGAAATCCCTGTGGTTAAATTTTCTGTCAAAGAAAATGAAAGGGTTTCGATTACTTTATCACAATCTGCAGACAAAAACGATATCTGGATTCCGTTGCAATATGTTAGTCCGAGATTGGAAGGATATCTTGTCAGACGCAAAGCGTGAAGTGGTGTCCAGAATATCTATGTGAAACTAGGAAATATCAATAACGAATATATACAGGTACTGAGTGGATTGAATATGTGAGATGAAATAGTGCAATAGAGTGCAGAATTTAGAATTTAGAATTCAGAATTCAGAATTCAGAATTGAAAATTGAAAATTGAAAATTGAAAATTGAAAATTGAAAATATATCGTTTAATTATTTAGTCGTTTGGTATGATCAACTTCCTAAAAAAGAACAAAGTAGCGATATTGGTGTTTACGGTATTCGTAGCGGTCTATGGTGCGATGAGCATTTTTACGATACCAAAAGAATCTCAACCGTCGATAAATATTCCGTATTATTACATTAGCTTTAGTTACTTGGGTGCCGATCCTGCGTCGATAGAGGAGCAGGTGGTTATCCCATTAGAGCAGAAAATCAAATCTGTTACTGCAGTAAAACATATTACCTCATCGTGCTACTACAATTTCGGTACGATTATGATAGAATTTGATCCCTCCAAAAGCGATGTCGATGCGACGAATGATCTAAAATCTGTTGTCGATCAAGTATATCCTACGCTTCCTTCTGATGTGAAATATCCTACACTCAAAAAAATAGATATCAATGATTCGCCCGTTTATTCATTTTCTGTGGCCGGAGATATTCCTACACAAGTTATGTATCAACAACTCAAAGTGCTTGAAGATCAAATTAAATCTGTTCCCTGAGTCTCTGATGTTACTATTATTGGTAAACCTGTGCAAGAAGTAAAGATTACGTTTGATGCTCAGAAACTCGCGTTATTAGATCTTGATTTTTCTCTAGCAGTCAATCAACTGAGAAGTGCGTTCGTAAAATTTCCTGTCGACAAAAAAGATGTTGCCGGTAAACTCTATTCATTTGAAATAACAAATTATTCCACAGATCTGACTGGATTGATTGAACAGCTCAAAGACTACGACATCCTCAATATCGCTGGTAAGACTATCAAACTCAATGATATCGCTTCTATCTATCTTTGATACAAAGCGTCAGATAAAAAATCATTTTCTATTGTAGATCTTTCATGAGGCATCACTCAAAATGCATTATCATTTCAGATCAAAAAATCACCATGATATAGTCTCGATACCTTTGTCGATGAGTTGAAAGGTGTGGTGACGGAATATGCTAAGACTGAGCCAAATCTTCAATTTGTGGAAACACTTTCCGAGAAGGAAAGCATACAGAAAACCTATGGACTTTTTATCGAAAATTTCTGGGAAACAGCATTGCTCGTGTTCTGTATTATTTTGCTCTTTCTCTGATGGAGATCGTCATGGTTGATTATGCTCTCGTTTCTTATCGTTTATCTGGGCAACTTCATTTATCTCAAAGCTATCTGATATAGTTTCAACAATATCGTTTCGTTCGCGCTGATTCTAGTATTAGGAATCATGATTGATAACCTGATTGTAATCACTCAATGAATCGTGGTCGGACTCCAAAAATACGCAGGGAATATCTGGCAGGCAATAGCTGATTCGCTCAAGAATTATGGCAAAGCAATATTTTTCTGAACACTAACTACGATCGTTATCTTCGTTCCGCTTTATTTTTGATTGACGGGGATTATCGGCGAATACATTAGATCAATGCCGGTCGCTATCATCTCCAACTTGGCTATTTCTTTGGTGGTAACAATGTTTATCTTGCCGGTGCTTGCTTTGTTTTTCTTTAAGTCATGAGCTGAATATCATCCCTCTGCTTCTTTGTCGTTTTTGGAAAGAACGGGCGTGAAATTCGCTGATCGATATCATCGTAACAATCAATCGAGATGGTGATCCAGAGGTATAGTTTTTTGATTTCTTGTATTCTTTGTTGCTGCGTTATCACTCATGCCGTTGGGAATCGTAAAGTTTTCTTTCATGGGCAATATCGATTCCAATAATGTCTGGATGAATCTCAAATATCCTCCAGGAATCAGTCTTCAACAAAATCAAGAATACACATCAAAAGTAGCCAAAGCGACCCTAAAATATTTCCAGACCAGACTTCCTGATGTCGTCAAAGATATCACTATCGATCTCGGACAATGATATTCGCTCCAGTGAGCCTGAGGTATGGGAAACAATATCAGCTCATTTACTATTAGATTGGTAGATACCGAAGAGAGAAAAATCACTTCGTATGCACTTGTCGAAAAAATGCAAAAAGAATTGTTGGCTGCACTCAAGAAGAGATATTCATTTATCCAAGATATTTCATCGTTCACTATCCAAGCGGGAGGGGAATGAGGCAAACCAATAGCATTCAATATTGTTGGGGAAGATTATCAGCAGATCAATAACTATGTCCAAGAGATATTGCCTGAGATCAAAGCTATACCTGGTGTTTTCAATGTCTGAGTATCTATTGAATATACCAATGGAAAAATCATCTATGTATTAGATGAAAATAAAGCTAAGTCGTTGTGAATTACCAGTTTGTCTGCTGTTACTCCACTGATTGCTTTGAAGAATGCTGGATACGAATCCAATGGCGTCAAAATAAAAGAATTCTCTGATTTCGGTGATGAAGTATTGTCTTTACAAGCATTTCTTTCTACGGATGTTCCCGTCGAACAAACTAAAATAGGAAAAGTTACGCTTGAACAAATTATCAAAGAAAAAACTTTGCAGGCTGAGATCAATGCTATTACTAGAGAAGATGGTAAAAGAAATATTTCCATACAGGCCGATAAGATGGATAGTGTCGCATTGAGCGATATTACGTTGGCAATTGATGAAGTCATCAAGAAACATCCGCTTCCTGAATGATTGCAAAAAACGAGTGCATGAGATATAGCGTCTCAGACTCAAAGTTCTCAGGATCTGAGTAAAGCGATGATGATCTGACTTGTTTTGATGATTCTCGTATTGATTATCCAATTCAACAATATCAAATATTCCATCGTCATCGTCTCTAGTGTGTTTTTGTCTATCTGATGAACCATCATCATTCTTGCGCTGACCTGATATGACCTTACTTTTCCTGCGATGATAGGAATTTTCGGCGTCATGGGTGTGTGAGTAAATCAAGCATTGATCCATATTGAGGATTTTAAATATTACTATGAAGAAAAATGATTTTCTGTCGTCGATAGTTTCCAGCAAAGCATTGCTGAGAGATTTATCCCGATCTTTTTGACCAAAATAGTGACAATCACGGGATTGCTTATTCTAGCCATGAAAGATGAATTATTCTGATCCATGGCGATAGGATTTATCTGAGGACTTGTCGTTTCATTTTTCATTACTTTGCTGTATATCCCGTCATTGATGAATCTGGTGAATAGAAAATATTATAAATGATAAATTTTTCCCAGAATTTCTTGATAACAAAGAGCAATTGTATACATATATTGTATTGATTGCTTTTTTTAGTTTCTTGAAATTATTGGATAATGTATCGTACGCATACTTGCTGAGAACTTACGGCTAAACAAGCTTGAACACAAGTGACACTTTGTTGACGAGTAAATAAGGTGAGAAATTTGGGATGAATGACCTTCATCGATCTTCGTGATAGATATGGAATCACTCAGATAACTCATGATCCTGCAAAATCTACTGTTGAACTTCCTGATGTTAAATCTGAATATGTCGTTCAAATAACGTGAGAAGTTATTTTTAGACCAGAAAACATGATCAACAAAGATATGGCTACCGGCGAAATAGAAATCAATGCCACTGAGGTAAAAGTCCTTACCAAGGCAAAGCTTCTGCCGTTTTCTATCGTCGATGAACCCAATACGAGCGAAGAAAATAGATTTAAATATAGATATCTGGATCTCAGAAGAAGAAAGGTTTTGGATAATGTATTGTTTAGATCAAAAATGCTTACCTTTACGAGAAATCGATTTAGTGAAAAAGGATTTATCGATGTACAAACGCCTATTTTCACTGTTTCTTCACCGGAATGAGCAAGAGATTATCTTGTACCGTCAAGAATCAATCCAGGACAATTTTATGCATTGCCACAAGCGCCACAACAATACAAACAATTGCTTATGGTAGGATGAATTGATAAATATTTTCAGATAGCTCCCTGTTTTAGAGACGAAGATCCTAGAGCAGACAGGCATTCGTGTGAGTTCTATCAAATCGATTGTGAAATGTCGTTTATTGGTCAGGAAGATGTCTATTGAGTGGTTGAATGATATCTCAATGAACTTATCCCAACACTTTCACCTCATAAAAAAATCACGGTAGCATTCAAAAGACTCAAACATAGAGAAGCAGTAGATCAATATGGAAGTGACAAACCTGATTTGAGATTTGATATGCCGCTTGTTGAAATGACACAGGATTTTACTAATTCATGATTCTCGGTATTCAAAGATACTGTTGCTAACAAGTGAGCTATCAAAGCTATGAAGTTCGAAAATAAAGTGCTTAGTAGAAAAGAAGCAGACGAACTTACGGAAGAAGTCAAAAAAAATAAAGCTAAATGACTTGCATACATAAGCTTCGATGCCGAATGAGTGAAGTGATCTATCGCTAAATTCCTCAGTCCTGAAGAAGTTGAAATCATTAAAACCAAGACAGGAGCTAAAGAAGGTGATACTATTCTTTTTGTAGCTGATACTTACGATGTGGTTACTACGTCACTCGGAAGATTAAGAACATTTATCAGAGACAAATATTTGCAGCTAGATAAAAATGATTTAGCATTTTGTTGGATAGAGGATTTTCCATTGTTTGAAATGGACGATACCGGCAAATTAGATTTCTGTCATAATCCGTTTTCTATCGTAAAATGAGGTCGAGAAGCATTAAAAAATCCAAACAAATTAGAGATATATTCTGAACAATATGATCTTTCGTGTAACGGCTACGAAATTCTCTCCGGATCAATACGCAATCATGACCCAGAATTGTTATTGGAAGCGTTCAAGATGGTTGGTAGAGGAGAAGATGAAATCAAGCAGAAATTTGGTGCTATGTATGAAGCGTTCCAATTCGGTCCACCACCGCATGGAGGATTCGCTATCGGATTCGATAGACTATTGATGATTCTCAAAGACGAAGAAAATATTAGAGAAGTATATGCATTCCCAAAGTCAGGAAGAGCACAAGATGTGATGATGGACGCTCCGTCTAATGTTGATCAGAATCAATTAGATGAATTGCATATACAATTAAATTTGCCAAGAGAGAAATAATTTTATTTGTATCTTCACTTATGAAATTTGTTCCATTAGATAGTAAACAACGAGAAGACAAACAATGATATAGTAAAAAAATACTGTTGGATGAAAAGGAGTTGAATGCTCCATGAAATCATGTTCAATACATTAAAATCAAAGCTTGAGAAACCGCTGCTTCCCATTTCCATAAAATTCAGACTGAGATTTTTTATTTCTTGGATGAATGTTGATATCGAATAGTGAATGATGTCGAAATCCATCCAAAAAAATGAGATGTCTTGGTTATAGAACCTAATGATAAGCATACGGTTGTAGCTAGTGATACTAATGATTATATCTATCTTGCGTTTAAGATTAATTACACTCCTGATGATTTGTATCGAGAGTAACGTCTTGCCGGGATACTTGCCTGCCTATGGCAGGGCTCAGCTTCCCGTAGTTATACGGGACAGGGTCCGAGCAGTGGTATCGTACCCCACAGTCCTGCGGGACTAATCCCATTTCCGGCTAATGAATAGATTTTATTTGTTTATATATTATTATGGCTAGCAAAAAGAAATTTGTAAAATTCACTATCATTTTTATTCTTGTGTTCTTTGTCGCTGTTACGTGATTGTCTATGATTGTCCCGTATATCGGCTGAGCTAGAAACACTCAAGGAACTGGTGAAATTTTGACATGAGATGATTTGACGGGAACAACAAACATTGAAACAGGAGTTATTGATTCTATGGGACTCTAATCCTTTACTTTGTTATCTCTAGTGTATGAAACTTATCGTAGAACAATGTCAAAGATATGCAAAAATGAGAGCACATACTGCTACGCATCTCTTGCACACCGAACTTGCTAAGATCTTTAAAACGACTAAGCAGGCTGGTTCTCTCGTTGATGAAGATTATCTTAGATTCGACTTCAATGCGGACAGACTTCTAAGTCCAGAAGAGATTCACGAAATTGAAAATAACATCAATCAAATGATCTATGATGCTTACTCTGTCGAAGTGAACGAAACGTCGTATGATGAGGCAGTCAAGATGTGAGCCAAGGCGTTCTTTGAAGATAAATATGGTGATGTCGTGCGTGTCGTGAGAGTTTTTAATCATACAGAAGATATTGTTTCTATTGAGCTTTGTGGAGGTACACATGTAACCAATACCAAAGATATGTGATGTTTTGCCATCACCGGCCAAGAAGCAGTAGCTTCCTGAATAAAGAGAATCACTGCGGTTACTTGACCTAAAGTCTCTGCAAGAATTCATGAGGTGCAGACTATCTTGGATATGACTATCGAAAAATTATGAATCAAGACTCATACACAGCTCGCTGATAAACTTGATAAGACCTTGAAAGAGTATGATGACATGAAGGCGACCTTAGAATCATTCGAATCCAAAATGATTATTGATGCATTACAGACAAAAGACGCAAAATCCGACAAACATTTCAAAAAAATCATAAAAATATCTTCTGATCTCAATTTCAAGAACATCCTTCCTGCTACGAAATGACTCTTCGATGATATGAATGTCATCATTTTCAACGATGAAGGAAATTTTCTCTTGCTTGCCAAAAAATGAACTTCAGCGAAAGCGTTAGCTCAGGAAATCGGTGTAAAATGAGGCGGAAATGATGTTATGGTGCAGGGAAGAGACGAAAAAATCGTCAAGCTTTTTAGCTAATATATACCCATGAGAACGTTTCTCAGAGCAAAAATACATAAAGCGACTGTGACAGAGGCTAATCTTGAATATGTTGGCAGTATTACCATCGATAAAACATTGATGGATCTCGTAGATATCGCTGAATATGAAAAAGTTCTTGTGATAAGCAACACCTCCGGCGCCAGATTGGAAACTTATGTGATTGTAGGTGAGGCTAATTCATGAATTATTTGTATGAATGGTGCTGCTAGTCATCTCATCAAAGCCGGTGAAGAGATCATCATCATGGCGTTTGAATATACTGATACACCAACAAAGCCCAAAAGCATTTTAGTAGATAAAAATAATACATTTGTTCAATATTTATAAATAATGGCATTACGAAAACTCCCTCCCAAGATAAAAATCTATGAAGCTTTATGAGCTATCGCTGATGATAGATTGGAAATTTGATGATTATTGGGAAATGAAGGGAAATGTTATTCGTCCAGTGGAAATAAATACTATATAATCCACTATGATGAAGCGACGAATGCTATCATGACTAATGATAATGGTTCGTATCGGAAATGATATCTTGGGTATCCTGCTATAGCATTCCTTATGAAGAAATGAATCATTATGTATGATACAATATACAGTGAAGCATTAAAGGGTATTGCACGAAAAGATATTAATCAAAAATTCGCCAATGATTTTGAGAAGACGGCTGGATATATTCTCCATCTGCTTTCGGAAAAGAATATCGACACTACCTCTTTTTTGCAAGAAATAGATAATATATATTACGCTATTGAACAACTCAACTTGAATGTACTATGACAAAAGATTACACCACCTACAGGATATTAGTATTTTATTATATTATAAAAAGTTATGAAGATCGCTATTGTCTCAGATGTTCACGAAAATGCTCATAATCTTGTGGTAGCATTGGAAGAATGCCAGAAATTAAAGGTAGAGAAAATATTATTCCTAGGAGATTTCATTAATAACGGTGTTGCTAAGATTTTCGCTGCATCTCCAATTCCTACTTTCGCTATCCGAGGTAATAATGACGGCGATAAGGTCGCTATAACAAAGACTTCATTGGCTGAGGGAAGTAATCTGGAAGTCGGTTTCGACGTCTTCGACTCTTTGGTTATTGATGAAAAAAGAATATTCATATCTCACTATCCGACATTGGCTAAGCCTATGGCGAAATCATGAGATTTTGATGCGATATTCTATGGACATGACCATAAGCATAATATAGATAAGATTAATGACTGTATCATCGTCAATCCTTGAGAGCTTGGCGCCCATAAATTCGGCAAATCGAGTTTTGCAATATATGATACCAAGACCAATACGGCTGAAATAGTTTTTCTAGATAAATTCATCTCTTTGCAATCGGAAAAAGTCGATAATCATCTACATAATATAGGTATGAAACTCAGTACAAGCAAGTGATATCAATATTAGATTTACATATATTTTATCCGCATGAAGATAGCTTCACGAAACGTTAATGGAATCCGTGCTGTAACTAGCAAGTGATTTTATGAATGGGTGAAACAGAATGATCCTGATATCATCTGCCTGCAAGAAGTGAAATCATTCGAGTCTCAATTACCTCCAGAATTCCGTTATCATATGGCTGAATACAATCGAATTCGACATATAGGAGAAAGGCCATGATATTCTGGTGTAGCTACCTTGTATAAAAAAAATTTAAAGTTTGTTTCGTGAACATCGAAGTTTGAATCGGTGGAACATTTTCATGAAGATGGTAGGGTAGTCGAGACGAAGTTTCAGGATTTTACATTGTTGAATCTTTATTTTCCCAACTGATGAGAAAGAGCTGATGGGACAGAAATGCTGAGCTATAAATTAAAATTCTACGAGCACTTCATCCACTATATCAATAAGCTCAAAGATAAAGGTGAAAAGGTCATCACCTGCGGTGATTTTAATATCTGTCATAGACCGATAGATATCGCAAGGCCAAAAGAAAATGAGAATTCTATTTGATTCTTGCCTATCGAAAGAGCGGAGATGGATAAGCTAGAAAAAGAATGATATGTAGATGTCTTCAGACATTTCAATCCTGAATTAAAAGATCAATATACTCGGCGGTCCTTCAGAGCGTGAGCGAGACCAAGGAATGTCTGACGGAGATTGGATTATTTCCGGGTATCTAAAGATATACTTTCTCATATAAAAAAAATCACTCACGAGACTGCTGTAGAGTGATCTGATCATTGTCCTATAGCGCTAGAACTTAGTTGGTAGACTTTAACATTTAGCATATATTTTTTTGTAGGGAACGGTTTCAAACCGTTCCTTACTGTTTATCTTGATCTTCTCAATATTGATTTGATTCGTTCAAAAAAGAGGAATCCTGTATTGGATGTAGGAGATCCTGCAGTGAGATAATCAGCATATGTTGTATTGTTGAAGGTGCATTTTGCATAATTGTAACTTCATTTCAATGTTCCATCTACACATGGTCTAATCTGTACTTTACATTCGAGATCTATAAATCCGCGCGGAGATTTGTATGCTTTGACAAATTGTCCATTTTCTATTTCTTGTCCTCGAACTGTTGTACAACTTCTTTTTGCTGATGGGACTGTTTGACTAACTTCTGGATCTGTTTTTACTGGTGAATTGGTGGTTCCTCGTGTATCTATAGGTGGTGTTTCTGTACTGTTGATCTTGCCTTCTGTATCGAATTCTGCTCAAGAGTTTATCGGAGCGTTCGGCTGGATATATTCGTTGAGCACTTTTTGATTGTATGAGATGACTTCTGTTTTTCTATATTCATATACTACATCATCCTTACATGAATCCTGTGTGAATGATCATCAGAGTGTTCAACTCATACATACTCTTTTTTCTATGTCACAAATAGAATTCACATCTTTTCTCTGTTCGTATGCCAACACAAAATCCTTATTTTTTACATTTTCACCTCGTGGAGCGATACAATCAAGAGATCAGCTATATGTTTTTCCTATGGTTCCTGTACTTTGTATTCACGTTCCCATGGTTCAACTATATACTTCGCCCGTTTCATTTATAAGATCATAAAATATCTGTTCTATCTCATCTTGACCAATCAATATATCTATATTTTCTCAGGAAATATTTGATGTGTCTGTTCCCATATTTCCTTGATACACCTCTTGTCCTTGATTGTCTTCAAAAAGATAATCTCGTTGTGTATTAGGCGCGTTATGTATCCCTGCTTCATCCATATTCCATACAAATTGGAGATCTGTGGTCTCTGGTCTCTGAAATATCATCACCATCGCGAAAAAAAGAACGACAAGTCCGCTAAGGATTTTTTTCATTCATTCTTTGCTGATGTTTCTGATGTGCTTTTTGATGTGTTTCATGGTGTTTTTCGCCTATTTTTAAAGTATTTCTATTATACACCAAAAAATATTCCTGTCAAATTTGTTTATCATAATTATTTGACTTTTTTGTTTTATATTATCTACATATTGTCCCTGATCCAAGGCATTCATCACCTTTGTAGACGACTATAGTTTGACCTGGTGCGATAGCTCGTTGTTTGTCATCGAAGATAACAGTCATCAAGTCATCAAGTCCGTAATGTCCATCAAGTCAGTCTTTAGACTTTAGACTTTTGACTTTTTGACTTTTGACTAATTTTGCTGGTTGTGGCTCTTGTCTGTATCTGATCTTTGCGGTAATTTTTCCCGGTAATTTTTCTGGTTTTCCTATTCGATGCCATCCGGTTGTTGTTATTGTCTTTCCAAATAACGCTTTATCTTCTTTTTCTCCTACCACTACTATATTCTCTTTCACATTTGTTGAAATGACATATGCTTTGAAGGGGAGTTTGAGTCCATGTCTCTGTCCTATCGTGAAAAAATATGCTCCGTCGTGTTTACCGACCACGTTTCATTTCATATCTATAATATTCCCTTCTTTTTTTGGTAATTTCTTCAATAAAAATTCTTTGATAGGTATGTTTCCTATGAAACATAATCACTGACTATCCTTGCGTGTAGCGTTTGGTAATCATATTTTTTTTGCTAATGTCCTGATTTCCGGCTTTGTGTATCCTCAGATAGGAAATAATGATTTGCTGAGTTGGTATTGGTTCAATCCTGCGAGAAAATATGATTGATCTTTGTTGTAATCGATTCATCTTAATAGTCTATAACGTCAAAGGTCTGTAATGTCTGTAAAGCCGTTTTTTTGACTTTCGACTTTCGACTTTTGACTTTGAACTTGCTCGATACGAGCATAATGTCCTGTCGCGATATAGTCGAATCATAATTCTATCGCTTTTTGGAGGAAAACATCGAATTTGATTAGCGAATTACATAATACATCAGGATTGGGTGTAATTCATTGCTGATATCCATTGTAAATGTATTCTATAATTTTTTCGTTGTATTCTTTTTGAAGATCAAATGAAATAATCTCTATTCACAAAAATTTAGCAACCTTGATGGCTTCTTCTGCGTCGCTATACGTAGTACAATTGCCCGTATCAGAGACATAGTTTTTCATGAATCCTGCTACAACATCATATCCTTGCTGTTTCAAGAGATATGCAGCGATGGCAGAATCAACTCCTCATGACAGACCAACTAAAACTTTTTTCAAAACGATATTTGCTCAAAGCTTAAAGCTCAAAGCTTAAAGCCTAAAAAATCTTTTCTATGAGAGTAATTATTGCTTGTTATTTTTCAATGTAATTAGATTACTACCAATAATTCCGAAATATAATAAGGAATTGTTTTGGTAGTAACTATATATTGTTCAATCAAAAATAGAAAATATTTTTGAAGGACAATATATAAAATACTCCGCCCGAAGGCAGAGTATTTGTTTTTTTGTTTTTTTAAAAAGACTATTTTTTCTTAGCAGTCTTTTTAGCTGGTTTCTTAGCTGCAGGTTTCTTAGCAGGAGCTTTTTTAGCAACCTTCTTTACAACTTTCTTCACAACCTTTTTAACAGCCTTCTTTACAACCTTCTTTACAGCTTTTTTAGCTGCAGGTTTTTTCTTAGCTACCATTTGCGGTATATAATAAGAGATAAAATGCCAGGTAGAAATCTAACCTTTGAAAGTTAAATTTTCCTTGCTACAATTTTTATATGTAAGGAAATGAAAAAAGCAAACATAACGACATTATTTTTGAAAAAATGGTATCTGAATGTTTGCGCTTCTCATATAGTATATCAACACATAGAAAAAATATTGAGTTTACATATTCAATTAATTATATAAATTATGTTATATATTGCTATTTTTTTCTAGGCAGTAGCTCAGTTTTCGCACGGAAAATCTTTTATAGACAAAAAAATATTTTTTGAGAGAAATGCCTATGTATAAGCCATAAAAAATGATCTTTTCTTGTCCATATTCTGTTGAAAATATTTTATTGTGTTTTTCTCTGAATTATTATGCATGCATCATGGATACATTCAATGGTATTTTTTTTGCAAAAATCTATCGCTGCATCACTTTGTGCTCATGGTTGCATCCAAACATTTTTTATCTTTAGCTCATTTACTTCCTCCAAAACCTTTTCTGTCACTGTGGGAGGAGTTACAAAAATCACGACGTCTATTTTTTTTTCTGTAGCAGAAAGAGTAGGGTAGACCTTGGTTTTCAGTATCTCTTGTTCATTAGGATTTATGGGTATCACCTTGTATCATCATTCCAATAAATCCTTGAAAACTTTGTATCCATATTTTTCTTCATTGTTTGATGCGCCGACGACAGCGTAGAGAAAATTTTTATTAATCATCTTGGATGATAAAATGATAAATCGATCAAATGATAAAAAAAATATACGGTTTCCCGTATATCTTGCAATATGTTTTCAAAATATACTTACTTGATATCTCCTTTGACGGTTTTTTTCGTTTCTGCTATTCGTTCGTTGATGTCGGGCAGTAATTTTCCTTCGTATTTTTTCAATCTGAGTGATAATGACTTGCCTCATTTGCTTTCTTTTACGCGTTCGATGAATTCTTCTTCTGAAAGCGGTGATATCTCTCTGCTTGTATCTATATATATAGGTACTCGTATCGCTTTTGGATCTGTATTTGTCTTGAAACATTGTTTTTCTAACATTTCTTGTACTATACCTTCGAATTTTCGTTTGTGATCGAATGATAATTTTCCTATCAATGATTCGATATGAGCGCTTATTTGTTCTATATATCATTTGATATTGTATACCGGTGCGAGATTGTGAAGTGATAATTGTTCTCCTTGTTCTTTTTTTTCTTGCTGTACTACTTCTTCTTCTATCTGATCAAAAGTAACTCGTGATTTGCGATGATCTTTTACGATTTCTCTTTCTTCCGGTGACATATAGGTGAAGATGGTTTTTAATATCTCTCTTCCATTCTCCCTTAATATCTCTCGATTATTGAAAAAATCAGTATCTCGTACTTTTCAGCAAAGATTTTCGAAATCATGCGATTCGTGCATGTCATATATTCCTTCGAAAAGCTTAATTAATAATGGATCATGGAGTGCCGCTCGATTGCAATTTTTTTTTCCTTTGAATAAAGTATCTAATTGTTTGATCATTTTTTCTATCAAATGTAGTCTTCGTTCTCTGAATCACATATTTTGTCGTTCTTCTAATTCTTCTTTGCTATTGTTGCTATCTAGTCGAAAAAATCATGATATTTCTGGCATTTTTTCAAGAGTTTCTCTTGCATTTTGGACAAGCGATTCAATCATCTGATCTCTGACATCCATCTCTTTTCCTTCAGGGTCTTTGATAAGTTTATGGATATCGAAGCGATGCTCGGTATGAAGATTTCGAATATGGTCGAAGAGTCCTAATTTGTCCGTATGATTTCTGATAAGCTCTTTTTTTAATCTTGGCTGTATTTTTGCATCAGTTATAAGCTGTGTAGCTACGATACTGGTAAAGAAATCTTTCATCTCTCTTGTATCTACCTTTTCGTCTCTTATTTGTCCCCTTTTCCTTAGTATCTTTTCTACTTCTTTCTTTATTTCTTTATTTATATCGAACAATCTCGTTCCTGTTTTTATCTCCATAATCTCTTTCTCTATATTGCTTGAATTGGATTTGTGTGATAGTTTACGTGTCGTTTCATTTTTGTCAGATTTCTTTTTTGAAAATTCGAATTGAAGTTCCTGTATTTTCTCTCTATGCGAGGAATTAAGAAAATCATGATATGTCCCTTGAGCTTCTTTGTGTTTTTCTGGATTATTGATTTCCAATTTATCTCGTGCGAGCATAAATTCTGTAAAATTCCGATTGCATTTTTTGTCTTCCAAAAATTTTATGAATGCGTCCCATATCTTATCTCATTTTCTTTCTGCTTTCAATAATTCTATCTCCTTTGCTATCTCTTTCTCTATGTCTTCCATTTTTTTGATGGCAATCTCTCTTTTCTCCGTCCATTCTTTATGTTGTTGTTCTAATACATCCAATTCCTTTTTTATATGTGTTTTGATATCAGGATCGTTTCAGATGTATCTCTTTTCCGCTTGTTTCAAACATGTATTGATATGTGATCTATATACATCGACTATTTTTTCTGCTTGAGAAAAATTTCCCGTAACGAATTCATCCATAGGGAGATTCTTTTTGAGGTAATAGTTTAATTCACGATTTTGATAGGGATCGTCGTACTCTCAATAAAACATTCACATTTCTATTAATAAATATATGTCAATACTATAATTTATTTAAAACAAAAAACAATAGATTTGTAAATACAAAGAAACCCCGCTTAAACATCAGCGAGGTAAGTCTTTTGTTGCAAGGGATGTTCGCTTTCTTCCAGTCCTATATTATTCAGATCATACTCTGACGTTGCTTTCACTCCTAAGAGTAAAAAAATGATGGCCGTAGCCATCAAAGCGAATTCCTTGAAAAACTTTGTATCCATATTTTTCTTCATTGTTTGATGCGCCGACGACGGCGTAGAGAAAATTTTTGTTGATCATGGAATATTCTATTATTGATAAATATTTTTGATACTATATCGTTTTGAGCATCTCTTACAATATATAGTATTTAAAAAAAAGACTAAGCGAATACCTGCTTAGTCTCTGTAAGAAAAACTTACTAGTAGTTGTCGTTCCTTCCAAATATCTCATTTTCGATGACTTTGATATCATCGGAATTTAATCTGAACTCTATCATTTCTTGTGAAGATCTTGAGATACGGAACCATGTGAACAATTTTTTCATCTTATTTGTATTATAGTGGATTTGGTTTATTGTATAGTCTTTTCCTTCTGGAATTCAATGTTTTTATATAATCTCAAGGAATCTCATCTCTATCTTTCTGACTCAGAATTTTGAATTATGAAATTTTACTATCGCTAAATTGTTTCGAACTTCTAATACATATCCTGTGCCGAATAATTTATGTCTCACAATATCACTTTCATTGATGTTCGGACCTTTTGATCATCATGCATCTCCTCAGAGATCGAATTTTTTCAAGAGATCTGCTGGTATCTCGTCGATGAATCTACTTGCAGGATTGTTTTTGGTCTGTCATCGTGTCATTCTGCTCTGTGCGTGGGAAAGAAACAACACATCCTTTGCTCTCGTGACTGCGACGTACATCAATCTTCTCTCTTCTTCCAACAATTTTGGTTCCATCATCGCATTTCCTAATGGAAACACGTAATCTTCCAGTCCGCAGACGAAGACAATAGGAAATTCTAATCCTTTGCTCGAATGCACGGTCATCAATTTCACCGCATCGATTTCTCCTTGATCATTTTCTGATATATCTGAGAGTAATGCGACTTCTTCTAAGAATTGTCTTAGCGCATCTTCACCTTTTTCTACATATTTTTCTGCCATGTTGACTATCTGTCCTACGTTTTCAAATTTTTCGTCTGCAGCAGCATCATTACCTTCTTCTTTTACCAAATAGTCTCTATATTTTATTTTTTTGATTAACATATCTATCGTTTCTGATGCGGTGTGATTCGCCATATGTGTCTTTATAGCTTTCATAGCTTCCAAAAATTCCATAATTCATTTTTTTGCTTGTGGTGTCACTTTGATGGCTGACGTTTCATTTGCTACTTGGTGAAGAATTTCAATCAAGGTGACGTTTTGAATGATTGCCTGTTCTTCGAGATTATCAAGGGTAGTCTTTCAGATCTTTCTATTTGGAATATTCAATATTCTTTTGAGTGAAATACTATCTGCAGGATTCAATATATTCTTGATATACGAAATGATATCTTTCACTTCTTTTCTTTCAAAGAATTTGAAAGCTCCATAGACTTTGTACGGGATTCCTTCTTGGAGAAACATTTGTTCGAAGGGATTGGACTGTGCATTTGTTCTATATAATATCGCAATGTTGCCTCGTGATTTTATCTTATCTCCTTCTTTCATTTTTTTGATCATATCTACGATATTTGCTGCTTCGTCCATCTCGCTTCCATGTGAGAAAATCGTTATCTTGTCATCTCATGTCCTATGCGGAACGATTTCTTTCTGGTATTGATTCACGTTGTTTTTGATGATATGATTTCCTGCATGAACGATGTGCGGCTTGCTACGATAATTGATTTGTAATTTGAACATTTGGATATCTGGCCAGTATCTTTTTACGTTCAAAAAATTTTCCATGAGCGCTCATCTCCGTCCGTAGATACTTTGGAAATCGTCTCCGATCATCGTGATGTTTGCCCCGTTTCCGGTCAACATTCTCATGAGTTCAAATTGGATTCGATTGGTATCTTGTGCTTCATCGACTAGTATGTACGCGAATTTATTTTGCCATTTGGTTAGCGTTTCCTTGCTTTTTTTGAACAGTAAGTAGGGGAGCATCAACAAGTCATCGAAGTCTAGTGAATTCGCTTTTTCCAATGATTTTTGATATTCTTCATATATTTGTCCCATGTGTTGATCATAATCTGATTTGCTTGTGCTGAGAAACATCTTTGCTTCTATTCCATTGTTTTTTTGTGTGGAAATGAATCCTTTAATTTCATTTACTTTGTATACATCCTGAAGGTTCATTCTCTTCAATATATCTTTGATGGCAGTCTGACTTTCACTGGTATCTAGAATTCCAAAATTCTTGGTGTATTTTCTTTCGAGCTTTTCGATATCTTCCTTTAAAAATTTCAAAAAGATGCTATGGAAGGTTCCTATCCATTTCAATGAGCTTGCCGTCTGAAAATGATCAGGCGTCATGACTTCATCATTTTTGGTTATGCTTTCGAGAAAATCTTCTATAGAATCAGTCGAAGGTCATCAGGTCCCTCAAGTCGTAAGATCTGACTTTACGGACTTTTGACTTTGGGCTTTATGACTCGCAATCTCTTTAGAGATTTTGATGAGTCTTTCTTTCATCTCGTTCGCTGCTTTGTTGGTGAAGGTGACGGCTAAAATTCTATTAATAGGAATCTGCTTCCCCCGAATGAGGTAGGCAATCTTGTAGGTGAGCACTCTGGTTTTTCAACTTCCTGCGCCTGCGATAATCAAGCTTGAAGTGTCGGTATGAAGTGCTGCCAATGTTTGTTCTTCGTTCAATTGTTCTGCAATGTATGCTTTGATATCCATGTTCTAGAATGCAGAATGTAAAATGCTAGTTTGCCAATCGAATATTCATTCATTTTGGCAACTATATATTCTTCAATCAACCCCGAATAGTTGTGGGTTGAACGAGAATATGAAAATTCAGAATTACAAAAAAAATATGATTTCTTTTTGCGAGTGTAGTGAAAAAAAAATGTGTTTCAATTGGATATTATAATTATTTTCCCAAAATTTGTGGGTACATCAAAAAAAATGTTATATATTCGTTATGAAATAATTGAGGATACCTTGAAAAAATCAAAAAATCCGCTTTAAACAAAAAGTAAACGTATGATAGCTTCTCATTATTTGACATATATCAGACTAGCAATAACAATCTCAATTACTCATCTATGACTAATCCATCTTTGTATTGTTCATAGAGCTCTTTTACATCTTCTGGGGTTTCATAATTTGGGAAGAGGGCTTGATTGAGGTCTATATCCGTCTCTATACTCTCAGCTATAGCGGTATTCGTTGCTATCAATTTGTCTATCTTCGCTTTGTCTATTCCGTTGTTTTTCAAAATATCCCTTATCTCTTCTTCTGTCATGATATAAAACTGTCCTTTAGGTTTCCTTCTGCTTTCGTCGTAGATCTTCATGCCATCTTTGATAGCCAATGCTACTTCTCGTGCTTGTTTATCTCATTTGGACGGATAAAAGTAGTTGTTGTTTACCACACAGTCGATTTGTTCTTTTTCTGCCAATACCATCAGGATTTCGTTAGTTTTTTTGGATTCTGTCGTTTCGTTGTAGTCCTGCGCGATGATTTCTAGGTACGTGTTTTCTTTGCCTACCGTGTCTTGGATCAGATGTAGTATTTCGATAATCTTTGATTCTTTTTCGTCTAGACTTATCATTTTCCCTACCCGAGAATTTGCACCTCCAAAGATACAAATAATTTCTCTTCAGAATCTTTTTAGGATTTGGAGATCTATTTTTGGTTTCCCTTTCATCCCTTCCTTGTTTGCGAATGACGTTAGTTCCATAAGGCTTTGGTAGCCTTCTTTGGTCTTGGCAATGATGACGATATTACCTATCTGTTGTTCTGGTATCTGTGAACTGATATCCATGACGAATCCTAACTCTACACCTATAATCGGCTTGATACCTGCTTCTTTGGCTAACTGATAAAATTTGACCATACCATACATACCATTGTAATCAGTGATGGCGATAGCGTTCATTCAGAGTTCTTTGGCTTTGTTTATGATTGCTGCTGGTTTGCCTATAGCCTCGAGAAAAGAGAAGGTGCTATGTCCGTGTAAATGAATAAACATTAGTAATAAATTAACGGAGTAAAGGGTTAACGAATTAACGGAGTAATAGAGTCTAATTTTTTGTTTCAGGGTTTCAACCGTAAATGGGATGTGTTGGATTTCTAGTTGAAAAAAAGAGGATTTTTTTTATGATAATCTTCCCTCCTTCTTTTATTGTCTATGGTTTCAAGAAGGGTAATCGAAAATCACTATACACTTTATTTTTACGTTGATGGAAATGTATAAAAAACTTGTGATACTAACGCTTCTGCTTATGGGATTTGGGTCCTATGTTTCTGCAGTTTCATGGAATTTGCCTGGAGTGAATATCATCACTCGTTCACAATGGTTGGCAAATGAAACTCGGAGATATGCCAACGAATCCAAAACAGAGAGAGACGCAGTTCGTGCAGAACAAAGAGAAATAGAGATGGCACAATTGATGGAAACAGATATGCAGAGATATCTTGAGCTTCAAAGGCAGCAATATGAATGAGAAGCCGCTACAGATTATCTTATTTCTACTACTCCTACTGAACAGACCGTCGAAGAATATCGTGAATCTTCTGCTGGTAATTATCTCAAATGGCCGGAAAGCATCCATACCAACAAATCCAAGATCATCATCCATCATACCGCTGATGATTATACTTATTTGCTTACCTGATGAACAGGTGCTGCTATCACCCAGCTTCAAGCTATCTACAAATATCATACGCTTACCAAGTGACGATGAGATATCGGATATAATTTTGTTATCGATCCATTTGGTAATATCTACGAAGGAAGAGCTGGAGGTGATGGTGTTGTGGGTGCCCATGTGAGTCGAAATAACACACCGAGTGTAGGAATCTCTCTTATGGGAAACTTTAATGTAAATGCCCCTACTGATGCTTCACTCAAATCTTTGGTACAACTCACTACGTCGTTGGCAAGGAAGTATAAGATCAATCCTAAGGCTACTGTTCAATATTTCAAAGAATCTGACGAAGTACCCTATCTTGAACCGTATACAAATTATACGATTGCAGGACATACTGACGCAGGGGTCACTTCTTGTCCAGGAACAAATCTCTACGATGTTCTTCCTGAACTCAGGGAACAAGTCAGCAAAAATCTTTCTACGCTTTCCTTGATAAGCACGCCTATGGCAGTCTCCAAACCTTCTATATATAGATGAATTACTGTCGCAGGACGATATTATTCAGATCTTACTACCGATACTTTTGAACTTCCTATTAGACGATCTGGAGTGAAATCTTGTACCACCAAAGATACCACAATCACCATCAATTCTTGTGCATCTGTATGAAACCAATTGATTGTCTCTCTGACCAAAAAATGAACGAGCGGTATTAAGACCATCTCTGCTGTTACTACTTCATGAACGAAAACATTTTCTATGAACGTCATCCGAAAAAATGATTTTGATGCTCTAGCCAATGGTGTGAAACAAGAATATATGACGAGAAAATGAATCACTTCTTCATCACAGAATATCACCAAGATTACCTCAAAGATCTCTGTAGAAGATGTGCAAACACTTATCAATACACCGCTCACTATATTATTGTATGATCTAAGCATGAACTATCCAAGGTATGATATCTCTTGTGATGGATGATGTACTATCAAGGCTGATAGCAAGACCTATACGTATACCAATCCTGCTGTAGAAGTGAGTAATGGTTTCATCTATCTCAGACTTCCTGATGTGGAGAATCCTATAACAGTCCAAAATCTTGAAATATATTCTACAAATAGAGGATTGGTCTCCGTGACGAATTATTCCAGAAAATCGTATGGAGGAACCCCATGGAATACCTTCAGATGATCATTGATCCGAAAAAAAGAGAGTATAAAAAATCTCAATCTATGAACCTACGTTGATCAAGCTATTGTCATGAATAGAACCACATTCGATAATTATATGAAAGGTATCGCAGAAACTAGTGATACAGAAAATAGACAAAAACAGATGCTCGTATTGTTGCTTGCAAAGATGTATACCTTGTTCTATATCAATGGTGAAAACACTCATCCCTCCATTCCTGCCAGTGCAAGTTATCAAGCGATAGACAATCCTGATATGTTCCAAAAATATGTATGAGCATGACGAGAAAAAACTTCTACGATGTCAGCATCGTTATTGGACGATATTCAAAATAAAGTCATCCTCTATGATGGATACGTACCTATCTTACCATATTTCAGCTGTTCTGCTGGATTCACTCGATCTGCAAAAGAGAAACGATGACGATCTGATACCCCATATTTACAATCCAAACTCGATTTCGCACCATGCTTTGATTTCAATGGGCATTGAGTCTGATTAAGCGGAAAATGAGCACAGTATTTAGCGGAAAAATGACGAACACTTCAACAAATCTTAGAATATTATTATCCTGGTGTAGAATTAACATCAATTACGAATTAACGAATTTCTGAATTCTGAATTTTACATGCTAAAAATTGTTCGTGTACAAAAAAATCCTCAATACTTTATTCCAGTGAACTGCCGATCAGGCATGTGAACATATCCTTGGTCTCTATGATAGGAAGGGGTTTTGTATTGTCGATTATCTCTATTTCGCGAATATTGCAGCCAAGAAATTATTCAATCATCATCATATAGCATATCCAGCAGAGGAGCTTCGTGAAGCGTTGTTGGCTGATTACAAGGCAATGAATATTCAATGAATTTATGCACTTTATCAGCATGCGATCGTAGACGCTGATGTCGTACTTATGGATGGAATAGCATTGCAGATTTTCACTTATCTCGCAAAAAAGAAACGATTTGATAATCTCAACGGAACCGATTTCTGCCCGTTTTTTTTCTCGTATGTCCAAGAGCGTTATCCTGAAAAGCATATGAATATTATCTTGTATGGAACCTATCCTCATCTCTTGGAAAAGACGAAACAAGTATTGCTGAAACAAGGATATAATGTTATCTATGCTCAAGATGGATATACTAATCTAGATTGGGGAAATATCGAACTTTCATTGAAATGAAGAGACAAAGATATCAATATATTGCTGAATGCAAGATCGACGCCTGACTATCCAATTCAGGAAATCTGGACTTTAGCTAACAAAGATCGCATTCAGGATTATTGACTTATTGTTTTTAATCAATGAGGTACGTTTGATTTTTGGGTGGGAGAGCAGAAGAGGGCTCCTAAGCTTGTTAGAAAGCTTAGATTGGAGCGATTGTGGAGACTTATTTCCGATCCTAAGAGAAATATGAAAAAAGTTGTCTCTACCTTGGCGCTTTTCAGGTATATATTCGTTTATTTGCTGTTGAAAAAGAACTAAAGATGTATACATATGATAAAAAATGCTAGATTTTTCCATTTTTTAGTTATTTTACGTTCGTTTGCATGCATCTCAAAGAAAAAAAATTTCTCTATCTTACGGAAGAGCAGGTGTTCAATTTTGTCGAGGAATTGCATAATGGAATCAAGATAAAAATGTTCGTCGGATTCCAGTCCAATAAATTTTTGGACTTTCAAAAAGATCTGCTTCAGGATTTTGTCGCAGAACTCAAAGATAAGATTACCGATGATACTTCTGATGTCGATGAGGTGAAAAATAATTTTGAGATAGCACTCCAAAATCTCAATGTGAAGCTTAAGGCGTTCGCTGATAAGGTGCGTGATGTGGAATTTTTCTGAATCAAATGATATATTCAGATCGTGTTGGATAATATCTTGATGCTGTCTATGATAGGAGATGTGAGCGTGATGATTTTCAGAGATGAAAAATTATATTATTCGTTGACGAATTCACTCAATGATAAAGGGAAGATAGATTTGTTCTCTGACTTTGTTGAATGAGATGTGGAGAGTCAAGACCAATTATTATATGTAGGAACTAAGATTTCTGACGTGTTTGATCAAAGCGATTTCAAAGAGATGGCGAGCGTTTTGAGATCTGAAGATACACACTTGATCAATTTTTTCCAAGAACTCTTGAATGCAAGATTGGATAAGAAAGCGTTTGGATTCATCTTCCATTATCTCATTACAGGAGCACCTGTGAAAGCTCATGAAGACTATATCAAACATATGAGTGAAAATTCTTTTCTCAATAAAATCAAAAAAACTTTGTTCAAAAATAAATATCAGGCAACTGTCGCGATTCTCGGTATCTTCATCCTGTTTATGGTCATCAATCTCTTGTCTCAGGTCTTGAAATCAAATTCTGATACTTTTGTCACTTCAGATGGTGTTACTGTCGATCTGACCATAGAAGATATCAAAAAAGATCTCTTTATGTTCCAGGGTATGGATCCCACTTCTGAAGAGAAATCTATCAAATATAATGAGATCCTCAGTAAACTTGATGTCCTTCAAAGCAAAGGAAGATGGCTTGAAGATGTAGCACAATTTAGGAAACTCTTACAATCAGAATATTACAAAGGATTCAATATCGTTTATGTTAGCAGTATGTCCAAATTTGATGATGCTACACTCGGCAAAAAGACCAAGATTTTGACTTTCAATGCATCAGAAACTACTAAACTTGGTGATATCCAATGACTCTATGTTTGGAGAAATATGATTATCGCATGAACGAAATCTGCTCTTATAGGAGCCTTGGATGATAATATGAGAGGATCTTTGATTGATTATAATTTCCCTTCTACTGATACGCTCCAGTGATGTAATCTCAATCTTCTCAAGGATGGAATCTATTGTTTCACTAATAATGCCAATATCTATTCTATCAACAAAGAATGATCTCAACCGGTCACTACAACAGATGAAGAGCCGTTTAGTAAGAATATCGCTGGTGTCGTTACGTATGGAAAATCTAATCTGTATGTCTTTGAAAACAATATAAGTGCTGCTGGCAATACAACATTGGTTACCAGATACCGCAATACTCTAGGCTCTCAGACTATCTATCAATGAGGACAAAAATATTATCTGAATTCCAACATGACGGGATTCTCTTTCTGATCAGGACTTGCTAATTTCGCTATCGATGGATCGTTTTTGACATGGAATGGCGGTAAACTCTATCAATTCCGAAGGAATCCTCCAACTGCATTTACCCTTGATGTACGTGAAGTAGCATTGAAATGAGGTGACAAAAAAACAATGCAATATTCTGATGATGTCAAAGTCATCAGTTCCGTCAATTCAAAATATATATTCTTGTTTGATAGAATCGGTCAGACATTCACGGTCTACGAATCACGTCCTGCCAAAAGTGCTGACGCGTACAATTATGATCTCTATTATATCTTTATGTTCAAGTTTGATCTCGGAACAAGCAAGGTTGTAGATATCGATATCCCTGATTCCAGTGGAAACAGGCCAGAGATGTATATCCTTACTGCTGATGGTGTCAATAAAGTAGCTTTGTATGATTTTATTGATAGTATCAAGGATAATAAAGTACTTAAACAACTTAATTAGACCTTAGAACTTAGTAGTTAGAACTTAGTAATGAAATTTTTTTCTAAAGATCTACGTTCTGCAATCTAAGTTCTTATTTTCTTTAGAAAATAAGCTTGAGAATTATGAAAAAAATATCATCCAAAGAATTTAGAAATCATCGGAATGAATTTTGGCTATCCAAACAGCATGTATATCTTCCAGAGAGTTCCTTGATCGGTGGTAAAGAAAGCACTGCCATGTTCACTATTGCAGGAATGCAGCAGCTTATTCCTTATCTCTCTGGTAAAGAACACGAACTAGGCAAAAGATTATTTAATATCCAAAAATGTATCAGAACTGTAGATATTGATGAAGTGGGGGATGCTAGCCATCTCACTTTTTTTGAGATGATGGGAAATCGATCACTCGGTGATTATTTCAAAAAAGAAGCTGTTCAATGGAGCCGAGAATTTCTTGTCAATGAATTGTGATTCGATACTAAAAAGTTAGCTGTTACTGTCTTTGAATGAGACGAAGATGCACCAAGAGATGATGAGACAGCAGGATATCGGAAAACTATGGGTATGCCCGAAGAGAGAATTGCTTATATGCCTGCCGACAACAATCGATGGAGTCCTGGACCTGTAGGTCCCTGTTGACCGGATACAGAAATATTTTATCGGGTAGGTAAAGAATCCTTTCCTCCCAAATGATCAAATCCTAAAACAGATGATGATAATCGGTTGGAAATCTGGAATAATGTGTTTATGGAATTTTATCGTGATGATACAGGTAAACTTACGAAGTTGAAGAATCAAAATGTTGATACAGGCATGGGATTTGAGAGAATGGCTAAGGTATTGCAGGAGAAAGAAACGGTATTTGATACTGATATTTTTTCGTCTTTGATCAATCTCATAGAAAGGACGCTTGATATCACCTACAAGGGACATGAAAGAAGATGTAGAATTATCGTTGATCATATCAGGACGGCATTTTTTCTTATCAATCATGCTATCATTCCATCCAACGAAGGAAGAGGGTATGTTCTCAGAAGGCTTATCAGGAGAATGTATTATAATCTTATGCTTTTGAAATCTATCTCTGAGAGTACTTTTGACTCGTTTATCACGACTATGGTGACGTTTGTCGATGCACTCATGGAAGCTAATGCTGATACTAAACATATCAGTATTGTATTTATCAAGGAAGTGCAGCAATTTCAAAAAACCATTGCCCATGGACAAAAATTGCTTGATGAACTCATCAAGTGATCAACTAAAAAAACTATTTCAGGAAAAGATATATTTAAACTCTATGATACATTCGGATTCCCTTTGGAGCTCACGAAAGAGATCATTGAAGAGCAATGATTGAAACTTGATATCAAGGGATTTGAACAAGAGATGGAAGCACAACAGGAAAGATCCCGTGCATGATCCAAAGATATGTTCAAGCAGGGGATAGATCGAGCAAGTCATTTGCAATGAATCCCTCCTACGAAGTTTGTGTGATATGAAATGTTAGCGTCTGAAAAAGTGAATTTGCTCAAAGATTTTGAAATCCACCCCGACTGACTCGGGGCAAGCTGACAAAGAATATTGGTATTTGATACTACGCCATTTTATGCAGAAAGTTGAGGTCAGATGTGAGATAGAGGAGTTATTGAGTTGGATGATGGGAGTAAAGTGAATGTAGTTCAAGTCCAGAAATATAATGGAATTTTTCTTCATTTTGTAGAATAGTATCAAGCCTGCCTGCCGATAGGCTAAGACATGAGTATCAAGATTTATTTTCTTGTTTTTTTGAATGCAATATATCGTACCCAAATTTCCTTCGTCTTTTCCTTCAAAGGATGAACGCAGATGAACCTGCGGGATGTATACACTCAAAGCAGTGATCGAATGATATAATGGTAGTCAGATCAATAATTGGAGATGTTATGCCAGTGGACGATTGGGTAGAAAGTTCTGATATATGTTTCCTGATTCGCTTATGGAGGTTCTGAAACAGCATGGATTATCATCCAAAAGAATCCATTGCAGACGGACAAATAAGCATAGAAAAATCGAAATTCTGAAATCATTGCTTCAGAAATGACCGGTGATTCTTTTGATCTCTCATGCATACAGCAGCACAAGGAATTTTTCATTTCGTAGAGCGTTTACCTTGCAGCATTATATCACTTTATGGTGATACGATGATAAGAAACGTATTTTCTATGTGTATGATTCCAATACTGAAAAAGCGCATCATAGATGAAATACACTTCCTGTCTGAAATATCATCCTTGAATATGATAGATTGCTCCGATATCGGCGTCTTGGCGGACGAGGACTGTATAGAGATTTTGCTATAGCAGTCGATTATCATGTTTAGGTATACTTATTATCTTGCTATACACGAAACCCTCGAAAAATACTTCGAGGGTTTGCTTCTTGTACAACCTGTTTTTAGTCTTTTACTGGCTTCCGGCCATTAACGTCGATTTTGGTCCAATTAGGACCTCTGATTCTTTTCATGATTTATGTTTTTGTCTCAGCCCTACTGGGTTTTTATCCTGGTCCCGTTCAGTTCTTTTCCAGTTGTTTAGTGTATATCCTTTTATATCACGATATCAAGGATATTGTACTTTTGTGTGTTTATTATGATCTCTAATCTATCTTATTGTACTTAGGAAAAAACGTATATACTATTTTGTAAAAGGAATCGATGACTTTGTCGAGTCCTTTTTCTTGTTTGAGCATCCTTTCTGTGAGAATTCATTCAAGTTTGAACATTTCTTGTTCGACCTGTCTTCCTGTTTCTTGAAAATTATTCCCCTCTCCGGTTTCGTTCATGGTTCTGAATTTTCGAAACAATTCATTATACGCTTCGTAGAATCTTTTGAAGAGCTGTCCTCATTTTGTCTTGGTCATACCTTCTATCTTTTCAGCGATATAATCATTGATGATATGTTGGATTTCTATCTTGTCTTCTGAAGAAACGCTTTTGAATACAGGTCAAAATATTTCGTGATTTTCAAGATCGGAAAAATATGGGACATATCATCTTTTTTCTTCTATATTGGTGATGATACTGTTGATCTGGTTTATTTCGTTCTGATTCATATTAAGCTTCGCGATAAAACGATAAAAATACTTTGTGTGATAAAAAGATATACTGATCCGTTTTTGAAATTATAAATTATTTCACTTCGTTCATACTTTATGTTTCCGTAGACGGTCAGCATAACTCTCGCATTCAAAAGAATTGCGTTTTACTGATTCTTTTGGCGTTCGAGTATAAATCAAAAATCCTCACGGGAGGACTTCGACTGGATGATTGGCTATACTATATAAATCCTTGGTCGTGTTTCAAGATGACTTCGTGTTAGTTTATAGACTTTAGTCTTTGGTCGATAGCTTAAGGATTCGTTGCTATCGGCTATAGTCTAATGACTAAAGTCTTAACGGATATCTGCTCATTCGAGATAGAATCATCCATTGAAAGTGTCTTTTCTCACTTTTCCCACTATTGCTACTGGTGTCTCTCCATGACGTGCGATAAGTTCTTCTACTTCATCTCATTTTCATCGAAACATACTGACGATTTTTTTGTCTCCAAAGGTAGCATGGATCTTGAGATGGCATTTTCCTTTGTTTCCTACTTTTTCTATTTTTTTGATATTCACATTTTCCAATAATAATACTGGTTCTTTGTTGCCTTCACCAAATGGTGCTAACCTATCTATTTGTTCAAGCATGGTATTGTTTCGCTCGTGTTCATATATTTTCGTATCGACTTTGACAGATTTGATAAGGTTATCTTCACTGATGCAAGCTTCACAATGTGTGTTCATGTTTTTGATAAGCTCGTCCAAATTTGCTAGTTTAACCATCAATCATCCCGCTCATCTATGACCGCCAAATCTTTCTAAGAGCTCTGCATTGTTCTTGAGCATATCTATCACACTAAAATATTCTGGTCATCTTAAACTTGCTACAGCTACTTGTTTTTCTTGATCGATTTTCATGATCATAGATGGCTTATTGTATTTTTCGGTAAGTCTTCCGGAAACTATTCATACAATTCCTTCATGAAATTCTTCGTGATATGCTATCAACATTTTCTTCTCTAGATCAAGCATCGTTTCTGCTTCTTTGAACATGCGTTCTTGGATTTGTCTTCTCTCGGTATTGATAAGTTCGAGGTTATCCAAATATTCCATTTGTTTTTCCCCCGAATAGAGGAGTGAATAGAGGCTATCATAGGGTGATCTGATTCTGCCACCTGCGTTGATTCTTGGTCAAATAATAAATCATATATGGTAGGTGTCTATATTTCATTTTATATTCAGATATTTCAAAAATCATTTGAGAGATGCTGGCAAATCTTTTCCTGAGTTCATTAGCTCCAGTCATTTTTTGACGATAACCCTATTTTCTCCTACGAGAGGTACAACATCGGCTACTGTTCCTATAGCGACGATAGGGAGAAAATAATTGAAAATATGATTCCTCTGCTTTTGGTCAAAGCTTGATTTGGACAATAACGCACAGATGACCTTGAATGCAACCCCTACTCATGCGAGTCATTTGAAAGGGTAATTTTCAGAAACTACGGGATTGACCACAGCTACCGCTTCAGGAATTGACTCTAAATCTTGGTGATGGTCGGTAATGATCAAGTCTACTCATTGCTCTTTGGCATAGATAGCTTCTTGGAGCGAAGCGATACCGTTGTCTACAGTAATGATAAGTTGTACTCATTTTTTTTTGATGTCATCGATATGTTGTTTTTTGATCCCATAGCCTTCTTTGATTCTGTCAGGATATTGGATGCTGACGTTTTTGTATTTCAAAAATCTAGTAATGAATTCATACATTATATAGCTTGAAGTTACTCCATCGACATCATAATCTCAAAATACCATAATCTTCTCCTTTTTTTTCACGGCGGCAATAATCCTGTCTACGGCTTTTTCCATATCATTCAATAGAAACGGGTCTAATCGATAGTCGGCAAGTTTTGGATTCAAAAAAGAGTCAACGTTATCGTTGATTCATCTTACTTTAAATAATCTAGTCAACAGATCTTCGTTGGGATCGTCGTACACTACATGATAATTCATATTAAGCTATATGTGAGAAGTTTGAAACAGATTTGGTGTGAGGTGATTGTAGTATTTTATAGAACAATTACAAATAAAAAATCTATAATTTCTAACGCTTTTTCTAACGCTCCGCTAGGGTTACTTTTGGCAGCGCCCCAAAAGTAACCAAAAAGGCTTCCCAGATGCAAATCGACTGAACTGTCGTTTCAAATAGGACGGCTTACCATCTCACCTCCACCCCCGGCAAATAGCCGTGGGCCCGTTCCGGTTCGCTCGCTTTATTACTTCGAATACGGGGAGTGTCTAGCGTGCATCTGGTCTGTATCTTAGTTGATGGAATAATAGCGAAATGTTTTGAAAACATCCCGCAAAGCGGGATAATTTCGACGTCATAAAAACTCTCGTAAAACCTCAAGTTTTTATTGCGTCTCAATTAAAAAAACACTGAACGGATACCGTCAGTGCTTTCCCCTTTTTATTGTATTTTGTTCGTACACATGACTTTTTAACGAGAGAGCATCGGGTTGAGCTTCATACAGCCCACATGCATAATCAACAAAGCTGATTATTAGTGTGGATTTTATAGATTGATTATAAGAACCGATACTCTCTCTAGGTCCATCTGATCTTATTGGGTATAAGATCTAGATAGTGTTTAAGGAGGAAATACCTCCAACATAATTACCTATACCAAGGATGTGTAGTGAAGCCTTACGACAAGTAACTATGTTAGTATAAGTATAACCGCTATTTGTAGATATGCAAAAACTCCAATGCGCTATCTTTTATTTTTACTCTTTTCTTATTTACTTATTTATAAATAGTTATTTAATTTATATTTTAACGGCAGCCTGATATCGTTTGGTTATCAAGCTATTGCTTTCCGAATAATAAAAAGGTTTGGAGTTAACCAAACCTTCTCTATAACCTATGTGTTTTTTATACTAATCCTTGTTGGATCATGGCGTCAGCCACTTTCTTGAATCCTGCGATATTTGCTCCTTTGATATAGTTCACATAATCGCCTTCTTTTCCGTACTGAACACATTGAGCATGGATAGTTTTCATAATATTCTGTAATCTTTCGTCGACTTCCTCGCTGCTTCGTGATAAGCGCAATGAATTCTGAGACATTTCCAACCCTGAGGTAGCTACTCATCCTGCATTAGACGCTTTTCCTGGTGAAAATAACAATTTTGCATTGTGGATAACCTCTATTGCTTCCGGCGTAGATGGCATATTTGCTCATTCACCGACGGCAATAACTCAGTTCTTTACTAATGTCTCTGCATCGTTTTTATCTAATTCATTCTGTGTCGCACATGGCAAAGCAATATCACATTTCACTTCTCGTGGTTTCTTGTTCTCTATAAATTTTGCTCAGAATTTGTCTGCATATTCTTTGATTCTTCCTCTTTTGTTGTTTTTCAAGTCTTTTAAGAATTCCAACTTCTCTTGAGTGATTCCAGCTTCATCGTAGATATATCCTGATGAATCGGAAGCGGTGACGACTTTAGCTCATAAATGAATACATTTTTCTATCGCGTATTGCGCGACGTTTCCTGAACCGGAAACGACTACTGTTTTTCCTTGTAAACTATCATTTTTCGTTGCTAACATTTCTTGCATGAAGTAGACTAATCCGTATCCAGTTGCCTCTGTTCTGATCAAACTTCCTCATCGATTGAGTCCTTTTCCTGTCAAAACTCCGGTGAATTCGTTTCTGATTTTTTTGTACTGCCCGAATAAGTAGCCAATCTCTCTTGCACCAACCCCGATGTCGCCAGCTGGTACGTCGGTATCTGGTCAGATATATTTGGAAAGTTCTGTCATAAATGATTGAGCAAACCTCATCACTTCAGCGTCTGATTTGTTGTGTGGATCAAAATCGCTTCCTCCCTTTCCTCATCCCATAGGAAGTCCAGTCAAAGAGTTTTTGAAAATCTGTTCGAATCCTAGAAATTTTAAGATAGAAAGATTGACGCTCTTATCAAATCTAAGTCCGCCCTTGTATGGTCCGATAGCGCTATTGAATTGGACTCTATATCATTTATTGATCTGAATTTCTCCTTTGTCATCGACTCGAGGAACTCTGAACATGATAACTCTTTCTGGTTCTACTATCCTTTCAAGGATTTTTTCTTTCTGATACTGTGGGTTTTGCTCTACGAACTCCTTGATGGAGTCTACAACTTCTTCTACTGCCTGGATGAATTCAGGTTGGTTGGGGTTTTTTTCTTGTACGGATTGTACAAAAGCTTTTGTATCAAACATGATAAACGATTAAACGATAAAACGACTAAGCGAATAAACGATATATTATTCACATACTTGTGTACATACTTTGAGATTTTTGTTGTTCATCAGTGCGTCAGCGACTTTCTTGTGAGCACTTCTGAGTATCCTGCAAAAGGTTGGTGCAGAAATTTTCATCTTCTTGGCTGCTGCGATCATTGCAAGCTTTTCGTGATCGGATAATCTGATTGCTTCGTATTCGTCGAGTCCTAGTTCAATAATTTCTTTATCTCATTTGCCGAGCAGGGGACCAAAGAGTTGGCAAATCGGAGTGCAGTTTATTTTCCTTTCTTTTTTTGTTCTGGCCATTATTTCAACTAACAGTTAAAAACTAACAACTAACAGTGAATGATTTGTAAAATTATGGACTATTGTTTCCAATGTAGTAATGAAATATATTTCATAATCAAGAGAAAAATTATATGATTTTTTTTATAAGGAAATATTTTGTAAGAATATATCATGGCCAGCGACCATTTTGAGCTCTTGCGCTTTTTCTAGTTTCATTGTTTTCACAGATTTTGCGTCATCTCATGCTTTGATTCTTCAAGAGATTATATCCGCTATATACACGATTGAGATGATATGTTCACGAGGATCTCTTTTGGGATCGCTCAAGATTCCGGCTAATCTTTTTATCCTGATATGTACACCAACTTCTTCTTTCATTTCTCTAATTAATGCTTGTTCCGCAGTTTCTCCGTATTCCACAAATCATCCTGGTAATGCGTACCCCAGTGGTTGATTCTTTCTCTGGATGATGACTATTTTCTTTTCTTTTGTGACGAGAATACCATCTACGGCTATGCTCGGCCCTATATGTTCATCGTGATAATATTTTGCTAATCTTTTGTCAGCCTTCATGCTTTTGAGATAGATGATAACCTGGCCAGGGACTAGTTCTTTCAATCCTTCCATATCACCGATATGAATCATATGTCTAATGGCTGTGGATTTGATATCTTTGATGATTTTGATGGTACATATCTTGTATGGTGTTTTTTTGAAAATACTGCTTGTCCGTGGATTGCCGCTGATGACGATATCAAATTTTGGCATATTTTTGATGATATAGTTTTTCCAATCATCATCGCTATCCATATCCGGTAGAGGATAGATAGTAAATTTCACTCAAATCGAATTTAATATTTTTGCTACCATCGTTTTCCTTTCTTCGTAGGTGAATGGATTCTCGGCGGTATGCTCTTTGTTGGAAGATCAAATACCGATGAGAAATTCAGTTATCCCATATTTTCTCGCTTGTCTAAGCGCATCTATGTGTCATAGATGGAATGGTTGGAAGCGACCGATAAACAGTCCTATTTTTTGAGCCATAGGAAAATATTAGGAATAAATCAATGATAGTATACTCATTGTCTACTCGTTTTCAATCTCAGTCTATACCTATTTTCTGATGATGTTTTTGATGAGATATGCTACATGCATTTATATAGCGCGAAATTTTGGAATTGTATGATCTCTCATTTATCTTCTATTCATTTTTTTTTGAGAATATCCAGAAACTGTTCAAATATCTTGACGGTAGCCATCACATCTCCCATAGCTCTATGCGCTCTTTCATTGGTAACATTGAAATGCTGGCATAAGCATTCCAAACGTTTGCTAGGTAATTCCGGCACTAATCTATTGGCTAATTTTCTGGTACATAAAGTGTGATTTTCTATTAGCATATCCAAGTGAACGATTCCATTGTGATTGAGAAATCCATAATCAAACGTCGCGTTGTGGGCTACGAGTATATGGTCTTGTAGAAAGTCAAAAAATCATGGTAATGCTTGATCTATGGTCGGAGCATCTTGTACCATGTCATTGGTTATTCCGGTGAGGTGGGTGATGAATGAGGGTATGTTTGTCTGTGGGTTTATAAGTGTCTGAAATTTTTTTACTATCTTCTTACCGTTAAACATTACTGCTGCTATTTCTGTAATATGATGCCTATCTTTGCTGAGTCCGGTCGTTTCGATATCGACGATGACATAGTGTTTATTGTTCAAATCATATCATGTAGGATATAAAATATACTGTACATATTGTTTTTATTGTAAAAAACAGGACCGGCAGGAATTGAACCCGCGACGCGGAGCTTTGGAGACTCCCGCTCTACCACTGAGCTACGGCCCTATTTCTTTTGATTGATAATGTGTCCAAACGATAAGCCTGATTCTGTCGTGTTGTATAATATATCTATCCCGGCCTAGAGCCAGGGTATTGCACTTTCCCACCGAAGCGGGTAAGCTTGCACCAGGCATGGTTTACCACTCGAATCCCTATCAGGGAAACTGAGGAGAGGTAGAATTGCGAACAATCCATCCTCGCGTTGCATCTTTTGCCGCCGAAGCGACTAGTTTACGTTTCTGTGGCACTGTCATTTACCCTTGCGGTATTCAGCATCCGTGAGATGCTACCTGTTTTTTGGTGTCAGGACTTTCCTCTCTGCTTTCGCAGAGCTATACATTATTTGGACCAGCATCTTTTAGTGAAATACTCGAAAACTTCAACAGCAATTTAATTCTTCAATAATTCCATTCCTTTTTTTCTGGCAATCAATTTCACTATTTCAAATCGTAGTACACTGAATATTCATCCTGCTATTGCAAGAAGGAAATATGATATTCCCATAGATGTGAAGTGAAAAATATTTGCTATCGGTGGAACGTATACTATCATAATCAGACAGAATATCGTTCATATTAGTATCGGAAATAATGCAGCATTCTTTATTCTTAACATATGGATGATACTGTGTGTCCGTGAACGATTGACGAGAATCAATGAAAGGTTACCTATTACTAATGTGACGAATGTCGCGGTATTTGTTATCATTTCTGATTGTCACAATCGTATGAATGTTTTGTAGATCACCAAGGTCATAAACAATACGAACAATCATTGCAATACGCTGAAAAATAATGTTCTTCTCCCGAAGAGCGATTCTTTGGGGTCACGAGGAAAACGTGACATGATGTTTGATTCTTCTCTTTCTCCTTCGAAAATGATTGAACATGCTGGATCGATAATCAATTCCATAAAGACCACATGTATCGGATATAATATGATGGGTCGTCACAAGAAAATTGGTATGACTATCATTCATGCATAGGGAATATGAACGCTGACGATATAGATCATTGCTTTTTTTAGATTGTCGAAGATCTTTCTTCCCATTCTAACACCATGCACTATCGACGAAAAATCATCGTTTAATAAGACTATGGCTGAAGATTCTCTAGCAACATCAGTACCTCTCTGTCCCATTGCTATGCCTATATGTGCAGCTTTTAATGCTGGAGCGTCATTTACTCAGTCTCATGTCATAGCCACGAAGTGTCATTGTTTTTTCAAGAGGTTGATGATGATGAGTTTTTCTTCTGGTGCGACTCTGGCGAGAATATTCGCTTTCTCTATTTTCTTCAACAATTCTTTCTCTGATAGACTGATAAGCTCTTCTCATAAAATAACATATTCTGGATGTGCTAATCAGATTTCTTTTGCGATGTGTTGTGCGGTAGTGGGGTAGTCGCCTGTTATCATTATTACTCTTATTCATGCACGGTAACATTCCTGTATCGCTTGTGGAACGGTTTCTCTTATGGGATCTATCCGTCAGATAAGGCCGATGAATTCATATTTCAGATCTGTCTGTGTTTTCGGTAACTTCTCTCCATGAAATGTTGCTTTGGCGACTCCGAGAACTCTCAATCATTCTTTTGCCATGGATTCGAATTGTTGCATCACTTCTTTTTTCTGTTTACTTTCCATGTCGCAAAGTTCTATGATTGCTTCCGGTGCTCATTTGCTTGCTATAGTCAGATGTCCTCATTTTTTTTCTTTCCATACGTGGGAAAGTGCGAGCAGATCTTTGGTAAGCGGATATTCTTGGATAAGAGTGAAATCGTGAATGTGTTCAGGATCTATATTGTGTCATAAGGTTATCAACGCTTTTTCCATCGGATCGAAAGGATCTTTTTTGCTGGCAAGGATTCCATATTCTACGAGCTTATGAAAATGTTCGGGTATATTTTCATTATCTTTGATATCAAAAAACTTTTTGTCAGTGTATAATTTTCTGACCGTCATTTTATTCCGTGTTATCGTTCATGTTTTATCACTGCAGAGTACCGTAGCTGCTCATAAGGTTTCTACGGCTGCCATCTTTCTCGTAAGAACATTTTTCTTGGACATCCTCCATGCTCCTATAGCAAGGAATATCGTCAAGACGATAGGGAATTCTTCCGGCAATACTCCCATAGCCAAGGTCAATCAAGATAACAATCCCTGTATCCAATCTTGGTTTATACTACCATAGACTATGACAATCGCCAAACACAATGCTACTGCTATAATGAATGCCATCGTTACTATTTTTTTGACTTCTTTTTGAAGGGTAGTCTTTTCTGTTTTGATGTCACCCAACGCTTTTCCTATACGCCCCATTTCTGTCTGTATTCCTATGGATAGTACTTTTACCACACATTGTCCTTGGACCATCATGGTTCAGGAAAATACAAACGGTTGATCATCACCACCTGGTCTAAAATGAGTATAATCTATTTTTTCTGATGCTGACTTTCTGACGGGAACGGATTCTCCCGTAAGTAATGATTCATCGACACTACAACTTCTGCTTCGCAAAACCACACAATCAGCAGGAACTTTATCTCCTTCATTCAATATGATAATATCATCTTTGACAACTTCTCTTCCTGGTATCCTTATCTGTTCACCGTTTCTGATGACCAAAGCTCTTGGGCTAGAAAGATCCTTAAGTGCTTCTATCGCTCTTTCTGTCTTATTTTCTTGATAAATAGACAATGCTATGATAAATACTATCGATGAAAGAAGTATTATCGCTTCTTGAGTGTCTCATAGAAAAAGATATAGCGTACCGCAGGCAATCAACAAAAGAAGCATAGGTTCTTGAATCACTCCTCGAACTATTTGAAAAATATTCTTCTTTTTGGCTGAAGGTAGCTCGTTGTATCCGTCTCTGGCCAATCTTTCTTTCACCTCTTTGGCTGAAAGTCATTGTAATTTTTTGACTTCTTCTTCCGTCATAAGTATCATGAATTATGTTTTTGGGGAAATATAAAAAACACATGTATATACTATATACATTTTTTAGTTGTATTATCAAATACTTCAATGCTAAATAGTTCTTGCATTTATGTTATGAATACATTATATAAGATATACTTTATTTCATATATCGTTCTTATGAAAAAGTTTATGGATCCAAAGACGCTTAGATCTATCGCGTGGGTGCTTCTTATTATTGGAGGACTCAATCGAGGATTGTTATGATTATTTAATTTTGATTTTGTAGCCTTGATTTTCGGGTATGGATTTTTTGCTCGTGTCATCTATACGATTGTCGGAATCGCTACGGTATATGTGATTCTCTATCCAAAGCAGGCTTCACACAATCCACTTAGAAAGTAGAATTTTGCGACAAATATGATAATATGTTGCTTTAGTTGTTTTTTCTATTGCTTTGATAAATACTTCAAACATCCAAATTGACGCTTCATGGAAATCGGTTTTGGCAAATGAGTTTGCTAAACCGTATGTTGCTAGTATTAAAGAATTGTTGCTCAAAGAAAGACAAGAAGGATATATTATCTATCCTACATGACCAAATATTTTCAATGCTTTCAATCTGACCCCATTTGACAAGGTTAGGGTAGTTATTCTCTGACAGGATCCGTATCACGGTGAGTGAGAAGCTCATGGATTATGTTTCTCTGTGCAAGATGGAGTAAGACAACCACTGTCACTCAAAAATATCTTCAAAGAACTTCAAACTGATTGCTGAATCACTCCGCCAGTAAGTTGAAATTTAACTAAACGAGCAGAGCAGTGAGTGTTTCTCTTGAACGCTAGTCTGACGGTAAGAAAGGATGAGCCGAATTCTCATAAGGATATCGGATGGCATGATTTCACGGATGCAGTAATTAAGACAATTTCAGATAAAAAAGAAGGTATAATATTCTTATTGCGATGAGCATTTGCTCAGAAAAAGAAGGAACTTATAGACACAAGTAGACACACTATATTTGAAGCTCCCCATCCATCACCATTCAGTGTATATAAATGATTCTTCGGATGTAAACACTTCTCCAAAGTGAATGAGATTTTACAGTCAACATGATCTCAACCCATCAATTGGGACTTTAAATAAATTCAGAATTTAGAATGCAGAGTTCAGAATTTAGAATTTAGAGACAAATATTGTTAGTTGTTAACTTTTAGTTGTTAGTTGTATTCATGAAACTTCTCAAAGAAAAAATCATCTTCCAATGAAAAATTGTGGAAGTCGTTCATCAGCTTGTGAAAATAGAAGACAAAGAACTTGTTTTTGAAATAGCTAGAAGATCTCCAGGCGTTCGCTTGATTATCTGTGATAAGGATAAAATATTGCTTACCAAAGAATATCGCAAGGAATTGAAAGGATATGATTATCGTCTTCCTGGCGGTAAAGTCTTCGATACATTAAACGAATATAACAAGAACAAGAAGAATATCAAAAAATATGCACTCATTGCTGCTAAACGTGAATGCGAAGAAGAGGTAGGATTGATTCCTCAAGATCCTAAATTATATTATATATCGCAGGCATGAGCTACTGTGGAATGGGATCTTTATTATTTCATTGTCAAGAAATTTAAACAGCACGCCAAATGACAACAATTGGAATTAGGAGAATATATCGATGTCGAATGGAAGACAAAAAAAGAAATACTAGCACTTATCAAAAGGTGAGATATGCATGAAGATAGATCAGTTGGAGTGTTGATGAGATATCTGTCTTAATAGTCTAAAAATAACTTGTCATTTTGTCCATGCCATCGTTTCAGATAAAGATCTTATAGTCTGGCAATATATCCTTTATTGCATTTTTCAGTGCTGTTATCGTCAGGATTCTCGGTTCGTGATGATAACGATCTATCCTATCTTCTATTAAAATTGAAGACGTTTCTTTATTGAAGATAAGGAATCATCCACCGAGAATCACTTGCTCAGTGAGTTTGTATCTTTGCATCAGAAGTTCTGCATTCATAAAGGAATCATCAAATATCATCGAATAAAGATGTTTTTCTGGATTATAGAAAAATACGTAATGTCACTGCATACTTCATTTTTCATTCCAGTTTCCTTGCATAAGGACGCGTACCTTTGGAAAATTCACTGCGACAGGTACGATGGTATCTATATCGAAATTACTTTCGGGTGAAATGTTTTTATATGCGCGCATATCTATATTAAGCACTTCTTTTCTTCTCAGGGACATTCCAAAATCTTGTGAAAATCATTCCAACTGATGTACTGAGGCGAGGTTTCCTTCATCGTATCAGAATGTTCACTCATGTCTATTGAAAAAATTTTCTTTACTTTGTTTATCCAAAATGCGTTCTGGTGTGCGTAGCCTATGAATATAATATGCTTCCAGTGGCGGATGTGGCGGTAGATCTAATTTGATATCCAAATCTACTGCTATTTTTTTTATTTTCTCTATCTTATTTATTTCGCGAACTTCGAAACCGTTGATATTATATTGCGATTCATCGTGTCCCTTTTGGAGAAGTTGTTTGATATGTTCCTTATTGTATTGTATGAGTAATCATGACCTTTTGATCATATCAAGGAAAATCTCTAATTGATACCAATCTTTCAAGTCATTCTGTCATTGTTCATATGCTTTTATGACAAATGCATTGTTGTGATTGTGTATCACACCATATAAGGATATCCTTTTTGTTATAGCAACAATCTCTTTCTCCATATTGCTTATACCTTTCGTATCATAGTCGAGAAATCTGTTATCAAAAACCTGTTTGATGATAGCATGCAATATAGCGCACAATTTCTCAGAATCCATAACGAAAGATGGATCAAATTTTTCTTGAATGTTTTTCTCCATTGTTTTTATCCTTTCTATATCCTGCAAGAAGTAATGTCTTTTGAATGTCTCTTGGATGTATTTTTCTCGATCATCATCCAGAAGATCTGTTTTGTCCATAAAATCATGGATTTGGTTACATGATATTTTTCATTCGAACATATCATGAAATCCCATAATTTGAGCTCTTCTTATATCCCCAAATCTTCAGTGAAGACCCTTATAAAAGTTATAATGGAAAGTATACTCTTTACTTTCCTTGACCTTCTCAAAATCAAATCATTCGCCGAAAACCTCTTCTCATAAGATTTTTTTCTTTTGTTTATATTCTTCTTCTTTGATGGAAACTGTTTCTTTTCGTGTATCGGGAAGAGTGAGTACTTCCTCTTTGACGACGAATCTTTTCTCTCTTGAATGGTTTTCATTGTAACATCATCGAATATGGTTGGCGATGTATATCTTGATATCATCGGATAGGGGAATATCGATATTCAACTTCCTTTTTCTATACATTTTTGTGTTATGATATATTTCTATGACTTTCCAAATAATCGTATGCTTTTCCTGGTCTGTCTTCGCGTTATATTTTTTGTATCTTTCAAGTATTATTCTTTTGATTATTTCTTTGTCGCTAGCTTCTCCCAAAAGACCGATCCAACTTTGGTTTATCTGATCATCGATTTTCTGCTCATCTGTTTGTAATATAGACCTTGTATTGTTTTGCATGATTTTGATCATATCTAATGATGTCTGAGAGATTAATTCGGGAAGATTTTTGCTTGTATCTATTTTCACTTCTTGTAGTCTGATGATGGGTTTACCTTTGTCCAAGAAATACTTCTGATATTGTTTTTCCTTCTTTGTTGAAGTCTTGAATTTCCCATTTTGGAGGTCGAATCATAGAAAAATATTGTTGAAGTATTCTTCCTTCTCGGTATATATTTCCTTGATAATATTTTTGACGCTGTAATATCCATCTGCAAAATCTTCTTCTCTTGCATACTTTGTAATATCGGAATCGTTTGAAGACAATAGATCCTTGATAGCTTTGGATTGTTTTTTCTCTATGTTTTTCTGTCTTTTTATTTGCATTTGCTGTTGTTCCATTCTGTTTACCTTCTCTACCATCCACAATAGTTTATTTTTGGTCTTTTTGATAGCCTGTTGGAATTCTGTGAGAACTTGAGGAAAATTCTCTTGCGTGGAAATTTCCTGTAACGTTCATGAGTGCGTATCATTATGTCATATATAGATGTCATCTGCAGTAATCGGTTTTTCTTCGAAGGCGGTCTTGTGATTGATTTGCCGTTGGAAGTCATTGTCTCTGAAGTCATAAATCTCATGGAGGAGAAAATCTATTATTTCATGATATTTGCCTTCTTCACTAATAATTTTTCCGTCTTCTTCATCTCTTGCAAGAACAGAGAAATTTTTGTCTATTTGTTTTGTCGGATTATCAAAATAGAAGGAGACAATCTTATCAGCATATTTGATGAGTGTGTTTAAATACTTTACGATATCTTCTTTGGATTGGATGTTAGTAGAAGCTAGGAATTCTTGCATTTGGGAAAAAATATGGTCAATACCAGTATGAAGATTTATTCAGTTATTTGTGTTTCTTGAGCTTTTCATGCAAAATAACCAATAAAATACAATCTTTATAGATATTATATGTCTTTTGTCAAATATATTTCATTAGAAATTCTATTATGTATACTTGTTGTCTCTTTCGTTTCTTCATATCTCAGAACGAGATTGACTACACATCACTTTCTTAAATACGTAAAATGATTTGATCTCGATATCGATGTCGAATGGAAGACAAAAAAAGAAATACTCTCACTCATCAAAAAGTGAGCTATGCATGAAGATAGGTCAGTAGGAGTGTTGATGAGATATCTGGGTTAATATAATTTTCTTGCCATATAGGAATAAATATTCCTATAGACACAAACGACGTGAAAGTTCTTTTTTGAACTTTCTGCGTCTTATTCTGTCAAAAAAAGATTTGACAAACCACATGAGAAAAATAGTATAGCTTGAATATATATACTATTTTTTTTATTGATGTGTGATACGGAGAAATGACTAAACTGTTTTTTGATTCTATAGCTACCAAAGCTTTGGAAACTATGGAAGACACAGATAAACATATTTTTTTGACGGGAAAGGCAGGGACAGGAAAGTCTACGTTGCTTATGCATTTTTTGGAAATTACCAAAAAAAACATTGTACTGCTTGCTCCTACAGGAGTGGCTGCGCTTAATATCTGATGAGCAACACTTCATTCATTTTTTGGATTTCCGCCTACGCTTACGCTCAAAAAAGCTAAACAAGAAGCTAAGTTTCAAATAGGAGATCCCAAATTTACTGAGCTCGACACTATCGTGATAGATGAGATTTCTATGGTGAGAGCTGATATGATGGATTGTATTCATGAATTTCTCAAGATAGTCAGATGATCTGCTTTGCCCTTTGGTGGGGTTCAGCTTATTATGATAGGTGATTTATATCAATTACCTCCTGTGGTTACCAAGTTTGAAAAAGAATTTTTTCAAAAAGAATATCCGAGTCCGTATTTTTTTGATGCGAAAATTATGAAGAAGAAAAACTTTTCTATGGAGTTTATCGAGCTCGAAAAAGTATACCGTCAATCAGATCAGAAATTTATTGATATTTTGAATGCAATTAGGACCAAAACACTTACTGACAAACATCTTGATTTACTCAATACTCGTGTGAGTGAAGATATCGATATCGCTGATGGGATGGTCTATCTTGCTGGTACCAATGCTATCGTGGATACGATAAATCAGACCTATCTTGCTGATGTCGACGCTCGTTCCGTCAATTTCAAAGCGACCTCCAAGGGTGAAATGCAATGAAGACAGTTGCCTGCTGACGCAAAACTTGTTTTGAAAAAATGAGCCCAAGTGATGTTTATTGCCAATGATCCTGATGGCCGTCGAGTCAATGGTACCTTGGGTAAGATTATATTTTTGAAAAAAGATCGTATTGTGGTGCAGATTTATGGATGAGAAGAAGTAGAGGTGTGACCTCATACCTGGAGAGTTTCTCAGTACGAATATAACCCGAGCAAAAAACGTTTGGATGTATTTACCGTTGGGTCATTTACTCAGCTGCCACTTACGCTTGCGCGAGCGGTGACTATTCACAAGAGTCAGGGAAAGACCTTTGACAAAGTGATTATTGATTTGAGTTCGTGAATTTTTGCCCATGGACAATCGTATGTGGCGTTGAGTCGTTGTCGTACGCTTGAAGGTATTACTTTGACTAATCACGTAGAACACGGTCATATCAGATTGGATTATTGTGTCGTGAGATTTGTGGCAGAGATGCATTGCTCTAGACCTGAGCTTTTGCTTTCTACAGACAAAAAAGTTGCTCTGTTTTCTGAGGTTATCGCTAAAAAATGACGCACCTCTATGACGTATGTAAAGTCTCAAGATACCACTGCTCGCAGATTGTTTGAACCGTACGAAGTCGGTATGATGGAGTATGAATGATTTAGCTTTTTGTGAGTAAAATGATATTGTCATACACAAAAAGGTGAAAGGGTATTTAGGATAGATAGGATCTTGGAGCTGGAAAAGGAATAATATTGTTGTTTTTGTTTTCTACATAACTACCATAGTTACATGATGGACTTGAAAGCCACACTCAAAACCACACCCAAATACATAAAAATTTTAGCTGACGCTTGAATTACGTCCGTGAAAGATTTTCTACAATATTTTCCGAGAGCGTACGAGGATAGATCTACTATCAGGAATCTGAATGAATTGATATTCAATGAAAAAGGTATTACGGCTACCAAGTGACAGATTGTTGAGAAAAAAATCTATATGAGATGATGAAGAAGAATTTATGATATCAAATTCATTGATCCTGTAGGGAATAAATGATATATCACTATCTTCAATTCTTGATTTATGGCAAGTAAGTTTCATGAGGATAAGCGATATATTATTGTCGGTAAACCCGTCATTAAATATAATAAGATCATGTTTTCACATCCTGATGTCGTAGAGACAGAAGCACCTGAAGAGCCTTGAGAAGATGAAGAACATCATGTGTCAAAATCTGATAATGTATACAATAGCGGAAGGATATTTCCTATCTATCCTGAACTTATGGGAATCAAGCCAGGATGGTTCGCACAGAAGATGCGAAATCTGATGGACAAGGTGGACACAATTTTTTCCGAGTACTTACCTAAGGAATTCATAGATAAATTCTGACTCATGGGAGTGCAAGAGACGATCAAAGCAATGCATTATCCTGACGGTTTCGACCAACAAAAACAAGCGAATCTCAGAATATTTTTTGACAGACTGCTCAGAATTCAGCTCTATTCTCTCATGAATCGTAATGACTACCAACAAAATAATTCACTGACGGGTGGTGAAGTCATTGATCGGGACATCATAAAAAATATCGTAAGCACATTGCCGTTTGAATTGACGATGGCACAGAAGAAAGTTATCAAACATATTACAGAAAATATCCATGAACCGAAACCTATGCTCAGACTTTTGCAATGAGATGTAGGAAGTGGAAAGACTGTCGTAGCCGCGGCGTCAGCATATTATACCCATAAGAAATTTGGAGGACAATCCGTCTTCTTAGCTCCGCTTGAAGTATTGGCCAATCAACATTACAAGACTTTGGCAAAATTGCTTCTTCCTTTGGGACTGAGAGTTGAATTACTTACCTGATCTGTTCCGAAAGCACAAAAAGATAAGATCAAACAAGATCTTGCGGAAGGAAGAATCCATACCTTGATTTGAACACACGCAGTTATCCAGGAAGATGTTATCTTCAAACAACTGCAATTCGTTGTTATCGATGAACAGCATAAGTTTTGAGTGAAGCAGAGGGCGTTCTTCAAAAGATTTTGAGCGCCACATATCTTACAGATGAGTGCAACACCGATACCAAGGTCTATGGCATTGGCATTCTTCGGTGAATTTGATGTTAGCATTATTGATGAAATGCCGGTAGGTAGAAAAGCAATCCAGACCAAAATTATATCAGAAAAAGAATATATAAGGTTGAAACCATGGATACTCGATCATATCACCAAAGGTCAGAAAGTATTCATCGTCACTCCGCTGATCGAAGAGTCCGAGAAGATGGAAGAGCTTAAAGCGGCTACTACGGAATTTGAAGAAACAAAAGCGTTATTTCCTGAACTTAAAGGTAAAATAGGATTACTTCATGGTAAGATGAGTTCAAAAGATAAAGAAGCAATGATGCAGGATTTCAAAACCTGAAAGATTTGTCTACTCGTGTCTACAACTGTTATTGAGGTTTGAGTTGATATTCCGGAAGCGACTATCATGGTTATTAAGAATGCTGAGAGATTTGGACTTTCTCAACTTCATCAGCTCAGAGGAAGAATTGGAAGGTCAGATATTCAGTCGTATTGTTTTCTGGAGACCAAGAGTAAGGCTGGCGATATAGGAAAAAGATTGAAAGCCATGGAAGATACCAACGATTGATTTAAACTTGCTGAATTAGACCTACAGAATCGTGGGGCAGGGGAAATCCTTGGTACTATGCAGTCCGGAGAATCTGATATCCCGCTGGAAATATTGTCAGATCTTAAATTTTTGGAAGATATCCAGGAATGAGCTAAACGATTGTTAGAAAAGTATCCAAAACTCGAGTGATTACCTGGGCTTAAGAAATATTTAGAGGAAAAGATGGGCGATGTGTTGGCTTAAACGTTTTCATTGAAATTCATCCTTGTTTTCATATATTTAAGAGGCACATTTTATTTGACCACAGCGTGGCTGGATAAAATCGACATCAAATCTTTTGAAACAAACATTTGCGTCTTATTTTATATTTTTTTTGTACTATGAAAAAGTGATTTCGATTTATTTTATTTTTTATTCTTGCTGTTTCGTGAGCTATTCAGCTATATAAAACCGCTTCAGTCAAAGGTGATACGGTAGAAGTCGTTCGTGACACCAAAGAAGTTTCTCTCAATAATTTTCTTGATAATTATAAAAATGGAACATTCACCAAAATTGTGCTTGAAGATGAGACATCTCTTAAATGATATGAATATCTTGAAACGGGTTCTTCTATCCCATTTATGACAGTAAAAAAGACTTTTGTAGAGCAATATGTGAATGTTTTTGAAACGAGTAAGCCTATAGGTACATCTTTGGGGGATTTATGAATCTCTATGACGTGAACAGTTATCGTTGATGTGAAGTTCAATCAGAAATCTCGATGGTCCAAACTTTTATCTGATGTCTGACCGTTATTACTTTTCTTTATTATCTTTATCTTCGTTTTGAAGTTTGCTATGCCAAAAGGTGGAGGAGGATTTCCGTTTAGTGTCAAAGCAGGGAAGCTCAATACGTCCAAAACCATGAAAACCAAATTTACCGATGTAGCTGGTATGGATGAAGTGAAGATGGAATTGTCTGAAATAGTGGATTATCTCAAAAATCCAGCCAAATATCATAAAGTAGGAGCAAGACATCCTAAATGAGTATTATTATACGGACAACCTGGATCCGGTAAAACCTTGCTTGCAAGGGCAGTCGCTGGAGAATCCAATGTGCCCTTCTTCTCTGTTTCCTGATCTGAATTTATGGAGATGCTTGTAGGTATGTGAGCTGCCAAAGTCAGAGAATTATTCGGCAAAGCGAAAGCTGTCGGTAGAGCTATTATCTTTATTGATGAAATCGACGCTATCGGGAAGAAAAGAGGAGTCTGATATACTTGAGGACATCAGGAACAAGAACAGACATTGAATCAGATTCTGACGGAAATGGATGGATTTGATAATACGACGAACATTATCGTTATCGCTGCGACCAATAGACCTGATATATTAGACCCTGCATTGATGAGAGCAGGAAGATTCGATAGAAAAGTCTATGTCTCTGAACCGACCTATGAAGAAAGAATCTTGATCTTCGATTATTATCTCAAAGGAAAGAAATTAGATACATCGCTCAATATTCTTTCGTTAGCAAAAAGAACGAGTGGACTTGTTGGTGCTGATATCGAGAATATCGTGAATGAGGCAGCGCTCAAAGAAGCAAAGGAAAATAGGAGTACGCTTGATCAGAATGATTTTGAATATGCTTTGGAGAAAGTGATTATGGGACCAGAAAAAAAAGTCAAATCTATGAAAGAGCAAGAAAAGAAGATCATAGCATTTCATGAACTTGGACATGCGATAACTTCCCATCTGTTGCCAAATGCTGATCCGGTAGAAAAGATTTCTATCGTCCGCAGAGGACATGCGTTGGGAGTGACATGGATTATGCCAAACGAAGATATGTATCTCAATTCCAAAGCGAAGTTTTTGGATGAAGTTGTCTCATTGCTTTGATGAAGAGCTGCCGAAGAGATTTTCTTTGGTGCAGACAATATCACCACCTGAGCTTCCAATGACTTTGAAAAATCAACAGCTATTATCACAAATATGATCGTAAAATATGGTATGGATAAGGATATCGGTCCTATCTCTTATGTAGAAAGGCATGATGATGAATACAGGATGTTCAAAACTTATAGTGAAAAAACCGCTCAAATCATTGATGAAAAGATAAAAAAATATGTGGCTGATTGTTATGAACAGTCCAAGAAACTTATCATCCAGAATAAGCAGTTGATTGAAAAACTTTCTGTTGTGCTTCTGGATAAAGAATACCTTACCAAGGAAGAATTCGAATCTATGATAACTAACTTTACTAAACCTAAGGCTAAAAGCCTAAAGCCTAAAGCTTAAAGCTGTCTTTATACTTTATACTAAACTATGGCAAAGAATGCATATGTGCTAGATCGATATACCAACAAGAACGTCCTTGTAAAATGATTGAGCGATGAGACATTTTCCAAACTGAAACATGGCGACAAAATCGTTTATTCTGCCACTGATCAAAAGTGAACGAGTAGTCAGACGGTCGGAACATATTTGGGACATGAGATAGTTACAGATAGACAATGATTGTTTGATAAAATTCTTGAATGAGAAGATAAGGAATTTTTTGAAGAACAACAAAATTTGGCTTTGGATATATTCCCTTTATTCAAAAAACTTTTCAAAAAATATTTTCCTGATTCTATTCCGGTTACTTCTAGATATCAGATATTTGGTGATCAACTGTATTTCTATTTCTATTCGGAAGAGAGATATGTGTTTACGGATTTCGTTAAAGAATTTAGACAAGAACTAGGAAAAAATATCTTCCTTTTCCAAATAGGAGCAAGAGATATGATCAAAATGTCTCCAGGTGCTGATAATTTGCCTTGTTGAGCTGATGGTATTGTTCCTATGCATTGCAAGACGAGTTTACCTCTTCCTAGTGTGGAGATAGAAAATTTAGTTATGCAAAATCTTGAAGGAAGGGATATTGAAAAACTCAAAGGAAGATGTGGTAAATTGAAATGTTCTTTGATTTATGAATTGGAGACGTATATCGAAGAAAGCAAAAAATTTCCTCCCAAATGATCATATGTAGAAAATACATGATGTGAGGTATGTGGAAATGTATCGTCATTTAATATTATGAATGGTGATGTTACGGTGAAGACAAAAGATGGTATTACTGTAAGGATTCCTTATACCACGATAAAAAAAGTTAAATTGCCTTCCAAGTGAGAAGAGACTACACATCAAGTCGCTTCATCAGAAGATACATCTACCGAACAACATAAACATACTCCTTATAAAAAACCAATGAGAAGATAATAATTAATTAATTAATTAATTAATGTTGAATGCTAAATGCTAAATTTTGAATGAGGGACTTTGTTATCTTATGAAGTATGGTGATATATGAATCCTACATTCTGCATTTAAAATTGTATTTATTTGTTTACAGAAGTACGATGCTTAAGATGTCCGTGTGGTTGTGGATGATATTGACGATAGTTCTCATATCTTTGCCTATTGGAATACTCTCATTCTTTTTTTCTAAAAAGATTTTCAAAAAACTTACTCATGTCTTGGGCAAGATAGATACTTTTGATGCATTAATAAGATTTAAAAAAGAGATGATATATCTCTACAAAAAAAGATTTTCTGGCCTTCGTCAGCATATCGATAAACATCCTGTGGAACTGGCAAAATATGATTGAGATGGACAGACGACTGATATTATCGATGAGATTTTGAAACCTAAAGCATCCTCTTCCGATGTCGCTGTTGATACAGGTATAGATGATGAGGAACATAGAACTACGGTACTGAAAAAAAGGAAACTCCTTGAAAAAATTATTTACGACGCTCTCGGTCTCAGGAAAGAGGGCAAACTCGATGAATATGAGAAAAAAGTCATCGAAGGCTTGGCAATAGATTCTGAAGACAAAGATTTGAATAAATTATTGGCGGATTTATATTTTACTATGGGAAATCATAAAAAAGCATTACCTATTTTGAAAAAAATCGTCGAGATAGATCCAAAGGATCATAAAGCTATTTGGCAGATATGAGAGATTTATCTTACTTCTGCTGATTTCAATGTCGCTGAGATGCTTATCCAAAAAGCGATTACCATCAATCCCAATAATCCCAAATATTATATAAGTATGGTTGAGCTGATGTATAATACCGATAGGAAGCATGACGCTATTATGGAGATGGAAAAAGTGATTAAGTTGAGACCTACAAATTCTGCATATATGCTTACACTCGCTGATCTTTATCAGGAAGTGAATGACGTGGATAATGCGAAAAAATATTATTTCAGAGTCTTGGAATATGAGCCATCCAATGATAAAGCGAAAAAGAAATTGAAAGAACTGACCGGAGAATAAAAGACTAGATTAAGAATTAAGAAATTAAGGATTAAGGATTGAATAAAAAAATCAAAAATTCTTAATAATCACCGAAGGTGATCTTAATAAGCGAAGCTCTTAATTCTTAATTCGTTGTTTGTAATTCATTCGTCGAATAACAATCAATCAAAAATAAAAACACAAACATAGAATAGACGTCTGTTTTATGTTTTTTTGTTTACTCATGCTTGCTTCCTATTATCAGATACTCAAGGAACTCATCGCTATGCAAAGTGTTTCGATTGATACCGAGCATATGAATGATATTGAAAAAATTACCATCTATCTCAATGCACTGTTGCAGGAGAATGGTTTTGCTTCCGAAATCATACACGGCTACGGTAATCCGCTTGTTCTTGGAAAGTTTTCCGTTGATAAATCATTGCCGACGATGCTTCTCTATTGACACTATGATGTGCAGACCGCCAGTGTCAATGAATGATGGAAGAATGATCCCTTCTCACTTTATATCGCAAAAGATAAGATTTACGGTAGAGGAGTAGCTGATAATAAAGGTCAATTTCTCATACATCTGCTGACGATTTTTGATCTTATTCAATCCAAAAAATTAGGATACAATATCATCGTATTGTTGGAATGAAATAAAGAAACAGGATCCTCATATATCGAACAATTCCTTACGGATTATAGGCAGGATCTTTTGTCTGATTTTTGCTTGATCTCTGATTCTCATATTATTGGCGATATCCCTTGTCTTGATGTATGATATAGATGAGGCGTTAATCTGAAATTAAAGATAACTACAGCAAATACAGATATACATTCATGATTGTATGGTGGGATTGTACCCAATGCTGTCCATGAAATGAATAAAATTCTTAGCAAACTCTATGATATGAACAATAAAATCACTATCCCATATTTTTACTATGATGTCGAAGAGGTGCAGACGGAAGTTTTGGTCAAAAACAAAAGAATAAAGATGGATGAAAAAAAAATCATGACTGACTTTTGAATCAAAGCGGTTTTCAATGACAAGGATGTGGATCTCCTTACTCAGATAGGATTGAAACCAACGGTTCAGATAACAGGAATTTTCTGAGGATATATTGGTGATGGATACAAAGATGCTATTCCAAATATTGCTCATGCACATATCAACTTCAGGATTGTAAAAAACCAAACTTCCAGAAAAGTACTCAGTGCTTTTGATCAGCGATTGCAGACGACGTTGCCTCATTATGTTGATTATGATCTTGAGATTTGAGCTCTCTATGAGCCAGTGAAGATAGATATCAACCATTTTACTATCAAAAAGGCAGAAATGATTTTACAGCAAGTATTTGGACGTCCCGTATTCTATACATATTCCTGATGATGATTGCCGATAGTTGATATCTTACAAAGGATACTGAATATCAAGCCTGTACTTATCCCTCTTGCTAATCAAGATTGTAATGCTCATGGAGTGAATGAAAATCTTGATATAGGTCTTATCGAAAAATGATTTCAATTTGCATATGAATTTCTTAAAAAATAAATATAAGATATTAGCCTAAAGCTTGAAGCTAAAAGCTAAAAGCATCTATTTGCGTTTTATAATTCATAAATCCTTAGAAATTGACTTGTCCTCCAATGAGGAAAATTAGAAATTATTTTTTTTATTTAGTTTAATTATAGAGTATGAAAGCTGTGATCGTTGCTGCGTGATTTGGTACTAGGATGTTACCTATCACCAAAACTATTCCCAAAGAAATGCTTCCTGTCTGAGACAAACCCATTATTCAGTATACAATTGAATGACTTGTAGCTGCTGGTATTACTGATATTATCATGATCACCTCACAACAAAAGAAAGCTTTGGAAGATTATTTTGATAAAAATTATGAATTAGAAGATATTCTTAAGAAAAAAGGAAAAACAGATCTTTTAATGTTGATAAATAAGCCTAAAGAAATGGCAAAATATACATTCGTTAAACAATTAGAGATACTCGGAACAGGACATGCAGTTATGCAAGCTCAGCATCTTATCTCTGACGATTATTTTATGGTAGTATTTGCGGATACTATTTATCCGCCGGAAACATTTGTTGAGATGAAAGAAAAATTCGATAAAACATCTACTCCTATCATCGCTGTTCATGAAGTACCCAAAGAAGAAGTATATAAATACGGTGTTGTAAAGCTTGAAGGTGAACAGCTTATTGATTTTGTTGAAAAACCCAAAGTCGAAGATGCACCGTCAAATTTTATCTGGAATGGTGCTGCCATATTACCTAAACAGATTTTTTCTTATTTGAACTCTATTCAATCGGATAATAGAACAGGTGAACTCAATCTTCCTGACGGTATTAGAGTGATGCTCAAAGATATGAACGTTATAGCATTGAAATTACGTCCATATTTGGATACAGGAAGTATTCAATGACGATTGGAAGCTAATGAAAAATTTTTACGTCAAGGTAAATTATTCGATTAGATGTTAAATTACTGTTAAAATGTTGTCAAAAACATAGTTCTCACCTATATTTTCTAAATTTTCTCTTGCATCGATTGATTAAAAAACTAAAAGATTAAAACATTAAAAGATTCGTAAACTAATCTACTAGCAAACAAAATCTTTTAATCTTCGAAGTATTTTAATATTTTAATGTATTTTAGTATGGTTAGTCTAGAAGATATCAAATTACCTCCGCATAATGTCGATGCTGAGAAAGGAACGCTTGGCGGGGTATTGATGGACAATGAACTGTTGTATTATTATGATGGATTATGATTGGCCCCTGAAGATTTTTACAATAGGGAACATTTTTATATCTATCAAGGAATCAAAAAACTTCGATGATCTCGCAAGACCATAGATGTCGTCACTTTGGCTGATCAGCTGAGTAAAGATACGGTTTTGGATGTTATATGAGGGACTGATTATCTCTATGAACTTTCCAGTTTCTTGTTGAGTACTTCTTCTTGTGCTGAATATGTGAAGATTGTAAAAGAAAAATCGGTTTTGAGAAATATATTGAAGACATCACAGAAGATTATTTGAGATGTTTATGAACAAAAAGATACGCTTGTCGTCTTGCAAGAGATAGAGAAAAAAATTTTTGATCTAACTCAAAATAATGTCGCAGAAAAGGTTCATTCCATCTGAGAGATATTAAACAAGAGAGTAGAGGAGTATATGGATATTGTAGATCATCCTGAGAAGGCACATGAAAAGAAAGTGTTTTCCTGATATTATGGGCTTGATGATATGCTTGGATGATTTAAACCTGCCGAACTTATCATTCTCGCTGCCCGTCCGAGTATGGGTAAAACCGCTTTCGCTTTGAATATTCTCAAAAATATGGCAGTAGATCAGAAAAAAAGTGTTGCATTGTTTTCTCTGGAAATGAGCTCTGAACAGATAGCAGACAGGGTGTTGTCTATGGTTTCTGGTATACCTATGCGAAAAATCAGTAAAGGGCAACTAGATACAGAAGATTTTACGGTGATGGGCGAAGCGATGGAAGTGCTTTCGGAGACTAAGATCTTCATCGATGATAAATGATCCACAACTATTCCAGAATTGAAATCCAAGATAAGGAGGCTCAAAATAGAAAAGAATAATCTTGATCTGGTTATTATCGATTATCTTCAGCTGATGAGCTGATCCAATTCATGATATTCCGGCAATAGAGTCCAGGAAATCTCTGAAATCTCTAGATGATTGAAAGAACTTGCGAGAGAACTTGAAATCCCTATTATGGCACTATCACAACTTTCTCGTGAAGTGGAGAAAAGAGTTGATAAAAAACCTCAGCTTTCTGATTTGAGAGAGTCTGGAGCGATTGAACAAGATGCTGATGGGGTAATTATGTTGCATAGAGAAGATTATTATGATCCTGATACCGATAAGAAAGGATTAACCGATATCTGTGTAAGAAAAAATAGAAATGGTCCTGTTGGAGAATCAGAATTGTATTTTGAAAAAGAGATTATGAAATTCAGCGAACTAAAAGGAAAATCAGATTGAACATACTAAACTCCGACCTTTCGGGGAATGTTAAATTTTAAATTTTGAATGTTGAATGAGCGTGTATAAGTTAATCTTTAAAAGTCTTATTATCGTTTGTTTTTTTTGAATAGCTTTTGGATTTTATGTCCCAAGCTATGAGTGATATGTTACTGACAAAGTCGGTGTTTTTTCTGAAACAGAAAAAACTGACTTGAATGCAAAAATAGAAGAGATAGAAAAAACTACAAGTATCGAAATAGCTGTTTTAGTCGTTCCGACGGTGGATGATGATATCAATCTCGCAGCAGTCGATGTAGGGAACGCTCGATGAGTCGGAAAAGAAGGTCAGAATAATTGAGTTGTTCTTTTGATAGCTATAGATGATAGGAAACGATCCATCCAAGTGTGATATGGTTTGGAATGAACGATACCTGATCTTATCGCTGATAGAATGGGTGAGACGAACTTTCCTCCAAATTTCAGGGAAGGAAACTATTATCAGGGAATAGTGGGTATGATAGATGATTTTCTCTGATATATAGCCAATGATCCTACGATAGTGCAGACCTATGAACAAGATACAAGCAGTACCAGTCCCAATGAAGATTATTTGGGTATTATCTTTATTGTCCTTTTCTTTGTGATAGGCGGATTCGGTCGTCGAGTCACTGTCCCTAAAGTCAAAGGTACATGAAGAAAAATGAAAAAACATGGACGATGGATATATGCTTGAGTAGGACTTATCTTTTCATTGTTGATTACTCGAGTAATATCGAGTTTCATCATTGCAGCCTTCATGTCTTATATGTTCCTTTTGTTTTGAATATTGGTGGCATTGGCTGGGAAAGCAACAGGAGGAGGAAAAGGTATCCGATTTGGCGGAAGTGGTGGTTCCCGATGATGATGAGGATCGAGTTTCGGTTGATTCTGAGGGGGAAGTTTTGGTGGGGGAGGATCTTCAGGATCACGATAAAATGATAAAATGATAAAATGATAAAAGCTCCGCGATAAATTCTTTATCAATTCATCATTTTATCACGAAGTATTTATCAATAGTTCTATTTACATCTTTATTATTATAACCATGACTATAAAAAAACTTCAAAATATCGTTCATGTATTGAAGGATTGATTAATATCTATCTATCTATATCAAATAGCAGATAAAAAGATTCCCGTTTTTGTTGTCAAGGACGTAAACTTTGTTTTTCTAGACACCATCAGGTCTTTCTTCGCTCGTGAACATTTCATTGTATTGACAGAAGATGACATAAGGGAGGGTAAAGATGTCTTTTGTCTAAAACTTTTACACATCAAGAACCATTCTGAGCTTTTTTATGGAAAAGACGCTTTGTGATCATTTACTGTCAAACTTTCTGACCTTAGATCTGCATTGGAACTTGAAATTCGCAATAAAACCATCCAATTGAGAGAAGGATACCTTTCTCAGGATCAAGGAAGAGATTTCTTGCAAGACTTGTTGCCTGGCATGGAAATTATTTGGGAGGGGGGTCTGTATTTGAAACATCCTGATATCAAAATCCCTACAGATATGAAAGCAATGCTTGCCTTGTTTGATGTTGCTTGGTCTTGTAATAGTCAGATTTTTTACTATCTTATAGATGATGCGATGGAGGATCGTAAGATTCCTTCGTTTATCCAGGATGTACATCATTATCTTCTTGAAGTATGTACTAAAGTAAATAATCATTAATCAATAATTTTACTTTATAAAACATTTCATCCATGAAAAAGACACGACTTATTATTCTTGCTATCGTAGTTGTTGTAGCGCTCTTTGTAGTCGGCAAATACAACACCATCGTTAAGCTTGATGAAACAGTGAAAACTGCTCGATCACAAGTAGAAAATGTGTATCAGAGAAGATTGGATCTCATTCCTAATCTCGTCAATACCGTAAAAGGTGCTGCAGCACAAGAGAGTGGGGTATTGGTTGCTGTTGTAAATGCGAGAGCAAACGCTACCAAAGTTTCTGTTAATATTAATGATGCACAATCTTTTGCACAATTTCAACAGGCACAAGGGGAGGTATCATCAGCGTTATCTAGATTGTTAGCGGTAGTGGAAAGTTATCCTACATTACAATCTATCCAAGCGTTCCGTGATCTTATGACACAACTTGAAGGTACAGAAAATAGGATTACTGTAGAAAGGAAAAACTTCAATGATACCGTGAATACCTTGAATATCTATATCCGCAGATTTCCAGCAAATATCGTAGCAAGTATGTTCGGATTCGAAAAAGCTCAACAATTTGAAGCTAATGAATGAGCAGAAGTCGCTCCTACTGTAGACTTTGGAACTACTCCTACAGAAACACCTGCCATCACAGAAACAGTTCCTGCTGAAGGTGATGCTGTTCCTGGAATAGCTGAATAATATCGTTATTTCTCTAAAATATAAGGTCAGGACTAATGTCTTGGCCTTTTTTTGTACCATGATACTGAACCGCTTTAGAAATCTTAAACTTTTTTACTTCGTGTAAAGTTTAAGTTTCCGCAGCGGCCAGTATAACTTCGACGTTAGAAAATCCTCATAAAATTTCAGATTTTCTCGGCGTCTCAGATATTATATATCAATTACTTTAAAATGACAATAGGAATCTGTTGTTTTACTCAATCATGTGCTAATAAAAGGTTATATGATTTTGTGATAATTACTTTGTTTTCTCCCTATATAAGTATAAAAACTAGCTGTAAACAAAAACACCCTACAAACAAAAACGAGTTAAACCAGTTGGGAATTATCATTACTACCATTACAAACCTTTAGTTTTCTAAAGATTTGTTCGCTAACGAAGTAACTTACCAAAGCGAAACGTTCGCATCTACATCTTTGGAGACGGCATTTGAAATTATTAGGCATACACAACTAGTAGAGGAGTAATTTCCTAGTTATGTACGCCTTATAATAAAGGGCAGGCCGTCCCCGAAGGGTACGGCTACCTGGTTATTATCAGGTAGTTTTTTTTTATTTGAAAAAAATCATTATAAAAAAACCAGCCCTCAACGGGCTGGTAAAAAATAATCTGATATTAGTACTTTTGTACGCTTTCTATCTTTCTTGGATCAATTCTTTTTTCATCAATAAAATAACTTTCACCTGATTGCGTTATTTTTCCCTTCTTTTTTTCACCGTCCTTGAGAGTTAATTTTGCTTCTTGATTAACATGATGCTTCAAAAGATTGAATCCCATACTGTTGAATTCAACAGCGTCGTCTGTTTGAGGAATTTTACTCATTTTTTTATTTTTTTATTTGTTATTATTAATGGTGTTGTATATATACATATTTTGCTAAAATATTCAATACTAATTATTCTTGTGTTTTCGATAGAGGAGTACTCCTCCATTAAAATGTCTTTTTTGGCTTTCTGAAGCCTTAATCCTCTACAAAACCCGAGCATTTTTGGACTCTGGGTGGTACTTAGCTCAGCTCGAAGTTGGAAATAGAGCTTAAAATTCAGAGGATTTGGGTCCAAAATCGTAATATTCGGATTTTTAGGTGTTTTTAGATCTTCATATCCCACCAAAATGGCGGGTAAATTTTCGGAAAATAAAAAACTATATTCGGAGTAAATATAGTTCTAAACTGATATATTTTTATAAATTTGAATTTTTATAAATTTGATTCGAAATACACCGAACTTTGCACAAGATATATTGTGTATCGTTGCAAATAGCAATTATGCAAAGTTATGGTGAATGAGTATGGTTAGCAATGTTTATCAGAAATATCTTTGCAGATCTGATAAAATTCTTTTTGAGAAAGTGTATTTTTCATTTTGTTGGCTATAGTACAACAGAGGACTATGTTTTCTTTGCTATATCCTCTATCGTTGTCTAATCTATCACATGATACCTGATTTTTGGTTTTGTCTGATATCTTTCCTTCTTTGTAATGTATATATCAATACTCCATATCGTATCAGGTATAATAACACTTTCCTTTTTGTCTTTCCCGTAAATCTAATAGATCATCTGTTGAAATAGCAAATTCTATCCCTCTGTTTTTTGCTCCTTGTTGTATTTGTTTGCATATAATGTTCAATGCTCACTGTATGGTTTCTCTGTCTTTGTCTCTTTTTTTGTAAATCCTATTTTTTTTACATTCTTTACATTCATATAGATAACGATATTTTCCCACCCAGTAATTATCCATCCATTGAATAACAAAATCTTTCGGATCCTTTGATTTTCCACATTTTTTGCATGTATATGGTTTATTGCCAAAAACAAGCTTTTCCCATTTCTGTTTGCTTGCTTCAGCCATTTGTTTCTGTAATTCTGGATTGTCTAGATACATACACAAAGAAACGAATAAATATATCAGTAGTATAGGTATTTCTTATGTAAAAAAAAGAGGAGTCCGTCTAAGACGAATAAATCCGCTTTAGCTAGACAAATCCTCTACTCTATTTGTTTTTGAATAATTTCATTTGTTCTAACTTTTTATTTTTTACAAAAATCTACTTTATTCCTTTTTTATTGTATGGTCTACAAAGATCAGCCAATGGTTGTGCTTCTTCTTCTAGGATATCTTTTAATCTTTTAGAAATATTTTCTAACCTTTTAGTTACTTTTGGGTGTCATAGTTCCGTATCTTTGATGGCATCGTTTTGAAATTTTATGGAAAGTATTTTAAAGAGTTCGGCCAATGTATCGTAGTCCAAATTACCTATATCTTCTCATAACTCCATTATTGTCCCTGTATATTTTTCTATAGTTTTTTTGTGGTTCATCCTTGTAGATAGTGATTATATAAAAATAGGGTAACTCCTCTCCTCTGCCCCATATCCAGACCTCGCTTTCGCACAATACCAGTTGTGTGTTCACCCCGTAGAACTACGGGGTTCGTTCGGGTCTAAAGAAAAATTCGGGCGGGCGGATTTATTTAATTTATTTATCTATTTTTTTTAGATCATCAGAAAGTCATTGTAATATATCTAATGCTTCTTCTATGTCTTTTTGTGGTGATTTGTTCGCTTGTAATATGGTTAAGGCTCAAAGAGCTCATTGATATCTAGCTAAAGCATTTTGTACCTTAGAAATTTTTAACTGTTTGCGAAATATAAATACTGCTACAGTGGCTACTCATACTCATATTATTCGTGCTGATATTAATTGAGCTTGTGATAGCCGCGTACCATTACTTCGAAAAGCCGTAGAAATGCATAATATCTGTCAGGTCATTGTTTTAATAAAAGGTAAAATTATTCATCTGCTCTTTTCATCATAAGCATAACATATCCTCTTATTTCACGAGCATTTGGATTAGATATATCATTCATGATGCCAGCATCTTTAAGTGCTTGTAAGTGATCTTTATAATATGGATTGCTTCCATTATATATATCACCAAAAAGAGCTCTAGAAAAAACTGTCCCAAACTCTGCTCTAGTAACCATACCATTTGGATTAAATTCATCTATTCCTATGCCCATAAGTCATAACTGACAAGCTTCAGTAATATATCCTCGCAATTCATCTGATTGATTGGCAATATCGGTAAAATTACATGGCTTTGAGGTATCAGGAATTAGTCCTAAAACGTCTACAGCATAATTTACCATCATTTTTGCCATATGTGCTCTTAATAAATATCAATCCATATCTGCATTTTCAATGGAAGTTATAGTTGTTATACCTATTCAATAAGCATAATCATATGCGCTTTGTAGTTCATTGTCTGAAGTGCTTGTTGATGTAGCTGTGGTAATACTTTCAGGACTATATACACAGTTTTTTTGAGTATCTCCTCGTACATATCCCGCATTACAAACACAATTATATGTTCAGTTATCATTCATTGCTCCATCGGTATGAACATTTGGACCAAATAGATATTTACACATATTTATTGGTGTCTGTGACACACAAGATTTTCAATCAACAGACCAAATATATCAATCTTTACAAGTACAAAGTTCATCCTTTAATGGGTCTGTGGATTCTGTTATAGTTGTATTTATTCAATATGCGTCCTGACATCTCTCTAAAGGAGATTGTCCTGATATTTGTTCGATAAGTGCATTATCAATCATGTTAGCTAGTGTGGTTGTGCTAGCTGTGGTTGATGTGTTTGTAGATGGTGGGGTTGTCCAAGGATTATATGGAGAATGTCATAAATCTGGATCATCCATCTCTATAGAAGTACTTGTATATGTAGAACCACCTACATTATTATAAAATATCGTGTAACCACCGAATCAATCAGATGTTACTATAGCAGAATTTCAATTACTATCTGTTATACTATATCCACCAAATGTGTCGGCTGATATAAATGTTGTTGTTGCAAAAACACAAGAACCAGCCAATACAAGAGCTGTTAGTAGAGAAAAGATTAAGAGAAATTTTTTCATATTTTGGAATTAAAAAAATAAATCAAAAGAATTAATAAAAAATCATAGTTACTGATTCTACTCTATTGTCCTTTTCTCATACTAAAACACCAATCTGTACTTTTCAATCTATTGTATTATCGAATAAGCTTATTCCGGGTATGAATTTTGCTACGGGTAAATTGTTTATATCAAACAAATATTTGTTTCCTGAATTAGTTGATATAGATTTCTCTTTTCGTAATTCTCATTTTGTAGATCATCAAACAGCTAAGAATAAGTTTCTGTTCTCTGCAACTGGTTTTTTAGTAACTATCAATAATAATCCATTTTTCCCTGCAGGTATATCAAATAATAACCTATTCTTATAAAGGTAATTATGTATATCGTCAGTGTTTTTGCTAGAATTACTGCTAGATATATTTGGTTGATTAGTCTCGATTTTAGTAATATAATCAGTTCAGGATAAACCACCACTAAGAACGTTTTCTACATTTTGCATCGGGCTTAAATTTATGTCTCGTATAGGTTTGCTTATAACTTGTGTTGTTCAAGTATTGGATGTCGTTGTTCAAACAAGTAATAGAGAAATATTCGCATATTTAAATAGCAAAGATACTGTAGATATAGAAACTATAATTAAGATGGCATACGTAAATGTTTGAGTAAGTCTTGTTTTAGCTTCATTAGATAGGCTGGAATATCGTTTACTAAACATAATCGAAATCCTGTTATAGAAAATAAAAATAATGTTATTTGAATTTTTATGTTTTCTTTGTATTTGATGAAATATCGCCTGCACAATAATGCGAGAAGAAAAAATATAGTTGCTATGAACACAGACAATAATTTTTGCCAAACCATGCTCTGTGTACTAAATTTTAGTAAAATATCACTTGAAACAAAGGTGATTATTCACAATGCTCATATAAAACAAGTAAAATTAAATATACAGGAAGCTATTATTTGCTTTGATGATTTTTTCTTTCTTTTCATCCTAATTTATAGGCTAATTTAAATAGATTCCTTCTGTTATAAATACTTATTTTTTTATATTCAAATCCCAGATTTCTGCAAGTTAATTTATTTTTTTTTAATTTAACTTTCCGCCCGCCCTTTTCCCCTCTTCGAGCGGATATTTTTCTTTTCTAAAAAAGACCCTCACAGGTCCTCTCCCTGCCAAAGGCAGGTAAATTTTTCGGACGCTCGCACAACTTGGATCACATTGTGCGAAGTATAAGAATGTCTAAAACAAGGGCAAAACGATTTGAGCTGATGTTTGTATTGTTTACGTCGAATTTGTAATCAAATTGGCGATATGATTTCAGAAAATGTTGTGTTTTTTTTTGAAAGTGAATTGGTATTTTTTTTGAGAGTATATTAATGTATAATTTTATTTGTAGTCCTCTCCTCTATTCTATATCTAAACTATCATGTTCTATAATATTTACTTTGCCTTTTTGTATATACTCATCCTGAAGAAAATCATTAGTATAGATCTCTCTATATTGTTCAGATTTTGCAAATCTTTTTAATCTTTCTATTTGTACTGAGATTTTAAATATATCAACCGGATCTGTTTCTCATTGGTTGATGAATGCTTCGAATTCTTCTATGGTTTTGGCTCATATCATCTCATATATTGTCTGATTGATGTGGATATCTTTTTCTTCAAAGGGAAATCTTTTGAAGATTTCAAGTTTTCCGTTGTTTGTGATAAGATCTCCTTTCCCTATCATAATATCGTTTCTAGATATGTTGTCTATGAAATATTTTTGATGTTCATATTCAATCTCTATTCAAAAATGTAGTCAAATTTCCAATCCTCCATAGACAAAATTTCTATGTTTCCCTATTATGAATTTTACGGGTATATTGTTTCTTTTCATGACTTCTGCTATGATTATAGTGAATTCAAAACAAGGATTCATAAAACAAACATTTGGATTTTCTTCTTGTAAAATTTGAGCTATACTCCTCTTCCCAAAATCTTTTTCTATTTTGTCAGCGTCTCGATCCGCTCTTTTGATAAGAGAAAACGCAGTCTCAAAAATATCTTGTACGAATTTCTTGAGGTTATTTTCCTTGTTCACGTCTACATATTCTTCTATTTTGGGAAATTTCGCCATATATGTTTCGACGTTCTCTGTATGTATAAGATTTACAAGTTCCCTCTTCTGAGTGTTTTTGTATTTCTCTGTTGTGGTGATATCTCTATGATTGTCTATGATATCTTCTCTTATGCCTTCTCTCATGTCTTGTTGTCTATATAGTAAATTATCTTTTTATGTATGTTTCTTTTTATTCGTAAGTGCTCTTTGATCGTTTTCATATTGTTTCTGGCCGGTGACTTCTTTTCCAAACCATGTTGGTGGTGTGAATGATTTCATTTGTTCATCACTGGTAAATTCTACTTCAACTGCTCTATCATCAGGTCAAAAAATATCTACTTCAGCAGTTAGATTGTTTTCTAGTGGGATATAATAACGTCTTTTGTTGACAACTATATCTTTGGTATGAGGGAATAATGATTCATATTTTTCTTTGCTTATTTTTTCCTCATATTCCTTGCTTGTTCATCATTTTTTATCTTCTTTGATTGTCCTAGTATAATTTTCACTTCCATTTTTGTTGGTTTTTTTTCTTATCCTAACGACGCTATTTTGTCCTATAGCAAGATATCATTGGATGATATCGTCGTATTCGTATTGTCATATGTTTTTTGGTAATTCGTTGATGAGAAATTTTTTTTCTCTCTCCATAGGTGCTTTTTTGCTATGTTCATTATATCCTCTTGCATCTATTGTTGGATGTTGCCGGTCAATCTTTCTTCCTGCTATATATGGCAAAATCTCACTCACTCAGAGATGATACTCTTTTATCAGATCATCATAATTATAATTGGGGTTTTTCTTGAGTATTTTTGTAATCTTGATGACTTCGACATCAGTGAGCAGGGAAATCGCTATTACAGGGTCTACGTCGTGCCGTTCTTTCTTGAAAAATTCGTATGCGGTATCCAACTTCTCATATCCTATATCTTTTCGTTCGTTGTTGACGATGTAATAATATTCTTCAAACAACCTTGTTCTTAATTGTACAAAATTTTTTCCTATTTCGCTTTCTCAAAATGTGATATATCACGCTTTTATTGTTTCATCAGCCAAGGTGTTTAGAAGAATGTATTCTCTTGTTCTTTGGTCTTTCCCGAGTTTATCGAATGCTTGTATGGTGTGAAGATCCTTGATATATCCTTGTCTTAGTCCGTCGTTGAAATCTGATAAGACGTAAGCGATTTTGTCCATTATCATTACTACAGCTTCTTCTTGCGGATTTTCTTTCAAAAATAGGTTGCCGTGATTGGTGGTATGATTAAGTATTGCATACAGTGTCTCATTGCTCAGATTCAATCCATTTCCCTTTCTTTCTATTTCTTGTGCTACTACAGTAGAGTAAATATTGTGCTTAAATTCCTTATGTGTTTTATCAAAAATAAAATCTTCACCTATATGTCCTAATGGCGTATGTCCTATATCATGTCCCAATCCTGCCGCTATACATAAATGTTTATTGAGTCTTATAGGAATTTTCTTTTCTGCAAATTTATGATTAAGCATATCGCAAAACGTTGCTGAAAGCCTTGCAACTTCGATTGAATGTATAAGTCTATTGCGTATATGAATATTTTCTTCTTTTGCGTTTGGTAATACTTGAGCTTTGTCTCCTAATCTCCTAAAAGCTTTTGATTTTTGTATTTTATCTTGATCTACATCGAATGGATCCATATATTTTTCGTTTTCCAATGGCTCCTGGTCTTCGGATTTTCTCCCTGTGCTTATGATACAATGTTTGAATCCTTTGAATCTTTCATCTATATCCTCGTTGAGTGATTGTAAGATTTCTTCTTTCCTAGATTGCGATAAGTGTTCTGTAATTGTCAACTGTTCGATCTGTCTATGATCCAATATATCTACGTATTTCATATGAATAAAAGTAAAAAATAAAAAAGACCTTGTATGTCTTTTTTTTTGTTTTTTATGCTTTATATATACATTTTTCTTTGCTTTTTTCAAGTCCAAAAATGCAAAAACCCCGTATTCATATGATGCGGGGCTTCATGTTTTTTTAAGGATTTTTTTCATACCCTTTGTGATGGTAGGTTTTGTCGATCGAACAAATCTTTTTGTCAATCGTAGGTATTTTTTTATACCTAACCCCATAACAAAATAGGCCGTAGCATACCACTTCACCATCTCTATAAACAAAGAGAGATCTGATGTATAGACGTAAATCATAGTTATCTCTGCATACGGCATGCTTGCAATCGTATACAATAGAGTCTCTATAAACCAATGTCGTTGTACAAATTCAGTTCTTCTGCCAAGCATAATAACTATTACATTGATAATCGTTGTTGCCAATGATTTTGAGAGACAAAATACAAGTATCTCTATATCTACTTGTATTATGATATATTGCACGACTATTGTGACTATCAGTATCGAGGTATATAAGGCAAACCATTCTACCCAGAAGTCTCTTGTCTTTAATTCTCTGATTACTAGTCTGAATCTTGTTTTTTTTTCTTCTTTTTTTTGTTGTATTTTCATATTTTTTGTTTGAGGTCAGAAGATACTCTTATACTTGCCAAAATCAAGTTTAGTTTCAGACTATGAGTTCTAATTGTATTTGAAAAAGCTTTCTTGATGTATATAATGAGCTTGATATATACCTTTTATATCTTTTGCTTCTGATATGAAAAACTATCTTCTTTGATTCTTTTTGGTCTTGTGACTCTTTTCGTCTTCCGTACTTGCTGAGTGATGTTTTCATGATCCTATCGATGTTGTTGATGAGCCTTGAATCATTACCCAATGAGTCAATTTCAGGAATCTTGCTTGTATGTTATGAAGTGAGGTTATCACTACACTGAAGGCTTGAACAAAAGTTAAGATAATCTGAAAAACGGCTTGGACCAAGGTTATCCTTGCTGATGGACGTATAGGTCGAGTGGGAAATAATTTTGTTACCCCTTCTTCAGAAACTATCGGTTTCCCTACGTTCCCTGCTAATCATGTTGTAGATTCTTATTGCGATACTACCAATCCTAGCAGATGTCCGTATCCTGCCGGATGAGGAGAGACGCCTACGTTTTATACACAAAATGTAGCTAATCCGACTCCTGTACCACAAACTTCTTCTCCATCACTTATCTCAACACCTGTTCTTGACGCTATGGTTGCCAAAGTATCTGCTTCCCTCTATAGCAAATATAGTGATGAGACCCAAAGACAACAAAAAGTCCGCAATATCATCTTAGCATTGAATACCTTGAAGGTTAGTTATACCAAACTCTCTTCTGCTATAGATTATCTTGTTGTAGGATTGACTGCTAATTTTCTTTAGAAACGCTTTCACGCTTTCTTTTTGTAATTACCATACATTTTTCGTGATATATGCTGATGGTGTGAATCATAGACATCTGTAAATTTGCAAAAATTGCATTTTTGACTATACTTAGAGTAGCTTGAAGCCTAAAGCTTAAAGCATAAAGCTCCTTTTTTGGAAGCAAAGAATGTATATGTGCTTGTAGTTAAAATATAAGAGTACAAATTCTACATTCTGCATTCTAAATTCTAAATTCAATATCATGCAATTAGCGAATATCAAAATTTCAAATGTATTGAGTTATCCTTATCACCCCGATTTGCGTAAGGTCGAAGGGGTCAGATTTTATAATAGGGAAGATGTTAATGTAAATGTACTTATCGGTCCCAATGGTGCTGGTAAAAGCTGATTTTTGAATATTATCCATCAATTGTTCAAGGTCGGTATTATGAATGATTATGTCTATGATAAAGCCTATATACTCCACAATATATCATCTGAATATACGAAGACGATTTCACTGAATGAACAATATACGGAATGATTACATGCTCATTTTTCTACTCCTGATAAACCCTCTCATGTCTCTATTGATCTTACGATTACCGAACATGACTATGATAATATGAAATATATCGTACAATATAAAGATATCTTCCATATGCTTATCCACAAATATAGTTCATTGGAAACCGTATATCCTGATATTTCTCATGAAGAAATCCATAACATACCTACATCATTCGTTTTGCATTGTATATTTGATGTTCAAAAAAACACTATTGCGATTGATGAAAAATCTCTCTCTTCACAAGGAAAATTTGTCTTGTTGTATATGCAGACATTGGAACTCATTCAGATTTGTATAGATCTTTACAATGAATTTGAGAGGAAGGGTAATCAACCCTCTCTTATTCCTTTGAAAAATGGTATCGCTTTTGTTTCTATGAATAGGAGTCTCAAGCATATTCCTCATATCATCAATCCTCATACATGGAATGAGCTTATAGGTGATAAAAATTCCTCTTCTCATCATGCATATATCGGCTTCTATCTCTGTGTCAAGAAAATATGGAATATCATCTCCAATCATCGAAGCCTTAAGATGACAAAAAAAGATATTGCGAATTATCCTGAGAGATTGAGAGCGTCTGAATTCTATACTTCGCTTGAATTTATCATAAAAAAATATTTCAACAAAACATTAACGGTAGAATATCGTAATGATCTATTGGAATTTTATCTTGTAGATATTTTTGGTAATTATATCCCGTTTTCTGGACTGAGTGATGGAGAACAATCGTTCCTGTCTATTATTTTTACTATGTATGGATATGATCTCAAACACGGTATGATTATTATTGATGAGCCCGAAATTCATTTTCATCCTCAGATGCAAAGAAGTTTCGCTAGGATGATAGAAAAAATCAATCAGAATATCTGAACCCAATTTATATTGTCTACTTACTCTCCTCTCTTGATTAACGAGACGAACATCGGGAACGTCTATAGATTTTCTAATATCAATGGTGAAACCCATATAAAGAATCCATTTTTCACGCTATCATCTGATGAATCAACACTTATCCATCTGCTGAAATTTGAGAATCTTTCCAAGATATTTTTTGTCAACAAGATCATCATGGTCGAAGGAGAGACTGATGCATATTTTTTTGAATTTTATCTGAGATATCTTCACACGCTTCCCGAACGGAAACCATATATCACGGATTATGAAATCATCAATATCAACGGTAAATGAAGCTACAAAGTCTGGAGCAGATTCCTTGCAAGATTCGGACTGAAATCATATTTCATAGGCGATCGGGATAATATTGTGGACTATGGGTTTATGACACAAGCCGATCTAAGTTATTATTACAAACAAGCTAAAACACATTATATGTGACTCAAAAAGAGCGGAAAGACTCATCGTCATTACAACAAATTGGTCGATACACTTAGAAATATATTTCCACAGAAATATAGGAAACTGATTGCAAGCATAGATGCTCTGTATTCCAAAAGCGTCTATATTCTCAAAAAATGAGACATAGAGACCTATCTCGGTATGTCAGAAAAATGATTGGAAGAAACAGTAAATTTCTGTCGCAATAATTTTAAACAACGGCTGGAAAATAAGCGTTTTGCTACATGTAGAAAAGAATTTTTAGAAATATTCGCCGCTATATTTAAATAGTGTATTTTTGTGTATTTTGTAGATAGACGTATATAAGAACACTGACTACTACTACGATTGCTATTCCTATGAGAAGCAGATTTTTTTTCTTTTCTGTGGTGATTTTTCCATCTATATCTACTAATTTTTTTTCTAAGAGATCATTTTTGGTCTGTTCAGCTTTGTCCATTTTTTCTTGTAATTTACTTTCTGTTATTCTGAGTCTTTCCTCTAGTCCTTCGATGACTATTTTTTTCTCTTCCAATATTTTATCTTTGAGTTGTTCTCTTTCGGTGATGCTCTTGTTGTATAGTGTTATTTTTTCAGCATTATTTTCTATCTCCTGTAATTTTTTTTGAAATGCATAAATCGCTTCTTCTTTTTCTTTTATGATTACGTCTTTTTTCTTGCTCTTTTCTTCTTCTGTCGTATATCTTCTCAATTCCTTCTCTGCATCATGTATCCTTTGTTGGAGCAATGATATTGATTTGTTTTTTTCTGTTATTGTCCTACTCTTCTCTTCTATTGCTTTATCTTTTTCTCTATATACTATTAGAAATTTGCTGATATTTTCGTTCATAACCCTCACTTGTTCTTTTTGGAGTCTTGTCTGTTGTTCTGTCTGTGATTGATATGTTTGATATTGAATGATTGCTTGCTGATATATCTCTTCTGATGACTCTCTGATTGCGCTCTCTCTTGGTGTCTGGATTTCTTTCTTGAGTGTTTCTATATCGGCCTTTATATCTTTCATCATATTACTCATATGCTCTTGTTGATCTCTTATTCCATAGAGAGATTCTATAGCATTGATTTTTTCCATCAATGGTTTTTTCATCGTTTCTAGTGTTCTCAAAAATCTTATCTTATCAATCGTTTTTTTCGTGAAATATATGATAAATGCAAAAAGTGGGAAAAGAAGTATCCCTACGATGATATATATTTGATAGTGAATGAGTGATTTTATCATACACTACATAGACTGATAAAAGTTTACATAATATACTAATTATTACATAAAAGTCAATACAAACTTGATGTAAATTCAAAATAAAAACCCAAGACCTTGCTTGAGTTTCTTGTGATATGTGTTTGTCTATTTATCCTTTGAGGATGAAGAATCCTGCGACAACGATAAATATGAGGGAAAGTCAGATGAAAATAAGGTTTTTGAGCTTTTCGTTTTTGATCATTCCTTTGAGTTGGCCTATTTTTTCTTCCAATTTTTGCTTCTCTATGATAGCTTCTTGTTTTTCCTTGTTGTAGTCAGGTAATGCGACCATATGTTTGATCTTGGTTTCCAATTCCCCTACTCTTTGTTGAAGAACAAATATCATCTTGTTCTTTTCTTCGAGCATCTTTTCTTTTTCCTTGAAGATAAGGAAGAATTTCTCTATCTTTTGATCGATAGCATTTTCTACATCACCTTTGTTCGCTAAGCTGGTTGTACTGCTTGTTGTGCTGCTTTGATTGATGATTTCTGAGCTGAGCTCTTGGTGTAAGGTTGCAAATTCTTGCTTGAGTGAAATCACTTCTTCTTTTGCCAACAACACTTTGTTAGCAATCTTTTTGTACGATAGCTTGCCGCTCTTGATGTATCTATCGATAGTTCTTGTAGATATATTCAAAGATTTAGCTGCAACTTCTCTAGTTACATTGTACGTTTTGCTCATAATTACCTGTCATTTAATAATTTAAAATACGTGTACAATTAGCCTATCTATGCTAAGATATGGCATTCTTGCAATCTTGTTTTTCTTATTTTTGTTTATTGGTTGAGATCAAATTTGGTGGGTTCTTGGTATTTTATATCTTTGAGGAGTGATTGCACATATATGGTTATCAATACTCCTTCTATCATACCTAGGAATAAAATCCATGGATAGACCGAAATGAAGTTTGGTGCTCATCCGAAGAATGAGATGGCGACTGGTGTCGCTACATTCTGGAAATATGGTATCCAGAGGAATATGAAGATTAAGATGATGAGGAATAAATAGAACGATTTTCCTTTTTTCATTTTGTATACCCTGTTTATTGGATAAAGATATTTTTTGTTTAGATTATCTTCTTGATAAGGAAGTATATAGCACTCAGGATGACTGATAGTATGAGTGTCTGTACTAAGGTTCCAAGTTGTACGGTTATTCAGAGGTCTAAGTAGTTTACTGTCTGTTCAAAGATATATAAGACGATAATATTGAGTAACAATGAGAAGAGTCATAGGGTGAGCATTCTAATAGGTAGTGTTAGTATTTTTAAGATGCTCTTGAGGACAGAATTGATAAGCCGGAAGACTATTCCCAGAATCCCGAAGATGATGTATGTGTCCCTATAGATGGTTTGGATCTTAAATCCAAGTTCTGGTACATAGTGGACGATAGCATACAATACTGCTCCGTTCACGATGATATTGATCAAAAGGTGTTTAATTGGCTTCATACCTATAAAATCAATTAAAAGTTATTGTTTTCTTGTTGATGGGTAATAGAACTGATAGTTATTTGTCTACTGTTTTCAATATCAAATGAATGGGTTTTTGACAGGTATTTGTCATTTTTGTTAAAAATATGTCAATTCATGTACACTATATGTCTGGACTAGTCGTCTATCAAATCGTCAAATACATCGTTTTGACCATCTTTTAGGTATTGGTGGATTGCATTTCTTGTCGCTAATATGGCGATAACTGCAGCTCTCTTTCTCCTTGGCGATACTTCAAATCCATGGTCTATCATTGTCTGATATGTTCGATGTAAGACATCTTCTATGGGTGTTCCTATGATAAATTCAGACAAGAAGCTGGCTGCTGCGGTGGTTATGTTGGAACAATTGCCGTCATAACTGTAATCAGCGACTTTTTCGTCCTTTACTACTATATATACTACGATATCGTCTCAACAGATAAAATTCCCTTCATGTTGCTTGACGGTAAATTCCTTCATAGCAAAGTTTTGAAGAGGGTTTTTGCTGTATTCCTGTATTATGAGGTTTTGTTCTTCGTTCATGGGTAAGAATATTAATCTAATCTATATCGAAGGTGTTCTATGAGTTTTTTGATCATGAGGATGATTTTGTTGCTAATTTCTACAAATCCTTTTGTTGCTATGATTTCTAGGCGTTCTATCTGGTTTGCTATTTTTTCTACGCTGATCAAAAATTTATTTGAATTGATTTCCAGTATAATATCAAATGAACCGTCAACCATCTCCGTAAACGTAGCATGGACATTGTCCAGGCATATTGTCTGTTGATTGGTGTCTAGAGCTGTTACAAGCGCTGTTTGATTCATATCGAGATATTATATAAAAATGTGGGTACGCGCGGTTTTATGGTTTCTTAAAATAAATGCAATAGAAAAACCGTTTGAATTTTTGTGGAAAAAACGTCTTGATTTTTTTGTAAGAAACATTACATTTTTTTGTAATAACTTTATAGGTAAGTACTTGTATATGTCGAATAGAGTTTTTGACACTGTTGTCAAAAAGTTGATGAAATACAAAGGAAAGCTTGTGGACGGGGAAAAAATCTGAGTCTTACTCAAATCCTCGCTGGCTGAAGATTTTTCTATACAGAAAATGTATAAGATGATCTATTACCTCAAAGTCAGGTGATATCTAGAAAATCTCAAGAAAAACATCTTTTTTGTCAAAGATCCCGATCATAGCTACTCCAAAGAAGAAATTTTGGAGCTTTTTTATCGGACTATTGTCAAAAAACACTGTTCTGACTTCCTCAAAGGAAATCGGTATATCGGTGGTCTCAAGGCGTTGGAACTCAATCTCGCCTCCTATGATATCCCTGATGAATTGACTATCGTCAATCAGTATAAACAGGCTACGGAAGTCGTCATGTTCGACAAACAGGCTATTTTCAAAACTTACGGCAAGAACAAAACTGACAATCTCTTCCCTTTCTTCCGGAAACTGACCAAAAAGATTAAAATATGAACTCAGACCCACCGTGATGGGCAAGCTTTCCCTATTGCCGGTTTGGAACTCGCTATCCTAGAAAGCTTGTACAATCCTGGCATGATTGCTCAGGGATATATCAACGAACTCGTCAAAAAAGTGATAAGGAAGCACCACAAAACCCTGGATATCAAGATTTGGGAGTCGATTTTGAAAAAAAACAAGCACAATACCAGCATCAATAGGCTGTATATGCTTGCAAAAACGATAAGTCCGGATTTAGCTGATAAACTAAAGAACCTTATCAAAAGATATGGGTATTTCATATAAAATCATTAAAGATTGACTTTGTATATTAAATATATATAGTGTTTTTAATAAACAAAAATTACTATCTAAAAATCAATAATTTATATTATGGCTACACTAGGACTTGTTTCAGTAGTAAAAGATGGCAAGGTCGTCTTTAAATGCGTTGCTGGTATGGATGGCATGGCAGCGAGGAAGGTCGCCGCCAAGATCAGGAAGCTTCCTTTTGATCACCTTACAGTGAAATTGCTCTATCAGCTTTGTATCGATATGCGGTTTGGACACAAAGAAACCCTTGTCGTGCAATCTGAAAATGAAAATTATTGCGATGAATCTATTGCCTGTGATCCGAGGCCAGAAGATGATTTATATGAAAACAAGGATAAGTTCAAAGATCCTAAATTCAATCCTCGATGGGAATGCGGACTTTCTGATCATGTGAGCATTGTGAAATTCTGACTGTATTTGAAGACTGGTAACCCAGTCTTTCTTTATTTAGTGAATTCTTTTGCGTATCTGTTCATGGTCTTCAGATATTTTCCTGGATGTAGTTCTACATCCTTTTTTAATTCTTTGGGTGAGATCCATTTGATGGCTTCCACCTCTTCTTTCTGGAAGGTAAATTCCGAGATATCTTTGTCTACTGTAGCGAAAAACCGTTGTCAGAAATAATGCCTTTCTCTTTCTATCTTGTATTTCGGTCATATTGTGAATGATATATCAATAAGTCATAATTCTTCTTGTGTCTCTTTGATGATATTTTCTTCATAACTCTCCCCTTTCTCTACTGTACCCGCGACTGCAGGTCATCGCTTCCCTGGGTTATGGGATTTGGAAAACGCTCTCTGAGCGATCAAAATATCTCATTGTGAATTCGTTAATCGTAATGCTGAAACTCTGTAATACTCATTCTGAGGATCTATATCTTCTTTGGATTTATATCATATTATATTGTCGTTCTCGTCTACGACGGTGAATAGATTTCACATATGATTTCGTAAAAAATAAATTACCCAACACTTCCTTCCATCTCCATTTCCACTAATTTATTCAGTTCTCCTGCATATTCGAGTGGGAGTTTTTTTATTACTGATGAGAAGAATCCATTGACGATCATGGTGGTCGCTTTGTCCTTGGTCAGTCAGCGGGACATGAGGTAGAAAAGTTCAGATTCATCTATTTTTCAAGCGCTTGCTTCATGCGCTACGATAGCGGTGTCGTTATCTGATTGGATATTGGGAATAGTATTAGACACAGAATCATCGTCGAATAACAAGGCATCGCATTGGGTATGATTAGTCGCTCATTTTGCTCATTTGGCGATTTTTACTAATCCGCGGTAGGTGTTGATTCCACCTGCTTTTGATATCGATTTTGCAACTATGTTTGATGAGGTATATTTTCAAATGTGGATTGCTTTGGATCCGGTGTCTTGATGTTGTCACTGTCCTGCTACAGCGATTCCCAGCATATCCGTTTTACTATGATCTCATTTAAGTACTGAACATGGATAGAGCATTGTCGTGCAAGAACCGAGGTTTCCATTGACTCGTTCCATATAGCCATGCTCCTCTATCAGCGCTCTTTTAGTATTTAGATTATAGGTATTCGTTGATCGATTTTCTACGGAAGAATATTTCATCTTCGCATTTTTACCCACAAAGATTTCAACTAATCACGCGTGTAATGATGCTTTGTCGAACTTTGGTGCTGAACAGCCTTCGATATAACTTCCCTCGGCGTCGTCTTCTATGATGATCATAGTGTGTTCAAATTGTCCTCATGCGTAGGTGTTCATGCGAAAATACGCTTGTAGTGGATCAGTCAATTTAACTCATTTAGGAACATAAATAAATGTTCCTCCACTTCGGACAGCTCCGTGTAATGCAGCGAACATATGGTCGTTTGCAGGGACCAACGTCATGAAATATTTCTTTACTAATTCTGGATATTTGATGACGGCTTGTGGCATATCTTCAAAAATAATTCCTTGTTTGGATCGTTTTTCTTGTATCTGATGATAGACATTCAATGAATCGTACTGTCCTCCTGCTCATGCTAAATATTTTTGTTCTGCTTCTGGGATTCCTAACCTCTGAAATTTTTCTTTGATTTCTGTCGGAACATCTTCCCGCTTGTTCGCATATCATTCGTTATCTTGATGTGGTTTAGCGTAGTAGACGATATCGTCGAGATTAAGTTTGGATAACTCTGGTCATCGTGTCGGAAACCCAAGATTTCGGATGATTTTTTCTGATGATTTCTGATGATTGTATACTTGTTTTTTTAGTATTTCCAAGCATTCCAAACGGTGCTGGAGCATTCGTTCTGGTTCTTTTTGTTCAGCAGAAATCTTCCTGACGGTGTCTTCTGTGAGACCGGTGAGGTACAGTTCGTAGTGTATGTTGTCTGACGATTCAAGCGTCGATTTTAAATTCATAAAAGGTAGAAGGTGGAAGGTAAAAGGTGGAAGCTATGAAAAGTTTTTTAAAAGCCTGATTGTAATTCTATCATTCTGTAGTAGATTCATTTCTTTTTCAAAAGCTCTTGATGTGTTCAACTTTCGACTATCTTTCCTCACTTACTTAATACATGAATAATATCTGCTTGTTTCACTGTCTGTAATCTATGGGCTACCACGATAACTGTTCTTCCTTTGAAAAGATCAGTAAATGCATGGGCGATATCTTCTTCTGAAAAACTATCTAATGAACTTGTTGGTTCATCTAAGAAGATAATTTTAGGGTTTTTGAGGAAGAGTTTTGCTATAGCTAGTCTTTGTTTTTGTCCTCATGATAATTTTATCCCCCTTTCTCCTATTTGGGTTTCCAATCCGTCCTTGAAGTTGTGGATGAATTCACATCTTGAAAGTTTTATTGCTGTGTCTATCTCTTTTTTTGTGGGTTTCTTTGTTGTTCCGTATAATAGATTATCTCGTATACTGCCGTCGAAGACGCTGGGATCCTGAGTCAGATATCCTATATGCTTATAATAGTCTTTCAACGCTACCGTACTCAATATCTGTTTATCTACTATGATATTTCATTTGTTCGGATGGACGTATCATGCGATCAATTTCAATAACGTAGTTTTGCCTGATCCGCTTTCACCTACGAAGGCTGTCTTCTTTCCGCCTTCTATATGAAGAGAGAAATTATTCAAAACATTCTTGTTTCCGTAGCTGAAGTTCATTTTATCCAGAACGATTTCTCATGTATGGAACTTGAATATCTTCCCTTCTTCATATCCTTTGAGTTTAGGTATCTCATCGAAGGTATTCCATAATTTTTCAACGAAGACGATCTGGCTATAGTAATTCCCCATGATATCATTGATTTCGAAGAGTGTTCCTGTTATCTGATTCATTAGCATCCATATCAAGGTGAATTCTGCGAATCATGCAGTACCGTTGAAAATCTGTATACCATATCGGAAAACTAATCCTATTTTGGTGAAATCTAATAACGCTCTTGGAATATCGCTTGCTATGATAAATCATTTGCTTTCTTTTTTGTCTCGATATATGAGTTGGTGAAAGAAATCATAGAGTGTTTTTAATTCTTTCATTATTTTATTGTTCTGGAGGATTTCGAATTTGGACATGATCGTTTTGACGAGAAATCTATCAGCTTTGATATATACATCTCTCCTGAGATTTCTGATTGGCTTCATTTTCTTATTTCCCCGTCGTGCAAAAACAATCATGAAAATGAATACCAAGAGCACAACACCTAATGTCGTCCATCATAGATTTGTGATAATAACGAAAAAAATTGTTCCTACGTTTATGACATTTCTGACGACAGGTCATAATAATACGTCATGCAGGATCATCTTTCGGTTGTCGTTTCCTTTCTGGATGATGCTGTTCGCTTGTCCTGTTCATAAGGTCTCTATCGTATTGTTGTCGGCCTTGAGATATTTTTCCGTATATATCTTGTAAGTCTTATCCTGAAAGAGTCTGACTGTAATTTTCCTCATTGTCCTGATGAAGTAGTTCGTTCCATAGTTTATGATCGTCAATATCAGGAAGATGATGAAGTAATATTTGAACATATGATAATCTTTGATCTCTATTCCTTTTATGGCTTTGCTTATCAGTAATGCATTAATCGGTCGAAGTACTCCGAATCGTGCAGAGGTCAAAATAAATCACGTATAATGTCGTTTGAAATATTTTATGGGTGCTAATAGTTTTTTGAGTGTTTGCATTATTTTGTTTCTGGAGAAGTAAAACCTTCTTTCTTGATTTTATTCACTAATTTCTGATCTCCTTCTTGGACGATTTTCCCTTCTTCCATGACATAGACATGATCTACGGGAATATGTTTCAGGATATCAAAGATATGCGTGATGATGATGAAGGTGTTTTTGTCGTGGTTTAACTTTGACATCATTTTAGCTACAGACTTGAATGCATCTACATCCAATCCGCTATCTATCTCGTCGAGGAAAATATATTTTGGTTGGAGTAATTTCACTTGAAGTACTTCTATCTTTCTCCTCTCTCCTCCACTAAATCCAACATTCAAATCTCTTCGAAGGAACTCCATATTGATTCCTAATTCCTTCATCAACGGCTCTATGATTTTTTTGAATGCGAGAAACGATGTTGTGGTTCCGTTTTGTGCATCGTAGATTGAGCGTAAAAATTCAAATAGTTTGATTCATTTTATTTCTGGGATATGTTGAAAAGCTACAAAGATTCATAATTTAGCTCTTTCGTGGGGAGATAAAGGTAGAAGGTCGAAGGTAGAAGGTGGAAGGTCTCATTTTTTTTCATTCGTAATTTGTAATTGTCCATTGGTAATTGTATATTTAGGGTGTCACATGATAGTCATGGCGAGCGATGATTTCCCTGATCCGTTCTTCCCGATGACACAGTAATTTTTTCCAAGAACAAAAGCCATAGAGATATTATCAAGAATACTCTTTTTGTCTATTTGAACTGATAAGTTTTTGAGTGTTAACATTCTTGATGATAAATTGATAAAAGCTTCGCGATAAAATGATAAATGATATTTTTTTTTGTAGGGGCGGATATTATCCGCCTAGGCGATTGATAATCGCCCCTACTTTAGTACGGATAATATTACTTATGTAAGTTGATAAAGTCGCCGGTATTGCCATAAAATTGATTGAACATGTCGTTGATATATTTTTCTGCATTGTAATTTCCTTTGCTTCTTACATCAAGCGTATTATTGATTCGTCATTGATTTATCTTTTGTATTTCTTGTAATATTTTTTTTTCGTCTTCTGTGAAAAAATCTTTGTATTTGATTTCTTGTCCTGCTCTCTGTTGTTGCTGCTCTTCTTGATTTTCCTGTTTGTTCTGCTCTATCTTTTCTAGCATCTCTTGGACGGAATTTTCTATCTGCTGGTTGATCTGAGCATCATTCTTTGTCTGGTTGCAGAGCTCAGTTATCAGCGCTTTGTTATCGCTTTTTAATGCTTGAATGGTATTGCTATGAAGCTGTTGATATTGTGATAATCATTGAGCTCATTTGATCATAGAAGGTAGGATATTCTCGTATGGTGTCTGGATGCAAATGAGCGGGTTTTCGATCTTGTTTTCAAAATCAGAAGAATATTTTTGGGTATTTCTTTTCATCTCAAATTCCAATCCTGCTACCTGTTCTTTGCTTGTATCCAAGATGCCACGGAGTTTTTCATAGCATTCGTTTCCTAAACTGTTCATTTTTTTGTCTATATATTTTTCTTCCTCCGTCAATGTTTCTCTGATATTATGTATAATTCCGTTGATGTCCTGCATATTGCTGATGATGCTCTGTCCTATACCATAACAGGTCTTGATGTCTATCACGGAAGATAGTGATTCGACGGTAGATTCGTTTTCATTAATAGCTTTGTGTATTGTTTTGGATGTTGATATTTTTTTGGCTATAGTGAAATTCTGTTGCGCTTGTGCTATAAATGTTTGTGCTGTCTCTAGTCATGAGATGCTACTCTGCAAAGCGTTTTTGTATGCTAATAGTGTCTGTATAGTTCCACGATTGTAATAGTCCTCGCTCTTGGTTCCGCTTATGAGCAGTAATGCTTGTTCGTATTCGTGACTTTTTATCGCTTCATTGGCTTGAATAGTCTGTTCAATAGTGGCTATTTGCTGTCCTAATGTGCTTGTCACTGGAATGTCTGTATCTCTGGATAACGCATCATAGAGTTTTCCTTCGTTGGCTGCATTAATTATAAATATACAGGAAAAAATCAATCATATGCCTGCTATGATAGTGAACATGCTTGTGTTTTTCTGGCTATTATATTTTGTCTCCATATACCAAAATATTTAGGATAAATATCCTGGCTTTAGGGTATATATTTGCGGATAACTTTCAATGAATACTTTTAGAAATCGTATTGTTGGAGTATCTTGTTGATTTCGTTGAGGTCAGGCAAGATATCGTCTCTGAAGACGGTGAAGTTTTTGGTCATTATTTCCTGTTTCTGGAATAAGATATCGTATTTTTGCTGAAGAAGTCCAAGATAGAAGACGAGTTTCCTGACTATGCTTGTCCTTGCATTGTATTGAATTCTATTTTCGTTTGCACAGTTTTCGTATTGTATAGAATCTGCTAATGAGATATCCATTATATTTTGATCATATCTATCTATTGCTTCAAAATATGTCGTGTCGCTGATTTCTTTGTCTTTGAGACATGCTTCCCTATCGCTTTTGAGTATCGCCATTTCCTGTCTCATGTATATAGAGAGCATATCTCATTTTTGGAGTTCTTGTTGGCAATCTGCAAGGTATTTGGTCAGTGCCTCTTCTTTATTTTCAGCGAGATCCAATATCGTTATGACATCTGTTTTTGTTAATTCTTCCAATCTCTTTATCGTTTCAAGCACTTCGCCTTGATTGTTGATGAGCTCCAAATCTTTTCCTGCTACGAGTAGATGTAATTTGATTGCTGTATAGCTCAATTCGTTGATGAGAAATCCATGTTCTATCCATTGAGGATTCTGCTCTTCGAAAACAATATCCGCTATTCCTATCTCTTCAGCTTGTGAAGGAGTCTGGAATGCTATGATGCTACCGAGCATAAGTGCTGCGAGAATAATCTTTTTCATGAGTTCTCTACTAAAATCTAAATGATTATTGAATTACATTTACCAATTCCGCCATAGGCAGGAAGATTGATCCTACGATGACACCTATAACGACCGCTATTATTGCCATGAGAATCGGCTGTATGAGATCCATAAGGATATCTATTTTTGTCTGGAGCATATCACGATAAAAATCGGCCATCTTCTTTAAGACCTCCGTAATATTTCCTGTATCTTCACCTACGTGGATGATCTGGACCAATATCGGATCGAATAACGATGATCATTCCATCGATTCGGAAAATGAGAATCCAGCATTGAGGTTTTCTTTGATTTCCAATACTTTTTTTTTGTAGAAGAAATTGGTGAAGGTATTTCCCATAAGTTTGAGTGATAAGATAGGACTCACTCCTGCGCTATATAATTGGCTCAATAGTTTTGAAAATCTGTACATATAATACGTTTTTACGACGCCTGAAACCGCTGGTAACGTCACCATTAATTTATCTATGAAGACTTTGAAGGCCAAAACATATTTGTATAAAAATCTATATAGAAGAACACTACCTATGATGATTAGCAAAATAAGGAACCAGGTGTTTTTTATGAATCCTGATGCGTTCATCATAAATTTCGTCAAACTTGGCAACGATTCTTGATTGGGAAACATTGTCACTATAGTTGGGATGACATAGATAAGCAATATGGTCACTGCTACGACGGCAAAGACGACAAGTACTATCGGGTAGGTCATCGCTTTTTTGATCTTTCCATTGATTCTTTGGTTATTTTCAAGCTCTACTGCTATTTCATCTAATATTTCTGGTAGATTACCCATATTTTCTGCTGATCTTACTAATTCTATCTCTTCTCTATGGAAAAAATATTCGTGATTTTCCATCGCTTGTGAAAGGGTGTATCCTTGTGTCAATTGATTGATCAGATCTTGGATAATCATAATCAGTCCTTTATTTGTTTCTGAATTCTTGATAGAGAATAATGCGTCTCTGAGTCCTAATCCCGCTCTCTGTGCAACTGCCAGCAATCTGAAAAAATTCGTCTTTTGTTTGAGTTTGGGAGCAAAAAACTTTTTGATGATGAATTTTTCGAAGAATCATAATTTGCTGACTTCCATACTTTATCACTAAATGCTTAAGGCTTATGGCTTGAGGCTTGAGGCATGATAAACTTTTTTGCTTGTATCGTGCTTTAAGCTTTGAGCTTTTTGCTTCAAGCTAAAATTTATTTGTCAAATCTTGCTTTTACGTATCTGTATACTTCATCAAGCGTCGTCATTCCCTTGATGATTTTAAATACTCCATCTCTCTCTAGATTGATCATACCTTTTTGCAACGCTTCGCTTTCTACTTCAAATGCTGATTTACCATCGAGCAAAAGATTTTTTATCTCGTCGGTATAATCCATCATTTCAAAGAGACCTACTCTGCCTTTGTATCAGCTTCCACCACAGACAGGACATACCTCTCCGCTTGTTGGATCTTTACCGCTTCCTGAATAAATCATTGCATTGTTGATGAAATCGTTTCGTTGTTGTTGATTGATTCCTCTGCTCAATATCTCTTTTTTGAGTGCTTCTTTTTCGAAGTTTCTAAAACTCTCTTTGGCAAATTTATATTTCGGACTATCTTTTACAGATATCTGGACCTTGCAATGTTCGCAGACTTTTCTTGCCAATCTTTCTGCCATCACGAGATTGAAGGTTCCCACTAGCATGTACGGTTTTGCTCATAAGTTGTATACTCTGGTAATCGTCTCTGCTGATGAGTTGGTATGTACAGTGGAAAATACCAAGTGTCCGGTCATCGCTGATTCCATCGCCATATCCAAAGTCTCTCTATCACGAATTTCTCAGACCATCATAATGTCTGGATCTTGCCTAAGCCCTCATCTGAGTCCATTGGCAAACGTAAATCCGATATCTGATCTGATCTGCGCTTGATTGAGTCCTGGCATCTTGTTTTCCACTGGATCTTCATAGGTGATGATATTCACTTCTGTAGTATTTACATAATCAAGGCATGCATACAGTGTTGTTGTCTTACCTGAACCTGTCGGTCCGGTCATAAGTATGACGCCGTTTGGATATTTCAGATGTCTGAAAATGATTTCCTTGTTGCTTCCTTCGATACCCAATTGTTCCAATGGTGGAATCTTCTTGGATTTGTCCACGATACGCATCACAAGACATTCTCACCGTACGCTTGGAAACGTGTTTGCACGGAGATCAATCTCTTTATTTGTTAATGTAACATTAGAGACTCTCGCATCTTGCGGAACTCTTTTTTCGTCTGGTCTCATTTGACCAGATTCAATCTTGAATTTTGAGATGATGCTTTCATGAAGATTCTTTGGATACTGCACAAGCTCATGGAGTAATCCATCTATCCTAATTCTAATTCTACAATAATTCTCTAATGGCTCGATGTGGATATCTGATGCTCCTTCTTCTACTCCTACAGTCAAAAGATTTTCAAAAATCTTCACCACGTCAGATTGGAGAACTGCCTCGTCTAATTTTGCTTTGTAATCGATTTCGACCATATATATTAGCTTAAAGTTTAAAGCTTGAAGCTTAAAGCTTTTGGCTTTCGGCTTATATTCAATTATACCCGAGAATGCTGAAAAATGCAAATTTTCATGTATCTTTTTTTAACAGGAGAACCCAATTATTGATACCTATACATGAAAATTTATCCATCCTTCTAGCCAAAATCACTAAAATGTGTTTTTGGAGAAGAATGTACAAATTCTGAAAGAGAAATTTACCCATTTTTCAATCAAAGTTATTGAATCATATCTTTGAAGGAAAATGTGCAAAAAAATAGGAAGAAAAATCCAATCAAAAACGCACTTTTCTTTTGTTGTCTGTGTGTATATGTAAATATTATTGACATATTATTTTTTTATTTCTTTGTTTTGTTGTTTTTCGCTATTTTTTTTCTATACTTTAGCTACTTTACTCGTTATTTCTCTATATGAATCCTGATCTCTGACTTATCATCGTTGGTGTCCTTCTTTGACTCGTTGTATGATATCTCGTTGCAAGAATCTATTTCATGTTCAAAATAAAAAAACAGAGAAGTGATGCTGTTACCAGATCACGCAATGTCGTACTTGGACACGTGAATGAAAAAATAGCTCCTCTTTTGCCTAATTTTCCGTATTTCTACAAAGATCTCGTGTTTCTGTGAAAAGGCGTCGATTACTTGGTTTTGGATTGACTTTCCAAGGGAAATCTGAATAAGATAGTGTTTCTGGAAATTAAGACAGGCACTTCTACGCTCAATAGAAATGAGCAGATGGTCAGAGATTGCGTCAATCAGAAAAGAGTGAGTTATGAAATTTGGAAAAACTAGTGAATAGTGAAAAGTTAATAGTGAAAAGTGAAAGATTTGTCTGAATGAACTATTGTATTTTACAATAGTCCATATAGAACCCATACCATCGTTTTTCACTGTTAGTTATTAGTTGTTAGTTAAATTTATAGGGTCGTGGTGATTCCCTCTTCCAAACCTTGGCACGGGAATGACGATGTAAAATAGGGTCGTGGTGAAATGGTATCACGTCGGTCTCCGAAGCCGTAGTCGTAGGTTCGATTCCTACCGACCCTGAACTAACCAGCTTTGCTGGAATGCTAAATGCTAAGTTCTAAATGTTAAGTTCTAAATGTTAAGTTCTAAATGCTAAGTTCTAAGTTCTAAATGCTAAGTTCTAAGTTCTAAATGCTAAGTTCTAAGTTCTAAATGCTAAGTTCTAAGTTCTAAATGCTAAGTTCTAAGTTCTAAATGCTAAGTTCTAAGTTCTCTATTGATGAATAAAAAATTGCTTATCATATTCGATTATCTCAAGGAACTTTTTCCTAATCCAGAAACGGAGTTACACTACTCTACTCCTTTTCAGCTTGTCGTAGCGGTAATGCTGTCTGCACAAGCGACAGATCTACAAGTGAACAAAGTCACAGAAAAATTATTCAAAAAAATACAACATTCTGAAGACCTTTTGACGATGGGATTGTCAAAATTCGAGAAGGCTATTTCTTCTATAAATTACTACAAGACCAAGGCGAAACATATCTATGCAACAGCAAAAATAATTCAGAATACAGAATTCAGAATGCAGAATAAAAATTATAAAGATGGAATACCGGATACGATTGAAGAGTTGGTAAAGTTACCGGGGATTGGTATCAAAACCGCGAAGTTGATTGCACATTGTGTATATGGACAGTTGCATATTGCAGTAGATACCCATATCCATAGAGTTGCGAATAGATTATGATTAGTCAAAACCAAAGCACCTGAAAAAACCTCAGAGCAGCTTGAAAAGATCATCCCTGATAGCTATAAAGAGCACGCACATCATGCATTAGTATTGTTCGGTCGTTATCATTGCAAAGCAGTGAAACCAAAGTGCGAAAGCTGTAAATTAAAAAAGCTTTGTGACTATTATAAAAAGACATCCTCCCCTTTTTAAGGGGAGAAAGAAAAAGAGGGGTTTTACTATACATACATACATGAAAACCTGGAAATGATTTGCATATGAATCCAAAAATAAGGCGTATGCTAGAGAAAATAGGACATATATGACAAAAACTGAATGACTTTTTTGGTATTGTATACTTAGAAAAAAATGATTAGGATATAGATTCCTTAGACAGAAACCTATTGAAAATTATATTCTTGATTTCTATTGTTCTAAATTATTATTGGCTATAGAGATTGATTGAGTAAGTCATGATGAGAATATTGTATATGATAGAAAAAGAGATCGTTATCTTGCTTCCTTGTGAATTAAGACTATAAGGTATAGAGATGAGGATGTATTGAAAAATATGGAGGGAATTGTTATTGATTTAAAATATTGTATTAGGGAGAGAGAGAAGGAACTTGAGATATAAACCCCTTCCCTAGATATAAACCCCTTCCCTTCGGGTATTCCCCTTAAAAAGGGGAAGAGACCCTTTCCTCGCATCGGCGAGGCATTCCCCTTAAAAAGGGGAAAAATTTAGTTGGTTATTTGTGAAGTTATGTGGAAGTTAGTAGAACCACAATGGTGAGTTAATCTGTTGAAATGATTGTTTGCGTGGATGCAAGCAAGTGTTTTTTGGTCGTATCGGATTCCTGTATTGGCTGATATTTTTGTGTTCACCTACCCTATCTACTTACTTGCATTGTACGGATACGGTATGTTCAAAAAAAAGATCTATTATAAAATATCCGGACTTTTCATCTGAATGGGTGTCGCGATAAGTTTTCTTTCCAATATCGGTGTCCAATTCTTTATCGATAAGACGAGACCAAATATCGTTCTATGATTGGCTGATTTGAAAAATGAAACCATCCTTCATCGACTTATGCCAAAGAGTAGTTTTCCTTCTGATCATGCTGCACTTACTATGAGTATCGCTATGATGTCACTGTTCCGAGGGATAAAAAACAAAGACAGAAAATTCCTCCGATTTGGAGGAATCCTCATTATATTTTCATTGGTTACGTCATTTGCTAGGATAACTTCATGAGTTCATCGGCCGACCGATATCGTTGGAGGAAGTCTTATCGGTATTCTAGTTCCGCTTCTCTTGATGTGGAAACCTATCTATACTTTCTGAACCAAAATAGCCAATAGAATAGCTAAATTGATTTAGGCTGTTACTGCTTTGAAATTTTCTAGATTCGCTTTCAAGACAAAAGACATCTCTGTTCATCCCGCATCTTTACCACTGATCTTGATGTTTCCATCAGAATTTTTTTCTACTTTATAGGAATTTATTATTTTTTCTATATTTACTAAAGCATTATCTATATCGCTTCCTTTATCAATATTGAATTTTCCTAGATATTTCCCATTTGCTTCATTGTTTTTTGTTTTAATATCGTTCAAAAAACTTTTTATATTGGTTTGATTTAATATGTTTCCATATATTTTTTCCTTGTTGCTTGTAACATCATCAACCAATAACGAGAATGCACTTGGAGTCTTATCAGCTTTTAAAAAGATATATTCATAATTATTGAATGCATATGTCACTTTTTCTTTTTCTATTATTGCTAAGTCGGCTTTTAAAGCTGCTTCTTTCCGTGATTTTAGCTGATCTTTTGCTGTTTCTGTACTAGAGATTTCTTGATTGTTTAATGTTACATATGTATATGTCTTCGTATTTGTATTGTATGCTAATCATAATTCTTCTGCTATGTTTTGTGGATTTTCTGCTGGTGTAGTAGTAACTGCTGGCATTTCTTGTATTTGATCTCAGATATTAATAGTCACTTTTGTAGATTGTCCAACTTCTACATAGGTTAGTATGTCTCCTATTTTCTTTTGCTCTATAGGTACAATCGTTCAATTTGCACGTATGATCTGTAATTTCTCTGGAGATTTGCTGACGTCAATCACTTCATGAATTGTTTTTTTGTATCATTCTGGATTAAGTTCTCCGTTGGTAAAGTATTTGTTTTTGTCTATAAATGTGAGTGTTTTTTTATCGGTTTCATTATCTTCTATTTGCTTATTTTTTATTTTTGTTCAATTGTGGAGGCTGTTTTCTGTCATCGTGTAGTCCAAATCTTTGCCGGAGAAAAGTGCAGCAGTGAGATATCTAGCGACATCATGGTTGTTTTGGATTAGATATCTTTTTGCGTCTTGATTTTCCCCTAATACTAAACCTTGTTCGTTGTGTCAGGTATCTTCATCGTTTCTCGGTGCTTGTATCTGAGCGTTTGCGCTAGCGACTCTATTTCGGATAGCATCATCTTCCAATAACGCTGTAAGTATAGCCTTTATAGCCTTGATGTTTTCTATTTGATTGTCTTTTATACCCATGATGCTTTCCTTCTTGGTTTCTTTGTTTTTTTCTATGGTTACGATATCATTGATATTTAAGCTTTTTTCGCTTTTTTTGTTGTAGATATCCAATCATGCTTGCAGTGTGTTGACGTCGATGTATTTTATATAATTTTCTGAGGCAAGTAGATTAACATAGGTTCCTCTGTTTTCTTCGCCGAACATATCTTTCATATCTTTAGCTGTTTTTGCTTCTGTGTCTTTCCAGTCCGGATTTTCTTCTATTGTTGTATCTTTACTGATTTCTTTTGTTGCCTCTCTCTGCTCATCAGATAGTTTATATTCTTTTTGGAACACCTCATCGATTTTTTCTGCTGCTCACGGGAATCGTTCGCGCAAGGTAGCTTTCCCGATACCCAAATATTTCAAGATATTGAAAAGCATAGGACCGAAAGTATCGATCAGTGAATCAAATCATTTTTTGAATTTTTCTTTGGCTGATCAGTTGTTTGTAGGGTCAAGACTTTCTTTTACAGTTGTTATACTTTCTAGAAGTTTTTTCTTTTC
>Ga0209450_10000007_pt1 | contig 201376 bp, 175 predicted proteins | sample FrelakmetLWP11LW_FD_187149 | JGI IMG/M metagenome (GOLD analysis project Ga0209450, IMG submission 187149) | Freshwater lake sediment microbial communities from the University of Notre Dame, USA, for methane emissions studies - LWP11 LW (SPAdes)... | ecosystem: Environmental > Aquatic >... | reverse complement strand
CGATCTGGCGGATCCTCTGAATCTAATGGTACATACACTCCACCGCTCTTAAATATACCCAACAGACCTATTGTTAAATCAAGACTCCGAGACACACTTATTCCAACTAGTGTTTCTGGAGCCACTTGGTTTCTTTTGAGATAATGGGCTAGTTGATTTGCCCTTTGATTTAATACTTCGTAGGTTAATTGCTCATCTTCATATACTACTGCTACTCTATCTCTATTGTTCTCGACCACTTCCTCAAATAACTCATGGATGCATTTATCTTTGCGGTATTCTTTATCTGTCTGATTATAACCATAAACCAATTGCTGCATTCTATCTTTAGTCAATAAAGAAATTTCACTTAGAAGAAGATTTGCATCTGAATATTGGCAGCGGTTGATCATGGTTTGGACAAACAAACCAAAAACATCCAATAGATTGGCTATACAATCGTTATAATATAAATCTGCATTATAACGACACTTTATAACCACACCGCCACTATGCCTAGATATGAATAAAATCGAATCTTGCATATTAAAATCATATGCATACATATCTAGTTCAGCACTTGCTATCGCTTTATCTCCTAACAAAGAATTTTTTATATCAATAGGGACTAATGAGGTACGAAATGCTGATGAAATACCTAAGTTATTAGTACGATATTTATTAAACAAGTCACGAAAACTGCAATCTCGACAATTGGATACTTCGTTTAAAGTTTGGCTAACTAGCTTATAAGCCTCATCAACTGTCTCAATGCCCAAAAAATCACAACAAATTGGCACAAGCTCTATTTCTTTCTTTGTTAATGCAAAAGTTCCAATAGTTATATTATTGTCATTATTAAATCTTTTTAAAAAAACACAAAGAGACATAAGAGACAACGTAAATATCAGCTGATCTGAGATAGAGTCTATATTTATTAATTTTACATCAATCTCTTTTTCTGAGTAATTAAACAAATCAATTACCGGTAGTTTTTTCTGATAAGGAAGAGTGGCCGGAAATAACTGATTTCGTATTATTCTCTCCCAAAAACTCTCGGTATCATGCTTCATTTAACTATTTCCTGGATTTGCTTCTAGTTATTAAGCAGTTGTCTATAACTAATAGGTCAAGACTCGCCATATCAAATGTTTCTAGTGCATCTTTTACCGAACACACAATCGGCTGTCCTTTGATATTAAAAGATGTATTAATTACCACGGGAATACCCGTTAATTCTCCAAACTTATTAATCAACAACCAAAACTTATAATTACTATCTTCAGAAACTACTTGGACACGTGCAGACCCATCAACGTGAGTAATAGCTGGTAGTAACTCCTTATATTCATCTCTTACTTGAGCAGTTAACAGCATATACATGTAATCGTCTAATTTGGCCGGTTCCACATCAAATATTTTTGGCGCCGCTTCCATGGTAGCAGCAGGTGCGAAAGGACGAAATCCTTCGCGTAACTTAATTCGTGCATTTAATCGCTCTTTCATTAATGGATCGCGTGGATCCGCTAAAATGCTACGATTGCCCAAAGCTCTAGGTCCAAACTCCATCCTACCTTGAAACCAACCTACTATTTGACCATTAGCTATTTGCTTGGCCACATAAGTACAAAGCTCTTCATTATCATTAAAAAAATCAAAAGAATACTGCTTATATTCTGGAATAAGTAATTTGAGCTCATCAGCGTTAAAATCAGGGCCATAATAAGGCATTTTCATTTTTACAAATGGCTTCGGATTCTGATTCATTTTGTGATAAGTATATAATGCTGCACCTAGAGAAGTCCCATCATCGCCTGCAGCCGGTTGAATAAAAATATTGGAAAATAAACGGCTCTTTTTAATGTAACTATTGGCTGTACAATTTAAAGCCACACCACCAGCCATAACCAGGTTACTCATTCCAGTGCTTTGTTTGTAATACTGCAAAACATGCATAAGCACTCTTTGTAATACAACTTGAATCGCTGCCGCAATATCTTGGTGATGAACCGTTATCTCTTCATCAGTTTGGCGCGCCGATCCTAAAATACCTTCAATATACCGAAGTGTACCTGAATAAGTTGCGCACTCATGCGGAGTACTGTTTTTGTATAGAACCGGTATTGCAAACCTACCTTTATCTTGTAGATCAATCATATCCATTATTAAATGAAAATATTTACTTGGGTTACCATAAGGAGCAAGACCCATAACTTTATATTCATCAAAACCAAATTCAAAACCAAGATATAAGGTAAATACGCTATATAAAATTCCGATTGAATGTATTTCAGGTATTTGTAACAGTATCTCGATATTATTGTTTTCACCCACCGCCACAGTCATATTTTCTTTTTCACCCATTCCATCCGCAATCAATATCAAAGCATTTTTGTAACCACTCAAATAATAACAACTAGCTGCATGAGCCATATGGTGAGGTACTTGGATAAAATCTTGGTTGCGTTTATATGGCCAATCTAAATACTGCTGCAATAATTTCAACTGTGCTTCTCTTGAATAAACTTCTGTGAATAATTCTTTTTTGTATGAGTCTTGATTATAATCACCGGCGTATGGTTCATAATCAAAACCGTGAACAATATAATCAATTTGATCAATGCTCACTCCCCCCTGCTGTAAACAATATTTAATTGCATTAACTGGAAAACAACCAGAGGCTTTATTTTTACTAAACCGCTCTTCAGCAGTTGCAGCAATTATTTCATTATCAATGATCAACGCCGCAGATGAATCAAAGCCCTGAGCAATACGATAATACTTGCTATCTAAGTTTGGGAAATGTGCTCTTTTAAATGGCACACTATTGTGTAGCCCGCTTATTCCAATAATTTTCATATTAAGACCCCAATTAATTAACTTTTCCAACCAAAGCCTAACAATTCCATCTCAATTAGGCGCAGAATAACATTGCCATTTTTTAGTTGAATACAATTTATATTTATTTGAAACCAATAAAGCACTTAACATAACCTTAGCAGTATTTATGGTTAAGGCATAAACAATACTATAATCAATTATTTGTTTAGATAGGCTTCTTATTGCTTTGCTAGAATTATTAGCGCCTTGGGTTACAATAACCATATTTAAATACTTTTTATTAAATATGCTCTGTAACTTATCTATGCTGCTAACAGTATTTATTCGCAATCCTTCTTTTTTTAATATCTTAGCCAAAAAAGGAAGGCAGTATATGCTAAGTTTTCGTACTGAACTTCTTTGCAGAAGTTTCAATTTACCAATAATATTATTGGTTTCTTTTAAAGAACACTCTATAAACATATCAATATCACATAATGAACTTAGCTTATTTAAGCTTTCATGAGATTTTTTATAGGCTTTCAAAAAACTGGTGTCTATACCCATAACTTCGCCAGTTGAGCGCATTTCTGGCCCTAACTTTAAAATCACTCCTGGAAATTTATTAAATGGAACCACCGCATGTTTTACGCAATAATAAGGTTTTGAAGTCTGGGGCTTCCTGATTTCTATCTCTGATAAATCCATACCCAATAAACATCTGGTAGCAATCTCAACATAGGATTTGTGACAGGCTTTAGAAACAAAAGGTATAGTTCTAGATGCTCTAGGATTCACCTCTAAAACATATACTTGCCCTTTATGTATCGCAAATTGTATATTTACAAAGCCTAAAATTTTTAAGTATTTAACAATTTTATATGTAGCATTCTCTATAGCTTTAATTACAAGTTTGCTTAGGGTAACAGTAGGCAGCACGCATGAAGAATCTCCAGAATGAATTCCTGCTGGTTCAATATGCTCCATAATACCAACTATAATAAAATTACCTTTTTTATCACAAATTCCATCTACATCAACTTCTGTGGCATTTTCTAAATATTCATCCAATAAAATGGGGGCGTCACTTACTTTTTTAATGGCGCGCAAAACCTCTGTTAATTCTTTTTTGTTATAAATAATTCGCATAGAACAGCCTCCTAATACATAAGAAGGCCTAGCTACCAAAGGAAAGCCGATCTCTTCAGCAGCTTTTTTCACTCCCTCTATAGAGCAAGCAAAGGAATTTCGAGGTTGTTTTATTCGCAATCGCTTAATAATTGTAGAAAATTTTCTTCTATTTTCAGTAAGATCTATAGTTTCAAAGCTGGTACCAAGAATCTTAACTTTTGCTTCATGTAAATATCGCGCGAGTTTTAAAGGTGTCTGTCCGCCAAATTGTAAAATCACACCAAGTGGTTTTTCCAACTCTATTATATCTAAAACCGATTCTAAGGTTAGTGGTTCAAAATATAATCTATCAGCTATATCGTAATCTGTAGAAACCGTTTCAGGATTACAATTTATCATAATCGCTTCGAAACCGGCAGTTTTTAACGCTTGCAAAGCCTTGACACAACAATAATCAAATTCTATCCCTTGCCCAATTCTATTGGGACCTCCACCTAAAACGATTATTTTTTTGTTATTGTCAGAAGGATTGGCTTCACATTCGTAATCATAAGAAGAATATAAGTAGGGTGTAATAGCTGGAAATTCTGCTGCACAACTATCAATTCTCTTATATACTGGTTTAATATTGAACTTTAGTCTTTTTGTACGAATTAATATTTCTTTTACTTGCAACAATTCAGCAATGCGCAAGTCAGAAAACCCCTTTTGCTTCCAATGCATTAATTGTATTTTAGTAACTTTATTCAAACCCAAACCACAAATATCTTTTTCAAGCTGTACCAGTTCATAAATATGATAAAGAAACCATGGATCAATCAAAGTTATTTTATAAACCATCTTAACAGTAAAGCCAAGTCTAAACGCCTCGGCAATAAACAATATGCGTAATGCTCCTGGATTTTTTAATTGGTTTTTAACTGCGTTTATCGTATATATTTTCTTTAAGTTTTTTCCATAACCAAGCCCGCTAATTCCCAACTCTAAACTACTAAGTGCTTTTTGTAAGGAAGCTTGGAATGTCCTACCTATCGCCATAACCTCCCCTACAGATTTCATTTGAGTGGTTAAAATACCGTCGTGCTCAGGAAATTTTTCAAAATCAAATCTTGGTATTTTGGTCACTACATAATCAATAGTAGGCTCAAAAGAGGCTGGTATTACCCCTCCTACGATATCATTTTTTAATTGGTCTAAAGTGAAACCAACAGCTAACAGCGCAGCAACTTTAGCAATTGGAAAACCTGTTGCTTTAGAAGCTAAAGCTGAGGAACGCGAAACTCTGGGGTTCATTTCTATAACAACTTGTCTGCCAGTTTTAGGATCTACTGCAAACTGTACGTTTGCTCCACCAGTTTCAACACCTATCTCTTTCAATACCAAAATAGCAGCATCACGCATTTTTTGGTATTGCTTATCAGTTAAGGTTTGAGCGGGGGCTACTGTAATGGAATCTCCAGTATGGATACCGATGGGATCAACATTTTCAATGGTGCATACTACGATGCAATTATCTTTTTTATCTCTGATAACCTCCAATTCAAATTCTTTCCAGCCAAGCAGTGATTCTTCAAGCAATATTTCGTGTGTAACTGATTCAATAAAACCACGATGACAAATTTCTAAAAAATCTTTTTCATTAAAAGCAATACCGCCTCCACTTCCGCCTAAAGTGTAGGATGGTCGTATAACAATAGGAAAACCAAAGTGTTTTTGATATTTCCTAGCATCTTTGATGTTGCTTGCGATGTATCCTCGCGGAATATCCAACCCAATACGCAGCATTGCTTGGCGAAATTTATCTCTGGATTCTGCTGCTTCAATTACATGCCTATCTGCACCTATTAATTTCACCTTATGTTTAGCTAGTATCCCTCTCTTATCAAGTTCCACTGCACAATTTAAAGCAGTTTGCCCTCCCATAGTAGAGAGCAGAGCATCTGGTTTTTCTTTACTTAATATCTTATCAATAGTCTGCCAATTTACAGCGTCAATATAAACAGAATCTGCTATTTCTGAATCTGTCATTATAGTGGCGGGATTAGAGTTCAATAAAATTACTTTATACCCAGCATTTTTTAAAGCTTTACATGCTTGGGTTCCAGAATAATCGAACTCACAAGCTTGGCCAATAGTAATTGGTCCAGACCCGATTATAAATACGCTTTTTATACTTTTATTCTTTAACATGGGTATTTTTGAGTTTTTTATAAGCATCAACACTTGTAATAAAGTTTTGGAATAACTTTTTAGCATCCGACGGTCCTGGTCCTGCCTCCGGATGTCCTTGTAGTGCAAATATAGATAAATGTTTATGCATAAACCCTTGAAGAGAATTATCAAACAAGGAATGGTGAGTAGGTATAACTGCATTGGGCAATGATTGCTCAACAACAGCAAACCCATGATTTTGGCTGGTAATCAATACCTGTTTTGATTTATTATCTTGAATAGGATGATTGATCCCATGGTGTCCAAAGAGCATTTTTTTAGTCTTTGCGCCAAGCGCCAATGCCAACAATTGAAAACCCAAACAAATACCAAAGATTGGTATGCTACTACCAATCAATTTTTTGATCGTTTCAATTTCGCTAAGACAAGCTTTAGGGTCCCCCGGGCCATTAGATAAAAGCACCCCATCCGGTTCAAAAACCATTATCTCTTCAAATGTACAGCTATGGGGAAATAAGGAAACATTACATCCTAATCTATCCAAAAGATTTAAAATGCTTCTTTTTACTCCAAAATCTATAACGGCGATATTATATTTGGCTAGTTTATTTTTCAGGTACGTTACAACTTGTACTCCAGTGTCATCTATCAAATAAGATTTTTTAATTCTGGAAAAATTATTGACGGCTTCCAAAGCCTTATCTGCGTTTATGTTTCCGGTCATTATTGCCGCATGCAAAAAACCGCAGTCTCTAATTTTTTTTGTTAGATAACGAGTATCAAGATCACAAATACCAACAACCTTATGTTCATATAAAAAATTTTGTAATGAGTTTTCTGCTTGCCAATTACTAGTATAGCCAGACAACTCCTTAAAAATTACACCAGCCGCCCATACTCTTTCAGATTCTAGATCTTCTCGATTAACACCAACATTACCAATATGAGGATAGGTAAAATTAACAATTTGGTTTCTATACGAAGGATCAGTCAATACCTCTTGATATCCAGTCATTCCTGTATTAAAAACCAATTCACCGCATATTAATCCAGGAACACCTATGCTACTTCCATATAAAATTTCTTTCGTTTCTAATACTAATATAGCCTTCTTCATATAGAGCTACAAAATTTATTTTTATGTGTATATCTTGGCAACTCCTTTGCGAGCAAGCAGTAACAACAATCAAACCTGGTTTAACTTGTCCATTTGTTTTCTTAAGCTGAGCGGCCTCATATCTGTCCATACTTTGTCTATATACTCAAGACAAGCGTCTTTGTCTTTACCTTCTCCTACAGTTATCCATCCTTTTGGAATGGGTTTATAAGTGGGCCAGATTGAATATTGTTCTTCATGGTTCTTAACAACATAGTATTGAACCTCATATTCACTTTCTACTTTTTTTGCTATTTCATTCATTGGTCGATAATCCAAGTAATTTTATGACTCGTGGTTGTGTGTTGTTGTCTTAGAGTAACTCTAAGCAAGCGATTCCTTCTTTGGTTTCTAAATTAACTTCGGCGATACATCTAACTTTGTGATAATTTAATTCACATGTTCCAACAACACGAATATTGCCTTTACCACTTACAAAGTCAGCATTTTCTAGATTTGTTAAGTTGTCATCAATGTCTATACCCAACTCAGTTTCACCCATTGTATCCATGAATTTGATAAAAACATATTTCATCTCCGTTAGTCTTTCCCTAATCTCATCATATTTCTCGCTTCTTGGTTCAAATACGATGGGGTGTCTGCCCTCTGAAAGTTGTTTAACTAGTCTATCCATTTTTGCTCCCACTTTGAGTATGGCCAGCAAGTTTCATAAACTGCTTTAGGGTACAACCCCCTGCATCACAGCTAGGAACAACTACTGACTTACCATTGTAGCTAATTTTTACCAAATAGTTGTTAGCATCTGTTTTAAATAACGCAAAATTCAAATTGGCTGCATAGGGTACTAATTCATCAAGCGGCTTTTGTAGCAGGGTCATGACACATGCAATCGTTATATCGTGGTCAGAAAATAATACATATTTTAGTGGACCCGCATGTTTACTAGCTTTTTGTATGTAACTCGCAACACTTGCTAACATGGATCGCCCCAAAAAATCAGCAAATTCTTTGGTTTTGCATTCAGTTATACGCCCCCATTGCCCTACTGTAATAATCTCTTCAATATCTTGCTTGCTTAATTCAGACGGCATAGGCACGTGATGCAACTGGTAGATATACAAAGTATCTGCTAATCCCACGAGTTGAAAAACATTAGTAAAGTTCAAACCAGTTGCTAAGTTCCACCTTTTAAATTTACTTTTCAACCTAATATCTTTATCTTTCCAATCTGGCCTTGAAATAACATACGGTTTCGCCACTTTAGCACATTTTTCAAACATTAGTTTTTCATTTTCTATTGATAAACCAATATGAACAGGAATAGGTTGGTAACCACTAGGTAATGCTGATTTATCTGCTCCTGGTAAAAGCGGTCCACTCCCTAATGGATATAATCCAAACAATATTGCTTGTGCGCTCACAATAGTTCGATCATGGTCGGTAGAAGAAACAAACATCGTACCACTTTGATAGTACTCTGGTAATAAATTGTACTCGTGAATGTATTTGTTTCTAAGAAAAGTGCCAAGCTGAAATTCTTGTTGCATCCCAAGCGCGGTCAATTGGCCTGTCCCTTCTGCCCACTTATAAGGAGCTTTAGGTATTTCAAGAACCGATGTTCTATCGCCGTGACGAACAATATCAACTGCGAAAACAAGGGTTTCTTTAGCGAAAGCATTAATACTAAAAAACAATATCAATATAGATATAATATTTTTTTGCACAACCATTTAACGCTCCAATTAAAACTAAGATTGTAGGAGAATCATTTAAAGCACCCAAATAGCAACTACAATCATCATCAAAAATTTTTATCCTCTGTCGCATGTTATGCTCACATACTCACCCTCCCAAGTCAAAGTTTTTTAATTTTTAAAAACCTTAAAATCTTATAACAATACCTCGAGCCATTCCTCAAGCTTGTTATATTTTTCGCTTCTTGGTTCAAATATTATGCTGACGTTTGCCGGTTAGGTAATTTTCTTTTATTGACAAGTCAAAGACTATACAATAAGAATAGCATTCTTGGAGGAATTATTTTGATAAAACAATTAATATTAGACGGCAATTCGTTAACCATAAATACATTAGTTAAAACCGGTCGTGATAGCTCGGTAAGAGTTGCTATCAAAGAAGAGAATTGGCAAAAAATCACAGAGTGTCGAGAGTTATGTGAACGATTTGCAAAAGAGGAACGGGTAATATATGGGGTCAACACCAGCTGCGGTGGATTGGTTGATCATCTTCTGCCGCAAAATGTCGTTCGTGAGTTTCAACAAAACTTAATTAAAAGTGTTACTACTCAAGTAGGAGAGTTTCTTCCTGATGAAATAGTTCGCATGGCAATGATTGCGAGATGTAATGCTTTGTGTAGAGGTTACTCTGGGATCAAGCCTACAAATTTAAAAATTTACATTGAGATGATCAATAAAAATATATTCCCTTGTATTCCTAAACAAGGATCATTGGGAGCTAGCGGAGATTTGGGACCATTAGGTTGTATTGCATGTGTTGCCATAGGAGAGTGGAAAGCTCGCTACAAGGGAAAAATTATGCCTGGAAGGGAGGCTATGGATTTGGCTGGAATTCCCCTTATGGTCCTTGATTCAAAGGAAGGACTGTCATTAATTAATGGGACTTCTTGTATGGCCGCTCTTGCTAGTTCGGTTATATTTGACGCGATTAATACCGTTTTTAATACTGACATTATTTCAGCGCTCTCAGTTGAAACTCTTATGGGAAGGATTAACCCATTTGACTTGCGAGTACATGACAAAAAATATCATCCTGGACAATATGCTACAGCCTATAACATGATGGCTTTGTTGAATGACTCATTATTAACCATCGATGAGCAGAAACTCTCACAAACCCTTTCTTCTGTTTTAAAGGGAAATTCTGATGTGATCATTAACGATATCCCGCTTGAAGATGCTTATTCTTTGCGGTGTATCCCCCAAGTTATTGGTCCTGTTAGAGAATCTCTTGAATTTACACAAAATATTTTGGAGCGTGAATTAAACAGTAGTAACGATAATCCCCTACTTTTTACTGAATATGAAACTTTTATTCACAATGGTCATTTTCATGGACAATACATATCGTTGGCAATGGATTTTGTTGCCATTGCAATAACAACAGTTAGCGTTATTAGTGACAGGAGAGTTGATCGTTTTATGGATAAAAACAGTAGCGTGGGATTGCCACCATTTTTATGTAAAGAACGAACAGGAATAAGAATGGGGTTGATGGGGGGGCAATTTATGACATCTAGTTTAGTTGCAGAAAATCGTACTCTAGTAATTCCAGCTTCGGTTCAATCAATCTCCTCAACTGCTAATTTTCAAGACGTTGTTAGTTTTGGTCTAATTGCCGCAAGAAAAGCTCGCTCTATTATAGATAACACTAACTATGTTTTAGCATTTGAGCTTATGTGTGCCGCCCAAGCTGCAGATATACGAGGGACAAAAAAGCTTAGCTCTGCAGGAAAAATTTTGCATAAAGAAGTAAGAAAAATAGTTCCTTATTTGAATCGCGATGAGGTTATCATTGATTACCTAGAAGCATTACATAATGAGATTAAAAACGGGACGTTTGTCGAGGCTGTTGAAACTGCAGTAGGCAAATTGCAATTTACCCATTCCCGTACTGCTTAAGCATAAATAGAAAGAAATATCAGTTTGAACATAATAAAGAGGTTGGTATGTTTGTTGGTCTAAAATTGCCATTTTTACGGTACCAATGTAGCTTAATATTATTACTTATCTTGCTACTAACTCCTTTTCCCTTAAGAGCCGCTGAAAAAACGTATATTTTCAATCCAGGCAAAACAATTAACGATATACATTACCCGGTGAACATGCGGTACAAATATGATGTGAATGATGTCGACTCTATACTTATGTTACGTGCCACAGAAACGAAGTTAGATCCAAACAAAACAATTTTAATATATCCATTGCCTAATCAAGCAGACCAAATTGAAAAACGGCTACAAGAAGAGCAGACATCTTATGCAGAACGCGTTTCCAAAAATGAAATAATACCTGAAGCAAGAACTATATTAGTTCCCATCCACATCAATAATGCTCATTGGGTTGGCTTAATCATTAAACTCAATGAATATAACAAAATATTAAGTATTCAATATACCGATTCATTAGGAGATTCTATATTTGAAGATTCCATTCCCAATGAAATACGATCCTCCATAAAAAAAGTTTATGGCGAAGAAATATGCATAGAAAACCTAATGTTATCGCGTCAAACTGATGGCATGGCAGACGGGGTTTTAGTAGTTGAAAATTTAATATCTGCAGCTCAAGATCATTTTAATGTGGAATTAATCCATGAAGAACTGACTGAACTAACTCGTAATCACCACATTAATTTACTGGAGCGATTCCAACCCAATTTACAATTTAACATCAAACAGAAAAACGCAAATAAAGAATACAGCATAAATGAAGAAAAGACTGCCAGAATGATATTTTTACTTGGAACATCCACAGCTGGAAAATCTTCCATTGCTGATTATCTCAAAAACAAAGCTCTGTTTAAAAACAGGGAACTGGTTATTGTTAGCTCAGACTCTGTAGGAATATTACAGGCACTATATTCATATTTACGCTATGCCCCTAGTAAATTAAATTTTTTGCATCGCTACCTTACTAACGAAGAAATTTTTGGTGTTGTCATGAATCCAGAATTACCTGCTACTATAGTAAACAAGATGAATATTACAGCAAAGGAAAAAGTGGATATTCAAGCAATACTCGATGAATTACGAACGAACGAAGCAACAATAAAACAAAAATTTTATTCACGCTCTCAGAGCCCTTGCTTTTACTCTTTACCAATACTATCAGCATTGCTAGCAGGTAAAACTATTATTGCAGATGTCTTATACCCCGATGAATTTCTTCAAGTCATGACGTCAACCTTGTTGTCTTATAACATGGATACAGTAATAGTATATTGCCCTCCTAAGCAATTAATGGAACGACTCTATGAGAGAAATAAAGCAGCTTTTGAACTCAAGCATCTTAACAGTAGCAGACTGGGCGCCTTTCCTTTAGAACAATATACACAGCTCTATGAACCAACAGTCATAGCTACTCAAGCTATTGATAATTTAACTCTTGCCGATATCGAAATACCGCAAACCATACCCGATATGTATAAAAAATTTTCTATACACATGAAGCAATTGCCTGTTTCTTATGACGAAAATCAATGGCCAGAGATAGCTGACTTAATGCAGTGCACTTTCGGTCTCCACACCAACGAAGATAGAACCTGGATTAAACCTACATATAAGTATCGACTAGTTGTTAACACGGCGCAAGATAGCGCTGAAAGATGTGGAGAAAGAATACTAACAGAATTACATATATTAGAATAACCTGTAAATTAAGGAGTGAAAGTAATGTACCCGCTAACCTGTTTAAAAATTTTCATATCCATAATGCTGATATTTATCAGTACTAGTTCACATGCCAAAGAAACTCTTGTTTTTGCGATAGATATTGTTCGCCATGGCGATAGAACACCGCAGTGTGTAATACCTAAAGATAATCACCAATGGCAAGAGGGTAAAGAACAATTAACTGCACGGGGCATGCATCAAATGTTTCAACTTGGGAGTTATTTTAGAGAAAAATACATTAACAGATATCAGCTATTGCCAGAACGTTATCAAGGAGAAAAAATGATTGTTTTTTCTACCGATAAGGATCGTACACTTATGAGTGCCGAGTCCTTATTGTTTGGATTATACCCATTGGGAACAGGACCTGTCACCTCTAACGACAAACCAAGCCTACCATATGCCTTTCAGCCAATACCTATTCATACCAGAAAAAACGTTGCGGAAACGCCAGAGAATAAAAAAAAATTTATAACGATGCCAGACAAGTATATTAAATCAACACCAGCCTGGAAGGAGAAAACCGCCAGCATAAAAGATAAGTTAGTAAAATGGAGCATGGCAACTGGATTAGAGATTAAGGATCTTGATATTGATCTGATGGGGTTGGCGGATACACTAAAGATTTATAAGTTACATAATACACCCATGCCTTCTGAACTAAGCAAAAAAGATATTGAGGAAATTATCGCTATCGGACAATGGGTGCATTTAAACTGGTTCCATACTAAAGAAATTGCTATTTTTCTGGGCAAATCCATATTATCAGCTACAATAGGTTATTTGCAGGAGGCGGCCACTCAAACAAAGCCGCTAAAATATGTTCTATTTGTCGATCACGATACAACAATTGAATCCGTCATGGTTATCCTACAAAAACCACTCAATGAACTACCATCATATACAGCTAATCTAAACTTTTCGTTATTTGAAGAAGGTACTAAAAATTATTTAGTTAAAATTAGTTACAATAACAAACCTGTAATTCTACCCGGCTGTGGTAATAAGGTTTGTACTTTACAAGAATTTGTAAAGCTAATCGCCAAACAAACTGAAACTTGAACGGTCTTGGGTAGTGCGGTAACAAACTGGTAATAAATTACTTTTTCGTTAACCGTAGAGTAGAGTGCGTCCCATTTCCCCATATTTTTAACAACATATCTATCAACTAATATTCACGCTCGGTTATTTTCTAAAAATTCTTCGTATTTCTTCGGCATGTCTACTAAATGGTGGCAAGATCAATACCTGCGAAAGTTAATGTGGGACAAGCTTATTCAACTACAAACTTGCACTAGTAAAGTGAGATATGAACACAGCTCACGCAAATGTCACAAAATGTCACGCAAATTGACTTAGGCTAATTAAGCAGTTACGATGCAAACTATGATAGTTAGAGATTTAGGCCGTTAGCTCAGTTGGTAGAGCAGCTGACTCTTAATCAGCGGGTCGTCGGTTCGATCCCGACACGGCCTACCAATAAAATCAAAGAGTTATATAATTCACCTTCGGTGCATTCTAGCTCCAAGTGCGACAATCGTTTTTATACTGCTGTATAAACAGTTCATTAGGCGTTTTAAAACCAAGACATTTTCTTGGGCACCGGTTCATTTTCGTAGCCAATTCATCTAGCTGACTCTGTGCTATTTTGGCAATTTCAGTTTCTCTTGGCAAGTAACGTCTTAGTCGCCCATTCATATTTTCATTACTTCCTTTTTGCCAAGGTGAATGAGTTTCACAATAATACACTTTACATTGAATCTGTCGCTCAAGATGTCTGTAGTCGGCAAATTCTGCTCCTTGATCAAACGTTATTGTTTTACACATTTTATTTGGTAAATTTTCAAACCTTTCTGTTATCCTATCCATCACCCCGTGCGAATGCTTCCTTTGGTTTTTTATTAAATAAACTATTCGAGATTTTCTTTCTACTAAAGTTGTTACTACTTTCTCCCTAGCTCCACTAAATTGGATGGTATCACCTTCCCAGTGACCAAACCGTTTTCTAGCGTTGATCGCTTCTGGTCTTTGCGTAATAAGCCTTATGTCTCCATATCGACAAGACTGCTTATGTCTTTCATAACGCCGCTGTCTATGCGGCTTCTTATAAACCAGACAACGGTACAGCTCTTTATTTTTTGATCGGTAAATAAACTGATAAATAGTTTCATGGCACACATAAAAACTAAGTTTTTGGCATTTCATCCGCCCTGAGATTTGCTCAGGACTCCAGCCTTTTTTTAACCCAGTAATTACATAATCACGCAAAACACCATTTGTTTCAAATTTACTTTGTTTCCTTTCTCTATTTCTTTCTTTTATTTTTTGTTGGGCAAGTCCTAGAGAATATGTTTCTGACTCTTTATTTCTATTTAATTCTCGATAAATCGTAGATCTATGCCTGTTTAATTTCGCAGCTATCTCATTAGTTGATAGCTTCATTTCCAAAAAAACCGACAAACGACGTCGATCTGTTTGCGATAAATGTGTATAATTCCCCATGCGACAGTCTCCTTTGCTATTTTATTCAAGTTCTTCAATAACATGAATATACAGCATTTCTGACTGTCGCACTTCTAACTAGAATTTACCTTCTCATCATTTTAATCTGGGGTAACAACTGGGGTAGCAAAATTTAAAGCTTTTGTGTTTTGCTAATTCTGTTAGTTACCAAACAAGAAAATAAACTAAGCGGAGTTAATAAAAATGTAATCCAATTTTTAAACATTATCTAAACTTAAAACAGCGCGCCACTGGAGTACAGCCGTACCCCAGTGGCACTAACCACATAACTCATATAAGGAGCTAAAATGGCTAATAAAATTGTAACCGCTAGATGCATGTCTGGCAACGAAGAAATGGAAACCATAGTAACATTATCAAGTGGTATCGCTCATTAGCTTAAAAATTATCTGGCTAGTATTAGTACAAGTTGTTCATCAACCTGGTACTGCAAATGTCATTGTTACTGCTAGTAATAGCTTATTATATCGGCAAAGAGCATGTTGTGGTAATAATGGAAGAAGCTGTAATCGCCACTGAAAAGAATAGAAAATTGTTATCCTCAGAGTTTGTTGTTTATTTAAAAGTCTCAACGCCGGTGCAAATTGAACGGTGGCCAAGCGGCCGATCTCCGCTACTACCAATCGTTGATCGCAAAGCATTTCTAGATAAACAGCACCTTGAACGCGATAGCTTATTTGAAGAAGTAGCTGACCATAGAGTCTATTTCTATTGAGGAAGATGTAAATAAAATAATAAAAGCACTTGAAGAATAGGTGTTTTAAGCTAAAATATTTGTCTGCTCTAGGCTATTAGTCGCAAAAAATTTTCATGAGCAATTTTTGACATAACCTTTGAGTTTACTCCAGCTTTATCGAGATTTTCCCACAACTCATTCATTTTGCCTGGGTGGGGTATGGCCATAAATGCTTCTGGTTGCACGCCATCAAAATCAGTACCAATTCCAAGTTTATTTTTATCCATATTATAACTCAATGTGTTCATTAGTTACGGCGATAGGATTTTCAATATCAGCCATCCTAAAGTTAAGCCCTTCTATTTGTTCTTTTGTATATGCAGTTTTAATTAATGTCATCGTACTATCAAAGCCTATATTATTTCCACCTAGGTTAATGATTGCGTTTAATTCTAACCAACATTTAGAGTTAGCAATCGTCATGGCTCCTGTAGAATCAATTTTATTTTCCGCTAGGTTAAGTGTAAGTTTTGGACTCCCATTACAACTCCAACCATCATTATAGTTGCTCATGAGCTCGCTAATATCAATAGGCATGAGATTATTTTTGGCAAGATTAATATTGTAAATGCCGTTCTTGCACTGGTAAAATTTTCTTATAGTTTTCATAGCCTCTTTGCTATTCCCTATATTATTTTCTGCTAAGCTAATTGATTGTAGAAAACTGTTTTTTGAAACAGCATCAACAAGCTGTATGGCGCTGTCGGGATCAATATTATTTTGGTCAAGAGCCAAGAAAGTTAATTTATTGTTTTCTTTGCGTAAAGTATTTGCAAATGCGTGGATACCGCCCTTAGTAATTTTAATTTTGTTGAGATATAAATGAGTTAGTTTGCTACTTGGTAGCTCCTGCACAATTGTTACTAAATTATCTGTACTAATTTCGTTACCACTCAAATTAAGGCTGATCAATCCTTTTTTTATTAAAAGGCCTATTTCTACTGCAGCTGATTCTTCTATAATAACATTGGTATTGTCATTGCGATTAGTAAAATCAACGCTGACTAACCAATCACAATCTCGCCCATAATAAATATCTTTATTGCTAGGAAAAACTTTACTGTTTAAAACCCTGGTTATTTTTTCAATATTTTCTCCACTAAAATTAAAAAAACTTAAGTCTCTAATTGTAGTGTTCGTTTTTAAAGCGCCTAATATTTTTTCAAGAACATCCATATTTGTAGGTAGACTATTACTATCCACAATTAACGAATAGATTGGTTTTTTATTATTTGCTAAATCATCAACAATTTCATCTATTGTAGAGTTATCAATAGTTCCTGGTTTAGTTGTTTGCAGTTTATATTCATACCATTTGGTTAGATATTCTTTGCTATCTGCATAGCTAAGCTGGCTATAAGTTATTGCCAATAATATCCAAAACGGTACTAATAAAGTTTTACTATAGATTTTTTTAATTGTTTGCATGGTTACTTTCCTTATTATTTTTAATTGAGTTTTTTAGCCTTATTTATTATTTCCCAATGTCCGGCTTTAGGCGATCCAATGCGTTTTAAACATCCCTTAACTTTTAAGGTAGCTATTTTTCTTTCAACAGAACGAGGCACAAGACCTAGAGTTTCAGCAATTTTTTTAGAGCTGATGTTTTTATTTTGTCTTATGAGGCCTAAAATCTTCTCCGACATTATCTCCGACGGTTTCTCCGACATTATCTCCGACACTTCCTCTGAGCCTTGGAAGGAGTGTGTTGGGCGGTTAAAAATTATTGTAAAGAAAAGATTGCTGGTAAATTTTGGTTCAGGAACATTCGCGGCTTTTGTTATAGTACGCATACGGCTTATTCCTGTTCCCATCCGTTCAACTTTATCCATACGGGCAAACATATCTGCAATAAGCTCATTACGTCTTACAGAAATATCTGCCAAAAATCTGGTGTCTAACCCCGCCATGAGACCACCTGGGTTGCTAATTACAACCCTATCTTGATGCACCTCAACCATAATGCTGGTACCGCGCATGCTATAATCGCGATGAATAATTGCATTGGCTACAGCTTCGCGCAGTGCTTCTAGTGGAATTTCGCAAATATCTTTTCTATTGACCCCTTTTATTTCACTTCTTATATTGAGGTGTTTTTGTAAAAATATAATTGCCTCGTTGAATTGGGTTAATAGATCATCTTGAATATCTTTGCGATCATAAATGTTTATACGATCTGTCCCCTTGAAAGCAACAAGCGTCATTTGACACTGAAGAATAAAATCTCTTGGTCGATTTGCAAAAAACAACACGCCAGCATTTTTTATAGTTGTATTTTTGGCTAGATTGAGACTAGACAAAATCTCCTGTGGTAAAATTTTATTTACGGAAATATCAGCTTCCTTGAAAAAAGCTTTTATTTTTTCCTTTGATATGTTATCCCACGAAATATCTTTGTTAACTTGCTCTTCAAAGGAGGTTGCTGTCGTATTTTTATATATGAGATGAATTTCTTTTTGGTTCATCTTTTGGGTAACGGCATCTAATCTGCGATAATACCCAGCAGAACAGCTATAAGGTTTTTCATCGCCCTCTGCAACTTCAATAACCACTATCTTACCAATTTGTTTTATACTTTTGAGAAATACGCTTGGTTCACAATGACGAGCCAAATCGACCACTTCAGCTTTCATTTTGTTGGTAAGTATTTCGCCTTTACAGTTATGATTGTCATCTACTCCCAATAAAATATACCCACCTTTAGTGTTAGCAAAGGCAACAATATCTTGGACGATTTTAGGTGAGTACTTTTCTTTAAACTCGACTGTTAAACCTTCGCCTTCTTTGACCAAAAGCTGTAATTTTTCTGGTATCATTTTTATGTAGTTTAATAAGCAAAAATTTTATTTCACAACGGATTATATATCAAGCAACCCTATAGTGACTATCAGTATTAAGTTTTTATAAATTCTATTTCTGACCTATTGTCTGTAACTATTCCAAAGTATTTCCAGCTCGGATTCGCGCTGGATTAAACGTCAATTTTCTTCATCTGAGCTGAATTCAGCTCGCGTTTTAGCGAGTTGAAACATAATGAAACAAAAACACGTGAGTCGAATTAGGCTCAGCCGCAGCTCTAATCTGAGCCACCAGCAAATTTCCCAAAAAATTTAAAAACAATCCAATTTACTTTTGAAAACAAGAAGATGAGCTAAAAGCGGCACCGCCGCGTGGGGTGTGCTGTTAATTGCTGCAGAAACATAGTCAAATTCCACTTTAAAACTGCTTCTTATTTTTTCGTTTTTCAAAAAAAGTTGCTTCGGTTTTACTGGTGGTTTTTGTAAAAATTTTGCCGTAAAATTTTTTAAAAATCTACTACATGTTTTATCAATAAACCTCAGTTTATTATTCACCTGTATTGTTCTACCAAATTTGTAAATGGAAAGTATGAATCCAGATAATTTTTTTGAGCAAACAATACCAAACTTCCAGTTTCTGTGTCGAATAGGAAGTTCTCCACACCATTAGACATTTTGTTGTGTTAGCAATTTCTTCAACTCTTCCTTGCTCGGCAATACTGTTTGATACCTACTAGCAAATATCTGCTCATTGCCCTCTGGTAAAGTTATTTCCACCAAAGTTTCGCTTTTATCTTGGCAAAGAACGATACCTATTGTTTTATTTTCATCCTCTAGTTTTACATAACGATCAAAACAATTAACATACATTTGCATTTGGCCTAAATCTTGATGTTTTAGGTACCTATTTTTAGGTCGATAATGACAAAACAACGTAAAATACGATTATAGAAGACTAAATCAATATAAAAATGTCGCTCATCAAACGATATTCTTTTTTGACGAGCCACAAAGGTAAAGTCAGGTAAGCCGGCAGCATTACTGCTGCCAGCTCCCTTAAGAACCGTGCATGCGACTTTTGCCGCACACGGCTCAAGCCTTCCAAAAGCCCTGGTAGACCCAGCTATTCTGTTATGCATCATCTTATTCCCACCAAATGGCACGTTCTCACATGAACCCAATGCACACTGGAAGAATATCTTTTAAGTCGCTCTCGCTTCTCAAAGTATTCAGTGTATGCGGGGTCATACGGTGTCGCTTCCATTTTAACCTTAACATGTCTTTTAATCGGTAAATATTTCATTTTGAATAAATCAAAATTAATTAATTGTCCCAATTTATTGCGGAACTTTGCTGAAAACACCCAGTTTCGTAGTCCTTCGCTTCGAAAGTACTTCTTCTGTCGCCAAGCACTATTCTTATTTGGATGTCTTCTGTGCATCCACCAATCTAAGGCTAGATAAACGCTATTGTCTATATCGGAAAATATTCGCTTAGCTACCACATGCTTATAATAATGTGCCCATCCTTTAATTTTAGGATTTAATTGACGTATTAATTCTACACTAGTAGACGCAATATTAGTTTTGATGACTTCTCGTACCTCTTGCAATACTGCTTTGATATTCGTTTTGGCGGGTTTAATTAATAATTTACCGCCGTATCTACGAACATTGAATCCGAGAAAATCAAATCCTACATCGACATGCGTGATTTTGGTCTTTTCTGGAGAAAGTTCCAAACCTCGCTCTTTAAGAAAGTCCTCAATAGCCGGTTTAACCTTTAGTTCCAGCAGTTCTTTCGATTCTGCCATTACAACAAAGTCATCAGCATATCTTGCTACATAGGCTTTGTTTAGATACCTAGGAGTCACTGCTGTATAAACAGTTTCTTCTAAACCATCTAATACCATATTCGCCAGCGTAGGTGATATGATGCCGCCTTGAGGGGTACCTTCTTCTGTAGGTAACAAAACTTGTTTCTCAATATAACCAGCTGCCAACCATTGTTTTAGTATCGCCTTATCCATAGGAATGTGCTGAATTAACCATTCATGGTTTATGCGATCAAAACAGGCTTTAATATCTCCCTCCAAAATCCATTGCGCCCTGTTTCCGGCTCTTAGAACACAGAAACATTGTTCAATAGCGTCAGCAGTAGAACGTTTTGGCCGAAAGCCATATGAGTTCTTGTCCGCTGTGGTTTCTGCAATAGGTTCCAGAACTAGCAAATATAATGCTTGCATAGCTCTATCCATTATTGTCGGAATACCTAGCGGCCTTAGCTTGCCGTTCTTCTTTGGGATATATATTCTTTTCAACGGTTGAGCTTTATAGCCTCTTCGTCTCAGAGATTGTGCAGCTTGCATTTTACGTTTCGGTGTTTGTAAGAGTACATCATCAACCCCCGCAGTTTTGCAACCACGGTTTTCGGTCACACGTTTTACTGCTGATAATTTAGCATTAAACGAATGTGTCAACAGCCATTGCAACGATTTAGCTTTGGCCTGACGACCCTCTCGAATAGCCTTTGCAATACGCATTTGCAGCGACGTACTTGCTTTTCCACGATGAACCAATTTACTGATTCCCATGATTCGAAGCAAATTGAGGATGCACCAGTGATAGGAATTACCTGCACTGTCATTTGCTTTTCCTCATACTGTAGATTCTCCAAACTTTCTCGCAATGAAAGACCAGTTGGACGTAGGCTCACTTTCGTGCCGAATAATATTACAATTCGTATCTGAACCATTACAGCCCAGCATTCGCTTCTTCCAACATCCCAAACTGGCATTATTATAGATTTACCTCACGGTAAAGTTTCCTATTTGCATAGGGGTAATACCAGGTTTCCACGTTCCGCATCAACGAGTACACCAACTTAGATGCCTGCTTTCAGCCGGAAGGTTCATTAGTTACGGGACATTTCAAGGACTGGATGTCCACTTACCCTCAGTACCTTTTGGTCAAAGCGCATTAACCACTTCCGCTCCTCAAGCTCGTAACGGCCTTTATCGCAGATTCAGATATCTTCATCATATTGGTTATCTAGCAACTTACCCAGTTGTGGTTACCAGAAGGGAATTTATCTTGCGATTCCTTCCCTATGCCCAATGGCATTTCGTTACATTGTCGGGATAGCTCTTTATTCATATCCCTAGATTCATCTAGTAACATAGATGGTTTCCTGCTTTCGCGAAAACAACTCTTTGACGCAGCCTCGTGTCGCACTCCCTTGCCAAGCTCTAAAAGAAAGTATTCCAATTTGTCAATAAGCTCATTTTCTAAATCACTTTCGGAATAACGACAATGTTCTTTTAAGTTTAAAAATTCCAAAACATACGGGTCTTTGATGGCATCTTGAGGTTTTTCTAATATATGCCCTTGGGTAGATAGTGCTTTGACTCCTTCTTTATCTTTGCTTAATGCAAGCCTCATGTATAAGGCACTATCAAATTGTCTTTTTAGCTCACGTATGCTCCATTGGTTTTTAGCAGCTTCTATTTCATAAAATGCACGCTCATCCTTATCGGCTATTCTTAAAAGCATCTGATAATGCGACCAACTTAATTGAAAATCAGGTACTTGCAATTTCCGAAACACTGTCTCGGAAATTGGTTTAATATCTAAATTGGCAGATGGCATCTGCTGAATTTGGCACCCAGACAATTTAACAGACAGTGTCTGCTGAATTGGATACTCTAAATAAAACAGCCGCATATTTTGTAAATTAACAATCGAAAAACCTTTGCCAAACTCTTTCTGCAACTCTTCAGACAGTTTTTTTATAGTGGCCTCACCATAAGTTGCTCGGCTTTCACCTTGCTGCTCTTCTTCCACTATACGTTTACCCACTAGCCAATATGCCCCTAACATTGCCTTGTTGATATTGCGATAGACATTTTGCTGTGCCTGTCTAAGTATTTGCCGTATATCAATTATTATTTGCATAATTAATTCCATCGAAAATTATTATTCTAACATTTAATGCAATAAAAATTACCCCGTGTTTTCAAAAATAATCTTTTTAAGTTCCGTACCCCACATCTCCATAGCCTGCTTCTTCCCTTTATCATAGCTATGCCTATCATAGATCGCTGTAACACTATTCTCAACATGATTAAGTAGTTTGCTAACTACTAATCTGGCAATGCCGGAAGCGGTCATATGACTAGCCGCGGTACATCTTAGATCGTGAGGAGTAAAGTGTTTGATGTTTTTAAAAGCATCTTCATTTTTTCTTATAGCATGGTCAATGGCTTCTGGTGTCATGTGCTTATCACTATTGGGGGAAGGAAATAACCACTTTGAATCGCCGGACTCTGCTTTTATTTGTTGTAATATTTTTAAAGCTAATTTAGAAAGCGGGACTCTATGAGCATTCCCATTTTTTGCTTTATTAGCTGGTATTGTCCACCAACCATCTACCAAATCAAATTCTTCCCATTCAGATGAGACTATTTCACCTTTACGCTGCGCAGTTACTAACTGCAACTTTAAAGCCAACCTTGATAACTCTGACATGCTCGCATCATCCAGTCCTTTCCAAAAAGAACGCATCTCATCAGATGACAACATACGATCGCGTTTATTTTCTTTTGTTGGTGCTTTAAGGCCGTAGCAAGGAGTGGTAGAAATAACATCGCGCTCCACAGCAAAATTAAACATACGGCGAGTAACAGCAAGGGTTCTATTTGCCGCAATAGGCGAGCCACGTTCTAAAACTTTATCCAGCAGCATCACAATATCGCGACGGCTCACATTTTTTGCTTTCTGTTTATAGATGAAGCAAAGAAAAAGTATTAATCTATCGTTAAAATCATCACAAATGCTGATTTAACTATATTGGAGAATAAAATGAGATTTAAAAAAGCAAAAAAATATAGGTTTTTTGTAAAAATCCATCATATTATATTTTTATTATTTTTTACCTTTTATTCTTTAGGAGTTTTTTCTGCCACATATCTTCGTTATGATAAAGATATGGAGGATGCAAAAAAAGTTAGTGAGATTTTCCGTGAAACAAAGTCATTAAGCACTGTTAATCTTACAGACAATCTTCGATACAAAACTTTCATATGGGCTATTGATACAGGAGATATACTTTTAGTTAAAACCTTGCTAGCAAATGGAGCTGTTGCAGATATAAATAAATTAAGTAGCACAGTAGATCCACTTACCCCACTAATGTATGCGTTTTATAATAATTACCCAGATATAGCTAGATTATTAATAAAAACTGGCGCTGATGTAAATAAAGTAGGAAAACATTGTGTCAATATAGGAGATTTCCCATACGGCGATGAAACCCACCTCATATGTGCGGCAAAAAAAGGTGGAGAATTTGTAGAACTGATGCTTGATAATGGCGCCGAGGTAAATTATCAAGATAGCTGCGGGATGACTGCTCTTATGTGGGCATCTTATGAACATATGCCGCTTGAAGTAGAAAGTCTCTTTAAAAAAGGAGTAGGTATAGATGTCAACCGTGTAGATAAACGGGGAAAAACCGCTCTTATGTGGGCATGCAGATATTCTTGTTATTTATGTGTAGAACAGTTATTGAAAAATGGGGCAAAAGTTAATTTGCAGGATGAAAATGGCGAGACAGCTCTTATGTGGACAGTAGCCGGCGCATATGAAAATAGAAAAGCAGGAATAATAAAAACGTTACTTCAAAGTGGCGCTGATCCTACTATAAAAAATATCCATGGTAAAACAGCGATTGATCATGCAAAATGGCGGGGTTGTAACGAATGTTTAAGTATATTGGAAAAAAGAAATAATAAGGAATTATAAAAAAATAATAATTCATTAAAAAGATATATAGATTATGGTGCAAGACTTATGCATTCGTTTTTAGTTAAGCGCTCTTCGGGCTCAATATAATAGGCAATGTTTTTTCTCTAATAAAACACCCATTAAAATAATTGGGATCATGCGCCTGGCCAACTATCTATTGTTTTCTATTACCTTGTGTTTAGCGTTTTTATTCATTAAATAATTCTCTCTACTAACAACCTTTCTCCCTGTTTCTTTCTCAAGCTTTATTCTTGCCTCTTTTGCTACACTTCCGCCGCGTTTAGAAACTTTTTTATTTTCATAAAAGCCCTCGGGATGTTCGACATTGGTAATTTCAGTAGTTGCAGCTTCGCCAAGCATTGAAAAAATTAGCTCTAGGTCGTTCATATGGTCACGCAAGTTTTCCCGTTTTAAGTTTTTAATTTTTTTATATTCACTCGGCGTCACCCCAAAAGCAGCTTTAGATATTTCAGCGGTTAATATTTCATATTCTTTATCTTCTTTTACGCCGTGTTTTTTCCATGCATCAGTTAGGGTGGCGCGAACTTCAATACCACGCATACGTTTTTCAATCCATGCCTCTGGATACCCTTTCGCTTTATATATTTCGCGGGTACGTTTAGTTGCAAGTTCAGGGTCTTCTACTTCTTGCACTCTTTCATAACCGACCCGAGCTAACCAAAGCTTAAAAGGCTCGGCTTTGGGGGACGGAATAGATTGGATAATGCGCAATATTCCTTCTGTATTAGCGCAATTCACCTTTTGTTGCCCACCTTCCGTAGGAACTAAAAGGGGGGTGGCAATTTGCCCCCACCCTTTAGACAACTCATTGTCTCTTCTGCGCATATCCTTCAAATATCCATCTGGCTGCACAGAATCTGTTAAAGCCGCAATAACATCCAAAATGACAAACCACCATTTATCATCATGCCAGGCTTTTCTAATTTTCCTGCCTTCAAACAAAGCTACTCTTGCTACTGATTTTTCGTTCATATAATCTCACTAAAAATTAAATTTAAAAAGATTTGCCATTCTAACATTTAATACAATAAAAATTACCCCGTGTTTTCAAAAACAATCTTTCTAAGTTCCATCCCCCACACCTCCATAGCTTGCTTTTTCTCTTTATCATAGCTACGCCTATCATAGATCGCTGTAACACTATTCTCAACATGATTAAGCAGTTTACTCACTACCAATCTAGCAACGCCCGAAGCTGTCATATGACTAGCCGCTGTACGTCTTGAGTCTTTTGTTTATCTGCTGGACTAAGCATAGCCAAATTTGGCTTAAATATTTCGCTAGTAGATATTTCGTATCTTTTAGTATCATCATGTATGTTTGGACTAAAATAATATTTTGTGTCCATTATCAAACCTCCATGTTATATAAATAAACTTCTTAACTTTTTTATGGTAACCCCTTTTTTGTCAAAAGTTTTTGACAAATTTATTTGAGTAGAAGCCTTGGTATTAATTAAAGTCTGGTAAAAAATTTGGGTTAAATTTTTTCATCAAAACTTTACCTAAAATCCTAGAACTTTAGTGCGATGTAGAAATAGATATTGATGGTTTCTGAGTCGTTGTCCGATCTTATTATTGAGACAAACAAAAAGCACACCCCACGTGACCTTCACTTTTTTAGCTTATCTGATTAATTTCAATAGTAAATAGAACTAGTTTTAAGTTTTTCAGTTTATCTGAAGAAATTTTTAATTGGTAGCTAAATAGGGTACAAAACAGCTGCTAATTAGCCGCTGTTTTCCTAACCCACCCCTAAAACGCTCCCAATACGTCAATTAGTGCGTAATGTAGGCTTAGCGCATGCCTTATATTTTAGTGGATAAGTAATAAAAATTCCGCACCGATCAGTAGCGCATGTTTAGCTGTTTGATATACAATCTATATACAAAATAAAATTGAAAATTTGTTAGAAGGCATAATAAAAATTGAGTATTAATATAGGGAGTGTATAAAAAATGATTAAACCTAAACGTATTTTCATCGTCGGACATACAGGCGCAAAAAAATCATCAGTAGGTGAAACCTTAGCTAAAAAACTTGATTGGCAATATATCGATGCCAATCCTGGTTTGGAGCGTTATATTGGGCGTAATTTGCATGAAATTTTGGGAAAACAGGGTGAAGAAGCATTTCATCAATGTGAAGCTGAAATAATATCTTATTATATCGGTAAAGAACATGTTGTTGTAGTAATGGAAGAAGCTGTGATCGCCACAAAAAAAAATAGAAAATTATTATCATCAGAATTTGTTGTTTATTTAAAAGTTTCGGCACCGACGCAAATTGAACGGTGGCCAAGTGGACGACCTCCACTACTCCCAATCGCTGATCTAAAAGCATTTCTAGACAAGCAGCACTCTCTGCGCGATAGCTTATTTGAAGAAGTGGCTGCTCTCACCATAGAGTCTATTTCTATTGAGGAAGATGCGAACAGAATAATAAGGACATTAAATGAAAATTAAGCTTTTAAATTTTGAAACGGTAAAGTAAAAAACAAGTTTGTAATGAGGGGAGAAAATATGAAATTGACGAAGCTTGTGTGTACAGAGGCTATAATATTAAGCCTGCTTTTATTACTTTTGTGTTTTACGCAAATTTGTACCGCTGACTGTGATTTAGTTAAATCATTAGCCTTATATCCAATTAAAAAAGAACTATTGAAAACATCCAATGGATTGCCTAAGGAGTTTTTGAATACTATCTATGAGTATGGGGACAGTATTTTTGTTGGTACAGATGGCCAGGGAGTTTATCGGATAAAAGAAGGTGAGGCAAGCTGGCAACCATTTAATATCGATGAATTAGCAGATGCCAAAGTGCGAGTTTTCCATTTAAAGGGTGAGTATTTATACATTGGAACTAATAAAGGGGTTTTTAGAGCTGGGGCAAACGATCTTGTTACGAATAATGCAAAACCACCTTGGGAAAGGGTTGGTAAGTTAGGCCTGAAAAACAAGGAATTATTACATCCAGGTCATGTAGGATTTTTTTTGAATGATGTAACCGCTTTATCGTCGGCATACGACTGTTTATTCGTTGGTACTGCTGGTGGTGGAGTTTTTAGATTAAAAGATAAAGAAGAAAATTGGGACTGGATAAAAACAGCAGCAACAAATTACGTACATAAAATACCTTTTAATGGTTTACACTACGATGGTGGTTACTTATATGCAGCAATAGATTCTGAAGATTTTCGGCGAGGTATTTATAGAATGGAATATGATAGTAATAAGATGGAAGTTGGGGAAAATCCTTATAGGCCGCTATTGTTTAACGGGGATAGGGTGCGAGTATTTATCATCATTAGTGAGCTTGATGGTACTAACTTATATGCTGCGATTGGTGGCATCGTTTCAAAAGTGAAATTAAAGAACTGGGAAACAAAAGTTATTTTAGATTACAAGGACAGAGTAATTACACACATTTATGCCGATAATGATTCCATATATTTTTTAAACCCAAAAGGCTGGTGTTCGATCCCAAAAAACCTTGGTGACAAAACGCTAACAGAAAGTAGGTGTGAGGAATTTACTGATAGTGGTGTTATAAGTTTATTTAAGGGCTATGGGTTTGACTATTAGCTTATAATTATTAATCTTGCTTAATCAATCGTGGCAATAGCTTGCAAAAAACATCACTGCTTACCTTTTACACACTTGACAGCTGCCAAGGCATCAAGTACTCGCAGAGCTTTTACTCCATGATAATTAAGCGGGTGCGAAGTTTCCCTAAGAATTTTTTGGCACTCAGTTGGCGAAAGATCAGGACGTAAACTTTTCATGATAGCAACTACCCCACCAAATAGATTTAAATTTTGTTTTATTATTACCACAAATCAATCTTCTTTATCAGGCAAAAATTCACCGACCTGCGCATCCCAGAGAGTTTTGTAAAGACCGTTTCGTGCCAAAAGTTCATGATGGGATCCATCTTCAACGATCTGACCTTGATCAAAAACAAGTATTCGATCCATATGCAATAATGTTGATAAGCGATGAGCAATTACGATGGTCGTTTTATTTTGCATAAGTTCCCATAAGCTTTCTTGGATATAGCTCTCTGTAAGAGAATCAAGCGAAGAAGTTGCTTCATCTAAAATGAGGATTGGAGCGTTTTTCAAAATGGCGCGGGCTATGGCAATTCTTTGACGCTGACCACCTGATAACTTTATACCTCTTTCACCGACAAGAGATTCATATCCTTGAGGCAATTTACCGATAAATTCATGAGCGTGTGCGCGCTTTGCAGCTCCAATAACTTCATCATTGGTGGCATCAATTTTACCGTAATGAATATTTTCCATAATTGAACGATGAAATAACAAAGGATCTTGCGGGATCATAGCAATATTGCTTCGCAAACTATCTTGTGCAACTCCGCGAATATCTTGATTATCAATAAGGATGTAACCACTAGTTACATCATAAAGCCGGAGAATAAGATTTACAAAAGTAGATTTGCCGCTACCGGAGTATCCAACAAGGCCAACCTTTTGCCCCGCTTCAATAGTCACTGATTTATTTTGAAAGAGTGGTTTTGTTCCTTTGTAACAAAATTCGACTCCGGAAAATACAATTTGACCGAGAGTAACTGATAAATTTGGAGCATTTACTTGATCTTGTATTTCTAGTGGAGTCAAAAGTTTGGATAGACTTTGCTTGCATTTTCCAATGGCCTTATTTAGTTCGTCTACTTGCTCTACAGTCCACCACGTCATAAAACCAATTTCAAGGCTTAGGCTCAAAATAAGCGTGAAATCGCCAATGCTAACTTTTTGCATTGTTCGCAATTGAATTAAAAAATAAAGCATAAATCCTAACATTATAGATATTGATGCGTTTTCAAAAAAATTTAGCTTTATTGCAAATATTTCTTTTTTTTGAAATGCTTTTTTAACCAAAAGCAAAGGCTCTTTAAGATAAGACACTTCATAAGGAAGTCTAGCAAAAATTCGGACATTATTGTTGTTGGTGATACTATCTACCAATTTTCCTGATACCACCGATTCAGAATCAGCATAGGTTTCTGATAAACTAATGAGGCGATTAGAAGCACGCAGACTAAAAGATAAAAATATTACGATCCATACAAGCAGAACATAAAAAAAATCTGGGTGCACATGGTACATGGCTATAAAGGTGATTGCTAATAAAACGGCGCACCTAACAAGATGTCGAGCAAGGTCATGTACTATCCTTTCGACGTTATCAGCTAATATATTAATTTGACTGGAAACTTTACCAGCAAAGTTATCCAAAAAAAACTGGTGTTCGTGATTGTGAATATATTCAAAAACTTCACTGATAATTTGATTTTTTATTACTGGCGCGAACTTATAATTTAGATATGCCATTATCCGCCAAGAAAGATTGTGTATTTCAAAATTCGTGACGAAAAACACTGCTGGCCAAAATATAAGAAGAGCTATATTGCCTGATTGCAGTGTATTTAAAGAATCAACTATATACTTAATAAGATAACTATTAATCGGCGCCCAAAACCCAGTAATCATAGAAAAGAAAATGAAAATGAAAACAAATGACTTATATGGTTTTAAAAAATGCCATATAAAAGAATGTAAATTGTTCGGTAAATTGATATTCGTTTTTTCCATATATCACCCCCGTAATAGAAACTTTCGTGACACACCACATTTCCTTTTGTAAGTCGTGAAAAAGTTACGCGGTAATTTGAAGCGAGCGGGCGGAAAATCAAGACCATTTTTTAGACACCCGTCATGTTCTTATTTTTAACGGTTTTTTTTAATACTAATACGGGCAGCCCTCCAGGAAAAGTAAAATAACCGTTATTAATATATCCAAGTTTATAATACAATTGTTTTGCTGGCCAATAATTTAACGATTGTTCAACACAAATACCCAGCGCAGAAAGCCTTCTTGTCTGCGCTTCATGCTCAGCATATTGTATGATCTTTGTTGCAACCCCATTTCTCTGATATTCAGTAATAACATTCAAGTCTGATATCTCGGGAATATTTAATTTACAATGTTTTGGAAATCTTGATCGCCAAAATAATATCCCATAACCAATTGCTTCATTGTCTTTATTAGTTGCAATTAGGAAAAGCGCTTGTTTTTTATTGTGAAGAAGCAAATATCTGTTAAATTGTTTTGTAGTCTTATGCCAGCGTTTGAATGTTTTTATTTATTTTTTTCATAGATCCATTTAGTGCCTTTTAACAATTTTCTTTTGGCCAATCCTCAATTAAAGCTATAACATTTTGAGTGATGAGGAATAATGGTTAATAAATTGCAATTTAAAATCCGCAGATTAACGACAAAAGATGCTAAAATTCTACAAAAGTTAGATCAAGCCATTTATGGTTTAGAAAAACGCCCACATCTGACCAATATTGATCACATAAAAACAATGCTTAAGAAAAAAAGAGATTACCACTAATGTGGTTTTAACAAGATAAAATGGCAATCCATCCATAAAAATACATTACTCAAAGAACAGTGCTTTAGAAGTATTACCGATCGCAAAGCGAGCGGTAATACTCTTTCTGATTACTTACTAGCAACCATATCAACAAATATCTTCCAACGTCGGGCAACATCTTCCTGGAGTTTTTTCAATAGCTCTTCGGCACGCTCAGGAAACTGAGATACCAAAACCTTAAACCGTGCTTCATTATAAACATAATCGCGCACCGAAACTGTTGGCTCTTTTGAATCTAATTGCAAAGGATTTAAATTTTGCTTAATGCGATCAGGATGATAACGATATAGTGGCCAAAAACCGCTATTAACTGCTAGTTTTTGTTGATCAACACCATGACGCAAATTATAACCATGGGCAATACAGTGACTGTAAGCAATAATCAAAGAAGGCCCTGGATATTTTTCGGCTTCAATAATAGCACGAATTGCCTGGGCTGGATTTGCTCCAAGAGCTATTTGCGCTACGTAAGCGCTACCATAAGTCATAGCTATCATACCCAAATCTTTACGCGCAAGTGGTTTACCCGCCGCAGCAAATTTCGCTACGGCACCACGCGGCGTAGATTTTGATGCTTGACCACCAGTATTTGAATATACTTCAGTATCCAAAACTAAAATATTAACATTGCGGTCGCTGGCAAGCACATGATCTAATCCGCCATAACCGATATCGTACGCCCAACCATCACCACCCATTAACCATATACTTTTCTTAATAAAATGCTCTGCTAGCATCAATAAATGTTTAGCACGTGGATCTTGGATCGGCGCTAATTTCACCTTTAATTCGGCTATGCGCTGGCGTTGCACAAAAACAGATTTTTCATCACTCTCTTGTACCCCTTGGACAATCGCATTAACCAAATCATCGCCAATTTGCTCAGCAAATGTTTTGAGTAATTCTATAGCTAACTCTTGCTGTTTATCTTCTGACAAACGAAATCCGTAACCAAATTCAGCATTATCTTCAAACAACGAGTTTGACCATGCCGGACCACGTCCAGCATTATCAGAGGTCCAAGGAGTTGTCGGTAAATTACCACCATAAATCGAAGTACAACCTGTCGCATTGGCAACCAACATCCGATCACCAAATAATTGGCTAACCAATTTTACATATGGGGTTTCACCACAACCAGCGCACGCTCCAGAAAACTCAAAATATGGCTGGAAATATTGTACTCCTCGTGCATTCGCGCCATCTACTTCGCGTCGATCGTTGTATGGCAAACTTTCAAAAAATTCAACATTCTTACGCTCTGCTTCTAAGCGTGGCGCCTTTGGCGAAAGCATCATAGCTCTGATACTACGATCGGTTTTGTTAATTGCAGGGCATACTTCATGGCATAAACCACAGCCAGTACAATCTTCAGCATAAATCTGCAATCTAAATTGATCATTAGAAAAATCTTTGGCTAGGCATTTGGCGGTTTTAAACGATTCTGGCGCCTTGGCTAAATGTTCGGACGAACAATGTTTCGCACGAATTACTCCATGTGGACAAATAAGAGCGCATTGCCCGCACTGCACGCATAAATCAGAATGCCACTCAGAAACTATTGGCGAAACATTACGTTTCTCCCATTTCGTAGTACCTATCGGATATGTGCCATCATTCGGCATTGCACTTACCGGTAAAGTATCGCCTTGATCTGCCATTAGTACTGCCGTAATTTTTTGCACAAACTCTGGTGCGTTGGCGCTAACGATCGGCAGTAATTCATAACTCTCGGCTGAAACTTTATCGGGAACCTTAACTTCAAACAAATTTGCAAGCGTCTGATCGACTGCTGCAAAATTTTGTTTGATTACTTCTTCACCTTTGCGTTTGTAAGTTTTAACAATAGATTCTTTGATTTTCGCAATAGCTTCTTCACGCGACAAAATACCGGAAATTGCAAAGAAACAAGTTTGCATAATAGTATTAGTTCTACTACCCATTCCAGTAGCAGCAGCAACTTTATCCGCATCGATAATGTAAAATTTTAGTTTTTTAGCAAGAATTTTTTCGGCAACAACCCGAGGCAAGTGATCCCATATTTCATTTGAACCAAATGGGCTGTTTAACAAGAAAGTACCACCAACAATTGCATTATCCAAAATAGTATTTGAATTAATAAAACCAAATTGATGACAGCCGATAAAGTCAGCAGCAACAACCAAATATGGAGCACTTATTGGCTCGGGAGAAAATCGCAAATGTGAGACAGTCTTTGAACCTGATTTTTTAGAATCATAAACAAAATAACCCTGCACATATAGATTGGTTTCTTCACCAATAATTTTTATCGTGTTTTTATTCGCGCCAACCGTACCATCAGAACCTAATCCATAAAAAACTGAGCATTTTTGCTTGCTATCAGTAAAATCAAAATTTTGCGTATACACTAAACTAGTATTTGTCACATCATCATTAATACCGATAGTAAAGTGATTTTTTGGACTGTCTTTTTTTAGCTCATCAAAGATTGCCTTAACCATTGGCGGCGTAAATTCTTTCGAAGACAAACCATAACGACCACCAATTATCTTTGGGTAACCATTTTTGAAAGGTAGTTTACCATGATTAAAAGTTTCACTTACTGCTGTTAATACGTCTTGATACAAAGGCTCTCCAGCTGAACCTGGTTCTTTGGTACGATCTAATACAGCAATTGCTTTAACACTTATTGGTAAAGCTTGGATCAAATGCGCAACCGAAAATGGTCGATATAAATGAATCTGCACCACACCAATCTTCTCACCCTGAGCAACTAAATGATTAACAGCATTAATAGCTGCTTTAGCACCAGAACCAATAATTACCATTACTCTCTCTGCAGCAGGATCGCCGTAATATTGCATCAAGTGATATTGCCGACCGGTAAGCCCGGCAAATTTATCCATATATTTTTCTACAAGTGTTGGAACTTTTTCATAAAATGGATTTGCAACTTCGCGTCCCTGAAAATATACATCTGGATTTTGCGATGTGCCACGAATACAGGGATGTTCAGGATTTAACGCTCGCTTTCGATGCTCAAGCACCAAGTCTTCATTAATCATTTCACGAATTTGTTCATCCGATATTTTTTCAATTTTATTTATTTCATGACTAACGCGAAATCCTTCAAAAAAATGTAAAAACGGTATCCGCGCTTCTAGAGTAGCGGCATGAGAGATTAAAGCTAGATCATGAGCTTCTTGTACGCTACCAGATGCTAACATCACAAATCCGGTATCACGTACTGCCATAACATCGCCGTGATCACCAAAAATTGATAGTGCCTGCGCAGCCAACGAGCGTGCTGCCACATGAATTACTGTTGCAGTCAACTCTCCAGAAATTTTATACATATTCGGCAACATTAAAAGCAAACCTTGGGATGCTGTATAAGTTGTCGCCAAAGCTCCTGTCTGCAAAGCTCCGTGCAACGCACCAGCAGCGCCACCTTCACTTTGCATTTCGATAACTTGAGGCACCGTACCCCAAATATTTTTCTTTCCTTCTGCTGCCCATTGATCAGCAAATTCTCCCATCGGAGTTGAAGGCGTAATTGGATAAATTACACTAATTTCCGTAGTTCGATAAGCAATGTGCGCTACCGCCTCATTCCCATCCATTATTTTTGTATTTGCACTCATTTAGATAACTCCCCTGCTAGTCATTATAATCGCCCCACATGGACATGCCTTAAAACATTTACCACAACCAATACATTTTTCAATATCAATTTTGTAGCGTTTTCCTAGACCCAGTTTAGTAATTGCTTTAACTGGGCAAATTTTATAACAAGCATCACACTCAAAACAATTCCCACACGAAAAACAACGCTTGGTTTCATTTAAAACCGCATCCTGCGCGCAATTCTGTACAACTTCAACAAACGATTTTAATCTAGTACTAACATCCAGCGATTCCTGTTTTGGTTTCTGTGATTTTGCCTCATTTTCACTAATGTGTAATTGCTCAAAAAGTGCTGACTCATGCCGCGCTGGAAAATTAAAATTCGTACCATTCAAATAAGCATTGATGTGATACGCTGCGTGTTTTCCCTGACCAACTGCTACCGTAACACTACGATCATACGGAATCATATCGCCACCAGCAAAAATGCCTTTACACCCCGTCATAAAATCTTCATCAACCGTCACAACTCCATTGGCCTGCACTTCTATCCCTGAAACTTTACGTAAAAACTCAGAATCAGGAATTTGATTTAAAGCAAAAATCAAAGCATCTATTTCTAGAATCTCAACTCCTCCTCCAGCATGTTTTGGCCTACCCCTCTCATCTAGTTCGTTAATATTCAGAGATAACTTGTTGTTATTAAGGCCAATTACTGTGCGCAGAAAAATAAATTTAATACCCTCTTCCAACGCTTCTTCAATTTCATGCGGAAATGCTGACATTTTTTCACGCGTACGATGATAAATAATAGATATATCAGAAACACCCAAGCGTTTGGCACTTCGCGCAACATCAATTGCTGTATTACCACCACCATAAATGGCTAAACGCGGACCAAGATGCGGAACTCGACCAAATGTTGACTCACGCAAATAATCAACTGCATCAATAATTGGACATGGGTTTTCAAGGGGGAAAACAAGATTTTTTCCTAAATGAGCGCCGATAGCCAAAAACACCACATCAAAACCACCTCGTTCTTTTTCCGCAATGACGTCTTCGACTTTGCGATTGTATTCGATTTTTACACCCATATTTAAAATACGGTTGATTTCGCCAAATAAAATTTCTTGTGGCAAGCGATAGCTCGGAATACCAACCAACATCGTTCCACCAGGTTGTGGTAGATCCTCATAAATCGTGACCTCATGTCCAACTAAGCGCAAATGGTAAGCAGCTGACAATCCGGCGGGGCCAGCACCAACAATTAAAACTTTTTTACCAGTTGTAGCCCCTGCTTGAATAGACCAACCCTTAGCAAGCGCCATATCACCCAAAAACCGCTCAACACAATGGATACCAACAGTAGCATCATACTGAATTCGATTACACTTGGTTTCACAGTAGTGATAGCACACCCGCCCATGAATTGATGGAAACGGATTGTTTTGTACAATTACTTCCCAAGCCTCATGGAATTTTTCCTGTTTAGCTAAATTCAACCATTTTTGAATGTTTTCTCCAGCTGGACAGGCATTATTACATGGTGGCAATCGATCAGTATAAGCAGCGATCATTTTAGATTTTGGACGCACAGGGCTATTCATTTTCAATCATCCTAGGTTTCTATAATAAGGTTATATTAAACCCTATAGCAAGGACATGTCTACTGGTAAAACTCTATCTCTTACAGAACGCCATGAACAAGCTTAGAAGTGCTTTTTGATAAATTGATCATAAGTTCCATCAGATTTTATTTCCGCTAGGGTCTTATTTATTGCGGTTGCAAGCTCGGTATTATCTTTTGCCATTGCAATAGCATAGCTTTGTTTTATAAAACCCAAGTGTTTTGCCGGCAAACCAATTAAACGATAGTGATTCTTATCTGCATGCTCAGAGCGCCAATGCTCTAATACTATAGAATCATCAATAACTGCATCAACTTTGCCGTCCTTTAATGCTAGACAAGCCTCATGTCCTGTGGGAAAAACTTGAATCTTAACAGTATCTCCATATGTGCTTTTTATGTATGGAATATAACTAGTACCAGTCTCAACCCCAATAATTTTACCATAGAGTTCAATGGGAGTAGCGCTAAAAGTAGAAGCAGTAGTTGCAAGTAGTTTTGCTACACCCGAAAAATAAGCATCGCTGAAAGCAATATCTTTTTTGTGTTCTTCAGGAATAGTTATAGCACCAATCCAAGCATCATATTTTCCTGTTTTTAATGACGGAATCATATTGTTTATCTTATCAGCACTAAACACACATTGAGTCTGAAGTCTTTTGCATAGTTCTTTAGCAATATCAACATCAAATCCATATTGTTCTTCATTCGAATGAAGCTTAGAAAATGGCGCGTATATTCCCCTCGTAGCGAACTTGATAGTCTTGATTTCTGCATAAGAAATTGCACATGTTGATATCAGCATCATGCAGACAAGGTTTAAAAATATATTTTTTTTGTTCATGGTTAGCGCCTAATCATTTCTAAACGTCACCATTATAAATGTTTTCTATTAGTTGGGCTAATTTATTGTGGCAAAAAAATGTGTACTATTTAAAAAGTATGCTATATTGAATATAAGTATTGGATTTTTTTGTTGCGAGAATAATAATTATGAACACTATGTTTACAGTACATCATTTACATCATCAGTTGAGATAGCCTCTACTGATAGGGAGGCTATTTGCCTCCCGCAAGAGTTTGGGTGATTTCTAAAACCCCGGGTGGCAAAGGCCTCCCGGGGTTTTTTTTTACCAAAACAATTTTTAAAGGTACTTACTTTATGAAAAACACTAACAATCGTATTAGCATAGCAATACAAAAATCAGGCAGATTGAGCGAAGATTCTTTGAACTTGCTGACTTCTTGTGGCATTAATATCCGACAGCGTAAAGAACAGCTTTTTTACCACAGCAATAATTTTCCTCTCGATCTATTACTAGTACGTGATGATGATATTCCTGGTTTGGTTACAGATGGTATTTGTAACTTTGGCATTATCGGAACCAACTTATATCAAGAACGCCTATTAAAAAATCGAGACGCATCAAAAGACAATATTGAAATTGTACGCAATTTAGGTTTTGCGATATGTCGCTTGTCTATTGCAGTTCCCAAAGACCTCAGTTATGAAAACATAAACAGTCTTCGAGGGTTAAAAATAGCGACATCATATCCTTGTTTGCTTACTGATTTTATTCAAAAAAACAATATCGATATTAAAATTATTAACTTAACCGGTTCGGTAGAAATAGCGCCACGTCTTGGTATTGCCGATGGCATTTGTGATCTAGTATCAACTGGCACTACCTTAGAAGCAAACAATTTACGCGAGGTAGAAACCGTCTTTGCCAGTCAAGCGGTTTTGATTGGATCAATTAACAAGCTCGCAGAAGAAAAAAGACATGTTGCTGAAATTTTTCTAAAACGTGTTGAGGGTGCGGAACTGGCTAGTGGCAGCAAATATATCATGTTACATGCGCCAAAATCAGCAATTAATAAGATTGCTGCATTGCTTCCTGGTGCGGAACATCCAACCGTGTTGGAGTTGCAAGGGGATACAGAAAAAGTCGCGCTCCATGTACTTTGTCGAGAAAATGTTTTTTGGGAAACCATAGAGCAATTAAAACGGGAAGGAGCGAGTTCAATTCTGGTTTTACCTATTGAAAAAATAATGATGTGAGGAATTTATTTATGTTAAAGAAAATTGTGTGGAAAAATATATCTAAAACTGAGCAAGTTAAAATATTGAAGCGACCAATACAGGCAAATGACATTGCGCTTAGAGCCAAAGTACAGAACATAATTGAAGCTGTACGCACAAGTGGTGATGAGACGCTTAAAAATTTAACGCAACAATATGATGGCGTTGCAATTAATTGTCTACAAGTCGAAGCAGATGAATTTGCAAGTGCGCGCAACCAGGTAAGCAACTTGGGGTATAAAGCTATGCTGAAAGTTATAGAGCAATTAAATGCCTTTCATAGCAAAAGAACTCCTGGTGATATTCGGGTAGAAACTTCTCCTGGCATTGTTTGTGAAACTCAAATCAGGCCAATCGAGCGGGTGGGACTTTATATTCCAGGCGGCAGCGCGCCACTTGTTTCGACAGTATTAATGCTTGGGGTTCCGGCGCAAATAGCTAATTGTCCTGTTCGTGTTTTATGTTCTCCACCCACTAAAGAGGGAGGAGTTAACCCTTATATTTTAGTAGCAGCAGAGTTATGTGGCATAAGTAAAGTATATAAAGTTGGCGGCGCTCAAGCGATAGCTGCAATGGCCTATGGTACAGAGAGCATACCAAAAGTTGATAAAATTTTTGGTCCAGGAAATAGTTTTGTGACATTAGCTAAAATGCTGGTTGCACAAGATGTTATGGGTGCGGTTTGTGACTTACCTGCTGGACCTTCGGAAGTCATGGTTATTGCTGACCATGGTGCTAACCCAGAATTCATCGCTGCAGATTTATTGTCACAAGCCGAACACGGTAACGATTCTCAGGTAATGCTAATTTGTACTGATGCTGAAATAGCCGACAAAACCAGACAAGCAGTTATGCGTCAAATAAATAATTTATCAAGGCGCTCTATTGCCATGGCAACGCTAAATAATAGTTATTTAATTTCAGTTGATACTGTCAGAGAAGCAATTGTCATTGCCAACGAATATGCTCCGGAACATTTAATTATTCAAGTTGCAAAAGCAAGAAGTTATCTTGCTGAAATCAAATGCGCAGGATCGGTATTTTTAGGCAATTGGTCACCAGAATCTGCGGGGGATTATGTTAGCGGCACCAATCACGTTTTGCCTACTTATGGCTTTGCAAAATCTTTGAGTGGTTTATCCGTAGGAGATTTTATGAAGTTAATAACCGTTCAGGAATTAACCAAAGAGGGCTTAAACAGTGTTGCCTGGGTGATAAAAGAATTAACTGAAGTGGAAGGGTTAGACGCTCATTACAATGCAGTTGATGTCAGACTTAGGGGAGAAAACAATTATGTCTAATGAATTAATAACTTTAATGCGCCCAGAAATTGTGGAAATGAACAGCTATTCTTCCGCAAGAAGCGTACAGAGTAAAAAACAAATTTCAACAAATAAAATTTGGTTAGATGCTAACGAAAACCCATGGGATGGTAAATTAGGCGAACAATATAATCGTTATCCTGAACCACAACCTTATTCACTAGTAACATTATTATCATCTCTTTATAATGTCACTCCAGAGCAACTGTTAGTTACTAGAGGTAGTGATGAAGGGATCGATTTACTAACTCGGCTTTTCTGCCGTGCAGGACAAGACAAGATTATGATATGTCCACCAACTTATGGCATGTATAAAGTAGCTGCTACTATCCAAGGGGCAGAAGTGGTCGAAGTACCACTACTCAAATCCGAGAATTTTTCTCTTGATTCAAAAGCAGTTTTAACCAGATGGCAGCCAGATATGAAATTGATTTTTTTGTGTTCTCCCAATAATCCTACCGGTAATTTGTTGGCAGTGTCTGATGTTTTATCAATCTGTAAACAACTAGAAGGAAAAGCAATTGTTATTATCGACGAAGCCTATATAGAATTTTCTCTAACCGATAGTTTAAGCAAATATCTGGGCGAATATTCTAACCTGGTTATTTTGCGTACTTTATCGAAGGCATATGGTTTGGCCGGTATACGTTGCGGTGTAACCATAGCAAATCCAATCATAATTCAGACGCTTAAAAAAGTAATTGCCCCCTACCCTATTTCTAAAGCTGTAGCAGCTATTGTGTGTCAACAATTAAATTCGGCTAATGTAAACAAACAAGTTCAGTTGATTAACCAAGAGAAAGAGCGATTATTTTCGTCGCTGGTCGAATTATCTTGCATCAAAAAAGTATGGAAAAGCAAAGCTAATTTTTTATTATTTGAAACGTCTGATGCAACAAAAATTATGGAGACTTGTTTTAAGCATGGAGTGGTGCTGCGTGATCGCAGCCGTGAATTTAACTTAAAAAATTGTATTCGAGTGACAATAGGCACCCCAAACGAAAACCAACTTTTCATGGAGGCACTAAGCTATGTCTAAAAAAATTTTATTCTTAGATAGAGATGGTACACTCATTGACGAACCAGAAGACCAACAGGTTGATAATTTATCTAAAATTAGATTAAAGAAAAATGTCATCCCAGCCTTATTAAAACTACAAAAAGCTGGATATATTTTTGTTATGGTTAGCAATCAAGATGGCATGGGAACCGAGTCTTTTAAACAAGAAGATTTTGCGCTAGTACAAAATTTTTTGTTAGATATTTTCAATAGCCAAGGCATTTTCTTTGAGTCAATATTAATTTGCCCACATTTTGCCACTGATAACTGCCAGTGTCGCAAACCAAACTTGGGCTTGGTGATAAATTATTTACGCAGAAACAAAATGGATTTTACTAAATCTTACGTTATTGGTGATCGCCAAACAGATATCGAACTTGCTAAAAATATGGGCATACCAAGCATTTTATATGGTGACTGCAAAGATTGGTTGGATATTGCAAATAGTTTGATTGCTACCAAACGCTTTGCAGAAGTGCGACGCACAACTTCAGAAACTGACATTTATGTAGCAGTTAATTTAGATCAAACTAACCCGATCCAAATCGCTACCGGAATAGGTTTTTTTGATCACATGCTTGAACAATTGGCAAAGCACGGTGGATTTAGTTGTGTATTGAAAGCAATAAAAGGAGATTTATTTATTGACGAACATCACACCGTCGAAGACATCGCAATCACTTTGGGTGAAGCTATACGTAAAGCTCTAGGAGACAAGCTCGGCATTGGGCGCTATGGATTTTTATTGCCTATGGATGAGGCTTTGGCGCAAATTGCTATTGATTTGAGTGGCAGAAGCATGCTGGTATTTGAAGGTGAATTTACCAGAGAAAAAATTGGGGAGATGCCAACAGAAAATATTTTGCATTTTTTCCAGTCACTGGCACAAAGTTTAGGCGCTGCAATCCACATTAAAGTGCAAGGGGAAAATACCCATCACATGATTGAAAGTATTTTCAAGGGTGTTGGTCGTGCATTAAATCAAGCCATTTGTCAAAAAGGCTATGATTTACCAAGTACTAAAGGGGTTATATGATAACGATTGTTGACAGCGGAGGATCTAATATTTCCTCTATTAAATTCATGTTAGAACGTTTGGGTTTAACTGCTCAATTTAGCCGTGATGCTGAGGTTATAAAAAAATCAAGCCACATTATTCTTCCTGGCGTGGGATCAGCTTCGGTTGCTATGGCTTGTTTAAAAAAATATGAGCTCTTTAATAGGCTGTGTTCATTAACACAGCCAGTACTAGGTATTTGCTTAGGTATGCAACTTTTCTTCGAATTTTCTGCTGAAGGAGGAGTTGCATGTTTGGGATTGATTCCCGGAAGAGTAAAAAAAATATCCAAAAAAGAGGGGCTGAGCATACCTCACATGGGGTGGAACACTGTGAAGATCATCAAGGAAAATCCAATTATGAGTAATATTGCAGATAATTCTTATTTTTATTTTACCCATAGCTATGTTGCACCAATAACTGAGCATACTTCTGCACTGACATGTTATGCGGAAGAATTTCCAGCAGTTATTCAATATAAAAATTTTTTTGGCACGCAGTTCCATCCTGAACGCTCAGGTGAAGTTGGTATGACAATTTTACAAAATTTTTTGAGGCTATAAAATGATTATTTATCCAGCTATTGATATTTGTCGAGGAAATTGCGTGCGTCTATGGCAAGGAGATTATACGCAAGAAACTGTTTATAGCTCCAATCCTCTTGCGGTGGCAAAAAAATTTGCTGCCGAGGGAGCCAATTGGTTGCATCTGGTTGATTTAGATGCAGCTAAAAATCCCAGCCAGAGCCAATCATCGCTTATAGCACAATTGATAAAAACTTGCGGATTACAAATACAGATTGGCGGCGGTATTCGTACTGAAGAACAAGTTCGAAAATTATTAGCAGCGGGAGCCACCCGAATAATAATTGGCAGTATGGCAGTTAATAACCCAAAAGAAGTTACAAGGTGGCTTAAACTTTTTGGTTCAGAAAAATTGGTTTTATCCTTAGATATTATCTATGACGAAAATAAACAGCCCATGCTTACTACTGATGCGTGGCAGAATATAACAAAACACGGGCTTTTTGAATTGGTTGAATATTATCAATCCGCAAGCTTACAACATATTTTATGTACGAATGTTATGTTGGATGGGACTTTAAGTGGGCCAGATTATCTCTTGTATGAAGAGTTATTAAAACGTTTTCCGCACTTGAATTTACAAGCATCAGGCGGTATTCAATCATTATCTGATATTAAGTTGTTACAGAAAAAGGGTTTGGGTGGGGCAATCATTGGTCGCGCTCTTTATGAAAATAAATTTACGTTGCCAGAGGTATTAGTATGTTAGCCAAACGAATTATTCCTTGCTTAGATGTCAAAGACGGCTATGTCGTCAAGGGGGTTCAATTTAAAGACCATAAAGTAGTAGGTAATATTGTAGAGTATGCCAGCTATTATCGAGACACCGGTGCTGATGAACTAGTATTTTATGATATCACCGCAAGCGTTGATGGTAGAGTAGTAGATCGCAAATGGATAATAGAGGTATCGCGTATTCTCGACATTCCTTTTTGTGTTGCTGGCGGTATTCGAACGTTAAATGATGCTCGGATTATTTTAAACTCTGGTGCAGATAAAGTTTCACTTAACTCTCCAGCATTGGAAAATCCAGAGTTAATTACTGAGCTTGCTTGCGAATTTGGTAATCAGTGTGTTGTTGTAGGAATTGATAGCTACAAAAAAAACGGTGCTTATTATGTCTATCAATACACAGGAGATCCAAATAGATCCCGCGACACCTTGAGACTTACAGTAGATTGGGTCGTAGAGGTACAAAAATTAGGCGCCGGTGAAATAGTTTTAAATAGTATGAATTGTGATGGCGTCAAAAATGGCTACGATATCAAACAACTTTCTTATTTGAGAAGAGCAACTGAAGTGCCGTTAATTGCTTCTGGCGGTGCAGGAAAAAAGGAGGATTTTCTTGATGTTTTTGTGAATGCGCAGGTTGATGGTGCACTTGCCGCCAGCGTTTTTCATAGTAAGGATATTAATATCAAAGAATTGAAGCGGTTTTTACGCACAGAAAATATTGAGGTGAGATTATGACAATTAAAAATTTAGCAGTAGATAAATTAAACTGGGATAAAACAGATGGTTTAATCCCCGCCATTATACAAGATAGTTATACTTTACAAGTTTTAATGCTGGGATATATGAATAAAGAGGCTTTACAACAAACCTGTGTTACTGGAAAAGTTACCTTTTATAGCAGAACTAAAAAACGTTTATGGGTTAAAGGAGAAACATCTGGAAATACTCTTGATGTTATAAATATTTTACCCGATTGTGACAGTGATACTTTGTTAGTGCTCGCAAAGCCTAATGGCCATACTTGTCATTTAGGCAGCCAAAGTTGTTTTGGCGAAAAAAATATTTTTGGCTTAGGTATCCTTTCAGCATTAGAGTCTCTTATTGAGGAGCGTTATCAAAAGCGCCCTACAAATAGTTATGTAGCTAAGTTATTTACCGAAGGAAGTCACAGAATTGCCCAAAAAGTGGGAGAAGAAGGTGTTGAAGTTGCGCTAGCATCCGTTATGGGACAAAAAGATAATACTAAAAAAGAAGCTGCAGATCTGATTTTTCATTTGCTGGTACTACTAAAACAATCTCATGTCAGCTTAATGGAAGTATTAATAGAATTACAGAATCGTAACAATCAAAAATGAAGTGGTACATAAGGCTATAATAGAGAACAACTACAAAGCAAAATATTGGAAAGCTCAGCAAGAAGCCATTTCGAAAAAGAAATATGGCCTAATGAAAAAGAGAAGAGTTTCAGCGCCTCATAAGGTATTAGAGGAGAATGATCAATAATACAATTTAAGATTTTATTAGGCCGCAACAGAAATTTACGGGTATAATTTAAATATAGATTTTGAGTGCACTCCGATGGTAGTGACTCATAAATTATAAGCTATCTGCAAGTTAATGAAGGTAATTTATATGTGTAGAAAATTATTCAATATCACAGAAGAGTCAATGTATGGGTTGGTTGAATCAATGCCAAATTCCGTACATATTAAAACTGTTCAAAATGGAGAATATGTGGCAACCAACAAACACAACCTATATACATATGGCTTTACAAAAGAGAGCGAATTACTGGGATTAACATTTGATGATTTAAATGAATTTATGCTCCCATATTGGGGAACTGCCTTTATTGAAGCAATAAAACAATTTGATGAAAAAATAAAGCATAGTGGGAAGGTAGAGGTTTTGGAAAATTTAGTTTTTAGAGATAAAAACAATTTTATTCGTTGTCAAGATTTACATAAAATTCCCATCTTCCAAAAAAACACCGAAAAGCCCAGTCTTATTTTTACTATGACGGTTGAGTATACCGATAAAATATCCCAAATAGAGCTGTACGAAAAATACAAAAAAATGAACCAAAATAAATCAGACTCAATAACTTATTTTATGAAATATTTAAATATCCAAAGGTTTTTTTATGATCACCTAACAGAAAAAGAGCTTTTGTGTTTGTTAAGCGCAAGGCACACCAAGGGGCACAAATACATAGCTCGCGATTTAAATATAAACATAAAAACCGTCGAAACTCACCTGGGAAATATTACCGCCAAATTAAAAAATACAACCTTGGCAAACGTTGTTTCAATTTTAAGGAAACAAACAAATGAATAGGAAAAAAATTATGCTTGTGGGGTTTTTTGCCAATGTTGCTGAGTGGTATGATTTTTCGATATATGCGTTTTTGGCTACCACAATGGGCATGTTATTTTTAAATTCCGAGCATCCAAAGATAGCATTAATCAGAGCGTTTTTTTTATTTACTGTAAGCTACATTGCACGACCGATAGGGAGTATTTTTTGGGGATATTATGGGGATCTTTATGGAAGGAAGAAGGCATTAAAATGGTGCTTGATTCTTATGGCAATTCCTACGGTTTTTATTGGAATACTTCCTACCTATAGAAGTATAGGAATAGCTGCTAGTTTTTCTTTGTTTATTTTTAGGGTTGTGCAAGGTTTTGCTGCTGGAGGTGAATTGCCGATGTCTGCCTGTTATGTGTACGAAATAGTGCCTCAAGAGAAAAAGGCTTTTTACTGTAGCGTGGTTGCAGCAAGTCCCATGGTTGGGGTTTTACTTGGTTCAATAACTTCATTTTTTATTTACCTCTGTTTTACGCAAAAAGAAATCCTTCAATATGCATGGAGAATACCATTTTTATTTGGTGTCATTGTTTTGTTTTTTATATTGTATATACGAAGAAACATAGATGAAACCGCTGCATTTAAGAAAGAAGACACAAAAAACAATACCTTATCCAAATATTTTTTCTCCTTATGTTCCTTAAGTAACCTTAAAAAGATGTTTCCAATAATAACTCTATACATATTTATCCAGTCTTCATTTTATTTACTGTTTTTATGGATGCCATCATACTTAAATATATTTTTATCAGTTAGCAAGAATAAAAGCTTCCTGAGCAACTCAATCGGAATATTTTCTTTGGTTATTTTTACGGTTATTGTTGGATATTATGCTGATCGAATTCAATATAAAAAAATAATTATATTTGGCATAACAACCATAAGTATAATGGCGCTTCCTCTTTTTTTGTTGCTACAAAGTAAAAATTTTCTTTTGCTAATTATAACCCAGGTGTTTTTTGCTGCATGTTTAAGCTGTATTGATGGAGTAATTATAAACATTCTGGTAAGAGGATTTAGCGCAAGTACACGGTGCGGTAGCGTCAACCTTGCTTTTACTTTGCCATCGACGATTTTTGGTGGAATCTTACCAACATTATGCAGTTATCTGATATATAAAACTGGATTTAATTTGATTCCGGTATTATTTCTAGGGTGCATTGGTTTAATGGTTTTACCTGTTATGGTAAAATCAAAATCGATTTACATAGCAAGTCACGGGGGTGTTGATTAGATTATTGATTTAAAGTTTTTGCGTAAAAAATACCAGCACCTAATATTTTTTCTTTAAACGCATTGTAAATATCGACATAATTAAGATAGCCCTTCTGGTAAATACTTTCTGGAAATATTTTTAGCAACGAATATCTTTTTTCGTCAAACTTGGTGATAAGTTCGGCATACCATTTTTGAGTAATATTATCTAGATTTATATAATCAATAAGCTCCCACCCAGAGGATTTTAGCATTTCAGGGAAGGAAGAAACATTTATTGGAATACAAGATGCATAGTGAGGACTGACATTAATATAAGGGCTGTTGCCATTTGTAAGGTCAGTATACTCATAGATGGCTAATAGTTTATTTTTTTCTGGCAGCTTGCTAAGCTCGGATAAAGCAGAGACTTGACTTGAAAAGGCATAAAAAGCGCTGAATATAGTAATTAAGTTAAAACTATGATTTTTTAAAATTTTAGCAGCTTCTAATACATTACATAAATGAAAATTGCAGGTGGGATAAGTTTTATGGGCATATGGTATAGCTATAGTATCAATATCAATGCCGGTTACATTTCCCCAGCCATTTTTTTGCATATAAAAAGCACTTCCACCTAAACCGCAACCCACGTCCAAAATAGATCGATTTAAATCTTTAGGAATTTTTTTTAAAACCAAGTCAATTAATTTTTCTTCGCCGGGATGAGCGTAGTCGGCTCCACGAACAGCTGCAACAACCTGTTTTCCTCGTATATGAGCAAAATCTGAAGTAGCCTTATTATTATCTTTCATAATAGCCTGTTAAAGTAAGGGAATTTATTCTCAACCTACAATATCTGGTTAATATTGTAAATAGTATTTTTCGTTGCAATCCCAGCTCAAACTAGAAATATATCTTAATGATTTAAATTTACTTAAGTATTGCCTCAGGGTTTTCTTCTGAAGTTTTATTTGAAAAAACAATTATTATAGGCCATAAGTGATAATAATAGAAAAATGAAGATAGGTGTTTGGTACTACTATTAATGCAAAAAGCTTTTTTATTTGCCGGATGTAGAAAGATTACTGTTAAGTATGATATGGAGCGTTAAAAGTAATAAAGGCGTTCTACAAGAGAAAGATTGGGTAGCTGTTTCTAACAAGGTTGGCTCCTATTTTACTGAGGGACTTGAAGGCTTTGTAATAAACTGGATAGGAAGAGTACCGGTTAATGAAAGATAAGTTATTTAAATAGTACAATAAAAAACCCCAGCTGAGCGCCAACTCTGCTGGGGGCAAATAAAAGCAAGAGGAGCACACGTGAGCATAACAACCTACAAGCTTCAGGTAGAAATATATCATGTGGTATCAAAAATACCAGTGGTTTTTTGCGCATCACGCATAAAGCTAAGCGTTTCCACATCCCCAAATACTCCAATTTTAGTTGGAGTATAAAAATGATACAGAATAGAACGATAGGTCGGAGTGTAGCTATATCAAATCCTGTAGTTTCTATTCCTGTGGTTTCTATAGTTTCTATAATCCGACCGGAAGCTTGTGTAAAAATAAGCAACAGACCTGAAAAACAACTATCAACATATCTAAAAAAAGACACCGGCTCTAAACCCAGGCCTAGTAAAATCAGCTCTGATTATTTAAGCGCAGAAAAAATTCAAAAAATGCTTGTTCGGTTTTTAACTGAGACGCCAATATCAAAACGAAAATTGGCAGAGGCTTTGGGAATAACCGTAAAAAGTCTAATAAAATTTTGTTCTTTACAGGCATTGCCAGCAGTAACCCATAAAATTAATTTGCCATTAATTAAGCTTTATTGTGCAACCAAATTTCAACAACCAAATAAAATAGAAAAACCAAAAGAGTGAGAGGCCGAGTTAAGAAACCAATGATTATTAGTTTTTAACAATTTGTGAGTTTGTGAGTGTTACGTTTACTATTGAAATAAAAAAATAATAGCAACGTTATAGTTTTAAATTTTAAATGAGTCTTTTTTATTAACCATCAATAAGTGGGAAAAATATGAGTACTTTTAACTCGTAAATTTCTATACGCTAAAGAGGTACGGGATCAGGGCTGCCCATAGAACCCATAGAAAGAGGTTGGTCATGATACTGGGTTGCAACATACCTAAAACAATCCTCTAATTTATGGGTAAAAACATCGCCTAACTCTTTATGAAGTTCATTAATGTAGTAATTAATCTCATCATCAAGTGTACTCGTCGGACTTTTAGTAAATGGTTTCATGGCTTAACTACGTGTATTTTTAGACCTCTTAAAAAAAAATCTCCCTTTGAGCTACATGTACTAACAAACACCACTAATAATATCAAACAATGTGTTATTGTTAAAGACAGCCCTACCCTACAGGGTGCATTAAAACAAAGCGATAAATTCGGCTAATACTAAACATTAAGCCAAGACTTATCACGCCTTATGCTTACAACGTAACCATAAAAAACTTTGCTCTATTGCTTGATTAATAAAGGCCTTTTCTCCAGTTATATAAATACATTTCTTTGCTTTTGCTATTTGCAATAGCTTAGTTATGCGTGGTTTATACACCATATCCAAAACAATAGTTCCTGCAACAACCGCACTTGCAGGAATCAAAGAAATATCTTTTCGCCCACCCATCCCCACCGAAGTTGTGTTAATTAATATATCGTATCCAATGTTGGCCAGTTTTTTTACATAACCTAGGCCATAACCTTTGCAACCAAATGTTTTTGCGATTCCTTTAGCTCGGCTTACGGTTCTATTTATCACAATCACTTTCGCCTTCCTTTTCAAGGCTTCACAGACGACAGCTTTAGCTGTGCCACCAGCGCCTAATATAACAATTTTTTTATTCTTTATTCGCGTTATTTTTTCGATAGAATTAATAGCTCCTACCCCATCAGTATTAAAACCAGTAAATTTATTTTTCCTACACAAAATCGTATTAACTGCCATAATTTTTTTGGCGTCAGTCGCCAACTTTACATAGGGAACAACACTTTCTTTTAATGGCATAGTAACGCTAAATCCTTTAAATGGAAGTTTAGCCACTTCTTGAAAAAAGTTGGGCAGCTCTTCTTTCGTTACTTGTAATTTTATGTAAACAGCATTTTGTTTTAACTTTTGAAATATATTATTGTGAAAAATGTGTCCGATACTTTGTTCTACAGGATTACCCAATAAAGCATAAATATGGGTTTTTTTATTCATTATATGATAATGATAATCCTCGAATAACTCCTGCAAACTAAGCTGTCCGAGAGCAGTTTTTTGTTCAGCATCTATACTTACATAATTTAAACAATTATTAACAATTGGCGATAAAATTCGAGTTGCTTTACCCAGTTCTCCCATACATAAACCGCAAATATTATTACGCCTACCATATTCCCGCACAAAATTGAGCATCTGCAAAGAATCGATAGTAGAATTTGCCAAAGTAGCAACTTTATAAATCGAAAATTCTTTCCTAATCATCGAAGTAAACAGCGAGCTCAAATCAGCGGGGGTCTTTTTAAAGTCGTGGTAAGAACAAATTAGTTTTACATGCTGATGCTTTTTATGAACTGATTTTATAAACGCTGCATCTGTATCAAACTCTAAATCAAAATATTCTGGCTGTAATACGAATAAACTTTCAATGATTTTTAAACGTTTTTTTTCTGTACCTTTAAAGAGCCCGCCCTGAGATCTTTTTCTTAAGGTAAATATCATCGGGATATCAAAAAAGTCTTTTATTTTTTTTATTTCAGCGATCTTTAGGTTATTTAAATAATCTAAACGCAGCTCCACCATATCAATAGGATACGACAAAGCCTTTTGAATTTTTGCAAAAGCACTTTTAGAGTTTTTTGCACATATTGCGGCAACTAACATATTGCATCAATTCCCTGACTAATAATTTTATCTGGAACAACGGAGGTATAACCAGTTGCTCCAACGTACACCGAACCAATATCCTTGATTAAAATAAATCTCGGCGTTTGATTAATATTCTTTTTATCCATCAACAAAGCTTTTTTAATCGCCTTTTTGTCATAGGATTTACCCAGCATGCCAACACTAATGTTATATTTCTTAAACATGTCTTTAATCTTTTCAAATACGTCTTGCGATAGTATCCCCAACTTTAACGTCATATAACTTTCAGCAATAATACCAAATGCAACCGCTTTACCATGGCTTAATCGGTAATTACTCACTCGCTCTAAAGCATGGCCAATGGTGTGGCCAAAATTCAACAGCTGCCGCACACCAAAATCTTTTTCATCGTACTCAACAATGGCTTTTTTTATCTTACAACTGGTCAGAATTACTTTTACTAAATTTGGCTCAGAAAGATTCTTTATCTTTGCAACATTTTCTAACAAAAAATAAAAGAGCTCCTTGTCACGAATGACTGCGTGCTTAATCAACTCTACTAAACCATTTTTAAATTCTTTATCGGGCAACGTCTTCAACGTATTAATATCAATAAAAACGGCTTTAGGCTGATAAAAAGTACCGATAAGATTTTTGCCATATGGCGTATCAACACCGGTTTTTCCACCAATACTAGCATCGACCATAGCCAACAAACTGGTTGGCACATAAATCACTGGAATACCTCGACAATAGGTTGAAGCGATAAATCCAGCAATATCAGTAGTTATTCCACCACCAACGGCGACAATACACGTATCCCGATTACACCCGAATTTAAGCATAGCATTTTCAAGTTGCTCTTTGGTTTTACGTGTCTTGCTTTTTTCGCCACCCTTAAACGATAATAAATGGGTCTTTATACGATTTTTTTTAAAATAAGTTAATAACGATTTTCCGTACAAATCGCTTACATTTTGATCAGCAATAATTACCATAGAACTTGCATACTTTTTACATGTATTGAGCAGGCAATCGCTATGCAATAAATTTCGACCAATATAAATTGGGTATTTAGGAATTAAATTTACTATTATCTTTTTCATAAAATCTCGCTATCCAAGTCCAAGTTGCAAACTTTGATTCATAAGTAACGCATCGACAACAACCAAATTGCACATCGCCTCAACCACAATAACACCACGAATTGCTGTACATGGATCATGCCGCGAACCATCGGGAAGTTTAAAAATTTGCTCACAGCCAGTAATATCTACAGTCTTTTGTGGTTTACAAATGCTTGGTGTCGGTTTAAACGCAACACGGCCATTGACTCTAGCGCCAGTAGTAATACCGCCTAAAACCCCCCCGCAATGATTCGATGCCAAAGCAACTTTCCTCGAGTTTTTATCGCAGACAAACACATCATTATGTTCTGATCCCCGCATTCTTGCCGCAGAAAAACCCTCTCCAAGCTCAAAACCTTTGACCGATGGAATACTGAATATGGCCTTAGCCAAATTTGCAGAAAATTTCTCATAAACCGGATCACCCAGCGAAGTCGGAAGACCATCGATAACAAACTCAACTATACCACCAAGCGAATCACCAGCAGCTTGTACTTTTTTGATATTTGCCATCATGGCTTTAGAACAAATGTCATCAGGACAATAAATAGGATTTTGTAAAACCTCCTCCTTAAACGCAGCAATATCCGCAATATCCGTAATAACAATATTTGCAACATCGTCACCAATGCTCTTAATATAAGCACAAACTTTTATTTTGAGATGCTCAAAAATTTTGGCCGCAACCACGCTCGCGGCAACACGACAAGCAGTTTCTCGAGCCGAAGCACGACCACCACCACAATAATCATAAATGCCATATTTTTCTAAGTAAGTAAAATTAGCATGGCCGGGCTTTAATAAATCCTTGGTGCATTCATATTTACTAGAATCGACATCGCTGTTTTCGATAACGATTGCGATGGGCGCTCCGGTCGTTTGACCGGCAAAAACACCAGATAATATCCTGGCTTTATCACTTTCAACCCGTGGTGATACAAAATCAGTTTTTCCTGGTTGTCGCAAACTAAGAGCCAGATTAATCTCTTCTTCGGTAACTTTTATTTTAGAAGGACAACCATCAATAACAACACCAATTGCTGGCCCATGCGACTCACCGAATGTGGTAATACGAAATAAATTACCAAACGAGTTACTTGCCATAAAATGACTCCTCAATAATTTTAACCATCTCTTCTGTGGTTTTATTTTCTGTATTAATTACCAAATCAGCAAGCTCTTGATATATTTTTTGCCGACTTACAAAAGTTTGTTCAAAGTTTTTAGCAGGATGCTTTGTATCTAAAAAATTTAATGACGCATCTACAGCAATTCTTTTTTGTATAATTTTTTTGGGCACATCCAAATAAATAAATTTACCATTATCACCCAAAACTTTTACATTTTCCGAATCGCATATACTGCCACCACCAGTTGCAATTATCACATTTTCTACAGTTCTTAAAGCAAAAATCACTTCTTTTTCTAAAACTCTATAATCAGCATCTCCCAACTTTAAATATATCTGTCGTGCCGTCATCTCTTCACCGTGCTTTTGCAGATAAATTTCTGCTATCTTGCTATCGACATCGATAAAATTCATTTTTAATTTTTCAGCAAGTATCTTACCAAGCGTAGTTTTCCCAGCGCTTTTAAAGCCGATTAAAATAATATTCATTCTATTTCCTCAATATTGGCGCCAAGCTTTTTCATGTCTGAATAAAAAGATGGGTAACTCTTGGCGACCGACTTTATATCGGTAACGGTGGTGGCACCCTCCGCAAAAAACCCGGCAACACTCAGTGACATAACCAAGCGATGATCATGATAAGTATCTACCGTAGCGCCATGCAGTCTCGACTGTTCGATTACTAGTCCATCAGCAAATTCGTCGATTTTCGCTCCCATTTTCTTGAGCTCAGTTGCAATAGCAGAAACACGATCACACTCTTTGTTCCGTGCAACTGCCGCATTAAATATCCTGGTTTTTCCCTTAGCGAAACATCCCACCACAGCCAAAATAGGCACTGAATCGATAAAATCATTCGCGTCAATTTTACCACCAATAAGTTGGCTCGGTTTGACTGTAAGCATTTTTTCTTTATCGTCATGCTCGATTTTTGCCCCGAGTGTTCGCAAAACTTCGATAACCTTTTTGTCACCTTGAACATCATTCATATCGACGTATCGGATAGTAATTTCAGAATTGGTAACCAATGCCGCTACTATCGGAAACTGAATTGAACTAAAATCTCCTGGCACTAAATAATCAAAACCATTATATTTCAACCCACCGTGAACTATATAATGTTCGTAATTATAATTTTCAATTTGCACACCAAGTTTTCTCAGCCAAAATATACTAAGATCAATCCACGGCTTTTCTCCGGCATTTTTCACCATTACTTCAGTTTTACCGGTCAAAAAGGCTGCTGCCATAAGGATAGCAGATACTGGCTGTGAATCCTCTCCCGATAACTCAGTAATACCAGCTTTTATCGGCCCTCTAACTATTACCGGAGCATAACCATCATTTTTGGTCGATACACAAAAAGCGCCAAGTCCTCTCAAACCATCAATTAACGGCTGCATAGGACGATTATGACGCACAGAATGATCCCCGGTAAAAACAACATAGTTGGAATTCAATGAAACTATGGCAACAATAAAACGCAATACCTGTCCAGAATTACCAGCATTGATTACATCATCGGGAGTTTTAATATTACCGTTAACTCCCTCGACCGTAATCACCTCATTAGTAATAGTTATGGTCGCCCCTAATTGCCGACATGCTTCGATCATCGCATGAGCATCTGGAGAAAGTAAATAATGGTTGATAGTGCTTTTACCCTTGGCAAGGCTGGCAAACAATATTGCTCTTAAAGTGTGGGATTTCGACGGCGAAGCTTCAATAACACCACGAAGAGATGAATTTTTTACCTGAAAATTTTTCATTTTACTAATCCCCATAAAAAATATTTGACACATTTATACAAAAGTATGCTATATATATACACATGGAGAGTATTATAAAAAATTCAATTTCAGTTTTTCACAAACAGCTAGCGTTGTCAAACGCTATCTCTCCTGCTGCACATCTATCATTTGCCAACAAGTTTTATTTTTATTCCTATTTTAGCGCCTAAAGCGCTAATAACTACTGTTCCATTACATCTTTAGTCTGCATTTTAAAAACCTGAACAAAAAAGAGACCCAATCTCTTTCCGCTCTTGTTATTCAGTAATTTTCTAATGCAACACCATTAAAAAATAAAACCATAAACAAACTAGTATAAAACTGGGGTATGAACATGCAAATGAACACAAACATAGCTGATGATGTTAATGTTAAATCATTAAAACAGCTCATCACACCTATTGAACTGCTGGAAGAAATTCCTGCAAGCGCTAAAGCTATACAAACAGTCATTAAGGGTCGAAAAGAAGCAAAACAAATTGTCAAAGGAATAGATGACAGGCTCTTATTGATCGTGGGACCATGCTCAATTCACAACAATCAAGCAGCTCTTGAATACGGTACTTTACTAAAGGAAGCGTGTGAAAAATTTAAAAATGAACTTTGCATTATCATGCGCGTCTATTTTGAAAAACCGCGAACGACAGTTGGCTGGAAAGGATTAATTAATGATCCACACCTAGACAACAGTTTCGAGATCAATCACGGCTTAAAAGTGGCACGTAATATTTTGACAGAGATAAATGAGCTCGGTATACCAGCAGCAACTGAGTTCCTTGACACCATTATTCCTCAATATATTGCTGATTTAATTAGCTGGGGAGCAATCGGTGCACGAACTACTGAAAGCCAAATTCATCGCGAACTTGCATCTGGGTTGTCAGTACCGATTGGCTTCAAAAATGGCACTGACGGTAACATTGACATCGCTATTGATGCAATCAATTCTGCTAACTTTGCTCATCACTTTCTCGGTATTACAAAAAGTGGACGGCCCGCGATTGTTAGCACCTGTGGCAATGACGCCTGCCATATCATTTTGCGCGGGGCAAAAAACAGCACTAATTATGGCCAAGCAACTATTACAAAAGTAACAAAAGAATTGGCAAAAAAAAATTTACACCCAACGGTTATGGTTGACTGTAGCCATGGTAACAGCCAAAAACAATATCAAAAACAAATTACCGTAATCAACAATATTGCCAAACAAATTGGTGCTGGCTCACAAGATATTATGGGAGTAATGCTCGAAAGTCATTTGACTTCCGGCAATCAATCTCTGATTCCTGGGCAAAAATGGCGGCACGATCAAAGCATTACTGATGCCTGTTTATCTTGGGAAGAAACCAAACCATTGCTAACCAAATTAGCTAATGCCGTAATAAAACGCAGAAAAAAACTAGAACAACAAAAAACATTGGAGAAAACACATGAATAAAATCAATAAAAACAGGCAAAAAATCGACGCCCTTGATGAGCAAATTCAAAATTTACTTAATACTCGAGCAGAAATAGCACAAATAATTGGCAACAGTAAAAAAGAATTTACGCAAAACAGTCTTTGCTACGTACCAGAAAGAGAAGAGGCAATTTTACGGACAGTCATTGCAAGAAATACTGGGCCGCTTAGTAATGAAGCGTTACAAAAAATTTATCAACAAATTATCGCCTCTTGCCGCGGTCTCGAAAAAAAACTAACCATTGCTTTTCTCGGGCCTCTTGGCACATTTTCACACCAAGCAACATTGAAATGTTTCGGCACCGAAGTTAATCTGTTACCACTTACTTCTATCAAAGAAGCAAGTGCAGCAGTAGAACATGACAATGCTGACTGTTGCATAGTACCGATTGAAAACTCGTGTGAAGGAATTGTAACCCCCACTCTTGACCAACTTGGTCAAAGCAACCTCGCAGTATGTAACGAAATCCTTCTACCAGTACACCACTATTTATTAAGTCGTAGCGCTAATACCAAAGAAATAACGCAAATATATTCGCATCCGCAAGCATTAGCGCAATGCCAGCAATGGTTAGAAAAAAATTTTCCGCATGCTGCCCTTTTTCCGGCTAAAAGCTCAGCTCAAGCATGTTTGCTTGCCGCAAACGAAGTAAGCACAGCGGCTATAGCAGGGGAACTTGCTTTGTCCAATCACAATCTAAATGTACTAGCAAAACATATCGAGGATGAACCAAATAACACCACGCGTTTTTACGTCATGGGAAAACATCTAACCAAACCTAGCGGACAAGATAAAACCAGCATGCTAATAACCATACCCCATAAACCGGGAGCGTTAGCCAACACCCTAAACAAATTTGCTACAAATGGTGTCAATCTAACTTTGCTGCAATCACGACCAAGTAAAAAACAGATATGGGAATATATGTTTTTTCTAGAAATGGAAGGACATCAAAATGATGCGCCCATTAAAAAAACCTTACATGAATTAAACAACAACCAGGCCTTGGTTAAAATACTTGGTTCTTTCCCGAGGACATTAACATGAATATTACAAACATCTCAATTATTGGCCTAGGACTAATTGGCGGATCGATTGCAGCAAGTATAAAGAATAAGTTTCCCACAAGTAATATTATAGCCTTTGATATCTCTCGCGATTCACTGCAATATGCTAAAAATGCTGGCATCATTGATAAAATAGCCAACTCTATTCCAGCTACGATAACTAATGCCGAACTAATTATTATCGCTGCTCCGATTAGTGCATATTCAGCAATTTTACACAAGATAAAACCCGTACTAAAACCTGATCAGATTATTACAGATGTCGCCAGTGTAAAAAATGAAATTATTAAAATTGCAACAAAAGAACTTGGTGAATGTGTATCACAATTTGTCCCGGGTCATCCACTTGCTGGTTCGGATAAAAGTAGTATCAAAGCAGCAATAAAAATGCTGTTTAGCGGCTGCAGGGTTTTACTCACCCCTTTGGACACCACCCAAACAAAGGCCATACGTATCGTAACTGAGTTTTGGCAAACACTGGGCGCTTCAGTAAATATTACAACCCCTGATCAACACGACAAAATACTAGCCCTAACCAGCCATTTGCCACATGTGCTGTCTTACACTTTTATGGACACAATACGGAAAAATCCAAATGCCCAAGAAATTCTAGAAAATACTAGCAATAGTTTCAATGATTTCACCAGAATCGCCGCAAGTGATCAAAATCTATGGGCTGATATTTGCTTGACAAATAGCGGCAATATCGTGGCAGCAATTGATAGTTTTGCCGAAAATTTGGCTAAACTTAAACACGCTATTGTAAACGGCAATCAAAAAAAACTTAGCGCTGAATTTGGAAAAGCAAGATCGCTCAAACAAACATTAAATACAACCGGTGACTTATGAAAAAAAACTTATTTTTAAAACATGCAAATGCAGGTATTAAACAAATCAAACCTTATTTTCCGGCAAAACCTGTGAATGAATTAAAAAAAGATTTAGGACTAAAAAAAATCATTATGTTGGGAAATAATGAAAACCCTTTGGGACCAAATCCCAAAGCTATCAAAGCGATACAGAAAGCGACAAGCTCTATAGCCGATTATCCCGATAGTGGTGGCATCTTTTTGAAAAATAAAATCGCAAAAAAATTCAAAGGTGAACTCAACTTCTCTGAAAATCAAATAGTTTTAGGCAATGGTTCAAGTGAAATCATTTCACTGCTCGCCCAAGCTTTTTTAAATAACGATAATGAGGTAATTTTTTCAAAACATGCTTTCATTGTTTATAAGCTGGCAAGCCAATTACAAAATACAAAAATTAAAGAAATACCATCTCTAAATTGGGGGGCTGACTTAGAGGCGATGCTTGCCGCAATCACCGATAAGACAAGACTGATTTTTATTGCCAATCCCAATAACCCAACCGGCACATTTATATCCAAAAATGACTTAACAGCTTTTATTGAACAAGTTCCCCCAGAAATTATTTTAGTTATTGATGAAGCATATTGTGAATACGTTGCAGATCCCACGTTCACCAGTATGCTACCTTGGTTAGATAAATATCCCAATATCGTGGTGGTACGCACTTTTTCCAAAGCATATGGCTTGGCAGGACTAAGAATTGGTTACAGCATATCCTGTCCAAATATTGCCAACATTCTCAATCGTATCCGAAGCGCAGTAAATATAAACCATTTAGCGCTAATTGCTGCCTCAGTTTGCATTGATGATGATACCTATCTTAAAAAAACTTTTGCAAACAATAAATTCGGTATGCAGCAAATAACAAATAGTCTAAAAAAAATGGGCATTGACTACATACCTTCTGCAGCAAATTTTATTGCTATTCGGTTTGGTAAAAATGCAGCGCTGCTACACACAAAATTAATCAACCACGGAATTATTCTTTGTCCCCTTGATAGTTACGAAATGTCTGAATACCTACGTGTTACAATTGGGCTACCATGGCAAAACAAGCGTTTCCTCGAAACAATACAGAAGTTGTAAAGTATGGTAATGTTCACTAGACTGAGTAAAAGCAAACAAAAACCGACAAGACTGTTTATGGATATTAACAAATTAATTGGCAGTACATTAATTATCATTGGTACGATGATTGGTGCTGGAATGCTTGCATTGCCAATTATCAGCGCTGAAGCTGGGTTTACGGTAGCAGCAACTATGTTAGTAGCCATGTGGGCAATTATGACTATAACTGGATTGTTGACTTTAGAGGTTAATTTGGCATTCGAAGAATATGCCAATAGTCTAGGAACCATGGCTTTTAAAACTCTTGGCGTTTGGGGCAAGTTCGTATCATGGCTCTGCACCCTTCTTTTGCTTTATGCATTAACCGCAGCTTATATATCTGGCAATGCTTCTTTGCTGGCAAATGTAGCTGAATTGGCTTTGCATATAAAAACGCCAAACTGGCTTAATGCCTTGGTGTTTCTTGTAGTTATGGGCGGCATAGTTTTTTGGAGTACCAAAAGTGTTGACTACTGCAATCGCTTTTTCTTAAGTTTTAAAGGAATATTGTTAATAGCAACCTTCGTCCTACTGTTTCCACAAATCGACTTTGTAAATATGCTAAGAGAGTCACACGGTAATAAATACTTGTTGCCGATGATTCCTATTTTTTTATGTTCCTTTGGATTTCATCCAACAATCCCCAGTTTGAGTAATTATGTTGGTCGTAAACCACGAGAGCTGAAATTTGCGATTGTTTGTGGCTCAAGCACTGCCCTGATAATTTATTTATTTTGGTTGTTTATAACCATAGGTATTGTTCCATTAGTCGGCGAGCATAGCTTTACTTCAGTTGGGCAGTCTGTTGGGGAGCTAATAAAAAGTATTTACGTGATTGCAAATAATAAGTGGGTAACCATGGGAATTAATGGATTTGCCAATATTGCCATGACTACTTCATTTTTAGGCGTAGCATTAGGTTTATTTGATTTTTTAGCAGATGGCTTTAAACGTTCCAATACCCGCTCTGGCAGATTCCAAACAGCATTATTGACTTTTACTCCGCCATTAATATTCGCCTTGTTTTACCCCAATGGTTTTATTTTGGCGTTAAAATATGCGGCCTTTTTTGCCACAACACTAGTAGTCATTTTGCCAGCTTTAATGGCTTATAAGTTGCGTAAGGACACAAAACTTTCCTCACCCTACCGCGTCTTTGGTGGAAAATGTCTGTTGATTTTTATTATGCTAATCGGTGTGTTCCTGCTATTTATTGAAATCTTGGCTTTGTTTGTGTAATCGCTACCCAGCCCTGCACCTCACAAACACCTTTTTTTTAATGAGCTAGGCTGGTGAAGCATTTCTGTAATTTATTTTAATTAATTGGATTTTTCTTTGGTTTTTGGTTTTGTTTTGGCTGGTGTTTCAGTATCTTTTTTTTCGGTCTTAGGTTTGCTGCTATCTTTTACTTTTTTATCTTTAAAATCGGTTACATACCAACCTGTACCCTTAAGTTGAAAACTAGTATTGGAAATTAGTTTTATTAATTGTTTTTCCCCACATTTCGGACAGGTGCGCAATAACTTATCGGTTATTTTTTGTAATTGCTCAAAGCTATGGCCGCAATTTTGGCATTTATATTCGTAAATCGGCATGCTACATTTACCTCTAACGTTGAAAACGATGTTTCTATGATTGTATTATAATAAACAAAAAAGCAAAAGGACAAATCAAAATAAGTATTGTAGAATAAAACCCATATGCGTACTTCAAAATTTTTGCTTGCTACTTTACGTGAATCTCCAGCCGAAGCTGAGGTTATTAGTCATAAACTGATGTTACGTGCTGGCATGATCAGAAAACTAGCTGCTGGTATTTACATTTGGTTACCACTTGGTTTGCGGGTCTTAAAAAAAGCGGAAAAAATCATCCGCGAGGAAATGGCGCGCATTGATGCACTGGAAATTTTAATGCCTGCGATTCAACCAGCTGAGCTATGGATTGAATCTAAGCGTTGGGATGCTTATGGCGACCAACTTCTAAAGATTAAAGATCGGCATAAACATGAATTTTGTTTTGGTCCAACCCATGAAGAAGTAATAACTCACCTAGCACGCAATGAACTACGCAGTTACAAACAACTCCCGATTACACTTTATCAAATTCAAACTAAATTTCGCGATGAGATTCGTCCGCGCTTTGGGGTGATGCGTGGTCGGGAATTTTTGATGAAAGATGCCTACTCTTTTCATTTGGATGAGGCCTCACTCAAACAAACCTATGACGCTATGTATGAAGCTTATAATCGTATTTTTTCGCGCTTAGGCTTGAAGTTTCGGGCAGTACTAGCAGACACTGGAAATATTGGCGGCAGTATGTCGCACGAATTTCAAGTGCTCGCCCAATCAGGCGAAGATTTAATTGCATATAGCGATGAGAGCGATTATGCAGCCAACATTGAAATGGCAGAAGCTCTGGCACAACCAATTGCAGTTCAAACCTCAAACAATCAAATGCAGGAAGTTGCAACTCCTAGCCAACGCACTATTGAAGAAGTTGCAACATTTTTAAAAATCAACGCCAAACAAACCCTAAAAACTTTAATTGTTAAAGGAAGTGAAGCGCCATGGGTTGCCCTGGTGCTACGCGGTGATCACAAATTAAATGAAATCAAAGCGGGCAAATTATCGCAAATTGCCTCTCCTTTAACTTTTGTTAATCCGCATGAATTTGTAGAAGATATTGGTTGTGAAGCTGGATCTATAGGACCAGTAAATCTAAAAATGCCTATTATCGCGGATCGCGATGCAGTAGGTGTCAAAGACTTTGTCTGTGGTGCAAACACAAATGACAAACATCTAATTAATGTAAATTGGGAGAGGGATTTACCTCTCCCACAAGTCGCAGATATTCGAAAAGTCCAAGAGGGAGATTTAAGTCCAGACGGCAAAGGCAAGTTGCAATTTGCTCGTGGAATTGAAGTAGGTCAAGTATTTCAATTAGGTAAAAAATACAGCCAAGCCATGCACGCAACTGTGTTAAATGAAACAGGAAAAGCTATAGAAATGTATATGGGCTGCTATGGCATAGGAGTGTCACGGACAGTTGCAGCTGCAATAGAACAAAATCATGATGAACGCGGCATAATTTGGCCTGAGCCAATCGCACCATTTCAAATTGCATTGATCCCAATGAGTTTACATAAATCGTATCGCGTGCGTGAGGCCGCGGAAAAAATTTATCAACAATTACTAGATTCTGGCTTTGATGTATTATTTGATGATCGTAAAGAACGCGCCGGCGTTTTGTTCGCCGATATAGATTTGATTGGCATACCCCATCGCATCATAATTAGTGAAAGCGGATTGGATAATGGTACGATCGAATATAAAACCCGAATGGGAGCTGCAGCAGAAAACATACAAATTCCTAAGCTAGAGGAATTTCTTAAGAATAAATTTGCACATGACACCTAACATCGCTATAAAACATTTCGAGCTTTGCGATTATCAACAAACTTGGCAAAAGATGCGCGATTTTACTTTGAATCGTGGAGAATCCACGCCAGATGAAATTTGGCTGTTGGAGCATCCCCCTGTTTTTACGCAAGGATTGGCTGGAAAACCAGAACATGTTTTGAATCCTGGAAACATTCCAATCATTCAAACCGATCGCGGCGGACAAGTTACTTATCACGGACCAGGACAATTAGTCGGTTATATTTTATTTGATTTACGCCGTCTAAAACTTGGCGTAAAAGCTTATGTAAGTTTAATTGAAAACTCTGTGGTGCAATTGCTTGCTGATTATGATATTCAAGCCAGTACAAAACCTGGAGCACCTGGAGTTTATGTTGCCGGCAAGAAAATCTGTTCTATTGGTCTAAAAATCGCTCGCGGTTGCAGTTATCATGGTATTGCGCTGAATATTAATAATGATTTGGAACCATTTAGCCGCATTAATCCATGCGGTTTTCAAAATCTACAAATGACAAAAATCAGCGATTTTGTAGCAGTTAGCATCGACGAAGTTGGAAAGAAATTTTGTGAGAAAATGTCAGAAAATTTAACAAAATAATTTATGCCAATTAATACAAACAACACAGACAATACTCGTAAACCACCTTGGATTCGTAGCCAATGGCCGTGCAATCCAGAAATTGCGAGCATCAAGCATATGTTACGTCAAAATAAATTAGCAACTGTGTGCGAAGAAGCAGCCTGTCCAAATTTAGGCGAATGTTTTGGCTGTGGCACTGCAACTTTTATGATCATGGGAAATACCTGCACTCGCAATTGTCATTTTTGCAATGTAACCCCAGGCGTGCCACAACCACTAGATCTTGCTGAACCGATCAAACTGGCAGATGCTGTCGCACGAATGAATTTGAAATATGTCGTAATAACTTCTGTTACGCGCGATGATTTGCCCGATGGCGGAGCCGCGCATTTTGCTACTTGTATTAAAGCAGTGCGCGCACAAAACCCAAATACTAACATTGAAATTCTTACCCCAGATTTTCGTTATTGTATGGAGCACGCCCTAGAAATTTTGGGAACAGCACTCTCAGATACTTTTAACCACAACATTGAAACTGCTCCAAGATTATATGCAACTGTACGCCCACAAGCTGATTACCAAGCTTCATTAACCTTGTTAAAAAAACATAAAGAATATTTTCCAGATGTTTCTACAAAATCAGGAATGATGCTTGGGCTTGGTGAAACAGCGGATGAGGTTGAAAAGGTCTTAAATGATTTACGCGTCCATGATGTTGATAAACTAACTTTGGGACAATATTTGCAACCAACCAAAGAGCATCTCCCAGTGGTACGCTATGTAACTCCTCAAGAATTTGCCGAGTTTGCAAAACTTGCACGCGCCCTTGGATTTAAGCATGTTGCCAGCGCGCCACTAGTAAGATCTTCGTATCATGCTGATAGGCAAGTTTAAACACACAAGTTATTTCTATCGCCGCTTTATATTACACGTGCGAAAAATCATAAAAACCAGGAAACCGATATTATACGATCTAATATGGCCTCTAGGATAATAGTAATTATTTATACACTCTACTCCTGCATAGGATAATATTATTGACCTCTTTGCTGAAAAAGGTATTTTAGCTTGACAATATTTAATTTATATTTAAGCTAGATTTAAGCTGCAAAAAAAATTAACAACAATAAAAACAAGGATTGATTTATGCTACAAAAATGTACGTTTCGTAACATATTTATCTGTTTTCTGCTAATGATAGCGGCAGGATATAATCATTATATTTATGCCAATAACAATGTAAATCCCGAAGAATCACGTATTGTGCTTTATGGTAATTTTGATGAAAATGATAACGAGGTTTTGAACCAAAATCCGGATTTTTTCGTAACTGTACAAGTAGGGGGAATAAATGTATTCCAAGAACAAGAAGAGATGTTTTGGCAAGCTTTAAAAGATCGTGTGGTAACTTTAGTAGCAAATGAAACAGAAACTAACGATGCTAGGTTTATGAATGTTGTTTTACAATATATGCAACATGAGGTTAATGTCGTACGTCTGGAAGGTTTAACTTTAACGCCTGATGGTATAAGAGAATTTGAACAATGGTTTCGAGACCACCGAATTCCAATTAAACATGGTTTAGCTCAGAATGATGGTCTTACAGTACTAGATCATATTAATGATCTTCTAGAAAGATTAAGAGAAGTTGCGCATGATTTCGATCATGTAGTAATACAACCACAACGGATGTTACTACCATTAACAGCACCAGATACAGATGACAGAGATGAATCATTAGTACCAGCAACAAAAAGCGTAAATCAAGATAATCCAACCAAAAGATCATGGATTTCAAGATGGTGGTACGGAAACGCTGCAGAAGCTGCAACTGATGCAGTTTCTGCGACTGCAACATCAACTACTACAAGTGCTTCGCCTTCTGCGACCCGCCCATTGCCAACTTTGCTACCACCACCTAATACTTTGCCTACTACTACTTTTCGAACAGCAACAACTGTAAGAGGTGACAGAGAAGTACCTCAACAAGTGTTAACGACGCAACAACATCGAGTGGGAGTAACGCCGATACAACATAATCTAGTAACAGCACCATTGTTGCAACAACCATCACCTCCCCCGTTGCCAACTGTGCTGCCAACACCTAATACTGTGCCTCCTACTGCTGTTCGAACAGCAACAACTGTGCAAGATGGCAGAGAAGTACCCAAACAAGTGTTAGCAACGCAACAACATCAAGTAGGAGTGACGCCGATACAACAAAATCTAGTAACAGCACCATTGTTGCAACAACCATCACCTCCCCCGTTACCAAATGTGCTACCGACACCTAATACTGTGCCTCCTACTGCTGTTCGAACAGCAACAACTGTACAAAAGAGCAGAGAAGTACCCAAACAAGTGTTAGCAACGCAACAACATCAAGTAGGAGTGACGCCGATACAACAAAATCCAGTAACAGCACCATTGTTGCAACAACAACTGGAACCACTAATCATATCACATATTAATTCTATGCCGGAGAATATTCAATCTATTGTAGGGAATCAGCAGGGTACAGAGGGGAATTTGGCAGGGCGTTTTTTTGATACACCCAATGGTAGAGTATTTATACCATCATGCCCTTTTCAAACAACACCGATGCAACCATTACAGCATGCATGGCACAATGGTAATGGATTAATGCAAACAACTGCTCAAACTATGGGATGGCAGTTATCGTTCCCCCCCGCACAAGCACCAGCTCCACAGCAATTTCCATACCCACCAGTTTTTTTACCACAACCAGAAAGATTGCCGTATAATGCTGTGCCACCACCTTTTAGGCCTTTGAATACACAACCTACACCAGCAAGGGTACCGTTTGGAGCAACACCGACACAATATAATCTAGTAACAGCACCATTATTGCAACAACAACCACCTCACCCGTTACCAACTTTTCCACCACCTCCTACTGCTGTTCGAACAGCAACAACTGTACAAGATGGCAGAGAAGTACCTCAACAAGTGTTAACAACACAACAACATCAAGTGGGAGTAACGCCGATACAACAAAATCCAGTAACAGCACCATTGTTACAACAACCATCACCTCCCCCGTTACCAACTGTGCTACCGACACCTAATGCTGTGCCTCCTACTGCTGTTCGAACAGCAACAACTGTGCAAGATGGCAGAGAAGTACCTCAACAAGTATTAACAACGCAACAATATCAAGTGGGAGTAACGCCGATACAACAAAATCTAGTAACAGCACCATTGTTGCAACAACCATCACCTCCCCCGTTACCAACTGTGCTACCGACACCTAATGCTGTGCCTCCTACTGCTTTTCGAACAGCAACAACTGTGCAAGATGGCAGAGAAGTACCTCAACAAGTATTAACAACGCAACAACATCAAGTGGGAGTAACGCCGATACAACAAAATCTAGTAACAGCACCTTTGTTGCAACAACCATCACCTCCCCCGTTACCAACTGTGCTACCGACACCTAATACTGTACCTCCTACTGCTGTTCGAACAGCAACAACTGTACAAGATGGCAGAGAAGTACCTCAACAAGTATTAACAACAACACAGCAGCAATATGTAGTTTTACCCCAACAACCTACTAATGCTACTAATGCTCCTTTAGTAGATGTTCATGGTGATGCTAGAGTAATAACACCTGGGCTTCCTACAGCTGTTTTAACTCCGCTCGTACAGCATGATACATAACAAAATGTTCTTTACCCCTATTCCAAAGGCAAGTATTTACTATTATCTTGCCTTTGGTTGTTTAATGTACTTCTAATCTAAATTCATTAATGTTGGATTTAATGCAAAATATGTTTCTGGTGATATTGATATTAATAAGAACGAAATTGAATTTGCCAAGTGGTTTGATAAAAATAATTTACCCAAGCTACCAGACACAATGACTATTGCTCATCATCTGATTGAACAGCACCTCAACAGGTGTTACTACACAAATCATGATTATGATATTTTAGCGCTTTTATCGGTAGGCGCAGACCAAGTCCGATTTTATATAACTTATCTACAATCACAAGTCGCTATGTCTGGGGCTCGAAATATAGCTGCAGCTTGTGCGTTTGGATTACCATAACTTGAGTATTTGCCTGAACCAGGACAATTTTCCCAACACTTTTTTTTAGGCACTGAGTTTATATCTGGAGTTTTTATATCAGAACAACCGCACAGCATTAGTGACAATAAAAATATCGCAAAAAAAAATCTTTTCATTTGTAGTCCTATAATTATTTTTTTGATCCCTGCATTATAAGGAGCATCGGTATCTTAGTCCATTTCTAGCCACATATCAGACCAGCAAATCATCAAACACCACCGGAATTTCCTTGGCAAAACCTTTAAGACAGTCAAGCATTAAATCTCGTATTTGTGGGTGAGCTTTAGGGGAACAACGCAATGCAAAAATATGCCGCCATTCACGAAGATTAGCGGTGACTACGATTTCAGTTTTTAACGCATGCGGCAATACTTCTCGCGCTTGCTCTGGTTTATCTCCTAACTTTAGTGCTCGCAAATAAGCCTTTTCTGCTTGCTCCAGCGCCTCTAACCAATTTTTCTTTTGTGCTTCGGAATAATTTGGATCGCTCCACCAAACTGGTTTGATAAATTCAATTTCACCACTATAACGCACGTAACGCGTACTTTCTTGTGAATAGCTGGCTAAACGATGCCGCACTAATTCATGGGTTACCCCACGATTAGTAATAAAACGTATTGAAGCACTTACATGTTCGATTACCGCTTCGTGACCCAGCTCAACAATCATTTTTATAAATTTTTCTGCTGAACCTTTAGTGATACGTTTTTCCGATTTATAACAAGTACGGCCAGCTTGCTCAATTATTTCTAGCGGTAGAACTGGTTTTTGGATCCATTCCCAAGATTGATCAATGATTTTCATAATTATTCATACTCCTACTTCAGGGTAAAGTTACTAGTGGAACTACAATTCTCGTAAAATTGATTTAGGCGAGGCGCCATTGTTTTTTGGAACCGGAGTTTGCTTTTTTCGTAAATTAGGATCGCAAAAAACAAGGGCAACAAAGCATAAATACATTTTACGAGAAGTGTATTCAAGCTTTTGGCAAAGTAACACCCTCCTGCCCCTGATACTTACCTTTGCGATCTTTATAGGAAACTCCACATGGTTCGCTTGCTTCAAAAAATATGAGTTGCGCCACACCTTCATTTGCATAAATTTTTGCCGGCAGATTGGTTGTATTAGAAAATTCCAAAGTGATATGCCCCTCCCACTCAGGCTCAAGTGGTGTGACATTAACGATAATTCCACATCGCGCATAAGTTGATTTACCAAGACAGATAACTAGCACATTGCGTGGAATGCGGAAATACTCAACCGTACGCGCTAGCACAAATGAGTTTGGCGGAATAATACAAACATCGGCTTTGACATCAACAAAGCTCGCTGGATCGAAGTTTTTTGGATCAATGATAGCTGAATTAATGTTGGTAAAAATCTTAAACTCATTAGCTGAACGGACATCATAACCATAACTCGATAAACCATAAGAAATCGCTGGCTCTTCTATATTTGTTTTTACTTGATTGGCAACAAATGGTGTGATCATTTGTTGCTCGAGCGCCATTTTTTGAATCCAAATATCTGACTTCAAACTCATAACCTATCTCCAAAAATTTATAGTTTTTATCGCTACCGCGTAGCTTAAATATGCCGCATCTAAGAATATACATTAAGAATATAGCTAGACAATAAAAACAAATTCTCCGATTATCGAATTTCAACAAACAAAAAAAGAAAATAAGCTTATGTCTAATTTGTAGATTATACCGAAGAAACTATACACGTTGGAATAGACATACACAAAAATTCATTCTTTAGTTGCTATTAACAACAGGGGGTAATTGTTCCTTAAAAAACAATAGGTAATAAACTAGTATTGACTTGAATTAAATGGCCGCGTAGTGTTGAGGGGAATTTGTTTTAGCTACAGGCGTAATGCTAGAGTAAAAACTAACGTATAATCAACTATAAAATCAGAAGAAAATTTTTATGATATTAAATTTACAGAAACAAGAATCAAATCTTGTTAGCGGTGGAGCCGGGGCTCTTGAAAACGCTTATCATTTTTGTTTTGACCGGATCGGACACTGGCCATTTTCTAACAACCTTATAAAATGTATGGGCAGCGACAGAAACACTACTGTAACATGCTATGATTCTGATAAAAAAGGAGCTCGAGGATGGATGGCAAAAGATTTTGAATGTGCCAATTGGTTTTGCTGCAGTGGTGATAAGGGAGACTATTCCTATGTATCCATAAACAATGGAGATTTAGTCCCTTGTCAGAAAAAAGAAGTATAAAATTCAGCTCAAAAAAGAGTTGAAATCTGAAAATTCTAATTTTGGGCTTTGCGGTTAAGATGTAGAGCCCAAAAGCACCTAAAGCCAACCTAAACCTTGCAAACAACGCAAAGCTTAGCCTGTACTGGCAAAGTATTTTACTCCTCCGAAGCGGTAATTTTCTGTTTTATACCCTATATCAATCATGCTGCGCCACTATTTATTATTGCAATTATTACCTAGTAGCAAATAATTTTAAGCATGAAACTAAAACAGCGCAACGATCTACATAATCATGGTTCTTTTGCGATTGCCCTGTATTTTTGGCTCCAAGAGCCCCAAAGGTTAGCTTAACCAATAAAAAACATTTATAATGCCCAAATCCAGAAAAACCAAACATAGAGATAGATATGCGCACCCATTATTGCGGTCAAGTTACTAAAGAAATGATTAATCACGAAATCAAACTTTGTGGTTGGGTTAATCGCATCCGTAATCACGGTAAAGTGATTTTTATTAATTTACGCGATCGCGAAGGGATTATACAGATTGTAGTTCAAGATGATAACCAAGAATTATTTGATCATGCAGCCAAAATCCATAACGAATTTGTTTTGGCCGTGCATGGTAAAGTACGCGCCAGACCAGAAGGACTCGTCAATTACGATATGCCTACTGGTGAAATTGAAGTAGTAGCATCTACTATTGAAATTCTTGCTCGCTCTGAAGCTCTGCCATTTAATATTGATAATTATCAAGAAACGAGCGAAGAATTACGCCTTAAATATCGTTATTTGGATTTGCGCCGTCGTGAAATTGGCGACAAACTGATTTTCCGCGCTAAAATCATCAAAAAAATACGTCAATATTTTGATGATTTAAATTTTATTGAAATCGAAACGCCAATTTTAACCAAAACCACCCCGGAAGGCGCGCGGGATTTTTTGGTGCCAAGTCGCAATGTTACCGGCCAGTTTTATGCCCTACCCCAATCGCCGCAAATTTTTAAGCAATTATTAATGGCCGGCGGGATGGATCGCTATTATCAAATTGCCCGGTGCTTTCGTGATGAAGATTTACGTGCGGATCGACAACCTGAATTTACACAGTTAGATGTTGAACTATCATTTACGAGTGAAGAAGAAATTTTGCAAATCCATGAAGAATTACTTCGCCAATTGTTTGCTCAATTATTAAATGTAGCACTGCCTAAACCATTCCCAAGATTAACATTTAAGCAAGCTCTGGAAAAATATGGGGTTGACAAACCAGATTTACGTATTCCCCTAGAATTAGTTGATGTTGCAGATTTAGTTGCTAATTGCGGTTTCGAAGTGTTTGCACGTACGACAAAAAATCCGCACGGTCGAGTGACAGCCTTAAAATTGCCAGATGGCGCCAAACTTTCGCGCAAGCAGCTTGATGGCTATACAGAATTTGTTGCTATCTATGGCCTAAAGGGCTTGGCTCATATAAAAGTTAATGATCGTGCAGCGGGGTTTAACGGATTACAATCTTCAATTTTAAAATTTTTAACGCCAGAAGTTATAGAAAATATTTTAACCCGCACTCAGGCAACTACTGGTGACATTATTTTCTTTGCTGCCGATGATGCAAAAACAGTAAACGAAGCGTTCGGTGCATTGCGCATCAAATTGGGTCATGATCATGGAATGGTCACGCACGGTTGGCAACCGCTTTGGGTCGTTGATTTTCCGATGTTTGAGAAGACAGAAACTGGCTGGACTTTTATGCATCATCCATTTACTTCACCAGTCAACACTAATCCAGAAGAAGTTGTTGCCGATCCAGGCGCGGTAATGGCACGGGCTTATGATATGATACTCAATGGAACTGAGCTCGGCGGTGGTTCAATCAGAATTAACAATCGCGCAATGCAAATGGCTATCTTTAAGGTTATGGGCATGAGTGATGCCGAAGAAAGATTTGGTCACTTAATCGAAGCCTTTAAATATGGTTATCCACCAGAGGGTGGCTGTGCACTCGGAATTGATCGCATGGCTATGCTTATGACTGGCGCAAAATCAATCCGCGATGTAATTGCTTTTCCAAAAACTCAGACCGGTGCATGTCCTTTAACTCAAGCACCATCTGAAGTTTCCGCAGAGCAATTGAAAGAACTGGGAATAAAAATAAACAAGAATTAAAACAGCATAAATTAAATTCATTTTACGAGGAATATATGTCAGGTCATAGCAAATGGGCTAATATCAAGCGCCATAAAGGCAAACAAGACGCAGTAAAGGGTAAAATTTTTACCAAATTAATTCGCGAAATTACCGTTGCTGCGCGCCAAGGTTCTGATGCAAATACCAATCCTCGACTACGACTTGCCATAGATAAAGCACTAGCACAAAACATGACCCGCGACACAATTGATCGTGCAATTAAGCGCGGAACTGGTGGCGCTGACGACACTCATATGGAAGAAATTTTTTATGAAGGTTACGGCGCAGCTGGTGTAGCTGTTTTGGTGCATTGTTTAACTGACAATCGTAATCGCACTGCTGGAGACGTGCGACACGCATTTACTAAACACGGCGGTAATCTTGGAACTACTGGTTCCGTTTCTTATCTTTTCAAACAAAGAGGTCTGCTTTGTTTTCCACCCAAAAGCGATGAAGATAAAATAATGGAGATTACCTTAGATACAGCTGAAGATATCACAACCAATGACGATGGCAGTATTGATATTTTTACCACTCCAGAAAATTTTGCTAAAACCAAAGCGGCTCTGGAAAAAGCCAAGGTTATTCCAGTAGTAGCTGAAATTTCTATGCTCCCTGCAACTCAAGTAGCGCTAGATAAAGAAACTAACGAAACAGTTATGGGTCTGATTGATGCACTGGAAGATTTAGATGATGTACAGAATGTATACTTTAATGCGGATGCCTCATAAATGCCTATAATTTTAGGGATTGATCCTGGTTCACGTATTACTGGTTATGGGGTTATTGACGCTACCAATAATAAACAACGCTACATTTCTAGCGGTAGCATTCGTGTTGCTAAAAGCAATTTTGGCGAACAACTAAAACAAATTTTTGCTGGAATTTCTGAATTGATTGCGCTCCATCATCCAGAAGAAGCAGCAATTGAACAAGTTTTTGTTCATGCCAATGTTAATTCTGCTTTAAAACTAGGTCAAGCTCGCGGTGCGGCAATTGTAGCTATGGCACAAGACGGCATCAGTATTGCCGAATATTCAGCGCGTCAAGTAAAGCAAGCAGTTGTCGGTTATGGCAATGCGGAAAAAACTCAAGTGCAACATATGGTAAAATTATTATTAAAATTACAAAATGAATTGCAAGCAGACGAGGCAGACGCACTCGCAATTGCAATTTGTCATGCCAATTCACGCCGAGGATTTCTTTTATGATAGGTTTTTTGCGGGGAATTTTATTGGAAAAAGAAGCGCCGAATTTGACTCTTGAGGTCAACGGTATTGGCTATGAAGTACAAATACCGGTAAATAGCTTTTATCGGGTACCACAAATTGGCAAAGAAATAAGTTTACACATTCATTTTGTGGTACGCGAAGATGGGCAATTTTTGTATGGTTTTATTGATAAAGAAGAGCGTATGTTATTTCGCTCTTTAATTAAAGTTAATGGTGTTGGACCCAAAATGGCGCTCGCGATTCTTTCGGCGATGGAACCAAATATTTTTGTACGCCATGTCTTAAACAATGACCCTGATGCACTTGAACACATTCCAGGAGTTGGGGCAAAAACTGCGCGCCGTTTGATTATTGAGATGCGGGATAAAGTTAGCGAGTGGAAAAATATTAATTTGGCTATAGATACAAAAGCTGGCGCCGCAGTAAACGATGCTCTTAGCGCCCTAATTGCCTTAGGTTACAAACCCCATGAAGCCCGCAGAGCCCTCATGAAACACCAAGATAAAGAATTACCCAGCGAAGAACTGGTGCGCTTGGCACTAAAGGAAATTGAATAAAACAATTGATGTTTTCTATACACCTGTATTAACAAAGAAAATTGAACAAACTATACAAGCACTCCAAAATTTAGTATATTGGAGTCCTATGTACATACCCAGAAAAATAGAGCAAAAAATTAACGAAGCTTTGAACCGAAAAAAAAGCATTTTGCTGCTTGGGGCGAGACAAACCGGCAAAACAACTCTACTTGATAACATTAAAGCTGATTTGTATGTTTCTTTAGCCCAACCCATCATTCGTCAACGTTATGAAAAGGATTTAAGTTTATTACTTGGTGAAATCGAAGCATTAAATACAAGTGATACTAAACTTCCACTTATAATCATAGATGAAGTACAAAAAATACCTGATGTATTAGATTTAGCGCAAGATTTAATTGATCGTAAAAAAGCTCGATTTATACTAACGGGTTCGTCAGCAAGAAAGTTAAAGCAACCCCATAAAATTAATTTATTGCCCGGCCGGGTTGTTTCTTTAGAGCTTTCTCCTTTAACAGTTACTGAACTGCCTAAAGATAAAATAAATTTAGAAGAATTGCTTCTTTATGGAACATTACCGGGGATCATTACTCAACCAAAACCACAAGATAAAGAAACAGACCTTATTTCTTACATTTCAACTTATCTCGAAGAAGAGATACGCTTAGAAGCATTAGTAAGAAATATTGGATCGTTTTCTAGATTTTTAGAATTGGCTGCCTCAGAATCTGGAAATATTACAAACTTTCGTAAACTCTCACAAGAGGTTGGGGTAGCACATACCACCATAGCAGCATATTATCAGATTTTAGAGGATTGTTTGATTGCAAAACGTATTGAACCATTACGCCAAACAAAAACACGCCGACGTCTTACCGCCTTACCAAAATATTTATTTTTCGATCTTGGTGTACGAAGATTGAGTGCTAATGAAGGCGTCAAACTACCCTTAGAATATATTGGATCGTTATTTGAACAATTTATTGGTTTGGAATTAACTAACTCTGCTAATTTAGTTTCCGAGCGCTATAAAGTTTATTTTTGGCGTGATGTATATGGTCATTGCGAGGTTGATTGGGTTATGGATAAACAAGGACTATATATCCCCATAGAAGTAAAACTAACAAAAAATCCAACGATAAAAAATGCCCAGCATCTACAAACTTTTTTAACTGAATATAAGAACACAGAAAAAGCTTATATTATTTGCACTGCCCCGCGCAAAATAAAATTGAGCGATAAAATTTACGCTTTACCGTGGCAAGAAATCAGCGAGCTGAGCACTTCATAACACGGCTCTCAGTAATTACATCTTGTAATAAAGCATCATAGCTGCTCATGTTATCGATAAACTCTATTTATACTAACCATTCCAGCTGCATCCTTTACGACCTTTTTAGGATTGCCATAGTAGTCGATACTTGCCACTCCTGCGGCATGAATTTCCAAAGAGTTTTGTGCATAAACCTTAATATTCGCTGCACCAGAAGTTTCAAGATTTACATCATTGGCTATGAGGTTTTTTGCATTTACATCGCTTGCTCCATTAGTTTCAATTTGCAAAGAATTTATCTTGCCAGACAAATCACAATGACTTGCGCCATTTGCTTCAAGAATCAAGTTATTGCTGTTTATGTCCGCATAATCGAGATGGCTAGCTCCATTTATAATAATTTTTTTCAACGGTTGCTTAGTTACAATAACAATATCAACTTTTCTGTCATGTCCCAGCTTAATTCCATGCTCGGTGTTAATACCTAATTTGTTCCCTGTAAGACCAACAGTAATGTTAGAAAAATAACCTTCATCAGTGGATATACTTATATTTGATTGTTCTCCGGCTTTAACTAACACATGACCAAATCCACTCATATCCAATTCAGAAAAATCACCAACATTAAAAATTTTGGTTATATTTTCGCCTTTTTCACTGGAAACAATTTCACCAGAAACAACATTACTAAAAATAAGATTTCCGCGCACGATAACGGCTACAATAACTGTGCACAGCAAAAAACAAATAATTATAGTTAGCAGCACTTTGTTACTATTTTTCATAGAACCCTTCTAATTTTAAGCTTGGTATTTTTTATAAAACTCTTGTAAGTCAGAAAATTTCATATTTAATAGCGCCAGATTTTTAAAAACCTCAGGCAAATGTTCACGTAAAAACAATTCTTTTTTTAGTGCTAATGCGTTGGCATACCCATCTTTGGCAACAAAATATCCCAGACCACGCTCTTTATAGATTATATTTTGTTCTTCTAAATAATTATAAGTACGAACTACAGTATTTGGATTAACCTCAACTACCACGGCCAAATCGCGTATAGAAAGAATTTTTGCACCTGCCAACAATGTTTTACGCAATATCTGTTCACATAAATAATCGGCAATTTGTAAATAGATTGCGTATTTTTGGCGAAATTCCATGTTAAATCTCACTTTCACATAAACGTAAATAGGTAACTAACCAAGCACAAGGCGGAACCACAATAGTTAAAATTAGTTGTATTGTTTTGCCATAAAGTTCTAATACTTGCCACCAATCAAAAAAGAAACTCCCTAAAAAAATCATAAAAATACTAGATGCGACTAAAACAAACCCCAATGCCACACCAGAGAAACATAAAATAGTTTTATTAAAATTGCTGTTTTTAAAATAAATCGCACCCAAAAAAAAGAGCGATTGATAAAACATATAAGCAGCAAAATACTCCATAATATCTTTATGGATTGGTTGAAAGATTACAGATGTTTTACCAAAAGATAACCAGGTAAGCCCAGCAATTAACAACGAAACCACATAAAAAATTAATACAATGCCGACAATGTATCCAATGGTAGTTAATAACAAACGACCTAATAATTTTTCTAAACTTGAAACTGGCAACAAAAAAAAGTTTTGGTTTCTTTCCTCGTCATGTAAATCAGCAAATGAGCGGCTGGTTAGCCACAAACCACCACCGAACAACAACAAAACAAATGCACCAAGATGAAAATTATCAGCATGTGATTCATTAAAACTCATTAAGCCATATAGAAACAAAACTACAAAAATTGTTAAACCAAAAGTAAAAATCTTAGAAGAGTTCATTACCAAATCACTCTTAATAAACAAACCTAAACGCCGCCAACTAAATTGTTTTATGATGCTCATTTTACACTCCTTGAAAAGCCGCTATTGATATTCTCTGGATTAACCAAAACAGCTTTAAATAACAATTCCAGATCAACTTGGGTCTCAGCATTGTTTTGGTTTGCCTGAATTATACGAAAACCACCAAATATTTTTTCCTGATATAAAGCTGCATTTAGTGTTGCGGCATCAAAATCAAATGCTTCCACAAAACAAAGTTCTTTTGCTATCGCCTCCATACTTTGTTGAAAAATTATTTTTCCCTGATCCAACATTACTACGGTATCAATTAGACTTTCTAAATCGTATACTTGATGCGTTGCGATAATAAAGGTTTTATTTTCATTAAAATTAGCAATTACTAATTTTCTAAACTGACTTTTCCCCGGGATATCCAGACCATTTGTTGGTTCATCTAGCAATAACAAGCTACAATTAGTCGCCAAAGCAAAGGCTAATAAAAATTTTTTCTTCTGGCCATAAGAAATTTCATGCAAATTACTATTAAGATCAATACAAAACTCCTGGCAATTGATATTAAAGTTTTCCTGACTAAATTTTGGATAAAATGGTGCAAACAATTCCAAATATGTTTTTGCTGCTATATTTGGCAACCAAAATTCTTCGGTTAAATAAAATACGTCGGCCAAAAAGTTTGCGCTGCGTTTTTGTGGCTGCTCATTTAATACTTCACAACTGCCACTTTTTGGAAACACCAAACCAGAAGCCAATTTGAGCAATGTTGATTTGCCTGCGCCGTTTTTACCTAGCAATCCACATATTTTTCCTCGCGCAAGCTGCCAATCCAAATTGTGAAATAACCAATCTTGGTGTTTGTTGTATTGAAAAGATATTTTATTAAAATTAAGCATTAATTGGACTCCTGACCGTGTGCTAGTGACATAGTACACTATGAAAGCACATTGTCAAGCAACAGTAAACTACCAAAACTATCAATTAATTCCAAACAAATGCGCTCTTATGGTAGTATAAACAAAAAAAATTTCATAAAAAAACGACTATGACTATAGACAGATTAATTGCAACTACCACTACCCTACCCGAAGAAGAAGCCGTTGACCGCGCTATTCGACCAAAGACTTTAGTTGATTATATTGGCCAACCAGCGGTAAGCGAACAAATGGGTTTATTTATCCAGGCAACACGTGAACGCGGCGAGGCTTTAGATCACGTTTTAATTTTTGGTCCACCGGGTTTAGGCAAAACAACCCTTGCTCACATTATTGCCAATGAACTTAAGGTAAATATGCGTCAAACATCTGGGCCAGTAATTGAACGCGCTGGGGATTTGGCTGCAATTTTAACTAACCTTGAGCCGCACGATGTTTTATTTATTGATGAAATTCATCGCTTAAATGCTACAGTCGAAGAAATTCTTTATCCAGCAATGGAAGATTACCAAATTGATATTATTATCGGCGAAGGTCCATCGGCACGATCAATAAAATTAGATTTGCCACCTTTTACTTTAGTGGGGGCTACAACTCGCGCGGGTTTACTAACCTCGCCTCTGCGTGATCGTTTTGGTATTGTGCAGCGTTTGGAGTTTTATAAGACCGAAGATCTTGCTGAAATTGTTATGCGTTCGGCGAGTATTTTAAATATTACCATCGACCCATCCGGTGCAGTAGAAATTGCCAGGCGTTCGCGCGGCACTCCACGAATTTCCAATCGGTTATTACGGCGCGTGCGTGATTTTGCTCAAGTAAAATCTGATGGAATTATTACTAAAGAAGTTGCAGACGCAGCGCTAAATTTATTGGATGTTGATCGGTGCGGATTTGATGTATTGGATCGTAAATTATTATTATTGATTATTGAAAAATTTAATGGTGGTCCGGTTGGCGTTGAAAGTTTAGCTGCTGCTATTGGCGAAGAACGAGATACAATTGAAGATGTGATTGAGCCTTATTTGTTGCAGCAAGGATATATTTTACGCACTCCGCGCGGCCGCATGGCAACTACTCAAACATATTTGCATTTCGGCTTGGTTGTGCCGGAGTGATGGGTTCTACGTAGTTTTATGAGTTAATTTGCTGATTTGTTTTTTAATTGCTCTATATCCTGCACAGACAAACCAGTAACAGCGGCTATCTGAGCAACGGGCATACCTTGACTATAAAGGCTCATGGCGACGGCTTTAAGGGCTTCTAACTTACCTTTTCCTATTCCTTCTTGTAGGCCATCTTGTCTGCCTTCGTGTCTAAGCCGTTCTGCTAATGTCATGATTTTGTCCTCATTTATTGTCGTTAATCCAGTTTTTACTATATTAATAAACTCTTGCTCGTCAATATCACTGACCTCCATAATGTACGATAACAACCTACAAATATAGCATTCCATTCCATCCTGATTTTCAATGGGCTTTATATCAGTAATTACATTCTTCAAAATTGGTATTAGATTTTTCTTAAAAATATGTTTCATTGTATAAAGAACAACTCCGGATCGAACATTGGCTTTTAATTTTTCATCAGGAATTTTTGATAAATTTATTAATTGATACGGTTTCCATAAAATATCTTGGGCAAGTTCTTTTTTATCACCGAATAGATCAAAAATATCGGTCGAGTATTTATATTTTTTCCAACCACTATATAGAATAAGAGGATAAATTATTGGTAGACGGTTTTTCTTGGTTTTTATTAGATGATGGTTCATTACAGCAACCATATACTTCAAAACGCGGAAAGCCATTAATTCACATGGAGTACTTTGATGTTCTATTAACAAGTACAAATATCCTTGTTGCTTACCAAACTCTGCATAATAAAGTAAATCCATAATTTGTAACCGCAGATGATCATCAATAAAAGATTCTTTCTGTGCAGATATCGAATCAAAATTTATAATAGTACGAATATGTACTGGCAGATTTTGCTCAAAAAACTCCCGAATTACTTTGGGATCGGTCATCATCGATCGAAAGAATCTATCATGTGGAGTGGTAATATTGTTGTTGCCCATTAATCCTCTGAGGTTTTTAATCAAACAATAATGGGCACATTCTACAAGAAACAAAACTCTTTCAAATACCGTGTTTTTCCCGGGGTTACTAATACAACACTAAATTTATTGGATCGTAAGTTATTATTGTTGATTATTGAGAAATTTAAGGAATATATTTTACGCACCTCACGCGGCCATATGGCAACCACTCAGGCATATTTGCATTTTGGTTTGGTTGTACCTGTACCCGAGCGATAGATTCTACATTTAAAATAACAATCAATATCTCAAAACTCTGTATGTTGTTTTTCGACAGTCACTTATTGTTTTTTCTTTTCGATGATAGCTTTTTTATTTCTTCTACAATTTCAGAGTAACCTTCTATAAAAGCAGTAATAAGAGCTCCGTTGCCATTTTTATTAACCAAAGCAGGATCAGCTCCTTTTTTCAAGCAGTAATAGTACAATTTCAAGGGGTCAAATGCTTCACCAGCCCAGATTAAGCTTCACAAACAATATTAGAAACTGACTTAGTCATTGACACCAATAACAAATAGTTTCAGAATTCATCGATCCAAACTTCGGTTCACTTACCTATGAAGCTCGTATTGCTTTTGGCCATTATTATTGCTTTATCTTCCAGCGCGTTGACGTTGGCGCTACATTATTTTCCGCGTACTTTGAAATTCGTTTTTTTTACACTACTAGGAACATCTGGCATTGGTGCGATTGGGGCTGGATTGTCGGTATTAATAACTGAGCAAAATATTAGCCACAAAATAGGTTTGAGCTTCCCGAATTTAATTTTACAATTTACGCTTGACCCATTATCAGGATTTTTTCTCGCCGTAGTTGGTATTATAGTAATAAGCGTTGCATGTTATGGCCCGAGCTATATGCGCAGTTATGAAAAGCAAAGACCAATCACTAGCATGTCTTTTTTTACTGGGCTGTTTGTTAGTAGCATGTATTTGGTAGTGTTAGCCCACGATGTTTTTAGCTTCATGCTCGCTTGGGAATTAATGTCAGTTTCAAGCTATTTCTTAGTAGCTTATCATCATAAACACGCAGCTAATCGCCGGGCAGCTCTTATTTATTTACTGATGGCACAAGCAAGTGGTTTACTTATTTTATTTGCTTTCAGTATTTTAATTAAATTTGCGGGAGGCATGAGTTTTGATGTTTTGCAAGCAACAAAAATCTCGCCAACTTGGGCAAGCATAGCTTTTTTCCTTGCGTTTTTTGGTTTTGGGATGAAAGCAGGCATAGTCCCACTACATGTTTGGTTACCTCAGGCACACCCAGTTGCTCCATCTCACATTTCCGCCTTGATGTCGGGGGTGATGCTTAAAGTGGCAATATATGGTTTTATTCGATTTACATTTGGATTACTCGGAAATGTTTGTTGGCAATGGGGAGGCGTTGTACTTTTTATTGGCGTAGTTTCCGCGTTACTTGGAGTACTTTATGCTTTAATGCAGCATGATCTAAAAAAATTACTTGCCTATCACAGCATCGAAAACATTGGCATAATTTTTATTGCGCTTGGCTTATCTTTGATTTTTATGAGCACTGGCCATCCTTTGTTTGCGAGCTTAGGATTGATCGCCGCACTTTATCACTGCCTAAACCATGCAATCTTTAAAAGTTTATTATTCTTAGGCACCGGCGCAATTTTACAGCAGAGCCATGAGCATGATTTGGAGCGCATGGGTGGGCTGTTTAAAAAAATGCCGTATACCGCATGGTGTTTTTTAATTGGTTGTATTAGCATTTCCGCATTACCACCTTTTAATGGTTTTGTTTCAGAATGGCTAATTTTTCAGAACGCTTTTCAAGCAGTGACATTGAAAAGCGAAATAATGCGTACCTTAATTCCCGTCGCTGCTGCCTTACTTGCATTAACCAGCGCTCTGGCCGCTGCTTGTTTTGTTAAAGTTTATGGCGTTATCTTTTTAGGACAACCTCGTACGCGCCATATCCGTCATGCGCGTGATCCAAGATTTGGCATGCGCCTGGCACTCGGATTTTTAGCCGCACTTTGTATGTTTTTTGGAGTGTTACCAACCTTTACTATTTCTCTTTTGAATGTAATTCCAAAACAATTAATCGGCGCTCAATTACCCAACGCGCAAAATTGGCTTTGGTTAATTCCCATCACATCAAAAACCTCTTCTTACAATGCATTGTTCGTAACAGCTGGAATTTTAGCAATTGGTTTGATTGGCTATTGGTTGGTGCGGGCTTATTTTGGCCGTATTAAACTGCGAACTGTTAAACCATGGGACTGTGGTTATGGTGGAATTAATTCTCGCATGCAATATACAGCCACCGCATTTGCGATGCCGCTACGCCGTGTTTTTCAGGCGGCTTGGTCGATATGCGAAAAAACAGAAAAAACTGGTTCGGAAACCAGTTATCTTTTGCAGATTAATGACTGGATTTGGCAATATGTGTATTTACCACTTGAGCGTTTTAGTTTTACTTTGGCGCGAAGTTTTTCACGCTTACAAGGCGGGAATATCAGAGTTTATTTGGCTTATGCTTTTATAACTTTAATTTTATTATTATGGATGGTTGCATGATCTGGTTAGTTGCACTAGCACAAACTTTATTATTTGTAATTGCTGCTCCACTGCTCGCTGGTATAGTGAAATGGGTTAAGTGCCAATTACAAAATCGCAAAGCACCACCGCTTTGGCAACCATATCTCAACTTGAATAAACTATTTCGCAAAGAAGTATTGCTTGCTACCACAACCTCACAATTATTTCGCGCTGCACCATATATAGTTTTTAGTATTAGCGTTTTTACTTGCGCAGTAGTGCCATTATTTATTGTAAACGTTCCAACAACTGCAATTGCCGATGTAATTGTCATAGTGGGTTTGTTTGCTTTGGCACGTTTTTTCCTGACCCTGGCTGGAATGGACGCTGGTACTGCTTTTGGCGGCATGGGTTCTTCGCGCGAGATGTTGATTTCGGCCATCGCTGAACCAGCCTTATTGATGGTATTTTTTGCCGTAGCAATGACGGCGATGAGCACTAATTTAGCCATGATTATTAAGCAACTATCCCTAAATCATTTGTGGCTACAACCTTCGCTTATTTTTTCCGCACTTGGCTTTATTTTAGTTGCGCTGGCAGAAACGGGGAGAATTCCAGTTGATAATCCTGAGACTCATTTGGAATTAACCATGATCCATGAAGCTATGATTTTGGAATATAGTGGTCGTTATTTGGCATTTATCGAATGGGCTGCACAAATTAAATTTATACTTTATGCCGTACTATTTATTAATTTATTTTTTCCCTGGGGGATTGCCCATGATTTTAGTTGGTTTGGCATCGGTTGGAGCATTTTGCTCCTAGCACTAAAATTAACTGTGCTTGCGGTTATTCTTGGTGTTGCTGAAATTAGCCTCGCAAAATTGCGCTTATTCCGCATCCCCTACTTATTAAATCTTGCATTTATTTTGGGTTTATTGGCCGTTTTAATCCACATTATCATTGAGGTTGGATAAAATGGAACTATTAACTTCTATTATTACTGCTTTAATTTTATTAACTGCATTTATACTTTTGATGCAAAATCGAATTCACGGCATGATCAATACATTTATCTGGCAAAGCATTTTATTGGCTACGGTAACGCTGTTACAAGCGCAGAGAACCGCGAGGATAGAACTTTATGTTTCGGTTCTGCTAATTATAATATTAAAAGTTATTTTTATCCCCTATTTATTACGATCTTTGGTGTATAAATTAAATATCCGGCACAAAGTAGCTGAAATCAAACATCCTTTCTTACTTTTGATTGGCGCGGCTGCATTAGTGCTATTCTGTTATCACCTAATTATTCCAATCAGAACACTTGCCTGGAATGAAGCTAATAATATTATTGCCGTAGCAATGGCCGTAATGCTCCTGGGGATGTTATTGCTAATCACACATCGCAAAGCAATTTCACATGTAATTGGCTTTATGTCGATGGAAAATGGGATCTTTTTCGCTGCTTTAATCGCCACTCAAGGAATGCCTATGGTCGTAGAACTTGGCATTGCTTTTGACGTATTAATTGCTGCGGTTTTATTTGGGGTATTTTTTTTACAATTGCGACGTAGTATTGATTCGCTTGATGTCGATCGTTTGAACTTATTGCGCGAGGACGTGGAATGATTGCTTTTTATTTAACTCTATTTCTCCCACTTGCCGGCACTTTATTGATGCTAGGGATAGGTAATTTAAGAATTGCTGGTCTTTGCAATATAATTATTACTACTGCTGGCTTTATAGCTTCCCTTTTTATGGCGCATTATTTTTTACAACATGGCTCCTTTCTAGCAATCGAACAACAGTTTTACATTGATGCTTTTAATTTATTAATTATTGTACTCACCACTTTTGTGGTAATGACAACTGCTTTTTTTTCCAACACCTTTATGTGGCAAAGTGCAACAACCAATCGCATTAGCAACAAACATTTGCGGCTTTATCATGTTATGTATCAACTTTTTGCTTTGATGATGCTAGTAGCACTGGCAGCAAATAATCTTGGTATTTTATGGGTGGCAATGGAAGGAGCTACCTTGGCAACTGTATTGTTAGTAAGTCTATATCGCACGAAAGAAGCTATTGAAGCCTCATGGAAATATTTTATTTTATGTATTATTGGTATTGCCCTGGCATTGTTCGGCACTATTTTAGTCTATTTTTCTGCTGTCCAAGAGTTAACCCAAACTAAAACTGGAATGTTATGGAGCGTTTTGGCGTACCAGACAAATCATTTTGATCCCACCGTGATAAAAATTGCTTTTGTGTTTTTATTAGTTGGCTATGGGACTAAAATTGGCTTGGTACCATTACACAACTGGCTACCTGACGCTTATTCAGAAAGTCCAGCGCCAGTATCAAGTTTGCTTTCAGGCTTGTTATCAAATGTTGCCCTGTACGCTTTAATCCGCTTTAAAATTTTAACTGATTTAGCATTAGCAAATCATTTAGCTGACAATCTCATGATGATTTTTGGTTTGTTATCTTTTGTGGTAGCCGCAATACTGCTCCAACGCCAATATAACATTAAAAGATTATTTAGTTATTCCTCAATTGAACACATGGGTTTGATAACCTTTACTTTTGGCTTGGGCGGACCAATTGCAACTTTTGTTGGTTTATTTTACATGCTGGTACATTCGCTTGCTAAATCAGCAATCTTTATCATCGTCGGCAACGTAGTACAACAAGCCAAAACTAGTCTTTTAGAACAAATTCGTGGCCTTATAAAAAACCAACCACTACTCGGTTGGGGATTGTTAGCAGCAACTTTAATTATTTCAGGCATTCCACCATTTGGTATTTTCACCAGCGAATTAATAGTTTTTATTACCTGTGTGAAATTTTTACCGCTACTCGCAATTATATTAGTTGCTGGTTTTATTATGGCTTTTGCTGGATTATTACGTAACATTCAACCTGTGGTTTATGGCGAACCAACACAAACAATTAAATCAAAAACTTGCACCTGGCCCGCAATATTGCATTTGAGTCTGGTTCTGGTTTTGGGACTTTACATTCCACCAGTACTACAACAGCTATTACAGGAGGCAGCTGGATTAATTACAAGGTAAAAAGTTAATATGCCTAATCATAAAAAAACACATGAACAATTTCTACAACTACTAAGCAGCAAATTAGGATTGGTACTTGCTTACGATTTACCAAAATTAAGCGCCATATCAATATTACATTTACCGTCTGAAGTTTGGCAATTGGCTGCTGAGCTTACCGCCAAATTACAGTATCGTTTTGTTGCCATCTGGGCCCAAGATTTAGATAAAAACTTTGAATTAAATGCCGGTCTGGAACTACACGGATCATATTTATTATTGCGCACTTTAATTGAAGTGACTAAGCCAACCATCGCGGCATTTACTCCTTATTTTCCAGCAGCTAATCGTCTTGAGCGCCATACGCATGATATGTTTGGTATAAACTTTAGCAATCACCCAGATCAACGTCGTTGGACCCGCCATCAGGCATGGGGCGAAAAACAATTTCCACTACGTAAAAATTTTCCAGTTGAGCAAGCCTCATCAGAAACAACACCATCAGACAACACTTACCCTTTTACTCACGTAAGCGGTTCTGGTGTATATGAAATTCCAGTTGGACCAATTCATGCCGGAATTATCGAGCCGGGACATTTCCGTTTTCAGGCTGCGGGTGAAGACATCATCAATTTAGAAGAACGTTTGGGTTATGTTCATAAAGGTATCGAAAAAATTGCTGAGAAACGTAACATTAATCAATTAATAAAACTTGCAGGACGAGTATCAGGTGATAGCACTGTTGCTCACGCCTGGGCAGCATGTATGGCTCTAGAAAATGCTATGAATTTAAAAGTTCCTGAACGTGCTCTCTATATCCGAGCAATAATGTGTGAACATGAACGCATAGCTAATCACCTTGGTGATTTCGCAACGGTCGCCAATGATGTCGCATATACTTTTGCCTACTATCAATTAATGCGGATAAAAGAATTATGGCTGCGCTTAAACGCGCAAATTTTTGGTCATCGTTTAATGATGGATTGCATTATACCCGGTGGTGTTAACGTCGATTTAAATTCCAAACATTGTCAGGCAATACGCGAACAAATTAAAAATTTTAGACCTGAGCTTGAAGAACTTTATGCAATTTTTGAAGAAAATTCGGGATTTCATGATCGCATAAAAACCACAGGAACGTTATCAATTGAACAAGCAACACGACTAGGGGTGCCTGGTTATGTTGGACGCGCCAGTGGTCACAAATTTGATTTACGCCATGATGCGCCATATCCACCTTATAATAAATTAAAAACTCGCGTACCAGTTTTTAATACTGGCGATGTACTGGCACGGTTACGTGTCCGCGCCCAAGAAATTTTAGTTGCATTTGAACTGATTGAACAATTGCTCGATAAACTGCCAGATGATTCAATTTATACTCAATGGATAACTCCTAACACAACCATCGAGGGCATTGGCTTGATTGAAGGATGGCGGGGTGAAGTTTTCGTATTTGTACGAATCGGCAGTGACGGTTTAGTAGAGCGTTATTTCCCACGCGACCCGAGTTGGTTTAGTTGGCCGGCTTTAGAACAATTAATTCACGGGAATATCGTACCTGATTTTCCAGTTTGCAATAAATCAATTAATGGGTCATATTCAGCAGTCGATTTATAACTATATATATGTTAAAAACTTTATATAAAATTTTTAGAATAGGAGTGGTTACTGAAAACCTGCCACAAAACAAAACTACTGCTTTTGAACGGCTTGGTGATAGCTGTAAAAAAATCGTTGACGCTAAATTTTCCGGTAGCTTAGCAATTCGTCAAATTGATGCTGGCTCATGCAATGGCTGTGAATTAGAGATCCAGGCACTGAACAATCCATTTTATGATATTGAACGTTTTGGTATTCACTTTGTTGCCTCACCACGACATGCTGACTTATTATTAGTAACAGGACCAGTTTCGCGCCATATGGAAAGCGCATTAATTACTGCACATACCGCCACCCCAAACCCAAAACTAGTCTTAGCTGTTGGCGATTGCGGTGCCTCGGGTGGTGAATTCGGCTGCTCTTATGCCTGTGCTGGCGCTATAGCAAACGTAATTCCAGTTGATGGCGTGATCATAGGATGCCCACCAACACCAATAAGTTTGCTCCAAGGAATTTTAGAATTACTTAACCAAACAAAAAAATAATTTAATGAGGTTCATTTGATCAAAAATAAAAACACTAAAGCCATAGGCTGGATAATTTGTACTTTAGCTGCGATTTTTTATTGCTATGAGTATGTACTCCGTATGGAACCAAGCGTGATGGTTACAGAATTAATGCATGCATTTCAGGTAAACGCGACGCAGTTTGGCATGCTTTCGGCAGTTTTTTACTTTATTTATACACCAATGCAAATTATTGTTGGTCCCTTATTAGATTTATATGGACCACGAAAAATTTTAACTTCGGCTGTAGTTGCTTGTGCAATTGGCAGTTACATTTTTAGCATAGCTCATACTTTACCAGTCGCTGCTATTGGTAGATTACTAATTGGTTTTGGCAGTGCCTTTGCTTTTGTAACTGTTTTAAAACTTGCTGCCTCATGGCTACCGCAACGCTTTTTTGCTTTTTTTGTTGGACTAGCAACCACCCTTGGTATGCTTGGTGGAATGGCCGGGGATATTATTCTTATCCCCTTAGTTCGTAGTATTGGATGGAAACAAACAATTTCTGCTGGCACTATCGCCGGTGTAATTTTAATACCATTGGTTTGGCTAATTATTCGTGATAAACCGGAAGAAGAATCTTTCAAAAAAAATGCAATCAAACCAAAACCTCAATACCGTGAAACTTTTCTCGGGTTTTTAAAAATTCTAAAGAACCCGCAAATGTGGCTCAATGGTTTTACTGGTGGTTTAATGTTCTTATCGCTATCAGTGTTTGCTGAACTTTGGGGAATTCCATTTTTAACTACCGTTTATCATTTGTCCCAGCACAGTGCGGGAACAGCATGCTCTATGGTATTTTTAGGATGGCTTGTTGGTGGACCAATGATTGGTTATATTTCTGACATGGCTTCTTCAAGACGGATTCCGATTTTGATTGGCCTTTTGTTTTCAGCAATATTAATCAGTTTAATTATTTATCTTCCTCAAATAAATATCGGTTTATTACACCTTTTATTATTTTTATTCGGTGTTTTTTCCAGTTTCGAAATCTTGTGCTTCGCTATAAGCAGTGAAAGCAATCCAAAGCATTTAATCGCTACTGCATCTGCTTTTACCAATGCATTGGTTATGTTTGTTGGTAGTATTTGCCAACCGCTATTTGGAAAAATTCTTGATTTATTTTGGTCGGGTCAAACACTCAATGGCGACCGCATTTACTCAACAATTAACTATCAATACGCATTAACAATTTTACCACTAGCATTTTTGTTAGGATTTATTTTAACTTTTTGGTTACATGAAACGCGTATCAAAAAAATGAATGGAAAAAATAACTAGGCAAATTGTTTTTATTGTTCTAAGATATAGCTCTGTAATTTTTTATAATTTAAAAAATCACAGACATTTAATTTAAAAGTAAAATAACGGAGATAAAATATGGTAGCCAAAAAGAAAGCGGTAAAAAAAGTAGTGAAAAAAGTAGCAAAAAAAGCAGTAAAAAAAGCTTGTAAATGTGTTTGCAAAAAAAAGAAATAATTAAACAGATGTTATTTCTTACCAAAACGTCAACAGGAATATGAAAATATTTCTGTTGACGTGAAAGTAAACTGTAAGATTAGATTTAGATTAGCTGCACGGTTTGTTTGAAAATTGGATTTTGTCGGGTTATTTCATGGAACCAACACCAAACCATAAACATCAGAAAATCTTTTTGATTGTTGTCTTGTTTTTTGCTATCGCTATTGGCAATGCACTTGCTGGTTGGTTTATATCCAATGGCATTTATCAGTGGCGCAGCGGTGATCGTTATGTAAGTGTCAAAGGTATCGCAGAACAGCAAGCAAAAGCTGATTTGGCGATTTGGGACATCGGTTATAAAATAACCGGCGATGATCTTGCCCAAATAACTGCAGAAAGCCTAAAAAATCAAAAAATCATCGTTTCCTTTTTAACTCAAAATAATTTTGCGCCTGGTGAAATCGAATCACAAAACATAGAAGTGCTTGACCAATATGCCCGCGAGTATACTTCTAACAAACCACAACACCGTTACATCATAACAGGCAGCGTAATGTTACGCACCCCAAAAGTTGATTTAGTACATCAAGTAAGCCAGTTAAATGCCACATTAATCCAACAGGGTGTCGTATTAATGAACAAAAATGATTACCTGCCAAACCCACGTTATTTCTTTACCAAACTCGATGAAATTCGCCCACCAATGCTAGAACAAGCTACGAAAAGCGCACGCTCAGTTGCCGAACAGTTTGCAACCAATTCTGGTTGTCAGCTTGGTCCTATCCGTCGTGCTAGCCAGGGGGTATTTCAGATTTTAAACATCAACAGTAATGCCGGCCAAAACTATGGAGCTGACAACGATCAAATTGGTAGCATAAATAAAATTGTCCGCATTGTAATATCAGTTGATTACATGCTTCGAACTTAAAATATTTTACCTATATACTCCTCGCAACAAAAGTTTCTACTATAAAAAGGGTGCTACATGAAAAACACTATAAAGTACGCGGTAAACTTCGATCAATTTAACATGGAAGATGTTGCTATAGTTGGTGGTAAAAATGCATCACTTGGCGAAATGATCCAAAATCTCGCCCAGGCAGACATTAAAGTTCCTCCGGGCTTTGCCACAACTGCACAAGCTTTTAAAGATTTTTTATTCACCAATCAGATCGACAAAAAAATATATACAAAGTTAGCGACACTCGATCCAAAAAATCTAAAGAATCTCGCCAAGATCAGCCAAGAAATACAACAATTAATTCTGCGATCAAGTTTTAGTCAGGATTTTATTTCTGCTATTACTAAAGAACATACCGCACTCATAAAAAACAAAAAAATCTCTCTGGCAATACGCTCTTCTGCTACTGCCGAAGATCTGCCTAATGCATCTTTTGCCGGGCAACAAGATTCTTTTTTAAATGTTAGCGGAATAAAAAATGTTTTACTCGCAATTAAAAAAGTTTACGCATCACTCTTCAACGAACGCGCCATTATTTATCGCATACAAAATGGTTTCCCCCATGAAAAAGTTGCAATCTCCGCTGGCATTCAAATAATGGTGCGCAGTGACTGCGGATCAAGTGGCGTAATGTTTACTTTGGATACTGAAACCGGATTCGACAAAGTTATTTTTATTAATGCATCTTGGGGTTTAGGTGAATCAATTGTCCAGGGTAAAGTTAATCCCGACGAATTCTATGCTTACAAACCAAGCATTATTGCCAACAAACCGGCAATCTTACAACGCACTATTGGTAGCAAAGCGATTAAAACTATTTACGGCAAAAATTCTACAAAAACTGTAAAAACCAAAAAAATCGAACAACAAAAATTTTGTATTGATGACGCAACTGTCACTGCTCTGGCCTGCTTCGCACTAGCAATTGAGAATCGCTACAAAAAACCAATGGATATTGAGTGGGCACAAGACGGCAAAACCAAAGAAATTTATATCGTTCAAGCACGACCAGAAACTGTACGTAGTCATGAACAGCATCAAACCTTAGAACAATTTTCTTTAGAAAAGAAAGGAGAAGTTATCACAACCGGCCATAGCATTGGTCAAAAAATTGGTCAAGGAGATGCTTGTGTAATTACTAACCACAAACAAATGCATCTGATGCAACCAGGCCAAGTTCTAGTTGCTGATATGACCGACCCAGATTGGGAACCAATCATGAAACTCGCCAAAGCGATTGTTACTAATCGCGGCGGGCGTACTTGTCACGCTGCGATTGTTGCGCGCGAATTAGGTATTCCAGCAGTTGTTGGCTGTAATGATGCTACGACTAAAATTAAACACCATACCCCTATAACTGTTTCCTGCGCCGGAGGTGAAATTGGGCAAGTCTTTAAGGGTCTCTTGCCAATTAAAGTTAAACATATCAAAGTAACAAACATGCCAAAATTGCCATGCAAACTTTGCATGAATCTGGCTGACCCCAACAAAGCTTTTTCTTATCAGTATTTACCTAACGATGGTGTTGGCCTGGTACGTATTGAATTTATCATAAATAGCATAATCAGCATTCATCCAAATGCTCTATTACAATTTAAAACATTACCTACAAAAATAAAACAGCAAATTCACGCGCATACCGCCGCTTACAAAAGTCATACAGAATTTTATATCGAAAAATTACGCGAGGGTATAGCAACTATAGCCGCCGCGTTCTTCCCCAAACCAATTATTGTTCGCTTCTCAGATTTCAAATCAAATGAATATGCAAATTTATTGGGCGGTAGCGCATTCGAACCACATGAAGAAAATCCTATGATTGGCTTTCGCGGTGGCTCTCGCTATTTGGCAACGCAATTTGCTGATTGTTTTGCTTTGGAATGCGAAGCATTAAAACGCGTACGCAGCATGGGCTTAACTAACACCGAGGTAATGTTACCTTTTGTCCGCACCGTAGCAGAGGCAACCCAACTCGTGGAATTGCTCGCAACTAATGGTTTGGTTCGTGGCGTCGATGGTCTCAAAGTAATTTTGATGTGCGAAATCCCTTCTAATGCCCTACTTGCTGATGAGTTTTTAGAAATTTGCGATGGATTTTCTATTGGTTCAAATGATTTAACGCAATTAACTTTAGGTCTTGATCGCGACTCTAGTTTGGTTGCTCATCTTTTTGACGAACGTAACAAAGCCGTTAAAAAACTATTACATCAAGCCATTCAAACTTGTAAACAAAAAGGCAAATATGTCGGCATTTGCGGCCAAGCTCCTTCAGATTATCCAGAATTTGCCAAATGGCTGCTCGACGAGGGAATTGAAAGCATTTCACTAACCCCCGATTCGATTGTCGCAACTTGGCTTTATCTGGCTAAAAATCAACACTAAACTCATGTTGGAAAGTACTTGCTAAAGAAGAAGCGGCCAAATAGCAAAAGTACTCCGGGGCTGTTGCATCCGGATCTGAATAGCCAAGTTGATTATAAACAAATTAAATCAACAGCTCCACAGAAGCCAAATGCAACACCCGTCCAGTCCATAAAAACAAAGCTCTTCAACATACAGAAATGTAAGTGAGTTCACACCAACGAAGTTTTTATCGCTGAAACAGGAACTGGAGCCTCTCGCATTTCCTTTAAAACCCCTTGCAGTCGCTTTAAATCTTTTTCTTTTGCTTGCAAAGGAAATTTCCCATATCCAAAAACATTCGCCGCAGCATTCCAAAGGAACCGTGCTACTCCTCCTTTATATTCCTTCAGACTGCTTTGCACAGTTTCTAATGACTTTTCTACTGCTTTTTTACCGGAACCACTTGCTAATACCTTTTTATGTTCACTCAACGCTTGTTTCATCTGTCCAAGCTGTACTTCATAAGTTCCTATGAGTTCTTGTCTCTTCCCTTTGTATCCTTTTCCGGTTTCATCATAAGAAGATTTCAGTTCACTTAAATCTTCTTCAATTTTTTTAATTTCTTTATCCATAGACAAAATTGTCTCTAGACATTCGTCAACATATTCAATACAAGCTTTTGTATCCGCTGAGGTTAACGGTTCTTCTTGTCGTTCCAGTGCAGCAACATCCTCCAATATACCATCAACTTCCTCACTCTTTTCTATTATGCCTTCCACGTGGTTCTCAAAAGTTTTTTGATTCATCTTACCTTTGAAGAACAATCCACCTCCAAGCAACTCTTCAGTTTTTTTCTCAGCCTCTCGTTTAGTTCTTAACAAATTAGCAAGCGGTGGTTGTTCGAGAACTGCAGACTTAGAGCTATCAACTCCTTCTAACTTTGTTTTTAGTTGCTCCAAAGCTGCTAGTTTCTTCTGCAATGGCCATTTTCCATATCCAAAAATACTCGTAGCAACATTCTTAATAAACCCCACCACTCCCTTTTTATATTTTCCTAGATCTCCTTTTGCACTCTCTACTAAGTGCATTACCTCTACCACTGAGTTAGTTTTAGATAATCGACTTTTTAATGCGTCTAAACTACCCTGCAACTGCTTCAACTGGCTCCTATAATCATCTACAAGTTCTTCGCGTTTTCTCTTATATTCACCGCTAGTTCCCTGATAAGACTTTTCTAAATCCGCTAAAGCATCATTAATTTTTTCAACTTCAGCAGACATAAGCTCAATTGCTTTTACACATTTATCAATATGAACAATAGAACCAGGTGCCCCTACTATCTCTTGTAATTCACTGTCAGCTTCTTCACTCAGTTCTATAATCCTATCCACGCTATCCATAAAAACTTCTTCATTCATTTTACCTTTGGAGCTGAGCAATTTTTCAGTTTCAGTTATAGCCTTGCCTTGATCTCTCAACAGATTAGTAAACTTGACAGGTTGCGGCTCAGACTCGACAAGTTGCGGCTCAGGCTCAACATGTTGCGGTGGCTTAGGCTTGGCATGTTGCTGTGGCTTAGGCTTGGCATGTTGCTGTGGCTTAGACTTAACAGCAGGTTTGCCATGTGGTGGCTGCTCCACATCCTCCACATCGACCGGCAGCGCCGCATAAGGATTCTCCGAGCGATCTCCTGTTGGCTTGTGCGAGCTTCCTGACCTTTGCTTAGGACTTGCTTGGTGTTTGTGTTTGTGTCTTGGCATAAAAATTTCTCCTTAAATTTTAATTAATAAATTAAACAATCCCTATGTGAATTTGCATTCACAATGTCTTGTTTTACAACTCAAATCATCACTTGCCAAGAATTTTTTCAATTCTGAAAAAACCACAACCATGGAACTAAATTCCTGGTTTCGTATAATTCTTCGGCAATCAACAATATTGAGTAATCCATTGCAAGATAAACCATTGCATTGTAGCATTAAGCTCACCAAATTGCTAACTACTACAACGCATTCAATGAGGTTGCTACCCTGACACAAAATTCACAAATTAATTTGGTAAAAACCATCCCGGCCGAGTTTAATCAAACCAGGCTCGATCTGGCGCTTAGTAAGCTATTACCAGAATATTCTCGCGCTAAAATTCAAAATTGGATTAAAACAGGATTTATAACTGTTGATAATATCGTTTTACGAGCTAAAGACAAAGTGCGCACTGATCAAGTTATTAATATAAATGCAAACGTTACAACCGAAACAACTGATCAACCACAAGCAATTGCGCTGGACGTTGTTTACGAAGATCAAGATATTATTGTTATTAATAAACCAGCTGGATTAGTAACTCATCCTGGGGCTGGGCGTGCTGATAATACTCTATTAAATGCCCTACTCTATCGTTATCCAGAACTTACAAATCTTCCACGAGCTGGTATTATTCATCGCTTAGACAAAGATACTTCTGGCTTACTTGTGATAGCACATAATTTAATAGCGCATACCAAACTTGTCGCCGATTTACAAAACCGCAAAATCAAACGTGAGTACGCAGCAATTGTTAATGGAGTTATGACTACTGGCGGCACTATCGAAGCACCGATTGGTCGTCATCCATTTAAACGCACGCATATGGCAGTAAAAGAAAATGGCAAATCGGCCACTACCCATTACCGTATCATTAAACATTTCCCTGCTCATACACATTTAAAAGTTATTTTAGAAACTGGCCGTACCCATCAAATTCGTGTGCATCTTGCCCACATCGGCTATCCAATTGTTGGCGATCCAACTTATGGCAAAGGTCTAAAAATACCGGCTCAATGCAGCGAGTCTTTACGTCAAACATTAATGAACTTCAAGCGCCAAGCGCTACATGCTGAGCGTCTGGGTCTAGCACATCCACGTACCGGTCAGTTAATAGAATGGGAAGTTAAACCACCAAAAGATATGGAAAAATTACTTCAAACTTTATCGGTAACAACAAATGAATCAACTCACTAAACCCCCAGGATTTATTTTGTTTATCATTTTCCTTGAAGGCTTTGTCAGCATATCGATTGAAATTTTTACGATGCGCCAACTGATACCCGTAGTCGGAACAAGCATTATTGTCACCAGTTTAATAATTGGAATATTTTTATTGTTTCTTGCAATCGGATATTGGCGCGGAGGCTTATATCGGGAAAATTTTACTTCAGTGTTGCGACGGAATTTTATTATAGCTGCGGGATTGATGGGTCTTGGAATATCTTATCAATTCATCACATTTTTTTTCATCCTATTTGCTCATTATTTACCAACTAGTAATCTATTATTCGCTTTAACTATTTATTTGTTCCTAATTATCGCTCCAATTATTTATCTAATTGGACAAACTGTACCACTTACTATGAATTTAATGGATCCAAAAAAAAGAGCAGCAGAAATAGGTGGCAATGCTCTTTTTATAAGCACTTTGGGCTCTTTTTTAGGAGCACTGTTAACCAGCCTGCTATTAATGGAATTTCTAGGAGTAGCTTGGACAGTTTTTATTAATTTTTCGATTTTAATAATACTGGTATTGTTTTTTTCTAAGGACAAGGAGTGGATTACATATATTATATTAGCAATAGGAATGGGGGTGGTTGTTTACAAACTAAACATTTCTTTTGAAAAAGACCACTTTGTAACAACAACTAATTATGCAAATTATAATGTGATTAATAATCTAGATCCCAATCTTGGTCAAAATGGTAAAATCCTAGTATCGAATAATTCATTCTCATCGCTGATTGACAATAACAAAAAAAACTTTCCCTATATCGAGCTAATTAAACGTATTTTATTCCAAGATCTTGCATTGCACGATGCGCAAATTTTAGTCCTAGGAGCTGGGGGCTTTACTTTATCCGCTGAAGAAACCTATGGAAACCATTTCACCTATGTAGATATAGACCCTAAAATCAAATCAATTGTAGAAAAAAACTTTCTGGCAAAAATCAATGGGGATTTCGTTGCACAAGATGCCCGAGTTTATCTTACCAAACATCTCAAACAATATGACGCCATTATCTCCGATGTATACAGCAGTGTGCATTCTATTCCGCCTTCTTTATTAACGCGCGAATATTTTAATAGCATAAAAAATGCGTTAAAACCAGGTGGTTTTGCTATCTTCAATATCATAGCCAAACCATTTCTCAATGACGCTTACTCAAAACGTACAGACTCTACAATTCGTGATGTATTTGGCAATTGCCTATCTATTCCTTTAATCTATTCAGATAATGTGACCAATATTATTTACTTGTGCCATCCTTCCAAAAATGACCATGATAAAATAATTTATACCGACAACCACAATCCAGCCAATCTCGATTTTATTTTCTTACACAAAGGAAACTATTCAAATAATCTGCAAATAGTATTTCATAAAAAACTTGAAACATAAAACATGCATACAACCACCATAAAAACACACAAAATAAAGACTGGAGAATCAATTTTCTCCATTCTCGACACTTATATTCCCGCGCTTACAGAAAACAATGTTATCGCTATTGCCAGCAAAATTATAAGCACCTGTGAAAACCGTGTTGTCAGCAAAAATAAAAATAAAATAAATCTTATCCGCCAAGAATCTGATCTTTGCTTTAGAGCGCCGCCCAACGCCAAAAATTTTCACCTAACCCTAAAAAATCATCGATTAATTCCCAATGCTGGAATTGACGAATCAAATTGTGCCAACGCTTATATTCTGCTGCCAAAAAACCCACAATTAACCGCAAAAAAAATCTGGCAATATTTACGCAAACGTTACCAAATTAAAAAATTTGGCGTTATTATTACTGATAGCAATATCACCCCATTACGCCAGGGGGTAACTGGGATCGCTATTGGTTGGTGTGGCTTTAAACCAACTTATGATTATATTGGGCAAAAAGATATTTTTAATCGCGCCATTACCGTCACGCAAATTAATTTACTTGATAGCCTCGCTACAGTTGCAACTTTAATGATGGGAGAAGGAAAAGAACAAACCCCAATTGTTCTCATAGAAAATGCGCCAAAAATTAATTTTCAAAATCGCGCGCCGACACGTAAAGAAGAGCAAGAAGCTTATGTTGATACAAAAAATGATTTATTTAGCGCTGTTGATTTTACTTTACTTAAAAACATATGAACAACTACATAGAACCAAACTGGCCGGCACCAAAAAATGTCAAAGCCTTTACCACAAAACGTACTGGCGGCATAAGCAAACCACCATACGAAAGCTTTAATTTTAGTCTGCGCACAGGCGATGATCCTGACAATGTTTTAGCCAATCGCAAAAAACTATGCCTGGAATTAAATTTGCCAACCGAACCATTTTGGCTAAACCAACAGCATACTAACATCCCCATTCACCTCAAACAAACCACAGAAACATACCCAAGCAGTTTGGGAATTCGGCTAGGCGGCAAGGAGAGAGAAACAGGAGTGCACTTCCCGTGCATGACTGTTTCGAACGACACAGCCAACAACGCCGAAAACCAAAATGCGATGGGTATAGAACCAATTGCTGATGCAGCATTCACTACTGCACCAAATCTTGTTTGTGTAACCATGACTGCTGACTGTGTGCCAATTTTAGTTTGTGACTACGCTGGAACTATTGTTGCTGCGATTCATGCAGGTTGGAAAGGTATTGCAGCCGGAGTAATCGAAGCAACTATCAAAGCAATGAATATCGACGGAGCAAAACTATTAGCTTGGCTTGGACCGGCGATTGGTGCCAATTCTTTTGAGGCTGGAGAAGATATGCGCGAAATTTTTACTAAACACGATCCAAAAAGCCAAAAAGCTTTTGTTGCCTACAAAGATCGTTTCCTTGCTAATATTTATTTGCTTGCATCCGAGCGTCTAAACAACGCGGGAGTTACCGCAATTTATGGTGGAGAATATTGCACCTTTATCCAAAAAGAATTATTTTTCTCTTTTCGCCGTGATGGCGTCGCAAGCGGCAGAATAGCAAGCTTAATTTGGTTAACTGATTAACATTAGTATATAATAAGGCTTTTCAACATACAGAAATACTTTACCAGTCCAGCCTAAACCTTGCGTTGTTTGTAAGGGACGAGTCGCTGGGGGATGAGCGAACATATGAAATATCCAAAACACATTTTATACGGAACTTTAGCTATATTTTTTGCTATCACATGCACTTGCTACGCAGGTAGGCCTGTTGCTAGCATCGCCACAAACAAACCTGTCGCTGGCATCGTTGAGACCAACCCAAGCCTTGCCCCCATGCTTCAAAAAATTATGCCTGCTGTAGTTAATATTGCAGTACGCGGCAATATACCAGAAGAGAATTTATCGCCATCAGATAAACAACATCGTCGTAATCCAAAATTTGAAGATCTTGGATCGGGCGTTATTATCGATAGCGAACACGGTTACATTGTAACCAATGCTCATGTCATAAAAGATGCACAAGCTATTACGATTATGCTTAAAGATGGCCGCAGTATGAGAGCTCGGGTTATTGGCTATGATTCTACATCAGATATTGCCGTAGTCCAAATAACCGCGAAACGCCTTAAAAACGCCACTTATGGAGACTCCGACAAACTAAAAGTTGGCGATTTTGTCTGTGCAATTGGCAGCCCATTCGGCTTAGAACAAACCGTAACCTCTGGCGTAGTTAGCGGACTTGAACGCAGCGACCTTGGTATTGAAGGTTTTGAAAGTTTTATTCAAACCGACGCGCCAATCAATCTAGGTAATTCCGGCGGTGCTTTAGTGAATATGAAAGGTGAACTAATAGGCATAAATACCGCACTTATTGGGGCAGTCCCAGCTAATGCAGGTATCGGTCTTGCTATCCCAAGCAACATAACTAAAAGTATAGTAGACCAACTAATTAAATATGGAAAAGTAAAGCGCGGATTCGTGGGAGTTACAGTACAAAATATTACACCAGCTCTTGCCGAAGCCATGAAATTACAGGAATCTGAAAGTGGGGCTTTGATTTCGCAAGTAATGGAAGGATCACCTGCCGCTACCGCTGGATTACGCACCAAAGACGTTATTGTAAAAATCATGGATAAACCTATTCACTCTGCCACCCAAGTTATAAATATGATAAGTTTATTGAACATTGATTCTAAAATAAACTTACAAATACGTCGTGATAATAAATTAATTAATTTCGAAATTATAGTAACCGATCCTGAAAACTTTAAAAAAACTCAAGGAGCCTCAAAAAACTTGCTCTCGGGTTTGGGATTAAAAAACTTTAATCTGCTAATAGATAATCAGCACATTAAAGGCGTTGAAGTGTTATACGTTGATGATACAAGCGTTGCTTACAGTTGTGGTCTTAGCCCTACTGATATTATTCTTAGTGCAGCTAATCAACCGGTAACTTCAATTATTGAATTACAAAAAATTGCCAATAACCACTCCAAACAATTATTACTTGAAATAAAACGTCGCTTGGCTGGGAATGTTTTTCTAGTACTTGAGGAATGACGAATAAGTAATTGAATTCAAATGAATTATCGCCACATTTATCACGCTGGAAATTTTGCCGATGTATTCAAGCATTGTGTGCTGATTATGTTGGCGCAATCTTTATTTAAGAAAGATAGCCCTATACTTTTTTTAGATACTCATGCCGGCGTTGGTGAATACGATTTAACATCTGAAATTGCGCAAAAAACTCGTGAATATAAAAATGGTATTGCACGAATTTATGGGCAGCCTAATTGCCCTTCAGTTATTCAACTTTATCAAAACATTGTTCATACGTTTAACTCTCATACCAAAACCTTACGTTTTTATCCAGGCTCACCACTTATTCTGCGCAAATTAATGCGCGCCCAAGACCACATGATTTTGACCGAATTACACCAAGAAGATATACAAACATTAAAACGCTACTTTTATCAAGACCAACAAGTTGCTGTTCACCACACAGATGGTTATCAAGGCTTAAAAGCATTTTTACCACCAAAACATGGACGCGGGTTAATTTTAATTGATCCACCTTTTGAGGAAAAAAATGAATTTGCACAAATTATCGCCGGACTCCAAACAGCCTTAAAGCTTTTTCCAAGCGGTATTTATCTAATTTGGTATCCAATTAAAGACTTGATTGAGGTCAAAAGTTTTTACACAAAATTAAAATCCATAAAATGCAAAAACATATTAACAATAGAATTGGCAATAGGTAAAAATATTTTGGACTTAGGATTAACCAACTGCGGTTTAATAATAATCAATGCTCCGTGGAAATTCGAAGTTGATCTAAGACCCGTTATTTCTTGGCTTGGCGATACCCTAGCATTCGATTCAACCGGGGAATGGAGTATAAAAACACTACAAATATTTACCAAACCATAATAATTGCCTATTAACAGCCTGCTCCAAATAATTGCCTTTATAGAGTTCAAAATGAGCAGCACCATTAATTACCATTAATTCTTTAGGCTCTGGCGCTAATTTGTATAAGCTATGAGTCTCGCTAATAGGATTAACCAAATCTTTTTCTGCACCAATAATTAAAATTGGCGCTTGTAATTCTTTTAAATAATTTTCTGGTTTGTAATTTAATGTTTCAAAAACAGTCAAAAAAGGAATTTTTGTTTTTAATGCGGGAAACTCATCTGAATACTCTTGAAAAAACCGCTTTGACTGCTCATCAGATAGTATCTTACTAATGGGTACCATCATCTCTTTGCCAGTTAACTCCTTTTTCTCGTGCAATCGCAAAAGAGTATCTTTAAGTTTACTAACACTCTCTGGAGTCATGGCAGAAGTAATAACCCTCTCACCATCACCAAAAGTTAATTGCACACTCAAACATTTAACCCGTTTATCTTCACTGGCCACTACAATCGCATTAGCGCCACCATATGAAGTTCCCCAAAGCCCTATGCGATCAGCGTCAACCTTATCAAAAGAAGATAAAAATGATATTGCATTTTTGATGTCTTCTATTTGGAGTTTTGGCACCAACATACCTGGTTCGCCGCCGCTACCTCCAAATCCTCTATAATCGAAGGTCAAAACCGCGTAATTACTCTCAGCAAACTTTTCTGCATATGCCGGCAAAAGCATTTCTTTGGTGCCAGCAAAACCTTGGCATAGCACAATTCCAGGTAATTTAATATCTGCACATGAGTCAGGCAGATATATATTTCCTAAAATTTGAGTACTTTCTGACAAAAACTTTACTGGTATAATTTTAATCATATAGTATCAGTTTGTGGCGAGTTTTAACTAAACCGGCGCCATTTTTTTCAAAATATCCATAGCAGAATTGCTTGGCGAACAGAAAATAGACTTCAAAAATCGTCCAAAAAAACTTGATTTTTATGAGAATTAATTCTGTTCACTACTTCGCGGGTATTCTGTGTATTCGCGCCCCAAGTTGCGCCAGCTTTTCTTCGATACATTCGTAGCCACGATCTATATGGTAAATTCGATCAACAGTTGTTTGCCCTTCAGCCATAAGACCAGCTAAAACTAAACTTGCCGAAGCACGCAGATCGGTAGCCATAACTGGAGCGCCAATCAACATTGGCCTGCCTACTGTGGTTGCTACATTACCATGCAGCATAATATCAGCACTCAAACGATGTAACTCTTGCACATGCATGAAACGATTTTCGAAAACTGTTTCTGTGATACTACCTTTTCCCTCGGCTACACAATTCATCGCCAGCATTTGTGCCTGCATATCAGTGGGAAATTCTGGATATGGCGCTGTACGAATTTCAACTGCTCGCGGTTGCCGTCCCTGCATATCTAATTCAATCCAATCTAATCCAGTAGAAATCGTAGCACCAGCTTCAGCAAATTTTTCAAGCACTGCAGTCATTGTTTGTGGCGCAACATTCTTTAACTTCACCCGACCACGTGTAATCGCACCTGCTACTAAATAAGTTCCCGCTTCAATACGGTCTGGCAATATTTTATACTCACCACCATGCAAACGATCAACACCCTCAACCGTCAAGGTATCAGTACCAATCCCAGAAATTTTTGCACCCATCGCATTTAAAAAATTAGCTAAATCACATACTTCTGGTTCACGTGCAGCATTTTTGATAACAGATATTCCCTGAGCCAACACTGCAGCCATTAAAATATTTTCTGTCCCCGTAACCGTAACCAGATCAGTAGCAACCTCAGCCCCTTTTAGACGGCCAGTTACTGTTGCTTCAATATAACCATTCTGAATATCGATCTTAGCGCCCAGCGCTTCCATTCCCTTTAAATGCTGATCAATTGGGCGAACACCAATAGCACAACCACCAGGAAATGAAACAGTTGCTTTACCATATCGTCCTAAGAGAGGCCCAAGCACTAAAACTGATGCACGCATAGTTTTAACTAAATCATAAGGCGCAAAAAATTTATTAACCGAATGCGCATTAGCTTCAATTGACATACCTTCATGCACTAATAAATCTACACCCATACTGCCCAACAACTCCATAGTTGTAGTAACATCATGTAAATGTGGAATATTGCGAATTACAACCGGTTCATCAATTAATAATGTTGCAATTAAAATTGGTAGCACAGCGTTTTTTGCGCCGGAAATGCGCACTTCGCCACTTAAAGGGATACCGCCAGTAATTACGAGTTTTTCCATCTTTTTATAGTTCTCATTTTTTAAGAGCCTGTTTATAAACTCGCTCGACCAGATTAGTAGAGTTTATAAACAGGCTAAAGATAAAACTTCTTCCAGCCCATAAGCTTCAACCAAATCCAAAAGTTGTTTTGGTAAATTTACAAACGAAATTTCTTTATTCTTGCCTTTTGCACAACGACTCCAAGAAACTAGCAACGCAACCCCTGCGTTATCACTAAAAGTTACTTTATCTAAATCAAAAACTGGCTTTGGATTCTGCTTAATAAAAGCACACCCCCATAGATTAAGATCAGGAACAGTAGCAAAACTTAGTTCACCGCTTACACAAACTTTACCAGCATCGTTTATAGCGATTGGATTCATATTATTTGCCGGCATTATTTTTGTGCAATTTCTGTACTAATGCCTCCAAACCACCTTGACGCAACGTGCCCGCAAATTGTGAATTATAGTTTTTTATAATACTCACGCCATCTACACTAAAATCATAAATCAACCACTGCCCACCCTGCTGTAACAAACGATACTGCATTTGAATTGGTGGCCCATTTTTCAACAATAAATCGCTATCAATCTGTATCCGATCACTAATCCCACCACGAATTGGAAAAAATTTAATTCTTTCGCCATCATAAGATTGCAATGCAGAAGAATAAGTACGTATTACATAACTGGTAAATTCTTTTATAAATTGTTGCTGAGTACCACTCGCAGCCCCTTGCCAATAATTAGGACCAACAACAGCACGAGACATACTAAACAAATCAAAATGCGGCACTAAAACCCGATCCACTAAATCATTAACCAATTTATTATTATTTTTCAAATGGCCAATATGCGCATCAAGTTCATGTAACATTTGACTGGAAGTGCTTTTGAGCATCGCAAGCGGTTCTGGATCAGCAGCAGTAGCAGCAAAACCAGATGCCCCAAACAGCAAACTAAACATAACAACCAAAACTTTTATAAATTTCATATTACAATTCTCCTATTTACTTCTTTCCATCACCAAGTTTATACATCAACTGTCCAATTATATTCTCAAGCACAATTGCCGGCTGAGTATCTATTATTACACTACCTTCCTTAAGATCAGACTCCTCATAACCAGGAATTAATTCAATATAATTTGCTCCAATCAAACCCGCAGTCAAAATTTTTGCAGTAGTATCTGACGGTAATTTATTTTGCCGTTTATCAATACGCATTTCTACTGTTGCTTTAAAAGCGTGGCTGTCAATCTTAATATCATCAACCTCACCAACACGTACCCCTGCAATAGTCACTGGTGCGCGCACTTTCAAATCACCGATATTATCAAAAATTGCGCTAATCCTAAAAGAATCATGAGTAGAATATTGGCTGAAACCGCTTACTTTGAATGCCAATGCGAACATAGCAAGAATTCCAGCAAGCATAAATAAACCAACTAAAAACTCTATCATCCGTTTGCCTAACATTACCAACCTCCTAGCATAAATGATGTCAAGATAAAATCTAACCCTAAAACTGCTAATGAACCGTATACCACAGTTTTTGTAGTTGCACGACTAATACCAGCTGCTGTTGGCGCAGTATAATAACCCTGATAAACAGCAACCCACGTTATCACTACACCAAACACCAACCCCTTAATAATACCGTTAACAACATCGGTACGAAAATCAACCGACGCCTGCATGTTAGACCAAAATTGCCCGGCGTCAACTCCCAACCAATCCACTCCAACCAAATAACTACCAAACACCGCAACAACACAAAAAATTGCTATTAAAACCGGCATTGAAATTACTCCAGCCCAAAATCGCGGAGCAATTACGCGCCACAAAGGATTAACCGCCATCATTTCCATACTAGCCAATTGCTCAGTTGTTTGCATCAATCCTATTTCTGCGGTGAGCGCTGATCCTGCCCTTCCAGCAAACAATAATCCACCAATCACTGGACCAAGTTCACGCACCACACTCAACGCTACTAATTGCCCCAGCTGAGTTACTGCACCAAAACGTTGTAAAATATTGTAACCTTGCAATGCAAGCACCATTCCAATAAATAAGCCGGAAACAACTATAATTAAAACTGATAATACTCCAACATAATAAATTTGCTCTATTACTAGTGGCAATAACCTTACTAGCCGCGGCCGACGAAAAATTGTACGTAATAAAAACACGCCAGACGAACCGACATGTTCACAAAATTGTAAACCAATTCGTCCCAAATTTTCAATCCAGGTAATCACAGTAACAAATCCTCACTATATTTTTTTGCCGGATAACGAAACGGCACCGGACCATCAGCCAAACCGTTAATGAATTGATTTATGAGTGGTGACTTGTCATTCATAATTTGCTGGGCTGTCCCCTCGCCAATCACTTTACTGTCAGCAATTACATAAACATAGTCAGCAATACCAATAGTTTCAGCAACGTCATGCGAAACTATAATTGAAGTTAATCCCAAAATATCATTTAAGTGTTTAATCAATTTTACTAGCACACCCATGGTAATTGGATCTTGGCCGGTAAATGGCTCGTCATACATCATAAGCCCCGGGTTTAAAGCTAAAGCACGCGCTAAAGCTACTCGCCTAGCCATACCACCAGAAAGCTCGTTTGGCATAAGCTCACGCGCACCCCGCAAACCAACCATTTCAAGCTGCATTAGCACCACATCACGAATTATATCTTCTGGTAATTTTGTATGTTCGCGCAGTGGAAAAGCAATATTTTCAAATACACTGAGATTAGTAAACAACGCCCCACTTTGAAACAGCATTCCCATCAAACGTCTAGTTTTATAAAGTTCGGATTGGTCTAAACTATGAATATCAACGTTATTAACTAGAACTTTTCCAAGTTGCGGACGGAGTTGGGCGCTGATTAAATGTAAAATCGTGGTTTTACCAGCGCCGCTTGGGCCCATAATCGCGGTGATTTTGCCACGCTGAATTCGTAAATTTATATTCTTAAATACCCAATGATCATTATGGGCAAAATGCAGGTCGCTTATTTCAACAAAATTGTCAGACATAATTTATTATCTTTAAACATAAAAAATACCAATGCTGCCAACATGTTACAAAAAATATCTCGTAAAATCTACTTTATTCCAACAAATACGTAAGTTTTGTGCAAAAAAAACATAGTACCAGTACTATCCTGTCACTACCCATCTTTTTTAAAGTATTTTTTTTAACAAATTCAATAATGCATAAGCATCATCCACAACTTTCAAAGGTTGTGTTTTCTTTATTCTATCTTTATACCATGAATACTTTGCGTGAATACCACCTAAGAATCCTATAACCGGTATTTTGGCTGCTTTTGCCGCAGCAATTCCTATATGACTATCTTCAATCACCAAACAATTTTTGGGCCTAACCTGCATTTGATCGGCAGCATGCAAAAACAAATCTGGCGCCGGTTTACCTTGTTTTACCATAGAAACGTTATATATGTGTTCACCTTTAAAATAGCCATCCAGTTTGGTAATAGCCAGAACCGATTGCAAATGGTTGGACATGCTATTTGAAGCAATACACCTTGGTATTTTCTTATCGACCAAATATTGCATCACAGAATGGATGTTTGCTACAGGTTGCAGTGTGTTTTGGTAGCAAGCATTTATCTTGCCTTTCAAATCACTAATAAAATTATCTGATATTCTTTCACCATGCTTCTCTTTTAACAATCTGTTGATTTCTTCATCTGTAAACCCAGTAAATGTTTTTATGGATTCTTCTACAGTCGTAGAACCGCCCAAACGAACTACTTCATCTACACCAATTTGGTGCCCAATTATTTCACTATCAACCAGTACACCATCACAATCAAAAATCAATAATTCAACTTTCACTTAAATTCCCCGGTTTTTGTTTGTTTTACAACCGTTTTATTGTTTTATATTTTTAATACGGGACGCCTACTACTTTGCGTACAAAACGCAACAATGTTGCACCCATCCACACAAAATCCCCCAATGCCACGCACACATCAAAGCCTTTTATTCAAACCAATTTATCCAAAGCATCCATATCGCCCTTAAGCAATAACGTCAGGTAATCAGGTAGTTCACCCTCTTCAAAAGTTTTACCAGAAAACAAATAAAGTTTTGTATAACCAGCCTCATTTAGCTGTTTAGCTAATTCAATGCCATCTATTTGTGCTTTGAAATCATGATCCATACAAATTATAGTATCCTTAGCATACCGAGACAAATTCTTTAAAAAATGGTTTGGGTGATAATATGCTTCTACTCCTGTAAATCTTTCTTTGAGAAAATTAGCTAGAGAATCAGCAAGTATTTGATCGTCATCTATGATTACCAATTCTACCTTTTTAAGGTTACCTATATCACTTTTTATTTCTTTTTCTTCTATCTTAATAGGAATCTCTGATGCCAATTGCTTTGGTAGTATTTTAATCCCAGCTTGGGTAGCAAGGTTACGTACTTTTTGACTATTATAATGACTCGTTACAAGAAGGCAGCGGTTATGCATGGAAAGCTGATCTATGATTTGAAGACCATTTAATTCTTGATTTATTAATTCATAATCAGATAACAAAAACACTATGGCTCTTTCCTCGGGGTTTAAACTATTAATAAAACCCATAGCTTCTTCCCCTGATTTAAAATTATGGATATTAAGCTCCGACTCATAGGGTTCAAATCGTGATTTCCATGCTCCATGAATAGACGAGTCATCGTCTAAAACAACTACGATATCGTTTTTATTTAATTTTATCTCTTCCGCTATCCAATCTGCTGCTTTTCCTTTCGGAAAAATAAGGGTAATTTTAGTTCCTTTTCCTATTTTCGATTCAATTAGCATCTTACCTTTGCAAGCTAGTAAGGTATCACGAACCTGTCCAAGACCAATGCCACTACCATCCTTTTTACCACTAGTTACTGCAATTTTATTATCAATCTTATCTAAAACCTCTTTCGATATGCCTTTGCCATTATCTTGTATAATAACCTTAACTTGTTTGTCATCGAGATTTAGCTTTAGATCAACAATACCTTCTTTACCATCACATGCCTCTACCGCATTATTTATCAAATTGGATATCATGCGCCTAAAATTTGATTGGTTTCCATAAACGCATGCAAAATGGCCTTCTTGCGCAATAGAAAGATTAAAATGAACACATGAACCATTATGTTGGTATTTTTTACTACTTAAAATCTCTGACAAAACTAAAGACAACAAAATCGGCTGGCGCGTTTGGTTTCCATCACCTACTTCATCCTCACTCTTTTTATAGCTGCCTAATAAATTATTAGCAATGTCGTTAATGCTTGTTACCACATCTCTTAGTGTAATACGCTTTGATTCAGGAATTTCCTTACACATCTCAGTAATTATTGACAAGCTGGTCAGAGGTGAACGAATATCATGGGCTACTTGGCTAACAATTTTTCCAAATCTTTCCTGTTCTTGGATTTTGGTTTTTTGGAGTTCGATTTCAATCTTTAAGCGTTCAGAATTTTTTGTAGCTGTTATATCAGATGAAACACCTACCACCCCAACAACGCTTCCGGTGTTATCGAATAGCGGCGCTTTATACGAAATAAAACATTTGTCCTCGCCAGTGGTAACATCTTTAATTGGTTCTTCTTGTGAAAGCACCTTCCCTGTTCGCGCTACTTTTTCATTAAACTTCACTATATGATCCGCTATTTCATAAGGGTAAAACTCATAAGCTGTTTTTCCAATATACTCGTCAATAGATGAACCACCCATAGCTTCAACAATACATCTATTTCCACCCAGAGATATGGCATGTGTGTCTACCCAATAAATGGGTAATGGAACAAAAGCAGAAAGTGTATCAAGTGTTTCAAATATTTTTTCTTTCGGAAGCCCCATGCAACGCTCGGCAAGTACTAACAAAATTGCCAGTGGAGATTGCGTATCATAAGCAGCCTGATCTATTATTTTTCTAAAAGATTCCAGTTCCTTCAATTTAACTTTTTGTAACTCAGTTTCAACACGAAGACGTTCATTTTCTTTACGCTCAGTAATATCTATAGAAGTCTCAATCAATCCAACAACTTCTACCCCATCATCGTCAAACAAAGGAGCTTTTATTGACAAAAAATCTCTAGTCGTACCAGTTTTTGCATCTACTATTGACTCTTCAAATGTGATAGTTTTTTTCTCTTTTATAACTTGTATATCATGTTTCATGATAATGTCTGCTAAATCTTTGGAATGAACTGCATACACATTTTTACCGACAATATCTTCTCGCTTCACATCTATAGTCCGCAAAGCAAGATCATTGACGCCTAGTACTGTAGCATTGGTATCTCCCCAATAAAGAGGAGCCGGAATAAAATTCGCCGATCTTTCAAGATCAGAAAATATTCTTGGTTTATCTTTTGCCATAGCATTCTCCATTATTTTAAAACATTAAGATAATTATAAACTGTTTCATCAACAATTTGTGGCCATTCAAAACCTAGCATCTTTAAAATATATTGAGTTCTATTCTGTAAGACCTTCATAAAAACTACATTTTGTTTTTCATCCCAATCTAACCAGCCTTGATGCAACAAAAATTTTACAATCAAATCATGATAGTTTTCTTTTTTTATGTGCTTTTCAATAAGATCAACAAATGTTTTTATTGGTAATACTTTGACTCCATTATTTTTAAAAACATCCACCATATCAAATAAATAAGGATTAAATATATGATAGGTTTGATTACTTAAATATCTCTTATCAAAAATTTTTACTATTGCCTGCGCCGTTAAATCTGTTTGCGATATTTCTACTTTAGAGATCATTTCCGAACTGCATTTTATAGTAAAAAGACACTTTAGCCAATTGTAAAAAGCATTATCATTTATATTTTCCTGTACCCGATAATTTTCTGACATAAAGGCTAAATTGCCAACTCTATAGATATTGCAATTTAACCCTAAATCCTGGTATCTGGCCACCTGGTGTTCTCCCAATAATTTTGTTTGTGTGTAAACATTACTCCATATCTCCGAAGTAATTGGAGAATCATCTTCAGTACAAATAGATTTCACTCGATCCATCATATGGCCATAAATTAATACCCCTGTTGTTGAAATATAGTGAAAATCCTTTTGTTTGGTTAATTTGGCGAACTCAAGAAGATTAATTGTTGCTTTAACATTAGCGGAATAAAATGTGTAATATTCCCCATAATGTTTTACTAGCGCTGCCGCATGAATCACACTATCAATTTTTGTGGTCAAAGATTGATATTCTGGTTGCGGTAATCCTAAAAGATCTTGTTCAATATCAGCCTGCAACACAAATACACGGGAATTTACAACGTCATTTAGCGGCTTATCAAAATAAAATTGATACTTTTTATTTATCCTTTCTACTGCTTCCAGTTTAGAATTTGCGCGCACTAACAAATAAACTTTATAATCCGTTAACTCTAGCAATTGATGCAAAACATTACATCCCAAATATCCAGTAGCGCCCGTTAATAAAACTGCTTGGATTGGTTTCCGCGAAAACACATCTATATCTAATTTTTTGCATGACTTTAAATAATCTTCATCTCCCTGTTGGGTTTTTACTATATGAGATTTACTATTACTTTGTTTAGTCTTGAATGCGAGCTTAACTTGTTCGAGCTTGTGTTGTAAAAAGTTCTTCCCAAACATGCGGTTTTCGGAAATCATTTTCGGGGTTCGTAAAACAAAAATGTCAGCTACTTTTATATCAAAATTGTTTTGCAATATAGAAATAAGTTTGATTGCCTGAATCGAATTTCCACCAAGTAAAAAGAAATCATCTTCAACCCCAACTCTTTTAAGGGTTAAAACATTCCTAAATGCCTCGCAAACCATTTTTTCTCTTTTATTTCTGGGGGCAATATAAACATTTCTTTCAATATCTTGTAGATTTGGCAAAGCGGCTCTATCTAACTTTCCGTTCCTCGTAAGCGGCATGCTTTGCATAAAAATAAAAACCCCGGGAACCATATAACTGGGTAATCGCTTCAAAAGATGATTTTTTATCTTTTGTGTATCTATTTTGCTATCGGCAACATAATAAGCCACTAAATATTTATCGCTTGATTTTCCATGTACAGTAACAACTACTTGAGTAATTTTGGGGTAATTTGTTAAAGCAGCTTCTATTTCTCCAAGCTCTATACGATAGCCGCCGATTTTTACCTGAAAATCATTACGTCCTATATATTCGATATTCCCACTGGGAAGCATTCTGACTAAATCTCCGGTTTTATATAAACGTCGGTTTAAGTTTTTTAGTCTCTCTTCTGAGGTTTGAAATGGATTCGGTACAAACTTTTCGACAGTAATTTGCGGCAGATTAAGGTACTCACGAGCTAAAACCTCTCCCCCAATAACCAGCTCACCAATAGCACATGGTGGAAGCGGAATTAAATTATTATCTACTACATAACATTTAACATGATCAATTGGCTTCCCGATCGGAATATTATTGTATTGTTTATCAACTACAAAACTAGTTACCTGTACTGTTGCTTCTGTAGGACCATAACCATTTATCACCAAATAAGGTTGTTTAACAAATTTATCCAGCTTTTCTCCAATAACAATTAAATCAGTTAAGCTATTATTTTTCAGTTCAAAAACGAATTCCGCAAGTCTCGTCGGTAAGAAAGCATAATTAATGCTGTTTTTATGAAAAAACTCATTTACTGTTTGCGGATCAAATTTAACTGTATCCGGCATAATGTGTAAAGTTCCGCCGGAAAGCAACATTGGATATAACTCGATAATTGAAGCGTCAAAACCAAGCTGGGCACATTGACTACCAATACTTTTGTTACTCAAACTATGATAACCAATTAAATATTTAACATAGTTGACGACACTATGGTGTTCTACAGCTACTCCTTTAGGAACACCAGTAGTACCACTTGTATAGATTACGTAGATTAAATTAGAACTAGACATGCTAACTTTAGGGTTAGAATCATTTTCTGATAGTAAAGCCTGTTGCAACTCATCTGAATTTACTTCTACAACTTTACTCCCTCGTACCTTATATTTAATACTTTTTCCCTTAATAACTATTTTTGTTTTGGTATTTGCTAGGATATAGTCTATTCTTGTGTCCGGATAACTTGGATCAATTGGTATATAAGCAGCGCCAGTCTTTAAGACTGCCAATACTGATATTATTGCGCACTCATTCCTATCCGATATTATAACCACCGGATCATCAGGTTTAATATCATTATTCTTTAAAAGATGATTTGCCAATTGATTGGCTTTTCTATTTAATTCTTCATAACTCAATCTTTGGTTTTCGCATACTAAAGCGATATTGTTTGGCGTTTTTAATGCCTGCTCTTCAAATAGTTGGTGAATCGTTTTATCAACAATACGTGTTTTTTCGGTTTTGTTATAGTTTATTATGAACTGTTGATATTCCTGCTGATTTAAATAGCTTAGATTTTTTTTGCAAGGATTATCTATAATTTGCTCCACAAAAAATACCAGCCTGGTTAATAATTGCGATATTGTTTCCTGGTCAAACAATTCTCCAGCATATTTTAAGGTTATAGTTAGAGTCCGCTCTCCCTCATTAACCAGAAGAGCTAAGGGATAATCTAAACTAAAACCATCTTGAATATCGCGATATGTTGTGCCTATGGGACATGCTAACGGAGGATAATTTTGATATGATATCAGACTATCAAATAGCCGTTCACTCCCAGATTGCAGGCTGGCCAACTCGATATTACTTTTATCGTTTATTTCGCTTATTAAGTTTTGAATAACTTTTATTTGTTCGATAATTTTTAACTTATTGTCATGTTTAAATATCAGAGGTAGAGTGTTTATAAACAACCCAACGGAATTCATTATATTATCTATGGGAATATTCCTTCCGGCTATTATTGTACCTACCACCGTAGTATTACTAGCGCCATATATGTGCAAAATCTTGTGCCACACATACTGGATTACTGCATTTATAGTAATGGCATTTACTTGGCATAAATTTTTCAATTCTGCAAATTTTAACCCATCTATTTTTATCTGTTGTTCTTGTCCTTGTTCTACTTGTCGATGATCTTTTATTTCTATACTTAATGCAGAAGATTTCAATAATGGCTTTAAGTTTACCCTGTCTTCTATTTGTTTTAGGCAATTATCCCAATATTTCTGATGTTCGTTTCTGTGTTCCCAAAGATATTCCTGTGCCTCCTTATATGACACATCTTCAGTTATTTTTGGTTGCTCGTTTCTTAGTAATTGCAAATATACTTCATGAGCATCATTAAATAATATATGGGCACTCCATCCATCTATGGTTACGTGGTGAATACTGTATATGCAGAAATATTTTTTTGACGAAAATTTAATTAAATAAATCCTAAATAAATTTCCTTTACGCAAGTCATAATATTCTTGCAAATCTTTTTCCATTATATCCGTTAGCTGGAATTGATAGTCAGAATCGGTGTTTTTACCCAAATTTGCTAAATCTATATATCTAAAATCTACTCTTTGTTTTTTATCTATAATTTGCACAAGCTCTTCATCCCAGGCAAGTCTTAACCTTAGGCTAGGATATTTTTGCTGCACCAATTGCCACGCTTTTTTGAATTTATTTTTTTCAATCGACGTATTGTATTGCCAAACACACAACGACACATATGCCCTATCTGTTTTTCTACGCCTAATTGCATGGGAAATAAAACCCTGCTGCAAGCTATTAGCAAAATAAACACTCTCCACTTTTGGATCTTTGCGAATTTTATTTAAATACTCCCAGTTTACATTCTTATTATCGCCTTCCTGCTTTGTTTTTCTTACATTTTCTTTTTTCGGCTTTTGATTTATTAAAACATTTTTCACCAACTGTTCTACGTTCCTTTGACTAAAGATATCCTGGATGGTAACTTTTAGCCTTAATTGCTGATTGATTTGTGATACCAGACGTATACTTGCAATGCTATCTCCACCCAGCCTAAAAAAATCATCTCGGATACTTACTGCATCTTTTGGCAATCCCAATACTTCTCCCCAAATCCTGCAAATCTCCTTTTCTAATCTATTTCGCGGTGCCAGATACTCTCCACTTTCTCTTATATTTTCCTCTTCCGGCCTAGGAAGTAACTTTTTATTTATCTTGCCATTGGCTGTAAGTGGCATCGCCTCTAAAAGCAATATAGAGCTTGGAACCATGTACTCCGGTAATGCTTTTGACAACTCTGATTTTAATTGTTCCTTAAACGCTAGGTCTTGTCTGGCTTCAGAGCCAGATCCAGGAACCGCATACTCCGGAACTACATAGCCAACTAACCTATTATTCTTCTGATCATCACGCAATACATCTATTACCGCCTGTTTAACACCACTTAACTTCCGTAAATGATATTCTATCTCTCCTACCTCTACCCGGTAACCCCTGATTTTAACTTGATCATCTTTGCGTCCTATAAATTCCATATAACCATTAATATTCCATTTACCTAAATCGCCTGTACGATAAATTCTGCCAAATTGCGGGTGATTAATAAAACTGGCTGCGGTTTTGAGATGATCTTGCCAATAATTCAGCGCAACTCCAACCCCACCAATATAAATCTCGCCAACTACACCAATGGGACAATGTTGATATGCATGGTTCAAAACATACATTTTTTGATTTGGCATAGCAACGCCATAGGGAATTGAGTTCCATTTTGGAGATACCTTATCTATCTTGTGCCAAATAGACCAAATACTGCCCTCAGTTGCGCCGCCCAAGCTGATTACTTGCGCTTGATTACAATATTTTTTTATTCTATCTGGCAAGCTAGTCGGCAACCAGTCGCCGCTTAATAAAAATAATCGCAGCGAAGAAACATTAAACTCATCGGCACTATCAAGTTCATCAATTAATAAACTGGCAAGTTGTGGTACGATATTCCAAACAGTAATTTTGTATTTTTCAATTAGCTCTAACCAATATTTAGGTTCTTTGGTTCTATCTTGAATAGGAAAAATTATCTTTCCCCCAGCGGCTAGGGTTCCAAAAATATCGTAAACTGACAAATCAAATCCAAATTCAGATATGGCTAATACGGCATCTTGTTTTTTTATACTAAATTCGCAATTTATGGCATCTATTGTATTCATGGCTCCGCGATGACTGATGGTAACCCCTTTTGGTGTACCTGTTGAACCAGAGGTAAATATTACATACGCTACATCATCAGCTTGAACTTGAGGTAAAATTATTTTTAATAAATCATCGCCTTTTACTTGATCATGAGAAAGGAGCTCCAATACATCTTCTATGACAATAAGTAAATATTTATCTCGCAGCTTATCTCTGCCTAATTTAGAGTTGATATATTCTTCCCTGGAAATTAATAATATTTTTGCTTCTGCCTTATCTAAAATTTCTTCTATCCTGCCAAGCGGCCAATCAGCATTAAGCGGTAAATAACCAAAACCAGCTTTCATTATAGACACAGCGCCCAAGACATGGTTGTAGCCTTTAGCGCTCAAAATAGCTATCAACTTAGGGTTATCAATAAAATTTTTGCCGCTAGCATTATTCGCGTTGATAGTCGCCAAAATATACCGCGCCATTAAATTACTATCTTTGAATAAATCCTTATATTTATATTCTTTGTTGCTGCCGCAATCAACAACAGCAATTTCATTTTTAAAACCATTGTTGACAACTAATGATTCATAACAACTAAAAAGCATATCTTCAGTGCTTGGTTGAGCTACAATATTGGCTTTTTCTATGATTTCTTCGCTTAGTTTTGGTAATTCTAAATCAGGGAGCGTATCTTCATCCCAGTTGGCATGTGCTAAATATTTAATAAGATTAAGATAGTGTTCATGCATTGCTTCCATATCTTTTTTATTAAATAATTCTTCCACATAATCCCATTCGGCCACTAATTTTCCATCTCGTTCATATGCTTTATTATCTAACCACACTTGAGGGGTCTGCGTTATTGAGTAACCTATCCCATTGCATGAGTCATCTAAAATCTTACTGCTGCAGTGATCCACACCAAAAATACTTGTCAACACAACAGGCGCTATAATTTTGTCATGAAAAGATAATTCCTCTCTGATCAGTCTTTGAAAATCCAAACCATCAAATAAATTATTTTCTATATCTTCCCATAATCTATCGTGAATATTTTTAAATAAAGTTCGTAAATTACGTTTTACGCCATGCTCATCATTTACATAATTAAATAACTCTAAAACCGTAAAATCTCCAACTAAATTATTTACTTGTTTATGTAAAGGCAGACGATTAAACAGGGTCAAATTTATACATAACTTATTTTGATTGCTCCAATAACTTAATACATGTCCATACACACACAGAATTATTGTTGTAGGACCAACTCCATGATACTGAGCCTTTATGGTTATTTTTTTCCATGTTTCTGCATCCAATTCTCTACATATTCTTGCAAATTTAGGATAAGCAATAGTCTCGGGTTGTTTTTGCAATGGTAAAGCGAAGGTAAAGTCATAATCGTAAATTCGATTTAGCCAATATTTTTTCGCTTTAGCAAATAATTTGCTTTGTCTTATCAAAGCAAATTGTTTAATGTAATCGCGATAATTAATAGTTAGCTTTGGCAATTTACATAGCGGGTTTTTATATAACTTACTCAGTTCGTCTAAAAAAATCCATATGCTATATGCATCCATTATCAAAGCATCAACACTTAGATGCAAAATGTACTTGCCTTTAAAGTTAGATACAAATATATCAAACAACCAAAGCTGGTCAGCTGAATAAACTTTATGCGAATACTGTTGTCTTATGTTTTCTAACTCGGACACATCATCGAGTTTGTGAAATTTTACTTGATAATATGGCGGGTGTTTTATATATCGTTGTTTGCCATCTTCAAAAACCATACGTAAATTAGGATGCCGTACTATTAATTTATTCAGTGCAGTTTCTAACTTTAATATATCCAAAAACTTAAATTCGTATTCGATATATAAATGCACAGATATATTGCCTAATGTAAAATTTTTGAATCTGCCAAAATAATAAGCTTGCTGGACATTAGTCAATTCAAAAGATTTATATAAATCAGTTGTATTGGCTTTTTTAATGACGTAATTCTCAAATACAAACTGGTCAATATTCTTTGATATTAATTTGGCCAAACTTTCTACGGTGCGGCTATTAAGTATATCCCGTACCTGGATATTGCTTTTGAATTTTTGATTAATTACACCAGCCAATTTAATAGCTGCCAAACTGCTCCCTCCCAAGTTAAAAAAATCGTCCATTATGCCAATTGACTGCTTGGGAATATTCAGCGTTTTAGCCCACACTTCAACCACTTGAGTTTGTAATTTCGTTTTTGGCGCCACATAATTGTAACTAGCGATAAACTTTGGTTTTGGCAAGGCATTTTTATCTAATTTACCATTCACTGTTAATGGCAATTTATTCAGGCGGATAAATACTTGCGGTAACATATGTTCCGGCAATCGTGTCGCCAAATAAGCCCGCATTTTGCTTTCATCTATTTTTTTATCAGCCACATAGTAAGCTAATAAATATTTATCATCGATACACTGCGTTATGCGTTCTTGTGCTAATACTACCGCTTGCTTAACATGGGGATAGTTTATCAACTGGGTTTCTATTTCACCCAATTCTATCCGATACCCCCTAATCTTAACTTGAAAATCATTGCGGCCAATATACTCTATATTGCCATTAGACAATGCTCGCACTAAATCCCCTGTTCTATATAACCTACTATTTTTCCCTTTTTTCTTTTCTTGTTCGGTTTGAAATAGATTCGGAATGAATTTTTCAGCCGTTAAGTTTGGATTGTTAATATAACCACGCGCTATCCCTACTCCTCCTACATACAATTCCCCTATCATTCCTACTGGAAGAATATTTAAATCTTTATCCAAAACATAATTTGTAACATTTTGTATCGGTTTTCCTATGGGGATATTTTCATACTGTTCCCTTACTACAAAGTAGTTTGTTTGTACTGTTGCTTCCGTTGGACCATATGCATTTGTTATTTGATATCTTTGTGGTATAAATTTCCGCAACTTATCGCCACCTACGATTAAATTTTTTAAACTAGTGTTTTTTAGTTCTAAAAAAAGCTCTGCAAATTGAGTTGGTAAAAATGCATAGGTAATAGAATTTTGAGTAAAAAATTGGTTTATTTTAATCGGATCAAGCTTGTCAACATCCATCACTATATTTACAGATCCTCCTGAAAGCAACACGGGGTATGTTTCTATAACTGTAGCATCAAAACTAAAATTCGCATATTGACTTCCTCTGGTTTGATGATTTAATCCATTTGTTTGAATTAGGTAAGCAATATAATTTACAACCCCACGGTGTTCAATCATAACTCCTTTTGGTTTTCCTGTTGTTCCCGAGGTATATATCACATACATTAGGTTGGTGCTTGTTGCAGATGTAATTACGTTTAAATTACTATACTTCATTAACTTATTTTGTACTTCTTTACTATCGACAACCACTATACTTGTCTTAATCGTCCCGAGTTTAATTATTTGTTGTAGTCTACTTTTATATGCTTTATTAGCTAGAACTATCAGGCTTTTTGTGTCGTTTAAAATATAACCAACTCTTTCATCTGGATAGCCTGGATCAATTGGCAAATATGCTCCGCCAGCTTTTAATACCCCAAGCATAGCAATTATCATCTGCTCATTTCTATCTAAGCATAGCGCTACTAAATCATCTGGTTTGATTTTATAAGTTGCTTGTAAATAATTAGCCAGTTGATTAGCCTTCTCGTTTAGTTCTTTGTAAGTTAGCTTTTTGTCTTCATACGCTACGGCGATATTATTTGGCGTTTTTAATGCCTGTTCTTCAAACAATTGGTGAATTGTCTTATCAGAGGGGTAATCTTGTTCGGTATTATTCCACTCATACACTATCTTTTTATATTGGGTTTCGCTTAATATATTAATGCGTTTTAAATCCGCAGTTGCCAATTTTTTTCTGATTTTTTTAGCTGCAACAGTTTCTATTGCTTCAACAATACTATTGATTGGTAATCGACAAGAAGCATCACCATAAATTTCAATTTCCTGGTCTTTTATTTTTATTACTACTTTATGGTTATCAATATTAATGATAGTCCAAGTAGCGCTATTAATGCCGGCATATTTTGGCAAAGGACTATCATGATAATTAAGCGCCAATAGTATATTTTTGTCTGCCAAAAAAGATTTGGGAATTAAATATGGATTAATTATACTGAAAAGATAAAAATTGGTTTCTTTGATTGTATTTAACTGAGCGGTTGGCAACACTGCAATAGAACTATCTTTAGCCCAATCGATAACTAATTTATCGTCAGACACTACAACTATAATTTCCCATTTATTATCCAGTAGATGTTTGGCACACTGGATGCAAAGATTTGTTTCGCCTATTACTATGGCTTTTTTTAGATTTGATTGCATGACTTTTGGTTTTCACTTTAACTTTCCTTGTTTTTTCAAAAACACTATACAAGGAACTCCCATCCCTTGGTTTGTTTTTTAACATTTCTATTATTTGATAATTTTAAACAACTACAAGATTAGAAGCAATCAAACATACACTCTCATATTAGTAGTAACATTTTTCTTTGTCAAAAATAAGCATTAATAACAGGGTCACCTCATTAAAACTTTGTAAATCAACATAAACTATAAACCAGGTAGCTGCAGGCTTTAGCCTGCATTAATTTAGTGTGGTGCCAATTCAAAAACGCAAGCTAAAGCTTGCGGCTACCGCCATTTTACTTATGCTTACCAGATTATGGTCATCAATCAGAACTATCATGATGATATTTTAAAAAATTTTAATGAGGTGACCCTGGTATTAATAAGCTTATCAAACCAGTCATATTAAATAAGGCATATATAAATTTATCATTAATGGCTCATTTTCGTAGAGAATTCGACTAACTTATGATAAAAACTGCAAATCAATTTCCAATACTACTTTGAGAACTCATGCCATTGGAATCGTGGCAGACTGAGTAAAAGCAAACCTAGTCTCAGCAGTAATGGTTCAGATAGAACACCCTAAATTTACCTAAAACAAGAAATAGCAATTAGAGCTAGAATGTGCCCATTCAAATTCATGCTAACACATTGATTAATATGGCGCTCCCTATGGGACTCGAACCCATGTTTTCGCCGTGAGAGGGCGACGTCCTAGGCCACTAGACGAAGGGAGCAAAGAAGCTTTACGAAAATAGATTCTTAATTTTGGTTTGGTTGCAACCAATTTTCGGCTATTATAAACACACTTATCGATTACTCAAGCAAAGGTGAAATTATTTTATCGTTATTTAAAGGAAAGAAGAAGGCAGTTTCACAACCAACTACAATTCCTCGCTCCGAGCACAATATTTCTCGCAGCAGCATTAACCAAAATGCGCTAAAAGTTTTGTATGGCTTAAAAGATGCGGGGTTTGAAGCATATCTGGTTGGTGGTGGGGTTCGCGATTTATTGCTTGAACTACATCCAAAAGATTTTGATATTGTTACTGATGCACAACCAGAACAAATACGTAAAATATTTCGCAATTGCATTCTCATTGGGCGGCGTTTTCGATTAGCACATGTACGTTTTGGTAGAGAAATTATTGAAGTAGCAACCTTTCGAGCTGGCATAGAACATGACTCTGATAAATATCAACGCTCCGAACATGGAATGATTTTGCGCGACAATGTTTATGGAACGATGGAAGAAGATGCTTGGCGCCGTGATTTTACCGTAAATGCACTTTATTACCGCATCAAAGACTTTTCCATCATCGATTATACCGATGGCATGAAGGATTTAGCAGCAAGAACCATTCGCATGATTGGCGATCCACTTGTACGTTATCGTGAAGATCCAGTAAGAATGTTACGCGCGATAAGATTGGCGGCAAAAATAGGGTTCACCATCGAAAAAAATACTGCCGCACCAATCACAAAATTAGCGTCGTTATTTGTAAATGTTTCGCCAGCACGATTGCTTGAAGAAGTAATCAAGTGGTTTCGTAGCGGCAAGAGTTTAGAAACTTTTAATTTATTGCAAAAACATAAGCTATTTGCTTTTTTATTTGCGCAAACAGCTGCCAGTTTACAAAGCCCAAACAGCAAGACCATAGCGGCAACATTACATCATGGTTTTGCCAACACTGACCAACGAATTAGCATGGGTAAAACAATAATTCCCGCCTTTTTGTATGCAATATTGTTGTGGTGGCCACTACAAGAGCAAATTGAAATCATTCGTCAAGACAAAAAAATCTCAGAATCTCTAGCAATCCAACGGGCAATGCAGCATGTTTTGCATTTACAAAAAAACCAAACTTTGCTTCCACAAAAATTGCTTTTTACAATAAAAGATATTTGGGTGATGCAACATCAATTAACGCAGAAAAAAAAGCGCAGAATTCATTATCTTTTAGCCCACCCAAGATTTAGAGCAGCCTACGATTTTTTATTATTGCGCGCGCAGGCTGGTGAACAAGTAAAAGAAATTGCCGAGTGGTGGACTAACCTACAGGAAGCAAGTGAAGAAAAACGCCACGAACTGATTGCAAAATATACAGGTGAATCATGTCAAAACAAATAATTTATCCGGGAACTTTTGACCCCATTACTAATGGACACATTGATTTGATTGAACGCGCAAGCCGCTTGTTTGATCGAGTGATTGTGGCTGTTGCAGCAAGCACAAGAAAAACCACACTCTTTAATTTGGCCGAACGTGAAAAACTTGCACACGCGACTTTAGCCAAATATCCCAATGTAGAGGTTTGCACTTGCTCTGGATTACTAGTTGAACTAGCTCGTACTACAGGAGTTATGGTGATTCTCCGTGGATTACGCGCCATATCTGATTTTGAATATGAATTACAAATGGCAAACATTAATCGCACTATGGAACCAAGAATTGACACGGTATTTCTAACTCCAGCTGAAAAATACGCTTATATTTCAGCATCAATGATCCGTGAAATTGCTGCATTTGGCGGCGATGTTTCAGCGTTTGTACCAACAGAAATCCAAAAGGCTCTGAAACACAAATTCGCCTGACCCAGCCCTGCACCTCGCAAACAACGCTCGGTTTAGGCTGGGCTGGTGAAGCATTTCTGTATGTTGAAAAAATTTATTTTCAATTAACTGGGGCTCTGACAATATGGACAAAAAACTGTAGAGCGTTGCCCAAGACGAATACACTCCAATTTAGTTTTGCAATTAACACAAAACTGCCCTTGTCTGCCATAAACCTTCAATTTATTTTGAAACGAGCCTTTTTTACCCTGACTATCAATATAATCTTTGATAGATGTTCCCCCACATTTAATCGCACGACGCAACAGTTCTTTTATCTTTTTTGTAAGTAATTGATAGCTTTTGTAGGAAATATTATTAGCTTTTTGCAAAGGATTAATTTTAGCGGCAAATAAAGCTTCGTTAGCATAGATATTACCAACACCGACTACGACCTTACTGTCCATAACAAACTGTTTGACTGCGCAGTGGCTGCGTCTAGCGCGATTAAATAGATAACGAGCAGTGAAGTTTTTCTCAAGCGGTTCGGGTCCAAGACTTTTTAACAATATATGCTCTAATGGATTTTTGGTAGTCCAGAGAATTGCACCGAAACGACGCGGGTCATTATAACAAAGCGCCAGTTTATCACCAAAGATAATATTTACATGCTCGTGCTTATCTAAAACATGTTCTTTAGGCTTGATTTGCAAATTGCCTGACATCCCAAGATGAATAATTAAAGTTCCAGTTTTGGTTTCAAATAGAATATATTTTCCACGACGATAGATTTTTTGGATGGATTGCCCGATTAAAACTTGCGGTAGATTTTTCGGGATTGGCCAGCGGAGTTTATGATTTCGCACCAAAACAGAACTGATTTTACGTTTTAAGATTAGCGGGCTAATCCCGCTACTAATAGTTTCGACTTCAGGAAGTTCTGGCATATGGCTTTTTGTGGAAATCATACCCTTCGAAAATTGAATTTAGGCACGAAGTCAAGCCACGAGTACCCGAAGTTTACTTTTTTCGTAAACAAGAAGTACGAGTAGCTAAGACGACAAAGCATAAATTTAATTAGCGAAGGGTATACTACTTGATCTTGTCTTCTTTGAAAATAACATGCGCACCAAGCTTGTTGGTCTCGGCATTAAAAGCCCTAGGATCAAACTTCTTGATATTGATTTTTTCGGTAACATTGCGCTTGTTTTTGGTAGTGGTGTAATAAGTCTTGGTAGGCTTACCATCTTTTCTTTTACCGGTTGAAACTAATTTGATTTTTTCACGTATTTTGGAAGCCATAAACCTTATCCTTCAATGTCATCGCGATATTTCGCAAGATTTTTTAAAACCGCTTCGATACCAGCTTTGTCAATAATTCGCATGCCCTGAGTAGAAACGCGAAGCCTAATAAAACGTTTTTGCCCTTCAAGCCAAAAGCGTTTGCTATGTAAATTAACACTAAAACGCCGCTTAGCCTTTTTATTGGCGTGCGACACGGTATTACCAACCCGAGGGTGTTTACCGGTTATGTGACAGACTTGAGCCATAATATTCTCCCCAACGTAGACCCGCGTTTATACCAGAAAAAATTTGATGAAGCAATAAAATTGTGTATTCTATTCTGATGCAAACACTACCGATAGGTATTCTTAGTGGAACTTTTGATCCAATCCATTTGGGACACATCCATCTTGCCAATACCATTCAAAAGCTTTGCCAGCTAAAAAAAATATTATTAATCCCTTGTTCACAATCACCCCTGCGTAATCAGCCAATTGCTAGCGCAGAAGATCGATTGAATATGGTAAAACTTGCGATTAATGATCCAACTCATTTGTTTGCTGATGATCGTGAAATCAAACGCGGATGCTTGTCATACACCATAGAAACATTAAAGTCTTTGCGTCAAGAAAACCCCGATGCCCCGCTGGCACTAATAATGGCAATCGATGTTTTCAATAGATTTGACGAATGGCATGAGTGGCAAAATATTTTGCAACTTGTCCATTTAATAATTGCTAATCGACCTGGTTCCTGGCAAATTACTAACTCGAAAGCTATGGAACTACTACTAAAACACCAAATAACCGATCCCAAGCAGTTGCAAAAGCAAATTGCTGGATTAATATATTTAGCAGATATCAACCCATTACCAATCGCCGCAACCCAAATTCGCGTTTTGATAAAAAAACACAAAAGTGCGAGTCATCTAGTTGCTTCTGGTGTATGGCAATATATTTGTAAAAAACAACTATACATTTAGGACAGCGACTTTTATATGAATACTACGAAAAACATGAAAAAAAATCTTACAGCTGCTGGTTTAAAAAATATAATCACAAAAACTCTAAAAGATCACAAAGCGATTGATGTGCTTGCACTCAACATCAAGAAACTTACCGATATGGCTGATTATATGGTTATTTGTACCGCCAACTCTACCACCCATGTTAAAACTTTAATTGAAAAAATCCGCGCAGAGCTCGCTCTTTCACACATCAAGCCCATCGGCATTGAAGGCGAAAACACTCGTGAATGGATGCTGGCAGATTTTGGCCATGTGATTGTACATGTTATGCTCAAACCCATACGCGAGTTTTATAGCCTAGAAAATCTTTGGGGATTGAATGAAGTAAAGAAAAACAGACCACGTACAAAAAACGCAAAAAAGGAGTAGAACAATTAAAGTCAATATCGTCACCATTGGGAAAACAATGCCGGCATGGATTAGCTCTGGCTTTTCTGAGTACGCTCGACGCGTACCCAAAGACTATCAGCTGAATTTGATAGAAACTTCTGCATTGAAACGTACAAAATCCGCCAACACAAAACAAATAATAAAAGAAGAAGGACTTGAGCTCTTAGCCGCTACCCCAAAAAATACTTTAATTATCGCGCTTGATGAACATGGCAAAGAATGGACAACACTAGAACTAACAAAAAAACTCGATACCTGGCACAATGAACAACAAGACATTAGCCTGTTAATTGGCGGACCAGATGGTTTATCGCCAGATTGCTTACAAAAAGCACAAATAACCTGGTCATTGTCTAAGCTCACTCTCCCCCATCAATTAGTTAAAATTTTTGTTGCCGAACAAATCTATCGTGCATGGTCTATAATTAGCAATCATCCATATCATAGGAACTGATAAAGTGTTTTATCGCGGCCGTTTAAAAAATTACAATCAAGAAAAAAATCAATTTAAAAATCGCGTAATTAAATCAGCGCTTTTAATTATGGCATTAGTTGTTATATTAATTTATCGTCTATTTAGTTTGCAAGTTTTACAGTACAAGTTTTATACAAATTTATCAGAACATAATCAATTAGAATACTTACCCATTGAACCCAATCGCGGCCTAATCTACGATCGCAATGGCGTATTACTTGCAGAAAACCTACCTCTATTCAGTCTGAATATCATTCCAGAGCTAACACAAAACATTAAAGACACCATCAGTGGACTACAAACCATTCTCAATATCACACCAGATAATATTAAGCAATTTTATAAGGCTTTGAAACAACGCCGACATAATGAACATGTACCAATAAAACTTAAACTTACCCAAGAAGAAGTCACAACTTTTTATTTAAACCAATATCGTTTTCCAGGTGTGGTAGTCGAAACCCAAATGATTCGCCATTACCCACTTGATAAAATTATGGCTAGCGCCTTGGGTTACGTTGGCAGAATTAATACTCAAGATTTAAAAAACATCGACGCTAGCAATTACAATGCCAGCAATTTTATTGGTAAAATTGGAATTGAAAAATATTACGAAAAAACCCTCCACGGCAAAATTGGTTATAAAGTTGCTGAAGTTAGTGCTACCGGTCGTATTGTTCGTATCTTAAAAACTATTCCGCCAATTCCAGGCGATACTTTATTTTTAACTATTGATAGCAAATTACAGCAAGTTGCCCAAGATGCTTTAGGCAAAGAACGCGGCGCCATTGTTGCTATTGATCCCAGTAATGGAGAAATATTAGCACTAGTTAGTTTCCCAAGTTTTGATCCGAATTTATTTGCGAGTGGCATTGATAATAATACCTTTAATAATCTGCAGTCTTCTGATGATAAACCCATGTATAATCGTGCAACTCTTGGCTTATACCCACTTGCATCTACCATCAAACCTTTCATTGCCCTGCAAGCGCTAGATACAGGAACAATTGCACCAAATTTTAAAATTTCAGATCCTGGCTGGTTTAAATTACCAAATACTAATCAACCTCCTTATCGCGATCATGCATACCATGGACATGGAATAGTTAACATTACTAAAGCAATTATTGTTTCCTGCGATACTTTTTTTTATACCCTTTCTCTAAAACTTGGCATAGAAAAAATCGATGATATTTTGACGCGTTTTGGTTTTGGTAACAAAACTAAAATTGACATAGCCGAAGAAACTTCGGGAATTGTCGCCTCACCAAAATGGAAAAGCAGTCACAAAGGCCAGCATTGGTATATTGGTGACACAGTTATTTCAGGTATTGGTCAGGGATTCATGTCAGCAACACCATTGCAACTGGCCTGTGGTGTTTGTGCAATTGCAATGCACGGCAAACGCTTCCAACCGCATTTGTTATTCGCTACTAAAAAACAAGACAACACGCTAGTTAAGCAGGTTGCAATTCCTCTACCCCCGGTAACACTTAGCAATCCAAAAAATTGGAATATTGTAATTAATGCCATGCAGGGGGTGGTAACTAGTGAAATAGGTACGGCACGCTCGCGTTTTGGCTTGGATCCAGAATACACCGTTGCCGGTAAAACAGGTGGCGGCCAATTATTTCATCACAAAATCGTTAATGAAAACCCAACCCCAGAAAGTGATGCAACCATTCCAAAACATCTGCGCAATCACAACTTGTTTATCGCCTTTGCTCCGGTAGAAAACCCAAAAATTGCAATTGCAGTGGTAACCGAAAACAGTATCATCGCGCCACAGGTTGCAAGAAAGGTACTGGATTATTATTTTGTTCCACAACGGCTGTCGTATCTAAACAAAGACTACAGCGCAGTTGGGTCAGGTCTTGGGTTATGAATTTGCGATATCAAAATTTATAACCCAAGACCTGACCCAACATGCCTCAAAAATATTGTTTTCATTTCACTAACAACTATGCTACCATGCCCACCGTGCAATATGCTTCATTTGTTGTACAGGTTAATTTTTTTTAAATTTATAAAAGGTTATTATTTATGGCAGATCGTGTTACAGGCGTTGTTAAGTGGTTTAATGCCGCTAAAGGTTATGGTTTTGTTCAAGTAGAAGGTGGAGAAGATGTTTTTGTCCACTATCGTGCAATTCGCGGAGATGGCTATCGTTCTTTAAACGAAGGACAGAAAGTTGAGTTTACGGTTAAGCCGGGACCAAAAGGGCCACAAGCTGAAGATGTACTAGCAATTGAATAAAATTAATTAATTAATTAGATTAGTCAAGCGACATCCATGTTTATGGATGTCGCTTTTTTTATATTGGATAAACTCTTCATACGATCCTCCTTGATAAGTTAATAAAACAAAAAACATCCTAATATACCGGTTCTGCAATACTGGAAACCTTGTAATTGCCCGTGTGATCCCGTTGCATAAATATAATGAGATCTATTGCCTCCCGAATTAAATGCGCAGGAACAACACTGACGACTTCATGCACTAGATCTTCGAGACGTGAAATTGTTGCCTCAGGACTATTGGCGTGAATAGTACAAATACCTCCTGGATGTCCAGTGTTCCAAGCTTTCAACAACTCAAGCGCTGATCCATCCCGCACTTCACCAATAATAATGCGGTCAGGTCTCATACGCAAAACACCTTTAACCAGATCACGCATAGAAATAGTACTTGTTGCCATAAGTTTTACACAGTCAGCAACAGTAATTTGTAATTCTGGTAAATCTTCAAGCACTATAACTCTATCCTTACAATCTTTTAGTTCATACAAAAGAGCATTAACAAAAGTAGTCTTACCCGAACCCGTACCACCAGCAACCAAAATATTTTTGCGTTCTTTAATTGCAGTTCGCAATTGTACTGCCTGTTCTTTAGTCAAGCTCCCAGCATCAACATAATTATCCAAAGTAAAAATACGCACCGCGCGCTTACGGATAGTAAACGTAGGAGCAACAACTATCGGTGGCAACCAACCTTGAAAGCGCGAGCGTGACTCTGGTAATTCACAAGCAACTTCAGGGTGTTCATAGTCGGCAATTTCCTGATGATATGCGGCGATTAATTTAATAATATTGGTAGCTTGTTTAGCATTAAAAATAATGTCCGTAAAATATTTACCCTTGCCGTATGCTTCAGCCCACAACTTGCCATCGGGATTAAGCATTATTTCAATAACGTCAGGATCATTTAAAAGCCCTGCTATATCTTCGCCCAAAGACGTAGTGAGCATATCAAGATGACGTCTAGTAGTTTTAGTTTCGTGCATATATGCTCCTCGCAAACAGGATTTCAGAGTAAAGTTGCTAGTGGAACTATACTTCTCGTAAAATGAATTTAGTAATAAAAATAGGTATGGCGCGTCCTAAAATATTACGCGATGAGACCGGACCGAAATACCTTCCATCAAATGAGCGTTCCCTCTTAGTACTCATAAGTAAATATTGATCGTCTGCGAGTTTACCGCAAATTTTAGTTTGTGGCAGCAACTTTCCAAATGCATAAAAACGGTAAACTTTCCCTATTTTTTTACCGTTGATCCAAATTGCCTCGTCTCGTACACAAACATCATCACCGGGAGTAGCAAAAACATATTTTATTATAAAACCGCTCTTCGGCACCCAGTGAAGACTTCGAGCAAAATCAAGCGCCGCTTTCGGCGGCATAAATTCCACCGTATCATAGCGTGCAATTTTTTTGCTTGGCGCTATTAAATAAAAACCCTGGGGCATACTTGGAGTTACAGAATATGTTACATGGTAACCCGCTTTTTTAATAACGCTGACCGCAGTAGCAAGAAAGCTTATGAAGATTAAACTAAAAAATAAAGGATAGAATTTTTTAAATTTTTGAAAATATGAAACCATTATCACGATTTCCTTAACCGACAAAAATCAAAACAACGAATAAGCAAAGTTATCACGCTCTTTCAGAGCTTGAAATTCGGTGACACATTCTTCTTGGGGTTCCCTTCACCACTTCGTGGTTCGGTCACCCCAAGCTATATATATTACGTTTCCTTCGGAACGTTTTTGAACTTATCAATCTAATGGACTATTCTGAACTACAAATATTTTTTTCTCAAAACATTTCTAAAATCTACCTGATGTCTATACTACAACAGGTTATCAAGTATGTCCGCAAAGAAAGTACCAAATAATTTATTAGACCGGCACAATCAAAATGCCCCGAAGGAGGCAACACATATATAGCTTGGGGTGACCGAACCACGAAGTGGTGAAGGGAACCACCAAGAAAAGAGCCCATCGAATTTTAAGCCCTGAAAGGGCGCAATAACCGCCTTTATTTTTTCTCCTTAACTGCATTTAACACCGCTTCTTTAATCTTTTTTACGGTACTTTCGGAAATACTCTTTGATAAATAACTAGCTTGGGTTAATGTATCTCTAGCCATTTTTGCCTCCATACTGCCACCTGCCGGGGAAACATTCACAGAAACTGGCGCTGCCGCAGCAGCACTAACTTCACCACCACCAACATACCCACTCCCTCCGGATGCACCAGGAGCTTCAATCGTAGTTGCAGCTTGCATATCACTTGTACCGCCAGTAGCTGTAACAACAGGGGCAGCTCCAAACTCATGTACTACAACTGGCGCTGACGAGGCACCATCAAAGAAATCTTGACCAAAACTACCAACTGCTTGACTCAAAATTTTGGGTAAATAAAATGCGAGACTACAAAACAATAATGCCGTAAAAAATAGTCCTAGTGCTTGGCCAACATTAATTTTAGTAACTTCCATTGTTAAATCAAAACCATCCCACACAACTACAGCTATACCAACAATTATAATCAAAGACATTAAACGAATACCTGCTTGAAAAACAGCCTGTACGGCTCTATCAAACATACCACGCCCCAAGGTAAAAGCACCAAATGGTAATAAAATTAAGGCTCCCAAAGATACCACATAAAAACCAATCATTTGTAATATCATTTGAATTCCAAGCAACCCAAAAAGAAGTAGAATTCCCATACCCAAACTAACCTGGATCATTGCTAAACCATAATTATTACCAGCAGTTGCAAGTTGCAGTAATTTCACTCCAGGATCATAACCATACTGCCAAATCTTAGCCGGATTAAAAACATATTTAGCCGCGGCAGTGTTGTGAATTACTACTCCTGCTATTTGCGCAAAACTCTGCATAACCGTGTCAAGCAACCAGGTGTAATTTTGAATAACAAAAAAGATCAATCCGATTTTAATAATTTTAAAAAATAATTTGTCCCAGCCAACATCACGCTGCAGTGCCCAAATAAAACCAAAAATCACTATCTCCAATATTGCAAACAAATAAAGCAAGTTGAGCGCATAGCCTGCCACACTAGTAAACGCATTCTTAAGATTCTCTAAAAAAGTAGATTGGATTATAGTAATAGCACCTGCATCAATAGTCGTATTGTTTGTAACCGAACTGATGGATGATTCACCCAAAGAACTTTCCGCAAACAACGGTTCTTCTTCTATTATCGGCTCAAACTTATCATAGGTGGCGTTTGCAAAAAACTCTGTAGATGCTTTGGTATCATTAGCTTGGGTAGTGTTTGTAGATGGCTTCTGTCCCTGATTATTTCCTTGTGAGGAATTTGAGCCTTTACCTCCCTCACCACCAGTGAGATCTTCAGCAAAAACATTTGCTGATAAAAAAACACTGACGATCAACAACAAGCAAAATGATTTTAGAAAAAGTAGTTTCATGGGTTATATCAATTTCCAGCTTTATATGGTGTCAGTATCATATTTTTCTTTACATAAACAGTAAACTTATACCCAGGTGATAAAGTTATAGTAGGCGGCATATCCGCAGCATCATTGGTACCCGTACTACCCATACCAATGCTTATAATAGTCGAGACTGTAGCAGCATCTACAATACGCCTCAAATGACTATCAATATTTTCTTCTACAACGATTTTTCCCTGTAAATCAGCGTTACCTGGATTACCTAACAAAATTGAAGTTCCGTTGGGATAAATGATACGGGTAAACCATACTGCTATACGACGCTCTATATGGGCATAACGTAGGTTCTGAAGGCGTTGGTCATGAACATTATGCGATTCATATTCACCTATCAATTTAGAACCTTTAGGAATAAGCAAATGCTTCTCCGTAGCCGTATCATAGATATCCTGCTCCACTTTAGCAGAAATTGTCCCTGTCAATGACGCATCAATACCATTAAGCAATGTGGCTTGAATTGTCGTACCAGTCTGAATATGGTATTTGGAAGTCTTATTATCAATATCAGCAAAAGCATTTGCTGCAAAAAAAACACTGGTAATCAATAACAAGCAAAATGATTTCGGGAAAAACAATTTCATAAATTTTCTCTGAATATTTATGATCAAATCAACGTCTAACTTTATACGGCGCCAATACCATATCTTTCTTTACAACAACGTTAAACTGATAACCAACAGGTAAAGTTAGAGTAGGAGCCATACCCATTGCTTTACTAGTCAACTGCTCTCCAACACCGCTAAACGCCTGCGCCGCTCCTGCTCCTGCATTTTGTGCCGTAGTTGACTGATTGTTAGCATTATTGACACTTTTATTTGCCCAAACAGAAGTACCAACGCTTAAAAGGGTAGAGATTGTTGCTGCACCTATAATTCTCGCCCAATGATTATCAACACTTCCTTCTACTCCAGCCTGACCTAATGAATCAACACCGGCTGGCTTACCCAATAAAATTGAAGTACCATTGGGACAGACAATACGGGTAAACCATATCGCAATACGCCGTTGGCCATAACCAATATTACGCGAATCATATTCTCCCAACAACTTGGAACCCTTAGGAATAAGCAAATGTTTTCCAGTAACCGTATCATAAAGATCTCGCCGTACTTGAGCAACAATGGTTCCAGCTATTGTCGACTCAATACCAGTAACTAAAATAGATTGAATTATAGTACCTGCCTGAATTTGGAATTTTGAAATTGGTTTAACTAAAGCATGTAAGTCATAAATTTCTTCAGGCTTATCTTTGTCCACTGCTGCTTTCATTGCTGCTAATCTTTGGTTGTTTTCGGCTTGATTTTCATAAAATTCAGCTTGCTGCTTGGTTGCAACCAAGTCGCTTGTTGTATTACTAACCGGCTGACCAAAAGGAGCACGTCCACTTTTATCACCTTTATCAGCACCAGGACTAATTAAAGTTTCACCTCCACCTAATCCAGAAAAAACCACAGGAGCTTTTTTTGCATCTTCATCTTTTGGATTTTTCTCTGGTTTTTCTGGGCCATGCTTACTTGCCGCCAGCAACCTCTGCTCCAACATTCCATAAGCATCTTTTAATTCACTTAACTGCTGCTGCAGCTTTGTGATCTCACCCATTGTTCCACCAGATGTATATCTTTGGATGCCATTAACATCGCTATAACTGCCTGGCAAATCATTTAATTCAGAACTAATCGCGAGCGGCTTATCAGTTGTGGCTTTAATTGTACTACTAGTAGGAGCCTTGATACTTGCCGTTACATTAAACGCCTGAATTATTGCCAACAAAACTGCAAGAACTATTACTGCAACTATTGCCAGCACCACAGGTCTATTAACCTGTATTGGCTGTGTTGGTTTAGCACGTAGTTCTAATTTAGCTTTGTCTTGCATGTTTTATTTGAACGTTATTTTTTTGGTGATATTTGCACAATTGTTTTATTGTTTTCTTCACCACTCCACAATTGTGCATAATAAACTACATTATCAATAACATAGTAATCGCCTTGCACCCGATAATTTATTATTTGATAATTTTTACCAGCCCCAACAAGTAAGTTAGGTGTTTCCTGCATATGACCTGAAAATTTGATATAGGTTTTTTTACCATCATTAAACACCATACGCGGAAACCAATCAGGCTTGGAACCCTTTATTACCTTATATTGATAACTAAACCTCAGCTTATCAACATCTATTGTATTCGCTATATCGCCGCTATCTGTACTAACATCATCTATATTTGCTAGAATTCCACTCTCGCTATCAGAATAACGCCACGCTACAGACGCCATGTAAGTTTTATTGGTCGAATGTAACATCAAGTGATAAGTACGCATATCGGTAGTTATTACCAAACTATTAGTCAACTCTTCATCTACTGGCTTAACAAACAAATGTTCCTGTTTACTAGCGCCAACGCCACTGGAAGCTTTAGTAACGAGCCAACGCGTAGTATCACCTGCTCCCACCGCAACTATGTGTTCATTATTTTGAAATTGTATGTCAGTAACACTCAAAGGAGCACAATAAATTTGATAAAGAGCTCCAGCCATATAATCAAAGGTCATTATAGAATTAATATATTCACCAGAATTTGGCTGTTTCATGGCTTTTTTATTCGCAGCATCAATAGCAGCTTCGCCGGTCAACCGCTGAGACTTCTTATCTTTTTTCAACATGAACTGTCCCGGCACTGGAACTGGGACATACTCTACCTGTCGTGGTCTATTGCTAGTATTCACTGCTAAAGAATATGGACCATCACCTTTGTCAACTTTAGGATTTTGACAGGCACACAAAGCCAAGCTGACAAAAGCTAATACAATAATTTTACGCTTCATAATTAAACCTCATAAAAATATAACTTAAATTTCGCTCTTCGAGCTTTTAACTCAATTCCACGTTACACCCAACCATGCGACTCGCAAACAGCGCGGGTCTTAAGCTGGGCTGGTAAAGCATTTGTCTCCTCCGAAGCCACTGTATGTTAAAAATCTTATTCAATATGTCTGAGCTATTACATTTATCCCTTTGGGCTTTATATTTCTTATGCCCATCACCCAAAATCATTTAGTAGAAGAAATATTAAAATCTACGATGTATATACCCAACGGATTACGCAAAATCTCTTCCCGTGTTGTTGGCTGCTTTAATACGAGAGTAAATATACCGCTATAATTCTTTTTGCCTTCTTCCTGGCCATTGGTATTAACAGTAGTTTCAGTCCAACGTACATGCATAGTCGCAGGACTCACCGGATTGATATCTGTAATTTTCAGTGTAATAGTTTTTTTGCCCAATAACGCAACCGGGCTGTTTTCTTTAAAATAGGCATTAAAACGTTCATAACCACGACTACTCAAGAAATTATAAGCATTCAACCAATTTTGTTTTGCTGCTACCGGATCAAGCGTAAGACTTCGAACTAATTCAATAAAATGTGTAACAAAATATTCTTTTTGTGCTTCATTTGGTTGATAACGAACCGTCAATGGCGACACGTTAACTACGCGACCCTCTTTAGTTATTTCGGCAATAAAAATTTTCTCTTTGTGGCTGGTCAAAACGAATACCAATCCCCATGCAAGCGCTACTGCAATTAATAATGAAAAAAACGTACAGATACGCCAATTCCTAGCCTGAGCACGGGACGTTCCAATTCGCATATCCCACTCTTGTTGCGCCCGTTGATATGGAGTAACCGGTTCGTCACCCTTGTAATTTGCCACTTCTTTTTTAAATGGATTTTTCATAATTTGTTTCTTATTCTACATCAATTGTTTCTTATTCTACATCTCCCTCAGCGCCTCGCACAAAATAACGCCCGTTCGATCCCCGGTATATCCCTCAGCCCTGCGCCCTGCAAAAGGCGCTCGGCTTAGGTTGGGCTGGTGAAGCATTTCTATTTATTTTTACCTATATAATTCTACGACCCAATCTAAACCTCGTGCCTTTAAATATTCCGCTAAAAAATTCTCCCGTCCATATTTATTTAATGTTTCCCTAACCAAAAGTTTATCTTCAGCACGGCTAGCAGCACAAAATGCTAAAGCTATTGGTCCCAATTCTATATTAAACAAACGATTTCCTAAACGAGATTGATAATAATATTGTTGTTTTGGCGTTGCCATCGATAAAATTTGTAACTGTCGTTCATTTAAACCAAGTCTATCATACGAAGCACGCACATTTGGCTCAAGAATACGGTCGTTTGGCAACAAAATACGTGATGGGCAAGATTCAAGCAATACCGAAGAAATCTGCGTCGCCAAAGCATCTTCGATTGATTGGGTTGCAAAGACAACACTAACATTGAACTTACGTAATGTTTTTAACCAGTCGCGGATCTTTGCAGAAAAGACTGGATGATCCAAATAAAGCCAGGCTTCGTCTAACACCAACAAAGTAGGAGCCCCGGTAAAACGCTTTTCTAATCGATGAAATAAGTAACTCAAAACCGGACCGATTACGCTTGGCGTATTCATCAACCCTTCCATCTCATAACACTGCCAAACATCATCGCATTCTTGCTCATTATCAGCATCAAGTAGATGGCCAAAAGGGCCATTCAAAGTATAAGTCAACAATGCCTGACGCAACAGACTACTTTGAATCAAAGCACATAAACCTGTCATGGTGCGCTGGTGCTTTGGCATATGTGCCAATGAAGTTAAAGCTTCCCACACCATTTGCTTTACATCCGGCGTTACAGCGATTTTTTCATTAGCAAGTAAACCATAAATCCACTCGGCAGACCAAACCCGTTCCATTTCTTGATCAATTGCAGCCAAAGGCTGAAATGCCAAACCTTGATGATCGGTTCCTAATTCATAATAACCACCACCAACTCCAACCGTAGTTGCAAAAAAGCTACCGCCCTTATCAAACACAAAAACTTGAGCATTTTGATAACGGCGAAATTGTAATGCCATCAGAGTCAATAATACTGATTTACCAGCGCCGGTTGGCCCAATAATCATTTGATGTCCAACATCACCAACATGATTTACCAAACGAAATGGAGTGCGACCATGAGTGTGGACGTACATCAAAGGAGGAGCTTTTAAGTGTGCATCGTTCTCCGGTCCTGACCATATTGCAGAAAATGGCATTAAATGCGCTAAATTTAGACTGTGTAACAATGGCGTACGTATATTGGCATACGCATGACCTGGCAATGATGATAACCATGCTTCCACCGCATTAAAAGTTTCGGCAATTGTAGTAAAACCTAAGCCGTTAACCACACGCTCTACTTCACGCAACATTTCATTCGTCCGCTGTAGGTCTTTATCCATCACAGTTACTGTCGCAGTATAATAGCCAAATGACACATAATCTTCTGCCAATTCTTTTAATGAGCTATCAGCATCTTTAGCCTTTTCTACTGCGGCCGTATCTAAAAGTTGAGTTTCAGTTTTAGTAAAAATTTCCTGCACTAAATTTAACAAACCTTTTCGTTTAGCAAACCACTGGCGTTTGTAGCGTTTTAGTTGTGTTTCTGCTTCCTGTTTATCGAGAGGAATAAAGCGCGTAACCCAACGATAACAAATGGGCAATTGATTTAATTGATCTAACAAAGCCGGCATGGTTGACGCAGGAAAACTCAAAATTGTTACCGTACGCAAATGATAATCACCAAGCTGCGGAGAGATACCGCCAATTAGCGGTGTATCTGCTAAAAAAGAATCCAAATACATCGGGATTTCTGGTACCGCAATTGGTTGTTGCTTGGCTGAAATTGTTGAGTGTAGATAAGTTAAGGTTTCAGCATCATTTAAAAATTCTGCCTCAAACATAAAATCTTGTAAAATGTCACAAAACCGTTGGGTAGTAGCTATAAATAAATCCAAACTTTTTCGATAATCTTCAACTGCAAGTTCGGGTTGAGAAATTACTAGTTTGCTAACTTTAGAAGCTGATTGTGGAGAGGATAAAAATTGTAAGGTTAAATAATATTTGCTTTCGAAATTTTCACCAATATTAGAAAATTTCTCACGCCTTTCGGCTTCAACAAGTAAACTCACCGGATCTGGAAAGTAGCATTTCTCTGGATAGGAAGCATAAAGCTGGCGCTTGGCTTCTATATAAAGCGCCCAACCAGAGCCAAAACGTTTCAGCGCATTATTTAACCTTGCAGCCGCAGCAACTAATTGTGGTTCGGTAGCAGATTCCAAATCCGGACCGCGAAAACGCAAAGTTCGTTGAAAGGACCCATCTTTATTCAGAACAACGCCATCCGCAACCAAGGCTGCCCATGGGAGCAAGTCCACCAAGCGATCTGAGCTTTGACGATATTCTGCTACGTTAAACATAATTTATTTAATACAAAAATTTCTTTTTTTAACGCAGGCTAAAGCCTACGGCTACCGACCGTTAAACAACACCCTACTAAACTCTATAAAACTTTTTTTGTCTCAAATGTCGCAATATTACTTCAAAAAAATATGGATCTTTTTTTGCAAAATAAACAGCACTAAGATGAAACATAATAAACAGCGGAAACAAATAAATCGCTCGCATCCCCAAGACCAAAGCCGCACAAATAGTCCAATTAAGAATAGCAAATTGGCGCGGCACTCCTCCAAGCAAAATGGGAGTAGTTAATGAATTATGCAGTCTGATTCGATAGCCTGGGGTGCTCATCTAGAACACTGCTCCACTGGAAAAACCAAACAAACTACTAACTAAAGCTGAAGCAGTAAAAGCAATTGATAGTCCTAAAACAATTTGTAAAATACGGCGCATCGAACCACTGGATTCACCAAAAGCTATACCAAAACCAGCAAGCACAATTGCGACAACACCGACAACTTTTGCTACCGGTCCGGTAAGCGATGCCGTAATTTTTTGTAGTGGCCCTTCCCATGGTAAACCAGTTTCAGCCGCATAAGCATTAACAATTAAACTAAAAACTCCCAAAGCTACACTGCCACAAAAACATGTGAACTTCTGCCATTTTCTATACATAACCATGCTCCATTTTTGAGTATTTCATAGGTACTTGATTTTATTTTGAATTATCTTAATCACAGATTTATTTTTTATTATAACAAATTTAATATTAAAATACAGGAAAAAGTTACATCAAACAATTTGACTAGTTCCGCAAAAAAAGAGAGTAAACGGTATAAAAAATGGTACGGGGAAATTAGTGCAGTTTTCTGATCGACTGACTAATACGTTTTACCGAAATTTTAGCCTCATCAACACCGCACGTTCCTACTGAAATTCTAAGCTGCATTCTTACGTCATGTTTTTTCGGAAACCTCCCTTATAGAAAGAGAGGTCAATCCTTCTGCTAATTTTGATATTTTGTGGTTTTTCATATATTGTATCCCTACAAGTAACTTGCTATAGCTATCATGTTTATGTTGAACTTTCTTCTGAAAATACTGGCAATCAATTCTATCTCTGGTAAAGAAAATACTTTAGCTGATTACATAGCAAAAAACCATAAACCCAAACGTGCAAAAACTGAGGTGCAAAAAATTTCTAATGGTAAAAAAAATATATTTTTTAAGTGGGGAATACCACGGATAATTTTTTGTTCTCATCTTGATACAGTTCCACCCTATATCTCGCCTAAATGTAATGGGAAAGTTATATATGGCAGAGGATCCTGTGATGCCAAAGGGCAAATAGCTACGATGTATGAAGCGTGTACCCAGTTGTGTGCAGAAGGGCAGACCAACTTTGGGTTTTTGCTGGTTGCTGGAGAGGAGGCTGGTTCCTATGGAGCAAAACTAGCGAATCAGTTAATAACCGGTTGCCAATATATAATTGTTGGCGAGCCTACAGACAATAAACTTATTCGAGCAGCCAAAGGTAATTTGTTAATTACAGTTGTTATCGAGGGGAAAGCTTCGCATTCCGGTTATCCGCAATATGGGGACGATGCGGTTGAAAAATTAAGAACATTTTTAAACAAACTTGCCGCTTTAAAATTTCCCAAGGATAAAGTTCTGGGCAACACGACTTATAATATAGGTCAGCTAAGTGCTCCTAATGTATCTAATATCACGCCTGATAAAGTAACATGCGAAATATTTTTTCGTACTACATTTAAAACCCATGACCTTGTTGCGAACAAGTTAAAACAGCTTGCTGATGAACACACTACATTAGAACTTAAATTTAATAATCGCCCTATGGAATTTTATACCGTTCCTGGTTTTGCCACTAATGTAGTATCCTACGGCAGCGATGCCCCAGAACTATACAATCTTGGAAAGCCATTGTTATACGGAGCTGGGAGTATACTAACTGCTCATACAGATAATGAGCATGTCGAAATCCGGGCACTAGAACGAGCCGTAAAAGATTTGAAAAAAATATTTTATCAACTAGTAGTTCAAAAAGGTGAATTGTGCGCAAAAAAATAGCTGTTGGTGTATTGGGATGTACCGGTGCGGTAGGGCAAAAATTTATTTCTCTGCTAGCTGAACATCCTTGGTTTGAAGTAACAGAAATTGTTGCTTCAGAAAAATCAGCAAATAAGATTTACGATCAGCATGTAAATTGGAAGGAAATAACGGCTATTCCAAAAAAAATTGGAAACATGAAAATAAAAAAATGCTTTGATACACTACACGCAAAGATTCTGTTTTCTGGTCTTGATTCATCGGTTGCGGGTGAGGTTGAAACTTATTATGCTAAGCAAGGTCACGTTGTAGTTAGTAACTCTAAAAACCATAGAATGGATGAGGATGTACCACTAGTTATTCCTGAAGTTAACATTAGCCACATGGGCTTGGTGGCAAAGCAAATAAAAAAATTGAAAGCAAAAGGTTATATTATTACCAATCCCAATTGTGCCGTTATAATGCTGGCAATTGCTTTATTTCCTATTTTTAAGAACTTCGGTCTTAAAAAGGTTATGGTTACTACCATGCAAGCAGTATCCGGAGCCGGTTATCCCGGTGTCCCGTCTTTGGATATTTTAGGCAACGTCATTCCATATATTAAAGACGAAGAAGAAAAAATACAGACTGAGATTTTAAAAATATTTGGCGATTATAAGAATAATAAAATCAAACTTACCAATTTCAAAGTTTCTGCTTTGTGTAATAGGGTGCCCGTATATAATGGACACACCTTGGCAGTCTCTTTTTCTACTAGCAAAAAGGCAACAGAAAAAGAGATTATTAAATCGCTACAAACTATGCAACGATTAGACTTACCATCTTCACCACCAGAAGTTCTAAAATATTTTAACGATAAATTCCGTCCCCAACCATTGTTGGATGTAACCACTGGAAATGGTATGACGGTATCAGTTGGCAATCTTAGAGCGTGTAATGTTTTAGATTGGAAGTTAACCGCTTTTGGTCACAATACTATTCGCGGTGCGGCTGGAGCGGCTATTTTGAATGCGGAATATCTTGTTGCGAGTAAGTTATGTTAGTAATGAAATTTGGTGGGACATCGGTTGGAGATGCGCAAGCAATTACTAGGTTGATTACTATTGTCAAATCTCGACTTGCGCGAAAACCAGTAGTAGTTGTTTCAGCAGTAGCAAAAACAACAGATAAATTAATGCAAGCTGCTCTGTTAGCTGAGAAAGGTGAACTAGCGATAGCAACAGAAAAAATTAACGAGTTAAAAAAACTTCATTTGGCTATTGCCAACGAACTAATTGGTAACCAAGAATTATTAACAGTAACAACGACAAAGATTAATAATTATTTTAGTGAAATTGAAAGTTTGTTAAATGGCGTTAATTTATTGGTTGAACTTTCGAACCGTAGCGCTGCTAAAATAATAACTTATGGTGAATTTTTATCATCGGTAATTGTCTCAGCTGCTATGACAACAAACGGAATAAACAATTCACTACTTGATGCCAGAAGTCTTATTTTTACTAATGATAGTTATCTTAAGGGAGAACCCGACATAGAGCTAATCAATCAAAAAGCACCAACTCTGATCAATAATTGTTTGCAGCAAGGGCGGGTAGTTATCACTCAGGGATTTGTCGCGAATACTAAAGAAGGCATTATTACTACTTTAGGCAGAGGTGGTTCCGATTATAGCGCATCGCTACTTGGCATGACTCTGGGAGCGGAAGAAATAGAAATTTGGACTGACGTTGACGGCATGCTAACAGCTGATCCTAGAAAGGTAAAAAACACTAAACTTATTAAGGTTATCTCCTTTGCTGAAGCTGCTGAACTAGCTTATTTTGGAGCTAAGGTATTGCACCCATTGACGATTCAACCAGCACTGGAGAAAAATATCCCAGTCCGCATTTTAAACTCGATGAATCCTCTTAACACCGGTACTTTGATTTTACCCGACAATAAAGTTAACGCTGAGGGAATAAAATCTATTGCTTGCAAAGAGAATATTACGGTATTGAATATCTATTCTACACGAATGCTTAATGCCCATGGATTCTTAAAAAAAATATTTGAGGTTTTCGATCAATACCAAGTTGCGGTAGATGTTGTTGCCACCTCTGAGGTGAGTGTTTCTCTGACTATTGATAATACCGAAAAGCTTCCTAACATTATCACTGCGTTGTCGCAATTTTCGACGGTTAATGTAGAACAAGATAAATCTTTAGTTTGTGTGGTTGGCCAATATTTGAAACAAACTAAGGGGATCGCCACTAGAGTATTTCAGGCTTTGGGCGATTTTAACGTTACTATGATTTCTCAAGGGGCATCAGCAATTAATTTAAGTTTTGTGGTAAACAGTAGTGATCTATCATCAGTTGTACAAAAATTACATGATGAACTTTTTGGAGATGATTAAATGCAACTAGCACTAATTGGTTATGGCAAAATGGGGCAATCTATTTACCAGACCGCTTTAAGTCGAGGCCATCAAGTGATTGGTAAATTTAATACCAAAGATGCTTTGGATAACGATGTTTTACGCAATGCAGTTTGTATTGATTTTACAAGTCCCAAAGCTTTTCGTGCTAATTACAAAATAATTGCTGATCACTGTAAAGCGATAGTGGTTGGTACAACTGGTTGGGAGGATATTCAACCGGAGGTTTTAGATTATTTTAGAGACAAGAAAAAAACCTTAATCTATGCCAGCAATTTTTCTGTTGGAGCGAATATTTATTTTAAGACCATAAAAGTTGCAACAAAATTATTTGCGGTTTTTGGGGAATACGATCCATATGTAATCGAAATGCATCATCGGGAAAAAAAGGATGCACCGTCAGGAACAGCAAAAACCATAGTTGCTATCCTGCAGCAAATATTTAACAAAAAAGTTATCCCAGTTTCTGTAAGGAGCGGTTGGATTAGAGGAGTTCATGAAGTAGGCTATGAATCAGTAGCAGATAAAGTTACAATAAAACATGAGGCTTATACACGCGATGGTTTTGCTGCAGGGGCAGTACTCGCGGCAGAGTGGATTGACAACGTAAGCGGAGTATGGAACTTTCAAGATCTTTTAGAAACTAAATTTCAGCAGGTGTTAAAATGCAACGATTAAACGGCTGTGGAACTGCATTGGTAACTCCATTCGATAAAAATGGAGCCGTCGACTACAAAGTATATAAGAATTTAGTTAAACTACAGATTCTTGGTGGCGTGGATTTTTTAGTGCCTTTAGGAACAACATCTGAGGCTACCTGTTTAGACAATGATGAAAAAGTTAAACTGGTAGAAGCAACTGTAGAAGAAACTAATGGTAAAATACCGGTAATAGTAGGCGTTGGTTCCAATAGTACTAAGAGCGTTATAGATAATATAAAATTGTTAGAACCAATTGGAATTGATGGATTCTTAATTGTTACCCCCTATTACAATAAACCAACGCAGACAGGTTTGTATAATCATTTTAAAACAATTGCCACTACAACTGCTAAGCCTATTGTTTTGTACAATGTTCCTGGTCGTACTGCAGTCAATTTAAACGCTGAAACATGTTTACAACTCGCAGAAATTAAAAATATTGTTGCAGTAAAAGAAGCTTCTAGTAACTACGCACAAATAAGCAAAATAATAAAATATGCTCCATCTCATTTTGCGGTTTTTTCAGGTAATGACGATGAAACTTTAGCTTTAATAGCTACGGGAGCGAAGGGAGTAATTAGTGTGGTGTCAAACATAGCTCCAAAAGCAATGAGCGATTTTACTAAAATACTTTTACAGAATGATTTTGTAGGCGGGCGTGAGCTTCATCACAAATTTGTGGATCTTTTTAAAAATTGCTTTATTGAAACTAATCCAATCCCAGTAAAGGCTGGCATGTATAAAATGGGATTGATTGAAAATGTGTTGCGTCCACCACTTTATGCGGCTACTGAAGAAACAATTGCTGTGATGGCCAAAACCATAAAAAATCTTGGTCTACTATGAATACTTTGAAAACAAAAGTTATGCAGTACTTACAAAAAAAAAGCCAAACTGCAGTTGAAGCTCTTGCTTTATATAAGGAAGTAACTAATGCTCTTGAATTGGGTGCAATACGCGTTGCAGAAAAAATTGATGGTCAGTGGCTAATCAACAGTTGGATTAAGGAAGCTATTCTTTTGGGATTTAAATATGGAAAGCTCACAATTTTTCCTGGCGCTTGTTGGGATTATTGCGATAAAAACACTATGCCAGTTAAACAATTAACCTTAGATAATAAGGTTAGGATGGTTCCTGGAGGATCCGCAATAAGATGCGGATCTTACGTTGCTCCAGGTACAATCATAATGCCTCCAGCGTATATCAATATTGGCGCCTACATCGATACTGGATGTATGATAGACTCTCACGCTTTAGTGGGATCATGCGCGCAAATAGGTAAAAACGTACATTTGTCAGCGGCATCACAAATCGGAGGGGTTCTAGAACCTATTGGAGCTATGCCAGTTATTGTTGAAGATAATGTATTTATTGGTGGTAATTGTGGTATCTATGAAGGAACCATAATTAAAGCAGGAGCGGTACTAGCAAGTGGTGTAATCTTGAATGGTTCTATCCCAATTTTTGATAGTATCTCTGGAGCATTTATCAAAAAAACAAATACTCAAGCATTAATTATTCCAGAAAATGCTGTGGTGGTAGCTGGCAGTAGACCAATGAATTCGGGCTTGGGTAAAGAAAATAATATGCATATTTATTGCCCCATTATCATTAAATACAAAGATGCTAAAACAACAGCTGCTATAGCTTTAGAAGATATCTTGAGGTGATTTTTGTATACTGCAGACTCACTAAAACATCATCCATTTTTTTTATGCCGACCTCCAGCATCGTTAGAAAAATATTGTGTTAACTATACCTCTCCAGTTTATTTGTATGCAAAGGAAGCAATAACGCGGCAATATGAAATCCTAAAAAAATATCTGCCGACAAACTTTAAAATATCTTATGCCGTAAAGAGCAATCCTAATAAAAAAATTCTTAAGCACATTTGTAGCCTTGGTGTTGGTTGTGATATTGCCTCAAGCGGTGAATTAAAGCTGGTTTTGGCTGCTGGTTTTAGTCCGCAAAATATAATGTTTACTGGGCCGGGCAAAACCCATGCGGAAATCCAAGATGCTATCCAAAATAAAATCTTATCTTTGAGTGTAGAGTCACTACAAGAATTGCAGATCGTCAATAAAATTGCCGGTGATTTAGGTGTTAAACAAACAGTTCTGGTGCGTATTAATCCACCCTACACAGCAGGGGAGTCTACTAAAATTATTGGGGGCAGCGGCGTAAGTAAGTTTGGGATAGATATTGAGCAAATGGATAGTTTTTTTCAAACTTTAAAAACCAAGCGCCATGTTCGCTTGCGCGGTATTCATATCTTTAATTCTTCCCAAATATTAGATTGGGAAAAAATTTTTGTTAACACCAAGAATGTTATTGCTACGGCAAAAACACTATGCAAAAAATATCATCTTAAATTTTCCTATATTGATCTAGGCGGTGGGTTCGGCATACCCTATTCTCAAGAAGAACATGAACTTAATGTACCTGCATTGGGAACGGCATTAAACCAATGGATCAATCGCAATACCTATAAAGATTTTATAAAAAATACCGATTTAGTTCTTGAACTAGGGCGCTTTTTAACTGGATTTGCCGGGATATACTTAACTAAAGTTTTATACACCAAAGCATCTCGAGGAACCAACATTGTTATAGTTGATGGTGGTATAAACCACTTGGCTCGTCCAGCATTGATAGGTCAAGAACAACCAATCATAAATTTAACAGGAATACTAGCCAATAGACCTGGTACGGAAAAATACATGATTGCTGGTCCGCTTTGTACTTCACTCGATTGTTTTGATCAAGCAGCAGAGTTATGTATTACGCAACCAGGTGACATATTGGCGCTATTGAACGCTGGAGCTTATGGTTTTACCGAAAGTATGCCTTTATTTTTAAGTCATCCAATAGCTCAAGAGTTTATTATCGACTAAGAATCTGTTAGCTTTTTACAGCCTCATATCATAAACTGTAAACAAAAATTAATAGACTCAAGGAAGACAAGCATGAAAACAATTAAACCACTGGCCTCTTCTCAATTACGCCGTATTTGTGATCTAAAAAAACTTAAATTTAAAAGTACCGAAAATCTACCCAACATAAAAAAAATCATCTGCCAAGATCGCGCAATCCATGCTTTGGTATTTGGTTTAGAAATTAAAAACCATGGATTTAATATTTATGCACTGGGATCAACTGGTACCGGCAAAACTACTGTTGTCCTCAAATATCTAGAAAAAGAAGCAAAAACGAAACCAACTCCACCTGATTGGCTGTATGTTAATAACTTCGAATCCAGCGATAAACCAAAAAAAATGCAACTACCAGCTGGAAAAGGACGCGAACTGCGTGATGACATAGATCAGTTGGTTTTAGCGCTTAAAACAGAAGTACCGAAGGCTTTTGAAGCCGAACATTACGAGCACGAACATGGAGCGATTGAGAAAAAATTCCGCACCCACACTGAAGAGTTATTTCAACAACTAGCAAAGAAAACAGGCGAACATGGTTTTCAATTGATGCAATCACCTCAAGGTTTTACCGTATTGCCAATTATCAACGGCAAAGTATTAACCGCAGAAGATTTGGCTAAGTTAGACGAAAAAGAACGCAAAAAAATAAAACAGAACGAAGAAATGATTATTAATGAACTGCATGAGTCCATGAAAAAGTTTGAGCAGTCACAAAAAGAAGTTCATAAAAAAATATTGGAACTAGATCAACGCGTAATCTCATTTTCTGTCAATCATATGATTGCTACTTTAAAAGAAAAGTATAATAAATATAAAGATGTCACTAATTTTTTGTCCCAGATCCGTGAGCACCTGCTAAAAAATGTCCAAACCTTTAAACGCATAAAACAAGCAGAAAATGTATCTGTGCAAGAACGTTTCTTGATGTTAAACGAATCTGAACCAACCTTTGAAGAATACCGAGTTAACTTAATTGTTGATAACAGCAAAGCTGTTGGCGCTCCCGTTGTTTTCGAAAAAAATCCAATTGGACCCAATTTAGTTGGCAGAATTGAACAACAAGGATTGTTTGGCACATTAGTTACCAATTTCCGCATGATTAAAGGTGGAGCTTTACATCGTGCTAATGGTGGCTATCTGGTTTTGGATATATTGGATCTTCTAAAAAAACCATTAGCCTGGGAAATACTAAAACGCTCCCTAAAAAGCAAAGAAATCGTGATTGAAAGTATGGTCGAAAGTTTAGGTGCGTTTATTACTAAAACTTTGGAACCCGAACCAATTCCCATAAATATCAAAGTTATTTTGCTCGGGGATCCAATGCTTTATTATATGATTAACAGCTTTGATTCGGAATTCAAAGAGTTGTTTAAAGTAAAAGTGGATTTTGCCAGTCATATGGATTGGAGCGATAAAACTCCTCATCAGTATGCAGAGTTCATTGGCATGATTTGTCGAGAAGAAAATTTAAAACATTTTGCGCCATCAGGTGTTGCTAAAATAGTTGAATATGGCGCGCGTTTGGTTGAACATCAAAAAAGAATAAGCATAAAATTTGGCGACATCGCTGATATTACCCGCCAAGCCTCTTATTGGGCCGAAAAAAATAATAGTAAATTGGTAACAGCAGAAAATGTGCAAAAAGCGCTGGCCGAAAAAGTCTATCGCTCAAATCATTTGGAAGAAATTATCAATGAAATGATTGCAGAAAAAACCATTAAAATTAGCACTAAAAATAAAGTGATAGGTCAGATCAACGGCCTTTCTGTACTGACTCTTGGCGACTATCAATTTGGTAAACCTTCGAGAATTACGGCGCGAACTTATGTCGGCAATGCCGGTATAATTAATATTGAAAGAGAAATAGAACTTGGCGGACGTGTTTACAATAAAGGCTCGCTAATTATTGCCGGTTATTTTGGCGGTAAATATGCCCAGCATGCGCCAATTGCACTTTCAGCCAGTCTTACTTTTGAACAAGTTTATGAAGAAGTCGATGGCGATAGCGCATCGGCAGCCGAAATTTATGCTTTACTTTCCAGCATCAGCTGCTATCCATTACGTCAAGACTTGGCCATTACCGGTTCAGTTAATCAACACGGTGAAATTCAAGCAATTGGTGGGATTAATGAAAAAATCGAAGGGTTCTATCGCGTTTGTAAAATATTTGGGTTGACGGGAAAACAGGGAATAATTATGCCCGAAAGCAACGTCAAAAATTTAATGCTGCACGAAGAAGTAATCGAAGCAGTAAAAAAAGGCAAATTTCATATTTATGCTATTGCAAATATTGATGAAGGCATTCCTCTATTAATGGGTAAACCAGCAGGAACAAAGTTGTCTGATGGCTCCTATCAAAAAAATACGGTTAACTGGATGGTTGAACAACGAATTGTTGAACTTGCAACTACACTCAAAAAATTCGGTGTTGAAAAACCCAAATCCGAAAAAATAGCCTTAAAGAACAAAAATAATTAAAAAATCTTATAAATAACATGGAGAATATCATGGAAACTTCTAACAAAAATCCCACCAAAAAGAAAAAAGGAATTTTGGCTGCAATTTTAGAATCAATGGTTAAAACCGGTGGATGTTGTGGCTCTGGAGAAAGTTGTGGCGGCGAATCGACTCCAGATAAAGACAAACAAGATAAACATAAAAAAGACAAACAAGATGGATCCAAAAAAAACTAACTACAAAGACATTGCGATATTATCAATTGTTCCGACTATTCTTGCAGTATTAATTCTAACAAGCTTTTTATTGGCACACTGGAAGATTGGACCTTGTTTTATAAATGCATCCCTTGCCATAATTGCTACAATATTTGGTGGATTTCAAAGATTTATTACCGGATTCAAAGATCTTTTTAAATTCAAAATAACTGTAAATGTATTTGTTTTAGTTGCGCTTATCGCTACATTAGTTATCGGTGAATTTAGACCAGCAGCGATTATTGTTTTCATTATGGCTGTGGCTGGAGCTTTTGAATCATATGTATTAGATAAAACCAAAAAAAGCATTAAAGACCTGCTTGATTTTGCCCCAAAAATGGCGCTTGTTCTAAAAAACAAAGAAGAAATCATTGTCCCGGTTTCTGAACTTATACTGGGAGACATTATTATTGTAAAACCAGGAGCAAGAATTCCTGTGGATGGTGTTGTTATATCTGGTGAAAGTAGCGTCAACCAAGCGCCAATCACTGGTGAAAGCATGCCTGTCGATAAGTTTCCTGGAAACTTTGTGTGGAACGGAACACTTAATGAATCTGGACAACTTAATGTTCGTACAGAAAAAGTCGGCGAAGAAACAACTCTCGCAAAAATAGTACATCTCGTTCAAGAGGCTCAAAACACACGCGCTCCTATTCAAAACATCGCGGATCATTTTACTACTTGGTTTTTGCCAACAGTTATTGTGCTGGCCATAATTGCATATTTTTTGTCTAGAGATATAAAAACTGCTGTTTCCGTGCTTTTAGTCGCATGTCCTTGCGCATTTGCAATTGCTACACCAACAGCAGTAACTGCAGGTATTTCATGGTTAGCCCGCAAGGCTGTGCTCGTCAAAGGTGGGGTTTTCCTGGAAATTGGACACAAGATAGATTATTTGTTGCTCGATAAAACAGGAACTTTAACCTTTGGCAAAACTAAATTAACGCAAATAATTACGTTTAATGATTATGGTGAAGAAGAAGTTCTTAAGATGGCGTGTACTGTCGAAAAACACTCGGAGCATCCACTAGCTCGCTCTATTATTAATGCAGCAAAAGAACGAAAAATTATTATACTTGATTCAGCGCATTTCCTAAGTACAACTGGAATGGGTGCTGAAGCAATATACAATGGAAAAAGAATTTTGGTTGGCAAGGCATCTTTCTTAAGTAATTCAGGAGTCTTGTTAACTCCGCAAACAGAGCTTGAAATTGCAAAGCAGTCCGATCAAGGACGCACATCAGTGCTAGTAGCGTTCGATAATCAAGTCATTGGGCTTCTGGCTATTGCCGATGAAATTCGTCCGGAAATTGTACAAACAATTAGGCAATTGAAGATGATGGGTGTCAAACATATCACAATGTTGACGGGTGATTATTTACAAGTTGCTAAAACAATGGCCAAAGAAATTGGGGTTGATGATTTTAAAGCTGATCTACTGCCAAAACAAAAACAAGATGTCGTTAGAGCATTACAAGCAGAAGGTCACATTATTGGAATGATAGGAGATGGCATCAACGATGCTCCTGCGCTTGCTTTGGCTAACGTAGGTATAACTATGGGTGTTGCAGGATCTGATGTGGCAATCGAAACATCAAATGTCACGCTGGTGAATGATCGTTTCTCTGGTGTAATTGATTTCATGTGGATGTCTAAAAAAGTGCTCAACCGTATTAAACTCAATATTTTCTTTTCAATGATTTATAACGCAATCGGTTTAACACTTGGAGTTTTAGGATTAATGACCCCTGTCATTGCAATTCTTTTTCAAGAAGCTGGATGTATCACCGTTGTGTTAAGTTCTACATTGTTACTGTGGGCGAAACAACCTAAGGCTCCATATCACGCAAGGTAACCTTCCCATCGGCAAAATGCATGTTATAGTCATAGAAACCATCATAATTATTAGTATCAGCATAATGATCAACAATAAATATTAAAGTATGGGGTAAATATTTTTTCAATACTCCCAATACCTGTTGAACAACCTGTACTGATTTTGGATCAAGATTAGCAAATATTTCATCCAAAATTAAAATATCTGGCTTCCCGATAATAGCTGAAACTATCTGCATTCTTTTCCCCTCACCACCACTAAAAATCTTATTCCAATCTTTCGTATCATCTAATTGTGACGCAAATTGCTCTAAATTGGTTTCTTTTAAAAGCGCAAGTATTTCCTGTCTTTGCTCATAATTTAATTTTGGATCACTTGGAATTTTATCAGGATAAGAAATAATTTCTTGCAAAGAAGATTTCGAAGGAAAATAATCTTTGCCTCTCATTACTATTTTCGGTTCTTTACCATTTATTCTAGGATAATGGATCTCTCCCGTACCCAATATACCATTGTCTTTGATTCCTTTTATCTTAGACAACAAACTACTTTTTCTGCACCCAGATTCACCGGTAACAGCATAAACCTTACCCATATCAAGTTTAAGATCATCTATTGTAAACAGCAATTTTTCTGGATTACTAATTACTAAATTATATAATTCTAACTGCTTACCATCACAAAAAGTTCTCTTAATTTTGTCTCCACTCGTATCTGGCGCATAGATCATCCCTTTTATCACAATAACTCGGTCGATAGCCCTATTTATATTATCTACTGACTGCGCATTTTCTCCTGCTAAAGAGAAAAAATTTGCTACCTTCCAACCAGCATTTTGCATCTTTGACCTCTCGTCAAAAGGTATTCTTCCCTCTTTAACTTCTCTTGCCACAAAATAAAAATTTACCAGATAATTTACATTTCCAATAATCCACCCCCACATCATATGCGCTGTACTCAATAGTTGCTGCGTTCCCTGGATATCTCTCAAATCATCTGTAAGATTGTTAATTCTCTCTTGGGTAAACCCCACTCCACCCCTTGCTGCAATCGTCTTCACATTAAAACTAAAATCTTTTCTTGCGCTATCAAGATCAGACTGAAGAGCCTTAATTTTTTCATCACATACTCCACTCTTAGAAGCAAACATGTTCTCAACAGATAATTTTGCTTGATTATAAAGAATATTAAAAACAACTATATTCTTAGCATAAATCATAATCATGCCCATCCCATACGCACCATTTATGTAGGTCGAAACAGTATTTGAAATTAACGAATTTCCAGAATAGACTGCAGTAGAAACAGAGTCTCCTAATTCATCCATTAATAGAGTGTAATTCTCATGTGAGGACATACGCAAAGCGTTTTTGTCGGAATATATTTCTGATCGTATTTTGTTCTCTAGGGCATAACCGAGTTTTGTATTAAAATATTCGCCAACAACATTGTTACTAATGTGTCCTAACACACATGGGATAAGAAAAAAAGCAAATTTCAGTGTTCCAGTACCAACTCTACTCCAAGCCGAATCATCCATATTATCTAAGTGCGCAAATACATAATCTAATTTGTCATTACGCTTAATTATCGCCATAGAAACTACATGTGCCAAAAGTTGAGTGCCAACTAAAGATATTGCTTGTTTTTCAAAGTGGGTATTTAACTGCTCTTGAGGAATGAAGCCGTCATAAACATTATATAAATCTTTAGCGATGGTTACGGGAGTTTTAAAACCATCACAAAATTCTTTTTCCCATTGGGCAGTAATCAAACTCAAACCAACTCCAACAAAATTAGCCACTAGCGGATTAGCAAAAAGCAAATCACCAGACACCTTACCAACAATTGTATCAGTTATGTAATGCTTATCCGCAAGTTCGTTATATATTAATAACTCATCCACAGCACCGCCAGCTGCTCCTAGCACCATGCCAGGAGTTCCAAACGCTGCCCCACCAACTGCAGCCGAGATAACAGGAGCAATTAGTTCTTGGTGCCCACTTAGATTTAGTTCTCCCGTTGGCAATAAAATACCAAATACCACTCCTGCTATTTCAGATACAAGACCAGGGCTTGCCACATTAAACGTTGCCGCACCTAAAATACCATGAGTCAAATGACGCTGATCGGTATAACCATAATAAACAGCCGCTTCGTCAACGACCCCAAGAGCTGCACCACCAAATGCACATGGTAGTCCGCACAACATTCCGCCAGCAATTAGATCTTGTAGCGGGATAAGCAAATAATCATGGTTATCTATAAACTGATAAACCATGTTGTAGCCTTTTTTAAAGACAAAATCATTTTCGGCTTCAGCTTTTGCTATTGAGGAAGAAATTAAGAAAACAGAAGCTAGTAAAATCGTGATATAATATTTTGCTCGAGAAAAAATTTTTTTGATCATCGTAATTGTAAATACCTGTTCAATTTAGGTTGTTTTGTATACTATAGTGCGTACTTTAACATTACACATTGAAGAAAGCTTAGTCAAACAAGAGAAATTAAAATTCTATTTAAAATAAGGTAGTATTTATGCACAACAATACCGCTAATACGATTATTGACGAAAAAAAGATTTTTGCCACATTAGAAAAACACCAACAACCTGATGCCGTTTTAGTACAGGAAATACTGGATAAAGCTTTAACCCTTCAAGGATTATCGGCAGAAGACGTTGCTGTGTTAATCTCCGTAAATGATAAAGAGTTATTGACAGAGCTTTTTCATACGGCTAGAAAAGTCAAAGAAGCTATTTACGGTAATCGCCTAGTAATTTTTGCACCATTATATGCTTCTAATACTTGCACAAATAATTGTCTGTACTGTGCATTTCGCACTGGTAACACAGACGTTAAACGCCGCACTTTGAGTCAAGCCGAAATTGCCGAAGAAACCAAGTGCTTGATCGATCAAGGACAAAAAAGAATTTTATTGCTTACCGGTGAAACCCATGACCAAGATAGTTTTCAATATCTTTTGGATGCAATCGCTACTATTTATGCTACTAAAAGTGCAGCCGGAGAAATTTGTCGCATTAATACCAACGTGGCTCCATTCACGGTAGAAGATTTTCGTAGACTAAAAGAGGCAAAAATTGGGACTTATCAATCTTTCCAAGAAGTTTATCACCGTGACACTTATCGCCAGGTGCATGTTAGTGGCAAAAAAGCAGATTATGATTGGCACATAACTGCAATGGATAGAGCCATGACTGCTGGCATCGATGATGTTGGTATTGGCGCACTTTTGGGTTTAGCTGATTGGCACTTTGAGATCTTGGCACTGCTACAGCATATCGCACATCTTAATCAAGAATTTGGTATTGGACCACACACAATTAGCGTACCTCGTTTGGAACCAGCTAGCGGTTCAGCAATTGCAAGCTCTCCTCCACATTTAATATCAGATCATGATTTTTGTAAGATTATCGCTATTCTACGTTTAGCTGTCCCATATACCGGCATAATTTTGTCTACACGCGAATCTGTCGCCATGCGTCGTCAATGTTTTGAGCTGGGTGTTTCCCAAATTTCTGCTGGGAGTCGCACTAGTCCTGGAGGTTATGCGGAAAATAAAGATGAATTTAATGCGAGTCAATTTTCTGTAGGCGATTGTCGCAGTTTAGATGAAGTAGTACAAGATATCGTTTCTCTGGGCTTCATGCCAAGTTTTTGTACAGCATGTTATCGTTTAGGACGCACAGGTGAAAGCTTCATGGGATTAGCTAAAGCAGGAAAAATTAAAAACATGTGCACGCCAAATGCTATTATTACTTTCAAAGAATACCTTTTACATTATGCCAGCCCCGCTACTCGTGCCCTTGGAGAAAAATTAATAACAAAAGAACTCGCCACCATGCCCGACGAACGAGCACAAATGATATTAAGTTTAATAACTAAATTAGAAGCCGGAATTCAAGGAGTGTGTATATAATCACTAAATTTTTTCCAACACTTCCCAGCGTTGATACAGATTTTTTAGTTCATCCTCTAAATTACTTAGCTGTATTTGTACCTGAACAATTGTAGTTTTATCTTTTTTGTAAAAACCAGGATCAGCCATCTGTTGATGTAATTGCTTTTGCTCAATTTCATTTTTTTCAATTTTTTTCGGTATATTTTTTAACTCACGTCTTTCATCAGCAGTTAACTGTTGTTTAGATATTATCGTTTTTGCCGGCAAAGATATCTTTACTGGCTTTGCTGCCAGCAGCTGCTCTGGCCGCTGTCGCAACCAATCGTCATAATCGCCAATATATTCGCTTATCTGCCCGGCACCTTCAAAAACCAGAGTACTGGTAACAATATTGTTTAAAAAAGTTCGGTCATGACTGACCAACAAAATTGTACCTGGATAATCAACCAAAAGTGTTTCAAGCAATTCCAGGGTTTCAATATCTAAATCATTAGTTGGTTCATCAAGCACCAAAACATTTGATGGCTTGGTAAACATTTTAGCTAATAATAATCGATTACGCTCTCCTCCGGAAAGCTGATCAACAGGAGATAGCGCACGTTCCGGAGAAAACAAAAAATCTTGTAAATAGCTAATAATGTGTCTAGCTTTACCGTTTATCGTTACATAATCACTGCCAAGAGCAACATTTTCACGCACGGTTTTTTCCTCGTCCAATTGATTACGCAGCTGGTCAAAATAGGCAACTTGTAATTTAGTACCGGTTTTTATTACCCCTGTTTGTGGGATTAAATCTCCTAATAATAAGCGCAGTAATGTGGTTTTGCCGCAACCGTTAGAACCGATAATACCAATTTTATCACCGCGTAAAATTGTGGTGGTGAAATTTTTAATGATCGGCTGAGCATAACCATAAGAAATCTTTTCGGCTTCAATAACTAATTTACCGGAATTATTAGTTGACTGAGCTTCCATTTTTACGTTACCAATTACTTCGCGACGAGCCTGACGTTCTAGACGCAATTTTTTTAAATTTTCAACCCGACCTTCATTACGAGTTCGTCTGGCTTTTATTCCCTGGCGAATCCATACTTCTTCCTGAGCTAGCCTTTTATCAAATAGCGCATTATGTTTTTCCTGTGTGACTAAAAAATCTTGCTTGCGTTGCAAATAAGTAGCGTAATCGCACTCCCAGCTGGTTAAATCACCACGATCCAATTCCACAATTCTGGTAGCAATTTTTTGTAAGAAAAGGCGATCGTGTGTAACAAACAATAGGGTGCCGCAATATTTACTAAAAAATTGTTCAAGCCACACTATGTTTTCAATATCAAGATGATTGGTCGGCTCATCCAAGAGCAATAAATCTGGCGCTACAATAAGCGCTTTTGCCAGCAAAACCCGGCGTTTTAAACCGCCAGAAAGTGTAGCAAACTCAGCATCTCTATCCAATGTTAAACGCGATAATAGCTCGACAACCCGCTGACGAATTTCCCAATCTGCAACATTTAATAATTCAGCAGCTAGCAAATCAAAAACTTTACCACTAATATTTTGTGGCACTTCTTGCGCTAATTGCGCAATTTTAATTCCCCGCTCCAATGCAACCTCACCACCATCTGGTTTGATTGCGCCTGCAATTAATTTCATTAAGGTTGATTTACCTACGCCATTGCGACCTACTAAACAAACCCGCTCACGCCTATTTAGCGAGAGATTAACCTGATTTAATACCGGCGCTGAACCAAAACTAACAGTAATGTTTCGTAAATGTATTAATGCCACAATTATCCTTCAGTTGTAACCCTTTTAGAAAAGCGATCTTACCGCTAGCAATGACCAGTGACCTCTTCAGTATTCAGAAGCATTTCACCTGTACATGATATTGTCATAGGAATTTCGAAATTTGTGCCATTGTATAGATAACCAATGCACACGTGACCAGCAGACATCCCTAGTATTCCACAACAGCTAACTCTACACGTTGTAGGACCAACATCACCCATATCTCCACGCTCTATTGTTACTTCATAATCATAAGCATCATATATGTTACCCCTGTTAGAAGATTTATATTTACAATAACACTCACCGCCACCAGTTACTGTAAGTATTTCCAAGTCAGTTAATTCAACCATGCATCGTTGTTGTTTTTTTGTGTTTGTCATTTTGCTTTACCCTTATTTTTAAACTTTGTTATTAATTACTATAACAGATTTTTTATCCAAAAAATCAAGAAAATTTAATTATTTGACCACTTTAAAATTTTTGGTTGACGTGGGCTAAAGGTAAATGGAAAATAAGCACTAATATAATTCTCTTGCAAACGTAATTTGGATTTACAAGTGAACAAAACAGGTAAGTTCTTTTATATTTTCAGATTCCTTGCAATTTTCCTTGCCATTGCATTAATTTCACTACCGCCATGGTTACACCAAAATTTTGGTAAAACCGTTCTGTTCGATAATGTGCTTTTTCATATGCTAATCGGTACAGACGCTCTCGTTGGCGCAGATCATCAAATTATACAGTCCTTCATAAACGAAGTAATTTTGCTAGCGCTTGGAATAGCGCTGCTAGTTGAATTCGCATTATTCGTACTTAAAAAATATGAGCACAAAAAACTCGTATATTATATTTGCTTGTTAGAAAAGAAAAGCATACTTGCGGGGATAGTCTTAGTAGCGACAATAGATTCTGGATTTAGTCTCGGCGCCACCCAATATGTTTATCAACAAGCGGCGGGCAAAGATTATTTTTCGACCTACTACACAAAACCAGGTTTGGTACTAAATCACAACACCAAAAAGAAAAATTTAATAATTCTTTATGTTGAATCGCTCGAACAAACCCTAACAAATAAAAAAATTTTCGGTACAAATTTAATAGAACCGATTGATGAATTACCGGGAATTACCGTAAAAAAACTTGTAGCAGCTCCTGGCACTGGTTGGACCCTTGCCGGCATGGTTGCCAGTCAATGCGCAATTCCTTTAAAAACGCCCCCTTTTACTAATAAAATTTCTCGAATTAATTTTTTCCTTCCCAATATAGTCTGTATAGGCGACATCCTTGCATCACAAGGTTACAACCAGTATGTCTTTGTGGGATCAGATTTAAATTTTGCCAAAGAGAATAAATTTTACAAAAATCATGGCTATCAACATCTGTATGGTCTGCATGAATTTGCCAATGAGGGTATGAGTCCTAGTCTTTTTACCGGATGGGGGGGAGGCCTTAATGATGACACAGTCCTTGATGAGGCTTTTAAACATATAATTAAAGCAGCAAAATCAACCCAACCGTTTAATGTTGTAATAATAACTTCTGACAACCATACTCCAAACGGCATACCATCTCCGCGTTGTCGCCAAACAGAGAAAGATAACGGGTTTATAGGGACCTACCAATGTAGCTCTAGATTTGTTGCCGTCTTTATCAAAAAACTGCAAAATAGCGGCGTTTTAAGAGACACAGCTTTGATTTTAATGGGCGATCATCCATTTATGGCAAAACCAGAACATACTAAATATTTTCCAGATCCAAGATATGTCTATTTCAAAATCATTGATCCGAATTTTAAAAAAGAACCAACTCGCAACACTATGACCCACTTTGATGTTGCGCCGACCATCCTAGATCTTCTTAACATTCATACAAGCACCGCTCAAAGATTTGGACTTGGTGTTTCAATCTTTGCAAATAAATCGCAGATAAATTACAAAAAACTCTTTGATGCAGTCACCAATCAATCAATATTAAATCCTTCAAAAACCTATGACTCTTTTTGGTATCCAGCCCTGATTAAGTAAAAACAGACAGTTAATTCAAGAAACATGGGGCGCATTCTAGCTCCAAGTACGCCAATATTGTTTTAGGGACGCCGGAAATACGTTCTTGTAGGCTCGCATTCAACGTCCATGCTGGGAAGATTGACGTAGAACAAACTCAAGCTCGGAAAGCGCAATAATTTTTTTCTAAGCCTAATAATCTACCATAAAAATACAATTTAAATCGCGCTCTTCGAGCTTTTAATTTAATTTCCGATACACCCAGCCCTGTGCTGCACAAACAGCGTGCGGCTTAGACTGGGCTGATATATTTTGTCCTTCGGGTGTTATTTATTATTTTATATTCACTATATTTGTGAGTAATGATATGAACAGAACTTGACCCCTTTTGTCTTTATGGTCTAATACAAAAAAATGACCGAGCCATCACCCAAACCAAAAAAAATTATTCATATAGATATGGATTGCTTTTTTGCTGCGGTTGAAATGCGTGACAATCCAGCATTAAAAAACAAACCAGTTGCCGTTGGCGGTACACCAGCAGAGCGCGGCGTATTATCTACCTGCAATTATGTTGCAAGAAAATATGGGCTACATTCTGCAATGCCGACTGCGCACGCACTAAAACTATGTCCAAAATTGGTTTTACTGCCAGTTAATATTGCGAAATATAAATCTGTGTCTAAGGTAATTTATCGTATTTTTAAGCAGTATACGCCACTGGTTGAAATGTTTTCGTTAGACGAAGCGTTTTTGGATGTTAGCAATTGCCCATATTGCAAAGGCAGTGCGACATTAATTGCACAAACAATAAAAAATAGAATAAAAAAAGAACTTGATTTACCCTCTTCTGCTGGTGTTGCGCCTAATAAATTTTTAGCAAAAGTAGCAAGTGGTTGGAATAAACCGGATGGTTTATTTGTAATTACGCCGAATCAAATTGATGACTTTATAAAGCAACTGCCAGTTACAGAAATCTTTGGGGTAGGAAAGGTTACAGCAAAGAAACTGCATGACATACAAATACAAACCTGCTGCAATTTGCAAAAGTTATCGTTAGCACAATTAACCAATCAATTTGGCAAATCTGGTATGCGTTTTTATTATTTGTGTCGCGGCATTGATGATCGATCCGTAGAACCAGAATCTGTGCGAAAATCACTAAGCGTTGAAGAAACCTTTCCACGAGATTTAAAAATGCTTGATGAATGTCTGACAACACTACCGTCACTCATCCAAAATCTTAGAAAGCGCCTATTGCATATATCCAACCCACCCATCCACAAGCAATTTGTGAAAATAAAATTTTGTGACTTTAAAAAAACCACAGCAGAGGTAATAACCGATAATTTTTCCGAACAGATATTCTTCGATCTTTTTAAAGAAGGATTTAATCGCCACAACAAACCCATAAGGTTACTTGGCGTTGGAGTACGATTTAATCACTAACTAAACCTACGACCAAGCTTCAATCATTCGTTATTATCTTTAAAATATTTGGTTGCCGTGAACTCATAGCAGGGATCTTTTGCGGATAACCGATAATCAATGTAGCTCCAATTTCGCGATCTTGAGGCAATCCAATCTCTTTTTTTAAAGCAGGATCTTCAATTTTTTCGCCAAGACCAATCCAACAAGTACCCAAGTTTTTTGCAGTTGCCGCAAACATAAAATATGCTGCAGCCAATGCACAGTCACGCTGGAAAAATTCACTCTCGTTTTTGCCAGCAATTATGACCAAACATGGCGCGTTATAAAAAACACTAGAACGTCCACGAAACATTTGTTCATATTTTTTAAATCTAGAACTTGGGTTGGCTTCAATTTCCCGCAGAAAATTTTTTTTGCTTTCATCAGAAATTTTTCCCATCAATTTATGATTCTGAATCACAATAAACTCCCATGGTTGCTGATTATTAGCACTTGGCGCCTGACAAGTATCATTCAGAATTTCTTGCAATACTCCTGAACTAATTTTTTCGTCTTGATAATCTCTAATCGAGCGCCGATTTTTTAATAACTCTTCATAAGTAACCATAACTGCTTTCTCCTTTTTTAATTCTGTAAGTTTATTTATAATTAATTATTAATCCCCATACTTCCGGAAAAACCAGGTTTTTACTCCCTGGGTCAGTATAATATAGCTAAGCATTATTAAGGCTAAAAACAGCCAATAAAGCGATGGCAATGCACTAAAACCTAAGGCCTCAGCAAAAGGTGAAACGGGCAACCAAGCCCCAATTCCCACAATCAATAAAGAGCTAACAATCAAAGGCCAACTTGCCCAACTTTGGATAAACGGGATTTTATTCGTACGGATCACATGAATAATCAGAGTTTGCGTAAAAATCGATTCAACAAACCAACCAGTTTGAAATAGAACGGGGTTATGCCAACAATTAAAAACATATAGCATCAAATAATATGTTGCATAATCAAAAATTGAGCTGATTGGCCCGATAAACATAATATATCCACTAATTTTTCCTAGCATCCATTTACGTGGCTTTCTCAACCAATCATCATCTACTTTATCGGTTGGAATGGTAGTTTGAGAAAAATCATAAAGTAAGTTATTGACCAAAACCTGAATTGGCAACATCGGCAAAAATGGTAAAAACGCACTGGCTCCAATAACACTAAACATATTACCAAAACTAGAACTGGCCGCCATCTTGATATATTTAATTATATTACCAAAAACTCTACGACCCTCTAAAACGCCCTGCTCCAACACCAACAAACTATTTTCTAATAAAATAATATCGGAAGATTCCTTGGCAATATCTACGGCACTATCGACCGAAATTCCAACATCGGCTGCTTTTAAAGCAGGAGCATCATTGATACCATCACCTAAAAATCCGACCACGTTATCTTTGCTTTGTAATGCTCGAATAATTCTCCCTTTATGTTCTGGCAGAAGCTTCGCAAACACACTGGTATTAACCGCAACTTCCGCCAATGCCATTTCTGTCATTGCTGCAATTTGTGAACCAAGCAATATATTTTCAACCGGAATGCCTACTTCTTTGCAAATGTAAGCAGTCACAGCTTCATTATCACCTGTCAAAATTTTAACATCGATATTTAAATCATGTAAGTGCTTCAAAGTTGCTTCTGCCGATGCTTTCGGTGGATCAAAAAAAGATAAAAATCCCAGTAAAACAAGATTAGACTCATCCTTAACCGAGTAAACAGTTTCTGCCACCGCTCCTGGAATTTTTTTATAAGCCAAAGCAATTACCCGAAATCCTTCCAAATTCAAGCCCGTAGCAACGGCACGACACTTAGCTGCTTGCTCAGAAAGCATGCTAATAATTTCACCGTTTAACTCAATACTGCTGCACTGACTTACAACTTCTTCCAGCGCCCCCTTACAAATTAAAACATGAGTTTTACTTGTATCTGCCACCACCACCGACATCCTACGCCGAGCAAAATCAAACGGTATTTCATCGATTTTACTATATTGCTCTTTCATTTTCAGACGCTCTTCTAAATCTTCATGATCAAGAATTGCATCATCCATTAGATTTTTTAATCCGGTATGATAATAACTATTCAGATAACCAAAATTTAATACCTTGTCGCTACGCTCACCACTAACATCCACATGTCTTTCCAAAATAATTCTACCTTCAGTCAGAGTACCAGTTTTATCAGTACACAAAATATTCATGGCACCGAAATTTTGAATGGAGTTTAGTCGTTTAACGATGGTTTTTTTGCGCGCCATCATCAACGCTCCCTTAGAAAGATTTACGGTAACAATCATCGGCAACATTTCTGGTGTCAAGCCAACCGCAACTGCTAAAGCAAACAAAAAGGCTTCGCCCCAATTATGTTTGGTTAAACCATTAATAAGAAAAACAGCTGGCACCATAACAATCATGAAATTAATCATGAGCCAAGTAAATTTATTTACGCCTTTATCAAAACTAGTAGGTTGGCGTTGACTGACAATAGTACTTGCCAGTGAACCAAAATAAGTATTGTTACCGGTGTTTATTACAATCGCCGTCGCACTACCACTCACCACACTAGAACCTAAAAAACAAATGTTGGGTAAATCGAAAGGGTTTTTGATTTCACCTGTTACAACTATACCTTTCTTCTCGATTGGCAAAGCTTCACCAGTTAATGTTGCTTGATTTAAGAATAAATCTTTGGCAAAAATAATACGTACATCTGCAGGAATCATATCTCCCGCAGCTAGTTTTATAACATCTCCAGGAACTAGCATTTTTAATATGATTTCCTGCTCTTTGCCGTCACGCACTACGGTTGCATTATTTCGCACCATCGCTTTTAATTTTTCTGCTGCATGATCGGCTCGCATTTCCTGCACAAAACGTAGCACTACACTAACAATCGCCATAGCAAAAATCATAATCGTAGCGCGTATATCGCCAGTAAAACATGAAACTGTGCCTAAAACAGCAAGTAAAAGAACTAGCGGATTAGCAAAGTTGGTAAGTAGGCGCCATAACGCAGACTGGGATTTTTCCCGCGCAATTTTATTTAAGCCGTATTTAGCTAAACGTGACTTTGCCGTTTTTGCACTCAGCCCATTTAAATCTGATCGAAATTTTTGGATAACCGCATCTGCTTCTAGATGCGACATTTGGAGCAATAGTTCTGAATACTGAGCTTTGTCAGCCGTGTGATTTAATTGTGATAATGCTATTTTTGGAAAATCCATTTCGCGTCCTGTTTGCAGCTACCTACCCATGATATTAAAGGTTATCTATAGTTTTCGCAAGAAACGCAACAAACTGTTCTATGTTTTTTTTCTGTGTATCAAACGAGGTCATCCACCTAACTTCGTTAGTGTATTCATTCCAAACATAGAAAAAATATTTTTTTTGAAGTTCCCTAATACATTTACTTGGTATAATTGCAAAGACTGCATTTGCTTGGGTTTTTTGAGTAACTTCTATATTTGAGATTTCTTTTACTCTCTTAGCTAACAACTTTGCCATTTCATTGGCTTGTTTGGCATTTTTGAGCCAAAGATTATCAGTTAGAAAAGCTTCAAATTGAGACGCAATAAAACGCATTTTTGAAGCAAGTTGCATGCTTTGCTTTCTAATAAATGCGAAGTTTTTTGCTAACTCTTTCTTAAAAAATATCACTGCTTCACCATACATCATACCATTTTTAGTACCACCAAAAGATAAAATATCTACCCCAGCATTTTTAGTGATATCTGTAATATCTGCGCCTAAACTTACAACCGCATTAGCAATTCTAGCGCCATCCATGTGTAACAATAGATTGTTTTTGTGGGCATAATCAGCAATTTTTCTAATTTCATCGATTGTATAAACTGTTCCCATTTCAGTTGGTTGGGTAATAGAAATAATTTTGGGCTGGACGTGATGCTGATCACCAAAACCATGCATAAAATATGATATTTGCTCAACATTTATTTTTCCATTTTGCGTGGGTATATCTAACAACTTACATCCAGTGAATCTTTCTGGAGCAGCGCACTCATTAACATTGATATGAGATGTTTCGGCACAAATAATGGCATTAAATGTCTCAGTAACAGATTTCAATCCCAAGACATTAGCGGCAGTACCACCAAAAACAAAAAACACTTCAATTTCTTTTCCAAATATACTTTTAAATTTATTTATAGTTTTTTCTGTTTGGTAATCGTCTCCATATGCTACAACTTGACCAACATTAGCATTTATTAATGCTTTCATTATTTTTGGATGAACACCAGAATTGTTGTCACTGGCGAAACTTATTTTAGAAAGTTTGATTTTTCTGTTTGACATAAAATTATCTCTTTAATGTTTTGTTGATTTTGCCCGTATCTACTATACAAATTCAAAACTAATCCAAGCTCTGGAGGAGTTAAATATAATAACCCAGTCCTTTAAAACAAAGCTTTTTAACATACAGCAGCTTCGAAGGCCTATCTATAAACCAAACAAACATTCGTATCGCCAAACTGGCTTTTGAGTTTGATTAACAACTCTTCTTTTGGTTGCACCTTCCACTTATCATCCAAAGCTAACTTGACAACTGTTTCACCGTTATTATAAGCAACAAAAACGGGACAACTACCACCATGATAATCTCCCAAAACACCATATAAACTTTGCAAGGTTTCATCGGAGATTTGTTCAGCATTTAGTTTCAATACGATTCCACGGGCATAAATTGCGCGCGCCTGATCCAAATTCATCGCTTTGGTTGCTCGAATACGATAACCATCAGAAAAAGTATCAACACTAACTTCGCCTTCAACAATTACCAGCTGCCCTTCAACTAAAAATTCTCTGGCCAAAGTAAAATTTTCAGCATACATAGTAACATCAATGCTCGCCGTCATATCTTCCAAAGTAATAATAGCCAAACGATTACCGCTTTTAGTATTCACAATTTTTAAATTTCTAACAAACCCAGCAATTAATACGGACTTATTAACCTGCGGAGCCAATTCAGAAATCGTAGTTGAAATAAATTCACCAAGCTCAAGAGCAAACTGTTCAATCGGATGACCATTGAGATAAAAACCCAGAATATCTTTTTCATGTTGCAGGCGCTCTGCTTTAGTCCAATCAGATACAACAGTGTAATCAAACGTTGCCCCATTTTCTTCCTCGGATAATTCGCTAAACAAATCAGTTTGACCAGAAGCAGAATGCTTCCCATACTGCTCAGCAACACGCGTTGCCGTAGGGAGCGTAGCAATCTGACTGGCACGATTTGGACCAATTTTATCTAAAGCCCCAGCATAAATTAAAGCTTCAAGCACCCGCTTATTTACTTTGCGACTATCAACTCTTTTACATAAATCAAACAAATCTTTAAATGGTTCTTGCTTATCACGTACGGCTAAAATAATGTCTATCGCCGTTTGACCTGCTCCTTTAATGGCGCCCAATCCATATAATATTTCGCCGCTAGCATTAACCGTAAACTGATAATTGCTGTTATTAATATCTGGCGGAATAACTTTTAACTTTAGTTTTTTACAATCATTTAAGAATAAAACCACTTTGTCGGTATTATCCATATCAGAAGATAAAACTGCAGCCATAAATTCCGCTGGATAATGTGCTTTGAGCCAAGCAGTTTGATAGGAAATTAAAGCATATGCCGTCGAATGCGATTTATTAAAACCGTAACTCGCAAATTTTTCCATCAAATCAAAAATGGCATTTGCTGAATGTTTATCGACATTGTTTTTAGCGGCACCCTCAATAAAAACAGCCCGCTGCAATGCCATTTCTTCTGCTTTTTTCTTACCCATAGCACGACGCAGTAAATCAGCACTGCCCAAACTATAACCAGCCAAACTTTGTGCTATTTGCATAACTTGTTCTTGATAAATTGCAACGCCATAAGTTGGGCGCAAAATTGGCTCAAGTTTAGGATGCAAATAAGTAATACGCGCACGGCCTTGTTTGCGTTCAATAATTTCATCCAACATTCCCGATTGTAAAACTCCTGGTCGAATAATAGCTTCCATAGCTTCTATATCACTAAAACAATCTACTTTGAAACGCTTGAGCAAATCCCGAGACATTCGCGATTCTAATTGGAAAATCGCGGTAGTCATCGTAGATTGCAGCAATTTATAAGTAGCTGCATCATCAAGCGGAATAATATTAATATCAATGGAAGCGCTGCCTTTGGCTTTAAGAACAGTATTAATAGACTTTAACGCCCGATCGATAATAGTTAAAGTACGTAATCCAAGAAAATCAAGCTTCACCAAACCCATGGTTTCAACATCATTTTTATCTAATTGCGTAATAATACTTTCACCAGCCTCTTCACAATAAAGTGGCATAAAATCAGTTAAAGCTGACGGCGCTATAACAACACCGGCCGCATGTTTGCCAGCATTACGTGTTATACCTTCAAGCTTCATGGCTAAATCAATTAAAGTCTTTACATCATCTTCTTCCTTATATTTTTGGCGCAGTAAATCTTCTTCTTTTAATGCTTGCTCTAAACTAATGCCAATTTCAAATGGAATTAATTTGGCAATTTTATCAACATAACCGTAAGGATAACCAAGCACTCTTCCGACATCACGCACCACTGCGCGTGCTGCCATGGTGCCATAAGTTATAATTTGTGCGACTTTATCTTTACCATAGCGATTCACAACATATTCAATTACACGATCGCGGCCTTCTATGCAAAAATCAATATCAAAATCCGGCAAAGATACGCGCTCAGGATTTAAAAATCTCTCAAACAACAATTCATGTTTAATGGGGTCAACACCAGTAATGCCCAGCACATAAGCTACTAAGGAACCAGAGCCTGAACCTCTTCCTGGACCAACTGGTACATTGTTTTGTTTTGCCCAACGAATAAAATCAGCAACGATCAAAAAATAACTAGCAAAACCCATTTGATTAATTACACCAATTTCATAGGCTAATCGCTGGTCATATTCCTTCCCTGGTTTTTCAGAATAGCGTTTTTTAAAACCGGCGTGTGCTTCTTCAACAAAATAAGCTTCCGGCGTAATATTTGCTGGAGTTGGAAAAATTGGCAGAAAAGTTTTGTCAAAAACCAGTTCAACATTACAACGTTTGGCAATCTCAACTGAATTAATCAAACTTTCCGGAATATCACTAAACAATTCTTCCATTTCAGCAGGAGAGCGCAAATATTGCTGCTCGTTATACAAGTGTGGCCGATTGGGATCGTTTAAAACATAACCGCTATGGATACAAACACGCGCTTCGTGTGCTTCAAAATCTTGTCTGGATAAAAACCTTACGGCATTAGTGGCAACAACAGGACATGAAAATAGTGCAGCTAAATCAAGAGCCATTTGCAAATATTCTTCTTCACGCGCCCGCCCCGTACGCTGCAACTCAAGATAATAACGCCCAGGGAAAATTTTTTGCCAAAATTTCAATAATTGCTGCGCCCGCTCTAAATCACCCGCTAATAATGCTTGACCAATATCTCCATCTTTACCACCAGAAAGCACAATCAAACCCTCGGACAATTCCTGCAGCCATATTTTTTTTACGACTGGAACACCTAAATGTTGGCCTTCAATAAACGAAAGCGAAACTATCTTTAAAATATTTTTATAACCATTTTGATTTTGCGCGAGCAACGACATTTTGAAAGGTTCGCGTTCGTCCTTATTATTTTCCAACCAAATATCCACCCCAATAATTGGTTTTATGCCTGCCGCCACTGCTGCCTTATAAAATTTCACGAGCGCAAAAAGATTGCTTTGATCAGTAAAAGCTACTGCTGGCATATTTTGTTCGCTACAAGCATCCATCAACGACTCAATACGAACAATTCCATCAGAGATAGAATATTCGGTGTGTAAATTTAAATGTATAAATTTTATGGTCATATTAAATCAATGATCTAACAGGGGCAAAACTCCTCCGATGAATCAATGTTATACCAAACTTTTTTAATGCCAACAAATGTTGTTTCGTTCCATATCCCTTGTGTTCTGCAAAACCATATTGCGGATAAATTTTGTCATACGCAACCATTTCGCGATCGCGGATAACCTTGGCGACAATGGACGCGGCGCTGATAGCAGGAATTAAATTATCGCCATCAATAATTGCTTCAATCGAATATCTTACTTTAGGACAAAATTTGCCATCAACTTGGATATGATCAGGTTTAACTTTTAAGGCATTAATCGCACGCTGCATCGCTAATAAACTTGCCTGCAAAATATTAATCTGGTCTATTTCTTCCACCTCTGCTCTACCGATTGCCCAGGCAATACAATTATTTTGTATGATTTCACATAAAGCTTCACGGCGTTTAGCAGTTAATAATTTTGAGTCAGCCAAACCATCAATGGGATATGCAGAATCTAAAATCACTACGCCCGCCATCACTGGCCCAGCTAAGGGTCCCAACCCAACTTCATCAACACCAGCAATCAGTTTCATAGGCGACAATTATACAGATAAATCTCTTAAACCACGATACCAGATTTTTATAATATTTATTACAACTCAATAGTGGTGTACCATATTGACACAAATGTACACACATAAACAAATTTTAATCTCGGTCGGCGAAGCATCTGGCGATATGCATGCCACAAACCTAGTTCAAGCAGTAAAAAAAACAGCTCCTAATATTCAATTTTATGGCATGGGAGCAAATTTAATGCGAAAAACTGGAGTTGATATAATCATCGATGCTAATGATTTAAGCATCGTTGGTGGTCTCGAAGTAATCACTAAATTTCCAAAAATCTACAAAGCTTTTCGCATCATGCAAAACGCGCTCGAACACAATAAACCAGATCTTTTAATTTTGGTAGACTATCCTGGATTTAATCTGCGTTTGGCAAAAATCGCTAAAAAAGCTGGAGTTAAAGTTTTATATTTCATCAGTCCAAAAATTTGGGCCTGGAATCAAGGACGCGTCGAAATTATAAAAAAATATGTAGACAAAATGGCGGTTATTTTTCCATTTGAAGTAGATTTTTACAAAGAATATCAGGTTCCCGTAACTTTTGTCGGAAACCCCCTGCTTGAAATCGCCAAACCAAAATTAACTCGCGAAACAGCAGCGCTAGCTTTTCACTTAGATCCCAATTGCAAAACTATCGGATTATTTCCAGGCAGTCGTAAAAGCGAAATTAAATATCTCTTACCAATTATGCTTGAGACGGCAAAATTATTAAAAAATAAAAATCCAAAATTGCAATTTTTATTACCGCAAGCAAGCTCTATAACCCTCGATGATTTACAACCATATCTGCAAGCAAGCTCAATTAAAGTACAGGTAATCCCAAATCAAAACTACGACGTAATGCAAGTTTGTGATGCAATTATTGCTGCGTCTGGAACTGTCACTCTGGAAATTGCGATTATGACCATACCAGAGGTAATTATTTATAAAAAATCATGGTTGGAATATCAAATAGCAAAACGTGTAATCAAAATTCCTTACATAGGATTATGCAACATCTTAGCTAACAAAAAAATCGTCCAAGAATTATTGCAATATGATGCAACACCAGAAAACATTGCTAAAGAAATTGAAAAGATATTGAACGATACAAATTACCGCCAAGAAATGATTGCCAATTTAATAAACACAAAAAATCTATTAAAAGGCGCTAAACAAGAAAATATAGCTGAATTAGTTATCTCAACGTTATCTCAACCTTAAAATCCCACGCTCGCTTTGATTGAGCATGTCGATAAACCGCTGCACCTCAGGACAGACTGGCAGCATGGCTTCAAGCTCTGGAATTGCTTGCACTACTGTCAATTTTTTGCGCAAAATAATGTTATAAGCATCTTTTAGATGTGCCAATGTTTGCTCAGAAAAACCATGACGTTTTAGTCCAATCAAATTCAAACCATAAAGTTTGGCTGAATCAAGATCTCCACCAGCAATAACATAAGGTAAAACATCCTTACCTATATCAGCCCCACCAATAAAAAAACTATACGCACCAATCCTAACAAACTGCGCAATTTTAACAAAACCACCAAAAACTGTGAAATCACCCACAATCACGTGGCCAGCCAACGAAGCATTATTAGAAAACACCGTCTCATTACCCACAACACAATCGTGCGCAACATGCGAATAATTCATAAACAAATTGCCATTACCAATTTTTGTTACACCGCCACCCTGCGCCGTACCCAAATTCATTGTACAAAATTCGCGGAAAATATTATTATCACCAATTTCCAAAGTTGTATCTTCCCCATGATATTTTTTGTCTTGTGGAATTGCACCGATAGATGCCATCTGAAAAATTTGATTGTTCTTGCCGATCTTAGTTCTACCCTCAATTACTGCATGTGGTCCAATCCACGATCCTTCACCAATTTCGACATTTTTGCCTATAATGGCATATGGCCCAATTTTTACATTGGGAGCAATCTTAGCATCTTTATCAACAATAGCGCGCTGATCAATCATTTTAACACCCCTTTGGCAATCAATAACTCTGCACTGCAAGCTAACTCACCATCAACTGTAGCTTTAGCATTAAACACCCAAAGCTCACGTCGCTGCTTTGCTACTTCAACTCGCAAATGCAACTGATCGCCTGGTTCTACTAAGCGTTTAAAACGCGCATTATCAACACCAGCTAAAAAATACCAATTAGTAGCATCCACAGGGATGTTAGTCGTATAAAATATTAATAAACCCGCGGCCTGAGCCAAAGCTTCTACCTGCAATACTCCTGGCATAATAGGCCGCTGGGGAAAATGACCATTAAAAAATTCTTCATTGCCAGTAACATTTTTTAAAGCAAGAATTGATTTGCCAGGTTCAACTTCTAATACTCGATCCACAAATAGAAATGGATAGCGGTGCGGCGTTATCTCTTTTATTTCTAGGATTTTTGCAATACTCATATCTTCTTTTTCTCCAATGCGTTCAAACGATGAACTATATCTTCCAATTGCGCAAGCCTTACCAAAACTCTGCCCCAAGTACGATACGGCATAGCAGGAATACTGGATGCATACATTCCGGGTTTAGTAATTGATTTACCTACCGCAGATTTACCACTGATAATTACACCATCAGTAATTTCAATATGACCAGTAATACCGACTCCACCACCAACCATACAATAACGACCAATCTTAGTACTACCTGCAATACCTGTGCAACCAGCAATGGCAGTATGTGCACCAATATGCACATTATGACCAACTTGGATTTGATTATCCAGTTTGACCCCATCTTCAATAATAGTATCTTCAATGGCACCACGGTCAATAGTAGTATTAGCTCCAATTTCAACGTCGTTACCAATAACTACAGTCCCAAGTTGATAAATTTTATGCCACACTCCCTTTTCGTTAGCATTGCCAAAACCATCAGAGCCAACCACTGCACCACTGTGCAATAAACCACGTTTGCCAATTTTAACTTTGTGATACAAAACAACATTAGCACACAATTTCGTTGCTTCACCGATTATTGTCTCATCACCCACAACACAACCCGCAGCAATTTGTACGTTTTCACCAATTTTTACTCTGCACCCAATAACGCAGTGTGGCCCAATACTTACTCCCAACCCAATTTCACAATCTTCACCAATTAAAGCAGTTGCGTGAATACCCGGAGTTGCTTTTGGCGCATCATTAAAAAGAATAGAAATTTTGGCATAGGCCAGATATGGATCATTAACAATAATAAAATTCCCATCTTGTTTGGCATGTTCAGATTTAACAATAACTGCTGATGCTTTGGTAGTAGCCAAATATTTCGCGTAATGGGAATCTTTTAGAAAGCTGATTTGACCAGGTGTAGCTTTGTCTAGCGAACCTATACCAGTAATAGAACAACTGGGATCACCTTTAAATTCCGCTTTCAAAAATTCAGCCATTTGTTGTAGTGTGTAGGTCATATTCATATTCATGTTCAAAAACAACACCTGTTCAATTTCTAACATCTCCCTCAGCCCTGCGCCTTGCAAACAACGCAAGGATTAGGCTGGGTTAATAAAATCTATCTCCTTCGGAGCCGCTGTATTTTATAAAAAATTATTAAATGCTAGTGCTGAGGCTAAATTGGAACACGCTCAGCCTGTCTCCATCTTTTTTGCGAACTGCCTTTGCCAAACTAAACACTAGCGGCATTAGTGGCGAACGCCATTCAATCTGAACACCACAGGATCCTCTAAGATCCTTCCCCTTAAAGCTGTTATTATAAACATCACCAACATCAACAAAAATGCTGGGACGTATAGTATCTTTCATTACGGGCGAAGGAATAATAATACTGGCACTTGCCACGGTTATAATATTACCACCTCTAGCACGACCAGATTCATCATGTGCGTCATCACTATCAGTACTACCCAAATCACCATCTTCAAAACCACGCACTGACATAATGCCGCCACCAAAAAAGTGCTTGAAAAATGGAAGCTCTTTGGTTTTACCCAAACCATTTCCATAACCAATATCGGTTCGAGTATGAAAAATAAAATCACTAAACAGCGGTTGAAACCATGATGTAGTATGTTCAATAGTATAAAATTCAAGACTTCTTTTATTAATAGGAGCATAGCCGGTTAAACTCAAGCTCTGAGCAAATCCTTTCGTCGGAAAAATCGCTCGATTCATACTACTATGCTGCCAACTAGCAACCATTTTAATTTCATCATAGATATAACCATACTCTTTTGTAAATTCCTTGATGTAGTTCGGTGTACCTGGCTCCCCCTTAAGTTTAATATGTTCAATACCGGCACCAAGGGTAATATTATCACGATCTGATAACGGTATAACAAAAGAAGCTAAAGCACCGTAGATATCAGTCGAATAAGCGCTTCTTCCCTGAAGTTTACCGGTATCAGTTTTGCTCAAATAGCCATTAACTGAAAAACCAATATGATTAATCGTAAAATACGGATCATAATAGCCCAGACTATAAACTTGAGTTGATCTGCTATTATCAAATCTAATCGACGTCGTTTTTCCAGTACCAAAAAAATTCGAATCATTTATGCTGGCACCATAAAGGAACCCCTCAGCATCGGAAAGACCTCCCTGAATAGCGGCCTGAATAGCAGAAGCCTCTTTAACACTATAGGTCAAATCCATTTGGTGAGGTTCATCTTGCACTGGAGTAACTTTATATTCTACTTCTTCCAAATAACCCAAGTTTGCCAAAAGACGTTTTGACTCTTCAATCTTTGACAAAGAAAACATCGACCCTTCTTGCAACCGCATTTCACGTCGTAATACTTCATCATGAGTTTTAGTGTTTCCGCTAAAATCAATCCGATGAATATAAACACGCTGCCCGGGATTAATCATGAATTTAAGGAATATCTGCTTGCTATTATCATCAACTACGGGATCGACCCCAATATCTGGCACACCATAACCATAATCACCCAAAAACCGATTAATGTTTGCCTGAATCTCCATAATATCTTTACGGGAAAAAACCTTACCAGCCTTAAGGGTAATTAATTTTAATATTTCGTCGCGTTTACCAATCAAATTACCATCTAAACTAAACCCTTTAATTTTGTATGGAACTCCTTCAACAACATTAACTGTAATATAAATATGTTTTTTATCAGGAGTGATTGTTACTTTAGTTGAATCTACTCTGAAGTGTAAATAACCACGATCCATATAATAAGACCGCAATTTTTCTAAATCAGCATCTAATCTTTCTTTTGAATATTGATCTGAATTGGTAAAAAAGCTCCAAAGTTTAGTCGGCGCCAAAGAAAATTCTCCCAGCAAAGTTTTTTCACTAGCAATCGTATTGCCCGTAATTCTGATGGATTTAATTTTTGCAGCTGGACCTTCCTGAATATTGATTATAACTGCCACGCGGTTACGTTCTAACGGTTTGATTTTGGCATCAACTTTTGCAGTATATAAACCTAAATTGTAGTATTGCTGAATTAATGCTTGTACAACTCCATTTAAAAGCGCTTGATCTAAAGCTTGCCCTTCAACCAAATCCGCATCTTTTAAACCCTGATCCATTTCTTTTTTGGTAATTTTGCTGTTACCAGAAACCTTTATTGACCCAATTACAGCACGTTCAACCACGTTAATTAAAAGGTCATTGCCGCTGCGAGCTACACTAACATCACTAAAAAAATTGGTCTTATACAAATCACGAATAATATAGGTAGTTTGGGAAGAATCGATCCTATCCCCTTCTTTAACAGGTAAATAACTAAGAGCTGTTCCAAGAGTAATGCGTTGCAAACCGCTAAAGCGAATTTTATTAATTACAAATTCTTCTGCATATGCAGCTGAACAAATAAACAGCAAAACAAATACACCACATAATAGTTTTTTTAATAATGACATAATTCACCGTTAAATTAATAAAAGTCCCAAAACAAAAATCGGAATTGCAGCAGTCAAACTGTCAATTCGATCATACATTCCACCGTGTCCGGGCAATAATTGCCCGCTATCTTTTACCCCTGCCTGACGCTTTAACATACTCTCAAATAAATCACCAATCACCGACCATAAACACGTAATTATAACCAAAGTTAAAAGTGAAACACCACGCATCCCGCCAAAATTAAAAGTTACACCACCAGTACTAATAATGCCAAACAATAAAAATAAAGCACCAATAATTGTAACGATCAAAGCAGATAACAACCCTCCAAGTACTCCTTCATAAGTTTTTTTGGGACTAATTTGATATGCTAATAAATGTTTGCCCAAAAACATTCCCGTAAAATAAGCACCAATATCAGCAGCACAAACAATTGCCAACAAATAGAACAAAAATCTTGGGCCAAATCTTTCTTGAATCTCGATCAGGCCAATCAAACATGGAACAAAAACCATAATGCCAACAAAACACTGCCAACCGATGTTGGTAAAATAATTACTTTTATCAACTGTATAACACCACAAAAAATAGGGAACAACCAACCACCACAGTCCACCAACAATCAACGTTGGTTGTGCTGGAAAAAACTGGGCAAGCACTACAACCAACAAAAACACAGCTAAAAACCCCGCCTTTATTTTATAATTTTTTTGCCACATTAATCCTGCAAATTCCCAAGCAGCTAAAGATACTATTAATCCTGCTAGCACTCTAAAACCAATTAGTGGCAAATAGAGGATGCTAATAATTGCTAGTATCGCAAAAATAACTGCCGTAGTAATACGTTGGTTCAGCATTTTCCAAACCTTCTAGTTCTTTGCCCATAAACCGCTAACGCTTCGGCAAATTCTGCCTCACGAAAATCCGGCCACAAAACTTCAGTAAAATGTAACTCGGTATATGCCAACTGCCACAACATAAAATTGCTTATCCGTTGTTCGCCGCTAGTACGAATCAATAAATCTGGTTCCGGTAAATCGTGCAAACAAGTTTTGGAGTGGAATTTCTCAATAGTAATATCTTGTGACACCAATTCCCCTCTCTCAATTTCCGCACCAAGTTGCCGCGCAGCCTCTATAATATCCCAACGCCCACTATAACTCAGAGCAATTATTAACTTTAAGCCGCTATTATTAGCGGTCAATTTTTCGGCCATATAAATTTTTTGTTGCAATTTTTTGGTAAGACGGCAGGTCTCACCAACAACTCTAAATTGAACATTGCTTTTGTGTAGCTCTTTTACTTCGCTTCCCAGCGCCGTAACAAACAATTGCTTCATTAAATAACCAACTTCATCTTGAGGCCGCTTCCAATTTTCAGTACTAAAAGCAAATAATGTCAAAACATCAATTTTTTTTTCGGCACAAGCCTTAACAATTACACGTACGCTTTCTACCCCAACTTTATGCCCGGCAATCCTTGGCAACCCACGTTTCTTGGCCCATCGACCGTTACCATCCATTACGATTGCGATATGTTTGGGAAGCATTTAAACCTTCATTAGTTCTGCTTCTTTCGTCACAGCTAATTTATCAACTTCTCCAACAAATTTATCGGTTATTTTTTGCACTAAATCTTGCGCCCGATGATCAGCATCCTCATCAATTTCTTTTTTCTTAAGCAATTCTTTAAGATTAGCCATAGCATCACGGCGAATATTTCTTAGGGAAACTCGCGCAGTTTCAGCAATATTTTTTACTACTTTTACCATCTCTTTACGCCGCTCTTCAGTCAACAAAGGAATGGGTACCCGCACCAAATCCGCATCAGCAACTGGATTCAAACCAAGATTGGCATTAGTAATCGCTTTTTCAATCGGTTTAACCATGGCTTTTTCCCATGGAGTAATGGTAATAGTACGAGCATCGGTGACCGTAATATTAGCAACACTTTTTAGTGGAGTTTCATTGCCATAATAGTCAACTTTGACTCCATCAACCAAACCAACATGCGCTCGTCCAGTTTTTAGTTTTCCTATTTCAACTTTAAAAGCTTCAAGCGCTTTTTGCATATTAGTTTCAATATTTTTTGTAATATCATTTAACATAAATCCCCCTCATTCTATTCTACTAAAGTTCCTTCATTTGACCCTTGAATAATATTTAATAATGCCCCTTTTTTATGCATATTAAACACCCGCAATTTCATTTTGTGATCACGACAAAGACAAAATGCGGCCAAATCCATCACTGCTAATTCTTTGCTCAAGGCTTCTTGGTAGGTTAAATGGCTATAAAATTTGGCATTGGGATTAGTTTCAGGATCGGCTGAATAAACACCATCAACATTTGTTGCCTTCAAAAGTAAATCAGCATCAAGCTCAATCCCACGCAAGCCAAGCGCAGTATCAGTAGTAACAAGTGGATTACCAGTTCCACCAGCAAAAATCACCACAAAATTTTGCGCAAGATAATCAAGAGCCTGACTACGATCATAACTCTCAATAATTCCAGCTATTGGTAAAGCTGACATAACTTTGGTGGGAATATTCAAGTGAGCAAAAACATCCCGCATCGCCAAAGCATTCAACATAGTGGCAATCATGCCGAGATGATCACCGGTAATGCGAGAAATTAAAACTTGATTTAATTTAGCCCCACGAAAAAAATTACCGCCGCCGATAATAATTCCAACTTGCACCTTACACGTAACTAGCTGCTTAATCTCACGGGCAATATTTTCAATTACTGCTAAATCAATTCCATGAGTTCTTCTTCCCAGTAACGCCTCACCACTAAATTTAAGCATTATACGTCGATAACGAATTTTTTTTGTGGTAGCCATTAAGTCACCTTGGTTTTTTAACTATTGTCATTGCGAACCCCATGCTTTTTATGGAGTTAAACAATCCAGTAACAAATTCTGCTGGATTGCTTCACAAAAAACGCTCGCAATGACAGCTCTTATGTTTTTTTAACCGATCAAATCTTTAACCTCAGCCGCAAAATCAGCTTCTTTTTTCTCAATCCCTTCCCCAACCTCAAAACGCGCAAAATTCAAAATTTTTGCATTTGCTTGCTTCAAAAGATCAGCAACAGTGATATCTGGATTTTTAACAAACGGTTGCTTGACTAGAGCTGATTCGTTGATAAATTTTTGCATACGACCAACAATCATTTTCTCGAGAATTGCAGGTGGTTTTCCACTTGCCTCTACCTGAGCCAAACAAATTTCTTTTTCTTTATCAAGTAAATCTTGTGGTAATTCCTCAGGCAACACTGCTAGGGGCTTACTTGCGGCAATATGCATGGCAATATCCTTACCAATCTCAGGATTTACAATAGATAACTCAACCAATACTCCTATACGGTTGTTGCTATGAACATAACTACCAATTGCTCCTTGTGTGGTTATTAATTTCATGCGCCGCACATTGATATTTTCACCAATCTTAGCAACCAGATCTTCACGAGCTTGGGCAATAGTTTTGCCATCATCTAAAGTTACCGCCAATAAATCATCAAGATTGGCAGCAGATGCAGTTAATCCTCTAACTGCAACAGCATTTATAAATCCCAAAAAATTATGATCCCGCGCAACAAAATCAGTTTCACAATTAACTTCGACCATAATTGCTTTTTTGCTATCACTCTCTACTTTAATTGCAATAGCACCTTCTGCTGCTACACGACCAGCCTTTTTGGCAGCTTTAGCCTGACCAGATTTACGCATAGCAGTAATTGCCGCTTCAATATCACCGCAAGCATGCTCTAGAGCTTTTTTACATTCCATCATTCCGGCTCCAGTACGCTCACGCAATTCTTTAACTAAAGAAGCTGTAATTACCATAATTATTCCTTCTCATTAGATGATATATTAACTAAATTGCCTGCTAAAACTTCGGCAACAGTTTTTTCTTCGACCGCTTCATCTTCTACTATTTCAGCCATTGTCATGTCTTCTTTTTGCTTACCAACATTTGATTTTTTAGCAACAACATCTACATAATGAGGATGATGAGGAGTGATACTTCTAATTATTCTAGGTTTTACTTCTTCAGGCGCTAGTTCGGTTTCCTCGCCTTTTACTGCTGCTTTTCTCTTAAAAACTTTTTTCTTTGGTGGTAAAATTTTCTTACCAAGTTTTTTATCTTCCTTTTCAGCAATAACTTCTTCTTCAACGATGTGGCTACGAGCATCAACAATCGCATCTACAATACCTTGTAAATATAGCTTAATTGCTCGAACTGAATCATCATTTCCTGGAATTATATAATCAATGCCATTAGGATTGTTATTAGTATCAACGATACCCACGATCGGAATCTTTAATTTAGTTGCTTCACTTATAGCAATATTTTCGTGACCAACATCAATTACAAAAACTGCATCTGGCAAACCACCCATTTTACGAATACCACCTAAAACCCGATCAAGCTTGGTGATTTCGCGCATGATAGATAGCGCTTCTTTTTTCGTAATGCGGGCAAAAGTTGGACTATCACGCAATTCTTCTAATTCCTTAAGACGCTTTAATGATTGCCGAATTGTTTTGTAGTTAGTTAACATACCGCCAAGCCAACGATAATCAACATATGGCATTTGGCAACGCTCGGCTTCTTCACGGATTAAACTACGAGCTTGTTGTTTAGTACCAACAAATAAAATTTTGCCCTTTTTCGCGGCCACACTGCTTAAAAAATTCACCGCTTGTTTGTACATATCAAGGGTTTTTTCAAGATTAATTATGTGGATTTTACTTTTGATACCAAAAATATAAGGAGCCATCTTAGGATTCCAGTAACGGACTTGATGGCCGAAGTGCACACCAGCTTCTAACATCTGGCGCATAGTAATGTCAGTCATTTTTTTTCTCCTGGGTTATGCCTCCACATACCCCACAACTTAACCGAAGTATATTGATTTCTCAATTTTACCAGGCACCCAAAGTTATGTGTCGATATGTGTGAGTAGTTAATGTTTATTTGCTTATTTTCGCAAGACTTTATACCATAGCTAAAAAGAAAATACTAATTACTGTCAATTATAGTAGCATTATAATTGTATTTATTTGAATATATTAAAAATACTAATGACAATAGCAATAAAAACTCCGGCTGAAATAGAGAAAATGCGTGTTGCTTGTCGCTTGGCCGCGGAAGTACTGGAAATGATTGCGCCATACGTTCAAGTCGGTGTTACAACCAAAGAACTTGATCGCACTTGCCACAACTATATTGTTAACGTCCAACACGCCATACCAGCACCGCTAAATTACCGCGGCTTTCCAAAATCAATTTGTACTTCTGTAAATCAAGTCGTCTGTCACGGTATTCCAGGTGAAAAGAAACTAAAAAATGGCGATATTATAAATATCGATATTACCGTTATAAAAGACGAATATTTTGGTGATACCAGCAGAATGTTTATCGTAGGCAAGACATTTGCTTTGGCAGAACATCTGGTTAAAGTTGCACAAGAATGCTTATATCTTGGTATCAAAGCAGTAAAACCAGGGGCACACATAGGTGATATTGGAGCAGTAATTCAAAAACACGCTAGCTCCTATAATTTTTCTGTGGTACGCGATTATTGCGGCCATGGCATTGGCAAAAATTTTCACGAAGATCCGCAAGTTTTACATTTTGGCGAAGCAGGAACAGGAGCTCTAATAAAACCCGGGATGATTTTCACAATTGAGCCAATGATTAATGCTGGTTCATATCACATCAAATTAATGCCAGATAACTGGACCGTTGTTACTGCAGATAAAAAATTATCAGCACAATGGGAACACACTGTACTTGTTACTGAAAGTGGCTATGAAGTCCTAACCAAAAGTAAAAACGAAATAATCTGACCATATAGCAGTTCCACATATTGCGAGGTGCAGGGCTTGGGGGAGCGAAATAATCTGATCATATAACAAGTAACCTCTGCCGCACTGCTTCGAATAAACACACGCCTGTCGCTACTGAAACATTGAGATTCGGCACCACACCACACATTGGAATTTTAATCATAAAATCGCAGTGTTCGCGCGTAAGACGTCTTAATCCTTCACCTTCAGCACCCAACACGAAAGCGACTGGACCTTTTAGATCAACATGATAAATATCTTGCGTACCCTCTTCTGCCGCACCATAAATCCAAATATTCAGCTCTTTTAATGTACGCATCGTACGCGCCAAATTAGTCACTTGAATAAATGGTATTGCTTCTGCGGCTCCGGAAGCAGCTTTGTAAACCGTAGGAGTCAAACCGCAAGCTCTATCTTTGGGGGCAATTACTGCATGCACCCCAGCAGCATTAGCGGTACGTAAACACGCGCCTAAATTATGAGGATCTTGAACTCCATCTAAAATCAACAATAATGGCGGGGTATCTATTTTGTCTAAAATTATTTCAAGATCATCTTCAGTATAATCGCTGGTACGCGTAACTTCAGCAACAATACCTTGATGATTGGCGTGATACACCATTTCACCAAGACGATCGCGTGACAAATATTTTACAGACACACCGTGTGTTTGTGCAACGCTCAAAATTTCTTGCAAGTGTTCATCATGTTTTTTACTTTGTAAATAAACACAAACAACATGCTTGGGCGTATGCGAAAGTATGGATACAACAGAGTGGTAGCCAAAAATATGCTTCGTTGATTTCATTCTAAAGGTTCCGAGTCATCAGACATCAATGGACTTTCATCCACTTCAAGAGGAGTTTCGTTTGCCAATGCTATTTCAGAACGCAAGCTAAAGCCTGCGGCTACCGAAACATCAGACGTAGTTTCGCCCGCTAATGCCATTTCGGTCGCAGTTTCCGGTTTGATCTCTTCTAACATAGTTTCGGTAAATTCCATAAGAGGAGGTAATTCATCCAAGTTTTTCAAATTAAAGTGATCCAAAAACTTTTTTGTGGTAGCAAAAATCGCCGGTCTGCCAGGAACTTCTTTATGACCGATAATACGCACCCACTCGTGCTCGATTAAAGTTTTCATTATATTGCTACCAACTGTAACGCCACGCACACTCTCAATTTCTGCGCGTGTAACTGGTTGACGATAAGCGATCAAAGCTAAGGTTTCTAACAAGGCACGTGAATATCGCGGAGGACGATCTTCGTATAATTTGTTAACCCACTGACTCAGATCTGACCTAACTTGAAAACGCCAGCCGCTAGCAACTTCTTTAAGTTCAATCCCACGACCGTTACAATCATCAACAAGTTCATTAACAATATCTTTTAATTTGCTGATTTCAAATAAATTATCATCTATATAAATTATCTCATAAAGATCTTCAACACGCAAAGGTCGCTCTGAGGCCATAAGCAAACCTTCAACTATTTGTTTAAGAGTTACGTCGGACATTCTAAATTCTCAACTTCAATTAATTTTAAATAAATAGAACCATAAATCTCGGCCTGAACTATATCAAGCAAATTTTGTCGTAACAACTCTAAAATCGCCATGAAAGTTACAACCACCCCCTGGCGCCCTTCTTCAACATTAAACATTTTTTCAAAACTTACAAATTTTTGTGTTTGTAAATTTGACAAAATCATGGTCATGCGCTCCCTTACCGAAAGACTTTCGCGACGTACACGATGATGTCCGTACATGCTAGCACGCGCCATGATATCTTTAAACGCAGAGAACAGTTCTTGCAACTCTAGCTTGGGTAACGGACGCACCTGCCACTGAATTTCTTTAAGTTCAACCGCAATTGGAAATAATTCACGTCGCATTCGAGGCAAAACATCAATATCCTCTGCTGCTTTTTTATAGCGCTCATATTCACGCAAACGTCTTATCAATTCGGCACGCGGATCATCTTCTTCATTTTCAATATTAGCCGGCCGCGGCAACAACATCCGTGATTTGATTTCAGCAAGCATCGCAGCCATAACCAAATATTCTGCCGCTAACTCAAGATGTAACTGTTTCATCACTTCAATATACTCCATATACTGCGTAGTAATTTGCGCAATCGGTATATCTAATATATTTATGTTTTCTTTTTTAATAAGATAAAGCAACAAATCCAGCGGGCCAGTAAATGCTTCAAGAAAAACCTCGAGTGCATACGGTGGTATATACAAATCCTTAGGCAAAGTATGCAGTGGTTCACCAAGAACTGTAGCGTACGGACTATCAACTCGTTGTGTATTTGTTTCAGGGTTCATTTTTTTCCTTACTCGTTATTCTCAGCATTCCTCAAACAAAGTCAACAGATGAATATCCTATTTCAGCACTCTGGCAAATTCTTCCTTTGGAATAAATTCACAGTCATGGGTAAAAAATACACTACCACAACAATGGTTTTCCCAGCAGCTATCCTTCATAGCCTTGCATATATCATCACACTTCATACGACCATCGTTGGTATCAGGAAATGTCAATTTGCGCCCAGGCACAACCGAACTGCAAGCTGGTTTTGTTTTGGGTTGCAATTGATTTTGCTCAATTATAAAACAACACCCATTACCAACCACACAAACGATTTCAGTGCTACATAATTGCCGGATTATATTCTTTTTTATCTGCATAGTTCATTCTCCATTTTAATACAATATTATATATATCAAACACCCTATCCCAGTTTACCTTCAAAATCAATTCAACCCGTTCGGTAACATTTTAACTTGAGTCAACGCGGTTGCAGGCAAGTAATAATTACTATAGCAGTCATAATGTTTTTTTGGTACATTATCAAACTGTTAGTTAACTATAAAAACAAGCATACCTAAGAGGTATACTGCTTATTAAATAAAGAAAGCTAATGAAAAAAATTTTATTAATTGGATCAGGAGGGCGTGAACACGCAATTGCCAAGGCCATTAAAAAATCGCCTCAGCCAAACAAGCTTCTTTGCTTTGCCGGCAACGCTAATCCAGCTATCCAAGAGTTATGCGCTACTTATCATATGGGTGATTTACAAAACGTTAAGGCAATTATCGATTTTGCTGCTGCTCATCACTCATGCACCCATGATGCCCCCGATAAAATCGATTTTGCAATTATCGGCCCGGAATTCCTGCTCGCCAGCAGCATCGTAGATCTTCTCAAACAACTAAATATTCCGACAGTTGGTCCAACACAACGACTCGCCCAAATCGAAACCAGTAAAGGTTTTGCACGCGACCTGCTCCAAAATCATGCGGCTTCTTTTTTGCCTCGTTATAAAAGATTTACCACAATAAATGGGGTCAAAAATTTCCTTCAGCTTTTGGGAGATGATTTTGTGATCAAAGCTGATGGCCTAATGAGCGGCAAAGGAGTTAAAGTTTCACAAGAACATCTTTTTGGCCACAATGATGCTATAAATTATTGCAACGAACTACTAACGAAAAACTACAGTTTGGTAATAGAAGAAAAATTTATCGGCCAAGAGTTTTCTTTACTCAGTTTTAGCGATGGCAAACATCTTGTTCATATGCCACTCGTCCAGGATCACAAACGGGCTTTTGTCGGCGATAGCGGACCTAATACAGGAGGCATGGGAAGTTATTCAGATGTCAACCATGCACTACCTTTTTTAAACGAACACGATGTGGCACAAGCACAGTTGCTCAATCAAATAACAGTAGATGCTCTAGCGCAAAAGTATGGTGAACTTTATCAGGGAATCTTGTACGGCGGTTTTATGCTCACCAAAGATGGAGTTAAATTAATTGAATATAACGCGCGTTTTGGCGATCCAGAAGCGATCAATATTTTGGCGTTATTACAAAGCGATTTTATCGCTATTTGTTCTGCAATAGTATGCGGCAAGCTCGATCAAATCAAGGTTGCTTTCACGCCACAAGCAACTGTGTGTAAATATCTGGTACCAATAGGTTATCCTGATCATCCACAAAAAAACAAGCCATTTGATGTTACTGCACTGGCAAATCAAGATGAATTATATTATGCTGCGGTCGATGCGATTGATAGCAAATTATATACGACTGATTCGCGTACAATTGCAGTATTGGGCATAGCCGATAATATTATCGCTGCCGAAAAAATGGCTGAAACCGTTGCTCAGAAAATTACCGGATCGCTTTTTCATCGTACTGATATTGGCAGCGCTGGATTAATTAACAAAAAAATTGCGCAAATTAACCAATTGTGCAGTAAAAATTATTCGCTGTTATGACCTTCCATAACCAAACTTTTGATTTCATAAATATGAGTCGGGCGCAAATTAGCACCACTCTTAGAGAAAACAATATTGTACTGAGTCTCAATGAGGCGCTAACCATTCAACGACAAATGCTTAAACGACCACCAACTTTAACCGAGTGTCTATTGTGGTCGATTCAATGCTCCGAACACTGCTCCTATAAAAGCACTCGCCAACACTTAAAACTATTACCAACCACCGGAGCCGAAGTAATTCTCGGTCCGTGCGAAGATGCAGGTATCGTTAGTATTGCGCGCGACAGCAGCAACAAGCGTTATGGTATTGTTGTTAGTCACGAATCGCACAATCATCCATCGCAAATCGTCCCATTTGAAGGTGCAGCAACTGGCGTCGGTGGCAATGTCCGTGATGTTTGCTGCATGGGCGCTGAAGTGATTGCAGTTGCAGATAGTTTACGTTTTGGCGCAATAAATTTAAGCAAAACCAAATGGCTTCACAAAAATGTAGTGTCTGGGATTGCAAGTTATGCCAATGCCCTGGGTGTTCCCAATCTTGGTGGCGATCTTTATTATGATCATGATTACAACGATAACTGCCTGGTTACAGTGGTAACTTTGGGTATCATCCGCGAAGATCATATCGTTCACTCTTATGCGCCGCCAAATGCAGTTGATTATGATTTAATTTTAGTGGGTAAGGGAACAGACAATAGCGGCTTTGCCGGCGCTAGTTTTGCTTCAGTTGAATTAGAAGAAGAGAAAAAAGCACAAAACCGTGGTGCAGTTCAGGAACCCAATGCATTTTTAGGAAGACATCTTTTAAAAGCCAATTATACTTTATTTAAAATTCTGCGTGAAAAAAACCTACTCAATAAAGTTGGTTTCAAAGATTTAGGCGCTGGTGGCGTTGCCTGTGCCAGTATTGAGTTAGCGGAAGGCGGCGGCTATGGCGCACAAATAGAAGTTGACACAATACCAACTACTATTGATAGTTTGCATCCTGCAGTGATTCTTTGCTCTGAAACCCAAGAGCGCTACATGTGGGTTGCAGATCCAACCATCACCCCGTTGATTTTGCAACATTACAACAAAACTTTTGCCCTGCCCCAAATTACCGAAAAAGCTCAAGCCACAGTAATTGGTAAAATTACTGCAGATAAAAATTATATCGTACGTTATCAGGGAAGCGAAGTAATTCATGCTTTGGTTCATGATATCACCAAAGGTTTTTTGTATAATCGTCCCCACACCAGAAAAAAATCCCAGTTGATCGAACCGACGGCGATCATCTCTACCAGAAATTTAAATCAAACTTTACTAGCTTGTTTAGCACACGAAAATGTTGCGTCACGCAAACCGGTATTTGAAAACTATGATAAACAAGTACAGGGACGAACCATATTGGAGGCTGGAGAAGCTGATGCGGGCGTATTACAACCATTTAATAGTGAAGAATTTCCGTTAGAAATTAGGAATATCGGTTTAGCACTGGGCTCGGCTCAAAATCCGCGTTACTGCAAAATTGATGCTTATTGGGGAGCAATCGATGCCGTCGTTGAAGCAGTAAGAAATGTGACGGCAGTTGGGGCGCGTCCACTGGCAATTACCGACTGTTTATGTTTTGGTAATTTAGAAAAACCGCAGCAAATGGACGAGTTCATTGATGCGATAAAAGGCATTGCTGATGCTTGCACTGCTTTACATCTACCAGTTATTTCCGGCAATGTTTCGTTATATAATGAATCAAAAAACATTGCTATTCCACCAAGCCCAATTATCTGTTGTATTGGTAAGTTAGAAGATGTGGGGACAGCAATTACTTTGGCATTTAAAAAAACCAATTCGCTATTGGCACTAGTGGGTAAACGGAAAAATGAGTGTGGTGGCAGTGTCTACTATATGATTAATGATCAACTCGGGACTAATATACCCCACCCGGATTGTAATGAGATTTCAAAAGAAATTGCAGCTATCCATGCAGCCGCCAGAAAAAAATTAATCTTAGCAGCGCACGATATTTCTGATGGTGGTGTCGCTGTGACACTAGCAGAGATGAGTTTTAAAAATAATATCGGTTGTAAAATTGATTTTTCCAATATTAAGGATGATTATGATTTGGCGCCAGAAATTAAGTTGTTCAGCGAAAGTAGTGGTTTTGTTTTAGAAGTTGCCCCTGATAATTTACCTGCACTAGAAAAGACCTTTCAGGAACATGGTGCTTTTTTGAAAATAATAGGTCAAACAATTAAAGAGCCCTTCTTAATTATGCAAGATTGGATTAATATTAACATCACCGACGCTATGCAGGTGTGGCATAGTGGCTTACGGAATAAACTCTGAGTATATATGAAGATAACTTACAAAAATGCTGGCGTTGATATTGATGTAGGCAATGAAACAGTTGCCAGAATTAAAAAACTAGTAAAAGCCACTTACACCAAAAATATCATTAGCGATATTGGTGGTTTTGCAGCATTGATTGATGTCAAAGAAATTACACAACAATATAAACATCCAGTTCTAGTACAAAGCATTGATGGCGTTGGCACTAAAACCATAATTGCAAAATTGATGAACAAATACGATACCATTGGGATTGATTTATTAAGTGCCAGTTGCAATGACATTTTAGTAGTTGGCGCCAAACCATTAACGATGCTTGATTACATTGCAAGCGATCGTCTTGATCCTAACATCATAGAACAACTAGTAGGCGGTATGGTAAAAGCATGTCGAGAAAATGGTGTCTCTTTGGTCGGTGGCGAAACAGCAGAAATGCCAAATATCTATTTTACAAAAGAACATGATTTAGTTGGAGTTGTTACCGGAATAGTAGAAAAAGATAACATAATCAATGGCAGTAACATAAAAGTTGGCGATAAAATTATCGGATTAACTGCAAATGGATTGCATACCAACGGCTATTCACTTGCACGTAAATTATTTTTTGAGATAGCTGGCATGCGCGTTGATAACATTATTCCCGAGCTATCCAGTGAACGTACTCTCGGTGAAATATTGTTAGAATCCCACATAAATTATACCAAACCAATTTTAGAATTGATTAACGGTGGCGTTAGGGTTAAAGGTATGGCGCATATCACCGGTGGTGGTCTTCTGGAAAATATTCCACGGATTTTGCCTAACAACTGTACTGCACAAATTTATCTAGACGCCTGGCTGGTTTTTCCAATATTTAAAATGATGCAAAAAATTGGGAATTTATCGCAAGAAGAGATGTATCGTACTTTTAATATGGGTATTGGGTATGTGTTAATTGTAGACGAGAAAGAGATAACAACGGTATTGCAAAAAATGCAAAAGTATTATCGCGATTTTAATGCTTTGGTTATTGGTGAAATTATCTGTGGCGAAAGAATTGTAAAATTAGCATGAAAGATATAAAAATAGCGATTATCCAGTTTCCCGGTTCTAATTGTGAACGTGAGACTATCCTTGCAGTACAACGTGTTGGTATGAAGCCTATTCCTTTCTTATGGAACGAAGAAATCACTAAACTTAAAACCTGTGACGGTTACATTATTATTGGTGGCTTTTCTTATGAAGATCGCATACGCGCTGGCATTATCGCCTCTCTTGATCCCCTTATGCAGTATCTCGCCCAGGAAAGTGCTATTGGTAAACCACTACTAGGCATCTGTAATGGCGCCCAGATTTTAGTTGAAAGCGGTTTAATTCCAGGCGTTACTAATAATCAACTGGCATTGTCACTTACCACCAATAAAAGAGTCAAAAATAACTGTATCCTAGGAATCGGTTACTATAATGATTGGATTCACGTAACTATCACTCAACCACAATCACAACATGCTTTTTTACGTAATCTACATCCCAATCAACCAATCCACATACCAATTGCTCACGGTGAAGGTCGTTTTGTTTTGGCTGAAGGTTTGTGGGAAAAGATTCTGGCAGAAAATATTGGGATATTACAATACTGTGATGCAGCCGGTACCATCAAAAACACATTTCCCATCAATCCCAATGGTTCAGAACATAATTTAGCCGCCCTTAGTAACGCAACGGGAAATGTTATGGCTATCATGCCACATCCAGAAAGAACAACTGTGGGTGAAGCAATATTTAGTTCCATGCGTAATTATATTGAAGAAAATAATTATTGTACAACCAGGATTCTCGATTATGCTGTACCTGAAGTAAGACTCTCTAATTATGTTTTACCAAAACACAGTTCTGAATTAATTATCGAATTGATTATCAATGACAATACTGCGATATCAATCCAAAAGGCTCTGCATGATCTGCAATTTAATTCAGCGCGAGTACAACGTTATACACATTGGGAAATTATTTTTACAGCTGACGCAACCGTGGCCGACATAGCCAATACCAAACAAGCCATAAATGAGAGTTGTGAGCTTTTTAATCCTAATAAAGAAATGGTAAAAGATACTTTAGCAGTAACCACCAATACTAATCTTGGCTTTGTCATACTCGTACAAGATAGAGAAAACATTGTCGGACAACATAAGTTGGGAATTTTACGCGAAACGTTTGGACTCAAAAAAATTTATGCCATTAAATACGGGATTCTGTGGTACATAACAACTGCGGCAGCAAATAAAACTAATCTGATAAAACTACAAAAATTAATCTTGCATAAACATATACTGTTTAACCCATTTTCACAGCATGGGTTTTGGTACTGACAAGTTCTCTATTTATGGATTATCCCTTTTATATTATTGGTTTTTGTTATACACTTCACGCCAATAAGGTTTTGGGGTTATCAAGAATCCATTGTACGAGAAGTGTATATGTGTGGAATCGTCGGTATAATTAGTCATAATCGAGTAGCTGCCGAACTTTATGAAAGCCTGATTCATCTCCAGCATCGCGGACAGGATTCGGCCGGTATCCTTACTTGCGCTACTACATTTCATAAAGTCTGTGGCACCGGATTGGTACGCGAAGTATTCAACGAACAAAATTTGAGCAAACTAGATGAGAATCTTGGTCTTGGCCACGTGCGTTATTCAACCTCAGGCAATGCCAATAACTACGAAGAAACTCAACCATTTTGGTTAAATAATCCCTACGGAATTGCCATCGCTCACAATGGTAATTTAATTAACCAACGCGAATTAACCGTAGAATTGCAACGTAAAAGATATCGCCATTTAAACACCTCAAGTGATAGCGAAGTTTTATTGAACTTATTTGCTGATGGTTTTGCATTAAACAAGAAATCAACTGGCAGAATCAATTTTTTTGAACAAGTTTGTGCAGCAGTAAATTCTTTACACCGCACTATTCAAGGATCCTATTCGGTCGTGGGCATGATCATCGGTAAAGGTTTAGTTGCTTTTCGTGATCCGCATGGTATTCGTCCTTTGGTCTATGGTCGACGTCGTGCTCCCAATGGAAAAGATGACTACATTTTTGCTTCTGAACCGACTATGTTTCATGTCCTTGGGTTCAATGAATTGACTAACGTTCAAGCCGGTGAAGTAGTCTTTGTCGATACAGATGGTATTTTACAAAAACGCGTCTTAAGTAACAAACAATTCCGACCTTGCGTTTTTGAATATATCTATTTTGCTAGACCTGATGCAACGCTTGATGATGTCAGTGTTTACAGAGCACGTTTGCGGATGGGACAAAATTTGGCGCAACAATGGAAAAAAGAATTCCCCGAAACCACACCGGATATTGTAATTCCCGCTCCGGTAACCTCAAATACAGCTGCCATAGCATTTGCCCATGAACTAGGAGTTCGTTATTCGGAAGGTTTATACAAAAACCCCTTTATTGGTCGAACATTTATTATGCCCAATATGGCAGAACGACAACGTTCCGTACGTTACAAATTATCACCCCAAGAAATAGAAATTCGCGACAAAAAAGTTTTAGTTTTGGATGACAGTATTGTACGCGGCACCACCAGCAAAGAAATCGTAAAAATATTACGCAGCAGTGGCGCCAAAGAAGTTTATTTTGCAACTACTTGTCCACCGGTTAAATATCCATGCTTTTATGGTATTGATATGCCAACCTCCACCGAGCTGATTGCGTCAAAAAAAACAATTGCCGAAATTCAAAAATTCTTGGGGGTTGATAAGCTACTATATCAAACCATTCCCGATCTCGTTGAGGCTGTTACTCGTGATCATCAGATAGATAATCCCTGTATGGCCTGTCTTTACGGTAAATATCCTACTGGAAAAATTCCGCAGTGCGTACTGCAAAAGTTATCTGAAAAAAGAAGCCACGAACGAAGTTAAGAGAGAGAACCGCTATAAGCAGCAGTCTCAGCTTTTAACAGGTCCTCTCAAACTGCCCATTCAAATTCGCGTCCAGTTAACGCTTCATACAAATCAATATAGCGTTCTGCTACTTTGATTCGCAACTCCTTTGGTGCTTCAAGTAAAACTTTGTCCTGATAAGGATCACAGTTTTTTTTGTACCATAACCGAATGATCTCCTTATCAAAATTATCAGGTTCTTCGCCAGCAGCCAATCTTTGTGCATATGAAGCGGTACGCCAATAACGACTTGAATCTGGTGTATGCAACTCATCGGCAATTATAATATTACCCATAGCATCCTTGCCAAACTCATATTTCGTATCCACTAAAATCAATCCTTGTTGCGCCGCAATCTCGCTGGCATAAGTAAACATGCGCAAAGCAGTCGCGCTAACTAAATCCCAGTCCTTTTGACTCATCAACTTTTGAGTAATAATTTCATGAGCGCTAAGTGGCTCGTCGTGTACATCAGATTTGGTGGTGGGTGTTAACAATGGTGTTGAAAGTTTTTGATTTTTAATTAATCCTTCTGGCAGTTGATGACCACAATATTCGCGCATACCTTTAGCGTAGTGAGTCCACAGAGAGGTGTCGGTAGAACCGGTAATATAACCACGTACAATAAATTCTAGCGGAAAAATTTTGCATTTTTTAGCCAACAAAGCATCGGGTGCGGGAACTGCAATGACGTGATTAGCGATAATATGCTTAGTTTTCGCAAACCACCAGGCACTAATTTGATTTAATACAATTCCCTTAAATGGAATTGACGTAAGATAACGATCAAAAGCAGTTAACCTATCGGTTGTAACCAACAACAAATTATCACCCTGATCATAAACATCACGCACTTTACCAACATATTTCTTGCCGGGAAAGTCGGATGCAGTAATACAATGATCTAAAGTTTGAGTAATTTTAACGGTGTATTTATTCATAAAATTTAAAATCAATGCAGATCCAAATTATCCAAAACTTTCTGCGCTTGCTGTTTTCTAAATTTGTGTAATGCTTTTTTATAAACGGGATGTTTATTGGCTAAAATCGCCACCGCTAACAACGCAGCATTAATTGCCCCAGCTTTGCCGATTGCCAAAGTAGCAACGGGAATGCCAGCTGGCATTTGCACTGTTGACAACAAAGAATCTAAACCCAACAACTCGGATGCCATCGGTACACCCAATACCGGAAGAATAGTATGCGCCGCAATTACACCAGCCAAATGCGCCGCTCCACCAGCCGCAGCAATAATTACTTCCAAACCCCTTCTCTCCGCTGCTATCGCATATTGCATCACGGCAGCCGGAGTACGATGCGCTGACATTATTTTTGCTTCACAAGGAATTTTAAATTTATCCAAAGTTAAAATCGCATGCTCCATAACCAACCAATCGGATTTGGAACCGATAATAACTCCTACCAATTTGTCTTTGACTAGTTTCATAAAAAAATTTCTAACAATCTATACTACTCGCAAACAGGATCTATAAAGTGCAATCCTGCGTTTTGCCCTGTGGGCTTGCCTTTGGCTATATACCTAATGATGAAAATTTCTCACCCCTGAAAACACCATTGCAATTCCCAATTCATCGCAAGCAGCGATAACTTCATTATCACGCAGCGAACCACCTGGCTGAATTATGGCATGAACCTCCGTATTTGCCAATAAATCAACACTATCGCGAAACGGGAAAAATCCATCTGATGCCACAACTGCACCATCCAGTTTATTACCCGCTTTACACAATGCAATCTCCATTGCATCCACCCGCGACACTTGCCCTTGTCCAAGGCCTAAAGTAGTCAACGCTCCATCAATATTATTTCCAGCAATTACAATCGCATTTGATTTTGCATACTTTGCAACATGCCAAGCAAAAAGTAACTTTCGTATTACCTCTGGCGTCGGATGCTTTTGCGTCAAGCATTTTAATTCATGCTCAAGTAAATGATGATCATTGGCGTCTTGTACCAAAATGCCATCTAACAATGGTTTAAATGTATATTTTTGTTTATCGATTTTGTCCAGATCTGCAATTTCTAATACGCGTAAATTAGGTTTATTTTTCAATACAGCCAGCGCTGCAGTCTCATAGCTTGGAGCTACAATTATTTCTACAAACACTTTACAAAGATTTTCAGCAATCGCTACCGTACATGATCGATTCAAAACCACCACACCACCAAAAGCAGATTTACTATCTGCCAGCCAAGCACTCATAAAAGCCACATCAATATTGTTAGCTTCAGCAACACCACAAGGATTAGCATGTTTAACAATAACACAGGTGGGTTGCGTGAATTCAGTAGCGCATCTTAAAGCCGCATCGGCATCGAATAAATTATTAAATGAGAGTTGCTTTCCTTGGTGTTGTTTAGCGCTCAATAAACCATGTTCACAACCACTACGTCTATACACACTCGCTTGCTGGTGAGGATTTTCGCCATACCGTAACGCGGTAACCTTGTCAAAAGACAAAGTTAATTTTGCGGGGAAAAACTCAGTTTGTAGATAATCAGCGATGATGGCGTCATATTGTGCCGTATAAGCAAAAGCTTTTGTCGCCATTTTTTTGCGGGTTGCTAAACTTATGGTTTTGGTTGCCTGTAACTCTTCTAAAATAATCGGATAATCAGTAGGGTCAACTACTACTGTAGTCCAAGCATGATTTTTCGCGGCAGCACGGATCATTGTTGGTCCGCCAATATCAATATTTTCGATGATCTTTTCGAAGGTTGCAGTTTTATCTTTAATCACGCTCGCAAATGGATAAAGATTACAAACTACCAAATCAAACCAGGGAATTTGATGGCTGTGCGCTTCTTGTTGGTGCTGATCACGCTTACCAAGGATGCCACCCATAATTATCGGATGCAAGGTTTTAACGCGACCACCCATAATTTCAGGAAATTTAGTAACCTCAGAAACGCTCGCTACTGTGATATTTTCAGTCGCCAATGCTTGCTCTGTTCCCCCGGTAGCAACCAGTTCAACTCCCAACTGTTGCAAACCGCGTACAAAATCAATTAAACCATCTTTATCAAAAACCGAAATTAGTGCTTTCATTTGTTATACTCCTTACATTTCAATCTGTACCTGAACCCTGCTCGAAAAATGTCTCTTCGGACGCAATGATTTTTTGTACTGCTTCAAGCAAAGCCTCACCCTCAAGAGTTTGTACTCTGGCTTTCAATATTTCTGGCGTGTCATCTGGTGCCACAGCGCAACGCTTTTGCAAAAAAATGCGTCCACCATCAACCTCTTCAGTTACAAAATGAACAGTGCAGCCAGTTTCTTTTTTTTGGGCGGCTAAAACAGCGCGATGCACATTTAAGTCCATCAACCCGACAAAACTGGGTAATAATGATGGATGTACATTAAGTATTCTATTGCGCCATTCGTCAACAAATGTTTTTGACAAAATACGCATATACCCGACTAATAAAATCAAATCAACCTGATGTACTAGAAACTCTTTGGTAATTATCTGTTCATGCTCTTCACGAGACTTTCCCCGATGCTCAATACTCAAAGTGTTAATACCATATTGTTGTTGAGCCAAAACCAAAGCATCTGTTTTATCACTAACGATCAGAGCAATTGTAGCATGGATAGCTTGGTTTTTTATGGCAGTAATCAATGGGCAAAGCGATGTACCACGCCCCGAGGCGAGAACACCGATGCGCAATGGTCTCATAACGTACACGTTGGCATGATATCAAAAAATATATAATATGCAAAAGAAAGGAGGAACATAGTTTATATTCACAATTGCCCCTTACATGGTTTAAATGCTCCTACCCGTTAAGAACTACCATCATAAAACGGCGTATTTAATTTTTTTAACCATTTTTTAAATTCTTTGCCGGCCACTTCTAGAGACTCTCTGTTTAAATTCATTTTCAACAATGTAGCTTCTTCAATTTCTCTCATCCGCTCTTTTAACCTTTGACGATAGAGTCTAGATCTTTCCAAGAGCTTGCGTTTTTTCTTCTTAAATTTTTTTTTTGCTCGTTTTATAAAAGCAGGACTTTCCCCAAAAGATAAATGAAAATGTTTGGCAAGCAAGAAAAACAAAAAGCATAGCATGAACACTTTTATTCCACGTCGAATTAATGGCTTTTTGTGTGGTTCTGGTGACTCTTGTTTCGACACGATATTTTGTGCTTGTTGCTTGTTATTTGCCTCTTGTTTTTGGGCATCAAGCTGCTGCTTTACGGGCGCGGGTTTAAACTCATTAACATTTGCATATTTATAAGTATAAGTAGCAAGTTGTTCACTCGTTTCACTTAAACTAACAAAACCTATTTTTTTTAGCTGGGCAAACACTGCCTCCCATGCTGGCTTTTTGGGTGATTGGGCACAAAATTTATTAATAATTTCTGGGATTTCCAAAAACAAGCCATCTTCAATAACGTGAATATCAGAATCATAACCGTCGATACTAATTGCTTCAGTATCAATTCCATTTTTGAGCCATTCGATAAAATCTTCTCCCAATGCAGTCTCATCTGGCTCTAATATATTAATATTCATTGCAGAAAAAAATTCTTTTGCTGGTTCAGAAAATATTTTTTTGTTTGCGTAATCAAGATATAACTTTAAATCATTAATTATTTCCTTTTCATTGTTAAGCAACGCTATCCAAATATCAAAAGCATCAGGATCTTGGGCAATCCAGTTGAATCCTGCTAATGGCATTAATTGTTGGGCAAACAATGGAGTGGCGCGACGACTAAGTTCTGAAGGCATACCTCCACCAAATCGAATACGGTAGTAGACACTATCTAATTGTTGCATTTTCCCTTTGTTTGGTAACCACTCCTTAACAAAAGTGCCGTCTTTTTCAGAAATCATTATCGTACGATCATTTATTACAAAACCAACGTCAAATAATAGGGCAGCGCTAAAAAGTGTGTAAACTAAAAGTGGATCCGGTTGTTGATCTTCGTCTTCATTTTTTTGCTGTTGCAAAGCGAATGAAGCCCGTAATAAACCATCATCCATTAAGCTACCCAGTTGAGCTTCATTATTAATGGGTAATAATTGTACAAATTCAACAAAATTATTTATCAAAGATTGATATAGAATATTAAAATGTTCATCCGAAATATCTACGGTTTGTCGTCGTATGTTTTCAACAATGACCTTACGGTGATTCGATGCTAATAAAACATCAGCAGCAACAATAGGAAACAAACTGCGTTCACTGATATTTTTTTTAACTGGCGGTATAAAAAAAAGTGACATTTAAATATAAAACTCCATGGTATAAACCTTATGTTTTATTTACACTATTTAAATTTATTCACATTTAAAAGTCAAAGTCGTCTTATATTCATGATCGGCTGGGGTATATGGACCGGCGGTTTTACTTTCGGGCAAAATATCATGAGCAAGTTTAACTAGTTTTTGTTGGCTCGCATCAATTCCTTGATATATAGTTTCCTTATCTATTACACGAACCTTTGCATTTTGCTCTCCACAAATGCTTTGAGCCTTTGCCATAGCTAATTCGTTAGTCCTTTTCTCGCTTGCAGCAGTAACAATGACAGTAAACATACCTCCCGTATGGGGAACAACACTAATTGGCGTGCATGCAGCGACAATTGATAACAATCCAACTACTGATACGAATCTAATTGCTATAGTTTTCATTTTCTAAACCCTAAAAATTGACTTTCTTTTGCGATTTGTAAATAGTAACATAAAATTTGTGAAAGGAATAATCAAAAAATATGAAAACAAATCAACCAATAGGCATTTTTGATAGCGGTATCGGTGGCTTAACGGTCACTAAAGCCGTCGCTGAACAATTGCCAAATGAATCAATAATTTATTTTGGTGATACTGCACACTTGCCCTATGGCGATAAATCGGCACAAACTGTCCAAGGATATACGAAAAAAATCGCTGATTTTTTGCTGGCACGTAATGTGAAATTAATTTTAATTGCTTGCAATGCTGCTTCAGCAGCAGCTTATGAGTTGTTGAAAGATTATATTGGTGATCGCGCTGTACTGCTTAACGTAATTGACCCTGTAGTTGATTTTTTAGGTGCGAATTATGCCGTTAAACGAGTTGGATTAATTGGTACAAAATTAACAGTGCAATCGCAAGTTTATCAGCAAAAAATTTCCGCTTTGGCACGTCAAATTGATTTTCACGCCTTAGCTACGCCACTACTGGTACCTATTATCGAAGAGGGATTTTTTGAGCATAAACTGATTGAAATTGCCCTAGCCGAATATTTAGCGCATTCCACTTTGCAAAACATCGAAGCTTTGGTTTTGGGTTGTACGCATTACCCAGTGATTAAAAAAAGCATCGCTAATTTTTATAAAAACAAAATTGATATTATTGATGCGGCAAAAATCGTCGCCAATAAAGTTGAAGCAACGCTAATTTCTCACGGAATTCATTCTTCCACCACCACACCAAAACATCATTTTTATGTTTCTGATTATACCGAAGGCTTTGCTAAAGGAACGCGATTGTTTTTTGGTGAAGAAATCAAGGTTGAATTGGTAGATATTTTTTAATACATAAAAAAACAAATCAACAGCTCCGCAAGGAGCCAAATGCTTCACCAGCCCAGCCTAAGCCGAACGTTTTTTGTGAGGCGTAGGGCTGGGAACACGATTGTTTTTTGGTGAAGAAATCAAAGTTGAATTGGTAGATATTTTTTGAACCTACTAATACGGATCCGCAACCCCCAAGCGTTTGAGAATTTTTATTTCCAGCCCCTCCATCTTCTGTGCTTCTTTCGCATTTTTATGATCATAACCCAATAAATGTAAAACTCCGTGCACAGTCAAATGCGCCCAATGCGACAATATAGTTTTATGCTGTAATTTAGCTTCAAGTTTTACTATTGATGCGCATATCACCAAATCACCAAGCAAATTGGTTTTGATATTTGCTGGCGGACAAAAATTAAAAGAAATAATATTAGTTGGCTTGTTTTTTTTACGATAGCACTGGTTTAGCTTTGTGATTTCTTTAACACCAACAATACGAATTATGATTTCATGTTTTTTTCTGCGCGAGGCCAAAGCCATTTCCACCCAAGCTCTAAACTGCTGTTTGCTAGGAATGGCTTTGGTTTTGCTCACATTCTGTATGACTAATCTTGTATCCATTATCAGCTTTTTATTACCAGCTTTTTAATTTTAAAAAGAAAATCTTTAACTTTAGAAATAAAACTTGTATTAGGACTAGAGTTAGGAACACTAGGAACAAGTTTTTCCATTTCAGCAATTACTTGATCAGTTATTTCAAGCTGCGGATTATTGTATGCTGTACTAACTTTAGTAACTACCAAATCAAATTTCCGTTCTTGCGCAATTTTATTAACTATGCTCTCGATTTGTGCCAACACAGGACGCAACGCTTGATTTTGCGCTGCAATTAAATCACGCCGAAAATTGATTTGGTCATCTTGAGATTTTTTATTTTCACCAATAAGTTTTTGCTGTTCCTGCCTAAGAGCTTCGCCTTGCAAAGTTGTGTTATTTTGCCGATACTTCTCAATATCATCGCGAAATGCTTTTTGTGAATTAATTATTTCTTGACCACGCGGATCAAACTGTTTCTTTAAATCAGCCTGGATATCCTTAATTTGCTGCACATTTGCAAGTATTTTATTAACATCAACCACCCCTACATTATCAGCAAAACCAAGTGAAGAAAAACCCAACATCAATAATATACCAACCAATAAAACCATTGTTTTCATGCTATAAGCCTCCATAAAAATATTATCTACAAAAATAGCTAACAAAAAAACCACCTCACGCGAAACCCTACCGGCCACATTTACCCAGCCCCACACCCAGCAAACAGCGCTCGATTTAGGCTGGGATGGTGAAGCATTTCTGTATGTTGTAAAAATTATTTACCTCTTACATTTCACAGAAATATCACTACCTGCACTCTGTTTACTTACAGACTTGCCTATCTCCATCGTTCCAATACATTCACTTAACAACCCACTGCTTTTAACTCCTTGGATTCTTCCCCGCGCATCTATCGTAGCAGAATTAACTTGCATCCCCCTACCTATGTCGATACTGCCAGATACACAACCCCCTCCTATGATGTCACATCTATTGTTAACAGTAACAGACCCTTCAAACACATAAACTTCTTGATTAGTTAGTACTGTACCTTTGGAAATTAATTTTGTCGCAAGGCCAGTTCCACGAAAAGCAATAGTTGTAAGAGAACTGCGTACCTGATAATTTTTTGTCTCGCCCTGTCCACTTATATTAATTAATGCCCCTTTAACAATATTTCCAACATATTTATTATTATTTGGAGAACTCTTATTAAAAGAAAATTCACTAACATGAAATTCGCTTGCCGGCTGTACAATAATTATTGAATCGTCCTGTAATCTAATCTGAGCTTTGCTAGCTTGCCCGGTCATAATTCTATCGTGCAAATAAATTGCTGAGTGTCTTTGCAATATCCTTTCTTGATTTACCATATCTATTGCTGAAACTTGACCTTGCGCAGAAACAACTTCACCAATAGATGGCTGCGTAGCTGCAACCGCAAGACATCCATACATGCTTAGACTTAAGCCAAACAATATTTTCACTAGTTGTCGTACCACAATAGCTCTCCATAAAAAATGCCGTCTCTTTATTAACCACACTGCGGCGGCTCTAATAAAAACAAATAATCAAACTTGCTGTCTCCCATATCTAAAAATTCATAACCAAAACCAAAATTTAAACTACCATATAAACTTTCTAATATTGACTGCATTAGAGAATCATTCAAAATATTTATTGGTACTAGCCCGTAAAGATCAATTGTGTCGTAATAGCTTGTACCCGGAGCAATTTGATTAAGCAAATTAATGACTTTAGCAGCAGGCACTCCTGATACTCCACCAACATATCCAGTTAATGATGCAGAACTTGTACCCAAATAAAGTGTACCAATATCAATATTACCCACTACGCTGTTAGTTCTAATAACTGCTGGTCCAGTACCATGAACAAATCCAAAAGCACTTCCCATTCCCACATACAATGTATTATTAAACAGAGTGACACCACTACCAGCATTTTGCTCAAACGCTGTGACATAAACACCAGCATTAGCTGTAACATCATGGGCATTCTTTATATATAGCAAACCTATAGAATCAGCGTACGCACCAACAGCACCGTTAAATAATATATTACTGCTGCTGCCAGTATCTAGGGATAAGTTATGAGGTCCAGTTATAGTTGAGTTAAAAGTAATACCATTGCCTGCGACCAAGAAAACATTTTGTCTCAAATCAATTGCGTCATTATAGGTTTGGAACCCTGTAGTGGTAGCTCCATCGCCAAAAAAGTACAATATCCCTCCACCACCAACAGTTAAATTCTGCAAAGGCTTATTTCCACCAATCATACCAGCAAATACAACATTTCCTGGAGTATTAAGAGTTAGGCTACTGGGTGAAATTGAATTCAAACTATTTATTGTACTAGTAAAACCTATAGCACTTCCCGTAAGTAAAGTATTAGCTCCTAAAATCACTGGCTCTTGATAATATTGGAGGCCAATTGTATTTACCCAGCCGCCGTTTATGTACATTATCCCCGTAGTACCGGTAGTTAAACTCGACAAAGCATTCACTCCACCTACAGCGCCACCAAATGTAATATTTCCAAGAATATTAAAAGTTGGGAGACGTGGAGTAGTATCGCTATTAAGAGTCTTAGCGAAAGTAATATTAGAAGCACTAAAAGTAGTGTCTTCTCCTAAGATTACATTCTCACCATAAGTTTGATTACCGCTTGTATTTACAGCACCACCCTTAAGATAGGTTGTTCCGACAGAAGTATCAATAAGCAAACTAGATAAAGGACTAATGCCCCCAACTGCTGCATTAAGTGTGATATTGCCTTTGGTGTTTAACTCCAAAGTACGCAATGTCCCATCACTATCAACAGTACTCACAAACACTATATTTCCTGCAGCATCTGTCGTTGTCAATATAGTATTTGCCCCTAAAACTACTGGATTGTTATAAGTCTGTGATAAGTTGGTTTTTATTGCACCACCACTTATGTTTATGGCGCCCGCGGTAACAGTTAAATAACTCAATGCATTTGTTATACCAACCGCGCCACTAAATATCGCGCTTCCTGCAGCAGTAATACCAAGACCAAAACCACCATTAATTGTATTGACAAAACTTATATTATTTCCTACAAGAGCTGTGTTAGCTAACAAACTTACTACATTACCATAAGCTTGATTTCCAGTAGTCGTAATGCTAGGAGCATTTATGAAAGTCGTGCCGCCAGCCACTATATTGAGACTCGCGGTATTGCTTATAATTCCGCCTAAAGTTTTGTTCCCAGATCCAAGTAACTGCAATGCACCAACATTGTTTACTCCTTGTAAACCAACATTTCCAGTACCACTGCTTAAGTCAATATTTTGACCAGTACCAGTAATGCCTCCAAGGAATATAATTGCGTTATTAGTAGTACTAAATGTAGTTGGACTTGCGCCACCTAAAACCACAGCACCAGTATAACTTTGAGTTCCAGTAGTAGTAATATTAGCTGTATTGATATTGGTGCTTGTGCCAGAGCTTACAGCTAAAGAGCTCAACGCTTCTCCAGGCGTTGTCCCAACACCACCACCAAACGTTGTACTTCCTGCAGCTGTAATACCAAGACCAAAACCACCATTAATTGTATTAGCAAAAATTATGTTATTTCCTGCAAGAGCTGTGTTGGCCAGCAAGCTTACTGCATTTCCATAAGTTTGATTTCCAGTCGTTGTAATGCTAGGAATGCTAATAAAAGTCGTACCGCCAGCTGCTACATTAAGACTTGCGGTGTTGCTTATTACTCCGCCTAATGTTTTGTCCCCAGATCCAAGTAACCGCAGTGCACCAACATTGTTTACTCCTTGTAAACCAACATTTCCAGTACCACTGCTTAAGTTAATATTTTGACCAGTACCAGTAATGCCTCCAAGGAATATAATTGCGTTATTAGTAGTACTAAATGTAGTTGGACTTGCACCACCTAAAACTACAGCACCAGTATAACTTTGAGTTCCAGTAGTAGTAATGTTAGCTGTATTAATATTGGTGCTTGTGCCAGAGCTTACAGCTAAAGAGCTCAACGCTTCTCCAGGCGTTGTCCCAATACCATCACCAAACGTTGTACTTCCTGCTGCGGTAATACCAAGACCAAAACCACCATTTATTGTATTGACAAAACTTATGTTATTTCCTGCAAGAGCTGTGTCAGCCAACAAGCTTACAGCATTTCCATAAGCTTGATTTCCAGTCGTTGTAATGCTCGGTGCATTTATGAAAGTCGTGCCGCCAGCTGCTATATTGAGACTTGCGGTGTTGCTTATAATTCCGCCTAATGTTTTGTCCCCAGATCCAAGTAACTGCAGTGCACCAACATTACTTACTGCTTGCAGCCCAACATTTCCGGTACCACTACTTATGTCAACACTCTGGTTTACACCAGTAATTTTTCCAGCAAATTCAATTGTGGCATTAGTTGTAGTAAACATTGTAGTATTTGCATTACCCAACGCTACATTACCAGTATAACTTTGATTTCCAATTGTAGTAATATTAGCTGTGTTGATATTGGTGCTTATGCCGGAGCTTACAGTTAAAGAACTCAGCGGCGCTGTTGTTCCAATTTCACCACCAAACGTCGTACTTCCTGCTGCGGTAACACCAAGACCAAAACCACCATTTATTGTATTGACAAAACTTATGTTATTTCCTGCAAGAGCTGTGTCAGCCAGCAAGCTTACAGCATTTCCATAAGCTTGATTTCCAGTCGTTGTAATGCTCGGAGCA